>Ga0154322_121_pt1 | contig 451629 bp, 419 predicted proteins | sample RifGroA2_FD_115850 | JGI IMG/M metagenome (GOLD analysis project Ga0154322, IMG submission 115850) | Bdellovibrionales bacterium GWA2_49_15 | reverse complement strand
ATCGAGTGGGCGAGCTATTTGCTTCTTCTCATGTACAGAGAGTGGCAGCATCGGTGGGCCGTTTTTCTTCTCATTCTACGGGAGAAATCGAGGCACATGATCTTTCTTGGGTAAAATACCCGGATGTGGACCCCGCTTTTTATTCGCAGCAGGTGCTATGGTATAAAAAGTATTTTGACTCGCCCGACTTTGAAATTGAAAACCTAAAAATCACATTAGAAAATACGGTAAAGCTCAAAGGCAACGGGCATTATAAAACAGTTAAAAATCTCAAACTCAATTTCTATTTTTATAACTACGAGACACAGAACTATGAGGTGGTCGGTGCCAAGGTGGTGATGCGCCATTTTGAAGCGGGTGTGGTGGAAACGTTCGAGGTTGAGCTAGACAATGTGTCCACGCAGCTTATTGAAGATAATTATTTTAAAAAAGGTGAATTCATTATCTCGGAAGTATCCGACTACGAGATTCCAGAACTGAGCACCACCTATGAAACTCTAGCTCGGTCAGTAAAGAGTAAGTGTCTTCCCGTCATTGTGGCGACGCCTCTTCTAACCTCTACTTCCTATGTGAGTGTTGATGGAACTCTTCAGAACTCGACATTCTCTCATATTCTCTCTCACCTTTATGATAAAGGCGTCAAAATTGAAAATGATAGGTTGGAGAAAATTAACGAATTTGAAAACAATCTCCCAAACTTTACGCACCTAAAGGAAGTTGCAGCACTTGATAAAGTGGGCAAATGGTTTGTTTTAACAAGGCCCATGAAAGAAAATTATCTCGATCATGAGTTTACGACATCTGACGTGATTGTTTTGTCTTACGTCACTGGGCAAAGTTTGGCATCACAAAGCATCGAGAAAATATATTCCTATGAGGGAAATCTTTCAACGGCCGACTCATTCTCGCTTACCCCGCTAGGGCCAGCTCGCGAAAACAGTCATATAGAATTTCAGGTTGCTCCTATCAAAAAAATAGGTGAGGAGCTTGGCAGCTTCCAAGATGCTTGGGTGAGTGCGGGAGGATCGTGTGGGCAGAATTGCGTGAGATCTGAGTTTGATTGTCGAATTAGCATCAATCTTTTTAAACCCATTGAACCTGGACTCTCGCTCTCTCCTGAATTGCCGGAGTTCAAAAGGATGTTTTTGATCGTGGGTGAACACGAGTTTTCTCTCTATCAACTCTGGAAAGACAAACAAATTGAAATTCAAAACCTACACAGCAGCATCCATATAAAAATCCCCGACATTGGCAAGATAAAAGAAATTGCACCAACTGACGAGACTGAACTTTCTTTGAAGATTATAGCTTTTAAAGACACCGTTTTTCACGGGGTAAAACTTAACAGTTTTACGGGGCGTAATAGAGCGGATTGCCTGCCACTCCTTACGAATTTCGCAGGCCCTAGAGGATTTCCTATCTCTGTAGAGTCCGCAGAATTTGCAGGATGGCAAGGTGGTGTAAATTGGAATGCGATCAAGCTCGGCGAGAACAAGACGTACTTCCAGGGCATGGAAATCGCCGTTACCTCAGTCATTAACAATTACTTCAACTAGGAATCAATAATGAAAAAAATACTCATACTCTTTCTATTCTTACTGGCCCCAAGCTCATGGGCCGTGAGTCTTAAGGCCTCGGCAGATAAGCTCGCCCAGGAAACAACTCGAATCGGTTTTGGTCTGGCGCTCTTTGGCCTGGTGCTTTCAGCGGTCTACTTCATGATAGGCAGGCAAGATGCCGGCCAAAAAATGACCCAGGCACTTCTTGGCGTTTTTATTCTGATGCTGAGTCCATCTATCTTGAGCTTTATCAAAGGATTGGCCTAATGAGAAAATATCCAAAATTTTTAAAATCGCTGCCAGAGTTTTACGGCCTTGGATTTCCAGACTTATGCGTGTTGATGGCCATGCTGTATTTCTCCATGCTTTTTAACTTAAGCCCGTTTGGAAGTATCAGTTTAAGCGGCCTGGCGATCCTTGCTTTCAAATTTGTCCGCAAGAACTTCGATCTTATTGGATGGATGCTACCCAAGGAAAAAGACATCTTTCTAAGTGATACAAGGGAGGTGAAAAATGATTCCACTATTTCACGTTGAGGAAAACAAGCTGACCTCCCTAAATGGGGAGGTCAGCACTTTCTTTGAAATCTTAGGCCCTGATCTCGAAGGATTGGATACAAGTGCCGTGGATCGAGTCTTTGCTGATCTTGAAAATGATTTGATCAACACGGCGGAGGTATTCAAGCTTTATTGGTTGGGCGGCAAGCTGTACCTAAACTGTTTTGGTGATATATCACTCACGCATGGAAAGATCATTCCAAAGAATGAACCTGTGGGCACATTTCTAAATCAACAAGAGGCGCGGGTACAATTTTATGATAACTACCTGACTCTAGGGAATGAATATCTACGGATTCTCTCAGTTGAAGACTTTCCTGAGTCGATTGGACGCTTTGAGGCCAATTCATACCCGGATTTTGTCTTATGCTTTAAAAAGATTCCAAAAGTTGCGGCCAAAAACAAAATCAACTTCAAGCGCAAGCTTCACTTCTCGGCGCTTTTTAAGGGAATGCGGGATTTAGATTCTGAGAATGCCTATTATCAGTCGGAAGACCTATTAAACGAGGTCACGACTGATAATAAGGCGCTCTTTTTAGTTGAGTGTTTTTTTCTTGTTCGCGCCAAAACTAAAGAGTCTCTGGATAAGGAAACGGACCGCCTCTTGACCGAATTCAAAGGTAAAAATGGTTCACTCTTCAAGGAAGAACGGGCGTTAAGCTATTTCTATCAATGCCTCGTCCCAGGAGTGGCCCCAAGCTTCAAGCGAAAACTGGACTTGCCCTCGGATTATCTCTCTTACCTTATTCCTCTGCATCGAGATTATATTTTTGAGGATGGCCTTGAGCTGAGCAGTCGCTCAGGCAATTTGGTTTATGTGGACCTCTTTCATAAGGATGCATTAAATTTCAACTGCCTGATTACGGGGCAGTCTGGCCAAGGAAAGTCGATGATGGCCAATAAAATTTTGAAATTCGAGCTTGAACGCGGGACCAAGGCACTTTGTCTTGATCTTGGTAATTCTTTTCGGAAAAATGCCCTTTATGGTAAGGGCCTAGTTTTTTCTGAAAAATTCAATCCGCTTCAATTTAAAAGTCCACGCTATCTAAAGGAATTTGTTCTGTCCGTAATTGATGAGCGCCTCGGAAAGAAAGAAGAAGGGCGACTCTTTGAAGTCATCTCAAAAATTTTGGAGCAGGGTTCTTGCACAAATTTTACCCACTTCATAGGTGAACTTGGAAAAGAGTTTTCCGGGATTGGCTACTACTTTAGTGAAGTTGAGCAGTATTTTACAGATGAGGTCATGCCATTTAACGATTTCACCTACTGCGATTTTGGCAATTACCCGGACGCCATGAAGGCCCCACTCATCATTTATCTGATTGAATATTTTAAACATCTCTCTGGAAGAAAAATCTTCGTCTTTGATGAGTGCTGGCATCTTTTAAGTAAGAACGCTGATTACATCGCCGAATGCTTTAGAACCTTCAGAAAAGAGAATGCCAGTGCCATGGCGATCTCGCAAAACATGGACGACTTTTCGGAAACGCAACTAGGGCGAGTCATTATTCAAAACACCTACTTCAAACTTATGTTTAAGCAGGCATTAAGTGAGTCAGAGTTTTTAGATGCGACAGGAAAATGTCTACTTGATTCTGTTTTCTCAAAAAAGGGGGTCTATAGTGAATTTTTATTTCTTAGCGACACTCATAAAAAACCTTTGCGTTATTATCCTACTTACTTGGAGTATGAGTTATTTACTTCAGATAAAAACGACACCAATCATTTTGACCTTTACATGAAAGAGAAAGGGCACTTTCTCCCGTTCAAAGACGCAATTACCAATTACACCAAAATAAAAAATCCACAGTGGGGGGCACGTGAAAATGCATAAAATCTTTTTCATTTTTAGTTTTGTTTTGAGCTTGAACGTACATGGACAAATCATTAGTTCTGATACCGCACTTCTAGTTGAGTTGGTCACAACCACGGCAAGTCAGCTAAATGAGCTTGAGAAACTTGTATCAAATGCGGAAAAATACACTGAAAAAATGCAGCACTATAACGAGCTATTTCAGGATGAGTATTTTAGGGCCGAACGCATTTTATATCTGGCCGAGTCCCTCGCTTCTAAAAAGGAAATTAACGATCTGGGCGAACTTAACTCTGCCATTCGGGAACTTATATACTCGATTGCGGATATGAAAGAGCTATTGCGCGACTACGCAAAAATCAAGGGTGATGAAAAGAAAACTAAAATGCAGGTCAAATCTGAAAAGAAGGTAAATCAAAAAAAGGAGCATATGGCCCAAGGCCAGGTGGAAAAATCCATCAATGCGAGGACCACCGGGCGCGCGACTCAGCTCACGGCGCAGAATACGGCACTTCTCTATGAGTCGAACGTGGATATGCACAAGACCCAACTTGAAATCTTGGAGAAGGTATCAACGACGAACCGCCTCCTTGCAGAAGACATGGAAGAAAAACGCTTAGAGCAAATTAAAAAGGAGCAATCCTACAATCTAAAACGGGGGATGCCAGGAAGTGCAAAGGGGACATCAAAATGAATGTAAACATTTTGCAAGAAATGCTCCTAATCGAGGAGAAAAGTGTTTTTAGTCTCTATAAAGAAATGATGCAGATCGCGGGATATTTTGTCGCCCCGGTATTCACCATTGGCCTGATCCTGGAATATTTTGGCCAGATGAATTTCGGCGCGGTCGTAGTTAAACTTTTTATTATCACCATGTTTATGGGCGCATTTTACGAGATTCATACCACCGGCGTAAAACTTGCCCTCGAAACCGCAAGTATTACGCTGCAAAAAGTTAGTCCAAGAAATCTTTTCGTTAAGAAGTGGACCACGGCCAAGGTGAAGACGACTGAGAAGAGAGATTGGAATTTCATTCAATCCTTTGCCATTCCAAACCTAAATGACCTTATCGCCACTATCTTCTTTGTCTTCAGTAAGGCGTTCATCTGGCTTTTAAAACTCATCTACTCAAGTGTGTACCATCTGACCTATGTCTTTTCAGGCATCACAGCGATTCTCTATTTTCTCGGCTGGACCAAGGATTCACTCAAGGGGACAGTACAGGCCAGTCTCTGGTGCATGGCCATGCCTTTTGTGATTGTGGCCATTCTCGCCCTTGTTGGAAACAGCATTGATGAGTCTGCCATTTCAGGCGAATTCGTCTTGGCCAAGATGGATACGATCATCTGGCTCTTCGGTGTGACGCTTCTTTTACTCATTAGTCCGATGATCACTTACGCGATGGTAAAAGGTGAAGGTATTCATTCATTTGGTGCCAAGATGGGGTCGATGGTAGTGAGTTCAGGGATAAAGGCCATGACTCTTTATCCAATGCTTGCAGGAGGAATAACAAGTGGAGCACGAGGAATGAGTCGAGTTGGTTCAAATACTCTCATGGAACCATCAATCAAAGAACTTCTACAAAAGGAAAATGCTCCCGACAAGAGCAAGGTGAAACTTCTTGATAAAAAAGGTGGCCTTAAAAGTCCACTTAGTACTGAAAGATCACTTGATGAGCGTTTGAAAGCAGTTGGCATGACTAAGGATGAAGCTCTGACACTCTCTAAAATGCCAGTGGCCCAAGCTCAAAACATTGGCCAATCCCCAATATTTAAAAAAGTTCCAAATAGTAATTCAGGGAATCGGTCTCAAAAAAGAGAAAAGCAATCGTTTCAGTTTGATAAGAAGTATTGGAATAGCATCACTCCTGAGCATCGTGAGGGCATAAAGAAGAAGTACGGCATTGATGGAAATAACATCACTAAAAACAAAATTCACTATCCTCTGAACTCAGGCAGACCAAGTGTTACTGTTTCTACTCCAATGAAAATGACAGACGCTAAGAAGAAGGGAGGTTTAAATGGACTACGATGAATTTGAAGCCAAATTTGTGAAAGAAAACTTCAAACTAAAGATTGCCCTTGCGGTGAGCTTGATTATTTTCTCGATTGGGACAGCATCTATTCTTTTAGAAAAGCGCTATTACCTCTATAAGGGCGGCGCTCTCTTTGAAGAAAGGCCGCTTGCTGAGGAAGTTTGCCGCCAGAGCTTTAACACTTTGGCAGAGGGCAACCCGAATCCTAACGTGGTCAGCTCCGGCATTATTGAGCTGGCCAAAAAAGAATCGTTTAGCTTGTCGATTGAAAAGATTTATCAGGTCAAATCCCTTGAGGTTGGGGCCTGTAAGATCATTTTGAAATCAGACGGCAAACTAATGGCGTTCAAGGTTGCCCTTGATGGCAATAACTCAAATCCTTTTTATTACAAGCTCAATCAAATTGATGAGATTCCTGTCCCGAAGGAGGAGATATGATCTTTCATATATTATTGAACCAGATGACGACTTTATTTTTAAGTTTGAACCTTTTAACGACCTTGAGCTTTGATAGCGAAATTGAAAGCTATCTCTACGGCGGAAGTCCTGAAGAGATGTTCTTTCAAGTGACAGGCAATAATAAAACCTTGGCACTTCGGCCTCGAACGGAGGGAAGGTTTTCAAATCTCTTGGTCATCACCAAGAATAGAAAATACTACTTTGACCTTAAATACTCATTGCCCAACCCTCATCAATTCATCGAGGTAAAGGATGGTGTAATGAACCATGCCCTCACAAAAAAGATGAGGACAGCCGATTTTGAAATCTTGGAAGGCGATAATTCGATTCTCTTTATGAATTTAAAAACTGTTGAGGTAGATGTGAACGGAGTCAAGGTTAAACATCAGGAATATTTTTCAAAAGGGGTTCCGATCATTAGAGAGGGGCGTCGAATCTTAAACTAGAACTTTAAAAAAGGCACGAGCATGAAAATTTTAGCGATTTTAATAATCGCCTTGGGGAGCTTTGACCTAAAAGCAGAAATTCCAAGGATAACAAGACTAAAAAACCATACAAGCTCGGCAATAAAACCGAGGCAACAAAGGAGGAATCAAAATGCAGAACTTATCCAAGAGATGCTACTTAGCAACAAAAAGCTCATGGCACTTCTTGAAAGGAGGGTGGGAGTTCCTGTTATTTGGGAGCAAGGACTCAGAATCCTCACGGGAAAGGTCGTCCGTGGTACTCTTCTAAACTCCATTGTCTCGACCAACCTAAGCTCTCCTATCTTGGTCCTTGCCCACGTGGGCCAGGGCCTGCCACCAAAAACCAAATTCTCCTGCGCTGGCGTGACCCAAAACAAGCGTGTCTTAACCTTGTGCTCGAAGATGGTGACTCAAGAGAAGGAAATCCCAATTGTCGCCCAGGTTTTAAATCTTGACGGCACAAGCGGGCTTTTAGGTGAATACGACGATGGGAAAGAAGAATTGATTATGGGTGCCGTGGCCTCTGACTTTGCTCAGGGGATGCTTTCGGCCGCTCAAACAAAACTGGCCTCTCCCTTCGGCGCGATTCGTGAGGACTCGCTAAAAAATCAACTCATGCAAGGTGGTATTCAATCAGGGAGGACCGCCTCGGATATTTTGCTTGAGGAGGCAAAAGCAACGGAGCCAATCGTCACGGTTAATGCCGGAGAAGAAGTCTTGGTTTATTTCATGGAGGCCGTAAATGAAAATTAGAACCCTATTACTTTTATTGTTCCTTACTTCTTGCTCAACCTTGAGGCGCTCCATAATGGGTGCGGCGCTCTTGGGTGGACTTGTGGGAGGAACGGGAGGTGCGCTCTTTTCACCAAACGTGGAATCGACAAACCAGAACGCCTACATCTTTGGCGTCTTAGGAGCAGCAGCAGGTGCAGGCCTTGCCTATTTTCTGCTCGATGATCCCCAAAGCAGTCTGAAGGCACCGATGCTCCTTGATGATACCGCGAAACCTCACAATGAGGTTCCACTCTTTGATTTTTCCCCGGAACTCAAAGGAATTCGGCCAGAAGTCAATTTTAAACCCGTGAAGAGGTATGAAGTTCCTCTGGAGAAGCTGCCGCCAGAACTGGAAGGAAAGGTCAAAAAACAATTCATCATCGAGTACGAGTCAGAGGCCAGAACCTTAGAGATCGACAACAGAACAATTGAAATTAGTCCACTTAAAGCATGGGAGCATGTCTATGAAAAATAAAAACCAGCCACAGCCACTTGATCTATTCACACCGTTCTATGAAATTTTCCATGAGCTATGCATGATTATTTTTGACCTAGTTAAAGAGCTTACGCTCTTCAGCTTTCGAAAAATAACCAACAGACCACCGCCACTTGTGAAGATTCACCAAAAGGCACTTGGCGTGAGGAAGGTGACTGAAATTGAAGATGCTCTTGGAATTGATACCAAGACACGAAAGCCAATTCTGCTAAAGGACATTGATTTCAGGCGGCACTCCTTCATCGTTGGGGCCGCTGGCTTTGGGAAAACTAATTTGATCAGCGTCCTACAAGAAAACTCCCTTCGGGAGGATCGGCCGATCATCTTCTTTGATCCCAAGGGTGACATGGAGGCCCTGACAACTTTCCAGAGGATTTGCAAAAAGTACAAGAGGCCATGCTACATTTTTTCAGAGCACTACAAAGGATCAATTTCTCTAAACCCAATTTTAGAGGGCACCATCAATCAAATTGGTGATCGGATCATGCGATCTTTCGAATGGACGGAACCCTTTTATCGAGATGCCTCACGCAGAAGTTTGACCAAGGCCCTCACAAAGTTGGAAACAGAGAAGACTCCATTTACGCTCAAGGCCGTCTTTGATGAACTCGTCCATATGGAAAGCAAAGACAACGTAGGCCTGCTTGCGAAAATAGAAGCGATCCTGGTTAGTGACTTTGGGAAGATTCTAAATTCTGGGCCAGATGGGCTGACGCTTTCAAAGATCAGAGAAGAAAAGGCCTGTCTGTACATTGGCCTTTCGACTCAAGGGTACGGCGAAACGGCAACGGCAGTGGGCAAACTTTTCTTAGGGGAGCTTCTTTATAATTCCTACAAGACCTTGAGTGTGTCAGGGGAGGAGGGATTAAAAAATCCTGTAAGCATCTACTTTGATGAGTTTGGCTCACTGGTCACACCGGAGTTCATCGAACTTCAAAATAAGTGTCGAGGTGCTGGAATGGAACTCACCCTTGCCGTTCAGACCGCCGCAGACATTGACCGAATTAACCCAGAGCTTACTCGACAAGTCATTGAGAACGCTGGAAATTTATTCATCCTCAAGCAGCGTCTTCAAGACAGTGCGGCGCTATTTTCAGAGGCCATAGGTACTGTCATGTCCAAGAAGCAGACCTACAAAATTGAAAATGGTCAGCAGCAAAATCTGGGGACTGAGCGTGAGGTTCATGAGCTGCTGGTTCACCCAGATGTGATCAAGAATTTAGGAGTTGGTCAGTGTGTGCTTCTTCGCCAAGGGCCTAGCCGAATTAATTTGGTGAACATCCGCAATCGAAAGATGGACGCCATCAAAAAACATAACCGTAAGAACAGACCATTTCACGAGTTCTTTTAACAAGGAGGATTAGCATGGTTGATCTTATTCATCTGAATAACACTTATTTGACTTATCTTTGTCCGCTTTTGAAATGGAGGGTGATGGATTTAGAAAGTTTACGAAAGGAGTGTGCCAGTGCGCCAAAATATCGGACCTTTTGCAGAGTCATCAGAGGGCTTGAGAGTAAGAAGATATTGGAGGCATATCGCGATCCATTCAATGGCAAAAAATATGTCTATCTTAGCTCATTCGGTGAGGGCCAGCTATCGAACAAGGAAAATCCCACTTCAGTATCGAGGGACACGCTGATTCATGACATTAAGGTTTCTGAAATCGCGAAAGCTTTTTGTGAACGCGGATGGGCCTCAGAGGTTGAACTTGAGCACCAGCTCCATGACAAACGCAACTTCAAGGTGACTTACAAGATCATTCCTGATGCTCTTTTCCATGGTGAAAAGAAGGAAGGGAAATTCAAAATCGCCCTGGAAGTAGAGCTATCTAGGAAAAACAATCAGCGCATTGTGGAGAAGGCCAGGCAGTACATGGATAGCGGTTACTACAACTATGTGCTGTATTTTTTCTCAAAAAGAAATTTTATGCGGCAGTACATTGAACTCTTAGAAGAGAAACTTGGCAAGGAGAGCATGGGGCGTTTCATGTTCTTCGTTGATGAAACCATGATGGATAAAACACTTAACTTGGATGGCGTTGAGGGAATCTTTAAAGGAAACACGGTAACGATGGCCAAGGTTTTCGGTCATTAAAGGGATGTGACAATGGCCTGGAACTGCCATGTAAATGGGGTGGAACTGTTGAACACTAAGGAAAAAAACTGCCTGCCAAGGGATTGAAATAAGACGGGAATCCTGCCCTCCGAAAGTGACTCCCCACCCCCAACATGTTGTGTGTAGGGAGTCACTTTCGGAGGGCAGGAAGAAGAATTGAGATTAGTTGGCAGGCAATAATTAAGGAGATGGTAATGGAAATAATTAATGAGGAGATAAGTAAGAAGAAGAAGGGAAAAAAGGCAAAAAATCAGAAGGAGGATGTGGTTATGAGAAGAGAGCAGGCGAAGTTTTTCGTGGATGTGTCGAATGAAAAAGAATCACTTGATCTGATTTTTTGCTTATTAGAACGGGCAAATAAAAAGGAGCATGGCCGTCCAATTACCTTTAAGGACGTGGTGCTTTGTGGTCTGGCCAAGCTCACAGACAAAGACCTTGAGCGCATCCAAGAGGCAAGCCTAACCGAAATGGAAAAGGTCAACAGAACGCTTCTTGAGTTTAACCAGAAGAACTCGACAACGCTGACCTTGGGTGAATTTCTAGTGAAGAGACTCGGAATTAATTAACAAGCAGGGGGGATTTATGGAAGGAAGCAATCGTGTTTTGATTTACGGACGCCTCGGACAAAAACCTGAGCTTTGCTTTACGGGCAAGCATGAGGCCGTGTGTAGTTTCGGCGTAGCTGAAAATATTCCTGGAAGCGAGGCCCCAAAGTGGCACAAGGTCGTCCTCTGGGGACGACAAGCTGAACTGTGCTCTACTCAGCTAGACAAGGGGTCTGCGATCTTTGTGCGAGGCCGCAATGTTGAGTGCGAGTTCAAGACCAAACAGGGAGAAGACAAAAGATACACGGAACTCAGAGCAGACCAGATCGGGGTGTCAGTCGTCTAGCGGGAGGGCATATGGAACTACTTACCATTAAAGAGGCCTCGGCGTTTTTAAAGATGAAGGAAAGCTGGATTCGTTCGGCCGTGTTCAAGCGTGACATCCCCTACATAAAAATGGGGGCCCTGATTCGCTTTAATAAAAATGAACTTCACCAGTGGTTAGAACGTCAAACTATCCTTCCAAGAAGGAGTTCAGAGTGGTAGGATTCATACAGCTCTTTTACAATTTATACAAAGTTGGGGGCCAGATTTCTGGCCCCCATTTGATCACCTCACAAACGACAACTACTGACGCAAACTGCGCCAATGTTTTCCACCAAAGGAGAAACAATGGAGCAGCTTAAAAGAAAAAACGGTAATGTTTATCGTGTAAAAATTTACGTTGAAGGAAAGCCGATTACAAAAACCTTCAAGCGAAAAACCGATGCGCAAGCATGGAAAACCCAGCATATGTCCATGCGAAATGCTGAAGGACTTAACCTTAAGCATTTTGAAAAAGTCGGGTTTGAGTTCTTTGCCAAAAAATGGCTGGAAGAAAAAGTCCTCGCCTACCGCTCAAATAGCACCTATGAGGGCTATGCGATGTACATAAGGCGACACTTTATCCCCCATTTTGGCGACCTCTGCCTGAATGAAATTCAGCGTCACCACATCGACAAATTTGTGGTTGCTTTGAAAAAGAAAGAGCACAACACCCGTGGGATCAATCTCATCATGGGTTGTCTGCGAACACTTTTCAATGCCGCCGTCGAAGAAGATTACTTGCGAGCAAGTCCGCTTAAAGGATTTAAAAATTTGAAAGAAGACTTGCGAAGCGAAATCTACATGACAAAAACAGAGATCATGCAATTTTTGCGCGCGAATTCCCAGGACTCCAACTACCCTCTCTACGTTGTCGCCATGAATTCGGGAATGCGCCGAGGAGAATTGTGCGGCCTAAAATGGGACCGTGTGAATTTTCAGCAGATGCAACTTGAAGTGGCAGGCATCAGAGACCGACGCGGCTACCGGGCCACGACGAAGACAGGACGCCGCCGAGTTGTGCCGATGAACGATCAGGTAAAATCTTTGTTGCTTGCAATGTATGGGCAGAAAAAAAGCGAATTTGTGTTTGAAGAGGACGATGGCACTCCCATCAATCCTCATCATGTCTATCGCGCTTTTACCAAGGCACAAGAAAAGGCAACGCTTGAGCGACACTTTCGCTTCCACGATCTTAGGCACACCTTTGCCTCTCACTTCATGATGAATGGCGGGAACATTTACGATCTTCAAAAAATTTTGGGCCACACGCAAATTGAAATGACGATGCGGTATGCTCATCTTTCACCCGATCATTTAGCAGAGGCCATCAACGTCGTTAGCTTGGGAATTGAGACAACCGGCGAGGTCGTTGATCTGTGGCAGGCGAGAAAAAAATCACGCGAAAGTGTGGTCTGTTGTTAAATGTCGTAGCTCATATTTGGCTCACGATACCCGACAGGGTGCCTTACTTGTCTTTAATTTCAATTAGTTAGAAGGAGATGGTGCCCAGGACTGGACTTGAACCAGCATGCTTTCGCACACGACCCTGAATCGTGCGTGTCTACCAATTTCACCACCTGGGCATTTTGGGTAAATGTTACGGCCTCTGGAGCAAAAAGTCATGTTGGCCAAGATAAAAAAACTGTCAATGGCTGGAAAGGGCCTTGGGATATTGCCTGATCTGTTCGGCCAGGCGGCGGATTTTGTTCCCAACACAATTCGTAACCTCGCAGTGCTCATGATTCGTGACATCGAGGCACAGGCCCTTGCAACCAGGGTCTGTGTTCATGGGAATGGTGGCCGTACCTGCAACGAACATTTCTGCAAAAACGCTGACCTTAACCGAAAATGTCGTCTGACAGTCATCAATGATATGGCCAAAAAGAAACAATCCTTTCATTGGCTCTGTGAACGAAGCCTGATATCCATGATATCTGACGTTTGGGTCTTCGAGTAAGTCCGTTAAAGTGGGCCATGATTGTGCACAATGGGGACATGTTTTAAACATGAGAGATCTTACGGAAGTTGGTAGTGTCCATTGGGGCATGATTATCAAACTGACGTAATCTAAAGTCTAGCTCAAGGTATCATTTTTAGAGCGAGACCAAACCCTCTAACTCATAAATCTTGAGTTGCACCGCGCGTGAGTTTGCTGCGTTGGGTTCCAACTTGAGATAACGTTTAAGCTCTATAATCGCTTCCTTATAATCTTTTTGTTCGGCCAGAATCAAGCCGCGATTGTAGTGCCCGGCCGGCCACCACGGAGCAATTTCAAGCGCATAATTAAAAAGATCAGAGGCATCATCGAAGCGCTTTTCCCGGACTGCTCCCTCGGCCTGAACCTTGTACCTGATGGCCTCCTCAGGGAGTTGCGGTTTAACCTGGGAATTTAGATAACTCTGGGCCGTTTTTTCAAAAGCGATTTCGTACTCCTGACGTAAAACCGGTGCTTCGCGGGCAAAGACAGACCACGCCCTTGCAAAATTACGCGCATGAGTTCGGGCCGGAGCGCCCACCCAGTAGAACGCGCAGGTGGGGGTTCCTTTGTCTGATATTTTCTGAACGCATTCATTGCCGTATATATTTGCCCCAATGACAGAAGGATTCCCATCGAACTTTAACGAGATCTTCGTCGTAGACCCTTGGCAGGTGACCTTGATTTTAGTGTGAGTGATGACGGCAGTTCCCCGATCTTTACACCAGGCCGTGGCCTGGGCTGATTCGATCAATAGCGCTCGCGCCTGTGCGAGGGATAAATCATGAGTATCCTCGGGTGTCGCCTGATACACAGAGGACGTTGCACATCCGCAGAGACAGAGCATGATCAGGCAAAGACATTTGTATTTTTTTTTGAACTTCATTTTCCCCTCAAATTCATTATGACTTGCATAAAATAATAACCGAAATTGAATTCATCTTAATAAAAAAATTGATGGTGCCCACTCGCGACGACCGGTACCCCGGGCGAACCGTAGCGCAGCGAAGGTTAAATAGTAGCGAGTGGAAAATGATTGAGCGTAAGCGAAATTGATGGTGCCCCTTAGTGGACGATTTTCGAACTGCAATTCTTGAAAATGCCTCCGAATTAGCTGTTTTTACTTAACTGGCAATAATTCAACGCCAACCTTCCGACATGATTCTCGAACCGCCGTGCTTCTGCGGGGTGCCTGCAAGTCAAGGGAGACACTGCAACCTAGTTCGGTATAACTTTAAAAAGGTCATCAGTACGAGGCTTTGATAGATGCAAACAATAAATAAAAATCCCCAACAGCGGAAAATAGAAAATCCAAACAAAGACTAGCGTAAGGCCCTGAAGTCCTTCAAATATAAGATTATAATTATGATCAATTATGCCATCGTCCTCGAATTGCTTATAATCGTAGCTATTCAGGTAAATGGAACCTAAGTTTGAAGTATGCCCTGGATCGTTCTCAAAGCGGATTCGAAATTTATAATGCGTGCTGAAATCTGGGTATCCTGTAACTTTTAATGATTGAATTTTGAACTTTGTGCCAACTGGAACCGTTGTCACTTCTTGTGTACCTAATTCGCTCTTGCCCAGCTGACCTTCGATAACAACATCGCCATCATCTTGCTGGCCCATTTTCTTGTGGGCAAATTTAAATTCTTTTTGAGTTATAATTTCTTTCCCTATTATCGGATAAACCAAGGAAGACGAAAATTTATCAAACCCAAAAAATAACCATCCTATGAATATTAGAAAGCATAAATTTATAATTAAAGGTTTTAACTTCCTTTGATATATTTCCTTATTCACTTCCCATAGTAAAAAAAGTCCGTATGGGATTCCCAAATAAAAACTGGAATTTCCATCATTTATAGCTGCTGCGAAGATAAAATAATACGCGAAGAAATAGCAAATCACTCTTGCCGATGCTCTAGTCGATCTCTCTTCCGAAATTGCATATCTCGTTTTTATCATAATTTACGATTTCTCTGAGCAAGACATTCTTAATTATTGTTCAGGCAAAGGAATTTTTCTGTTATTTATTCTAACACGATTATACCTTATAATTGGAATTCAGGGAAAGAAAGTTTGTGGCCAATTCGCCTCTAATTTTTGCTAAATAGTACATGCGACTTACATGGAGTTTAAATGATTGAACTATTCTACTTAATCGCCATTTTACTGTTTTTTGGCCTTCTCCAATATCTTTGTAAAAAGAAATGGGGAGAAGCATATTTTAAAAAAGCTTCTACGGCAAAAGCGATTGAATCGATTATCCTCATGCCATATTTGATGTATTTTGGTTATAAGACTGCAAAAGATAATCAACAACATGCTCTTTTGGTGGGCGGAATAATCTTTTATTTTGTTTTTTCAGCCCTCAAAGATTATCTGATTTTTAAGAATCATCAAAATGTGACCAGCCCCAAAAAGTATCTCAAAACACTTCTAAAATTGCCCGTTATCTTTGGTGTCAGTGTCGGCATATATTTTGCCGTTTTGTACAGCCTACGGTATTTAACCAACGATTTGATTCTTTGGATCGCAAATCTTGGTTATAATTACATTACTGTCTCCGCAATCATGAATCTCGGAACAATAGTTGTCTCAATGCTACCTGTGGGATTTTTATCGCCATTCATTCTGGTTCTTTTCAAGGCACGGTCCAAGGTTTCCGATACAAGAGTCAACGCCTTGTTTTCCGATTGTACCCGTAAAGCCGGTCTAAGTGAAAAAGTAAAAGCATATTACCTAGAGGACGAAGGTGTAAAATATCTTAATGCTTTTGTCGTTGGGCTCTTCCGATATAAAATTTTTTTCAGCCATCATTTATTAGGAACTTTGAATGATGAAGAGGCAAGGGCGATAATTTACCATGAATTGGGCCATATAAAGCACAGTCATTTGCTAAAAAGACATTTGGGACACATCGCCTATTTTCTCTCCCCCGTCCTCTCCATATTTTTTTTCACTTTCCTCTCACCATCCTTCGCAAATATTTTGCCAGTGTTTAAGATTTTACTTGTGCTAATTCCTCTCGCGTCCATCTATTTTTTGATTTGGCGATACGCCAAATTCCACGAGATTCAAGCGGACTACTTTTCAGTTGTGACCATGGGAACCGGGGTTGAAATATTTTTTTCCGCTATCGAAAGGATTTATGAATCGGCTGAAAAAGACAAGAATAAACGGCAACTCCTTGAATACCTCGATCCCATGTTTGCCCACCCGGTATTTAATGAGAGAAAAAGAATTCAAGAAGAGCTATTCGAAAGCGGCAAGAAGCCTATTTTTGTTCCTGAATGGATAAAAAAATTAACGCTAAGTAGTTTTAAGGTTCCGGCATATTTGATTCTAGCCTCAATACTATTGGGAACCAGCATCACTTATTGGAAGGCCAATAAAACATGGCAAATTTATGATCTGGCGTCAAAAGGCGACAATGAAGGCGTCAAGAATATTTTGGCAACAGGACAAGCAATTGACACTCGTTTCTATTATTTTACGGGGCGAACTCCTCTCATAAAGGCAGTAAAGGACCAAAATATAACCGCAACAAAAATTTTAATAAATAATGGCGCGGATTTTTACCAAACAGACTCTGATGGATTTCAAATATATACTTTAATGTCTACGAGTAGAAATGCAGAATTACTAAAGATAGGTGCCGATTATATTGAGAGTCAAAAAGTCACGACCGGAACTAAGTGACGAATCGAAGAATCTGGTTCGAAAGTTGAAAAAGGTATAAAAAAAACCCTTGTAAAAACAAGGGTTTTAAAAGTGGTGCCCACTCGCGACGACCGGTACCCCGGGCGAACCGTAGCGCAGCGAAGGTTAAATAGTAGCGAGTCAAAAAGGCGAAAAAAAACGGCTTCCGAAGAAGCCGTTTTTTAGAAGAATTGGTGCCCACTCGCGGAATCGAACCACGGACACAGGGATTTTCAGTCCCTTGCTCTACCGACTGAGCTAAGTGGGCATTTCATCAATTCACAACTTGTAAAAAGTGTCCTAGAAAACTAGTTTAAGTGGCCTTATCCGTCAATTAAAACTTAGAGTTAGAGCGGCCCTTTTTTTAGAGGATTCTGTGTGACTGAAAGCATAAAAAGCAATGATAACATATCCGTACAAAAGCACCTCTTGCGCCAAGGCCCTTTCACAGTCGCGGCCTTAAGCTTTCTCCCATCGGCCGGGGCACTCACTCGTCCGGCGCTGGCCATCTTTACCCACGGCTACACCTCCCACAAGGCCAGCATTTTAACCTGGCCGATTCGACTGGCCCAGGAAGGAATTCCCAGTCTGATCTTTGATCTCCCTGGGCATTATTTAGGAAGCTTTAACGAGGTTGAAAAGTTTGCAGATTTTAAACGCCTGGCCCATCAGCTTTTTGTTCAAGGCTTCTACAACTTAAAAGAGTGCTTCTACCAGGCCTCACCCGAACATCAGCTCGACCTGAACAATCCTGAGTTCAAATTGATTTTAGGCGGCCATTCCCTGGGGGCCCTGCTGGCCCTCAAGGCCCTGGCGCTTCCCGAGTTACAGGCCTACAAAAAAATTGTCATCGCGGTAGGCTTTGGCATTTCCAAAGTACGCCACGGGGCCCATATTTTCGAAACACCCTTTTATAAAAGTACCCTGCACGTCCGCAGCCAGCTGGTCTCCCCCGCCCTCAATCCTACGGAAGTTTTTTCCTGGGTCAGAGATGAGAAGGAAAATATCGGCCCCAACCTTCAGCCGTCGCGAATCCATCTCCTGGTGGGGCAAGATGATCTCATTGTGCCAATCGAAGGTGTCGAGCACGTCCAAGAACTCTTGATTGCCAACGGACATAACGTAAGCCTAGAGCGTCCCACTCGACTTCCCCATCATCTGCCGGAAGAAGCGGCTTCCTATATCAAACGTTTTTTGGCTTCAGAGAAAATTATTACTTAAAAATAGGCCTTCAAATTCTTCAGAATTCCCACGCGCCCGGTGCGCTCCAGCGCGGTGCCCTTGAATTTTCGTTCAAAGGCCTTGTTACTTAGTCCTTCTAGCTCGCTGATTATTTCCCTCAGAGGGCGATTCAAAAAAAAAGCTTTTATCTCTTCCTGCAGGGGCGTGAGCAGTAGCTGCTCCGCCACTATTTCTCGGCCATTCCACGGGCACACGTCCTGACAGATATCGCAGCCAAAAATCCACTGTCCGGCATTTTTATATCCATGAGGTGCGGGTGCATCCTTAAATAACTCGATGGTGTAAGTGGAGATACAATGTTGCGCCTTCACCGTACGCCTATCGCCATCAATCGCCTGCGTGGGGCAGGCATCAATACATGCCCGACATGTGCCACAGTGATCGGCTTCGATGGTGCGCTGGGGAAAATCCAGCCGCTGATTCAGCAAGAGTGAGGCGATGATAAACCTGCTGCCCTTTTGCCGATGAATGAGCATGGAATTTTTTCCAAACCACCCCAGACCTGCACGGTGGGCCAGGTCGCGCTCTAAGACAGGATGAATATCCAAAGACAGGGCAAATTGTAATGAAGGACATCGGGTCTGAAGAAAGTTTCCGATACGGTTGAGCACGTCCTTGAGAACCAAATGATAATCAGCACCTTGAAAGTTCAAAGCATAGCGGGCGATCTGTGGGCCAGACGCTGTCGCGAAATCAGGTCCATGACTATAATCAAAAAGAAAAACCAAACCTGCTTTAAAATCCGGATAGTAGTGGGTGAGCTTTTCTCGCAGCTTGGCGCGATGATCGGAGAGATAGGACAGGGGGCCGTGATCGCCACGCTCCAGCCAGCTCAAAAAATTTTTGAAACTCAAGACCTGATCATCCTCGACATATCCCCAATCGCAAATGGGCACAGGCCAAACGTGTTCGGCCAGAAAACTCTGAAGTGTGGCAGGGTTCAAGATGTCCATCTTAAAAACGCGGAATGATCTCTATCGCACCGGTGGGACAATTTTCCACACAGGCCATATCCAGCGCACAGCGCTCCACCGTCGCCTTGTTGATAAAAATGCGATGTTCGTCATCCTTCGTGACGCCAAAAATCTCGTGAGGACAGGTGCCAACGCAAGCTTGGCAAGAGGCACAAGCGTGGGTATCCAAATTAATTTGGCCTTTGGAGAATTCTGCGCTCTCCAAGGTATCTCCGCCTCCAGCAACTTTGGGGACATCCTTAATGATCTCAACTCTCACGGTATTGGCGGTTCCCTTGGCAAAGAATCGCCCTTCTCCCCGCGTGATCACCAGCTTGTCACCGTTTTTGAGTTTATATTTCTGGTGAATCATATCAATCACCTTGTCTTCCATGCCCTTGTCGTGCTCATCGAAACCTTCCAGCAAAAAAGGAGTCACACCCCAATAAAGGGCCATCTTGCGAACCACTCCAACATCATTCGTAATCCCTAAGACCTCACTTAGCGGGCGAAAACGCGTCATGTTTAAACAGGAGTGCCCGCTCTGGGTTACCGCTAAAATGGCCTTGGCATTGGTTTTTTCTGCCACCAAGGACGCCGCCACCATCACCGATTTATTAACCGTGGAAAGATCCATATTGCGCAGGAGAGGACGTTCTCTTGGAGACTTCTCTGCCTCGCGAACAATTTTGTCCATCATGCTGACGGCCTCGACGGGAAATTTTCCGGAGGCGGTCTCACCACTCAACATCACGGCATCCGTCCCATCCCAGATCGCGTTGGCGACATCGGACGCCTCGGCCCTAGTTGGAGTGCTGTTCGAAATCATCGATTCCAACATCTGTGTGGCAGTGATGACCGGCACACCTTTAATGTTGCACAAACTTATAATTCTTTTTTGGACAGCGGGAACCAGGTGATTTCCGAGTTCGACCCCCATATCGCCTCGGGCAACCATAATCATGTCTGATACGGAAACGATCTCCTCAATATTCTTCACCGCCAAAGGCATTTCAATTTTGGCCACAATGGGAACATTTTTTTTGAGTTTATGCAGGAGAAATTTTACCTGAAGCACATCCTCTTTTCTTCGAATGAAACTGAGGGCCACGTAATCAACTCCCTCGCGCAGACCAAACATCAAATCCTGATGATCCTTCTCCGTAAAACTGGGAGCGGTCACCTCGACATCGGGAAGATTAATGCCTTTGTTTGATTTGAGCATCCCTCCCACCTCGACCTTGATGACATAGACGTCCCGATCACGTTTCACAGTCCGGGCAACGATAAGACCATCATCAAAAAGCACGCGCACATTATCACGGCAGTCGTGCACCAGTTTCTCGTAGACGGTAGGAATATAGCGCCCCTCGTACTCCGGATATTTTTCTTTCGCGGCCGTAGGCCCGATGGCCCATTCACTTCCGCTCTTTAATTCCAGCGGAAGGGTTAACTTATCCACGCGTATTTTTGGGCCCTGGAGGTCGAGCAAAATGGCCACCTCTCGATTGGCCAGCTTACTTGCCTTGCGAATATTTAAAATAAGTTGGTGCGCGGACTCGTAAGTCCCATGGCTCATATTGACCCGAGTGACATTAACACCGGCATCAATCAGGTCCTTAATCTGGGATATTTCTGTAGAAGATGGCCCGAGGGTGGCAATAATTTTGGCCTTACGAATTTGCATGACTTACTCCCAATGATGATTCACCACTATCTTAGCAAAAAAAGGGGAGAAAGTCGTAGGGAATGCTCAGACTAAATCGTCTTCTTCGTCAATCTGGAAGGTCCTCGGTGCCTCACCGCGCGTCGCTGCGACATCGCGTGCCCGCTCAACGCTCTCTTTCATCTTTTGGATTTTTAACTCATATTTATTTTCAATTTGTGCTTTTTCCAACTCACTGGCTTTGGCCAAGCGTTCATAATTCTCTCGCGCCTGGACCTCTCGACGATGCGACTCTATATTATTTTCCTTGGACATGCGATCAATGACGTCCTCATATCGCTTGCTCATTCTATTGACTTTGACCTCGTTGGCATGGCCGATTTCACTTAAATTTTTATCAAACTCTTGCCGCAAGGATTGAATGACTCTTGCCGTTTCAAAATCTTTCCCTTCCTGAATCCTTTTCGCGGTACGGAGATCTTCCTGCCGACGCTGCTCTTCAACCATGGTGCGTTGCTGATCGGTGGAAACCGTTCGTTTGGCAATATTCATCAGTCTATCTTCATAGGTGCTGACGAGTCTCTCCTTCTCGCTTTCTAAATTGCGGACTTTCGTTTGATGAACATCCGACGCTTTCTGCAAGCGGTTCGTCACCTCGTCTTTCAAAACCTCTTTGGCCTCAAAGACATCACGCTTGGCCTTCTCAATGAAGGCAGTTTTATCCCGCGCCTGCTCCTGCTGAATGCCCGCAATAGTCTGCAGGTTTTTCTCGGACATATGATTCATACGCCGGGCGTAGTCTTCTCTTTGGGCATTGTATTTGGCCTTATTGGAAACCCGCTCCTCGGCGGCGTTCTTGGCGCTGGCCTGCTGATTCGTCTTCAAGTCATCCGTCAACTGCTCGGTAATTTGATTGCGCTCTCGCTGAAATTTGTCAGTTTGAACCGCTCGATCGGCCACTATCTGTTTATCCTTTTTATCATGATCCTTATAGTTTTTGAGTGCCAGCTGCCTTAAGGTACTTTGGGCCTCGTCCATCATCTTCGCCTTATCTTCTGTCAGCGCAACCTTGGCATCCTCTAAATTATTCTTCATGCGGTTAATGCGATCCTCATCGACGCGCTTGACTCGCTCAAGCTCATTTTTGGCCTCGTCCCCGCGACCACCATTATTAGCAATGGCGAGAGCACGACGCTCCTGAGAATTGAGCTGCTGGTTGTACTCTTTTTCGCGCATTCGCAGCTTTTCATTATTGCTTACCAGCAATCCTCTTTGTTCCTGGTCACTTCGCTGCTGACTCAACCCCACGAGATGATCGTAGTTGGAGATCATGTCCTGACTTCGTTTCTCTTGGGAAGAATGAAGTTGCCCAACCTGATCAAGGTGATCATTCTTTGTATGGACCAGTTCCTCTTCATGGGCGCGATTGATGTTTTGCATTTCGCCTGTAAGCTTGTCTTTCACCTTGCGTTGCTCAATATTACTTTTCTCCACCACCTCATGCTTTTCCTCATCCTTCTGCTTCACAAGGGCATGGGTATCTTTTCCGACTTTTTCACGATATTCCTGGTAATGCTCGTTGCCTTTATTTTGGATATCCTGCATTTCTCGGGTGTGAGTATTCCGATCCTTTTGAATGTTATCCTTCAAACGACCTGTCTCACCGTCGAATCTTTCTTTGCTTTGCGCCTCTGTCAGGCGGTTATTTCGGTCGAAGCTCTCTTTTAAGCTACCCAACCGTTCTGAAAAATTATTGCGATCTTTGGTGGCATTTTGTTCAAACTGCTGGCGCGCGGTATTGATTTGAGTGTTGTATTCAGCTTGCTGTCGTTCGATGTCCTCTTTGGACTTGGCCGCCTGCTTGCTCGTCACATCCTGAAGATTATTTTCCAGCTCACGCTTGGAATCGTTATAGACTTGGCGCTGATTTTTCTCACGCGCCTCATGGGTGCTTTCGAGAATTTTCTTATCCCCGTCATAATTTCGACGCAGCTCTTCACCCTTCTGGTGATATCGCTCACGGGCCTCGGCTAAACGGTTGTTGTAATCAGAAATATCCATATTCCCTCACTGGGCCTTACTCTCCATGTTAACTTAGGTTGGATAAAAAAAGGCCCTGGTACGATTTGCCCAGGGCCCTCTGTTCAAAAAGAATTTCTATCGGGTCGTCAGCTATTTAGCCAATTCCTGGTCGATCAGCTCGGAAAAAAATTCCACATCCCGTGCTCCGTTGATGATATGCCCGTTGACAAAAAAAGTCGGGGTTGATTTTACCTCGATACTTCCCCCCTGCTCCATATCCTTAGTGACCACGGACTCATACTTGCTCGTATCAAGACAGGCATCAAATTTCTTCGTGTCAAGACCGATACTTTTGGCGGTGGCCTTGAGGTCGACGATTTCAAGTTTGGCCTGATCGGCAAACATCTTATCGTGCATACTCCAAAATTTCTCCGCACCCTGCTCGTTAGCGCAAAGTCCCGCAAGGGCCGCTGGCATGGCCTGTTTATGAAAAGGAAGCGGGAAATTTTTAAAGACCACCTTAATTTTTTTGCCGTATTTCTTCTTTAACTCGGCCACAATCTGGGCCCCTTTGGCGCAAAATGGGCACTGAAAATCACTGTACTCAACCAAGGTGACCTTGGCATCAGAGGGACCGGTAAATGGAGCGCCTTCAATGGGAATCTCAAAGACCGGCCAGGTCGGCTTGGCGATGTAAACTTCCACCGGACTTTTCTTGGTTTGCTCGGCCAACCATTTTTCCAGCAATTCCTTTTTCTTTTCCATCGCCAGAAATTTTTTGATTCGCTCGCGCATCTGATCGTTGATATGCTCTTTTGGGATACTGCGCTCCTGAATCAGCTTATCGACTTCCTTCTCACCAATAAGCACGCTTGAGGCGATAAATTTGTCGAGATACTCATCATTGGAAAGACCTTTTTTCTTGGGATCGGCCTCCATAAATTTTTCCATCAGGTAGGCATTCAGCTTGTTCATCTTGATCTCATAAACCTTAAGCTCGGCCTCAAAGATATCGCTCTCCGCCCCCTTATAAAGTTCCCCCTCAGTCACGATCTGATCTTTAAACTTAAGCGCGGCACCCGGCGATGGGGCAGGTTTAAAAATAAAATTTGGCCGTGAGTCGGCCTTGTCCGCGCAGGCATGCATAAAACCTAACATTCCAAAAACAACCATCAACGAAATTAAATGTCCCATTACAATGGCCCCTTCAATTTAAGAGAATAGATATTGTGAATATCTTATACCCAAATTATTCGTCCGCCCAAAAAAAATGTGGGCGGTACAGGAACATGCGCAGCGCTTCAAATTTCCCATCTTCAGAGGAATAAAAACAAATAAATTGACAGGCCCCCCAGGTAATTTTTATAGTAGCGATTAATTCTGTGAAATAGTCGCGTAGCTCAGTGGGAGAGCACTGCCTTGACATGGCAGGGGTCACAAGTTCAATCCTTGTCGCGACTACCATCTCTTCTTTGATTAAGACTATATTTATTTCCAGCGATACGCTCAAAAAGGCTTCGCCGTTTTTTTTGAGCTACATTCGTCCCGGCCGTTGGCCGGGATATCGCGACTGCCATCTCTTTTTGATAAGCTTACATCCCAAGTCATTAGACACATCACACTTCCCCTGCGGAAGTTAATTTCACAGAAATTTCCGACGATAATTACCTGCGCTTGTCTTCGACTAAAAGTACAGAAAGTTCTTTTCTTGTTTTTTCAATCACGATACTTTTTAGACTCAAGAGAACCTCTTTGGTTGTTATGTTGTTGTGTGGTAACAAAAATATAATCAATCAAAGAGGTTTTTTCATTTTGCACGGCCGTAAACGCAGGGCCGCAAAAATCAATAAATGGTGAAGGTTGCAAGTTCCGACGAAAAGCCGAGTGGCATTGGTATTCGAGTATTTCTTGCTTAGGTTAAAGAAGGATTACGGATATAATCAATCAAAGAGATTTTTTCATTTTGCACGACCGTAAACGCAGGACCGCAAAAAACAATAAATGGTGAAGGATTACGGGCCTACAGTTCATATCTAATAAAGTCTTCAAAAATTATTTTTCTTAACCCAAGTTCGGTTAATACTTCGTCATGCAATTTCTTTTTATCATCATCATCGTAATTGTAAACATCAATGGTCAGATTGCAGCCTCTTCCCCGAAATTCTTCAACAATTTTCAAAAGCAGCTGAGCCGATTGCCCGAGTTCAGAATCACCCACAGAGAGGAATGCGCCGCCGGAGCATGTCCAGAGATTTGGATTGTTATCATCTTGGTTTAAAATCGCTTGGGCCTGTGATGAATTATTTCTCAGTTTGTATAAAAACTGAGCATAGGTACTTTGAAAACGTGAACGGTAGTTGCCTAGATAGTATTCAGGTACGAAAGGTTCGAGATTCCCGCTGTCCTTATATTTAGTAAACTCGACCAAGCTTGGATCTTCGCCGTACCTTCTAGTGTCATGCAATTCATCGGGTGAATTCACAAAAACAAAAAACACGGCCTTCGAGTCTTTGAGTGGTTTTATTTCCTCAATTTTAAAATAAACCGTAAAGCGCTTGGTGCTGTCATGGACCTGTCGATAAGGAGTGAGGTATGGCCTTTTCCACTTATCATATTCAGGGTCGGCCATCGCCTTATCTATGGCATCTTCGATTCGCAAGGCCTTCTGTTTGTCCTCGTCAGAACCAGATTTATAATTATTTAACTCCCCTATTATATAATCGCTCAATACTTTTAAGTAGTTGGCCATGCTTCTTGTCCAATTTGAAAACTTATGACTTACCACAATAAATTATGCCCTACAATGACTCAAAAACTAGGCAATATTTACATTTGCCATTGAATTTTGTTTAAATAATTGCTAATAGTTATATAAATCTTGCCGATAAGTTCGGATAAGAGTGTAAAATGATATAATAGGTAGAGATTTGCAGCAGGATGGTGGACTTATGAATCCTAACGTTACAACACAAGCACTCATTGAAGGAATCAAGGACACCTTGAAATGGTCTCAAAAATCAATCGCCTCTCATATTGGTGTTTCAGAAACGCGCCTCTCTCAGCTGCTGGACAGGCCCTTTGCTGAAATTAGAGATGGCAAAATCGGCAAAAGACTTGGGGCGCTCTATAGTGTGGTCAAGGCCCTCCTTAAGCATGAACCATTACTGGCCGACAGCCCGAAGGCCATTGCTTATTCCCTCACGACTCCAGTAGTAGAGGATTTGAACTTTGAAGGATTCAAACTTTCTTGCCTTATGCTTATTCAGCAGGGAACCGTTGACCCAACGGTCCTGTTTCCAATCGCGCAAAAGGCCCTTGAGACATATAAGTCAGGTTGTGAAAAGCATCCCATTTTTCAATTGTCTTCTATCGCGAAGTGAAGAGAAATTATCTCTCTCAAGCAAATCAAAAATCTGTTCTAATCTGTTCCAGTCTGGACATGAAAAACCGTGAAAAATGATGAGAGAAGATGAAAATCAAAAAGGGTTAAGTCCGCTAGATCATTCACAAGTTATTAAAATTAAAAAGAAAAAAATTGGGTCTGTACACCCTTGTCGCGACTACCATCCTTCTTTTAATAAGCTAATATTTTCTTCGGCCGATACGCTCAAAAAGGCTGCGCCGTTTTTTTTGAGCTACATTTGTCCCGGCCTGCGGCCGGGATATCGCGACTGCCATCCTTCTTTTGATAGGCATCTTTAAGAAGGAAAGCCGTTTCTGAATAGTATTTTGCCTTTTCTCAAAAAGTGTAAAAAAATTCAGTGGATTTGCCCGCCGCCCCCACACAAGCAGTCATCCATCGTTCTGGGACTTTTAAAGGCTTTGTCCGACCTACAAAGACTCTCACATCAATACGGGTACAGGCCCTCGTTAGTTTAAACAAGCCATCTCAGTTTCCGTACGACATTATTCATATTCTAACATATTTATATTAATATTTTTATACAATATTATATAATCCTATATGCATATATTCAGAAGAGCGCGTTTATTTGTCCAGCTCCTGGAAAAATCAAACGCTCTTAAAGATTATCTTTAATTTTAAGGGAGTTATTCATGAATGCCGAATTGCAGTGCCGAATTTGTTGTAACGACAAGGGAAACAAGATACATATTGCTAGAGAAATGATGTTTGGTCTGCGGGATAATTTTGAGTATTTAGAATGCGGCCAATGTGGTTGCGTGGTGATAGTTTCTGCTCCAACCGATATGAGCCGTTACTATCCGGCAAATTATTACTCCTTTGGGCAAATTTCTTATAAGCACCATCCTCTAAAAATATTCTTAAAAAAAGAATTGGTGAAGTATAAAGTATTTAAACAAAAAAGCTTATTAGGTAAAATTCTTTCTTATAAATATCGTGAACCTGAAGATTTTTACGCATGGGTTGAAAAGACCGGTCTCAAGTTTGACGCAGCAATTCTTGATGTTGGCTGTGGTTCGGGTCAATTACTGCTGAAGCTTAGAAGATTCGGATTCGCCACCGTGAGTGGAATCGACCCTTTTATAAAACAGGATATCCATTATGAAGGGGGAGTTTCTATTCGTAAAATGTCATTAGATGAAATCAATGATAAATATGATCTTGTTATTTTCAGTCACTCGTTCGAACACATGCCGAACCAAAAAGAGACATTGCAAAAAGCATATTCTTTGTTAAGGCCGGGAGGATGTGTTTTGATGCGTGTTCCTGTGGCAGGAACTTATGCCTGGAAAACCTATGGTGTTAATTGGGTGCAATTAGATGCTCCCCGACATTTTTTCCTACACACAGTTGCCAGTATGAAATTATTGGCCTCCCATGTCGGTTTCAAGCGAGTTGATACGGTTTTTGACTCTTGGGATTTCCAGTTTTGGGGAAGCGAGCAGTATTTGCAGGATATTCCATTGCGGGATAAAAGATCTTATGCTGAATCGTATGACGAGTCGTTGTTTACAAAAGAACAAATCCAATCTTTCAGAGACAAGGCAATTGCTTTAAATAAACAAAATGATGGCGATGCCGCTTCCTTTTTTTTATTCAATGATTAGCTTGCCATGTTGAATGAAATTAATGAGGCCTTATCAGTGTCACGATCTAGCTACCACTCCAACATCTTGAGGCAAGGATTGGGTCGCTCTTTATCGCATTTTCCATGGCGCGATTAATGGCCTCAGGCTCATCGGGATTCTTGTCTCCAAAGATTTGAACGAAGTTCCTTTGAAATACCACTGGGAGCTTATCCCTGCCATCTTGCAGGCATCCAGACAGGGAGGCGTAGGCAGAGAGATATTCACCGCCACCGCGGGCGGAGTCTTCCATGAGTTTGTCGGAGTTTTGGGCGACGAAAAGTTTTTTCTGGTCTTGGGTATTCATGCCGATGGCGGAGCAAGCCCCGGTGGAAGACACAAAGGATGTTGTAGAGATTGCTACTCCCGTTCCAAATGTTGATTGTATCCACTCTTTATGGCATCTTTTCCAACTAAAGGCAAAAGAATGATCAATAAGGATAATCATCAAGAGTGAAGTTCTAATTAGTTGAAAAAAAGTCACGCAAAGATTCATTTTCATCCTGAATTTGACAAACATCTTTTTCACTTAATGTCCCCCTGCTAGGATCACATGCGGTATCTATGATATCGCTAGCTGTTTTAATTGCTCCGATAAAGTCGAGGATTGAATTATGAAATGCTCTATTTGCGACTGCTGTCGACATTGATGTAAAACTATTCTTTCTGACGTTCTCTTTGAAATTTTGACCAACATTGCCTTTGGTGGTTAATGCATTTATTGCAGACGTACCTAGAAGGGTAATCGCCACGGCGGGAGATAAGAGATAAATGGCCGCCACTGTAGCTCCCAAGAGAGCCCCCTCAACTGCACCTTTTCCAATATTGTCGCCATTATATGCAGCTAATGCGCCTCCTAAGACAGCACCAACTGCAGCACCTATTCCAATGGCCGCAAGTGCGCCGATACGGCCACTGGGATCAACATAACGAAGAGGGTTGTTCATCGGATAAATATATTTATTAATAAAAGTTCTTGGGGCATTGAGATTTCCAAAATACGGGTCTCTTTGGATAAATTGACCAAGCGTTGGGTCATAGGTGCGAACGCGAACGTAAATGAGTCCGGTTTCATCATCCAATTCTCGGTTGGCAAAAGCAAAATAAGGTTTTAAAACCGGCGCAATGGTGTTACCAGACGCATCCGTTATTTTTTCCAAGTTTCCAAACGAAGAATACACATAATGTTGGACCAAAGGCCCAGCTTCATCAACTAAATCAGTGATTGTACCCAGTGAATCCTTCAAGAAGTAAAAAGTGCCGGCCCTGGTTGCAAGACCCTTTAGCTGCCCCCTAGCCGTGATATCGACCGATAACGTGTCATCAGTCCTTAGCGTTGATTGAGTATAGATCGCTAACTTTTGATTGGTCTCGTCAGTTTCCACCACAATTTCTTGTCCGTCATAGAGATAGCGACGAGTAAACGAATTGGCAGAATTGACATGATCGACAACACGTTTTTCAATTCGAAGTCCCGTTGCCCCGTAGAGATAGAAGGCCTCTTTTTGAATCACGTTATTATCAAATTCCTGATAATGAGTAAGTCGGTTTTCTGAGTTGTGGGTAAACTGATAAACTAAGTTCGGATTTGTTTTAGAAATCTTGCCCGCCATGTTGCCATTATCGTCGAAGAGATAGGTAAAGCGAGCGTCCTCTTGCAAGCGTTGTTTTGTCGGATCATAGGTATAAGTGCCTGAGTTGTCTTCGGTGCGGTTGCCGATTTCATCAAAGTCGAAGTTTTCAGTCAGCCCAAGTTCCCCGTGAATGTTTTCTGTGAGCTGGTTGTTTTTGTCAAAACTTAGAGACTGAGTTCCAAGGAGCGATCGGATTTCCGTTTTATTGCCAATTGAATCCCGTGAGTAATCATGGCGCGCCAGAACTTCGGCATTCAACCTTTTCTTGTGCACAATTGATTTTACAAAAGATGTGGCGTCAAAACTTAAAACCGATTCCACCACGGGATTTTTTAGTGAGGTAATACGGTTCAAATTGTCAAAGGCGAGGTCAAACTGTTCGTCTTTGTGGTTCAAGATTGTTTTTAGCCTGTTCCCTGCATCAAAGGTGTAGTTGACCTCACCGCCTGGATGAACCATTCTTTTGCGATTGCTATTGGCATCGTAAGTATAGGATACGAAATGCGTGCCTAAATCTGTTCTCGTGCCAACTCCCACGAAATCAATTCGGGAAACGAGGTCGCCACCTTCTCGGCTCTCGTATTGCAGTCGATACTCGGTGTTTTGGTCTTTAATCAATTTGACGTTGTTTCTTAAATCGTACGCCATCTCATAAACATTATCAGGCAATATCTTCTTGGTGACTCTGTCTATATTATCGCGCTCGTAGGAAACGTGATGTCCGGCCGGATCGATTTCTTCTGCGACATTTGAGTTTGAGTCATAGAAGATTTTAGTTTGACGCCCAAGCTGATCGACTTTTAAAGTTAGTTCAGATAGCTCGTTAAAAGTGAAGTGGACCTCTTCATCAAGCGGGTCTTTGATGGTTTTGAGTTCGCCGGTTTTATAGTACGAGTATTCAGTTCGTTCAAGCTTAGGGGATAAAACCGATGTAAGTCGGTTGAAATCATCAAACTCATTTTTTACAATCTGACCCTTGGCATTTTTGGTCTCTTTCACATTTCCGGCAAAATCGCGGGTGATGAACAGCTCATTTCCAAGCTGGTCTTTTTGATAGTCCACGTTGCCAAAGACATCGTAATCGGTGGTCGTGGAATTCAACGTAGTGTCAGTTTTAGTGATAATCTGACCTTTGGAGTTGTATTCAAAGCTCACGGATTGATTTGGGGTGACGAGTTTATTAGTCGTACTCATGAGAAGATTGGTGTCGTCAAAATACTTGTTTTCCACCACGGTTCGCTTTCCATTTTCGTCGGTGCGAGTTTGCTTTAAGAGATTGCCTGCACTGTTATATTCAAATTCAAGCAGAACATGGGTACTTGAGTCAAACTTCGACAGGAGATCGCCTTTTCTGCCTAGGCGCAGATCGTAAATGAGGGTCACATAAGAAAGGTCCGGCCGGGTAATTTTGATAGGACGCCCGTCTAGATCGCGCTCGATAATCGTTTCCTGTCCTTCAGCATCCGTAATGGTATTGATGTATCCAGTCTCGTCTTTTTTAAAGACCGTGGAATTTCCTCTGGCATCTTGGATGCTGTCACTGTGCTCACCCGCTCCTGTGCCGAATTTCTTTAATTGGCCTGCGGCCCCACCTGTAAAGTTATTTCCCATGGACGATGAGGTTGAATCGTTGACTGTAACTACGCGAGTGTCAGGAGTGCCGTCATTACGTGTGAAGGGTCTGGTGACTTTTTCCAGGCGTTTCCAATCATTGTAGCTGTACTGGGTCGAGTGACCACGCTGATTTGTCTCACTGGTCAAGAGCCCATCGCCGTTATATTCATAAGCTAAGGTTGAGTTATCGGAATAAGTGACGCCTTCAAGTTTGTCACCATCATAATTAAAACGTGTTGTCCGCCCGGCCGGGTCAACTATTTTTTCAAGCTTGCCGCCCGAATAGTGATAATCAACATGAGAACCAACGGGGTCAGTTTGCGTGGCAAGGGTTCCGTCATCGTTATAGCTGAAACTCCAAGTATTGCCAGTAAGCTCTACCATGGATGTCGCTTTGCCATCTGATCGATAATTAATGACATTGCCGCTTCTCATGCTTCGCTTAAAGCTATTGTCGGGGAGGCGAACTAATCTTGAGTTGTCCTCCTGGGTTGGAACAAAGGCAATTTCACCGAACTCACTGGTGGTGAAATTGATTCTTCTGATTCTGTTTCTACCCGACTCAAAAACCAGGAGATTGTTTTCTTCATCGAGCCCGAGAGTGGTGGGTGAGCAGATTTGTGCTTCGAGAGCGGGTTTTCCATCTCCAATTAAAGTGGATGCAAGTTTGGGATCACAAGAGCCGTTACCACCGACGGAGTATGCTTTTCCTCTCTCAAAGTCTAATTTTACAATTCTATGATGTCCCGTATCTGCCACGTAGAGGAAATTATTTTCATTGTCGTAAACAGCTCCTCTTGGATTTAAAAATGAAGAATCCTCAATCTTTGTTTCAAAACCAAAATTCCCGCCCTTTCCTGCAATCGTCGTTATGCGGTTACTTGGATCAATTTTTCTGATCCGTCCTGATTCAGTAACGATGTAGATGTTGCCGGCCGGGTCGCGCGCAAGCGCGGTCGGGTGATAAATGCCGGCGATATTGGCAAAATCTCCATCACCGTGATCAATGGTTTCCCCTGTGCCAGCAATTGTTGTGAGTTGATGAGTCGTAAGATCGAGTTTTCTGATCCTGCTATTTCCAAAATCAGAAATCAAAATTGTGTTTCCAGGCCCTTGGATCATGTGACGAACGTCATTTAATTTGCTTGCCCCCTCGGCCCCATCGGCAAAGTCAGGAGATGGCCATTGGCCTGAGCTTGCCTTTCGAATAGCAAGGTCTCCACATCGATATCTTGGAACAAAGGCAACGCTCACTTTCCAAGTCCAAGCTGGATCAGGGGCCCCAAAGCGAACATTTTCTGCCGAGAAGTCTTGGCCTGAATAGTGGTATCCCAAATAATCACCAAGACTATTTGGGCCGCAATCAACGTCATCGGAGCTATTACAATAATTGATCAGATTATGTGTTCCCTCCCAATTAAAGTTAAAATCAGAATAAAATGTTGGGGGTGTTTGATAGCCGCCGGCCACCGTTGAAAAGTTTGATGAGTCGATAATCTGCCCAAGTTTATCGCCCAATAAAAAGTTACCGGAGGTAAGTTGTAAAAGGGAGACAGGTAGGCGGCGGTGGGTAAATGCCATTTCTTGTTGCAGACAAACTTCCATCTGTGAGCATTCTCCACCTGTCCACACACCGCAACGCGAATAATTATGCCCTAAACGCCCTGTTGCAGGTGGAATCGGTGTATCCGATAGCGTCGAAGGATTGGACTCAAGAGAAATCGTTTTTAAATTTTTGTAATCCTCAACCAGCGAAACATTCGGCCAAGTTGTGAGGTCCACCGTATTGATGGTTGTTCCTGGATTATAGAGTGTGTTGATTTCATTATTGACTACATATGAAGTAAAACTTCCGTCACCTTCCTCGATCATAAGTCGCGGTGACTCGGGATTTAAAATACTCTGTTCTCCCTTAATCTTCCATCCACGGCCTACGCTTGAGTTAATTTTGTTTTGAATGTATGTCGTTCCGGTTAAATCAGGAGGGAAAACGCTAAATAAGACTGTCTCTCGCTCGATTGTTGTCTCAACTTTTGTTTTCTTGAATGTACTTTCTTTGACCACAGTAAAAGTTCTTAGAATCATCTGCTTTAGATGAACTTCGTAGTGAGAACGGTAAGGTTGGACGCCGGATTCTTGGCTTGATAAATCCATGGCGTAGGAGATGACCGCATCTCGCGGGATACCAGTAAATTTCATTGGGTCAGATCGAAGTGTGCCTGACTCAAACTCTGCAGTAATGAAATCAGGATCAATCCAGCTTTCAACTGTGGCCTGTGCCGAAACTTTTTCAGTTATGAATCTTCCCCCGGCACTTTGACTGAGCCTGACTCTATTCTCAGGGATACTAAAAAGATTTGTGACCGCAATTATCGGCTTGGCCCAAGTGGATTTGTAGATGAGTCCTGGCGCAATATCTTGGCCCAGTGTCTTATAGGACGGTAAATCAATTGAGGTCGTGAGTGCGCCATTAAAAGAATCGGCCCCCGGTTTATCCTGTGCTCCAATTTGCGCAACCTTCGGACCAAGGGGGGCGGCATAAATTTCTGAGAAGTGTTTGATTCCGCCATTTTCAATCGTTTCGATTGATAGTCCATCTTCTGAAACTACGGCAAGTCCATCAGCATCCCAAGTGCCATCGGCGGAATTCTTCGACATGATGACGACTTGCATGCCTGGTGGAAATTCATTCACGTTTGGAAGGGTAATTTTTGTGGGCCTTGATAATGTGAGCCCAGATGGTTCAAGGGCATAGACAGTATCTGGTTCGGCAAATTCAGGGACATCTACCGTTGTGCGATTCTTGGCGACCTCCGCAATATTGATCGCTCCGACTGCCCCTTGTGGAATAACGACTTCGGTTGTTGGGGAGATTTCAATTTCGACATCCGGTGCGTGAGTTGAAGAAACAGTAATAGTCTCTTCGTGAGTGCCAGATGTGATTGGCGTCTCAGTTCCATCTTGTAAAATAGGAGAGATATAGATCACTCGCGCGAGAGCATTTTCTTGCAAATTGCCAAGTGATACCGGAAGCTCAAGTTTTGAATAGCTACGCCCAGAAGTAACAACCCCTGTCGCATCGATTGAAATACTATGGTCACCTGTAATGGGATTTGGAATGACAAACACTCCTTCGCTATCCGTATCGTCATGCTGGCCGGAGCTAGTAATTGTTACAATAACTCCTGGAATAGGATTTCCCGTTAATGCATCTTTCACCACCCCAGCAAGAGTTGTTACAGGGTGATAGGTTTTTGTAACAGTATTGGTGCGACCAAAGTGATCGGTGGCCTTAAGTTCAACCTCATCAAAATAATCTGTTTCAAAGCTGAAGCTACCATCACTTTCTGCAATGATCTCGTCCGAACCAAAAATTGAGGTTTTGATCTGAACCAAAATTCCTGGGCGCGCGGCATCGGGTGCCCCGTTGATCACAAGGCGATCTGAAGATGTCGAAGATGGATCAATGCTGATGAGTTCCGCGATTAAATTGCGGCGAAAAACGTCCACAGTGCGGGTAATATTGGTGGTATTTCCTGCTATGTCCGAAATTGAAACGAAAAGTGCCTGGGCGCCTCCTTCTGGCATATTGATTGTGCCATAAAGGTTATTGCCATTTACAATTAAGCTGCTCTCGTTCGCGCTCGCACTGCTCAGTGGCTCGTTGGCCGTTCCTTCAACTGAAACCAGCATGCGCTCTATCGTGTCACCATTGTTGGGTGAGAGCGATAGCATCTGCGGGGCGATAGTATCTAGCGTGATTGGCATCAATGTGTCTTCGCTGCTATTTCCGGCACCATCACTGGACTCAATGCGGATAATATTTTGACCTTCCATTAGGCCAATCGTTGGTGTGAAATCTTTCTTTGAAGTGATAAAAATAAGTCCTTCATTTAAATAGATACGTGTACTTGTAAATGAATCGTCTTGGATTGTAATGGGAAGAGAAAAGATATTGACGTTGGTGATTCCACCACCGTTATTTCCCAATGCAATTTCGGGTGCGGTAAAATCATATTGCACAGTCTCAGTTACGGTGGAAATAAGGCCAAGCTCGTCGGCGATCTCTGCCGTTATTGTATAACGTCCGACCCCCGGCTCACTGTAGGTATGAAAAATATCTTGTCCGTTTAGTGGTGCCTCTTGAGATTCACCATCGCCGAAATCAATCCGTATAGCACCCAATAGTCCATCACTATCATAGGAGCCAAACGTTCGACATACCACAGTCGTGTTTTCCGTGATCATGCAGTCAAGATTCGCCACAGGCGCGTAATTGAGTGAATCAACTGCCACCGCCTGACTGAATGACGTGCTACTTAAATTATTACCATCAGTAACTTCGACTCGCGCGAGATAAACACCTAGGTTTTGATAAATGTGCGTGGCGGTCGGTAATGTGGTGACAAGCTCCGCGCCATCACCAAAATAATAGTGATATTGAGCAAGATTGCCCAAGGCCGAGTAAGAAAGAGAGGCATCAAACGTGATGTTTAATGGCCGCTTGCCGTGATCAGGTGTGATGCTCAAAATCGCAACAGGTGAAATAGGTTCATCACCCACAGTGACAATGCGTTCATAAATCCCACTTTGTTCTAAGACATCTTCAACCGTGAGTTTAACAACATAGGTTCCTTGAGTTAAAAAAGTGTAAGAAAACGTCGGTGTTGTAGCTGTAAAACTATAGGGCCCCGTGATTTCATCCATGATTTCCCATTGGTATGAAACAATCGCACCGTTGCTGGATGTGGACGTGGATGCGTCGAAATAAACCGTGAGTGGCAGCGGGCCATATTGAGGGTCCGCAGTAAAATATGCGGCAATGGTGGTTTCTGTTTTTGGGATTGAAACGGCACCACCCATATTGACGTAAGTATAAGAAGAGGGCAATTCGTTGTCGCCGATGGCCTGTCCATAGGTTGCTGCAAGACCCAGCGTTCCCATTCCTCCATTCCCCCAGCATCGCGTCTCTTCACCACTTGACATATTTAAGCGAGCGCATGCACTGACACCACTCACTGTTACGTCCATTGCTGGACCATCCAGAGATAAGGGCGGAATGCTCGAAGGCAGTTCATTATCACCAATATGGGCCGTGTTGGCGGTTCTATTTCCTATGATGTAAGAAGTATTAGGGCCAAAGCATCGTACGCTGCCATTTGAAAGATGAGCACAAGTGCTGTTGTAACCATCAATCATATCGACGAGCACTCCTTCTGCAATTTCTGTTGAGGACAATAGAGAAACGAATCCGCCTGCATTTGCAGGTTCGTTGTCGCCAATTCTATTTACGTGCCCAAGTCCAAGGGCACCCGAGGCATTATCTCCAAAGCAACGAACATGACCGAAATTTGTTAAAACACAGTTAGAGTTAAAAAGGCCAATCAACTCGTGAATTTTTTCCCCAGCTTGAATCTCGCTCGTGGTAAAAAGTGGAACGTTCCCCCATGATGCTGGAGTAATTGAGGGATTGGAAGTTCGACCATAACCTAACTGTCCTTCAAGTGCGCGCCCCCAGCATCGTAAGTTGTCATCGCTCATCATGGCACAGGTATGCAAGCGGCCGGCATCGAAGGTTTTAGCCTGGAGTAACTGGACAGTACCGCCCATATCTACATAGCCATAAGTAGAGGGCAATTCGTCGTCGCCAAGAATCGTGGCCCCCGGATAGCCTAGTTGGTTTTGCAAATTAGAACCCCAGCATTTCACCTGGCCTAAATCACTGACCATACAAGTGTGTTCAAAACCCAAGGCCGCATCGACCACCCGTCTGCCTGCGGAGATTTCGGTTTCATTAAAAATGGAAATGTCACCAGCGGTATAGGGATGTTCATTATCGCCAATATTGTTTAAGTGTCCGAGTCCTAGACTGGCGGTGCCGTTATATCCAAAGCAGCGAAGGGCACCGGTACTTAAAATAGCACACGAGTGCCGCCCACCTTGGCGAATAACTTCAACCGTCATCCCCGATGAGAGTTCCGCGGGTGATAAGATCTGAACATCGCCTACGGATGACGGGAGTTCATCGTCGCCAATTTTTGCCAGTCCAGGATAGCCAATCTGACCAAAGGCATTGCTTCCCCAGCAACGCACGCCTTTGTCTTGAAAGAGTGTGCAATGAGAATCCCCGCCAGAGGTAATTTTGCTTATACTGCGTCCAGAAGTTTTTTCTGATGCAGAGAGGATTTGCGGAAATACGGTAACTTCAGAGGGGAATTCATAGTCACCGATATTAGTGGCCGCACTATTGCCCAAACCTAATTGCCAGTTGAAATTGCCCCCAAAGCATTTCACCTGCGCTAAATCACTCACGATGCATGTGAAGTCATAGCCCATTAAGACATCGGCGACCTTTCGCCCGTCTGCGATTTCAGTGGCCGTAAAAACAGGAACGTCACCGGCCGTGTAGGGATATTCATTGTCTCCGATAACATTCGTATGTCCCAGCCCTAAACTTCCATAGGAATTATAGCCCCAACATCGGAGGGTCCCATCACTAATGATGGCACAAGTATTGAGACCCGTTCCATTGCGCAAAATTTCAACAGTCTTACCTGCAACCAACTCAGCGGGTGAGAGAATTTGGACATCGCCAACGGTGTAGGGTAATTCATTATCGCCTACACGAGGATTTCCAGGGTAACCCAATGCGCCCAAGTTGTTGTCGCCCCAGCAGCGTACTCCTTTGTCTTCAAAATGAACGCAGTGGCCATAGTGAGATGACGTCAAACTCTTGATTGCGCGGCCTTGGGCCTTTTCTGCGGGAGAGAGGATTTGGGCGAATACTGTCATATCTGAGGGATATTCATTGTCACCGATGACTGTGACATATCCAATTCCGAGTGACCCCCAACCTCCATGCCCCCAGCAACGTATCTCTTCACCCGAAGGCATCGCTAATCGGGCACAAGCCGAAACGGAGCTTATTGATATGTCGACTGCCGGTCCTCCAAGCGAAATCATTGGCACACTGGATGGCAGTTCGTTGTCGCCAAGATTGTCCGTGCCTGCCCTTTTGTCGCCCATGAGATAAGTGGAATTACTGCCCCAGCATCTGACTCCGCCGTTTGTGAATAGGGCGCAAAATGTCAACCAGTTGCCTGCGATTTTTTTGACTTTTATACCTTGAGCGAGTTCTTCAGAAGTCAGAAGGGAGGTGTAACCAGAAGCACTGGCAGGTTCATTGTCTCCCATCCAATTAACATGTCCGAGTCCAAGCTCGCCTGAAGAGTTCGCACCCCAGCAACGAACATTGCCATTATTGGTGAGTATGCAGTTATCGTGCGCGATGGAAACCAACTGTTCAACTTTTTCTCCTGATGCGAGTTCGCTCGAAGTGAAAAGAGGAACATCACCATAAAAGGCAGGGGGTTTGCTAAGGAAGACGGCCGATTGTGTTCCGTAACCCGCTTGACCTTCATTAAAGCGCCCCCAGCATTTGACTCCTCCGCTTTCCATGACTGCACAAGAATGATAACGACCTCCTTGAACTCCAAGGGCCTCCTGGCCTCCGCTTTCGATCACAACTACTTCTCTCTGAATAGTATCCAGACCTACTTTCCCAATGCCTAAATTTCCAAGAGTATCTCTTAACTCGATTTGCACGACAGAAAATATTTGATCAGAGAGAGGGAAATTTTGATCAAAGTTCACGGTGATTCTATTTTGTGACTGATCGATCGAGTAATAAGTCTCTGGAATGATGATGTCGTTCAAACGTAAAATCAGGGTAGAAAAATCCAAGCCACTCAGATCGCTTGCTGCAATCTGAACCACCGGGGTGAGTGTTGCCAGTTCGCCGCCACCTGGATTGAAGTTAAAAATTGGGCCTTTGGTATCAGGTTGGTTAAGTGTGTCAAGAACGTAAACCTGCGCACGGGTCGTAATATTACCGAAAATATCTCCGGCCCTAACCTTTAAAATATTTTCGTTCAATTCGGTTAAGGCATTTTCAACATTGATACTTAATTTCTTTGACAAGAGATCATAGGAGAATTTCTCTTGGGTGAGAGTCGTACCATTCAATTCAATGGCAAAACGTGCAACATCAATATCGGATGCATCCTCAATATCCACTTCGATGCTTTCCGGATTGGTGTTTAACATTCCCGCTTCTGGATTGAAGGAGAGGACGGGGCCGTCATATTCAGTTTTCGGAATTGAAGGTTCTACAGTGTAAGTAAGTGAGGCCTCACTCATCTGGCCCTGACGATCAAAGGCACGTACTTTTGCCAGATAGACTCCACTGCTTGAGAGGATGCTCGTGGCCATCGGCTTTATGAGTGTTTCAGTGCCTCCATCACCATATTCAAACTCAAAGTGGTCGATGCCTTCATCATCGGACGAAGTACTGGCGTCAAAGGTGATAACTTTAGGCGCATGAATGGGCGATGGTGTTGTGAGAGTGAGGGCGGCAACGGGGGGTGTATTTTGAATTAACGAAAAATTTATGCTCGCTTCGCCAGTAACTCCCTGATTATCAATCGCCGTGACCTTGGCACTATAAGTTCCAGCCTCAGCAATCGTAATGCTGGCGAGCGGAGTATTTTGAGTAAGTTGAGAAACAGTGCTGCCATCTTTAGAAATTACAAAAGTGAAGTTGACTATTTCGTGATTGTCACTAGACTGACTGGCATCCAAGGTGATCACTGCGGGCGCAATTTGGTGACTTAAAGTGTGGGACAGATTTGCAACAGGGGCAGTATTCTGGAGAACCGTGATTGCAACTTGTGCTTCCGTGAATAAATTGAATCGGTCAAAAACTTTTACTTTAGCGACATATTCCCCAGGATTCTGATAGATATGGTTTGTCGTTGGTGAAGTTGTGGATAGCGTATCACCGTCTCCGTAGGTATAAAAATATTGTGTGATGCCTTCATTGTCTGTAGATCCGCCCGCATTGAAATTCACGCTGAGAGGGAAATCGCCCGAAATTCTGCTGGCCAGAAGTTGTGCAACAGGGCCTGAATTTATCTTCACATTAAGCGATTTTGTGCTTTCTGCGCCGTCATTATCAACCACCGTGACTTGAATATTTTTAATGCCTCCATCCAGAAAGTGATGTGTCAGCGTTGGATTGATTTGCTCGATCACGCTGCCATCAAGAGTAAAGCGATAAAGAACAATTGTGCCGTCACTATCCGTCGAACCACTGGCATCAAAGCTGATCTCATCACCAGGATTGGCTTCCAATAGTGAGGCCTGAAGTCTAGCATCCGGTCTGGCATTTACGCGAATAACTTGTGATAGCGAGGTCAAAGAGGGGAGCCCCTCATCGTCAATGACGACAAGAGTGACGGCGTAAATTCCTGGGAGATAGTAGAATAGTTCGGCCACGGGGGTTCTGGTAGTGACAATTTCTCCGTCACCCTTATTCCAGCGGTAGGCACTGACACTTGAGTCATCAGTAGATGCTGAACCATCCACATGAAATGCTTGTCGAGTGGCCACCACAGCTTCAGTATGGGTGAAACTCGCAAGGGGTGCAGCGTTTGGTGGTCTCACAGAAACTTGAGCACTCTTAACAGAAGTGAGGCCTTGCCTATCTGACACAGTCAGCTTAACCGATTGTTCGCCTACCGCAGTGAAGGTTTTACTAATCATCGGGCCTGTCTGGTCTTTCACCTCGCCATCAGAAAATTCAAAATGATAATTAGTAATCGCCGAATCATCGGTAGAACTCTGGGCGTTGAAAGATACGGTGAGAGGCGTGCGGCCGGAAAGTGTTGATTGGGTGAGATAGGCCTCAGGAGCGTGGTTCTCCTTAACCGTAATGGTTCGAGAAAAGGTGTTGGTTGTTCCCAAGCTATCTGTCACGGTTAGGGATGGTAAGAATACCCCAGCATTTTGATAGATGTGCGTTGTGGTCGGAATAGTCGTGGTTTCATCTGCACCATCTCCATAACTCCAAACGTAACTAATGATGGGTGCGCCCACCAAACTTTGGGTGGCATTGAAACTCACGGTTACAGGATTAGTATCTGAGCTTGGACTGGCCAAAAAGTAAGCGCGAGGAGGAACATGCGCCGTAATGCTGATAGGTTCAGATGCTCGCTCTACACCAGTTGTATCTCGCACCACCACCGCACATGAGTAAATTCCAGGATTGGTAAACGTCACCAGCAGTTTAGAATCAGGCCCGCTTAAGCGTCTGCCATCACTTAAAACAAAGGCATATTCGACAATTCCGAAATCATCGGTTGAACCGCTGGCATCCAATTCTATTTCTAAAGGGGCGATTCCTTCTGTGGGACTGATTGCCAGAACTGGTACTGGTGGATTATTGGGAGGAAGAACATTGACGGTGACTTGCGCAATGGCCTCTAAACCCTGGCGGTCAAGAGTGCGCACCTGGACAGGAATTTCTCCAAGAGCTTCCATGGTAATGGAATACTGAGGTGAACTTGTCTCAAATTCTGGCCCACTACCCACAGACCATTTATAAGAGACAATTCCTTCATCGTCTGTCGATGCTCCTGCATCTAATTGGACATTTAAAGGTGAATGACCGGTTGTCACATCACTACTTAAACGTGCAGTGGGTGCCAGATTTTCGGCAACACTCACTTGAATGGTTGCAGATGTTTTTGCGTTATCGCTATCGAAAGCTTCGATCACCGCATTATAATTACCCACAGATTGATAAATATGTTCCATTGAGCTGGCAGTAGATTCTACAACTGGAGAACCGTCGCCAAAATTGAACCGAAACCGCAAAGGAATGGTTGAATCACTATCTTGGGCAGTCACAAGTACTTTCACAAGTGAAGGGGCCTTCGCTTTTAGAATTTCCTTTTGCAAAGCAATGCTGGGGGGAGCATTTACGGTGACGGAAACAGGCGCACTTATTGCTTCATCATTCTGAGCATTTTTTACTTTTAGGGTAATCTGATGAACCCCTGGAGTCTCAAGAATCATAAGGGCGAAGGGGAAAGGATTCTCGACCATCGTGCCAGTGTTCGTCTCAAAACGGTAGCTAGTGATCACGGCGGGGTCAAAGGAGTTGATGGCATCCAGGGCGACAAACATAGGTGCATTACCTCGCGTGCTTCCAACTTCAAACGCAGCGACCATCCCTGAACCTAAATGAATCAAGCGCGAGGTTGAATTTTGGGCCCCCTGCGCGTTCTTTACAGTTAAGGTTACGAGGTAATCCCCTCCCGATGGATAGCTAAAACTTGCAAAGTTTATACCTGACACACTGCTTGTTCCCTCACCAAAATTCCAAGTAAATTCTGTGATCTCTTGACCTTCTGGATCGGCAAAGAATTGCACCGTCAGGGGTTCTGCAGGCGCTAAAGTCTGGGCCTGAAACCTTGCGAATACTGGAGCGATTAGCGGCGCGGTCACGATTATATTGGCCGAAATAAAAGGATTAAGTGATGCAGAAAAACTGCCGTCACTTTGCGCTTCCGTTTCAAACGATTGTCCGTTATTGGTGCTGATCGAAATTTTTGAATTTGGAACCAGGACCGCACCTGCGGGCGCACTTAATATTGTGTTAGGACCTGATCTTGAAACTTCCAACTGAGCTTCGGAAAAGAGGCCTAAAGAATCTTGAGTATCAACTTGTACAGACTCGCCTGCCAGTGAAAATTGAGCTTCATTGCCGGCGCTATCCACGCTGCGAATCTCAATCGTTTGTGTACCAGGAGACAGGGAATACGCTGAGGAGAAAGTTTTGGCGGCATTGTCAAAGGCCACGGACTGATTGTTAATAAAAAGTGAGGCCAAGTTCTCGTTGTAGGTTCCGTTTATCCTAATATTATTTTTGAGGGTGATAAAGTTCTGAGAGGGATAGGACAAGTCAATTTGTGGAGGAATCGAATCGCGTGTAATAGAGACCGATTCTTCACTTAAGTAATTACCTGAGTCAATGGCCAAAATACGAATAATGTTCGCTCCCTCAAATAAGGCAAGGTCAAGATTAAAACTCGCGCCGGCCTGTGCCGTTTGAGTGGCGACCAAAATTGTATTCTGATAAATTTCTACGCGCGTGAGCGCCTGATCTTCGACCTTAACGGCGATTTGATAACTCGCTTGCTTGGTTAAGCTGCTCCCCTGATGACTTAAGTAAATTTTCGGTGGAGCATTGTCATAAAAAAGAGTACTAGTCTGCTGAGTCTGATTGCCCGCCCCATCTCTTGCCAAAATGGTTAAGAGATTGCTGCCAGGGCCGAAAGTTAAGCTTTGGGTGATGAAGCTATCTTGAGTCGTAGTGAGTTTTACATTATTAAGGAAGATATCAACATCAGTGGATGAGAGATCAGAAATTTGTGCCTCCAAGTTAAAGGTGGCAGTCCTCATCACCTGATTGTTAGCGAGATTGAGTCCGATAATGGGTGGCGTGTGGTCAATGGTAAAAGTGCGAACCAGTGGGTTCGGGGTCGCAAAATTCTGGCCTTGGTCTTGAATGCTGTATTCTATACTATACTCCCCTTCCGGGAGATTTAAGGGAGCTACGGCACTGACTTTGATAATGCCATCAACAAGAATTTCTGTGGCCACAGGCAATTCTGCGCCATTCATTTTTACAGAGGCACTCGCCAGATTTAAGACCCCAGAGCTGTCTTTTACGTGTGCAATAATCTCGGGAAATTCGCGAAAGAGATGCTGATTTTCATCTGGAGAAATTGGGGCCAGCCAGACAGGAGGCGTGGTATCTCGAACTTGAAGGACAGGGATGCTAAATTCGAGGCGCCCCCAGCGTCTAGCTTGAGAAGTATTGGCCGTTTTTTTACGAAAAAGATCAATTCTAAAATCTTGTGCTTGAGTCGATGAAAAACTGGCAACGCTGTGGTTGTACTCGATTGTGTCATTAACATTGAAAATTTTTGGCACAGAAGTATGAACCAAAGTTCCCTTATAATAAATTTCGGCATAATAAAAATGCTCATCATTGTCTGAGGTCAGCCTCGCATCACCCACAAAATCGACAAGATCACTGCCATCAGGAAGACCTGAAGACAGATTAGTAAGATTGGTGATCTTCATTTTAACAAGGCCCGACTCATTCTCAAATTTAATGCCGGGAACCGTTTCAGCTTCAAGCTTGAATCCGGCAAACATACCGGCGTAATAAAATTGCGCTGAGGGGGAATTTTCAACCTGAAGGGGCAAGCGATACTCGGAAATAATTTCTGGACGGGTGGAAAGGAGCGCTTCAATTTTAGCAATGACCAGTTCCAACGTCGTTTTTGATTTAAGCAGGCGGTCAATCTTTTCTTGTAAGGCCCCTGCACTGACCAGCTCAGAAATTTTCAGTTTGAGTTTTTGAACCCGCGACTCAAGCCGAACCTTGGTCGCATTAAGCTCTTTCACTCTTGGTGGGATATTCCCAACGACGAGTGTGAATTGGTTTAGGTTGGCCGGATTAAGCTCAGAAGTCTCAAATCTAAAAAAACGACGGTTGTCCTCTTTTGAGACAATAACTTGGCCTGTGACCTCATGTGCCTTGTCTGGGAAGTATGCCGTTATTTGAATACTGCTGTCGCTCATCCCCCTGCAGATTGGCGTGTCTCTAAAGGCCCCTTTCCAGACTTTGCAGATTTCCCCTGAGATAATAACTTTTTCGCCTGACTGTCTGATTAATGGATTTAATTTATTCGGTGTGATCCAAATGCCGGAATTCGCCATTCGCATGGATGGCAATGTGCCCGTGACGATAATAGTTTCTTCTATTTGGGTAGAATGACCCCGATCATCTTGGATTACGGCAATGACATTATAAATTCCTTGCTCGGAAAAAGAGTGCGAAATGGGACCCCCGGCATAAATCTCACTTGACCCGTCATCGAAAAATAATGTGATGGATGTATTGCTGCCCTCAATATTGGAAAAATTAAACGATGTTGTTAAAGGAGCTTCGCCACTCATCTGACTAATATTCATTAATGCCGAGGGAAATTCGCTAACCGGGGGCGGAGATGGAGTTGGTGTCGGCGGAATTTCAACTGTTTCAAAGGTTAAAATAAGTTTGGCGGGTACGTTTGATTCTTTCGTGCCAAATTCAATGTGTCCGATTTGGCTTTCAGTGATTTTTTTAATCATCAGTCCATTATTGATGATCGAATCGTCAATAATGCTTTGGACGTAAGCAGTGATGTCGAGTTCAATATTGCCCGTGAGATTGTTGGTGATTGTCGTGGTTGCGATAGGAGTTGCATTATAAGGGTGAAGCTCAGGATGAGTTCCTGAATACATTGTCCACTCTTCCCCAGGACAGTCGGTAGATGAGTTCGCTGGGACAAGATCATTTCTACAGTTCCATGTGACACCCATCTCGGTCCATGAGTCATTGAGGGTATAGATACCGATATCTCGTCCCGTGCTTCCCCAGTTATTGGCATTTTGTGAGATATAAAGGCGAAGTTTTGCGGACAAGAGATGGCCGGATGATGCTTGTTTTACGGCAAGAGAATTAAAGCGAAGGAGCGTTCGGTTTCTTCCCGATTCTTGAATCACGGCAATGGCCTCGGCCCCCTGATTTTGATTTGGACTACCTTGTCGGAGATATGTATCAGCTTCTACGGAAATTGTTTCAAACTGCTGGCCGTAGAGACTGAAAACAAAAAAAATCCATGGAAGAACAAGAATGATCTTCATTCGAGGCTCCAAATTTTAAAGATAAAGGGCCAATTCCTGGTATTCCTCAGGTGTAATCGTGCCCTCTTCTAAGAGCTGGGCCAGTTCGGTGTCTTGAAGCTGATAGGCTGGGTCAGTAGTTGATACCGTCGTGGAAATTTCCGTGATTTCCGCTCGCGCCGCTTGTTCGGTTGGTGTTAAAGTAACTTGGGCACTGGCGGATACTGAGGTGGAATTTTTGCCGTCACCTGAGCTGCTCACGCCACTGCTACCCCCGCCTCCACTACATGAACTAAGAATGACAGTCACTAAAAGCGCAATAAATTGCATTCGCTTCATAGATTCTCCCCTCATAAATACAGTCAACGTTCCACTCAAGTACCAGCACCTACGCCTCGTACTGATTATGGAAGAGAGCGATCCGATTCTTAATGTCGGATTATTTTATGCTGGTTGGTATCGGTCGTTTTAGAATATTTTTTAATATCTAAGAAATCGCAGATTTAGGTTATTTTTGATTTCTAGTATAACATGTGGAATTATTTGAATTGACTTTTTAGAAGGATAATACTCTCGCGAACTTTGCACGACGACATCCTCTTGATTTTTAGAAATCAACATTTTCGCCTTATTTCTGAGTCACTTGTCGTAGGGAGAAGAAGGAAATCTAAATTTATTTAGGAGGACTCAATTTATAAGGAGTGCGCCCAAAAAAGAATTACCCTTGTCGCGACGACCATCTCTTCTTTGATTAAGACTATATTTATTTCAAGCGATACGCTCAAAAAGGCTTCGCCGTTTTTTTTGAGCTACATTTGTCCCGGCCTGCGGCCGGGATATCGCGAATTTTGTTGTCTGCTATGGAACGTTTTTTGGAAAAACGACCATCAAGATGATCTCCAAGCCTCTGAAAACATAAATATTTAATCAATGATAATAAGATTTATTTAAGAATATTTATTATCATTCCGATAAGCATATTAGTGCCAGCCATTTTCTTTTCATCTTTGCAAAACTCTCTGGGGGGCAAACGTTTGCGAACAAAAAAAATTAATCTTTCTATCGCCATAGGAATCGTCGCAGTAACCTTTATGGGTTGCAGTTCCAAAACCTCTGAGGCACCCGTTGAAGGAGCCGTGACATCATCATCAACGACTAAAACTATTTCAGGAACAGTCACTGGCCCCGGTGGAATGATCACCCGCGGGCCACTAGATTTACTGATTCAACCAGCTTGGGCAAGTTATTCTGCTGTTTCAGGTGCTGATGTGCGCGCCTATAAAATCGATGAGAAAGGACGAGTGAAGGATTTAGAATTAGGCCAGAGTGTTACCAATGTTAGTGGAAATTACAGATTAGATATTCCCAACTCAGAAAGCACCGAGACACCGAATGTTGTCATTGTGGCGACAGATGCTAACGATAGCTCGAAACGTTACATTTCTTTTGTGGAAGGCCAAAATGCCAATCTCGGAATGAGTAGTAGCGCCATTTTCATGGCAATTCGCTCCGCCTTAGGAATGACCAATGCAACGGTTAATGAACTTACGAATACAAAATTGCATGACCTATCGCAAGCAGCAGAAAGCATTCTGACAACCTCAAATGCTCCGGATTTTTCCTCGGCCTATAATGCCATCATCAACTCAAATTCATTCAGAACGAAGTTAAATGGCAGCACCACAACCGACATCAGTAGCACTAGCCTGGTGAAAATTGCACCACTGGCACTACCTCCTATTATTTTAGACGGGGATGGACATATCACGACATCAAGGTCCTTTGACGTCGGCGATACGATTACGCTCACTGCTGTCGCCGTTGATCTCTTTGGCCTCCCCCTTCAATATACATTCAAACGATTCCGCAACTGTATTTTAGAAAGTACTTTGCAAAATTGGTCGGTCGACAATGACCTCACCTACACCTTCACCGAGGACGATATCACAAATTGCACAAGCATTATCATAGGAGTTAAGAATAATGACGGGACCGATCAGGACGGTATTTTTGGCGACGTGCAAATGTCGACCCTTTTTACGATTCGAGATGAACGCCTACCGCCCACTCAAAACTCAATCAAAGTCTTCGACTCAAACCTGATCGAAACTGCTTCGCGCTCATTTCACGTTGGCGACACAATTACTTTGCAAGTCAATGCCACTGACCCGTTTGGCTTACCCTTGGAGTATGTTTTTCGGCTTTACAGAAGCTGTGCTCTGTCATCCGAGATTCAAGCATGGTCGGCGGCAAACACTGTGACCTATACTTTCACCGCCGATGACATCACGGGCTGCACCTCCATTGTGGCAGGAGTGAAAAACAACGATGGTATAGATATGGATGGTTTCTTTGGCGATCTACAGGCCGCCACCCTTTTCACAATCAGCTTGTAGCGATTGCAGTTCCAACACCAAATCTTGGTGCTGGAACTCCTCATTACAACGCTCCTGGCACCTGAACTAAGGAACTCGTTTCCCAACGAAAGAATTTTCTTTTAAAAGTAAGAATTATTTTTGTTTTCTTCGCTTACTTGAGGACGGCATTCATAAAAAATAATCTTGCGTAAGACGCGATTAAACGTGCCTATTTCAGTTTAAAATACTGTTTAAAAATTTGCAGCCATTGTACGATTAAATTTCTGCTCAATTCGCCTATATCCCCAATGCACAAGCGAAATTTGGCGCGAAAAACTGTGGTATATATAAAAAAAATATGGGAGGCGCTATGAATTTGAAAAATCTTAAGAATGACGTTCTGGTGCAAAATACAAAAAATCTTATCAAAGAAGAAAATCGAATCTTGGCGAAAGTCCTGGCGCATTTTCAGGAGATCGAGTCTCGGAAGCTCTATTTGGAGTTGGGATACGGGAGCCTCTTTTTGTTTGCGGTAAAAGAACTTGGTTACACGGAGGCCTCGGCCCAGCGGAGAATCGAGGCCGTGCGCTTTATAAATAAAACTCCCGAGGCGCGGCCCATGGTGGAAAAGGGCGATCTCAATTTGAGTAACCTCTCTCTCCTTGAGCGGGTATCACGGGAGGCCCAGGCAACCCACGCCCAAAATGTGGCCGCGCTCAATTTGATTCAGGAAGAACCAAATTCCGCTGCGGAGGCCGAAACAAAGTTGCGAGGATATTTTAAGCTGGAGAATAAAAAACGGGTGGTGAAAATAGAAATGGACGAGGAGACGTATCAACTCTGGTTAGTGACGAAGGCCAAGCTAGGCGAATCCAAAGACGCAGTTGCCATCAAAAAATTATGCGAATCGCAAGTTGAAAAACCACAGAAGAAAGTCCGGCAAGCACCCACAACTCGCACGGCGGGAGTCGTTTTGAAACGAGAACTCTTAAAGAAAGCAGACCATCAGTGCGAGTATGTAAGCCCCAGTAATGGGCGGCGCTGTGAGAATAGGCACTTTCTTCAGGCGGACCATAAAGTGCCCTACTTCCTTGGGGGAAAAACGGTGCAGCAAAACATGCGTATTCTTTGTCAGCAGCACAATGTGCTTGTTTATCAAAATCTAAAAGAGCAAAAAATCTTTTGAACCTCTCGCTTGCTCCAACAGTTAAGTCTTTAAGTATGCCTGGTACCTTTCGCTCTTTTTTTAGTTAAAAGAATTTCATCTTCGTTCGTTACGCTCAAAAAGGCTTCGCCGTTTTTTTTGAGCTACATTCGTCTCAGCCTTGCGGCTGAGATTTCACCTACTTACAAATTTCCCGTCACCTCTAGGAAACGTCTTTCGAGCGTGCTATAGACGCACATCAAATATCTGCCGAAACAATGGGGTGGCATGCATGAGTGCGAACAAGATTTTCTATTCTCTTTTTTTCCTCGTATTGGCCTTTGCAAGCGCGGAGTCTTTCGCTCAATCTGCTCCCAGAAAATATGGCGTCCAACGCTATCAAAGCCGTGAGCGCAACCCCATTTCCGAGAACGTGAACAAGCGTGAATTTGGTCTGCCCGGGAAAGTTGATCTGATGAAAAACCAAACGGCGGTGAAAGATCAAGATCAGCGTGGCACCTGCGCCTATTTCGCGGCCTCTGCCCAAGTTGAAAGTGAGATTAAACGCGTGACCAAAACAGAGGTCAACCTTTCAGAGGAATATCTCATTCGCTATGGGAAAGGAGTACTCGGTGATTTTGCCAATGATGATGGGGCCAATTCCTTTACCGTTCTCCAGACTTTTAAAACTGCCGGTTTTGCGCTTGAAAGAGACCTCCCCTACCAACCCGACTGGTTTGATATCGGGCTTCCCTGTGAAGGGATAAGAAAAGAATCCACTGAGGCCGCTAAAAAAGGCTGCTTCTCCCATCATGCGCCGACCGCCGAGATGCAGGCCGGGGCCATCAAGTTAAACGGTCTTACCACCAGAAAAATTAATGAATATGACGACTCGCTGGTGGACACTTTAAAGGCCGTGCTGGCCAAGGAAGGAACCACGACCCTGGTCACCATACCCGTGAACTTTAATGGATGGGATAAAAAAACCGGAAATGCCTATCATAGCGACGCTCTGAAAAAAGAGTGCGACAAAAATCCCGATGATTGCGGTACCCACGCCGTCTTGCTTGTCGGATATGATGACAACCTCGAAGCAACTTATGATGGCAAAACCGTGCAAGGGGCCTTCATTTTCAAAAACTCCTGGGGCCATGGCTGGGGCAAAGGTGGATTCGGAAAATTCCCTTATGAGATGATTCAAAACTGGGGTTACCGTGCTTCATTTTCCAAGTTGAATGAAGACTTCAAACTGCCCCTTGGTGCAGAGGCTTCCGCACCCGTGCCGGCCAAAATAGAAAATATTTCTTACTCCCATGAGATCGACGCTGACGGAAATCTGCTCTCGATGGTAAGTGCCAAAGTCACCGGTGCTCCCAACGTCATGATCTATGTTAGCACCTTTGTCACAGACGAGGAGCGCACCATCCTGAAACATGATGACACGTACATTCGCGCTCCGTACTACCAACTTTTAAATCATGAAGGTGTTGCTACCCTTGATAAGGCCATCATGAAAATTAACAAGAACACCTGGGATGACGTGCTTGCGACTTTGCTTCCCGCTTTCCTCCGCGTATCCCTTTACGTGTTAACCGATATCGATTCGTCGACGATTCTCACAAGAGAATTTATTGCGCTCTAAATGGCGCTATCTTGTGGCTATTTTTGACCACTCTATGACCAAGTAGCGAATTTTGCTTGTCCCTCGGTAATTCCAATTGCACCGCTAAGTGCCTGATAAAATGAAACCCGTCTCATTCCAAGTAGAATGGAGTCACCGCTATTTAAGGAGTAAGACATGGATGAAAATAGCAGTGCTGAGGGTTTTAAGTACCTGCTGGCCGAGCAAAAGGAATTTTGCGTAGTCTCATTTGTAGGAGCTTTAGATCATCATGCCTCTGACCCCCTTGATGAGTGCTTAAGCAAGCTGAAAGCATCAAGTTGCAAATACTTCATCTTTAATTTTAGGGACGTCACTGAAATTCAAAGTGCGGTATACCGTCAGCTGGTTCAACTGCAACATACAATTAGAAAGGAAAAAAACGCTCGTCTGCGACTCTGTGGCGTTCATCCCAAATGGAAAACAGAACTAACTGCCAACGGCACCATCAGAGCGGATGAGGTGCTGGATAATATCAGGTTGGCCCTTGCCGAACTGAGCAAGCTCCTCTAATTATGTCAATATGTATGACTTACGATCATTCACTCCAACCATTTGCCAGATGATGGACGTGCGGCCGCCGAAATTTGGCCTGGCATCCCCGATCGCGGAGCTGTTGCATTCCCCCAGGCCAATTTCAAAGGCCCTCATCTACTGCCCGGACGCCTTTGGATATCATGCTCTTCAACGCTTTCCTGAGATGCACCAACGACTCAAACGTGCCAGCACCCATGAAGTGGCCTTATCCTCCATGATTCCCCCCAAAACACCGGTTTGCTTTGCCTCGCTTTTTACCGGCGCGACGATCGAGGAGCATGGGATAAAAAAATATGAGCGACCAGTTTTAAGCTGCGATACACTCTTTGATGCTTTGGTGCGCGCGGGGAAAAAGGTGGCCATCGTGGCGGTGGCAGGCTCAAGCGTCGATCTTATTTTTAGAAATCGAACACTTGATTATTTCTCAATGACTTACGACTCTCTCGTCACCGCCCAAACCTTCGCGCTGCTCAAGGAGGGCAAGCATGATGTCATCGTGGCCTACCACCAGGAATACGACGATCTCCTTCATAAAACCGAACCTTTTTCACCTCTGGCAATCAAGGCCCTGCAAAATCATTTAGAAACCTGGGAACAATTTTTCTCCGCTGCCCGCGAGGCGTGGAAAAATAACTATCTCTTGGCCTTCACTCCCGATCACGGGGCCCATCTGGACCCTGCCACCAATCGTGGTGATCACGACCATGATTGCCCGGAAGATATGCAACTTCGACATTTTTTCTGCCAATCCTGATTGAGCTAAAAATAAGAAAACCCTAACTTCATCGCCTCGATCTTGCCACCCACCATGCGAAACTTTTCCCGATAGTGCTTATACTTTTTATCAGACAAACTTTTTTTATATTTTTTATGAAAAAGTTCCACCGCCCTTGCATGTTTTTCAGAGAACACCCGATTGAGGATATTTTTCTTTTTGGTGAAGATCATCACCTCGCAGGCCATAAGGAGCGGAAGCTCGATGTTGCCCACAAGCAAATACAGACCGTAGGGATAGGACAATCTCACCACATTTGAAAATCCCAGCTGCTGGATGGAGGTTACATAATCAGCCAAACTTAAATATGCGTTTATGTTATCTTCATCTTTGTTTTTGGATTTCTTAATCGCCATTAATGTATTGAAGACAATAGCAGAGACGGCGGCATCGGCAAGAATCTGGCCGGTCTCGCTGAACTTATCCTTCCGATGCTCACGCTGATAGGCCTGATGAAAATCATCGGCACTTGCGCCGTACTGGTTTTTTAACTTGGCGATAGTCGCGGCATCCAACGCCGCCTTCATGACATAATTAAAGGACACATTAAAATTGGCGGTCAGCATGGGACGAAAGCTCAAACTTGAAAGGCCCTGAATAAGCATGGAACAAATCAGGGCCGCCAAAAAGTGCCTACGCAGGCCCCAACGAATTTCCTGCGCGGTCACACTTAAAAAAAGAATATGAAAATACAATCCAATGATGGGCGAGAAGATGACAAATCCCCAAAAGGCTCGGCGATACCAGTTGAGCGTTATCTTTTTTGCCGCATAAAAATCCGCCAGCCGCCGATCCCAAAGTGGTGCATACAGCAGCAAGGCAAGAAAGTTATTAAGAAAAAATCCCATCCAAATGACATGGCAAATCCAATTATTCAGGTCAATCCCGATCCATTTTAAAAGGCCAAGCAGTCCCAAGTTTATGGGTAACACCCAGTAGGTAATCTTGATCGTCTGGCGAAAAAAATCGGCCGGCCCGATGGGTGTCGAATCACGATTTCGGAATTTAAAAATTGCCCACATCGAGGTCTATTGTTTGACCAGATCGACGCGCCGATTGCGCGCCCTGCCTCCGTCTGTGCCATTGGTCGTCAGCGGAACGAGTGGGCCTACACCTTGGGGTGATAAGCGATTCGCAGCGATTTTGTGACGTGTGACCAGCTCCTTTGTCACGCTGGCGGCCCGGCGCCGCGCCAGATCGAGATTCTGGTCGAGGCCGCCCACATTATCCGTATGTCCGACCACATAAATTTTAAGATCTGCTTCCGCGATCAGGAGCTTTGCAATCTCGGCGATGATCGGTAATGACGAGGCCTTGAGCTCGGCATTGCCAGTATCGAATTCAATTCCGTAAACCGCCACGTGGCCTTCATCGGCAATATTTTTTTGCAAAACAGCGGCGTTGACGAGCACCAGGCCTGTTTCCATGGCCTTCTCGCGTATGACGTTGACATAGATGATACTTTCGGTACGAATATCAAGCACCACCCAGACGCGCTCGCCCTGGCGATCAAGACTGGCCACAAGGTAGTGTGAAGTATCATACGGCCAGCTGCCCAGGCCATTCACGGATTCACCATCGACTCCACACTCCTCTTTCTTACAGGTGAAGACGATCTTAAAGCCGCCCTTCACGAGGGCATCGCTGTAATTTTTGTAAACCTCGAGCGCAGACCGTCCTTGAGGAAACGAGTATTCCAAACGGGTCCAACGTCCCTGCACCTTTTTCAAGGTGGCAATCTTGCCATTCTTTTTTGGGGCGAGGGGAATATCAAATTCATCAAAATCTTTCACCTCATTGGTGTTCACGGCGGTTCCGGGATAAGGCGTAATTAATTTTTCATCGGGGTTCTCAGCGCCGGAAATCGAAACAGCCCAAAAAAGCATCATCAGCAAAAGAGTTTTCATGAATTCACCTTCGTTATAGTTAGAGAATTAATTGCATCAAATGAACATCCAGCAGCTTTCCAAATTTCCGTCCAACTTCGCGCATGATTCCGATGGGAAGAAAAGCATACTTTTCATGCAAACGAATGCTTGCCTCATTGCCTTCGGTAATCCGCGCAATAATTGTGTGCAGGCCTTGTTCCCTGGCGAGGTCAATCAGCTCGGACAAGAGAGCATCCCCCACACCGCGCCCGCGATATTTTTCCAAAACATAAATGGAATTTTCCACCGTGCCCGAATAGGCACAGCGGTCTGACCAAAGGCCGAGAGCCCCCCAGCCAAAAATTGTGCCGGCCTCCTCATAAACCAGCACTGGCAAACTCTCGCCGTGCTTGTGCCACCAAGCAGTTCTATCTTCCAAGGATTTTTTTTCAGTATCAAAAGTGGCGGTGGTTTTTTCAATCGCCTCATTATAAATGGCCGTGATCGAAGGAAGATCTCGCAAGGAAGCGCGTCGGACTTTTTGATATTGTTCTACTTGCACTTTATTCCCACATCCCCTAAGATGACATCATTGCACAATCTGCGTAGGGGTGACCACATAAGCATGGTCTGAGATTATACCCTTGGGACTTGAACAGAACAACTGTTCGAGAAACGCGTTCTTGTTCCCTACGATTTGTGAAATACAAACTTGGGGAACATAGATGAAGTCAAACAAGCTCAATATCTTTGAAACAGTCCTCACCTGCATGCTGGCCGTCACTCTCGGCGTGGCCTTCTGGGGATGGACCTTTGTCTATGAAATTTTCAGCCCCTTTCTTTCAGGTTTAGGTCTTAAATATTTGAGCTCCGGTCCCTGGCTCATGGCCGCCATGATTCCGGCCTTCATCATTCGAAAACCGGGTGTGGCCTTGGGGGCAGAAACTCTTGCGGCGGTCGTTCAGGGTTTCCTGGCGAGCTGGGGGCTTATGTCCGGCGCCTGGGGTCTGGTTCAAGGATTGGGGGCCGAAGTGGTTTTCCTGGGCCTTGGTTACAAGAAGTGGAATATCTGGTCTCTCATCTTGGCCTCCATGGTCTCCGCCACCTTCAGCTACGGCCTGGATTTTTTCTACTACGGCTACCGAAGCTTGCCCGCTCACATCAATATTCTTCAATGGCTTTCGTTTCTGATTTCTGGCGCGATCCTTTGCGCTCTCCCCACTTATTTCCTGTGCCAGAGATTGAAGAAAACGGGCCTACTCAATAACTTCCGTATCGTCCGGGGCGACAATGCCTAATTCTCTTCTTTGCTGGAAAGATATCTCGGTGAGCTTTCCGACTCTCGATTCTTCCGCGACTTCGGCCCCTATCCCCTTTCCCGACGGTTCGATTCAGGAAAATGAATTTCTATGGATTGATGGTGTTTCCGGCACGGGCAAATCTACCCTCATGCATCTAATTAAAGGAATTATCCCCCGCTATATCTTTGCGCAAGTCAAAGGTGAATTTACCTATCAGGGCCGGGATATCTTGCAGAGCTATCCCGAAGAGCTTGACCAAAAAACGGTCTACGTTTTTCAAAATCCTTACTCTCAAATGGTCACTCCCAGGGCCAAGGAGGAGTTGATTTTTGGAATGGAAAATTATCAATTTCCTTCACCCAAGATTGAAACCGAGGCGCGCCTGTGGGCGGAGAAATTCAGACTCACCTCTCTTCTCGAACAAAAAACCTACACGCTCTCGGGAGGCCAGTGCCAGCGTTTGGTACTGGCCTCATCGCTGGCCTGCAGTCCTCGAATTCTTCTTTTCGATGAGCCCACCGCCTTTATGGACCCCGAGGCAAAAAAAGATTTTTATGAGCTGCTCGCTTCCCTGAAAGGAAAATTCACCATCATCGTCATCGACCACAATGTGCCGGAGCTCTCCGCTCTCTGTGACAAAAAAATTCACTGGCCGTCGACCGCCACGGAAGTCGCAAGACCTTTTCCCACTTTGCCGGCCTGCCAAAATTTTCGTCTCGACTGCCAGAATGTCTCGTTTGCCTATCCCGGAAAAAGTATTTTCCAGCACATGGATTTCACGGCGGCTTCGCCTAAAATCATTTCCATCGTCGGCGAAAATGGTTGCGGAAAAACCACCTTCTTCAAACTTCTCTCCCGGATGCTCTCGCCCCAGGAGGCGAAAATTGACTTCTTTCTTAACGATCAAAAACTTCCTTCCAAAAAATGCTTTGAGGCCATGAGTATTATTTATCAAAATTCTGAGGCCCAGTTCTACTTTGATACGGTTCGCGAAGAGCTTTCTTTTAAGGCCACGGAGCTTGAGCTTGTCATGCAGCTTGCCACTCTGATGGGACTGGAAAAAACGCTTGATCGCTCCCCTTATATGCTCTCGGAGGGCCAGAAGCGCCGCCTCTCCATCCTGATTGCCATCGCTCAGGCAAAACCATTGATCCTTTACGATGAGCCCACCTATGGCCAAGATGAGAAAAATATCAAGCTCATTACCCAACTCATGCTTGCGCTCAAAGTGGCCAATCGTTTGCAAATCATGATCACCCACGATCGATTATGGGCCCAGAAAATTTCAGACGAGATTTACGAGCTTCGCGGCCAAAAGCTGGTGCGCTTATGACGATTCATCCTGTCATTCTTCTAGGTCTGGCTTTCCTCAATATCTTCGCCGTGCTGATTTTAGGCGCTTGCCCGACTACCGCAATTTTGTTTTTACTCCATACTGTCCTGTGCTTTCTTGCGGGACTGCGTCCACTCACCTATCTCAAAGTCATCTTACTCGCCGGACTTTTTTCTCTGTCTCTTTTCATCTTAAATTACCTCTACGCCACCGTCGATCTGGCCATGTATAATTTTGCCCGTGCTATTCTCCTTACCACCTTGTCACTCAGTGCCGGTCTGATTATCGATTTTGAACGCTTGCTTTTATTCCTCATGAGTAAAAAAATTCTCCCCCCATCCATCGGCTATCCTATTTTTGCCGCCATCAACGCACTCGAACATCTTCGGGAAGAAAAAAAGAGGCTCGACCACCTGGCGCGCATTCGAGGTCTCAATCATTTCCGTTATCAACTGCATCAGATAATGCCGTTGCTGGTCTTTGCTCTCAGGCATTCACAACGGGCGGCGACCGCCATGATCGCACGCGGTCTGAGTGATCAAAAAGTTTTTTACTATGACTACCGTATTCCCAATCGAGATTTCAAAATTGGAGTGGTTGTTTTTCTTGCCCAGATAATGACCTTGATCATCGCTCCAACCATCTAAAATTATTACATGCAGGCCTGCTTTTTTCGGACCAATGAAGTAGAAACTTGGCATGAAAAAATCAATACTTGCCACCCTACTTCTAATCCTCCCACTCATTTCCAGCGTGGAAGCGCGCTTATCTCGACTCACGCGGGCCGAAATCGCCGCCAGCGTGGACTGCAAAGACGCCATCTGCACCAGGATCGTCAAGCGCCACCTGATCCGCGACCTTAAAGGCTGTCAGATAGACCCCGCCCTCGTCAAAACCACTCCCGAGCTGGCCAGCTCGGCCAGGCTTGATAACGTTTCCGTCGATGGCCGCAGTGCCTTTCTGGGAATTTTTCCTGCACCATACAGTTACCGCATAAGTCTTTCGCCTGATAAGGGTCTTATTATTCGGGCCAATGTGTATTTCACCAATCATGAAGACCTCAGTGACCAAACTTTATTTGAAATGCAAGACAAGCTGAATGAGGCGGCAGCCAAGTGGACTCAGTATAACCCCTATTCTTTCCCCGTGACCTTTAAATTTTTAATCACCAAAAAGCGCAGCGAAGCCGATGTTAAAACAAAATTGCTGATTGATCGCTATACTCGCGGCCCCTACTTCAGTCTCTGGACGACCCATTGGGGGGCCAGCACCATTTCCCACGAGATGGGCCATGTGATGGGGCTCGATGACGAATACAGCAACACGCCTTTTTATAAGTTAACTTACTGTGACCGAAGCTCGATCATGTGCACCAGCCAGCGGCCGTATCCGTACCACTATTATCTGATCGTACGCCGAATGTTGTGTTCGATTTAGTAGTGTTTTTTCTGAATAACCATTGAGCCGACGAGTAAGACAACCGCGCCAAAGACTTGCCCAAGATCCAAAGTCGCCCCGAGCAAAATCCAGTTCACCACCACGGCCAGAAAAGGAAAAAACATTTCGGTTAAGCTTGTAAGACGCGCCGATAATCGTTTCAGACCTTGGTAGTAAAGAAACATTCCCATGAGCCCTGAGAGCAAAACCAGGCAAAAGATTTTAAACCATACTTCCGGCCGCGCATCCATTTCCATGTGTCCGGACAAAGGCAACGGCAGGAGCACGATCAATCCGGATAAGTATCGTCCCGCCATAATTTCGGTGGCGGAAAATCCTTGTGCAGAAAGTTTTTTACCAAAAACCGTGGCCCCACCCCAGCCGAGGACCGCAACCAAGGCAAGCCCTATTCCCTTATAGGCATCCAGAGAGCTGACCACTTGGCCGGTATGGAAAAGCTCCTGCACTCCCTGAATAATTTCCCGATGGCCGATAATCAATCCCCCCGACAAGCAAACCAGGGCCCAAATGGCAAAGTGCTTATCCAGGCGCTCCTTTAAAAACCAGTTGGCCAGCAAGATGGCCACGACCGGTTGCAACTTCTGTAGCAAGATGACATGGGTGGGATTCAGATAAACAAAGGCGCGGGTAAAGGCCAAGGTGGCGAGGGCGGAACCGAAGGCACCCACCGCAAGGAAGGACGCCCATTCACCCGGACGCAATCTTTTAAACTTAAGCATTCCATGGGATTTTTGATTCAAAAAAACGGGAAGAAACAGCAGGGTTAGAAAAAGATGCTCAGTAAAGACAATGCGTGAAGCGCTGACACCGCTTTGAAGAAGCGGATAGCGGAGCGGCCCGTCGAGGGCCCAGCACAAAGAAGCTAAAATGACGAATCCAATGCCGGCCATGGCGAATTATCCTGGTAGTGACTCTAACACTTTTTTGAAACTTGCCTGCGCTCTTTGCCGAATATGCTCTTTTTTCATATCCTTTCTCACGCTTCGACCGGGTCTCTTGGTACAGACATCCATCTCACCTTCCACCGGCGCGGGAAAAAGTCCGAAGTTAATATTGCTGGGTGATGGTCGCTCGGCAGTCATAACATAATTAACCAGCGCACCCATGGCACACTCTGGAGGGAAAACGATGGGAGCGCGGCCATTCATTTGCTCAAACACCTGAATGGCGGTGTACAGTCCCATAGCAGCGCTCTCGGTATATCCCTCGACGCCGGTGAGCTGCCCGGCGAAAAAAATCACTGGGTCTTTTTGGCAGGAAAAATCTTTGTTCAATAATTTTCGAGCATTCAGATATGAGTTGCGATGGCACGATCCGAGATGCAGAAAGTTCGCCTTGGCAAAACCTGGAATCATGCGGAAAATTCGCACCTGTTCCTTGTGGGTCAGTCGAGTCTGAAAGCCCACTAAATTATAGGCGGACCCCAGAAGATTTTCCTGCCTCAGCTGAACCACGGCATAGGGTCTTTTTCCGTCACTCTTTTCCAGCCCGACAGGTTTCATACAGGAAAAGCGCAGGGTTTCAGGCCCTCGCGCGGCCATGGTATCAATCGGCAGACAGCCTTCAAAATATTTTAACTCCTCAAAATTTTTTGCGGGAGTTTTCTCAGCAAGAGTCAGGGCCTCCACAAAGGCCACATATTCCTCTTTCGTCATGGGAGCGTTGAGATAATCGCCGACGCCAACGGTGCCATAGCGATCTTTCAAATACAGTTTATCCATTTCAAGGGAATCACCATCCACCACCGGAGCAATAGCATCATAAAAATAAAAATCATCACCCGAAATGTTTTGCGTAATCCATTGGGCCAGGGGCCCGGAAGTCAGAGGCCCGGTGGCAATAATCACTCTTTGACATTCCAAGGCGCGCATCGCCTCCAGAGGATCACTGATTTCTGCGTCGACGAAACGAATAAGCGGATGGGAAAGAACTGTCTCTTGAATTAAACCCGAGAATTTTTCTCGATCAACGGCCAAAGCTTGACCGGCGGGAACGCGATGAAGGTAAGCCGCTTTTAAAATCAAAGAATTGAGGGATTGCATTTCCTGCTTGAGCAATCCATGGCCGGTTGAAGGATCAATCGACTTTAATGAGTTGGTGCAAACGAGCTCAGCGAGAGCCGAAATTTTCTGGGCCGGTCCCAGCTTGCCTTTCTTCCCGTCCGCCAAGACCACATGCAAACCACGGACGGCCAAATAATGAGCGGCCTCACATCCGGCCAGGCCGGCACCAATGACAAGGACGCGGGGTAAAAAAAGTGAGGTGTTGTCTAAGTGGGACATGGGAGAACTCAACAATTTCTGTTATAGTCTTAAACGTTGATGGTTGTAGCCCCTTGGGCACACTGAGTCAACCCCTATATACAGGATGACCGATGACCGCCCCCTTTCAAATTCATCTCCATCAAACCCACCATCCCATTGGAGATTTCGAAAGCATTTTTACCTATATAAAAGACAATTTTGGGGCAAATCGAAGCGTCGCGCCTCTGGCCGGCCCCCACATCTTTCCGGAGCTTTTTCTCACCGGTTACCCCCTCCTCGATTTATGTTTGCAAAGACCTTTTATTGAGCGGTATCTCAATTTCATAGAACAGCTCAACAACTGGTCTCAGCAGGAATTTCAACCGCTGAAATCCGGGGCCCCCCTTGGCCTTTTTCTCGGTGGTCTGCAATACACCTTTGATGCCCAAAATTATCCGGCCAAAATCGAGAATGCCATTTTCCTACTTGTACCCGGCATGCCGCTGAAGCACGTCTACAGCAAGATGCTCCTTCCCAACTATGATATCTTCGACGAGAAAAAATATTTTTCCCCCGGCAGCTCGGTTGCCACCATCACCTTTGCCGAAAAAAATATCGCCTTAATGATTTGTGAGGATATGTGGCCCTCAACCTTGCATACCTGTAATCCAGTCCATGATTTGCAGCAGATCATGCTGAGGGAAAAACGTCCTTTTGATTTTGTCATCAACCTCTCTGCCAGTCCCTATCATGTTGGCAAGCTTGGCAAACGCCTGGAGAGGGCCAAAGAAATATCACACACCTTGGCCGCTCCCTTTTTCTACTGCAACCGCGTAGGCGGCGAGGACGAAATACTTTTTGATGGTGGAAGTTTTGCCGTCAATGGCGAGAAGGTTCTCGGTCTTGCCTCTCAATTCACCACCGATTTATTGAGCCTTGAACTTCCCGGGCCCGGACAGTATCACCCGCCTGGTGAAAAGACCGTCAATACCTGGGAGTCCTTATTTGAGCCACGGATAAAAACCGCACCGGCCACCATGGCCCGTCTGCGAGAATTTAGCCCGAGTGACTGTGAGGAAATTGTGAAGGGCCTGTGTTTTGGATTGCAGGAATATGCCGTCAAAACCGGGCATCGTAAATTTCTCGTGGCCATTTCAGGCGGCCTTGATTCGTCCTTGGTCGCGGTTCTGGCCAAACTTTCCTTGGCGCCCGGGCAGGTTCTTGAATCCATTTTCATGCCCAGTCAATTCACCTCGAGCTTGAGCTACACTCTGGCCAGTCAGCTGGCCCGGGGCCTCGAAATCAAGATGCATACGCTCCCCATCAAATTTCTCCATAGCACTGTTCGTAACGCCTACAATGATAACTGCGGTGAGGAATTGAACGGATTAGCTGACGAAAATGTTCAGAGTCGTCTGCGGGGCCTGCTTCTTTATGCCAAGTCCAATCGCGGTGGATTTTTGGTCTTAAATACCTCAAATAAAAGTGAACTCGCCGTCGGCTACTCAACCATCTATGGCGATAGTGTCGGTGCCCTCGCCCTGCTTGGCGACCTGTATAAGACTGAAGTTTTTCAGCTGGCCCGCTACATCAATCACAAATATGGTCCCATGATTCCCGAAGAGATTATTTCTCGCCCCCCCACGGCCGAGCTGCGCAAAGATCAGAAAGACTCGGATAGCCTTCCTCCCTATGAACGCCTCGACCCGATCCTTGAGGGTATTTTGAGTTATCGCTTGTCGTTATCAGATTTAAGTAAAATGGGATTGCCTCAGGAGGAAATAGAGAGAACGTATCGACTTTACTTGAATTCTGAGTACAAAAGGAAACAATTCTCACCCATTATCAAGCTGAAACCGAAGAGTTTTGGCTTTGGCTATAGAGTACCCATATGCAAAAAAATGATTTAGTATATTCATCAATTTGAAGAAAAAAAAAGGAGAATGCCCAATGACAACTGAAAATGCAGAATCCAAAAGTCAAAAAGTTCAAGTCAAAACCGTGCTCGAATCTTGGAATAAAGTGAAACAAGAATTGCATAATTTCGTTAAAGAGAAAAAAATTAAAGAAATTCAAAGCTCGGTGAAAGCATTCGTTCGAAACGCCAAGAAGGATTTTAACGGGCTAGTTGGAAAAGACCTGGTGGATATTAAGAAAAAATTTAATGATGAAAAGAAGCAACTTGAAACACTTGTGGATAAGGTGATTCAAGCAGAGGTCAAAAAGGCCAGACATTTTGTCGATATACAAAAAAACGAGTTAAGCAAGCTGCAAAAAAAAGTGGAAGGCTTTGTGCGAATTAAAAAGCCCGCAAAAAAGACCACCCGTCGCACCACGGCTAAGACCACAGGACGAAAAACAACTCGCAAATCGGCCACCTAATCTGAAAATAATACTGATCTTGAAGAAAGCAAGGCCCCAAGTCGGGGCCTTTGTTATTCGACCGGAATGACCACGTGATGAATGTAGAAAAAAATACTGCCAAAATATTGCCTGTTCTCTTTGTTACGTATGGTGGTCTGTTCACCCTAGGGCTCATTGATAATCTGCGAGGCCCGCTTTTCCCTTCAATTCTTTCACATTTCAGCATTAACTCTCAAACCGGTTCCCTGCTCTTCGCACCATCTTCGTTGGCGGCCCTCATCACCAGCATTTTGTCACCTTGGTGGCTCAATCTTTTCGGCGCAAAAAAAAGCATGATCCTCTCCTTATCTTTTATGGGAGTAGGCTCGCTATTTTTCAGTCTGGCCTCTCTGGCCGGGACGAGCTTTTGGCCAATGGTGGTCGGTGCCATTACCTTTGGAATCGGGAATGGTTTTTGCTCGATTTGTATCAATATTTTACTGGGCGAAGTTGCCCCAGTGTCCTATCGTCGGCAGCTATTTTCCGGGATGCACGCCATGTATGGCTTGGCTTCACTTTGCGCACCAATGATTGCGACACTTTTTGGGCCAAAGTTATGGCCTTACGCTTTTCTTCTCTCAATGGCACCGGCCTTCATCTTTTTGCTCACCGCCCTTGCGACCTTGCCCCAGGATTCAAGAACACCATTACCTGAATCGCGTCCCAAAACCACGCTCCCCTTAGGAACCGGTCTCTTTTATCCCGGGCTTATGTTGGCATTGTATGTCTGCGCCGAAGTTCTTCTCTCCACTCGCCTCTCACAGTATCTTGAGCACGCTTTGCACTGGGACTATCACAAATCCATGACCTATAACTTTTACTTTTTTATGTGTCTGACCGCCGGCAGACTCCTCACCGCCTTTCTTCCCATTAAACTCAATAACCAGAAGATGCTTCTGATCTCGCTCCTGGCCAGCCTTACGGGTTTTACTCTTGGCTTTCGCTACCCCTTTGTTTTTTTGCTGACAGGTTTTTTTATGTCGTATTTTTTTCCCCTGACAATGGATTCGGTAACGGAACGCTTCAAGGAAATGGCTCCCGCCTATATTGCCAAGGCCATAATCCTGGGTGGTATCCTGCTGTCCAGTATGCACTATCTGGTGGGCCTGGTTACAGACAACTGGGGTATCAGAGCAGCCTTGCTTCCCGGTCCAATCTGCCTCTTCCTGGCATTGATTATTTTGTTAAAATTTGAATTCAGAAAAAATTTAAAGGGCCGTGGTTGAAACCTCTTCTCGAAATGGTCGCCAACGACCTTGCCATACCTGAATAGAGGCCGCCTTCATCTTGGATTCCTTCACATCAAGCTCAATCAGAAGATAGGTAAGACTGGTAGTATGAGCATGCATGCCTGCGTCCATTGACGGAATACTGTTCCAGGTGCCGCTGTTGAAATAATATTTTCCCTCGGGAAAGCGACGCCACTCGACCAGATGGGTGTGCCCCATGATCACGGTATGGGTCTCCCGGCTTTTTTTTAAAATTGACTTTGCCTTCCGCTCATAGCGTGGATAGATAGTCACCTGCTTCAACATTTTCAAATTGGTCTTAAAATTTCGATTCTGCTTCACATACACATCAAAATTACTTTCAATAAAATAGCGGGCCATGACCCATGCCATCCGCCAAAAAAAGAAAAAGTCATTGACCAAGCACCATTTAACATACATGTTCATGGGCCTGACCCTATCGATATAAGGGCGTTCTTTCTTTAAGATGGGCAAGAGGGAGATACAAAAGAGACTCCCCCAGGGCAAATTGAGAATCGGTTTTCCCCGTGGCCCGGGAATAAAATATTTCTGAGTCGGAACCGTATTAATGGCCTCGAATCGATGCCCATGCTCAATATGAATGCCGCCCAGGTTAAGCTCAAAGCAAAACGTTACCGAAGGATGGGTCATCTCACGAAAGGATTCCTGGGCCTTTAAAAAGGCCATGCCTGCATCGTGATTTCCGATGACGTAGCTGATCTTTTTATTCGGGGTATTGGCAAAGTGTTTAACCGCTTCAAAAAAGGCCTGGTGCCCCTCGCGAATCGAATGCAGGGCCCGGACAGTCACTTCCTCATCAATGATGTGGGTAAAGACACCATCAAGATCAATCTGAATGAGATTCAGGAGATCGCCGTTCATCACAAGGTGGATGGGCGCATTATAATATTTGCCGGAGCAATAATGCTCCATGAATTCTACAAAACGATCGTCCTCATGAAAATCTTCAAGAATATTGGCTTGGCCATTCTTGAAAAATTTTCCACGGCCTAAATGAAAATCGCTAATAACCAGGATTAACATAAATCACACACGACTTCGGGCAGGTGTTTCAGACTTCAACATAGACAGTACCTCGCCGGCATAGCACACTCTTCCTCGCCCGCCTCTCTTGGCCTCATACATCATCTTATCGGCGATAGTTAGAATCTCCTCGGGCGATTCAGCATCGCGTGGAAAGACGGCGATACCGATGGACACAGAGATGGAAAACTTCAGTCCTCCGTCCACCACGATCGGACGACTTCTGATATCACTCAGGATTCTCAGCGCTATTTTTTTTGCAAGTTCAGGATCAACGTTGGGAAGCAACATCACAAACTCATCACCGCCATAGCGATAAACCAAATCATTGTCGCGCAAGCGCGCTCTCATGGTTTTGGCCAATTCGGCCAAAATTTTTGTCCCTATGACATGACCATGATTGTCATTAACATCTTTAAAATGATCAATGTCGATGAAAAGGACCGAAAACTGTCCGTGAGATTGCGTATGAGACTGAATGAGTTCTCGGAGGTCAATGCTCAACTTTCGCTGATTATACAACCCGGAGATATCATCGATATGCACTAAATTTTTGACTTTCATTAGCTCCGCGAGACGATTCGAAAGCAAAAACATATTTTCCAAATATTCGCGGGTGTAATCCCACAACTCTAGAAAGACACTGGCCTTGGTGGGGACCTTCGCATCCAGGTAGTAGCGATGGCCGCCGAAGGTGCCAAGGGAGAAAAACAGATTGATGTGCTTCGGCGCTTTCAAAAGACCCTTATTTTTTTCCCAACGTTCCAATTTCTGTTGGAAGGGAAGGGCCTTATAAATAGGTCTTTTGGCACCCTGAAACCATACCAAACGCGGACGCATGGGAGCGCGCTCGCTCTTATGATTATAATCTTGCGGCAGGGCCCATATCGCCATGCTCTGCATCTGATAAGCATTGTGCAGATAAAGGAATAACTTTAAATAAAATGACTCCGGCCCTTCCAGCTCTTTTGGATTCCCCAAAAATTTCATGAGGGCCTTTAAGTGCCCGAGGCCTTTTCTTGATTTTTCCAAATTTCTATACCTTTTTAATTTTCTCTAAAGTCTCTTCATCCAAATCCAAATCATCTTCCAGCACATTGATCGAATTCCTGAGAGTGTGAATAATTTTATTCATGCGCTCTTCGATTTTATCTTTATCCTCTCTGAATTTTTGCTCACGAATACTAGCGTTTTCCATATTGAATTCCAATGAATCAATTTTTCTTTTTAATTCCAAGATCTTTTTATCTCGCGATTTAATTTGATTCTCGGAATCCATCGCCTGTAATTCAAGTTGGCTTTCCAGTTCTTTTTCCCGTTGCTTTACCTTGGTGAAGTCCACTCTGAGCTTATGATTGAGTCGCTCGACTTCTTTCTGATATTGCTTAAGCTTCTCTTCATACATCGCTTTTCTTTCTTCGTGGAGCAATAACTGTTCCTTGGTTTGATCCACTTCTTTCTCATGACGCTTACGGATAATGGAAATCTCTATTTTTAAATCATCGATTTCCGCCCGAAGGCCGACATTCTCCTGCGATATCTCTCGTTTCTGCTCTTTGAGGGATTCGACTTCCTTTAAGATACTTTCCCTTTCACCTTTTAAATGCCGAATCGTTGCCTGCAGGCGCACCAAATCATTTTCGTTCAAGGATGCCGTTGGAATTTTTTCAGAGCCGATGATCATGGGCCCGTCGTCTTCGCCTTCAGAAATATCTATAACCTCTGCGGTCTTTTTAGGGCTTGCCGCACTTCGCTTATTGGCGGTCAAAATTCGGGTGGGCGCATCTTCCTCTTCCTCATCTTCCTCAACACTAATGAGTTCCTCTAATTCACTACTACCGGCATCTATGGCAATGTCATCATCCAGATTGACGTCCAGATCATCCTCTGCTTTTGGCAATTTCGCAGAGGTTTTCACCGCTGATTTATAATCGAATTCCTGCACCGGTTCTTCCTCGGCCGCCTCGGCCGCGATTTTGGTCGATGCTTCTTCCATGTCCATATCTAAATCAAGATCTAAATCCAGATCATCGGATTTCTGGTCCTCAGTTTTCGCCTTGGAGCTGCTGGCGGGGGCACTGCTCTGCTTGGCCGACTTGGCGGGAGCTGGATTATCAAATTCTAACCCCTCATCAGCTTCAAGCTCCTCGGCCAGAGCACTCTTCTTAGATTGTCCTTCGTTTGAAACGGAATCGATAACGAGGTCATCACCACCGGGTAAATCCATCCCACCCAATTCAACGGACTTGCCCTTAAACACAGTTGTATGTTGTTCGGCGTCGTCACTCCCCATCTCCAGACCATCGGCAGTGGGTAGTGCCTCACTTTCCTCACCTGCGGGCGCATTTTTCACTGCATCGGACTCAGCACCGGTTTCCTCAATGGAAAAATTCAAATCTCCATCACCCAAATCAAGGTCATCTTGAGAAGATGATGAAGGTGGCGTGGCGGCACTTTTTTCAGCCAGCTTGGTATCGCCCACAAGCTCCTTATCCAAATCGCCCCCCAGATCAAACATGAGACTCGCATCTTCCTTTTGCTCTGCTTTCTTCTCAGTCATAGAACCCTCTGGCTTTTGGGCCTTCTCGGCCATTTTTGGTTTGCTTTTTTCAACAGGTGGGGGGATCGTCACTTCCTCTTCAGGCATGGTGATGGGTTTATCGCCGTCAGCTGTTAAATCCTCAAGTGCACCGTCAAGATCGAGTGAGACGCCCTCAATCGGTTTGAGATCCTCGGCAATCCCTCGCAGTAGATCTTCGTCAATGGGCTTGAACTTCGGCCCCTTTTCCTCAGACGAAGGAATACAAGCATCGGGGAAGACCAGGTCAAACCTCTTTTGAATATTTTGGTTCTCCGGCGAATCCAAGGCAGGCGTCCTGTCAGCAGAAAGTGAATGCATTTTAATAATTTCTTTGATCTCACCCGACATCTTAAATTCTTGCATCGGTTGCCCACTCTCAAAATCGGCTTCATTATCCTCATCATCATGAGAGCGGGCGGGAGCTGGCTTGGTTTCCGGTTTTTGATTTTTTTTCTGCCCGATAAAGGTTAGCTCACCATACTCGGGGTTTGTCCTCGTTCGATCACCAGTCGGGCCTTCGTCCAGTGAGGAATCAACAAAATCAGAAAGGACGTCCATTAAAAAGTCTTCGCTCACAGGACGTTTTAGCATTGCATGAGGTGCTGGATTTCCTCCCTCCAACTCACGTAGATCTTTGTTTTTTATCTCATCATAAAACACCAGATGGACCGGGCCTGAATTAGCTTTGATGCTTTCAAGAATTGCCTTTTTACCCAAGGCATAGTCATAAATGACAACGTCTCCTTCTTCGGCGGAAGATACCGAGTCAGGCGGACCTGTAACTGCTTCAAATGAGATTGCCTGCTCGGCAAACTCCGCATCTGAAGGGTTTTCTGAAATAATGTGTACTTTCATGACAATACCTGTACATCAAATTTTAACATGTCCTTTGATTTGAACGAGTTGGGCACTTTTATCCCCCTGAGTCAGGTTGAAATTACAGGGCATGTTCTGATAGGATAAAAGGTAAGGTTTTTTTAATTTTTGAGACCCCTTTCCGACTATATCGCTCGGCTGTTCGCATGATTTTGGAGTTAGGTATGGATAAATTGCAAACTAAAACAGGGCACCACTTTTTTGCGGCCATGGCCCTGATGATGGCTTCATACTTTCTCCATCCCAGCTCCACACAGGCCCAAACCACAGATGTAATGCCCATCAATATTTTTCAGATGGACGATACCTACACTCATCATATTCTCTTGGCCGAAAAATCGACTCATACGCTCTACCTTTATCAAAACAACCAAGGCCTGCCTCAGCTCATTCAGCAATTTCAAATGGTGTCTGGAAAAAAAGCGGGTGATAAGACTTTTCAGGGCGATTTTAGAACCCCTGAAGGCATTTACTTTCTAACGGAATTCATTCCTCATCCCGCACTGCTCGAACGCTTCGGCAAAGAGAGCGCAATTTATGGTGTCGGTGCCTTTGTCCTTGATTATCCCAATCCCATCGACCGTCGCCAGGCAAAAACCGGCGGAGGGATTTGGCTCCACTCCACCAATGATGAGACACGCATCGACAAAGGTCTCGACTCGAGAGGTTGCCTGGTTGTGGCAAATTTAGATTTAAAAAATCTTTCTCAATACATTGAACTCAATCGAACCGTTGTCATCATTGTGCACGATATTCATTTTTTGAGCAGCCTCACTTGGAAAACCGAGCGCAAAGCGGTTCTGGATACTTTCCACGGTTGGATCGAAGCCTGGAAGAACGAAGATTTTACAAACTATATCTCCACCTATCATCCGACTGAATTTCAAGATTCCATTCGAGGAAATTACGCCCATTACAAGGAATATAAGAAAGCGGTTTTTCAAAATCCCGGACGCCCTGAGATCAAGGCCCGCGACGTCTCCGTTTTCGTAACCGATCGTTATGCGGTGATCAATTTCACCCAAGATTATGCTTCAGACAAAATTACCGATATCGGGCGTAAAACGCTTTATCTGAAAAAAGACGAGTACTACAACTGGAAAATTGTAAATGAGAACTGGACCAAGGCCGGGTATCCTGCCGGGCCGGAACATGTGGCCTTCAGACCCTCAATGCGCTTCTTTAAAGAAGGCGAATATTCACAAATCAACAATAGCAATTAGCTTTCCTGCTAGGTATAATCAAAGTCCAATATGGATAACACAGACTTATCGAAATTTTCATTTTTACTTTACGAAAAGAAGAATCCGCCACGCTATTTTGAAGTACAAAAATCCACGCTACGGCTTTTATTTTTCATCCTCCCTCTCCTCTTCGCTCTCCTCAGTGGCTTAACCTACTATTCGCTTCGCAAATACTTCAAGATTCGACATCAGGAGCACCAAATTGTGCCCTCCGTTGTTGATCAATTCAATGCCGAACGCTCATCATTGCAATCTGAGATTAAAGATTTACATTCCTTAAATCAGGACCTTCAGGCCAAGCTTTCCTCTCCCCAGATGATGCCTCCTTCTGCTGAAGGCGCATTAACCTCTAACGTCTTTGATATCTTCACCCAGATTCACGGGATGAAGGATTTATCCAGCACCAATATTTTCACAATTGAAGACCCAGAGGTCATTTTTATTAAAGATCAGCTTCATTTTCGCTTTAATATTGTTAATCAAACTAAAGAAAATCAAAAATACTCCGGCCATGTCTTTGTTATTTTTAAAGACGAAAATGCCTATCATATTTACCCGGCAGAGGCGATGACCGCCGAGAACTTTAAAATTCAATTCAATCAAGGTGAATCTTTTGCGACAACTCGCTTTCGCCCTGTGGAAGCCACCTTCAAAGGCGCACCCCAAGGGGAGCAAGGCATTTTCAACGTCTTCATCTTTTCACGTACCGGCGACCTCGTCCACAAGCAGACTTTTATTAAAAAGTTACGACCATAATTTATGGACTACATACAATTACGCGAACAACATTTTTCATTTTTGGGCCGCGGCTCAAAGTACACAGGGGTCTTTCAGCTCCAAGGTCCCACCAAAATCAGTGCTGAACTTGAAGGTGAGATCGAGATGGGTCCGAGTGACCATCTCACGATTGAAATTCTCGGCAGGGTAAAAGGTAATATTCGTTGTTTTGATTTAGAGATCTTCGGTCATTTTGAAGGCATCATTTATGCCCGTGGAACTATCATTATCCATCATACCGCCCATGTTTCCGGGGAGATCAATGCCACCAATGTCATCATCAAACCGGGTGCCATTCTCAACACCGACCTGCACACCAACGAAAAGACCTAGAGAAAATCCTTGTAAAACCTGCTCTCATATTCGCCTAAATCTTTAACTTTTTTCTTCAGAGTCTCATCGCCCAAGATTAAAATCGTTTGACGGTTCCAATCGAAAATATCATGCACAGCTTTAGCCGTCTCATTAGGGCCAAACTTTTGTACCACGGCAGGGAACTCGGCAAGCTTGGAATATGGATGCCCAGAGTGGTCTAGCATGGCAAGCTGTGTAAGCAGAGCACTGCTTTTTTCAAACGCAAAGGGGTGACTCCCGATTAGGTTACTCTTCATCCTTTCAAAATCTGCCACATTAAATTCTTGTTTCTCAACTTGGCCGAGGGTGTTGCGAACCACTTCGGTTAAAGTGATCACCGTGTCGTTTTTGGTAAATGATGAGATCGCTGAACGGCCGTACTCTTTCTGTCCCGCCGCAAAAGCCGATACATTATAGGTTAATCCTTCTTTCGACCGCACGGCCCTCATTAAAAGTGAGGTAAAACCACCGCCCAAAAAGTTCGATACTAAATCCAACATCTCAGGGTTTTTTATTTCTTCCTTATTTAAAAATCGCCCCATCCTTATCTGGGCCTGATTGGCCTTTGGCACGGAGACAAAGACGATTCGTGGCTTCTCTCGCATTACAGGAGCGTAATCCATGTGCCTTTCAAAGGTGCTCCCCGGACCTTTCCATCCACATTCTTCGTTTATAATTTCCCGAATAATCAGTCCTCGTTCCGGCCCTGAAATATAGATTTTCTTTTTAACATTTTTATTAAAATAATCGAGCTTAAGAAGCAGTGATTTTGTATTGAGTTTTTTTAAATCCTTCAACTTGCCGGCCACCGGATAATCATAGGGAGACCCTTGCAAACTTAATTCTCTAAAAATATGCGAAGCCAGGGCCCCTTGATTATTAATCATGGATTGGATAGTACTTTCGGCCTGTCGCACCTCTCTTTTAATTTCCTGCTCAGGGAAAATGGCTTCCCGAAAAAGATGGCAAATTTGCTTCATCGTTGGAACAATATCTTTGACCGGACCGGAAATTGAATATGTCGAATATTCGTGTGTGACATTGCCCCCATAGTCCACTCCAAAATATTCCAAATTCTCACTAATATCCTTTTGAGTGTACCTGCGCGTCCCGGCGTCCAGCAGACTGAACATAGCATTCGTTACACCCTTGCCATGACTGTCATCGCTCAGGGCCCCATCGGCAAAATAGATGAGAACGTGGTAGAGAGGAAGACGCTCATCTTGCAGCCACGTCACTTCCAATCCGTTCCAATCAAACTTCTTGATATCTTTTGTAAAATCTCCCGCCCTGCTGGCCCCCAAAAGCATGCCACTCAAGTTGAGAAGAGTGAACATGATCAAGATTTTTGTAAATGTAGACATAGCACTAGACCTCGCTTTTAGATTAGTTTGTCGCATCGCCATCCACCATACTGAGATACAGGTATTTACTATTTTCCATTATGTCACTACACACATTAAGGACCTCGTCGCGAGTGATGGCGTGATAAGTTTCAAGTTCCTTCACATAATAATTGTAATCCCCAAATGCGCTCTCCCTCACTCCCAAGAAGCTGGCCAGGTCGTCATTTCCGGATAATTCATTGAAATAGCTGACCATAAACTGGTTCTTCGCCTTCTGCAGGGCCCGTTCTGTAATGGCCTTAGGGCAAAGCTGTTTTAGATCCGCTTGAAACTCTTTCTCAAACCGTTTTAAATACTGTTTTTGCAGCAGCTCACCACCAATATAAAAAACGCCGCTGTATTTTAAATTGTAGTTGCCCACGGAAATCGAATTGAGAGTTGGTTTTTGTCCCTTCACATATTTTTGATTAAAATATGAGGACGATCCCGTGCCCAGCATGGCGGCGAGGATATCCATGACAAAGGCCCGTCGTGTGCCCAGGGGTTCGCCTTTGTAGGCGAAGTAAAATAGAGGAGTAGGATTGGTACCTTTGCTCCTGATCGAGCGGCCAAATATTTTATCATCCCAAAGATAAGAGGCGGCACCATCCTTGCTTTTCTTCAAGGCAGCCAGCTCGCTATTTGCCTGCAACACTCCAAATTTCTGCTCCGCCAGCGCAAACACTTTTTCGTGATCCACATCCCCCACAATGACAATGATGGCATTGTTGGGTGCGTAGTATTTTTTAAAAAAATCTTGAAGTTGCGAACGCGTGAGATTCTTCAGATCGATCTCATCCCCGATGACCGATCCGCCGTAAGGAGTCCCCTTAAACACCTCCTGCATCATGGTCAATAATAATTTCCCATGAGGAGAATTCTCGTAACGCATCTTTCTCTCTTCAAAAATTACCGCACGCTCTTTCTCGAAAGCTTCCTCTTCCAGCAGCAAATTTGCCATTCGATCAGCTTCCATATCCATAATCAGCTCAAGCCCTGACGAGGGTAACTCCTGGTGATAGACCGTATCGTCAAAGGTGGTATAGGCATTGGTTGAGCCTCCCAAGGCTTCCAATTGCGAATCAAAAAGTCCGGGACCATATTTTTTGGCCCCTTTAAACATCATGTGCTCTAAAAAATGAGTCGCACCGGTGGTACTCTCGCTTCGGGATTCATAGCGACCTCCCACATCGTAGAAAGTGTAATAACTCATAATAGGCAGCAAGTGGTTTTCATGCACAATGACGACAAGACCATTCTTTAAAATCTTCTTAAAAACGGTAAGCTTCGGCAGCTCATAACCATTTTGTAGGGACGGAGAAGGTCTCACGCTCGTGGACTTGGGGGCCTCGCCCTGATGCGAACATCCCCAGAGCATCACCGCCAACAAACAAACAATATGACCTTTCATGAAAAATTCTCCCGAATTGAGGTAGAATAAAAAAAAGTGTAGATTATAGTTTAAGATTAAACCGAAACTGAACAAATGACGACCAATCAAATTACATTTTTAGGCACAGGCACAAGCACAGGAGTCCCAATGATAGGGTGCCCTTGTCAGGTTTGTCATTCGAAGGATGAGCACGATAAACGCATGCGCCAATCGATCTACTTATCCACAAAACAACATCGACATATTTTAGTTGATACCTCACCAGACATGAGGTCCCAGTTTTTGCGTTCCCATCTAACCAAGTTGGATTTTTGCTTTATCACTCACGATCATGCCGACCATCTGCACGGAATTGATGATGTCAGACCATTTTGCTTTGGGCCCCCAACAAAAGATATCAACATCATGATCTTCAAGGCACATCAGCAAATTCTGGAAGATCGCTTTTCCTACATCTTTCAACGGCAAAAAATTTTCCATGCCAAAAATCCTTACCTCGGAGGCGGCCTTCCCCTCCTTAATCTGCAAATCGTCTCTCCGGGGACACAGACTCTTGAGGGCGAGCAGTTTACCTTGTTTGAACTTCCCCACGGACATGGAACTACCATGGGCATCTATCATGAAGGGATGGCCTATGTGGTTGACTGCAACGAAATTCCCCCCGCGGCCATGAGCGTTTTAAAGGGAAATACGAATGTCCTTATCATCGATTGTCTGCAACGCTCCCCTCACCCGACTCACCTGAATGTCACCATGGCCTTCGAATATATTCGCGAAATAGCGCCAAAACATGCCTATCTTACCCATATGAATCATGATCTTTCCCATGTGGAACTTTCCAAAATTGCGAAAGATCAGTTTGGAACGTCTGTAACGCCGGCTTGCGACATGCAGCAAATTTTCTATTAGTAGATTTTTCTTTAAATTTAAGGGCCCACCGAATATATTGTTGACTCAATTCTATAGTGTAATGAAGAAATTTTTTGAACTAACCATGGGTTAAGTTGAGGAGTAAAAGTTATGAAGATCGGTGTTCCTAAAGAGATCAAAATCAAAGAAAACCGCGTCGGACTTGTACCCGCTGGCGTACGCCAGTTGGTCAAAGACGGCCATGAACTTTACGTGCAAACCAATGCCGGAATTGGAATCGGTGTCAGTGATCAGGATTACATTAATGCCGGTGCTAAGATTCTCCCAAAGGCCGAAGATGTCTTTGACAAGGCCGAAATGATTGTGAAGGTGAAAGAACCCCAACCCGTTGAGTTGGCCATGCTTCGCCCTAAACATATCCTCTATACCTATCTCCATCTCGCCGCCGACCTCGAGCTGACTCGCGGACTCATGAAAACCGGTTGCACCGGCGTGGCCTACGAAACAATCCAGAACCCTGATGGCTCACTGCCCCTCCTGGTACCGATGTCTGAGGTTGCCGGAAGAATGGCCACCCAAGTAGGTGCCAATAATCTTCAGGTTGATCATGGCGGAAAAGGACTTCTTCTTGGTGGCGTGCCCGGCGTTCGACGTGGAAAAGTGACCATTATCGGTTGTGGTATTGCGGGAACCAATGCTATGAAAATGGCCGTAGGTATGGGAGCTGACGTTACTGCCATTGACCTTTCTACCAAACGATTGGCCGAAATTGACGACCTCTTCGACAACCGAATTACCACTCTCTTCTCCAATATCGAAAATATTGAACGCTCTGTTCTTAACTCTGATCTCGTGATTGGAGCGGTGCTAATCCCAGGCGCGAAGGCCCCAAAATTGGTTACTCGCGATATGATTTCTCGCATGGAGCGCGGCTCTGTCGTTGTTGATATTGCAGTCGATCAGGGTGGATGTATCGAAACTTGTCGTCCGACAACCCACGAAAACCCCACTTTCGTTATCGATGGCGTTATCCACTACTGTGTCGCCAATATGCCAGGCGCTGTGGCCTATACCTCAACCTATGCCCTGACCAACGTAACCTTAAAATATGCACGTATGTTGGCTGCCAATGGTGTTGATAAGGCCGCTAAACAGGACCATTCACTCCTGCGCGGTCTCAATACTTACAAAGGTAATCTGGTTTATGAGCAGATTGCTCGAGACCTTGATCTGCCCTTCACCGATTTAAAACTCTAGTTGTTATTGATCATTGATAACAATAAAAAGGCCGGAAATATCCGGCCTTTTTATTATCTATTTTTTCGTTTGAATCAGTTACAGTCCAAGTTTTTCCAACTCTGCCGCCACAATTGTCATGCGACTCACATCCTCACCCTTGGAATTTTCGTCCTTCACAGAGCAAGACGAGCCATCCTCGTTACAAACATTCAGTGTTCTGCAAACTCCTTCTGCTGACCCAAAGGTCATTAAGGCATCAGAACGTCCACGCACCAAGATCCCCTCGACAACGCCGGTACTGCTATTGAAGACGGCCGATCCGGAATTCCCCTGAAAAGTATCCAGGTTGGTTGTGAAATATTGGGCCTGATCGGCATGCAGGACCTTTCCGCCCTCGGCCACTTTGGAAGGAAGACCCCATGGGTGACCAATCACAGTGACCTTTTCTCCAACTTTGATCGCCCCACTCCTGCGAAACTGCACCGGTGTTCGATCTGTAACTTTGCGGTCCAGCTCAATAATAGAATAATCACCGCGATCAGAAGAACTGAGTACTGACTTTAGGACACGCTTACAGCGATATACATTTTCCTTGGGAAAAGAGAAGCTGAAAGGACGAGTTTCATCTTCGAGCTTATAGTCGAAGACCCAGGCATGATTATCACAAGCCGTGTTCATCATTCCCTGATAACAGTGTCCAGCAGTGACCATAATATTTTCAGCCACCAGAAAACCTGAACACGAAGCTAAAAATGGCTGGTTGGCAAAACGCTCTTTACTACATAAACGGAGAGATTCTTTAAGCGTTTTCACATTCGGTGCAATGGTGTATCCCCTGCCACTTGAGTCGAGAACCAGGGCCTCATCTCGCACCAACGCGGCAGTTGCGCGGCCTAAGTTTTCAAACATTGTCTGGGTATTCGTCAGCTCCACTCTATTGTCTGCACCATAGATAACTTTTGGTCTGACCTTGCCAAAAACTGAGTTGGCAGTAAAAACCATGGCAAAAAGTAAAACGCACCGCACCATAAAGACCCCTATGTGAGTAACTTTTCCACGGCGATACTTACTTTTTTACATAGGCGATGGCAACGCAATGAATCTAACAAAACCTATCTTTATTGTCGGGTATTGTCTTCGAAGGTCAAACTGAGCTGACTTTTCCCAGTAGGCCCTCCTTAATTTGATGGGTTATAATAGGTTACATGACTCAAAGGATGGCCAAAAGTGACTGGCAAAAAATTTATTGATCTCATCATCATTGGTGTCCTAACACTTATCACCGCATCGACCGCCGGTATCTACGCTTATTCTGAATTTATGTATACGAGGCCTCTTGTTGATGAATCCTCAGAGCACCTTTCTCTGCATCAGAATCTAAAAAATAGCATGCCCAAAGAGGGTCTTAAGATTGAAAAAATTGCAGTGAATATCAAATCTGAATCGGCCCGCCTGCGCTATTTAGAACTTTCCATGCAAATCATCCCATTCGCTCTTAAACACAAGGAAATTTTGGAGAAGGCCGCCCCCCTAATCTATGATCGCATTGGACAAGTAGCGGGCAAAATGACACCCGAAGACCTTAACTCAATCTCAGGCAAGATTTTATTTGAAGATCGCCTCAAAAGAAAACTCAATGAAGATTTTGATGATCAGATAGTCCGCGAAATCTATTTCACGTCATTTGTAGTTCAATAATTTATTTTAGATTTTAGTGACGCTGAGAAGCCGGAAAATCGGCAACAGGCGTATAGGCAGCACTCTTGGTCTCGTCAGGAATGCTCTTCAAATATTCCTCAAGTTCCTTTTTAGTGATCTTGCCTTCGGCCACCAACTTATCACGAAGACGAACATCCATCAGCTTATCACGCAAGGCCTTGCTTAAACGCATAATCTATCCTCAAACGAAGTAATGATAAAATATTGACACTGCTATTTAACACATGCCATCCAACCTAACAAGCACGCATCATTGCCTACTGCCAATATTGCTCTGCGCCATCCGTCTTAACGAGACTCAATTTTTTATTTTTGCCTCGCCCGCCGCCTGATCGAGGACCGCGAGACCCACGACGATAACTCATCCACCACCAAAAAATTCCCAAGCCGGCACCCAATAAATGGCCTAAATAATTTAATTTTGAAGGTGCCAGGAGAAATCGATATCCCTCCATGCCCAAAAGTATCATGCAAAAATATCTCCCTTTAACAGGGAAAAAAAGTAAAAACAGCTCACGTTCCGGATACATGAAAGCATAGATCAAGATAAGTGCCGTGGTTACACCATGAGGTCCATACAACGGTGGTAACGGCCCAAAAATAAAATCCATTATCAAATATCCGAAGCCGGCACCAAAAATACACACCGCAAGAAAATAACAGAAACGCTTTTGGCCCCAAATGGCATACAACTCTCCACCGATAAACCAAAACAGCATTCCATTAAAAAGAACTTCGAGAAGATCCAAGGATACCGGCCAGTAAGAAAATATTGTCCAGATTTTTAATTGAGAAATTTGTGCAAGGGAGAGGGACCAGGCGGAAAATACTGAAAAAAGCCCGGTGGCTTGGCCGAAGGTATTCAGGATAAAAAAACCTACATAAATACCCAACCACATTTTGATAAAACGATCGGCGGGTGGCCATACAAATCGGTAGCTCATGTTTTTTTAACCCTTCTGTACTAATTCAATAAGCACCCCATCACTCGACTTGGGGTGAACAAAATTCACCTTCATTCCGCGGGCACCGATGCGGGGGTGATCATAAATTAATTGGTATCCCTTGGAACGCAGGTCTGCGCACTTTTTTTCAAGATCTGTGACACAAAAACATAAATGATGAATACCCGGTCCATTCTTTTCCAAAAATTTGTGAAGGGGCCCGTTCTCACCATAGGGACTTATCAATTCTAGATGGGCCTGCTGATCGATGGGAGCAAAGAGAGTTTCTACACCTTCACTCGCCACCACTTCTGATTTCGGCGCAAAGAGAAGTCCCATGTCCTCATACACCTTTCTGCCCACATTCAGGGACTGAACAGCTATGGCTATGTGGTCGAGCAAGGCATCCTTGGTCATACTTCACCTTTTGATTTGCATTTTCTTCTGCCAGCGTTGTATCAAAAAATCCCACTCAATTTTATCCATTATACCTATCACACCTTGCTTGGCGAAGGTCTCTTTCATGGCCACCTTTTCACCCTGAGAAATGGATTTTTCCACCAGATCAAAAAGACGCGCGGCACGCTGTTCGACATTCTGTGCAAACATTTTTGTTAAATGATCATTGGATGAAAATTCTTCCACGGATTGTTTGAAATCCAAAGGTCGTCCCCCGGCCAAGGCCGAGAGAGAAAAAACAAGCATGAACACAAGGGCATTTTTTTTCATAAAACCATTGTGCCAAAAAAAGATGATTTAAAGAAGTAAGAGTTTCAGCCAAATTGAAACGGTGCGACTTTTTTTAATTAGGTAGGCTTAAGAGAGGATCACGAGCAGTGGAACAGTCAGGATTAGATGGATTAAAGGCCGGAGGTATTTCTTGCACGACAGGAACGCAAAGACCATTGGTACAATCGGCGTGGGTCGGGACGTTATAGCAGCGAAGCGCACATTGCTGAACCCCGGTCGGTGATAAACCTGTTTTAACCACCCAACATTTGGAGAGATTGTCTTTTCTACACCACTCCTTGGCCACACATTGCTCGCTTGCTCCTTTGGAACATAAAACTGGATCAGTCCCCAGGGTGGTATGAACGGCACAGGCCCCCGTCGCGGTATTGCAGCACAAGCTGGAACATTCATAATCGGACCTGCAGGCCTCACCGACTCCTCGATTCCCGACGATATCAACATCGTCCACACATTGAGAAACCAGTGAGCGATCCCAGCAACGATTATTAAAACAACACTCATTGCCGCCACAGCTTCGACTTGAGGAGCAGGTTTTCATACTCTGATATAGGACCTCTTGCCCCTGATAATTAGTGAGGCTGGGGCGAATCAATTGCAATTTCACATCAGTGCTGGTCGCGAGAACAATTTCTTTGCCATTTTCTTCCGTGATCACCTCAATAGTGGCCGACACGTTACAAGAACCAATACCTTCGTTTGTATACGAATCATAATTTGTGACCCGAATATTACAGCCATACATCCAGGCGGTATCACCGGCCGCAATAAGAGTCGCAAGCGCGCGAGCGGCAGCTCCTGTACCGGCCCCAGCACTTTCTCCAAAAGGCGTGACCGAACTAAAGTGATCGATCTCGGGGTTAATCGACATTTTTCCGGCACGCGGAAAAAGAAATGAACCGTAACCAAAATTTGCATTCAACGAGTCACTCAAAGAATGTTGAAAAATTCCCGCAGGATAGTTCAAACCCATGGCCGTTCCAGTCCCCATGGCTTCAAAAAACAGCGCCCCGGAACTTATCTCCCACTGACTCTCTCCGATGGGTCTAAAGGGACCTTTGTAACGATACGACGTTCCACCGAGAGTAACAACGGTGCCATTCCCGGTGCCCGATCCCAGGGCGGTTAAGGACGTGCCAAAGTTGGCGTTAAACTCGGGATAGCTCATATTATCCGGTAAACATTTTTTTAATTTGTTTGCCACCGTATCATTGGCATAACCACTTCCTTGAAAATCTAATTGGGCCAACGTCGGATCAGTGGTGACATACGTACTGCTCGCATCGCCTGGATTAGAGAGCTGATAAAGGGCGTTGTCCCTGACTTTAGCGTAGGCAAAACGACAAACTTCTCCCTTGGCGTCACACTTACTATTCGTGGAGGTGCGAGTAAATGTTGGATCGTGTTCAAGCTTTAAGCCCCTACAATAGAGGCCCGTGCTTCGGGGATCACGAGTGGGTTCTTTGGTCTCGGTGGTGGGATCACTGGCATCACGATAATCGTTATAGTCATACAGATCATAGAGGAGGCGTATATTCTCGAAGGGGCGATTGTACATATCTAAAATTAAAACTTCGATGTCCGTTTGGGGAGTCAGGCCGGCAGCGCGTCCTATCGTGGCAGGAATTGTTATTGTTTCCATTTCACGACCGAAGCTGAAGCGCACGGAGACCAGGCGGTTAGAGAGGGCCGTAATATTAAGACCGGAAAGATAAAAGAATCCTTTGAAATTTTTTGGGATCGTCACCTGCTTTCGGGCCGTTCCATCGAACGGGTCCACCACATGTCGAAGCTCGGATTTACCGTTGGTCTCCACATTGGCAACCAGCTCGCCAAATCCCCCACTCCCCGGTCCTGCCAATGGCCCGCCGCCATTGCCCCCCGAAGGGACTCCATTTTGGGCCACAGAAGACAAGCGACGCGCAGCCGAGCGTTCTCCCTGATTCTCGACACAACTCAATAAGATCGCTCCAGCAATCACCAAGGCCACTGCCGTGACACTGCGACTGAAAAATGCACTCTTGCCCAGACTTACCTTCAAAATCCACCTCACGGTCTTTTCGACCACTACAAGGCCAAAACTTAGCCTGCCTATTAAGTATTTTATCCCCCTCAGGTGGGTAACCTGCGGGATTCTTGGCTTACTGAGAAAAAATTAGTAATTTTAACAGGTTGCAATTGTGTTTTTTTAAGGAGGGCCTAACTAGGTGGCGACAAAACTTGGCACTTACCAGACCTGCCGAATAAGGGAGTTTTTCACTTGTGAGAGATGGCGCGGTGTGAGGGATTCCACTACGTTTTTTTCTCACAAGTCAAAAGCGTTCAGATTCTAGGCACCGAAGCTGGAGCGACTGAGGCCTAGCGGTAGCTATGCCGCAAGGGAGCGACGGCTGAGGTAACGACGAAGATGAATGCTTTTCACTTGTGAGAGATGGCGCGGTGTGAGGGATTCGAACCCCCGACCAACAGGTTCGAAGCCTGCTACTCTATCCAGCTGAGCTAACACCGCGTAGAGCCTCAAAAATATACTCCGATGATGACCCATTTGAAAGAGACAATTTAAAATAAGCGGCCATTAAGTCGTGCCGCTGGCCACTTCCCCTTGTAGCGACGCCCCTGAAGTTGTCGCGGGAAGAAAGTGATTGGGGATTTTGTGTCGACACTGGGGGCATTCAAGCTCGGGTCCCCTCTTCTTGGACCACTTCTCACACATGATGGGATATCCACAGGCGGGGCATTCAAAAGCATGAGGCAATGACCACAGGGCCTTATTACAGTCTGGATAGCTGGAGCAGCCATAAAAAACTTTGCCGAAACGGCTTTTCTTTTCAGCAAATTTTCCTTTCTTACATTCGGGGCAGGTTACATCAAGCGTATAAGGCAAGGTGGTATCGCAGGTTGGATACTCACTACACCGAACAAATCGCCCGTAGCGCCCGGTTTTAACTTCAGTCTTGGCCCCGCACTTGGGACAATTTTCGCGAAAATATTGCTTATCTAAGATATGAATTTTGCCCTGCAAATCTTTTTTAAAATCCTGGCTCGAATTGCACTCGGGATAATTAGAGCAGGCCAGAAACTGTCCGTTCCTCCCCCAGCGAATTTGATATTCCCCCGTGGCACACTTGAAGCATTTAATCCCCGTGGGAATTTGCTGACGCTTCAAATTTTTCATTTCCTCTTTGGCCTTCTCCAGCGTCGGCTCAAAGTCTTTCCAAAAATCTTTCAACACCTGAATCCACTTGATCTCGCCATCCTCGATCTTATCCAAAAGATCTTCCACTTTGGCGGTAAAGGCGACATCCATAATGACGGGAAAGGCCTGGATCAGCATGCGGCAAACCACGATCCCAAGCTCTGTTGGTGTAAAACGATTTTCAATTTTCTCAACATATTTTCGGTCTTGAATGTTGGAAATAATGGCAGCGTAGGTAGAAGGTCGTCCAATTCCTTGCTCCTCCAGGGCCTTGACCAGACTGGCTTCTGAAAATCGAGGAGGTGGCGAAGTCCAATGTTCTTCATCTTTAAGCGGATGCTTGAGCGGCAGTTTTTCAGCCAACTGGAGTTCGGGAAGTTCATGAGAGTGATCGGGAGTTGAACTTTCCTCATCTTCGCTTACTTTATCCTCCGCATTACGCTGAGCACGCTCGGCGGCGGCCTCAAAGTAGACGGTTCTAAAACCTGCAAACTTAACAATCGAACCATTGGCCTTGAAAAAATGTTTGCTACAGTCGAAGATGACCGTGGTCTGATCGATAACCGCCTGGGACATCTGCGATGAGATAAACTTGTTCCAGATCAGCTCATATAATGCATATTGATCCTGATCTAGGTCGCCTCGCACGGATTCCGGAGTGTAATCTAAATTGGTTGGCCGAATCGCTTCGTGGGCATCCTGAACTTTGCTCGTACCTTTCTTCTTGTAAACGATCGGTGATTCGGAAAGAAAATTGTTTCCGTATTTTTTTGCGATATATTCGCGAACAGCGGTGAGAGACTCAGGCTCTGTGCGCACGGAATCGGTACGCATATACGTGATAAGACCCTGCAGCCCATGGGCGCTTAGTTCCACACCTTCATAAAGTCTTTGGGCAATCATCATTGTTTTTTTGGCGGTGAAGCTTAATTTATTGGCGGCATCTTGCTGCAATTTAGAGGTGGTAAAAGGCGGCGTCGGATTTTGGCGACGTTCCTTACGTTTTATATCTGCAACATTAAAGGGACGCCCCTGACAATCTTTTAAAATCTTTTTTGCATCCTCTAAGGCCTTCAATTCAAATTTTTTATCGGGGGTCTCGCCGTAGTAATGCACGTTAAATAAAATGCCTTTTTTCTCTATGCTTCCTTCAATGGAGAACCACTGTTCCGGCTTAAAGGCCTTAATCTCGTCATCTCGCTCAACAATAATTCTCAACGCGACAGACTGAACTCGTCCGGCAGAAATGCCCCGTTGAACCTTATCCCAGAGGAGAGGCGAAATCTTATAACCTACAAGACGATCTAGAATCCGACGAGTCTTCTGAGAATCATACATGTGATGATTGAGATGAGTTGGATGGGAAATAGCGGCCTTAATCGCTGTCTTGGTAACGGCGTTAAACACTACGCGATGAATATTTTTCCGTCCGATGGCCTCGGCGATATGATGAGCAATGGCTTCACCTTCACGGTCCATATCAGGCGCTAAATATATTTCTTTGGCCTGCAGTGCCATCTCACAAATTCGATCAATTTTGTCCTGCTTCCCTGTGATAGGGACCAGATCCATGGCGAAATTTTTTTTAATGTCTACACCCAGCTTTGACTTTGGCAGGTCCTTGATGTGTCCATTGCTCGCCACCACCTGATAACCCGGGCCCAGATACTTTTTAATCGTTTTGGCCTTCGAGGGTGATTCCACGACCACAAGATCATAGCTTCCCCGCACTCTGGGAGTTGGCTTAGAGGCGGGAGTTTTGGCCACAGGTGCCTTCACCTTGGTCTTTGTGACAACCTTGGCCTTAGGTTTAGCTTTAGTCTTTGTCTTTGTCGTAGTCGTTGGCTTGGCCTTCGTTTTAGTTTTTGTCTTAGCTTTTTGTACTGCTGGCATGAGTCCACCTGAAATATTAATTCAAAAATACCAATCTAATTTGGTCTGGTTTACTTCTTAGAATCAGAACCAGTATTCAATAACTCGTCTATTTCTTCAAGGTCAAACTCAGATAGGCCGTACGGATTGTCTTTTGCGTTCAAATCTTCATCCATATATTGACGCCCGAGTTCCTGCTCAATATCCTCCAGAGACTCGAAGGAGTTAGGATCTTGCTTGGCCTGCCCACTTTTCTCAACTTTATTTAGATCTTGCTGCTCAAGAAATTTATCCTCATCGACTTTAACTTCATTCAATTTTCCTTCATTCTCCAAAATCTCAGACTCAAGACGATCAAGCTCTTTTAAATCTTTTTCCTGATCTTGAATAACCGATTTTTCACGCTCCTGCCGCTCTAACTCCTCCAACTCATCTTCAGTTAACTGAACCGAATCGGCCTTTTTCAAAAGGTCATCTGAAAGCTCATCAACATTCAATTCCACATCCAGCTCGTCTAAGGCCTGGCCTTCCATGTTTTTGACACCTTTTAGCATATCCTTACTTTGCACTCGTGCGGCGCGCGCCGCTTGCTCAGCGGTCTTGGATAGGCACACAGCGCCTAACCCTAACTCTGAGGAAGAGTTGGACACAATCGCCGTGGCAAAATCATCAGTCAGCGAGATAACAGTCAGCTCTCCAATCTTGTAAGTCGGATCAGGTGTAATTTTCTTGCCGGTACCGCGATCAAAATATGAATATGCCTCAAAAACGGTTCCCATCTCTACTCCGTCGGCACGTCCTCGATCAAGATAAACGACATCGCCGAAGCTGATTCCATTCGCCGTTTCGCGGTAAGCATCAACAATGGCTGCCTCAATATTTTTCTTGGAAAAGGTCCGTACGATACGATTGATTTTAGGAGTGTAAACGGTCACACGATTTTTGCGTTCCACAAGTCCCGAAATTTCAGTGACTAAACATTCCCATACATTATTTATTTTTCTCAGGGTTTTAACCTGCGCCACGATAGTGTAACGATATCCGGAGCGATCCGAAACGGCATGGGCCACTTTACCGTCAGCGGTGTAAACGGAAAATAAATCGCCCGGTTTGACTTTGACGCCTTCATCAAAAAGGACATAAACCTTGTCAAAACGATTGATAAAAACGGCCTCATGAGCAATGGAATCGATATAACCGAAATCCTGAACGATGTTCGTGGTAACAAAGCTGTTGAGAAAAAAACCTTCTTTAACATCAAAAGTAATTTTAGAAGATTTATCAAATCCGCCATCATCGTAATTTTCGCCCGGCTCCTGAATAACAATTTCAGTCTCCGGCGGTTCGTATTTTTGGTATTCCTTATTTAAATTTCGCTCACCCGCGGAAGCCAAATCCTCATAGGTCGCCTCGGAAGAATATTGAAAGAATATTCCCTGGCTTTGAAGCTTTTTCCTTTGGTCCAGCCAATCTGGTTTTACATCTTCACCAAATTCCTTAAAATCAAAAAATTGTTTATCGCCGCTGGCGGCCAGACCTTCCGCGGAAGGAAGCGGAGCCCCCTCAAAATCTCCAAGTTGCACGGAGGGTAGCGTATCAGAATCACCGGTTTCAAAAACAAGCACCATTCCCGGTTCAATTTCATGGGGATTCGCGATATGGGGATTGAGAGACCAGATCTTTGAATAATAGAATCCTGAACCGAATAATGTTTTAGCGATCTTCCAAAGATAGTCGCCCTCTTGCACAACATATTTCTGGGTTTTGGAGGCAGAGGCAATCGTATTCCATTCTTTTTCCGGAATCTTATTTTCGACAAACTTCGAAAGCTCCAGGAGTTTTTTCTCCTCGCCCCCGACATCAAAAATAACCGGTCCCTTGCCATCGCCTTCATTCAGATTGGGCTCATTGAGGACCTTGCTAACATCAACCTTTGCGCCCGCACCACTTCCTTCTTTCTCAGCTTCTTTAAACTCGGCCCCAGGTTCGTCCTTAAATAAAACGTCCCCGACATCCCCTTTTAAAGACTCGAGATCATCCTTTTCCTCAAGCTCCGACTGATTGAGATCCCCTTGCTCGGCCTGACTTTTAATATCCCCAGATTTTAAAATTTCGGAATCCTTTTCATCCAAAAGATCCAGATTTTCCAGGTCGACACCTTGGGCATAGCTCAACTGCGAACTAAGTCCCAATGCCAGCAAAAATGTGAGAGGCCGCAATCTTGTCACGACTGGTTATACTCCTGCAGGAGCGACAACCGTGCCCTGCATATCATCTCCAGATTCCGCTTCAAAAAAATCATGCAAAATAGAAAAATATTTATCCTTTTTTTGACCCAGCTTTAACTTTTCACTACAGGCAATTAAACGACCTAACGCTTTGTAGACAACACCGGAAAAAGCATAGTTCTGAAGAATCTCTTCAAATAACTGCATGGCCAAATCATATTCCCCCTGCATGAAAAGCAGCTCTCCGATATAAAATTTGGCATGCACTTTTAATGTGTTCACCTTTGACTGCTCAATCTCGCGCAGCAATTTCAAACTGCCATCAAACTGTTTCTGCGCCAACATGTTTTTGGCCTTTTCAAATTTTTTCATCTCATCGAAAATAGTGTCCTTGCTATATTCCTGGTTGGAAACGGCGGGGGAGGTTTCTACTGAAACAGTGGTATCGAGGGCCGGTCCGATTCCGGCCTTTTTCAAATCGTCCACCAGATCAACTTTTTCCGTCCGAACTCCCGTTTCTTCCGAAGATACCGTTTGTTCTCCGCGTGTCTGCCGAAGAATCTCTTCATATTTTTGCAAGAGTTCATCGTATTGTGCTTTGGGAACCATGGGAGTTTTTGTCTCATCGTTACTCGAGGAAAAGAGTGATCGTCGCTTTGACAACCAAGAGCAGCTCGAAAGAAGCAGTGCGCTTCCCAACAAAAGAACCAGCAACTGGGATTTTCGACAGGATCTCATGAGAGGCCCCTCCATATTGGGCCGATGGCTGAACTGCAGCAAGTCACTGCAATTTTGCCCGACAAAGGCCTCATGCCTTTGACTTGATTTAATTACTATTGTAGAGGATGCAGAACTCAAGTCAATGTAAACTAAGGGGGAGAGGAGCATGCCAGGCCAAACTGATCAACTTTCCCAAAGCAATATTCATCAAATTTGGAAAATTGTCGTTCGAACCAGCAAAGAGGATTCGGCCTTTTTTTATTTCACTCTTGAAGCTAATGAAAACATATGTTTTTACTCAACCTTAGATGCGACTCTGGGACAACCCCATCGTGATATCGCCATCGGCATCCCAAGATCCCTCCGGCCCGAGTTTGATTTGATGTTCACGGCACTGTGTGAAAGCATGAAGGTGCAAATTTTATCAGAAGAGCTTTCAGAAAACGTTCCCTGGACAATAGAAGTTTGCAAAAGGTCCGTCGCCCCGTAAAATAAATTCTCCGATGGAAAAACTTATAAGTCATAAATATCTGTTATGGGCCGTATTGGGAGGCATGCTATACGCCGCTGGCTTCCCCCTACTCGGCTCACGCTATTATTTTTTCCTCGGCCCGACCCTGGGACTGGTTTTCTTACTGAATCCCTTACTGGTATCCGAGATTCATAAGCACCGGGTCTCGTCTTGGTGTAAGGCCTTTCTGGTTTTTTCCATGGGCCTTTATTTCCTAGGTCTGTACTGGATTCCCTATACCCTCAAAGAATTTGGGGCAATCCCGGTCCCACTGAATTATGCGCTAGGGGTGCTCTTTTCTGTTTTTCTCTTGCCCCAGTTCTACTTTCTTCTGCTCACCGTTTTTGTGCTCAATAAAAAAATCAACTTGAAGGAAAAACCCTTGCAGTGGTCATTTTTTTTATCACTGACAGCTGCGTTACTCGAGCTACTCATCCCTCAACAGTTTCCAATCCACCTCGGTCACAGTTGGTTTTTCCTGGCACCTTTTGCTGGCCTGGCGGCCTACTTTGGCGTCGGAATTTTTTCGGTCTTTAGTTACTTTGTCGTGTTTTTCTTCCTTTTCTCGGCGAAAAATAAAAGAACCGCAGGAATCATCGTCGGCGGATTCATCTTTTTTCTGGGTCTCAATATCGGGCTGGGACGAGGGCAAATTAAGGCAAGACAATTGGCTCCCCAGCAAACTCTTGCCATAAAAATTATTCAAGCCAATATCGGTAATAACCTCAAAATTTCCGCCGAAGCAGGTCATAAAGATTCCCTTGAAAATGTCCTGGCCCTCTATCAAGGTCTCTCAACGAATCCCACTCCCCGGGGGCCAGACCTTATTATCTGGCCAGAAACAGCTTATCCAGACTTAATTTCTAGTGCCAAAATACGCTCCAATGACGTTCCAATTCCCCCTGTTTTTCGCCAGGTTCTTGAGATGTCCGGTGCCAGTATTCTCTTTGGTGGCTATGATCAAAATATAAATCACGATCGCTATGATTTATTTGAAAGTGAGTACAATACTGCCTTTATGTTCGCGCCAGACTTTACCCTGCCAGCGGTTTATCACAAACATCAGCTTATTCCTTTCGGTGAAGGATTGCCTTTTGGCCCTTTAAATCGCCCTCTAAGCGTGCTTCTCTCGAACATTAGCTTTTTTGCCAAGGGCACTGAGTACCCCTTGTTTCAGTTACCCAAAGGAACAAGTTTTATCACTGCGATTTGCTACGAAATTCTTTTCCCCGATTTTTTACGAACATATGTTGCGAAAGTATCGAGCTATCCAAACTTCATTATCAATTTGACCAATGACTCATGGTATGGCGACACTGCTGAGCCGGAGCAACATCTTTTTTTGGCCAAGTGGCGGGCGCTGGAATTTGGTATCCCTATCATTAGGTCCACAAATACGGGAATAAGTGTGGTCATTGATCCAGGCGGACATGAAAGTAGCAGACTTTCAGTGGCCGAAGTGGGTAATCTTGACTTAAAGATTGACTACAGCAATCAACTTCCGACTTTTTTTGCCAAATTTGGAAATATTGTCTTGTGGATTCTGTGGGGGCTTGTGGCCTTCTTTCTTCTTCTACAAAAATTACGGCAGCACTAAACGCTTAATATTTTGGCCCATCAATGCTAAAATGTTTATCGAGAGGTATCTTTATATGGAAAAGGAAAATGTAGTCATTATCGGGGCTTCCAATCGCCCAGAACGCTATTCCTATCAGGCCTTAAAGTTGCTGACTGAGCATGGTCATACCTGTCTGCCCGTGCACCCCGAGCATCCGGAGATCGATGGGGTCAAATGTTTTAAAGACCTCAAAGTCATCAAACAGTCGGCGGTTAAAATCCACACTGTCACCGTCTACGTCAATCCTTCCATCAGTACCGGGTTGGCCAAAGATTTACTGAGTTTAAAACCAAATCGAATTATTTTTAATCCCGGGAGTGAAAATCCGGTACTGGCAGAGACTTTGAATAAAAATGGCATCGCCACGGAAAATGCCTGCACCTTAGTATTGCTCAAAACTGGTCAGTTTTGACGAATTTGAAATCCCTCTTTCACCAAATCGTGTAAACGGACAAGTCCCAAGAAAGAACCACCTTGATCGACGACAGGTAAAATACTAATTTGCCCTGATCGTTTTTCCATAAGCTCTAATGCATAGCTGGCAAGGGCATCAGGTCCAACCAAAATTGGTTTTCGATTCATTAAGACAGCGAGCCTCGTATCCAGACCAAACTCGCTCTTGGCAAAAGTACGCCTGATGTCCCCTTCTACCAAGATTCCTTCAAATTTAGATTGCTCATCTAAAATGGCCAGGCCTCCAACATTTTTTTCCGTCATGGCCAAAATAGCATCCTTCAAAGTATGACCGGAGGTAAGCACAGGACATTCCTCCAGCGACTTCATCAGATCACGAACTTTCATTCGCAGCATCTTGCCTAAAATTCCTCCGGGGTGAGAAAGAGCAAATCCCTCACGGGACAACCCTATCTTGCGCTCATACAACACGGCCAGTGCGTCCCCCATCGCCATCGCCAAGGTCGAACTGGTGGTCGGCGCTTGGTTATTCAAGCAAGCTTCCTTCTCCACAGAACAATCCAAGACAATATGGCATTTCTTGGCAATGGGTGAATTCACCTCTCCCAAGAGACCGATAATCTGAGTAGACGGGACATTGATAAAGGGCAATAACTTGAGAATTTCATCTGTAGTTCCAGATTTAGAAATCAAGACAAGCACATCTTGGGCCCTTACACGCCCCAGATCACCATGCAGGGCCTCGGTGGGATGTAGGAAAAAGGCAGGTCGTGCAAGGGAACAAAAGGTTGCAGCCAACTTTATAGCGATATGACCTGACTTACCCACGCCACAAAAAATAACATGCGCATCCTGCTGGATAAGCCCATCAAAAAGTGTCGAAAGGGCTTCAATTTGTTTCGTTCCAAGTCGCGTACTGGCCTTTGTTAAGGCCTGCGCCTCCATATGAAGAACATTTTGCATTATGGAAAGCAAGTCGTCGGGCATAGGAGATATGGGGGACATGAAAATTCTTCTTTTTTTATGGGCCCAAGGCCTGGTAAGATAGTAATGTGATTACTCAATAACTTTGAAGAAAGTACAATGAATTTTGCGAAGTGTAAACTCAAGCTCTTTTTTGTGATGGCCCTCGCCACCGTGGCAAGCATCGCGATTTCATGCTCTTCCTATCGTGACTTTCAATACATGACAGACGAATTAGAAATTCCAACAAAGGTGTTCAAGGCAGATTATGCCCAAACCTGGCAAGCTGTTTTGTCTGTCATGAAATCTTACGATCTTGAGCTGCAAAATCAAGAGGCCGGCATCATTAAAACTCGATGGGTGGATAACACCTTGGAATTGAATTTTGCCGACTCATTCGGATCATCAGACGCGGTTAAATCCGCGCGATTCAAGGTTATTGTTAATGTCATCAAAGGTTTTCGCGGCTCGCGCGAAGTTACCAAGGTCACAGTTTTTAAGCGCCAGATGGTGAACCATGATTTTTTAACTGGCTGGAAGGTGACGCCATCTGACCAAATCTTGGAAGAAACAATTCTCTATCGCATCGAACGAACAGTGCTCATCGACAACAAGCTCAAAAAGATTGAAGAGCACAAGAGCAAAGAACAAGAAGCTTCTTTTTAGATCGTCTTACTCGTCAGCACATAGCGTGACCAATAGTGACGTTTGACCTGGCGGTCCCCTTTTGGCGCATCCTGTCCTGTGATTTTTTCAAGGGACTTATTTATTTCCTCAAAGACATCGCTGTATTTATCCTTTTGGATCATCGTCAGGAGCGGATCACGGGCCTTTTCAAAACGCAGCTCCCCTACTGCTGTAATCACTTCCTTAATTATGTTGCTTCGTTTTGTGGCCTTTTTTGCTTCATAATAATTGCGCTTATCATAAAGCATGGCCCACACATTGGGGGCAAGTTTGTCGAGCTTAAGATCACGAACATTGGCCAGGGCCTGTGTCCGAACGATCATGGAATCGTCACGCAGGGTGCGAGCATAGACATCGACCATCTCATGTTGCTTTAAGGCCAACAGGACCTTGAGCGCCGCGAGTCGCATAACCCAGGACGGATGGGCGGTAAATTTGCCTATGAAAGGGGCGGCTTTTTTTCCCATGGCACGGCCGAGCATAAACGTCGCCAGCCAGCGGGACTTATCGGGATATTTTGCATTCTTCATTACTTCAATCAGGGCCGGGACGGCACGTCCGGCAGTGTTTCGCACTTCCTTATTGAAAGCATCCAAATCTTTTTTATCCTTAAACCCTGCCAAAAACTTAGTCAGGAGTCGTTTGGTTATCTCATCATTTTCTTTTCTCTGAGCTGCTTCGGCTTCTGGACTCTTTGGGGCAGATTTTTTTTCACTCAGATCTGCTTTAGCTTGAACAGCGGGTTTCACTGCATGCCCGGGTGTCTTATTGGCAAAGCTGGCCGTCGATGAAAGGCCCAGACAAACAATCAAACACGCGAAAGACACTTGCTTCTTCATCAAACACTCCTAAGAAAATCTTAACCAAGCATTTTTTCAAACTCACTGAGTAATTCTTCAGCGGACTTCTGTTCATTTTCTCCCGCCACAGGAGCTTCCGGCAGACTGTCAGTTGGAGCCAATTTTACATCCGATGCCGGCGTTGGGAAATCGTCCTCGGGAGCAGCCGCGGCCACTGGCTCCGGCATAGGTTCAGGTTCCGCTACGGCTTCAGGCTCCGGCATAGGTTCAGGTTCCGCTACGGCTTCAGGCTCTGGCATTGGTTCAGGTTCCGGCATAGGTTCAGGTGCCGCAACGGCGGCCTTTGCAACAGATACTGGTGGGGGTTCTGCTTTACCACCTTTCAGTTGAGCAATGGTGGCTTTGAGCTGCTCATTTTCCTGCTGCAGTCTTTTCAAGTTGGCTAAATCTTCTTCAATAATTTCATATTCCATCAGGCGTTCTTTTAACTCATCACGCTCTTTGGTGACCTTGCCAAGCTCGGCCTTGATGGCCCCATCCCCACCGCTGGAAGCGGGAACCGCCGCTAATTCCTTTTGCAAACGCGCCACCTCTTTTTTCAGCAGCTGCACCTCTTCCGAGGATGCGCCCCCTTTCCCGGCGGCGGCGACCGCATCACTTAGGCGTGCTTCCAAATCGGCCAACGTCCTGTCTTTTTCTTTAACACGCGCAAGTAAGGATGAAATTTCAGCATTTTTTTGGGCCATGGCCTCATCGCTGGCCCCGAGATTCACCGGACCGCTTCCCAGCCCACTCACGGGAACAATGGAAGGAACGCCCTCCGGTAGATCCATGCCCCCGCCTCTAAAAAGTGAGGATTTGAGGGCACTGGAGTTTTGAATGATTGAGTCCAGATAATTTTTAATAACTGATGCAGGAATTTGATGTGACAGCTGATGAAATTTACGACGGTAATAAAGCCAGTAAATAATAATCAAACATCCCAAAAAACCCGTAAGTCCAAGGGCCAGAGCGATAATTTCATCCGTGAAATTTGTGGATAAGCGAAAAATCTCGTTCACCGGCTCCCCTCCATGATAATAAGCAAGGCCCGCGATCATAAATACTCATATCTATGATAACCGAAATTCTCATTGCTCAACAGGGAGTGACATCTTTCAAGGGAAAATAATTATCCGACAGATTTTCTCTTTTTGCGCCCATGCCTGATATACTTAAGGAGGGAGTTAAAGAGGGGTAAGCGGGCCGCAATAATAGAGCTTTCAAAGGGCGAGAACTCGTTTCCCTTATAATCTGCAACATGCACGCCTGCTTCAAGACAGATAATTCCTGCCGCAGCAACATCCCAGGGCCCAAGTCCAGATTCCCAAAAACCATCGAAGGTGCCACGGGCGACATAACAGAGATCAAGGGCCGCTGATCCTAACCGTCTCACGCCCCGGGCCGACTGGACCAGTTTCCTAAAATAGGTAAACTCGCTCAAGAGCGTTTGACCTTTTTCACCTGCAAATCCGGTTACCAAAAGTGTATCGCGAATATTTTTAGTATTGCGCCTGGGAATCAGCTTCATAGGTCGCTTTTTGTCCCTCATGTTTAAAAAATATGCGCCGCCGCCCTCATAAGCATAAAAACAATCCCCATTGCTCGGCCGATAGACAACTCCCAGAACGGGACGGCCGAAATACATCAGAGAAATGGCTATCGAGTAATAATCCATGCCATTTAAAAAGTTGGTCGTGCCATCTAAAGGGTCCACGGCCCAGCACCACTCGCTATTTTTAAAACTTTCCAGGTTAGCGCCTTTTCCCCCGTGACTGTGATAGCTTGACTCTTCTGCTAGAATATTGTCGCCCTTATAAATTTTCCGCATTTTTTTTAACAGATATTCTTCACTGGCCACATCCGCCTCTGAGACAACTCCGAGAGCAACCTTCCGGGAAATATGCAAAGAACTCAATTTGCGTTGATGGCGAGCGGTGATGGTCCCTGCGCCCTCGGCCCATTTGATAACCAGGGAACAAAGTTTTTTTAAGTCGCGCTTTTCCATCTCTTTATTCCTCATCCTCATTATCTTCCCCATTAATCTTCTCCTCACTAGGGATGGCATAATCACCGTCCAGCCAGTGGCCTAAATCAATCAGCTTGCATCGCTCGCTACAAAAAGGGCGAAACTCTGAATCATAGTAATTAAATCTTTCACCACAAGTCGGGCATTTGACCGATAACACTTTCTTGGTCACGACAATATTTCCTCATTTTAAGTTAGTTTTGGATATAAAATTTAATTCCTTCCTTAGCTTGTTGGTCAAGGAATTGTCGTGGGCAGAGGAGAAAAAAAGATCATTTATCCGGCCCACCGGCCTGATCAACTGCCCACAATTAGTTAAAAAGACCTCGGTCATCTGTTCCACTTCTTTGAGACAAATCGCGCGCTCGCTCAGCTGAAGTTCCAAGCGCTTTGCCAACGCAATGACCTGCTCACGGCAAATACCGGCCAAGCAACTCCCATCAAGCTGAGGTGTCACAATTTCCTCCCGGGCGTTAATGAAAAAAATATTGCTGCGGCTGGTTTCACTAATCTGTTTGTTTGGGCCCTGCCAAAATAAAACATCATCCATGCCCGATTCAATGGCCCACTGCTGCCCTAGGTTTTCAATTTGGTAATCCCCCCCCTTGATATCCCCGGGCCAAAGACGCTTTCGCTCTGACAAAGCGACGGCCAAGTTCTGCTCGGTCGCCTGTAATGTTGGCAACTCCCAGGCAAAAAAGATGAGTTCAACAGTGACTCCCGTTCGTCTAAGGGTTGGCCGGCCCATCCATTCTTGAGCTTGAAAATGTTGAGTCAATGTGGACTTCCCATCCTCTAAGCTTTGCTTAAGTAAGTTCCAATTGAGGTCGGTGCTCAGAAAAGAAGCCCCGCGCTTAAGTCGTTCAATGTGCAACGGCCACCATGGAATGAAACTTCCGAAGGCACGAAAGGTACTGAAGGCCACATCCCCATAGAGAATCGAGGCATCCGGTGGTGCAATTTGCTCAATTACACTGTCAAAATAGCGATAGACGGTCGTGGCCAACTTCTCCCCCTGAGACTATGCTTCCCTAAAATTACAAGATGAGGCACCCCTATGTACACGCCAAATCCTCTCCAGCGGAGAAGACTTTTTATTTTAGGGCTCGGTTCTCAAGGTAAGGCCTGGGCCCAAAACTGGCGAGACCAAAAGCTCCCTTTCCAAATATTATTAAGAGAGAAAAGTTCCACAATTCAAGAGGCCAAAAAACTCGAGCTGCCTGTCACGCTTTTTAATGAGTGGAGGCCAGAACCCAACGACATTTTTATCATGCTAATCCCAGACCACACTCATAAAAATGTACTCGCTTTTTTTGCCCAACAGGGTGGCGATATTCCACTGACGTTTATTTACGCCCATGGGGTCAGCTATACCCAATATAACTGGAACCAAGTTTATCCTGCTTGGTCCCACCTGCTCCTCGCACCGAAGGCCATTGCCAGTGAGGTGCGGGCCAATTATCTGTCCCATGAACCTTTGGCGGCAGTCTACTCAACCGAAGGTAGCATCGCCCATGATGCCAAGGAGCTGGTCTTCTTTTTGGCCGGCCAACTAGGGATCAACCAAGGCCCTTTCAAAAGTACTTTCCGCGAGGAAACCCTGGCCGATCTCTTTTCCGAGCAGGCCCTCTTATGCTCACTATTGCCCTATGGTGCCCGCTTGATCTTTGAAAAGATGGTGGAGAGAGGTATCTCACGGGAAGTCGCCTACTTAGAATGCTGGCGGGAAGTTAAGCTCATTGCTGATGCCATGATAAAGTTTGGCCCTGAAAATTTTCACCGCCTAATTAGCCCAAACGCCCTCTATGGCGGGGAAAAAGCGCGCCACGTCATTTTTGACAAGTCATTCCATGACAAGCTAGATACACTTGCAGCAGACATTTGGTCCGGGTCATTTTTCAATGAAGTTATGGATCAAGACCTTGATGCTTTAAGGCAAAGCGTTATTGCAGATTGGTCGAGCACAACCTTGGCCCAGACTCACAAGGCGATGGAGAAAAAAGGTGTCGACCTATAACGAAAATAAATGTCCGGTCAAGAAGCTGACCACCAGAGACCTAAAAAATTGGAAAAAGGGTGCTTCTCGACAGCAAATTTCCGCACTCACCTGTTACGATTTTCAAACTGCCCAGCTTCTCAATGAAACGAACCTGGATATTATCCTGGTAGGCGACAGCCTCGGGAATGTCATCCTAGGATACGACCACACCATCAGTGTCGGGCTTTGCGAAATGGAAATTTTCGGAAAGGCCGTGCGCCGTGGTGCTCCCGATAAATTTCTGATCATGGATATGCCCTTTGGCACCTACGCAACTTTCAATCAGGGTGTTGAAAATTGCCTTCGCCTCTTTCAAGCAACACGCGCCGAGGCGGTTAAATTAGAAGGGGCCTTTCCCCACGTCCTAGAAATTATCTCCCGAATCACGGATTCAGGTGTTCCCGTGATGGGACATATTGGTCTTATCCCGCAATCGGTCCACGCTCTCGGCGGACATTATCAGCATGGCAAAGATGAGGCTTCCCGCGAACGCCTAATCCGAGAAGCTCAGGCCCTGGAAAAGGCCGGTGTCTTTGCCATTGTTCTTGAGTGCATTGAGAAAACGGTGGCGGCGGAAATCACTTCCATGCTTAGCATTCCAACCATTGGCATTGGTGCCGGTCGCATGGTCGACGGACAGATCCTGGTGATCAATGACTTGCTGAAAATGGGTCCCAACCGACCTCCTAAATTTTGCCAGCCTGTTGCAGACTTTTACAGTTTAAAAAAAGAGGCCATTACAAAATATATAGAAACGTTGACCCTTCCCCCAACACCCACAACCAACTATGAAATTGGCCACATACACTCTTGATTTAGGAAACTCCCATCCTACCGTGGGCGAGTTTCAAAACGATGAATTGAAACGCGTCATACCCCTTATTCAGTTTTTGCAAGGACCGCGCAACCCTGATGCGATAAGTATATGTTCCGAAGTCCGCGCTCATCTAACTCCCGAAATCATCACCGCCCTCAAGCTGATTTCACCCATGGAACAATTTACCCAAGGCCAATTTTTTAACTTACCGGTGCTCTACTCTTCCACGCTGGGTTCCGATCGGCTGGTGCAGGCGCACGAACTTTTCAATGAGTTTTATGCGGGCACAACAGCTCGGCATTTTCAAGCTATTCAGCTTATTGATAGTGGGACATTCACCACCGTAGACCTGATCACGGCACGTGGTTTTGAAGGCGGTCATATACTTCCAGGTCTTAATTTATTGGCCCGCAGCTTTGAACATGGGGCAAAACTCCCCGCCCTCTCGCTGGAGCAACTCCTGTCCTTTTATCGCAGGAAAAAAGAGCTACCCCAGACCACCCCCCATGCTATGGGATTAGCGGTTTGGAAAATGATGGAAGGTTTCTTTAGGGGCTGGTTGAGAGAGTTCCATCCAGACAGAATTATTTTGACTGGCGGACAGGCGCAGAACTTGCAACCCCTCCTGCAAGAAATTATCCACCAGGAGAATGCCCCTACGACCATCGAAGTTCGCTCGCATCTTATTCATTTTTCCCTTCTTTCGTTGGCAAAAAAGATCTTGGCCGTGGATCGTCCCACTCAATCACCCGCAAGGGAGGAATCGCTATGTCCAACATTTTAATCGGGGTAACGGGTTCTGTGGCCGCCTATCGCATGCTGGATGTGACTCGTGGACTCACCAAGGCCGGGCACAAAGTGCGCATCATTCTCACCAAAGGGGGGATGGAATTTGTTCGTCCGGAAGTTTTTAAATACCTCGGTGCTGATGCCGTGTACGGCCCTCAAGATGATTTTAAATCCGCAGCAAACAATGATCTCCCGGGACCTGTTCTCCATATTAACTTGGCCAAATGGGCCGATCGCATGGTGCTGGCCCCCTTGTCGGCAAATACTTTGGCAAAGATGGCCCATGGCATGGCCGACGATCTCCTCTGCTCCGTCGTGCTGGCCCGACGCCAGGGTACTCCACTGCTGCTTTATCCTGCCATGAATACGCTGATGTGGAATAATCCTATGGTGCAGGAAAATTGTCAGCGCCTTCAAAGAAGTCCCGAAGTTTTCCTTCATCCCCCGCTGGAAGGTGAATTAGTCTGCGGCGATGAGGGCCAGGGAAAACTTCCCTCAGTTGAAACGCTGCTCGATACCATTCCCTTTGCCACCCCGCTAAAGAGCATAGCTAAACCGGCCATTTTGATTTCTACCGGCGCGACCGTAGTTCCCCTTGACCCCGTTCGCTTTCTCACCAATCCATCATCGGGAGTGACAGGCTTTTTTCTCGCGCAGGAGGCCCATCGTCAAGGCCATCCAGTGACCATCTTACACGGTCGCTACTCCACTGAGCGAATCAACAATCTCCGTCACCTCCCAGGAGTCCAACTCTTAGCACTTGATACGCCCAATGATTTTTTACAAGCCGTTGAACGTTTGTGGCCGCAGCATGCGGTGTACATTTCGGCCGCGGCCATCGGGGATATTATTTTCAAGGATCAGTGGCAAGGAAAACTCAAAAAGGCCGTGTTGCCGGAAAACCTCGCCATTGTGAAAGCTCCCGACGTTTTGGCGCGTGCCTTACAAATGAAAGGTCCCAAGCAGCACCTCATTGGCTTTGCCGCCGAAACCGATCTGGCAGAAAATGTTCTAAGAGAAAAATACAACAAAAAGCCGGTAGATCTTTTGGTCGGGACGAAAGTCCATAACGGTCAGATTCCCAGTGAGCTTGCCCCCAAGCAGGCCAGTGGATTCAAAGCTGAGCATGCCGATTACTGCTTTTTTGAAAATGGACAAATTACTTTCCAAGGGCCACTCCTAAAAACGGCCCTGGCGCAAGAAATCTTAAACAAGGTAAATCTATGGTTGAACTGATTCGTTCAACGGCCGAGTTCAAAGCGAGACGGGCGTCTCTTACGGCACAGAAGATTGGACTCGTTCCGACGATGGGCAATCTGCACAAGGGTCACACCTCACTCGTCCAGGCCTGTGTCCATGATAATGACTTCACCATCGTCACTATTTTTGTAAATCCCAAGCAGTTTGGGCCTAATGAAGATTTCAACCGCTACCCTCGTACGCTTGAGCAAGACCTGGAATTGCTGGGAACGGTAACGAAGGGGCGCCCGTGTTTGGTTTATGCTCCGGAAACTTCTCAAGACATTTATCCCCCGGGGTTTGATACGACGATCTCCCTTGGGGAACTCAGCAAGCCACTTTGTGGAAAATTCAGACCCGGGCATTTTGACGGCGTGGCGACCGTGGTTTACCGCCTTTTCTCTATCACCCGGCCTTATTCAGCTTATTTTGGCTCCAAAGATTTTCAGCAGCTTGCCATTATTAAACGTATGGTTTTGGATCTTGATATTCCTATAAAGATTATCTCGATGCCGACGATTCGCGACCATGATGGACTGGCCCTGTCGAGTCGAAATCAGTATTTGAGCAAGGAAGAACGTCAACTGGCCCTAAAGCTACCGACAACTCTGACTCAAGTTACTCAACTATTTAAAGAGGCTCATGAAAATAAAATGTCGAGCGAACTGACGAATTTTATCAATCAGTCCCTGGCCGACCCACAAGTTGAGTGGCAATATTTAGAGATTCTAGACTCTTTAAATTTACAACCACCATCATCAAATACTTCCGAGTGGGTTGTTGCAGGAGCGATGAAAGTTGGCAAAACTCGTTTGATTGATAATATCACGGTGTTTAAAAATGGAACTGCATGAATATTGATCACGAATACCAAATCCGGGCCGGGGCCCACGCCACATTAGTATCTATCGTAAACGTTAAGATGAAAGGACATGAAGACCAAGCGGAAACAGATCGCTCTCTGCTTGAGCTGCGAGAACTCCTGCGCACCCTGGGAATAAAGGCGGGAGAAGAGTTTATCCAACGCAAGACTGATATCGATGCAGGTACAGTTATGGGAAGCGGTAAGCTTCTGGAGATTGCTGAAAGTGCACGGGCCCAAAAATCAGATATCCTGGTTTTTGATTTTGAACTTAGCGCCGGGCAGGCCCGAAATATAAAAGAAATTACCGGTCTTGATGTCATGGACCGTGTGTACGTCATTCTTGAGATATTTGCGCGCCACGCCCGCACTCGAGAAGCCAAGTTACAAATTGAGATCGCTCGCCTCCAATATCTCCTCCCACGTCTGGCGGGGCTTTGGGCCCACTTTTCCCGTCAGCGCGGCGGAGTCGGCGTTCGAGGTGGCGAAGGCGAGCAGCAAATCGAACTCGACCGACGGATTGTCCGAAGCAGAATTGAAACCCTTAAAGATGATCTTGAGCAGGTGGCAAAATCCCGCGAAGAGCAGAAGAAAAAACGCAAAAATAAGGCGGTCATCGCCGCGCTCGTCGGCTACACCAATGCCGGAAAATCGTCCCTGTTAAATCGCCTTTGCCGCGTCGATGTGGTGGAAGAAAATAAGCTTTTCGCCACCCTCGATCCGACCCATCGAACCCTCAATCCTGACACTCATCCCCCCATGATCTTGATTGACACGGTTGGTTTTATTTCCAACTTGCCAAGTACTCTCGTGGAGGGATTCAAAACTACCTTTGAATCTGCCCTTGAGGCCGATCTGCTTCTCATCGTCTGCGATATTTCCGATCCCCACTATAAAAAGCACCTCGAAGTCACCATGCAAATATTAAAGGAGCTGGGTCTTGACCAGCGCGAGTACAGAATCATTTTCAATAAGCGGGATAAGTTATCGTCCCCCCTTATGTCCAAGATTATTGCCCGGGCCTATCCCGGATGTTTTGTCGTGAGCAGCTATGACAACGAAGATGTGAATATGTTGCGAGAGCACATCTGCAAAACATTTTTAGATAAGCAGGCACTCTACGATTTATTTATCCCCTATGAACAGGGCGCCGCTATGGCCAAGGTAGCGAAAAATACCAACGTGGAAAAGGCCCATAATCATGAACGTGGTATTTTTTATCGTATTAGAATTCCGGCCTTTATCTTTGATGAACTGGGACTTTTCCCCTACGTCCTGATGCCTGATGATCCTAAGATGCAAGAATGGAAATCTGTCTTAGAAGGCACCGCTACGAAAGTAGATGGTTAGGCCGAAAATAACCACCGCCAAAGAAAATCCCGCGATGATGAATAGTAAATCCTTATCCATTTTCTAAGATCCGCTTAAACATATCTAAAGGGCGCAGAGGAAATTTTTCATAAGAAATGGACAGCATGCCTCCCCATTCACCGAGAAGATCAACCGGCTCTTTTTCACTCGGGCCATACAGGGTAACGGGAATATTGCGCGCATTAGCTAAAGCAAGTAGGAGCGGCAACTCATCCATGTATTGCTCAAGATTGATCATGATAAGTGAGGGGCCAAGGTCATTTATAAAGTAGTCCAAGCTCTCCACTTGAGAAAAATCAAAGAGTTTTGCCCCCATTCTTTCGGCGGCCATCCGCAAGGCCAAGGCCCGGGAGGCATCACTTTCTACAAGAAGTACGACTGCACTAGCGCTCATATGAACAATTATGCCCGAATATATAATATTTACAAGGTTGAGCCGATTCAAATGACATTGTTGTAGGGTGCACCACATATGTCTAAAAACATTAAACTCGGAATATTGTGCTTGTTCCTTTTTGCGACCTCGGGTGTCGTGGCCCAGGCGAAAACATGTATTTACCAGGAAAAACCCACCACCCAGCATCTCGTTGACGCCATTCATTTAAACAAAGAACGTAAAAAATTGTATCGCCAGCATTTTGGCACCGAAGCCTCTCAAGTTTTTGCCGAAGTCATGTTGTATGAGCATCTCATGCTTCCTTTTGCCCGCATTCTCGATTGGCAGGCCAAGCCGTTTCTATGTGCGGGTGTGGAGATTTTAAGAAATGATCTGGTGTCGATTCATCTCACTCCCATTTTTTCAAGCTCACGAAAGATGCCGCAAAGTTTTGAAAAACCTGATGATCGCAAAGCTGTTGTGAGTCTGAAAAAGCGGTTGCGCCAGGCCATTGATGCTGATCAGGCCAAAGAGGACCCTCACTTTACCGAGACGCTGGGACTCCTCACTCGCAAAATTCAAGAGCTGCAGCTTGCTCCGCATGTGAATTGCCTGCAACGCCACTTTCTCGAAAGCGCCGCCTTGGCCCTCACCCATGCCGCCGCTTATGCAGAGAAGGCCAAGGAGCTAGGGATAAAATCCACACTTCCTCTGAGCATTAAATTTGCCCGAGTTCATCTTCAGGCCCTTGGGATCATGGCGCGACTCGATCGCAATGCCTATCCTTTACAAAAAGAAGGCATCCCGATTTTCTGCCAGGATATTCCCCCGATTCACTTGTGAGAATCTGAAGACATTTTTTTGAAGAGGCCTAGGATTTGCTCGCCTGTTGCCGGTGATTGCAAAGGAATGATTTTACCGGAAAAGCGGACCCCGATAGCACGCTTAATGGCGGTCCAAACAGATAGTCCGAGGACGAAGGGGGGCTCTCCCACCGCCTTCGAAGCATGAACATTGACAGTGTTGGTGTGATTTTCAATAAAGGCAACATTCAACACGGGCGGAGTATCCTGAACCGAAGGAATTTTATAGGTGGTGGGTGAATGGGACAGGAGATGACGTTTTTGATCGTACACCAATTTTTCAGTAGTCACCCAGCCCATCGCCTGAGCAAAGGCACCAGTCACTTGCCCCTTATCTATTCCCGGATTGATGGAACGGCCGATATCCATAAGAATATCCACGCGAAGCACCTTACTTTCACCGGTATACTCATCCACCTCAACCTCTGTTACCGCCGTCCCCATGGTGAAATAATTAAAGGCCTTCCCTTTACCGACATTCTTATCAAAATCCAGGCCCGGGGTTTTGTAATGTGCATACTCACCGAGTGAGATTCGCTCGAGATAGGCCTTCTTAACAAGGTCAGTCCATGATAATTTTGTGTCTAGACCTTGTAACCTCTGTTTAATTCGGGAGGCGGCTTCCAAAACTGCGGCACCATTTAAATCGGCACCTGAGCTGGCTGCCGTGGGAGAAGTGTTATGATTTTTTTCTGTAGAGGTGGGCATCACCCGCACCATGTTCGAGGGAATGCCAAAGGTATCCGCCACAATTTGCGCCAGCTTGGTGTTCACCCCTTGCCCCATTTCCGTTGCACCGGTTGAAACTTGAACGGTGCCATCAACATGGACATTAACCAGAGCATTGGCCTGATTTAGGAAGCGTGCGGTAAAGGCAATCCCGAACTTTGTGGCGGTCATCGAAAGGCCGCGCACCTTTCCCGAATATTCGAGATTAAAAGCTTGAATCTCGCGACTTCGTTTTTCGTAATCAGAAATTTTATAAAGTTCATCAAACAAAAAGGGCAGCTGATTATTTTCAACGCACTGACCGTAAGGGGTAACATTTCGTTGGTGAGTGCCATAACAATTGGCCCGCCTGATATCAAAGGAATCCTTTTTCAGATAGATTGCAATGTCCTCCATAATGGATTCCATGGCCATATTTCCTTGGGGCGCACCGAAGCCGCGAAAGGCGGTATTCGAGTGATTATTGGTGCGACAGCAGGCGGCCTTGATCTCAACATTGGGAATATGGTAGGCACCGTCCAGGTGAAACATGGCGCGTTCCAGAATGGAAGGAGAGAGATCAGTATAGGCACCTCCGTCCGAATAAAGTTGGGCACGTAAAGCAATCAATAATCCCTGATCATCGAAGCCTACTTCATAATGAATTTTAAAAGGGTGACGTTTCCCGGTAATTTTCATGTCCTCATCTTTCGAAAGGACACACCGGGCCGGTTTTTTTAATTTTGTCGCCACCAAAGCAGCATAGGCGGCAAAGGGGGCCGCCTGACTTTCCTTACCACCGAACCCTCCGCCTAAGCGCTTCACCACGCTGACGACATCACAGTAGCGAAGGCCCACAGCATGGGCCACCAGATGTTGCGTCTCAGTTGGATGCTGGGAGGAAGAATGGATTTCAAGCTGCCCATTTTCCAAAGGATAGACAATGGCGGCCTGGTTTTCCAAATAAAAGTGCTCTTGGCCCCCACACTCAAAAACACCATTGAGTCGATGAGGGGATTTTTGCAGGGTCTCGATCACATTGCCTTGAACGAATGGGTTGGCGACATAGCTAAATTTTTTGGCCGCCACGGCTTCATCGATCGTAAAAATGCTGGGAATCTCCTCCATCTCAATTTTGATGAGTCTGCGAACCGCGGGGAGAGACTGTCTATCTTTGACCGCGATCAAGAGAACCGGCTCGTCCATATAGGACACGATAGGGTCGGCCAAAAGGGGCTGCTCTTCAACAATCGTCCCCCATACATTTTTATGAAAGTCCCGACCGCGAAAAATTGCCAGCACATCGGGGTGTTGTAAGGCCTCTTGAAAATCTATTTTTTTTATTTTCCCATGGGCGACCGGCGAGGTCACAATGCCGACAAAAACTTCTCCTTGAACCTCCGGCCGATCATCAATGAAGGAACTTTGCCCGGTGGCGTGTCCTACCGCAGAATCGTGGGGAATATTTTCACCGACGCTCATGCACATCCCCATTTCGGTCTTACATCGCCCATTTTCAAAAGTAAATTCTGACATAAAAGCAGACGATATTCATGTGAACCGCGTACGTCACTGATGGGATGAATCAAGGCCGGCAACATGTCCGAAGCCTGGATGAACGTATCCGGCTGCCACGGTTTCTGGGCCATAAATTTTTCGATGGCATTCTGCCTGACAACCGTGGGGGCCACGCCCCCTAAGGCCAAAGAAAAATTTTCAAACACACCATCCTCAATGGTGAAACGGGCGGCAAAGGTAACCGTTGCAATATCTAAATCTTTCCGTCCCGATACCTTATAGAGTCGATACTGTTCCTTTTTGTCCCTCGGTCTGGCGAGCCGGATTCCGGTGATAAGTTCATCCTGTGCCATATTAAGTTTTTTATAATCCAAGAAAAACTCATTGACGTTCATCAAACGCCGGCCTCTGACTGAAGCCAATTCAACTTCAGCTTCCGCCACCAATAAAAAAGGGATGGTGTCTCCCACCGGGGAGGCGTTGGCCAAATTGCCTACCAAGGTGGCCATATTTTTAATTTGATGTGAGGCAAAGAGGTGAAGCAATTTTGAAAATTCAGGAAACGACTTCCCAATGATTTTCTCTATCCTGTTGATTGTGACCCGGGTGCCAATTTCAAAATACTCGTTTTTATCTTCGTGTCTATCCTGAACTTTGTACTGCTCCAGAACATTTTGCAGGCTTAAAAGGCGCTTCGGTTGATACCGATCTTTATTCACGAGGACGCCCAAATCAGTAGCGCCAGCGATCACTCGAATATCAGGATATTGTCCTTTGAGTTGCAAAGCATCCCTCAGCTCTACGGGCAGAGACAAGACCTTGTCGCCCGCGGTAATCTCGGCCGGTACGGTGGCATGGTGGGCAAACTCGGCGAGGATATTAGGATCATGGTACCGTTCGCTAATTCGGGTAATTTTAGAAATATTCAACTCACTGGCGGCCTGCAAAATGGGCGCATGACCGGTGCATCGACATAAATTACCGGTAAGATAACTTTGGACATTTTTCATGGAAATTGAACGGTGACCTTCCCCCTTCAAAGCATCTACCATTCCAACAATGGAGCAAACAAATCCGGGAGTGCAATAACCGCATTGGGCAGCATGATTTTTTACGAAGGACTCCTGCGCGGGATGGAGCTTGCCATGATCGGCCAGACCTTCGACCGTTATAATGTGAGAGAGGTCAAGATTGTGAAGAAAAGCAATGCAAGAGTTGATGGCCTCAAAATGCAAAGAGGTCAGCCCTGAACTGTGGGCCTCCTGGTATCGTCCTGCTAAAACCGTGCAGGCACCGCAATCCCCCTCAGCGCAGACGACCTTGGTTCCGGTAAGGGCCCGTTTTCGGCGTAGAAAGGTTGCCAGATCAAGAAACACCTCTTCCCCGCGAACTTCAACTCGCTCCCCGTTAATATAGACCAGAAGATAATTGCGCATTTTTACATTCATAAAAATGATAGTATGCCGTGATTAACCAGATATGGCAAAGGGAGGCTCCTAACCACTCAATATTGCACAGGATATACAAGAGCATAATTTTTATAGGTGGTGGACATTATTGAGGTGTTTACTCAGGGTTCATGCTAAAAGTCGCTACCACTGGAGACACACTTATGAGCATGAAAATCTTATTCTTAGGTTTATCTTTACTCTTCTGCGTGAGCACAATGGCAAGGGAAGATATTTATGGTGAAGCCCAGATTATCGGCAATGTGTCGCAGATTACAAAAATTGTAGATGGTTGCAGTGTCAAAATAGCTACCTTTTCGTACTACACTCCAAGCGGTGTTCATCCCCTCTTCCAAGGAGAGGTTATGGGACAGGAAATTTTCCTAAACATTCGTCAGTGTGCCGGTATGCAGGTCGGCGATGAAATTTCCGGGGTGCTGGTTCTCAATGAAAACGGTCTTACACTCGAGGACTAGACTTCTTTAATAAAATGTTCAGAGGGAAAACGAATTTGGGGGCCATAGATCCCGCCCTTTGCCCTTTTGCCTGCAGAAATCACCATAACAGGAACGGCATCGCATGAGAGGTTCAGAATACGGCGCACCCGTGCGCTGTCATATCCTTCCATTGGACAGCTGTCGAATCCCTGTGCTCTGAGGGCAAGCATCAAATTCTCGCAGGCAAGTGCCGTCGTTTTAACTGCCCATATTTTTAAATGTGTCTTACTCGTCGGCTCACGGGGTATCACGCGAAACCACCCGACCGACCACACTATCCCTTTTTTAACAAGGCCCCAAATGCCCAAAGGGCCCTGACAATAAACATAGGGAACTAATTTCTCATAATAAGCACGGGCGGGGGCGGGAACTTTACTTCCCCCTTTCTCATTACTATCGAAAAGCTTGAGCATCTCTTTTCTGGCCCAGTTCCATGTGCTAGTTCTGGCCACGGCCACCACTAATTCCTGGGCGGTTTTGGCCGCCGATTGACTCAGGCAGGCCTCAACTAACTTCGCCTTTTTTTCGGGATTTTTTACCCAATAAAACTCCCAGCATTGTAAGTTTGATGAATTTGGCGCAAGAAGAGCAGCGTCGAGGGCCCTTCGCATGACAGACTCTGGAACGGGATCATTAGAATACACGCGCACACTTCTGCGAGATCGAATAACTTTAAAAAACTCTTCAGCATCAATGATCGGTGCTGACTCGTCATAGTCGAATTTGGGCGGCTCGGTGAAAATATTTTTTTTACTGTCGGGACTGGGCATAAATGTTCCAAGTTAGAATGAATGATGGATCAATATTGACCCATCATTCTATGAATTTTCTTAAAGAGAGGCGAGGGTTTTCGTGTACTGTGCGGCATGCTTTTTCTCAACTTTGGCCAAGCCGGCAAAAACTTTGGAAATCTTTTCTAACTTGTCTTGAAAGTTCTTGGCATGAATTGCCGACTCGGCCTGCTGCTCTTCAAATTCCTTAACGGCAGCGCTTTGTCCCTCGGCTTTGGCCGTTTCGGCATATCCTGGGTACATTTCAGTATACTCAAAGGTTTCACCTTCTGATGCCAAGGTAAGCAGATCTTTCACGGTTAACTTATCAGCGGGATAAAGGAAACTTAGGTGTCCCGCGGCATGCCCAATTTCTTGTTTGGCGGTTTCTTCGAAGAGCTGGGCGACCTCCTCATTTCCCTTCTGACGGGCCAACTTGGCAAAGTACATATACTTCTGACAGGCCATACTTTCTCCGGCAAAAGCTGACTCAAGATTTTTCCATGTTTTAATTTCTGTTTTCTTCTTCATACCATCTCCTTTTTTTGTATTTCTTGAACTTTTGTCTATTATCGTCCGAAACCAGGTATAGATATAATTGATAATATCTATGATATGATATACAAATACTATTATGAGAAACGTCACCATAACTCAGCTAAAATACGTTCTTGCCGTGGAAGAAACACGAAACTTTGCCAATGCCGCGAAATTGTGTGGCATCTCACAACCGACCTTGAGCATGATGATTAAGAAGCTCGAGGAAGAGTTAGGCGTTATTCTTTTTGACCGTTCCAAGTCTCCAACCATAGTGACCACTGACGGGGAAAAAATTATTATCCGTGCCCGAAAAATCTTCAGCGAGTTATCAGGGCTTGAGGAAGATCTGCGTTTTGCCAAGGAACTTTGTGGAGAAATCAGGCTTGGTCTCATCCCGACCTTGGCCCCTTATCTGCTTCCCCTCTTTTATGATCACTTTCACAAGGAGCACCCCCAGGCCCATCTTAAAGTCTTTGAGCTGCAAACTGATCACCTCATTGGTCAGCTTAAGCGAGATAAATTAGATATCGGAATCTTGGCCACACCTCTTCACGATTCAGAGCTTGTAGAGCAGGCGCTCTTTTGTGAGCGTTTTTTTATTTTTTCAAACTCCCCAAGAATGAAGCCCAAGCTGAATTGGAATGACATTCCAACTGATTCCCTCTATCTACTGTCAGAGGGGCATTGCTTTCGACATCAGACCTTACAAATTTGCAAACTGAAGAAGGTTGATAATATCTCCTTTCAGGGCGGACAATTTGAAACATTACTGCAACTGATTAAGAAGAACCGAGGGGTAACCCTTATTCCAGAACTTCTCTATCATCAATTGAGTGAGCATGATCGCCGCAAGTACGTCTCTGAATTTACGCCGCCCGTTCCTACCCGTGAGATAAGTCTCGTAGCGGCGCGCTTTTTTCTGCATGAAAAAAAAATGTCGGCCTTAGCAGAGTCTATTCTGGCGAATGTGCCTGTGGCACTTCAATCTCATCGCCGAAATTCCACTCAAATTATACCTATTGCATAGTTTGGAGCTGCCAGATCACGCTGCTTTTTTGATTTTCTGTGACGGTTCCGGCATAATTTACAAATCTAAAGTCGCGCCCCAGTCTGCGATGATCACATTTTTCGAAATGATCAAATCCATAACTAACGGGATAATCATCCCCTATCTTAGGAAAGATCCATCTCACGGTCCCAAGAGTTAGTGGGACCCTCGCGCGAAAGTGAATCCGCCCGAGACTATCCCGAGTGGTAAATCGTTCGTCAACAAACTGCCTTAAGGAGAAACGTCGCTCCCCAACCATAACCTCAACATCCTGAAGAATATCTATTTCCAAAGGCCTTGCCTGATTCAAATAGACCAAATCTCGATGATAGACTCCGCACCAGCCGCGATAATCATCGCCACAATCTTTATTCTTTTCACGCCTACCGGTCCCGATGTTCACACATGCCTCAACAGAAATGACTTTCAAATCCGAAGTTTTGGGAATGCTTTCCTGGGCGCTCAGGATTAAATCAACATCTTCTCCGGGTGCAAGTCTCGGAAGTTCAATCTGAGCTGACCCGGACCGCGCCGCTGATTTGACGATAAAACCTGTGTTAGGATACAGGCCTCTAAGAATTTTATAAATAGGAATGGCGATAAGGCCGATTTCCGCCTTTGGTGCAAACTGTTCTTCTAAAAACATTCTTAAATCCTCGGCCGTGCTTTCACTTTTGACAGGTTCTCGGGATATTTCGGAGATCGATATCCAAGGCCCATGTTGTAACGCTTCATCCAGAAGAGATTCTACTTGATCGATTTTAAAAGAGGAGTGAATGTGAGTATCTAGAACAAACTTACCTTCACTGGTATATTCGTACTCTTTCCCCAGTGCATCAAGAAGCTCGCTCAGTTTTACCTTTTTAACAAAATAAATTTTGGAATACTTTAAACCGTTGGAGAAATTCAGTGCCACTCCGCTCAACTTGGTCTTTTTTATGACCTGGCCAAGCGTTCGTTTTTTAGAATTTATTTCATAAGAAAAATCATCAATGCAAAAACCCAGCTGTCTTTTCTGGCCGCGCAAAAATTCTAATCCATGCCCCTGATTAAAATCCATGGTAATACTTCCGCCCTTATATCCCGCCTCATTGTTGAGCGCAGGTATTTCAAGCTCTTCCTTAAATTCATTAACCCAGCTTGGGCCTGGTGGAAAATACGCAACATCCCCATCCTCCCCCAGCGAAAACATCTTTAGCTTGATTCCAGTGATTCGGTTTAGCTCGGGCACCCCTTCGAGCCAAACTTCGGGTAATATCTTGACCGAGAGTCGCAGCAACTCTTCTGTGTTGTCAGGCCGATTGAGAGGGTGGAAAAGGTCTTTTAATACCCAGCAATTTTCCATTTCTGCCATTTTCTGAAAAAACTCGTTGCTCCCGCTGCGTTTTTCACCCATCTTTTTGGCCAAGATATCTAATACCCTTATTGGGGCCTCGACGGCGCTCATCACTGCATCCACTCGAGTTTCAGCTTGGCCATTTTTATAAAAGTACGTCAGATCGACACTGGTTTTTGGACCAGGTCGCAATTTCGGAATCTGGATGCGAAGACGGGTTTTATCAATTTCATCAACATCGGGAATGTCATCATCATCAAGATCGGCGCGCTGGCGTTCGGCCTCAAGAAGCTGCAAATCCGGTAGCTGTGGATTACCAGGCGGTGCCTTTTCACAGGCGCTTAACCACAACATCATGGCCAGTACAAAAAATAACTGTGTCATCTTGTCCTCCCTTATAAGGGAGGGTTAACACGAAAATAAAGAATGGGGGGGATTAAAAGCTGCCGACAGCAGGCATTTTTCTTATCTGAAACACAGCTAAAAATATTTTTTAAAATTTCGCCCGATCCATTTGTACAGGGCGGATGTGGAGGCCATGAATTGTTTTACAAATTTGGCATCGAGCACGTCTGAATGCTCAATATCTCTGTCGAAATCTTGCCTCATGTCCGCCACAACAATCGCATCATCAGTATACATGACGGACTCGGATTGATATTCCTGGGCGCGATTATCCAGATTGTCGCTACCAAAGAAGACGACATCTCCAATAACTCCTCCCTTCCGGTGCAAGGTACTTTTTTCATTCCACATTCGAACTTCAATGCCTGCATCCAATAATGGTCGGATGGCATAAATCATGGCGGCAAAAAGAATTTTTCCATGACTCTTCTCATCCGTAGAGCTTAAAGAGTTGGTCAAAATCCTAATCTTCACTCCGGCCTTATGGGCGGTGACCAGTGCGGAAACAAACTTGCTGCCGGGGATAAAGTAAGGAGCATAAAGGTTGATTTCTTTGGGATTACCCTGCTTTGTTTGTTCTGTGGCCTCGAGAATCGCCCCAAGGTGACCCTTTAAAATTGGCCGAGCGCTTGTCACATAAGGATTTCCCAAAATGCCCACGGCCTTGGAGTTTCCATAATTCATCTCGTTCACTTTACGATTACAGCTGCGCATTTTTTTTAGGCCATAGTACTCTTCTCGCATGGACACGAAATTATCCCAGCCGTACCACCAGATATCGGGATTGTAATCCGCCACCATCAGGGCCAGCCGCTTAAAGTTGAGTTGGAATTGATAATGAAATGAGCAGGCAACCGGGCCGGTCACGTGATAATCAACATCGTACCAGCCATGATTAAGCTTTTCTTTTTTAAGTTTTTCTTCCCTGTAGGAATCAAAGGCATGAAGCTTATAGGTTCGAGTGTACCCACTTCCTCCCATAATCAGAGTTTCCCCGTCAACGATAAGAAGTTTTTCATGAATGGCATAAAATCTTGAGCCTGGCCGAAAAAGAATGACATGAGCCTTGCACTCCTTAAGCTTGAGGGCATAATCCATATAATCTTTATTCGCCCGATGATCAATCACAACACGTACATCCAAACCGGCCTTCGCCTTGGTACATAGGATTTTAAAAATATCTTTTCCGATCTGATCAGGGGAGATTGAAAAAGTTGAAAGATAGATCGAGCTTCGGGCAGTACTAATTAGCTCAGTCCGTATGATCATCAATTTCTCACCATCTTTGAGGGGAGTGATGAGATTGCCATTAAGCCCGGCGCGCATGGGAAACGAGTCCACGACCGCCATCGAAGGTTGCGCCAGCAAGAACAAACATACTATCAGTATGTTGCGTGCAAATGACATAAATCCCCCCCTTCCCCAGCATGAAGTATACCTAAAACAAAATTTCTCGTAGAAATTTGCGCGGAGACCTGAAAAAATTACAGGGATTCCAGACTCTGATAATCGTGCAGAATCTTCTGGCGCAGGAGAGATACTTTGGTGTCTTGACCGTATCCAAGCAAGCGGCAGAGGTTGCGTAGAAGGGCGGCTTGCTCTTCCTTGTTACCGCGGTGTGATTCAAAGAGATTCAAGATGAAGATTATATTTCGAGCATACTGATTCACGAAAGTTCTCAGCCCCAGGATCAAATCTGGCGCTAAATTCACAAATTCCATACCGATGTTCGTACTCATAATCACATCGACCTCTGATTTCCCCTCAAAAGAACGGACAATTCGTCCGCGTAATCGAAAAATCTTGCGTTCGAGCATGTCAAATTTCAGATTGTTTAACCGCTCGGTGCTCAAGGCCGCAAAATCGGGAAACATAGGAAGATCAAGCATCAGAGACAAAGCATTAATCTTCGGTAGGTGGGGCATCAAAGAAAGCAGCAGCCCTCCCTCGGAAAGGTTAGAACCAAAGGCCTTGAAGATATGACCGTCATCCTCAAATAAGATTTCTCGACGCAACGGCGCTCGCAGGTACTGACGCTTAAGGCGTTTTTTATTATCCATGGTCTGTGCCACCATCCCCCAACTCCCCTTTTTAGAGCATTTTGGAGGCGATCTCTGAAAGCTGAGAACGCTCTCCGATTTTCAAGGAAGCATGAGCAATCAGCTCATTAGACTTGAGACGGTCCACACAATAGGCCAGCCCATTATTTACAGAATCGAGATAAGGATTATCAATTTGCTCGCAATCTCCGGTCAAAACAATTTTAGTGCCTTCACCTGCACGGGTCACAATAGTCTTCACCTCATGAGGTGAAAGGTTTTGTGCCTCATCAACAATAAGATATTGCCCGGGAATAGAACGGCCGCGAATATAGGTCAGCGGCTCTACATGCAAAAGCCCCTGATTGATTAATTCCTCCCATGAACCATTGCTTGCTCCGCGCACACTTCCAAAAAGAAAATCCATATTGTCAAAAATGGGCTGCATCCAAGGACCCAATTTGTCATTCACGTCTCCCGGCAGGAACCCAATATCTCTGCCAAGTGGCTGAACAGGTCGAGAAACCAGCAGTCGAATGAATTTTTCTTTCGCCACGGTCATCTCTAAACCGGCGGCAATGGCCATCAAGGTTTTTCCTGTGCCGGCCTTTCCGACCAACGTCACCAGCTTCACCTCATCATTTAAAAGTGCATCGAAGGCAAAACGTTGTTCAACATTTTTAGGATAAATTCCCCAGGCACCTTCTCGCATGGGAATCAAGGGTATCAATCCGAGCTTCCCATGATGATATCTGCCATAAGTGCGATGGCTCGGATTATCTTTCTCCTGCAAGGTCACATACTCATTAGGGCATATGCCTGTCGCTTTCATCTTTTCGGCGGGTAGAAAACGGTTTCGCTCAAATTCGTGAAAATCCAGCAGTGGTACTTCCACCATCCGATGGCCCGTATATAATTCTTCGTAAGTTACATCTTGCGTACCAAAATCCTCTGCCGGAACACCGAGAACGTCAGCTTTTAAACGTAAGTTGATATCTTTGGTCACCAGCAAGACATTTTTCCCTTCTTCCTTGAGAGTTAGAGCGGTCGAGAGAATCAAATTGTCATTTTTACTTAAGTCAATTAAAGCATTGTGATCGTTAGGACCTCGACGATCCAGGCCAATCATCAATTTCCCACCGGACTCCAGAGGCACACCTTGGGAAAGATGGCCCAAGGATCGCAGGCCATCCATCAGGCGACCAAAATAACGGGCATTGCGACCATTTTCATTTTGATCACGCTTAAATCGGTCAATTTCCTCAATCACAATGAGCGGAATATAGACAGAATTGTTACCAAATTTAAAAATTGCGCTGGGATCAAAGAGGATTACATTAGTATCGAGAACAAAGATTTTTCCGGTCTTTTCTTTTTCCAAGACTTTCTCCTCAAAGTTGAAGGCACTGTTATTATTTTGATGGATTAAAGATCAAAAGTAAAATCAAGGAGTGAAAGATAAAGTAAAGCGCGCTTTCCTTGCTCTTCTTTAAAGTTGCTCCCCAGCTCCACATCATAGAACCCCACCATGAGTTTTACCAACCACAGGTTGGCCATGACCCCATAGGTGATGTACCCCTCATTCCACCCTGCCATGACGCGAACTATGGGAAGGCCAAGCTCAAAGCCAAAATGGGCCATCCTACCTAAGGCAATTGGTTGGTTAATCGGGTGCATGTCAAAGGAGAGAGAGTAGTCCAGAAGACCAAAATCCTGACGCCAAGCCGTTCCCACATTGACGTGCATATCCTGGTCAGGAATTTCTCCCGTTCCTTCCGATTTCTTAAAATCAGTGCCCCCCACATCCATCACGGAAGCCGCAAAGGCCAGCTCTGATTTTCCGGAAGAGACAATGTGCTCAACGCCGACATCGGCACCCCAGGCATCGCCTTTGGCAAAGCCCAGTGACCTTCTGATGCTGTCAACACTGGTTTTTTCCTGGCTGTTGATTTCGTTAAGCAAAGTGGTCCCAAAAAGTGAATAACTTCCCGCCAAACCTTGTCGGTTAATATGCTTGACCGCGCCGCCAATCGAAGTCCGATATCCCATCGAGAGCTTCTTCTTAGAGCGGTCAAAAGGATTAAACTTCTCCATCTTGCCACCGGTACCCCAACTGTATGCGTAGCCGGCGATGAACCCCCGATCCAATCTATAATCGATATCGAGTTGCGGATAGATGGCGTTCTGAAGCACCAAGCTCGTGGTCGAGCTGGCGAACATGCTGAAGCCGAATGATCCAAATTTCAGACCTGGCGCTGCCCCTGCATGAACGTAAACAGGAAAACCCAAAATTCTATCTGCGATGGGAACGGCATCTTTGGGAAAATCCTTAAATCGGTCCATCTCGGCCAGAGCATTGGTCACCCCTATCTCCGGATTAATGGGATAAATCTCGACCAATGAGCCGCGGCCCAACGTTGCAGGATTGTAAAAAAGTGTATATTCGTCATAGGCCATGGCGGTGTAAGCATCACCCATCAAGAGGGCCTTGGGGGAACGATATAAATAGCGCGTTTCGCGCCCAAAAACGCTCGGTGCACTTGCGCCAGTTATGATGAGAATAAAAAATAAAATTTTCGACAGAGCACTCATTGCACCAGTGTCTCCATCATAAAAGCAAAATAGGTTTGAATATAATCATCACTTGTGTCATTCAGACTCTCACATCTCTCCTGGGACAAAACATTATTAACCTTGGTATCACTGCCGGGAGTATTGGCTTCGGCCAAGACCTTTCCGGCATTCATGGCCGTTTCCAGGGTCTCGAGGTCATCAAAATCATCACCTGCCATCCCTGCAATCACTCCAGGAAAAATGGCCATAAAATTATTTAGTAGAACAATTCCTTCACAGGCCAGGGGCACGTCAATGGCATTATCCGCACCAAGATCTGGATGCCCCACAGTCGCAGGCGAAACACATGCACCTGTGGCCGCGGACCCAAGCCAAGCCGTCATATCGGCGAATCCGCCTGAAAAAGCTAAATTTTCATAGTTCATAAAACAGTCATTGGGTCCGGTCCCTCCCCCCTTGACTCCGGCGGCATTGGCATTGCTATAAAAGTAAAAATAACGTCCCAGCTGTGCGAGCAGGAGATACATTAAGAATGCATTGATCTCCTTGGCATCGGCGGCACTAAAAAGCGCCGCGCGCCGAGCGACGGTGGGATCAAGGGTGGTGGAAATTCCTCCCGCATACAGAAGGATGTCAATTGCCGTCTGAAGGCTGAGATACTGTGCATAGGTAGGAGAATCCATATCGACAGAGGTGGAAAAGCGCGTGGCCCCCCCCATCGGTGCAGGAGAACTAATCAGAGGCAGATCGTCCGCGAATAACTTGAGAACACTAAAACCACCCTTACAGGCATAAGCCGATGCCAGGGCCTTTAAATAATTCACGTCACTGACATCGCGACCCACGCTTTCCAGAAGGGTAATCGCGGCATCGCACTTTTTCTTGGTCAGAAGAATATTGGCGGAAACAATGGCGTCCTCTTTCTTTTGCTTGGCCGATTTACTGCATCCGACGAGAAGCAAAGAGATTACTAAGAAAGAAGCCGTTAAGTGGCGAATAATCATAATCAGCATCCAGCATTTATTATGAACCGCAACTCTCCCACTCACGAGGGAGTGCAAATTTGTCCTAGTCATTTCAAGTGAAATACTCAGCTAAAGCTTATCGGCCAATGCCCTCACCAAAATATCCATGGCCTCTTTAAACTGTTCTTTTTCAAGAACTAAACTCACCCGAGCGGAGTTTGGAACTCCAAAATCCGACCCTGGAACCATGGCGACACCGTACTGATCGAGAAAGTCTTGGCATATCTGAGTAGAATAATCAGTTTTATCCTCTTCAGCTTTCTTGTATTTTTTCATCAGTGGTGTCCGACTAAAATCCACCATGTAATAAAAGGCGGAAAAAGGCTGATACCAGGTATGGGCCAAGCCATTATCTCGATATTTTTCCCGAATAACCTGAGCATTAACACGAAGGTGGGCCTTGATCGGAATAAGGTAGTGTTCCATTAAGGAAAAATCCAAATGCACCAGGGCACGCTGAATCAGGGTGCTGGCACCTGAAGTTGTTTGCCCCTGCAACTTTGCCACTCCATCCAAAAAATGCTTGGGGCCAATCGCCCATCCCATCCGAAGGCCTGTAGCTGCCAATGTTTTTGAAATACCATCAAGAATCACTGTTCGTTCCAAAAGCTCAGGACAATATTGATAAAAATAAGTGGGCCTCGGATCAAAATAAAAAACTTCGTAATAAATCTCATCGCTGATAATGGCCACGTTCGGATGTTCCATCATCAAATTGGCAAACGCCTTCATCCAGTCATCGGAATAGTGGGTCCCCGTAGGATTATTCGGACTATTAATGATAATGGCCTTGGTCTTGTGTCCGATGGCCCTCTTGATGTCATCTAAATTAGGCACGAACACATCAAAGATAGAGGACTTAATTACAATGGGTTCGCCACGACAAAATTTTACGATTTCAGGGTAAGTTACCCAATGAGGCGTAAGAATGATGACCTCATCACCAGCATCGAGCAGACTTCCCAAAACATTTGAGAGTGCATGCTTGACGCCATTACACACGATAACGTCACACTCGAAATTTTTTTCTTTGAGTTTATCCTCATTGCTTTCAAGCTTTTTTTCAGACTGATTAATTTTTTCCTGAATCTGTTGTAAATTTAAACCACGAGAACGCTCAAAATATTCCAAGATTTTCTTACGCAACTCCTGAAGTCCCGCGACGGGTGGGTACTGGAAGCTCCGAATGAAATTCAACTCTGCTTTTATCAAATCCACAAACTCTGGCAATGTTCGAAAGGGCAACTGACCAGCTGTCAGGTTATAGATTTTTCGCCCTTCCTCGGCCAAGGTCATCGCCCTGGTGTTGAGTTTTAACGTGACACTCTCGTTCAGTCCACGCACTCTTTGATTTAAATGCATCTCGCCTCCCAGTCCATCTGTATATAGATTCTAAACAATTTGGACACGGGAGTACAAAGTTACTTGCGAGGAAAATTAATAATGGCAAGATAGCTGTCACCTTGTCTGATAATTTTAGTCGGCGGGTATTCCTTGGGCCAAAAGTCCAGCGGGACGCCCTTCTTTACATCCGATTCAATCCACAATTCTCCTTGAAAAAAATTATCCTTAAAAAAAGTCTCTTTCAAATTTTCATAAAGAGCATGCTCTTCATAAGGTGGATCAAAGAAGACAATGGAATTAGTTTGTTGGTGAAGGTCTAATTTAGAATATTGTATGGCCCAGTCGCGCAAAAATAATTTTACATCCTGATGAACCGTGCGAATGGGTAAAGCGCTCTCTTGACTATGGGACCATTGAACGAGTCCTTGTATATTTTTTTTTAATAGGGCAATTGCCTCACGCTGTGATTCAACAAAAATTACCGAGCTGGCCCCACGACTTAAGGCCTCAAACCCAACTGAACCTGAACCTGCTAAAGCGTCAATAAAAGAATAACCACTTAAATTTTGATATCGATCAAAAATGCGACGACGCAAGAGCACGGTGGTGGGACGACTACCACGGACTGGAACCTGGACTGAAAATCCTTTGAAACGGCCGCCCAAGATTTGGACAGACATCGACCCTAGCTTGCTTTTTTAGTTTTTTGGCCAACACCGGGTAACGGTACAGAGAATCGCATTCCGCCTGGCATTTCGATGGCAAGGCCTTCGCCGGGGCTAGCGGAAAATTGCACCCACGTTTCTCCCACATAAAACTTTAAATTCATCTGCATATCGCCTTGAACGTGAAACTCCATTTGAGCAGGCACTCCGCACGGGGTCTCTTTAACTGGAGCGGGAGCGGGGGCCACTTTTGCTGGTTTTGCCACACTCCGTACTTCTTCAACGACTTTCGGTCGAGCTGGTGCTGGGGCAGGTTTTTTGACCACCACGGGCACTTCTTCGACCTCTTCTTCCTCCGGCTGCTCTGCAGCAGAAGCACTTCCTTCGGCCCCGCCGTCAAATTCTGACTCAAGGCTTTCAATTTCACTCATGATATCTTCCAGCTCTTTTTCATTAAAGCCTTGTTCTTCCTGACTTCCCGTTGCGCCTTTAATGCCCATACCTGACTCCTAATGAAAAAGAGGTCGTTTGCATGCTATTTATCGGACTAACACCCCGCGCACTTTAGTTCATTTATAGGCCCAATGAGCTAAGTTGCCGCATCCATTCTGACTTAATAATTTCAGTCAGTTATCCTTGCAGATGTCAGAGAATTTTAGATTTTTACGAACTGCTTATTCATGACAAAGCACGCCCCGTAAGTAAGAATCTGGCCCTAAATTTAATTGGGTCACGTACACCAAATCATCGAATTCTAAAATGAGTTGTGACGGGTATCTTACATTATCCGCCGGTGTTTTGTGTGCATTGTTTTATGGAAGGAACGTTGAGAAATCTTAAGCAACTTTTCACAGGGCCAAATTCTCGGAGGCAACCTTGAGCCAAGGATCCTTTCGGGCCAATAGTTGGTTCCTGGCACAGCCGGACAATGAGTCTCGGACACATGCCTCCCACGACACGTTCTATGGATCGGTTCAGCGCAATCATGAGATGCCGGAATTTCCTCCTCTTCCCGAAGAGCTTGATCAAGCCTCTCACACGCTGGCCAATTTCTTTACCCCAGGCTGGACGGGTGATGGTTTATTTTCAAAACGTGGAGTCCAAGTCCAGAAAGTGCTTCACTTATTATGGGAAGATGCTCATCAACAATTCAAAGGACATCATCATTTTAATAAATCCCTGAAAATTAGCATCTTTAATTATTTCTTCAGCTATGCCAATCATATCCCCCTCAACTGTCCGGAGCTTTCAAACTCCCAAATTTTTTGGGAGCATATTGATGACAAAAACTCCCCATACAAAAAGCACTTGGAAACCTTCATCGACATTTACACTTTCCGTGGCGTCTCGGTATATCTCTATAAGCTGAAGTATATCCTGGGTCTTGCACGGGCCATCAATGTCCCTATCACGGAAACAATTCTCTTCAATCCCAACGCCTTTTTATCCCGTATTTTCCCTAAAGGCAGCTCGGTGGAATTTTTCTGTGAGTCATTACAATCGAATCAATATAGCTGGTACCGCCCCCATGGACAGTTTGATGGCAGCCTGCTGAAGTCCTGTGAGGCACTGATCGACATTTCAATTAATGAAATGATGAAAATTTGTACCTATCGCTCACGTCATTCAGCGATAATGCCCGCCCAGACGAAACCAAAAGCGGTGGTCGAATCGACAGATAGTGATATCGAGATCATCGGCGGCCTGTCCGAAGGGCTGAGCAATTTAAAATTTTCGCACTCTCTGTCCCATAAATCTTTTGGCCTCTTCCTCACGGATCTCATTATTCACTACCCTAAATGGGCCGAGGTTGTCAGTTCCCGTATCAAAAATGAAACCTTGAGCGTGAAATTTGTTGGTGAGTTTTTGTTTTCCTTATCGCAGGGACACTGGCTGGCCCAGGAAGCCAGCCTTGCTCCGACTTGGGACACAGTTATTTGCCCCGATTTTCACAGTACCGAATTCTCCTACGGTAGCTTTATCAAAATTTGCCACGAGCTTCATTTCCTCTCTTTTTTAGTTCGTCTTGCATGCGCCAAAAAACTGGAAGTCGTGCAATTTGTCGGGCGGATTATGCGCGGGAAATATGCCAAATCCCGGGATTTGGCCCTTGGGCAAGTCCCGCTGCTGGGCCCGACTCTCGAAAGCTTACCTCCCCTTGTCTATGACCGCATCATCATGAACTTGACTGATCTTCCTAAGCGCAATCCTCACTATCATGTGCTCACACAGCTTCAGTCCCAAGGTCAATCACTCGCTCCTTATGGATTGATCTATTTGTTCACCAACCAAAATCTTTTTGTGCCCAGCCAAAGTGACAAGGTTGAGCAGTTGTTAAATTCGTATAAGCTTGAAGGTGCTTTCAATTTTGAAGGTCTCAAAGGCAAAGGTGAGATTGCAGATTTCTTGTATATCTTTTCACGACGCCTTCAGGGCGCAATGCCAAGTCAAAAAAGTGAACCAACGAAAGCAAGAAAATTTCCCTGCTTCTCCTTTGCGGTCAAGGGCGACCTCAGCCAATTTCATTACTTCCAAAAAGTGACTGATGAGTTCCGCAATTTTATAAAATATCGGCCGAATACCTTGCCGCTTTATCAAAAGGAATTACCACGACTCGGTCAGTTCGAGTTCCATCAAGACGCTATTGTCGATGGTAAGCTGTTACACTCAATCACCTCTCCCGATAATGTGACTCACCCCAGCTTTTTTAAAGGACTGACTCAGGCATGTCTGTCGATGGAACAAATTTTTCAAATTGAAGGTATTGATGACGAAGGACAGCGCTTCTCCATCACTGATCACTTGCTTGGAATGAAAGTTCGGCCTGAACAACGCTACCCCTTTGTCCTTATTGTCAACTTGGCCAATTTGGATAATTTCCAACTTGAAATCGTAAAATCGGACGCTCTTCAGGCGAAAAGAGAACTCTATGGACAGGCGTACTTTCAATATTTCGGACTTATCCCCAAGTTGGTAGATCTCAATATCAATGTTCTCAAGAACTATTTTGAATCGGAAATAGGTCAGCAGATTATCCAGTTTTCTTTAAATGGCGGCTCCACAAGAATTAAAGGCAAATTGAAGGGATTGCTCATCCCCAAATCACTGGTGACCCGCGACGATATTTCCGGAACTCTGGCGCAAAATCTTTCTTTCTTCAAAAAAACTTCCAAACAAATCTTGGAACTTCATCCCGATCAGTTAAAAAACCAACTTGAACATTTTGAACAGCAATGTACCGATTTACTTATTCAATATCCCTGGAGTGTGCTCAGCTCTATTTCTGAAGCCAGTTTTATCCTGACAGACAGCTATATCACGGTTCAAGGAAGTCCAGGATGCGAAAATGTGAACTACCAGAATCCCCTTGTTTTAGTGCCGCTGCTTAAATTGCAAACCTATGCGCTTTATCCCAAAAATCCTGATATCTTCGTTGATTTTTTAACCGCTTCCCGCGACCTCATTCACCATCCGATGGCAAGCCGCTCTCTCGGCCAGGAGCGAGAACAGCATTTCCTAGAGATTTGCTCAGAGAATGGTCCCGTACTTAGATGCTATGGCCCACTACCTCTCCTCAAATTCATTCACTTCCTCCTCGAACGCGCCATAGGTCTTCCGATTTCTAATATTCTTTTTAATCTAGAGGCCCCAAAGGCCCAAGAAATAGAAACTATCTTTAATAACATGCTACGCGTTGAACGGGAAATTGCGGCATCCCTCATCAAAGTAAAAGGCCTGCTCAACACTTCTTTCCGACGACTTTTTTCCCCAACCTAAAATTTGCCTTATAATAGACCTGTAAGTATTAGTTAAAATAGGGAGGACACTTTTCTGGGACCACTTCAATTCCAAGAAAAGATTTTTGAATACACCAAAGCTCGGGCCCTTAGCTTTGAAGGCCCGGCATCAAAAGAATATCTTCAATATCAAAAACAGCAACGCAAAGATGCCAGTCGAAAATTTAAAGTCGTTCACGAGGATACTTTATTTGAGTCCATCGCCACGTCTCAAGTTATCTATTTGGGCGATTTTCATACCTTTGACCAAAGTACAAAAAATTTAGAGCGACTCTTAAAAATTCTGGTCGAAGGAAAGGCCCAATTTACTCTGGGCATGGAAATGGTGCATGCCAAACATCAGAACTATATTGATCAATTTTTAAATCGCCTCATCAGCCAAGAGGAATTTTTAGAATCCATTGATTACCACGAATCATGGCGTTTTCCTTGGGGCCATTACCAGAAATTTTTCGAACTTTCTCAGGAGCATAAATTTCCAATCATCGGTCTTAACTCTGAAGGAGCATTATCGACCCGTGATGAGTTCGCAGCACAAAAGATCATCCATTGCCTGGATCAGCGCCCTCAATCAACCATGCTGATTCTCTTCGGAGAATTGCATATCATTACAAGTCGCTTGCCCGGTCAGGTTAATAAATTTTCCCCACTGCCCCTGACTCAGACAATCATCCATCAAAATATGGATCAGGTTTATTGGAAGCTCGCATCCAAAAAAGCTACCGCATCTCATACCGCATCGCTGGTGCAATTCACACCCAATGAGTTTTGTCTTATTTCCTCACCACCCTGGATTAAATATGAGAGCATGGTCAACTGGTATGACAATTTAAGTGATGATCCCGATTTTGATCTGAGAGATTCCAATATTCAAAATGGTTTGAAAGCATTTACAAGCAATATGCATGAGAACCTTTTATTTCTTTGTCAAAACCTGGCCAACATGTTTGGAATGCGAAACAAAGATGGCCGTCCTATCGATAGTGAGGCCCTCTCTGATTTTAATGTTTATGACTATACTAATTTAGACTTAATCTTAAAAAAAATAACGGCGCTTACAAAGCGCGCAGATAGAAGTTTCTACCGTGAACTTGTGATCGAGGGAAGAATCCTCAAACTTCCCGATTCCAATATCTATTACGTCTCACACTATTCCATCAATCGCCTGGCAAGTGTGGCCGGCCTGCATCTTTTTTACTGGCACCTCCGTCAACAGCCGAAGCGTAAAAGCAAGGAAGCGATTTCGAGCAAACAAGATAATATGGAAAAATTCAGAACTTTTTTTGCCTTGGAAGCTTTTTCACACCTTTGTGCCAAGATGCTCAATCCTCACCGCAAATGTGACCTGTATTTGGATTTGAAACGCAAATCCAACATCAAAGGGCCGGAGCGAATGATTTTAAAAAAAGCACTGCGCTTGATTGGTCAACCCAAACAGTTCAACCGAAATTTAACCAGCATCATTTCCCAAACAACCCCAAAACATCTTTATCATTTGGCACAAATTGTGGGAAAAATCACGGGAGAGATTCTCTTTGAAAATTTCATCGCCAGCAATAGCGAGAAGCCTTCAAATGTGGCGCTGTCCATCTTTCAAACCTACTCGTCTTCTCGCAACCTGGAGCTACTGGCGCTAAAATGCTTTAACAGTGCCGACTTCAAAAAAGGCCAAAAACGTTATTTTTAAATCAGGTGGCCCCGAACTCTTGCAAAAGTTCGCGTTTGGTGGCCTTTTTAACACGCACTAATTGAGGCGCGGACACTGACTGTGCCTGTGTTTGTTGAAAAAGCAGATTGGTTCCTAAGCTAATTTTCATTCCAATCATGTTGCCATCCTGATCTCTCAACGCAAGCGTGGTAAAATCCAGGCTGGCATCGAGGGCCAAGGCCTTGGTAATATCTAACCCCGTCCGCGCAATGTTCTCTTCCGTAAGGATCTTCCCCGGTCGCACCGTGGCAATGGCCTCGAGACTAAAACCGGTGTCCAGTTGTGCCAGTCTAACCGAAACAGCGTGACAGGGGCGTACGACCTTTACCGCCGATGTTAATACCTGATAGATGATCTGATCCACAATTTCCTCTTTCTCGGCCGCGACAGTCGCCTTCTCACACAAATTAAGGTCGATGGTAATCCCCTCCGAGAAAATAATCGGTGCAAGCCTTTCCAAGGTTTTAGAAATAATTTCTTCGATGAGCACCGTCTCGGTCAAATTTAAATCTGCAAGAGGCGTCAGCATGGCTTCAATCGGAGGCCTCTCGGTGGGTGTGACTTCCGTTGTCTCAGCGATTGCCACGGTCGTGGGGTTATCAGTCAAGAGTGAGGGACCTCTGTCACGGGCCGCAAGAATACGATTCTCATGAATAATGGTGGCCTGCAAGGCCTGATAGGCTGCCGATTCTGCAAAGTTTGGCAGTGAAGGTTCGGTATTTTTAAACAACCGTAGACAGGCAAAAACCAAACTCAAAAGAGTCAGGCCAAGCGGCCATTGTAAACGGGCCAGAAATGATTCAATTTTCTTGGCACCTTTATCCAACAGATTTTCGATTTCAAATTTTGTGGCCTCTAATTTTTTGTAATAACTCATTGGCCCAACCCCATCCTCGGAGTTGCGGGTAAATACACTCTTGGCCATATCCAAAGAGTTATGAAATTGATTGGCCAAAGCCGCTAAATGATTGGCCCTCTGCTTAAGCATGGAATCACTATTTGCCACAAGCCCCGCAAGATCCGCGAAACAATTTTCCGTGTCTGTGATAAATTCTTTCCCCAGGTATTTAGAATTTCTGTCACTTATCATACGCGCGGTAAATGTTTGATTGATTCGAAAAAAGCAGGTGTTCGGTCCTAATCCCACGGCCCTCAAGCGATTGAGCTCCGAGGACTTCATGTGAAAAAGTCCCCCGCCCACCACCAAGAATCCAACTAGAGTTACGATCAAACCAAATAATGTTTTATTGGTTCTGCTTTTTGAGTTATTGGGCCTCTGCTCCATGATCAACCTCGTCTTAAGGTAATTTAGAAAAATGCGCCTTCGTGGCCACCCACCTCTATTGTTTCAATGACGATAGCTTGAGTCAAGAATCCTCACCAACTCTCGAGACCGGCAAAAATATCCACATGCAACCACTTGAAACCTCATAGGATCTAAGGCCAAAAGGCTCAAGACATGGTAAAAAAGTAAAAAAGCATAGTTATTCAGGTGATTATTTTGCAAAAAGGTTTCGAACACACAATTCCCTCGTATCTCAAACTTGGAATCCTCATTTCTCTTTTGGTTCACCTGATCCTGGCCCTTCTTATCTTTTTGGCCATTCAATTGGGCTGGCCTCTCCTTTCGCTTTTTTCGACTTTGACCAGTGCGGAAAAAGACAAGCAAAGTATTGTCGAAATCATTGATGTGAAAGACCTCCCCGAAGAGGAAAGAGAAAAACTAAGAACGCTCGGCATTCAAGATAGCAAAGAAAAGAATTTTAGCCTGCCGATTTTCGAACAGAAACCTATAAAGGCCCAGGAGATAAAGACACCACCGACGCCAAGCTTGAAAGACCTGAACATGAAACAAAACCCTGATCAGCAGATGGAGATGGCCGACACCCAAAAAAAATTAACGGTTGGACAGATGAGTGAGGCGGAGCTGGTCCAACTCCGAACGGATGCTACTTTTGGCCCGCCCGTAAAACTGTCGCAAAATGCCGTCAGTGAATTTGCCACCTCCCCCATGGACGAGTTTGTTTTGAGTAAATCAAGTTTCAATTTCAAGATGTCCCCACCCCATGGAGTTCCCCTCGATCAGCTCAACTCCTCCGAGAAAATTTTTTACACTTTCAATAGAAGGACTTTTGAAACTTATATCAATGCCTTTCTATCCACCTATCGCCAAATTTCCACCAATCACCCCCAAATTGATCCCAAGCTGGCGAAAGATGTTCATCGACTGGTTGGCAAACTGACCTTTGATCGCAATGGAAATATCATCAGCATAAAAATGATCAAATGGGCGAATGACGATTTGGTGCAAAAGCTCTTTTTGGAGACTCTCACGAATATCAATGCGATTCCCAACCCGCCCAAGGCGCTCTTGGATAATCGCGGCGAATTTTATATTTATTTTCAGCTCAATATTAATGATCAATAATAATCCAAGAAGGTGGATCTATGGCAGATTTAACCCCCAGTCTTTTAATCGGAACTGATTTTCGCGAAAATTCCAAAAATGCCCTCCGAACTGGATTAATTTGGGCCAAACAGATGATTTTGGAAAGTCATGTGACCTATGTGCACAGCTCTCCGGTTTCACGTAAGGCCCTGAAGTCTGCCCATATCATTGATCAAACTTCCGAAGAGTATCTAGAGGCGAGTCTTATTGAAAAAATCAAAAATCAAGTCAGTGTTTTGGACCCAACCGGCTCCAAAGTTCAAAACATTCATTACAAAATTCTATATGGCCAGCCCGCCATAGAACTCGCCAGACAGGCCACCGAAATGAATCCCGAACTACTCGTACTGGGAACAAAAGAGCGAGGACCTCTGGGACAAATATTTCTTGGTAGCGTGACTGAAAAGATTATCCAAACGTGCACCTATCCTGTTTTGGCCGTCCGTGATCAGTTTGCCATAGCGCCAGAACGAATTACTTTCCTCTGTGACTTCTCGAGCATCTCGGTGCGGGCATGGCAATGGGCCAAGAAGCTGGCCTCCGTTTTTCATGCAGATCTCGAAATTGTCCATGCTATTACGGGCAAGGAGGAAACACTTCAAACCGCCGAAAAACTGGCAAAAAAAGAATTGTCCATGATGATAGAAGAAGATTCCACGCAAAAATTGTCTTCCGTTATTCTGCGATCATATGGTCACCCCAAGGACGCTATTTTAGATCATCTCATACAACACCGACCGCATCTCCTCGTCATGGGAAGCCACGGCCGGTCAGCACTTAAAAAACTATCTTTGGGATCTAATGCAGATTATCTACTCTCGAAAAGCGACTGTAATATCTTAGTGGTCCGTCCGACTATTTAACTTTCAGACGAACTGTCATTGCCTTGTGGTCCGCTCCCTGGAGATTGCCCCAGACCCAGCTATCTGAAGTCTCAAGTCCTCGCACAAAAATGTAGTCAATAATATTCTTGGTGATACTCGCGCGCATTCGATCGCCTCCATTGGGGAAGGACACTTCCGACATCCCCACCGAAGCCATCACCTTTTGCATCGTTTTTATTTTTAAATTTGACCAGGTATTGAAATCTCCCGCAAAGATGACAGGGCCATGATGTTTCGCAATCTCCACGGCACCATCTTCCAGATGCCGTTTCAAAATAAATGCTGGCACCGAATTTAGGGCATGAATATTAATGACCAATAATGTATCTCCACGCCCCTGGAGTGAATATTCGGTGAACATCAGGGCCTTGGGAGTTAAACCAATGAGTTCTAAATCGCGAGTTTTTTTGTAGTAGTACTTTGCCGGATAGACGGTTGCTCCGGTGGCCGTCCCGGTCGGAATTTTACTTTTTTTGTAAATGAAGGATGTGGCCATCTTATAATGAAATGTATCTTGATTCTCAAAAGCCGCTTTCATGGGGGCGTTGAGAAATGCCTCTTGAAGGACAACGATTTCCTTATCCAGCGACAAAAAAGCAAAGTCCGCACTCCAACTGGGATTTTTTGCCTTGTAGGTATTCCAAACCAAGAGATCAACCTCATTGGGGTCTAGAGAAGCCATTGGATCGAGGTCTGCCCCCAAGGACAAGAGGGCATGCGCTTTATCGGGAACTGTAAACCAGCCAAAGGCCTGAACCTTGGATGGAACAACTTGAATGAGAAGACTTAAAAGAAGAACAATCCATAAATTCCGTGGCAAGATACCCATGATCTAACTCCTTTCACACAACGACATTCGATGGGTTCTGCTTCGGCATTTTCCAACTGTTCTTTTAAAAAATGATGATTTTCAAGTTAGAAAGGAACTTATTGCCAAACTGGCATTGAAATTTTGACAGATTTCTTCCACAACCTTAGAGTAACGGGCAAACTCTTCCACAGGAGATGACTATGTTATCCGAAAAAATTAATGAAGATCTTAAGAATGCTATGAAACAAGGTGATAAAGAGCGTCTGAATGCACTTCGCAACCTCAAGGCCCGTTTTATTGAAAACAAGACTGCGGCTAAAGTCCTTCCTGAGCAGGAGGTCTTGGTGAGCTACTATAAAAAATTAAAAGATTCCATGAGTAGCTTCCCCGAAGGCCATGCACTGAGACTCAGCACCGAGCGCGAACTCAAATTCCTTGATCCTTATATGCCTGCGCAGATGGCGGAAACAGAAGTGCGTGCCATCATCCAAACGATTGTGGGCAAGCTCGAAAAACCTAATATGGGTGCCGTAATGAAGGAACTCACTCCACAGATCAAAGGTCTCTTTGATGGTAAGCGGGCCAATGATCTGGTTAAAGAAATCCTCGGCTGATTAGTTAACTGGCTTTACAACCAAAGGCCGAAGCTCCTTGCGAAGTATTTTGCCCACATTTGACTTTGGAAGCTCTTTTCTAAATTCGTAGAATCGCGGCATTTTATAGCCCGTGAGATACTTCTTACAGTGGGCGCGCAACTCATCTTCAGACAAGGTGTCATCTTTCTTGACCACAAATACTTTCACCGCTTCGCCTGATTTCTCGTCGGCGACGCCGATGGCGGCGCTCTCAAAAACTTTAGGATGGGTCGCGATAACATCCTCGATTTCGTTGGGGTAGACATTGAAACCAGAGACAATAATCATATCTTTTTTGCGATCAACTATTTTGACATAACCCTCATTATCCATAATTCCAATATCGCCGGTTCTAAAATAACCATCGGGAGTCATCACTTTGGCGGTTTCATCCGGGCGATTATAGTATCCGCGCATAACTTGCGGGCCCTTGATGCAGATTTCCCCCGCCTCTCCAATGCCGAGGTCTTTTCCGTCGTCATCCTTAATTGTGACTACCGTTGATGAAATGGGCAAACCCACCGTCCCATTAAAAGCCTCTAACGTCATGGGATTCATACAAGCGGCCGGCGAAGTCTCAGTGAGCCCATAAGCTTCAATCAAGGGAACTCCGGTGACTTGCTTCCAACGTTCGGCCACCGCTTTCTGCACCGCCATTCCGCCCCCAAGAGTCAGATTGAGATGGCTGAAATCAAGCTGCGCAAACTCCGGGGTATTAAGTAGCCCATTAAAAAGCGTGTTGACACCAGTAATAGCGGTAAACTTCCACTTGCTGAGTTCTTTGATAAATCCCTTCATGTCGCGGGGATTGGTGATCAAGATATTGAGGGCACCAACAGAGGAAAAGGCCAGGCAATTCGCGGTCAAAGAAAAAATGTGATAAAGCGGCAGAGGGGTGATCACGATCTCCTCACCTACCTTGATTTTATTAATGATCCACGCGCGTGCCTGAAGAAGATTACTCACGATGTTATGGTGAGTGAGCTCGGCCCCCTTGGAAACTCCGGTGGTACCGCCAGTGTATTGTAGGAAGGCCAAATCCATGCGATCAATATTTGGTCGAACAAACTTTGTATAGTCGGCAGTCGCCAGCACTTTCGTCAACGCCAGTGAACCGGGAAGACTGTAGGCCGGAACCATCTTCTTCACATATTTGAGTACAAAATTGACAATGAAGTTTTTGGGAAAATTAAGCAAATCGCCGATTTCTGTCACAATCACATGTTTAACGGGTGTCTTGGCCTTAACCTCTTCCAGCAGGTGGGCGGAATTGGCAAAGATGACAATAGCTTCCGCCCCAGAATCCTTTAACTGATGCTCAAGCTCACGCGCGGTATAGAGAGGATTAACGTTGACGGCAATCATTCCGGCCTGGAGAACGCCGAAGAGGCAAACAGGATATTGCAAAATATTGGGCATCATGAGGGCCACTCGGCTGCCCTTTTTAAGTCCCAGCTCATTTTGCAGATAACTGGCAAATTTTAAGCTCGCCACCCGCAACTGATCATAGGTCAAAGTGGTACCCATATTATGAAAGGATGGCTGTCCCGAGAAACGTTTAAAAACATCGTCCAGAATGTGGGGGATGTTGTTGTACTCCAACGGATTGATTTCTGCCGGAACACCCTTCTCATAGTTTTTCACCCAAATCTTTTCCATGCGATTCCCCCCGACTTTTTATTGGTCTTTTATTTACCCATTAAAATTACATAATTTAGGCCTAAGACGCAACTGCGCAGGCATTGATTCTTGCAACCACGTTCCACTTGCCAACGCCCTGAGGTGACCTCTATGCTACCCTGCATTTCTTTTCAAACGCCAGGAGTTCGGAAATGAGATTTTTACAGGCACTACTGATGAGCATGTTACTGATTGGGCCAACGGCAGTTTTTGCATTTGAAGAGAACCCAACCCCCCATTTCCTTCCCCTCGATCTGACGACTGAGGAATATCACCAATTGTGGCAACACCATCTCGCGAGTTTGGGCACAAAGGCCTTAGACGACCTGGAACCCGCCACTCGTGAAGGTATTAACGGTGGCGAAAAGTTGAGCCTATGGTTAAAAAAAATCAACCAGACACGATCACCAGAACGGCAAATCCGACTCACGTCCCCCGGAACGCGCAGTGGAATTCCCATTGACTCTCCAAGTATCTATGGCCCAAAGCAAATTAGTGAATCTCTGGCCAAAATGAAGAGCACCTTACCGGCAGAATTGACTCAGGTAGTCTACGGGACGACTGACATCACTGCGACCTTTCCAGGCACAGAAGAAGAGTTTATTAAACATGCCCGACAAGTAGACCGCCTCTACCAAACGGCAACGCGCTGGGCGACCTCGATTAAACCCTGGCTCTCATGGTACCGGAGCGCCCAGGCAAGAGACGTTCGTGGATATTACTATTTAAATAAAATTGCCGACGTGGACAGCAAGCTTCAAAATTTTGCCCAGCTCCCCCTTGAAGAACAAAATGCGCTCAAACGAAACCTGGTTGGAATCTGTCGAAATGCCCGCCACACCCAATCCGAATGTGAGCAGAGCTTTGTCGGCAGTCGTTCAAACAATCAGGTTTTGGGCTTTAAAAATCGCTACTGGGCCAACGCCATAAATGCTTGGAATACTTTTTTTAAAATCTCCAATCCTCGTCAGGATGTTGATTGGACTGCCGTCAACGCCCAAAGATTGAGTATTGAATTTCGTGACCCTAGCAACAATCGGATTCGAGATTTTCTTAAGGACAATATTGAGGATGAGTTTAAATTCGGCGACTGGCGGCTGGAGATGTCCTTCACCAACGGTGGTTCCGGAACTGCCTACCTGGAATTTCAACCTAACGTTACTCCCCATGTGACTGGTGGCAATGTGATCGTCATGGATGCCAACGCTCCCATTGAAGAATATGAAGTGGCCTGGACCATTCGTCATGAATACGGCCACATTTTACGACTTCCGGATTGTTATGTTGAGTTCTATGATGACACCATCGAAAGTGTGGTTAACTATCAACTCGATACCACCGACCTCATGTGCTCTCGCGCCGGCAATATGAACGAACGCATCTATCTCGAATTGAAGCACGCCTACTTCCGCTAAGACGCTTTATCGACCTCATCGACAGGGCGAGGGAGCGTCTCTGTCGTCGGTATTTCTGCAAGGGGTGGAGCCGCTTCCTCGACAATTTTGAGCGGCTTATTCATATAGGCCACACTGGCACCATAGAAGAAAGCACTCATCAGGAAGTAGACCCAAACAGCGGCCACAATCATGGTATAAAAATCACCAAAGTTCGTGGCGAGTCCGTCTTTGGCGTAGCGGATGTAAATCCAATAAAACGACTTCCCAAAAATGAAGCAGCCAACAAAGGCACCCGCCCCCCACAAGGAATCCTTCAGAGCAATAGAGCGAGATGGGGCGATTTTGTAAAAGACCGCAAAGAACGCCACGGAAAGCAGAACGGGCAAGATACTGTTGCTTGAAAGGGCCAATATAAAATTACGGCCCCACATATTATGGTTGGACAGGACAATCCCAAGAATCTTGGGATTGGAGCAAATGATCAGCGACAACATAAAGAAATACGCAAAGGCCCCCAAGCCAATGGCCTTTATATCCTCAATGACAAAACCGCCGCGTGATTCCGTATCAGAGATCGTGTCCATCCCAAAGACGACCGAGGCGATGACTCCCAAGCTCGAATACATAAGTAGAAATAGGTTCACGATGTTGGCGCTCGCCGTCGTGGTGAGTTGAGCATTGATAATTTTCTCAATGGACTGGAGAATCCAAGGTGCAATACTGGGAAAATTGCCCTTCAGAGCTTCCATGACGCTAGTCTTGGCAAGCTCCACGTCCCCGATAAGATGTCCGGCCAAGGAAATGAGAAGAAGCATGACGGGACAAAAGGAGATGATTACAAAAAAAGTTGCGCATCCCGCGACCAGGTCGCCCTTCTTCTTCTTAAAATGAAAAAAACTGTTTATCAGTCTCACCGCGATGTGAATCAGGATACGATTTCCTCGATTCTCATAACGATCCCCTAGGTCAAGTATTGAATCTTTACCAGCTAGATTTTTCATGACCCACTTATCGACTAAAATGAGGTCATTCTTAAGTTCAAACACAATCCATTGAAATCTTTTGAATGGACAAAAGCGGCCGTCTTGATTAAATTAGTCAACACCTTGGAAAGAACGGACTGTAGCGCAGTCTGGTAGCGCACTTGCATGGGGTGTAAGGGGTCGCTGGTTCGAATCCAGTCAGTCCGACCATTTTAAAAGGCCCCTGAGCACAGGGGCTTTTTTATTTCACCCCTACAATTAGGCTTTCCCTCGCATCTGCAAAAATAAATTAAGGGCAATTTGGACATTGTCGCAGATCTCATTTTGCCGCAGGATGGCCTCCTGCTCGAGCAATCGTCGTAATTTTGGCTTAAGACCACAACTTCGAATGACTCCATTTAACTCACTTCGCACGAGCATTTGGACCATGGTCAAAAGACGATAGGCGCTTCGTTCTACCAAGGTGACATCGTGGAAATTTAGCACCACGAAACGGGGCCTCTGATGTTCAATCTCACCATAGAGGGCGCTGAGTTGCTCTTCCGCCGCATCATCAATGGCCCCCACGAGAGAGACCACCATAAACTCTCCTTTCGTGGCCGCGAGATATTGGAATTTTTCATCCATCGTCACCTTCCCACCTTAAATACTAGAGGCAAGAACAAGTTCCCCCTAATGGGGAGACATCTAGCTAAATTCACATCCTCTGCTCTTTCTCTAAGAGGTTAGAAAGTGACCCGTAAAACGGGCGATTATCTTACGCGGAGGGAGTTTTGATTGTGACTAATTTTTTGACAGCTGTTGCGGTTCCCTATACTCATTTCATACAGTTAGTTTGAATTGCTATGGGTAAAGGCCGGCATCCGGCCTGCACTAGTTTGCCTCAGGTGTGAGGTATTTTTATGAAAATATGTGCATTACTTATGGTCTGTCTGATGATCGTTGTTCCGGCCCTGGGTGCCGTGCCTGAAATCACGTGTCAGACCAATCACAAGAGCGATCAATTTCTTCAATTTCAAGACTCTCAGGTTGTCATAAGCATCAATCGCCCCGATGCAACTACTCGGCAGATCGCCTCATCTTCAATCACCTTTGAAGGCCTTCGCACCAAATGGAATGGAAAAAGCGTTGAAAAAATTGGCTATTTCGAAAATAACAAACACACCATCCACATTGATGATGTTAGCAACTTGAGCAATGTCAACGATTACATCTCGATACGTTCACAAGAGGGACATGAGATGATTTACCCTCTTAGCTGTCAGCGAACAAACTAATTCCCAAATTTAAAAGGTTTGCTTGGTTTCGTCTCATCCAGAGGTGGCGGATCAGAGCTATTTCCCACACCACATCCCTCAACCAGACGTTCTTCCTCTAGGATAACATTCACAAGTTCAGGCGCGGAAAGAAAATTACTTTTTCTGGTTCTAGACTGAAAATTATAAAAGGCCAACTGGACTTCATAAATACCTGCGAGAGAAAGACCACCACTAAAGATTCGCATGCTGAAGGAGAAAGGTTCAACCTTTCCCATAATCACTTCCTCTTCGGAGACGGAGATACTGAGAAGTTTGGAGCTATTGCGATAATCATCCTCAATCTGCATGTTTTTTAAATATTTTCTGTGGCCAAAGGCGGGACAGCTCAGACGGGAAAAACGTTCTGAAACAGCTGCGGCCTGATAATTCACCTGGAAAAACGCCTGCTCAATTTGCCCACTCGCACCGGATCTCTGATCAAGCTTGGGAAAAGGGACATAAAGGTAACCGAGTGTCTCGTGGGCATTGGGATTGCGCCGAATGACCTTGATAATCCAGCCATCAACATTTTTTTTCTGCGCCAACGCACTCAACTTTTCTTCATCGATCTTTGGTAACTTGACGACAATCAAAATGCCCTTAGAAATTGTGTCTCGAAAGCGCGTTCCCACAGACCATTCGACATTGCGAATAGAATCAATTCCCCAGTCAACCGGCTTGACGATAACCCGATCGCCTTCGATCGCCAATTCTGCATATTTAGTGCAGGATGGAAGGACCATCAAACCGAGAAGAAGCAAGGTATACAACTTCATTTTACAATCACCCCAAGGCTTTTCTGCTTACTCTTGATTTGAATTGTACCAAATCCGCTCGGCAGCAGGGCCGATTCAAAAGGTCCAACTGTTTCCAGCATGCCTTGCCTGGAAAGTTCCAGCACTCCGTCTGCCACGGTTATGGCGGAAAATCGTTTAGTATTATCATCAAGACTCAATGTCATCCCTGGCTCAAGCATAAAACTCGAGGCCATAAAATCATGATGATCCACTAGCAACATGAGACCACCTGCGAAGATATTTTCTTGGCGTTGAAAATAAGATGTATTATTTTGCTGCGGTTCGAAACGCACAACTTCGCGGGCATGACTCACATGCAATTCACGCGACTGACCGGCCCCGTCGACACGGTTCCAATCCCACACTCTGTAGGTAATGCCACAGCTTTGCTGAATTTCTATCAGAGTAATATTTTTCCCGATCGCATGCAGGCTCCCGGCCGGCACATAAAAAAAATCCCCCGCCTTCACCGGATAATAATTCATCAGACTGCTGGGGTCCGCTTTGTTATCAATGGCCTGAAAAAAACGCTGTCTAGTCACCCCTTCTTTGACACCTAAAAAGATTCCCGCCTCTTCGCCGGCCGTCAACACCGCCCAACACTCAGCTTTACCTTTTGAGTGAGAAACTTTTTGTGCGTACTTATCATCGGGGTGAACTTGGACGGATAAAAATTCTGAGGTATCAAGAAATTTTATCAGATAGGGAATTTGACCTTCAGTGACAATCTGGCACAGTGGGGTTTGGCAAAAAGTGGATGGCCCCTCCTGCAAAAGCGAGACCTCCCAGGCTTCTCCAAGGCGTCCTCCCTTAAGAGTCGCAGGCAGTATTTGTTTGGCCTGACTCAAGTGCTCCCCGCCCCAAGGACGATTATGGTAGGATGCACATAATTTCATTATGGGAGTCAGCTTTTTCATCTGCCACAAAACCTTTGCTATGCCCTGATCTTCCTGATCAATTGCTCATTGTAGAATAAGTATAATCCTTTGAAATTACTAACTCAAGGCCGGCACACATTTTGTTGGCCCCCCTTAACCCCAAACGGACCTAAAATTGTCGGAATGACTTCCATTAAGGCCCCTCTCCTACCTTTGCCCAACGTGGTGTTTTTTCCCAAAACCGCCTTGCCGCTCTATGTGGATACTCCCTCCTATGGTCGCATGATTCGGGATTGCGCCATGAAAGGGTTACCTGTTGTTATATGCATGGCGTATGTTATAGATCTACCACCCGACCAGCGCGGTCTCGCTCGACAGCAATTACGCCCGGCAATGATAGGTAGCTTGGGCATCCCCTACATTTTGGAAGAATATCCCGGTGGGGCCATGAAAGTGCTGGTGAAAGGTTTGACCCGCGCTCGCCTCTTATCTCCGTCTCAAAATCTTCCCTACCCGGTGTACAATGTGGAAGTTTTGACTGGACCAAATAGTGACGTGGGCAACCTCGACGGACAGCTCACCCATATAAACAATATTTTGGAAGCATGGGTGACTATGAATGTGCCGAATTCTGAAGAACGCGAAGCATTTTTTACCGGCCTTGAGAGCACGGAACATATCGCGAATTACGTGTCGATGTTGCTCATCAGAGATTTTGAGATACGACAGACTTTGCTTGAAACCGACTCACTCCTCGATCGCATCCATCTCCTCGGCGCACTCTTGCGCGACGGCATTCCCTTAAAAGAGGACCGAGAAGTTGTAGGTGCTATCAAAGAATTTGAAACACTGGAGCGCCTCACGCGGGCCGCTAACTAAAAAATTCCAAGGATCAAATTTATCAGTGTTAAACCAAAACCCGAAAAAACAGGAATCGTGAAATTGTCATCAATTTTGAAATAAGACAACATTTCAGATAAGGCCCCAATCAATCCGCCAAAAAGGGCAAAAATAAGCAGCGAAAAATCGGCACTAGAGTAGACAAGCCCGTAGATCAGACACAAAGCATAGCAAGTGACAAATCCCGCCAAGGACCCTTGAAGACTTTTATTCGGTAACAGCTTGTCCTTCCCAAAGTTAATTCCAAAATATGAAGATATTGGATCGGCAAAAACCAAAAAGATGACTGACAAAATGGCCAATCGCTCAGGGAACAAATACAAACTCAAGGCCACACCCATGGCATAGTAGGGAAATCCCGAGATGGTGTTCTTTTCTGACTCACGCATGACGGGCCTCATGATAGAGAGGGCAAAACGGTTAAGGGATGGATATCTCAAACGCATAGCTTCTAAAATCAACGCAAGGCACCCCAAGGCCATGAGGATATTTGCCGTTTTAAAAACCTGTTGGCCGTTTATAAAATACAAGAAGAGACCACATAAACCCGTCCCCATGTGCCATAATTTTCTCATCAAGTGGACATCATTTCGCAATCGAAAGGGAACTAATTCGATATTTGTGCTGTGAGCAAACATCATAACTCCTTAGTTATTTCAATATATTAGATACATAACCACAAAAGATAAAGGAGAGCCTAGCAGGAAGTGGAAAAAAGGGCAAATCCGTCTATCTTTTTTACTCCACTTCTCTAAAATATTCCTACTAAAATGCAGTGGCAAAGTTATTTAAACCCAACAATTTTCTTTAGTTACAAGAATCAAAAGGCCTCATATAATAGGATAAGTGGATATTCTTGGGTACTCCTAAATCAATAGGATCGATTCCTTGAATTCCCTGATGGAAAAGGCAAGTAGCATGGAAGCTCCGTTTGATGTCACCGCAAAACTTGGTGCCCAGAGGCGTTGTAAGATCTGGGCCATTGGTGGTGGAAAAGGTGGCGTAGGCAAAAGTCTCGTCACTGCCAATCTATCCATTTGCTTGGCCCTTATGGGACATAAGGTCGTGGCCATCGATCTTGACTTAGGCGGTGCCAATTTACACACCTGCCTAGGGGTGAGTATTCCAGATAAAACTCTCTCTGATTTTCTCAATAAAAAAGTCAGCAATCCCTGCGACCTCATGACCAAGACGGCGATCCAAAATCTTACTCTGATTAGCGGGGCCCAGGATGACATGGGCATCGCCAATCTCAAGCAAATGCACAAGGCCAAAATTCTTTCACACCTCGATGACCTGGGAGCGGATTTTGTCTTGTTCGACTTAGGAGCCGGCACAACTTTTAATACGCTTGATTTTTTTATCGTAGCCGATCAGGGCATTTTAATTACTCTTCCGGAACCTACGTCCATTGAGAATACCTATCGTTTTATTAAATCTGTTTTCCATCGCAAGCTAAAGCTGGCGGAGGAACTTTTGGAAATCGGCCCACTCATTGATAAGGCGCTCAATGCTCGCATTTCGGATAACTCGACACCGGCCGATTTAGTTCATCGTGTAATTGAGATCAATCCCCAGATCGGACAGAAGCTACAGTACGAAATTAACAAATTGGCCCCTAAGTTGATTCTCAATCAAGTCCGAACCCAGGCCGATGTGGATATTGGTCATTCGATGAGAATCATCTGTCGCAAGTATTTTGGGATTGAACTCGAATATACAGGCCATTTAGATTACGATGCGACGGTCTGGCAAAGTGTGAAAAAACGACGGCCACTGCTACTGGAATTTCCAAACTCAGGCTTAGTTCATAATTTTGACCGTATTGTCCATAAACTTTTAGGAGCGAGATAATTTTTCATGTTGCCAGAAAAACGAGAAAAAAATTATTACGAGATTTTAGAAGTATCCACCAATGCGGCCCCCAGCGAGGTGTATGAAGGTTACATCCGTGCCAAAAACGCCTACTCGCAGGATAGCGTGGCCCTGTACTCTTTGATGACCAAAGATGAGTGCGACAACATTCTTCTTCTGATCGAAGAGGCCTACTCCATAATTTCTGACCCCAATAAACGGCAGCAGTATGATGAGGCCCGAGGTATCTCGAATCGCTACAATGCCTTCGAGGCAGGCCCGCGTCCCTATCAAGATCAGGCGGCCAATCGCTCTCACGTCACGGCCACCCAAGGGCGAAGCTATAATAACGAGGAAGAAAAGCCGGGTTCGGCGGGTTCAATCACCAAAATTGTCGCCAATAATAAATACCAGTTGGACTATTCAAAAGATTCCGACATGGAACAATTTATCGAGCAAAATACTGAATGGACAGGAGAGGCACTCCGTAAAATTCGTGAGTATAAAAAAGTTTCCCTGGAGCGCCTGTCTGAGCTGACGAAAGTATCACGTACCTATCTCTCCTGCCTGGAATCGGAAGAACTGGATAAGTTGCCGGCCATCGTTTATATCCGCGGTTTCGTCTACACCTATGCAAAGTGCCTGAAGCTCAATCCCGACCTGGTTGCAAATTCCTTCATTCTGCGGCTGCGCAAACTCAAAGACGCAAAATAGTTAGCGCACTTTCCAAGGAACTTGTGGAAGATGATAATGAAATTACTCTTGAAATTACGGTCACGGAACAGGATCGCGAGCTATTCCGTCGACTAGATGTTTTCCTAACTGAAAAATTTCCCGACCTGGGCCGCACTTTTCTCAAAAAACTCTATGACGAGAATTTACTCGAAGGAATCATCGCTCCTGATGCAGCAGTCAAGCTGATGTTGAGCAAGATGCCCCCTGCCGGCACCCAGATCAGCATTTACGTTCCTCCCCCAACACCGACGGCGACTCCGGCCGAAAATATTCCCCTGGATATTCTCTATGAAGATGAAGATATTATTTTCATCAATAAGCCCGCTGGCATGGTCATTCACCCCGCTCCAGGACACATGACAGGAACCTTGGTCAACGCCCTGCTATTCCACTGCCGGGACCTCAAAGGTATAGGACACGAATTGCGACCAGGCATCGTCCACCGTCTCGACATGGGTACCACGGGTGTGATGATCGCGGCCAAAGGTCAGAAGGCACACGAGCAATTATGCATTGATTTTTCCAAGCACAATATTGAGCGATGTTATGAAGCCCTTATCCCCACGGCACATGAAATTCCTCAAGCAGGGATTCTGGAAGGTCCCATTGGGAGACATCCCCAAAATCGTCTTAAAATGGCCATAACCCAGCAAGGCAGGCCGGCAAAAACACACTACAAAGTGGTTCAAAATTTTGGCAAACTGACACATATTGAGCTTCGTCTTGAAACTGGCCGCACCCATCAAATTCGAGTTCACCTGGCTTCCCTGCTTCATACACCTATTCTGAATGATTCTCTCTATGGCAATCCGGGGGAGCACCGGCGTCGCATGGGAACCGCGATAAGTGATATTCTTGAGTCATATCCCCACCCTCTACTCCATGCCAAAATTTTGGGCATTCGACATCCCATTTCACAAAAAAAACTACGTTTTGAGGTTCCCGCTCCCAAAGTTTTTCAAGATATCCTTGCAGAGGGAAGAAGACTGAGCGCAGAATAAAGGCCTATGACGGATATCACGACCCCTCTCATTCAAAAACATACCCCGTACGGTATTTTTGAGGTCTACACCTCCGTCGAAGGAATTTCCCAGCATAAATTTATGCAGGTTACGCAAATACATAGCGCTAAAATTATTCAATGCATGCCCTCCCATACTCCCCAAGAAATATCGACTTTCCAGGCCGACGGAATTGTTTATTTCCGTGAGGAAATTTTACCTGTCACCAAGACAAATTTTCTGATCAAAACGGCTGACTGTTTACCTGTTTTTTTAGGTTCCAAAATCGGTGGGGCCATGCTGCATGCTGGCTGGCGCGGTTTGGAGCAAAAAATTCTGCAGCATGATCTCGTCCAAAAATTAAAACCCGACTATGCCTTTATCGGCCCTCACATCTGTCAGAATTGCTATCAAGTGGGTCCAGAGTTTCAAGAGCATTTTCCCAAGAGTCCGGGCCTTCAATTGAAGGATGCGCAGTGGTATTTCGGCCTGCAGGCAGAAGCCAGCTTTCAGATGCGAGAAATATTTGGTAGAATTCAAATTGAGTATTCCGACCTTTGTACTTTTTGCGACCAGCGTTTGCACAGCTACCGTCGGGGTAATGCCAAACAACGAAACTATAATATTTTCAGACCTAATTTTTGAAGTAAGGAAGAGGGCAGTATGGAAAACAAAAGATCAATTATTCTAGGCGGCAATACCACGATTCACCTCGTGCTTGTTTTGCTTGGCCTTGGGATAATGGCAACCACCCTTTATCTCACCAAACATTATTTTGATGCTTTGTATCCGACCGGACTCGGCGGAGGGAGTATATGTGATCTTAGCAGTTTTTTTAACTGTGATGCCGCGACTCATTCCAAATTGAGCAATATTTTCGGCGCACCTATCGGAATCTTTGGTTTGATGATCGGGCTGTTCATTTTGTCGAACTATTTATTTAGAAGTGTCTTCGTGGAAGGTAGCCTCTATTTTACATTGCTCCTTAACGCCATCGGTTGCCTTGCCCTTGCCCTATACTCGCTCATTGCACTCGGCTCACTCTGTCCTTTTTGTACCGTTTATTACATTTTGTCATTTCTCACCCTTGCCTTATTTCATTTCAAAAGTGAGTACAGGACCCCTTCAGCCAAAATTCTCGTGCTCTTTGGCCTGGTCCAGTTAATGGCCGGTGGAAGCCTGCATTTTTACGATAAAAGCAAAAAGCGGGAACAACTCCTCATTGCCGATTCTCTGATCAAAGATTTTGATAGCTATGCTAATTTAGGCAATCCAAAAATCCCGTCCCCCCATCGAATAACCAGCGCAACACCAAATTTTGAAGACGCCCCTTTGCGTCTTTCCATTTTCAGTGATTTCCAATGTCCTGCTTGCAAGGCGCTCTCCGAGGCCTTGGGAGCAATGGCCCGGAAATACAAGGGACAGATAAATATTCAATATTATTTTTTCCCCCTGGATTCAAGCTGTAACTCCAAGATGACTCATTCGGTGCATGATTCTGCTTGTACGGCAGCCTACCTGGCCACATGCACAGGTGATCGCTTCCCTGAAGTACATGATCAAATTTTTGCCCATCAGGAAGACATCAATTCGGCATGGCTCAAGCGCTATGCTGCGGATCTAGGTGTGACCAGTTGCTTTGAAAGTCCAGACACACGCAAAAAAATCGTCGATCTCATCGAGACCGGAAATTCATTCAACGTGCAATCCACTCCAACGCTCTTACTGAACGGCGTGAAGATTGAAGGCGTCCTCCCCCTTAACCAGCTTTTTATTTTGTGTGATGAGCTCCTCCGAAGAAATGGACAAAAATAAAATAACCGAAGCCCTCTTAAAAACCAGCGTTGGGCTGATGGATAAAAGCAGCTGGCAGTTACACTCTCCTATTGTCGAAACCCACTTTCATCTTGATTACCTGAAGCAGGCCGATCCAAAAGATATCATGACCTTCGCACAATCCCTCGGCATCACCAAGGCCATTACCATTAGCGTGAGTGCCTCAAACATCGCCGAAGTGCTACCCTTGGCCCTCAACAATGAAGGACTTTTTACCACCCAGGGTATCCATCCTCATCATGCAATCGAGTGGAATGAGCAGCTCGAAGAAATTATGAAACAAAACGCGACACATCCTAAGGTTGTTGCGATTGGTGAGATTGGACTCGACTACTTTTATAATCACTCGCCCCCTGATGTGCAGAAAAAAGTTTTCCGACGCCAGTTGGAGTTATCCATCGAATTCGACCTCCCGATTATCGTGCACTCTCGCGAAGCCGATAGCGACACCATCAATATTTTGAGTGAGTACATGCCAGACTTAACTCGCAAGGGCGTCATTCATTCTTTTACCTCGGAGAGGCCTCTCCTTGACTTCGCCCTTGAGCAGGAATTTTACGTGGGATTTAATGGCATCATTACCTTTAAAAGTGCGCAAAATGTTCGCGAAAGTCTTGCGGTCACACCGATCGAGAGAATTGTCCTGGAAACAGATGCTCCGTTTTTAACGCCCATGCCATTTCGGGGTAGAGAAAATGCTCCCTTTTATCTTCCGTTTATTGCCGATAGCATGGCGCAACAGAAAAAAATCGAAGCCCGAACTCTACTTTCACAGATTTATCAGAATACGCATCAACTGTTTTACAAGATATAAGCTTATTCTTCGTCAGGGGCCTGATTGTCTTTCAGACCTTCAAGCATGCGGGCCATAGTGTAGGTTAGAGTCCCATCTTTTTTTTTCTCACTCTTGGTCTTGGCCCTCTCTTCCGATTTTTCGAGTGGCATCACTTTCTCTGAAGGCGCATCAGGAACAGTGGCCGGAGCCGAAGCGGCACCTTTCACCCGCCGTTCCTGTGGCTCAGGTTCAGGTAGATATTCGGTGTGAGTCATAAGCTCATGCTTATATAAGACACAATCCAGATGCTTAATCATACCCGTCCAGCGACCGATCGTGCGATCAGCATTAATAGCACGGGCCACAGAGTTCATCTTTGAATCCATCATGTCGATCAAATGAACCAAATAGGCCTCGGCTGTTTGTGGAACTTTGGGAGAGCCGTAAGCAATCTCGCCATGGTGTGAAATAATAATATGCTTTAAATGGACTTTAATGCTCGATGGAAATCCGCGAATCTTGCTCGCAAAATGATCCACAATCTCAGTGGCCTTCATCAGATGGCCGATTAATTTCCCTTCGTCGGTATAATCCACCAAAGGTCCCTCGCTCAATTCATAAATTTTACAGAGATCATGTAAAACGGCACCGGCCACAACATAATTGTGATTGACCTTGTACACGTTGGATAAATGCACGGCCAAGCGTGTGCATGAAAGAATATGTTCGAGCAGGCCTGATTCATAAGCGTGATGGATACTTTTTCCAGCGTACCAGCACTTTAATCTGCGAGCGATGTCGGTATCAAAAAGCATATTTTGGAGAAGATCTCGAATATAGACATCATCCAAATCGTTCACATGTTTGAGCAGTTCCTCCATCATCTGGTCCGCATTGGAGGTCGACTTAGGGGTAAAATCACTCTTATCAATCTCACGGTTATCAATCTTGCTAATCGTTTGGATGATGAGTTGCAGACGCCCCTGAAAATGGTTAATTTTTCCTGTCGCTCGCACATAATCGCCACGGATGACGGCATCCGCCACCTCTTGTGCATTATGCCATTTGCGTGATTCTAAATCTCCAGTGGCATCGGCCAGGACAACATTCAAATAATTTTTCCCGTCTTTGGCCTCCATTACTGCTATGTGTTTAACTAGAAAAAAAGAATCTACGTCATCTTTGACGTTTAAATCTGACACAAATTGCTCTTTCACAGTAACTCTCCGAAGCCAAAAAGGACTAATTCCGCATCATACCTGATAGGCCCAAAATGTCTACCCAAGGCGAAGTGGTTGTGGCATATTTTTGGGCACTGAAAAATCATTCTATTACGGAGTATGAACCATGCCAAAACTTAGAGTTGGAATTAACGGTGTCGGAAGAATCGGTAGAACAATTTTACGTGAATATTTATCTCGGAAGATCAGCGACTTTGAAATTGTTGCGCTCAACGATCTTGGCGATTTAAATGTCCATACTCATCTGCTCAAGTTTGATTCCGTTCACGGTACCTTTCCCGGTGAAGTAAAGTACGAGAACGGTAACCTCCATATCGACGGCAAGACCCTCAAATTTTACTCACATAAAGATCCCTCTCAAATTCCCTGGGCCGATAACAAGATTGATATCGTTATCGATAGCACTGGAATTTTTAAAGATAAGGAAGGTCTAGGTCTCCATCGTCGCGGGACTGTACAAAAAGTAATCATGTGCGCTCCAGGGAAGGGATTGGATGGAACCTTTGTCATGGGTATTAACCATCAAACTTATGATGCCAAAAAACATAACATCATTTCCAATGCAAGCTGCACAACCAACTGTTTGGCCCCCGTCGCCAAAGTTCTCCATGAGAGATGGGGAATAGAAAATGGTTTCATGCTGACAGTGCATGCCTATACTTCTGATCAAACTCTCCTCGACGGCTATCACTCAGATGTTCGTCGCGGCCGCGCAGCCAGCCTTTCTATGATTCCGACAACGACGGGGGCAGCGAAATCCGTTGGTGAAGTTATTCCGGAGTTAAAAGGCAAATTAGATGGATATGCCGTTCGCGTTCCAACTCCAGATGTATCGATGGTAGACTTCACGGCAATCTTGAAGAAAGCGGCGAGCAAAGATGAGATCAATGCCGCCATGAAGGAAGCCTCTGAAACAAGCCTAAAGGGAATCCTTGCCTACAATAATTTAGAACTCGTCTCTCAGGATTTTATTCGCAATCGACATTCTTCGATTTTTGATGCAACACTGACCAATGTTATTGGCAACACGGCCAAAGTGGTTGCTTGGTATGACAATGAAATTGGATTCTCGAACCGCGTTCTTGATTTGGCGGCCTTTATTGGAGCAAAGTTGTAATGGCGATTAAATTTATTGACGAAGTTGATCTGAAAGGCAAAACGGTCTTAGCACGTTTTGATTTCAATGTTCCCCTCGACAAAGCAGACTCAAGCAAAATCACCGATACAACTCGGATTGATGAAGCCCTGTCGACGATTAACCTTCTTATTAAGATGGGCGTGAAAAAACTCATCATGATGAGTCATCTCGGTCGTCCAAAGGGACCTGAAAAAAAATACTCTCTTTTGCCAGTGGCCACCTATCTGGCGCAAAAACTGGAGGAGGAGGTTGTTCTTACTGAATCAGCTGTTGATGCTGGCATAAAAACACTTTTAACCCTAAGCCATCCTCGTTTGATTCTGCTGGAAAATTTGCGCTTTCAAAAGGAAGAAGAGGCCAACGATCCGGCTTTTGCAAAAACCCTCGCGAGTTACGCAGAGTATTTCGTCAATGACGCTTTTGGGACGGCCCACAGGAAACATGCATCCACCTACGGAGTTGTTCAGCATTTTAAAAACAAGGCCCTTGGTGGACTTCTGCTCCGTCGTGAAATTGAAGCACTCGATAAAATCGTTCATAAGCCCCAGCATCCTTTTGTCGCCATCATGGGTGGGGCAAAAGTTTCTGACAAAATCAAAATTATTGAAAACATTCTCAGTGAAGTGGACCAACTTTTGATTGGCGGGGCCATGGCCTACCCTTTCCTGGCGGCGAAAGGGGTTAATATTGGTAAATCGCTTTGTTCCGCAGAAGACGTCAAATTGGCCAAGAGCATTTTACAGCTCCCTACCGGTCAGAAAATTATGCTCCCGATCGACCATATCGTCAGTGACTCTCTAGAAGGCAAACCTATTCCAGTTAGTACGGCAGAAATTCCAGACAATTTAATTGGCCTAGACATCGGCCCAAACACTTTGAAAAAATTCAAGGAAACCTTGAAGAATTGCAAAACGGTTCTGTGGAATGGCCCGATGGGATACTTTGAAAACTCTAATTTTGCTTCTGGTACCTTTGCCGTTGCCCAAATCTTATCTGAACTTTCCAATGCCTTCACTTTGGTTGGCGGTGGAGATTCAGTGAGCGCGGTCAAACAATCAGGCGTCGAAAAGAAAATTGGTCATGTGTCCACCGGAGGCGGAGCTAGCCTTGAATACATTGAGGAAGGTTCATTGGTAGGCATTAATGCTTTAAAATTTGGCGTGCACTAAAAGTGGCGGTGCGCAATACTTGCCAAAGTGCCGCACTTTCAATTATTACTGTGCAGCTAAATATCAAAATCTCAAAATGACTCACAGGCTTAAGGAAAAAATATGATAACAATGTTGATGGTTTTACAGGCTTCTATCTCAATTCTGCTGATTCTCTGTGTATTACTTCAGTTTGGAAAAGGTGCTGAGGTAGGTCTCATGGGAGGCGGTGCTTCAGATGCTGTCTTGTCTGGCTCTCAGCGCGGGAATATTCTGGGTAAAATCACGGCCGTCTTAGCGACGCTCTTTCTTATCAATTCTCTTTTTTTAGCACGGTTGCAGTCGAATTATACCTCCAAGTCAATTCTGGATACTGAAGCGCCCGTTACTCGTCCTCTCAGCTCAGACGCTAAAAAAGCTGACGCGCCTGCTGCAGCCAAAGATGCCAAAGCCACAGAATCCACTGCTCCCGCAGCAAAGGCCACCGATACTAAGACCGACAAAAAGTAAGATAGATTTAAGCAGCTTTTTTCTTGGCGACATCGCCATCAGCTTTGACTGAGCCGAATTTATTCTCTTTTTCAAATAGATTATGTTCCTGCTTGCTGGGTGGAATTTTTTCAACAGGAAGCACGCGATGAGGCTGACAAGGATCGAAGTCATCTTTCACGCAAAAATGATTTTTACCGTTGAGAACAAGATTTTTCACTCGGGTGGTAAACATCGTAAACAAGACCGGGTCAATTTTCTTACTGGCTGAATTGGCCATAATGGCCAAAGCATCCTCCGTACTCAAAACTTCGTGATAAGAACGCTTCGTCGTGATCGCATCAAAGAAATCGGCAATCGCCGTCACGCGCGCCATCAGATGAATGTTCTCGCCTTCGAGTTGATTTGGATAACCTGTGCCATTGAAATTTTCATGGTGTTCAAAGATGATTCTTTCAATGGTACCCAAATCAATCCCGCTCATGGCCAGTTTATTTTTTTCAAATAATTCTTTTCCAAGCCTGGGATGGTTTTTAATAATTAAAAAATCTTTATCAGATAATTTATCTGGATTATTGATGATCTGAGTTGAGATTTTGAGCTTGCCCAGATCGTGGAGTAAGCCACCAAGACCGGCAGTGACAATTTCCGCTTTGGAGGCATTTCCCTTGGCCGCCTGAAAAAGGGCCATGGAATACATCGCCACATTAATCGAATGATCATAGGTATAAAAATCGTGAAAACTTAAATCTCCAATCAATTTTTGCACATCACTAATGTCTTTCCCTTTGATTACATGCACCATCGACTCAATAGATTCGCGGCAACCACTAATCGTGTCGTGCAGGAGCTCAGTCGTAAATTGTTTTTTTGCATCAAAAAGAGTGGATAGATATTTGATTGCTGACTCTTTGATCACTTCAGTTTTTTTAGTTTCCGTAAGATTTGTATTGGACGAGAGACTCGCCAAATATAAATCGCGTTGCGTCTCTGAAACATAGAGTTGATGATATTTTTGGCGAAAAATATCAAGATCATAAGCTGTTAAGACTTGGCCCTTCGGAAAAATGCGCACAAAATGCTCACGCACATCATGGGTGGATGAATTCACATACAGGTCAAAGAGCATCTTTGACCCCATCACGACAAACTCAAAAGGAATAGAAAAATAACTCACGTGTTCCTACCGATTACTTAAACCACTACAAATTGCTTTTCGGCAGAAACCCAGGCCGGCCATAAAAAAAAAGGGCCCTTTTGGGCCCTTATAATATGGTACATTGGACCTTAAACCCGACTAAAACGGGATGTCATCAGCGGTAAAGGTTGCATCTGGATTCATCTGATAATCCCTATCAAGCACTCCACCGCCATTGTTGGCCGCAGGGCCGTTGTTGGTAGAATTAGAGTCATCACGCTTTCCCTCAGGGCGCTGATTTGGTCGATCAGAGGCAGATGTTTGGGCCCCGCGTTCGCTGTTTGCACCAAGAAATTGCACGGTGGTCGCATTTATCTCTGTCATGTAGCGCTTCTGTCCTTCCTTGTCGTCCCATGAACGCGTTTGAATACGTCCTTCAAGAAAACACTGACGGCCTTTGGCCAAATATTGATTGCATAACTCTCCGAGTTTGCCCCACACCACAATTCGGTGCCACTCGGTTCGCTCTTGTTTTTGCCCACCCTTGTCCACCCAATTTTCTGAAGTGGCCAAAGAAAAGCTACACACCGCAGAACCATTTGGGGTGTATTTCAATTCTGGATCTTGTCCCAGACGACCTAATAAGATGACTTTATTCACGCTCATAATAATTCCTCCAATGGATGACAAATCATGCCCCAGACATTTTTCTTTTACAATCTGAAGTTTTCTTGTCGGACAATAGTTGTGCAATAATCCGAAGCCTACTTGGAAGATAACCCACTGAAATAACTGTTTCTACTTATTTGGGTGTGAAATTTTAGTCGGCGGAGAAGGAGATTTTTTCTTTTCCCAGAATTCAGCCACGAGTTTGCGGGCCATCTTGACGTCCCTTTTATACCATGTCGCATCAAAACCGCAATGAGGACAAGGTACATCTCTCTTAAAAAGCAAGCGTCGAGCAATTTCAAAGCTGGCCCAGACTAAAAAAGGCCATACCAAGGCAATGGCTTCCATTCTGGAAAAAGTTAGGGTGACCAAAACAAATGACACCATTGTAATTTGGACATAATTCAGGGGGGAAAGACCGACCCGGCAAGAGACCTGGCGCTCCATGCGGCACAAAGGACAGTAAAAATCCAAGGCCGAATTTTTCACTTTGTAGGTTCGTAACTCGATCATGGGATGTATCTGGGGGTCTTTATGGTTAGCTTTCACTTTTTTCAGTCTCCATTGCCTATTTATTATAAGGTCGATGATTACGTCATAATACGGGTCTAAAATTGCCCGTTCACCGTAGATAGGCCGCCAGGCCCCCTTCGGGGCCCGAGGTTAAAGGTAGGAAAAAGCGGGAAATGATTGAAAAGTTTTCGTGGGAGGGATTACCCGATTTCATCCAACGTCCTGCTGGCCTTGGCACCGGGCCTACCATGGCCTCTCTCCTATGACTTCAAAATGGGTGCCAATACGTAACTCGAACTATACCTTGAAATTCAATCAGGTATCGCCGGTGATGATGACTTCAATTTGACCACAACGAATGGCTCCAGTAGCATTAAGCCACTAAGCAATTTTTTCCCCATAAAGCATGATGCAAAAACTTCGCAAAATTCGTTTACTCCCAGGTTTTTTGGCAGCAAGAGCAGCCCAGGCGGGTCAGCTGTCCATGTTCATGGGGGTGACGCTGATTATTATTATTTGTCTCATTGCCTTCATCATTAACGTGGGACTGTTTGTGCGGGCCAAAATCAATCTGCAAAACGCCGTGGATGCCGCAGCCTATTCTGGGGCCGCAAGCCAAGCACGACTCTTAACTCAAATCGCCTACGTGAATTGGGAAATGCGAAACAACTACAAGGAGTGGTTGTTTAAATATTACGTTTTAGGTCAGCTAGGAAATCCTGCGGTCCTCGATGAGGGGGCCAACGGTGGCACAGGCATGACCCGATTCCGCGCGAAATCCTTTGAACCGAACCGAGGCGGAGGTGCAGTACCAAACTTAGGCTACCACAAAGAGGCCTACGACCCATTTAATATCCCCACCATTTGTATCCACCCAGGCAGCAGTGTCAATATCTGCGCCAGGGCCAACGTTCCTGGAATTCCCCGCTTCAATACCGTGGGACTTCCTTCTATCAGTGAAAAAACGGAAGAGTTTCTCAATACTGTAGTTGCCGAAAAGGCCAAAGACTGTTCCCGCCGTACTGATCTCAACTTTGGTACGGGGATGATTTGGACCTTTGGTCCCGGAGGGGGACAAGACGGTGTCGCCAATCAGGGTTTTTCCATTGCCGCCGATCGAACCGGGGTATGGCCGAAGGCCATGGAATTGGCCTTCAGAATCCGCAATCTTGAAATGCTGATCAATCGCCCTCCCATACCCTCCATCTGCTTTGATGGCTGCTCGGCAAGTCCCGGCACCACCCTGCAAGACGGCTCGGCTTTAAATGAAAGACCGCTCAAGGCCTTTTACTCCGCCTGGAGAAATCTCGATGGGGGCGATAGTCCCAATCACCAAGATTTAAAAGGCACTTTTAAGCTTCATGAGCTGCCGCCGAAATCAAGTACATTTGGCGCTGACACTTTGAGTGGCTATCTTATTCCAGCGACAGAATACCCGCCACCTGAGGGAGGCTCGACGGCCTTAACCAAACACTATGTGGATCTTCAGATGTTCCCGATGAATTATGCCATCTTCTTCACGGCCTTCGTCTCCACAGTCGGAGAACTCGCGGAGGTCAGATCTGAAGGTGAGTGTATTGGTTCCAAGACGGCCATTCCCGTTCCGGGACTTCCTGTGGGATTTGTGAAAAATCCCAATATCGTTACCTATTATGCCGTTAAAGGCGAAGCCAAATTCATTGGGCTCTTTTACCCTTTTGAAAAGAACGATGGCATCACTCTCACGGCATATGCTGCGGCAAAACCTATGGGAGGACGAATTGGGCCTCGGAACTTTAAAACGGATGTTTCTTCTGTATACCCGCGAGGGGAAAGCCCTTATAGGACAGTCCATGAAGCTGTGGGGCTTGATCCTGGTACGTTGAGTGCAGGCTTTGCAAAAGGAAAACCAATTCCGGCGACGCTCGACTTTTATGTCACCGATACCGGTCGTACAATTGGGGGAACTCCCGTTGCAGGTCAATCCGCGGCCTTCGCCATTCCAAATTTGGTTTACGACTATTTGCCGGGGGCGGATATGCCCAAGCATGAATCAGGGCCATTGCCCCTTATCCTCTTAAAACCCATTACTGGTGATTGCAGACCTTTTCAGGCCGGGGATGGGACTGATTTCCCCGCAGACGATGCAAAAGGACTCTATCAGCAAGATCAGTTTAAGGCCTTTTTTTCACAACTGGACATGAATCCGGTCACAGGCCCTTCGGCCACTGATGTGGCCAAGGGAATCCTCAAAATAAGACGACCGACCAAATATGAAGCCATGAACTATCTCATCCCCGCCTATTATCCAACCGGAAGCTCCTCATTTGAAGGACCAAGTGTTGTGGTTGGCAATGTTGAGAACGACCTGGCCATTCCCTACGTCAATTACCAACTCTACGCCCCTCTTATCGGTGCAGGGACTCTCTTTCCGTCATCCATAGACCTGTTAACCATGATCGGCAATCATATTGATAACAGCGCATCGGCTGTCGTCACCTACCTAAAAGGTTTTGAAAATGTAGCCAAGTGGATTCGAGACACGCCCACGGCCGGTGCCAACGATTACGATGATGGCGCCGGATTGACAGAAGCAGCCAACCTCATTTATCCCGATGGCATAACCCCAGACGTGAGTTCCCATCGTAACATTCTCACCGCAGCAGCAGCAGACCCCGCTGATCCCACCTGTGCCAAAATTCCAATGGCCAGCAAATTTGCCTATTTTTTCCAGAGCCAACCTACAGGCAAGCGCTGCGGGATAGTTCCCATTAACGAAACTTTTTTAACGTACTTTAATAGAATCACCCTTAATGGTGGGGATAAATATCTTACTTCACAGTTTGTGCTGCCCGATGGGGGAACCGTAGAAAATACGGCATCAGGAACTCCGGGTATCTTCATGACAGGTTTTATGCCAGGGGCCCGGCAAGGAGCCGAGGAAAGTACAGGGGAAATTAAACATCCGTTTTCCGGAGATTCAGAAGTTATTGCCAAACGAAATTATTACTCCGTAAAGTTCGTTAGCATCAGTAACCTGCTTTCCAATCAAGGCTACTTTAATAGCAATTTTTCGGCCTATCTTGAAAATTCGGGCTCTATGGGGGGGGGAGTTAATGCAACCTCTATCTATGGCAGTGATGGGCCAAACTCAAAAAACTCCCTCGACACAACGCAGCTTTCGCTTTTTCCAACTTTTGAATATTAATCATCCAAGTTGGTCTTGTGCTCTGAACTCTTGTGTCCCACAATACGCCAGCGTATAATGTCGCGCAGATTCTTTAACTGGTATTTTTATCAACAAGGATTTTGAATTATGGCCACAAAAAGTAAAAAACCCGCAGCCTCAAAGACGGCAGGGAAATCAAAAGGTGCAAAAAAAGAAGTTAAGAAAGAAGCTAAAAAAGACACCAAAAAGGCCGTGAAGGTTATCGCCAAAAAAACCGCCGCGAAAACTTCAAAATCGAGTGCCAGCAAGAGTCCTGCCCCAAGCAAGAAAGCTGTGGCCAAGAAGGGCAAGGAAAAGGAAGTAAAAACCAAAGCAGCCGAGATTAAAAAAACTGGCGCTAAAGTCGCCCCGACGCCCAATGTTGGGAAAAAAGCCAAACTCGTAACACGAGAAGAGGCCATCAAGAAATATAAAGCGGCCAAAGGCAGTGTGGACATGTCTGAAGAGGAGGAGCGACAGTTAGAAGAGGACTTCGACGCGGACAGTGACAATGATAAATATGAGAAAGATTTTGCCGACAAAGAGTTGGATGATTTTGAACATCTAGGGGATGAAGATGAAGAGGTCCTCGATGATGTAGAAGAAGATGAAGAAGGCAATTTTGGCGCTAAACGCCGAGAAGCGAATAGTCAGCTTGAAGAATATAACCCCGACGAGGACCACGAAGAAACACCTGAGAACCAGCGTTCCTATGGCTGGGGATACTCCGATACCTTCGACAAGCCCGAAGACGAGTCTGAAAGCAAGGAAGATGATCTCGACGAGGACGAGCTCTATGCTCGCGGTGCAAGCGAAGACGATCTGTAATGGAAATTCGCGACCCCGTTCATGGCAATATTCATATCTTGGATCAGGAAGTTCCTATAATCCGAGCAGAGTTTTTCCAGCGACTGCGAAACATAAAACAGTTGGGACTCTCAGAGTACATCTTTCCTGGCGCGACTCACACCCGTTTCATTCATTCAATTGGTGTGATGTCCGTTGGCGAACGGGCCTTCAATAAATTATTTGAGCAAGTGAACGGCCATCCCAATCATGAGATTCAACGCTTGCGTGAAACCTTCAAGCTGGCGTGCCTCCTGCACGACGTCGGACATGCCCCTCTCAGTCATTCTACCGAAAGTGTGATGCCCCAATTGTCCGCCCTGAAAATTCCGCAAGAATTTCTGCATGGCAAAGACCTGCTTTCGGATCGCCAGGCCACTCATGAAGATTACACGATTAAAAGTATCGCAGACAGCTCACTGGCAGAATCATTTAAGCAGGTCGAAGAGATCTATGGTGTTGACCGACGATGTGTCGCTGATTTGATAGTCGGGCAAACGACCAGACCGGAATATTTTACCTTGGAAGGTATTAATTATTTCCCCCTGCTGCACCAACTTATTAGCAGTGAATTAGACTGTGATCGAATGGATTACCTGCTTCGCGACAGCTACTTCTGCGGTGTCAGCTATGGAAATTTTGATCTTGATTGGTTGCTTGATAACTTAGAGATATGCATTGATGCAAGCAGCGCTTTCTTGGGTATTTCCGAAAGGGCCGTGGTCACCTTTGATGACTTTTTATTGAGCCGCTATCATATGTTTGTGATGGTGTATTTTCATTATCGTTCGGTCTGCTTGGAGCAGCTGCTTCTAAAGTATTTCAAAACTTCTCCGGGCGAATATGCCATCCCATCAGATATTGAACAATATGTGGAACATGATGATCACTACCTCATGAAAATTCTACGCAACAGCAGAAATCCCCATGCCACCGCCATTGTCAAAAATAATATCCCCCCAAAAATTTACGAATCATTCAACGATCAGCAGCTGGCAAATTTAGAAAAACTTCAGCAATTTCTCACAAAAGAAAATGTGGATTTTATTCGTTGCTCGTCCAGCGGGCGCCTCTCCAAATATTACAGCGAATCACAATCGCAAAAACAATATAAGATGAAGGTTGTGCGCAAACTGACCGGTCAAAAAGCGAAAAGCTACTTTAATATTGAGGAGGCGACAGACCTCTTTCAAAAATTTAGCAAGTCCCATGCGGTGAACAGACTGCACTGTGAGATTAATCAATTGCCCCATGCATTACAAACAAAGATCCTACTGCTTGCTGGCAGCTAGCACGCCATATATCATTGTAAGATAATATGAAAAAATTTACGTACTATCTCATCTTGATTCTAATATTTTTAGGTCTATCTAAAAGCCTGGCCCCCATCCAACAAAATATAGCTTATGTCCAAAATGAGCAGGTGCTGCCCGGAATGTTCATCGGCTCTCCCCTCTCACTCATTGTCGTTGATGCTTTTTATACCGGACTATTCATCAAAACTTATTATGTAAAATTACTCGCCTTTCATGCTTTTAAAAGATCCGAGATCCACGTCGTCAGAACCAATAAGGCTTACTGGCGAACCATGCAAAGCTACCTCGGACTGGCCATCTTTCAAAGAAATGACCACGCCAACAGTGAAAATTTAACTCCCTCACCTCCTGGGGCAATTTTTATCGGTGACCCGTCATTTGGCACCTGGGAATCACTATCCGACGGTCAAAAAATATGGACTTTTTTTCATGCCTACCGTGCCTTTCCGAATGAGCTGGGATGGGGCCAGTGGCGCCCCACCTATGAATTTTACATCAAACTCAAAAGCCATGTTGATAATGAGATCCCCTTCTATGGTCCGAACAATGAATTTGGACCGCAGGGTACCGTCATCGCCACAAACTGGCCGGAGCATATCGTTCCCGGGAAATACCAACGAACCACCATAAAAGAATATTCGAAAAAATTTTACTGGCTACCGTCGTGGAGTAGATCCCTATGAATGAACTCTTTGATAAACTTATCATACGCATTGTTTTTGCCATCCTGATTTGCCTCACCCTGATCTTTTACAAATATTTACATATTGTCTTTTACCCGTCCGCACGCAAGCAACTTTTCAGAACCTTTTATCCGTCAAAAAATCCCGCAGATACCTTGCACCTTTTCTCTCGAATTCTGGGCGTTGGGATTATTCTTTCAGGCTTTCACTTCTATCTTGGGAATGGCCTTGGCATGGCGATCTATGACCTGCTCCTGTCAACCATTGTCGTCTTCGCGCTCTACCTTGGCTCCCTGTACGTTCTCGAATCCATCGTTCTTGGTTCATACGAATATTCTGATGAGGTTTTGAAACGTAAAAACTTAAGTTACGGCATCATCTGCTTCGCTAACTCTCTTGCCATGGCCTATTTGGCCAAAGCCATTTTAAGCATCAGCAAAGAATCCCTCATCATGTTGAGCATCCTTTGGCTTTTCGCCATGGCCATCACTGGAATCGCCATGAAGGGTTTTGATCTCATCTCAAAACTTCCCTTCCACAAATTACTGGCCCAAAAAAATATTGCGGTGGCCTTTTCCTATACCGGTTTTATTTGGGGTTGGACTCTGCTTGTCACCAACTCGCTCGAACATGATTTAGTTGATTTAAAAAGTTATTCGATTCAATTTCTACTCAAAATAATTTTGTCGGCCATTGTCTTCCCGCTCTTTAAGCAAGGGCTATCCCTCATTTATCAGCTCAAAGATGAATCTGGGGCCATTGCTCCAGTCCACGGCGTTGGGATCAATGCCACAAGTTCGATGGAAATGCTCTATCATGAAGGACCAGGCGTCGGAACAGGGCTGTACGAAGGCGTGCTTTTCTTCACTTCTGCCTTTTTGACCGGCATAATCACCGCCAGCATTGATTTTGGCAGCTTTTACCCAGTCTTTTAACTGCCTGCATCCGTCCTTACAATAGAATAGTCACCTTTGGCAGGCCCGTGCCAGGAGATTCTTTCATGGATTTAAAAGTTTTTCAGATGTTGGATTTAATCAATGCCAGGCTGGGCAATATTGAAAAAAACATTTCTCGCATCGATGAGAAACTGGATTTTTCAATCGCTCTCCAACGCAACCATTTGATTCGAGTAAAAAATGGTGAGGATGTCGATGACAATATGATTCTGTATGGAAAACCCTATAACGATTTATCTCCCGCCAAGGCCTATGAGATTTTCCAAAATCAGGATATGGATTTTATAATTGTCGATGTTTCGAGCGCTGATTATAAACTCCCCAAACGGATTGAAGGGGCGATCCATATTCCTTTTCTTTCTCTGGAAAAACGGGCCGGCGAAATCCCCAGCCGCATCACTCCAATCCTGGTTATTTCTGAGGATGGGCTAAACTCCATTCTGGCCTGCGAACAGTTGATCAAGAGAGGTTTCTTTAATATTAATAATATCAGCGGCGGCCATCAGTTTTGGCCGGGACATCAAACTGCAGAATTGCAAAAAAATACTCTCACGAAGTCGGCTTAATCTTCTGATAAAATTTTTGAAGTTGCAGATCTATTCTCTCTAACTCAACAAAACCGACTGTATCAATGTACTGCTTTTCCACCACTTCCATACATTGACCGAGGGCAAATTTAAATTTTTGCCCATACTCGGTCAAAAATACATTTTGCTCTCGTCGATCGACTTCGTTTTGCTTTCTCACAATATACCCACGCTTCTCCAGTTCGTTGAGATGGCTCGTCATGGTCTGCTTCTTCAAACCCAAGGCCTCCCCAATGATCCGAATACTAGGTCCGTCGCTGTCGCTGATGAACTTCAGGACTTCCAAGAAGGAGGGCCGCAGATCAGTGAACCCCTTCGCCTCCAAAAGCATCAATAATTTCTGGGAATAGACTCGATATATCTTTTTAAGGAGTCCCCCAATACTTGCCACATTTTTCATTTTGACTCTATCACATTCCGGTTAGTCTGACATTGAGACTAATTATGACAGAGTGAATCCCGGAGGTCAATCAAGGCCGGCTTCGATCGCCTCGGTACTCATGGGGCGGCCACAGGGCATTTCCAAGAGGTCGGGTGAGTTCTTCAGGATAATTATTGGTGGTATTTTGGACAACGTCGTGGTGATTATTGAACGAGGATGTGGCACCGATCAGCCATAATTCAGAGCGAACTGTGCAGAATACCTTCTCGCTGAACTGCAAAGAATCCTGTGGCCGACAGTCCCCAGCAATGACAGTGCGAATTGAAAGAACAAAAAGCAGAAATAAGGCGATTGTCAAATTTTTAGACAGTCCGGACATGGAAATTCCTTTAGTTACCACCATTTAACATCATTCTCAGAAGAGATGTGCAAGCCGGGTGCCTAGAAAAGGTTCCGCGCGTTGGAAATGGAAGTGACGATTCCACAGGCAATGCCGAAGGTAAGAAGACTGGTGCCGCCGTAGGAGACATAAGGAAGAGGAACACCCACAATGGGCAAGATGCCCATAACCATCCCCATGTTGATGAAGGTGTGCCAGAAGAGAATGGACATCAGTCCTATGGCAACCACGGATTCAAAAATGCGGGTAACATTCGAAGCCAGCCATAGAAAGCGGTAGAACAAGATCACATAAAATGAAATCAAGATCAAGGCACCGAAAAAACCATGCTCCTCATTAAAAACCGAAAAGGCAAAATCGGTGTGGTTCTCCGGCAGATAATTAAAAGATGCCTGCGAAGATTTATTAAACCCTTTACCAAAAAATTGCCCGGACCCAATGGCGATTTTTGATTGAACGGCATTATATCCGGAACCTTTCACGTCAGTTTCCGGATCAATAAAAGTGGTTATCCTTTTCTTTTGATAATCTCTGAGGCCAAATTTATACATGCCTCCCGAAATGAGCAGGCCTAAGATGGCCAAGATAAGTAAGGTCTTAAGTTTCAGCTTCCTATAAAAACAAACGGAAAATGAGACTAACAGGAGTAACAGCGCCGTCCCCAAATCTGGCTGGGCCATGATAAGAATAACCGGGACAAGAGTCAACAAGGCGGGGATAATAAGTTCTTTGAGACCTAATTCTCGATCCGGATTTTCCTTGGCGAAAAATCGTGCCAGACCTAAAACTACAAATAATTTCATCAGTTCTGAAGGCTGAAAGCGCAGGGCCCCAAAAGCTAACCAACGACGCGCCCCCATTCCGATTTGCCCCATGACCAAAGTTAAAATGAGAAACAGGATGGAGCCAAGGTAAAGGAAATAGGCCAGGCGATAAAAGTTTTTTGGTTGAATAAAACTGACCGAAATTCCGATTACAAGAGAAACAAAGTACCATCCAATCTGCGCCCGAAAGAGAGAACTGACCTCTGCGTGCGGGGTAGTATGGGTTGCAGAATATAAATTAATCACCCCTATTAAGAAGATCACCGCGCTAATTCCAAAAAAGCTGAAATCATATCGACGCAACGAACTCACGAATCCGGTAAAATTCATCTCTTATTCCTCATCATCTGATAGATTTTTTATCCTATTACTCGTATCCATGCCCGCGGCGGGTGCAACAGGTATGGCCGCACGATTTGCCTTTGGTGAAATGATTTTTTCAGCAATCATAATTTGATGCCGTAGATCGGGATAATATTTTTCAATGTAAGTCGTAATAATGTCCCGGGCCACCGGTGCTGCTGCGGTCGATCCATGACAACCATGCTCAACGATCACCGCTACGGCAATTTTTGGATCATCATGGGGGGCAAAAGCGGCAAAGAGAGCGTGATGGCGCAATTTGTATTCCCGCTCTTCGCATTTAGCGTAGATCTTTTCTGCCGATATTCTGGCCACCTGGCTGGTTCCGGTTTTTCCTGCCATTTGAATCCCCTGCCCCCTCGACCAATATGCCGTACCGGCAGGGGAATTCACGACTTGAAAAAGACCTTTCCGCACGATGGTAAAAGTCTCAGGCTTAACTTCGATCTGACTCATGATTTCCGGCTTTCCTCTTTTAACGATCTCTCCCGTATTGGAAAACATTTCCTTGATCACATAAGGCCGAAAAAGTTTCCCCCCATTGGCGATAGCAGCGTAAAACATCGCCATCTGAAGAGGAGTCGTCAATACATATGATTGTCCGATAGCACAGCTTAGGGTTTCCCCTAACTGCCATTCCGTTCCATTGCGCTTCGCTTTCCATTCCTTGGTCGGGACGAGGCCGCTAATTTCTCTGGGCAACGAAATACCGGTTTTATGACCTAACCCAAAAAGAAAAGCATATTTGGCCAAGGTATCAATGTCCAGCCGGGTGGCAATCCTATAGAAAAAAACATCACAGGACTCACGAAGGGCACGATACATATCGACTTTCCCATGTCCGCCTTTTTTCCAGCAGTGAAACTTCCGCTTTCCAAGACTGAAATGTCCGGGGCAACTTACCTCAGTGGAGGCATCAATAAGTCCTTCCTCAAGCGCAGCTAGCAAGACCAACGTCTTGAAGGTTGAACCGGGTGGATAATGCTCTTGAATGGCGCGATCACGTAGAGGATTATTTTCATCCGAGGTCAGCTCGCCCCAATAGCTCGTCGAGATACCTGTCGAAAATTGCGATGGATCATACGAAGGCCTGGAAACCATGGATAAAATCTCACCGGTGTTAACATCAACCGCAACGGCGCTACCCACTTTTCCTTCTAGCGCCTTATAGGCGGCAATTTGCAGGTCACGATCAATAGTCAACCGCACATTCAAACCGGGATTAGAGGCACGATTTTCAATATCTTTAAAAATCGTTGAGGCCAGTGCGCGTCTCACCCTGCCGGAGGCATCGACCTCCATATACTGGTGACCATCCTCTCCTCTTAACTCTGTATCAAACTGCTCCTCAAGTCCTGCATGTCCAATAAAATCACCCAGCTTATAAAAAACTTCATCCCTACGGCGTAGCTTGGGCAGCATGACCGTTGAAATTTCTGAAATATATCCATAAAGGTGCCCGCCGATATCCAAATCTGTATAGGCCCTGCTGATAAAGGGCTGGATGAACACTCCTGGCATTTTGGCCGATTCTGTCTCGATAATCGCCACCTCTTTGCGTGAAACATTTTTCTTTATCACCACGGGACGATATCGGGCCTGTCCGGAATTTTTTTGCAAAATCCCTCGAATAGTATCCACGGGCATGTCTAAGACAAGAGATAACTTCATGAGCACTTCTGGTTTGTTCGTCAGGTATTGAGGAATAATGACGGCATCAAAACTTGGCATGTTGTGAATTAACAATTCATTGTTGCGGCTAAAAACCATTCCCCGGGGCGCTTTTACAATCTCTTTGCGCAAGCGATTTTCCAATGAATACTGATAAAATATTTTTCCTTGAAAAATTTGAAGGTACCACAGCCTGGCCAGAAGCAACCCAAATGCCACCATCAAAACATTGCCAATAATTTCGGCGCGCGCTCGATGGGATTTGACTAGATCTTCTTCACCAAACATAAGTTACTCTCATGGCTTGCTCTAGCTATCCAGCAGTCGTTCATCTTTGGCATGCCACACGCGATCGAGTAAATAAAACACCGATGGTGACAAGAGGGAAATCACAATGCTTTCGGGAATGAAACGATAGAATCTCCCTACTAAAAAATTCATATCATTATTTTTCATATAAAAAAGACCGAAGACGATGCCAAACCATATTATCTGGAAAAGCTGGGTAATCAACATGGTCATCCAGATCGTATTGAAGTGAATCAGCTCGCGAAGGTAGCTGATGATCAGGCACACTGAAACTCCGGCCAGGGTGCCCATGGCCCACCCCTCAACCGAAAAGAGAGCATGGACACATTGGATGGTTAAAATCAGTAGCCCCAAAAATGGCGTTTCCAATTTGAACCCCAGAAAGAGGATGATGAGGATATTAAAAGGCAAACGATACTTATACCCGCCAATCACCGGAAAGAGGGCGGTGCCAAAAATTTCCACCAAAACAAGGAGCATAATTGTCCACATCATGGCAGGGATCAAATCTTTCAACTGAACTTTCATCACTCCCCCTACTTATACTTTTCAGATCCGGCGGCATCGAGGGCCTCCCACTCAAAATGTCGTGTTTCATTTTCAGGGCCAACTAAAATAATGACCTCTTCCAGCTGGCTAAAGTTAACGGCCGGAGTCACCTCAATCGCCTGGGTGATTCCATAACTTTCTCGTTCAATCCTGGAAACGACGCCCACCTTAATCCCTTTGGGATAAATATTTCCCAATCCCGAGGTTAGGATGATGTCGTTTAAAATAACTGGTTCGGTTCTGGCCACGTACTTCATCATGCATTTGTCTTTCGAAACTCCCTCTACGATTCCATGGGAGCGTGTTCTTTGAAGAATTCCGTCAACGCGATTATTAGAATCAAGAATGGTTAAAATATCCGAGTAGTGCTGGGAGAGACGGTAGACATAACCAACGAGTCCCCCCGCAGTAACAACGGTCGCCTGAAGTTTGACACCGTCGTTGAGCCCTTTGTTAACACGCATGACTTTAAAATCGCTATTGGCATCCCAGGCCACAATCTGCGCCAAGACTCGCCCAATTTGCATTTCCTCGCCAAACGCCAGAAGAGATTTTAAACGTTTGTTTTCCAGCTCCAGCTCGGTCATGGCAAATAATTTCTGATGTAATTCGCCGATTCGCTCTGTGAGAAGACGATTGTCACGACGAGCGTTGATGTTGAGCACATAATCTTCAATGACTGTGACCACAGCGTGGTGAGTGGAGTTTACCGCCTTCTGCAAAGGGGCCAAGGTATCCGCCAAAAATTCTTCAAAGACAGATTGCTGGCTTACTGTGTCACTCTGCTGCGAAACACCTACAAGTGCTGCAATCAAGACGACACAGTTAATAATGGCCTTATAGCGCTGGGCCTCATTTTGAAAAATATGCAAAGCCAAAGAGACTCCTTCGAACAATACCATCTTAGGTTAACGAATCTTTATGTTTTCGACTAGTCATGGCCAAATTAAGTTCAAGGGAAACTTTACTCTTAAATCCGGCCAAGGGATAATTCCCCCTGTTTACTCCAAAAATTGAGGGATTTCATGAAAGAGTCGTTCCAACACAAAACTTCCAGTATTCTCGTGTCCGGCCTGATCGGTCTGATTATTATTTCATTTATGTTTACCGGGTATGACTCCATGAAAGGCACTCCGGACACGGTTGCCAAGGTTGGCAAACATGCCATTAAAATCCGAGAGTATCAGCAAGAATATGAGCGCCAGGTGCAGTTCTATTCCAATTACATGTCAGGAGGAAATGCCCTGACCGAGGAGCAGATTCGGAACTTTGGGATCAGGGAAAACACCATGAAGTCGTTGGTGAGCCGGCGGCTATTTATCAATTTCGCCGAGCGCATGGGCATTACACCCGCTCCTGAGCAGATTAAAGCTAAGGTAAAAGAGTTGGAATATTTTAAAACCAACGGCGAGTTTGATATCCAACGATATAAAGCGATTTTGGCCAATGCCAGAATTACTCCTGCGGATTTTGAAGAAGATATAACTGATCAGATAAAGGCCCAAAATGCCCAAGACCTTATCTCATCCTACCCCCTCTCTGACTCTTACATCGCCGATATCATCAAGTACAAATCAGAAATCACCAAGCTGGATGCAATTCAATTAAATAGACGTAACCTGACCAAATTTGTCGATGTGACAAAGAGTGAAGTGGATAAATTTGTGGCCCAGCCGACGAATATGGAACGTATCAAGAATCTCTTTGGCTCTCGCAAAAAATCCCTCGATTTGGCTGAAGCCGTTAAAGGCCGACATATCCTTTTAACCACCCAAGGAAGCAAGAAAAAAATTGAAGAGCTTGAAAAAGAGGCGGCGGCCCTGAGAAAGGAACTCACCCTCGCAAACTTTGCTAAATTAGCTGACAAAAAGACCGAAGATCCTTCAGGCAAGGGGAAAGGTGGGGCCCTGGATTGGTTTGAGCGCGGCCAGATGGTTCCAGAATTTGAAAAAGTCGCTTTTGAGTTAAAACCAAATACGATTTCTGAACCCATCAAAACATCTTATGGGGTCCACATCATCCTGGTGGAAGCTCATCGAGCTGGCAAAGAAGCCCTTCTAAAAGAACACCAAGAAGAACTGGCACGGGAACTTTTGCAAGGAGAGAAAACCAAAGAGTTAGATCAACTGATCGCGACACTTTCTCAGCAAGTTAAAAATCTTTTGGCGAACAAAAAATCTCCAGAATTGGCTGCCTTGATTAAAAAGTATGAATTGACTCATCTCTCGGACGTGATTGTGAATCGCCTTGACGGGTCTCTAGGTCAGATCAAACTTACCCCTGCCCAAGTTCAGCAAGTATTTTCCGGCGAGGGGGAGAAAGGGATTTTTGTCTTCGCAGATACCTTATCGACCATTGCGGTAAAAAAGAGCGAGTTAACGGCGAAAGACAAGGAAACCCATACTATTCGAAAAGAAGAAGAGATCGAAAAAATAAACGGCCAAGTCTCACGTAAGCTCGGGCAAGATATAATCAAATCCCTCGAGGACAGTGTTAAGGTCAAAATGTACCGCAACGATTTTGCCTCTTAGGCAGAGGTTCCCACTTGGCTGACAAAAACAATCGAGGGCCAGACAATATACCTGGAGTCTTCTATGTTGATGACCAGTGTATTGCCTGTGATGCGTGCATCGTGGAAGCACCTCGTTTCTTCGTGATGAACAAGATTGGCGGCTACGCCTATGTCTTTAAGCAGCCCACCAATCCCCAGGAAATTGATGAATGTATGCGGGCCTTTGATATTTGTCCGGTTCTTGCAATTGGCCGAGACGGATAATAAATAAAAAAGAGGCCCCAAAAATTGGGGCCTCCTCCATTAGAAACTAGTCTCGCTTATTATCGTTTAATTCCCAGAACATCTTGCAGCATCTGATCCGCGGCCGTTAAGGTCTTCGCATTGGCGGTGAAGTTTCTCTGAGCACCCATCATGGCCACGAACTCAGCGGCCAAGTCCACGTTAGAAAGTTCGAGGGATTTTGAAAGGACTTCCCCGCGGCCACCTTCGCCTGGTTTTCCAATGGCGGCCTGGCCAGAGAGTTTACTTTCTTTAAAGAGGTTTTTACCCACCTTAAAAAGCCCTTCATTGTTTTCAAATTTTCCAACGGCAATTTGGGCAATGTCGCGGCTCTCCCCATTATCATAGACCGCAGTGAGAATACCGCTGTCATTGAATGAAAGAGAAGTAAGAGTCGCAGCGGTATGACCATTCTGCGTATGTCGGGCCACTGTGGATTTCGAACCAAACTGGGTCGAAGCATCCATCCCTTCGCCGCCTTCTTTAATTGATTTACCCCAGTCGAATTTGATTTTCTGACCTTGAGAGGCACCTTTGTTGAAGTTAAAGGCATTCTTGCCTTCCACCTCTTCCTGCAAAAGTCCTTTATCATTGAAAACCAATTTACCGGTGGCCATCTCGTACAACTGACCTTCTTTCCCGCCTTGGGTATCTTTACCATCGGCAACAGCATGATATTCCCACACATTGTTTTCACCTTTATTGTAATAAAGAGTGATCAAACGAGCGGTACCAATATTGTCATACACGGTCATGGTACTGGAGTAGTTGGCGGTTTTCTCAGCATTCGTGATATCAAACTTTTCAACATTTTCTCGAGAATCAAGATTCATGCTCAGAACAACTTCTTCAGTCGCCTTGGCATTGATGGTGGTATTGCCCAACTTTATCGGCTCTATTTTATTGGTGATCTTGCCCTTGGCATCGGCACCAAAACCCAGAACGGGAAAGCTATCGCCCGTGACCAATCTTCCATCTTTATCAAAGTTCAAAGAACCATCACGGGTGTAGCCACGACCAAAACCGGCATCGACGAGAAAAAAACCGTTCCCATTGATGGCCAAGTCAGTAATACTTTCGGTACGGGTGACGTCACCTTGAGACATAACAGGTTTAATGTGGGCAAGTCTTACGCCAGCACCCATTTGGTCACCGCCGTCAATTCCTTTTAGGGAAGTTGCCAAGACATCTTGAAATTCGGCGCGGGATGACTTGAAACCATTAGTGCCTGCGTTTGAGATGTTATCACCGATAACTCCCATTCCACTACCAGCTGCGCGCAGACCGGAAACACCAATGTTAAAAGAGCGTAAAATACTCATACTGTCCCTCCTAGACATCTTTGCTGAGTCCCAAGATACAAAAGATCTTAGGAAAAGGCTTCCAGGCGGACCAGCCGTTTCTCAGCGTTAATTAATAAAAAGTGTCGAATCAATTTTGGTAAAGACATTCTCGGCCATGCTTTCCTTATCAATGGCCGTAACAATCGTGTCATTACCCACATCCACTATATAGGCGGCCTTATTCGTGACCACCAATGAGTTGTTGCCTCCTTTTTTCTTTAATTGATCAAGTGCCGATCGCAATTTAAAAAATTCGTTCGTATCCATATCGAGCTGTCGTTCTTCCATTCTTTTGGCGGCATGTCCGGATAGCTTCATTCCGACATTATTGGCTTCCCCCTGCAAAATTTCCTGGAGTGCCGATCTAAATTCTTTGCCACTCTCGCGCGCCACCTCAGGCGAAGTCGCCGGCGTACCTGAAGCGGCCCCATAGGCCGGCGACCGCATCCTGCTCACGCCGGCACTCGGGACATCCTGTCCATAGGCCTTCAAGGCCTTTAGCTGCGGTACGTCTGGGCGAATCGTACTCATGGCTTCACAGACTCCTCTGCTCCGGCATATTTTTGGGCCATCGCCTTATTGACAGGCATTTTAATGGCATCTCCGAGGCTGAAACTTTCAACATCTCTCAGAAAAACTCTCCGATTGGAATCAACTTCTAAAATCGTTTCCCCATCTTCGAAATTCACACCCGTTACGACGCCTTCTGTTTTTGTTTTCGCATCAATCTTATTTCCCATCTCGTCAAAGGCGAGAACGGAAACTTTATACATTCCTTTTCCAGCATCCTGCCCATCTAAGGCCTGCCCGCTCCAGGTCAAATTATTAGGTCCTGCCGGAAGATTTTGGGCCGGGATTTCTCCGATCACTTGGCCTTTTTCATCCGAAATCCGCGCGATCACATTCTTACCAACCTGGGGCAATTCAAATGGAATTCTGATGGGATTCCCCTCGCCCTTATAGTCGATCGTAGTCCCTTTTGTCGCAACTTTCTTACCAAGAAAACTTGCACCGTAATATTTAAGCTCTGGGGAAGCGTTGGTTCCCAGCTTGTCCAACTTGCTATTCATGTTGGTGAGCTGCTCAAGCTGTGAAAATTGAGCAAGATCACCACTCAGTTTTTTCTGATCAACCGGATTCATCGGGTCCTGATTTGCCAGCTGAACCGTTAACAATTTCATAAACTCATTTTGACCTAACTGATTATGCTTTTTTCCGTCAACAAACTTGACGCCTTTCTGAACTTTATTTCCGGCCATGGCATTCAGCTCATCGCCTACGGCGCTGTTGTCATTCTTCCCGGATGCCGCACGACGAGGGGCCATACCGACCTCGGCGAAGGGATTGGGAGTCTCAGAATTGGCCCGTCCGATTTCAGGCATATTGTGTCTCTAACCTCTCTCTTGCTTGTTCCCACAACTGTCTTCGCCGCTGGCTATCGTGCTGTTCATCGTTGTTTGAAGGCGATTGAAAATTTTGCGAATTTTGGCGTGCCCCGGCGAACTGACTGTTTGAATTATCTGGCTTGCTCTCACTGAAGACTTGACTCCCTGAGAGCGGAGAGCTGACCTTAAAGTCAACAATCTTAAGACCAGACTCACCCAACCCTTTTACAAGAGACTGCTGATTGTCAGCGAAGAATCGCTGCGACTCTGTCGAATGCGGGCGAATCATAATATCAAGGCCGGAACCACTCGCGGCCTTACTCACCTTCATTTGGAATTGTCCAATTTCATTGTGTCGTAAAGTGACATCAAGGGAGTTATTTTTATCAAATTTTGCCTGGACGATATAATCACTAATTTTTCCCATGACGTCCTGAACTTTGGTATCAGGTCCAGCTCCGGTCTTCAAATCTGCGTGTCCCTTCATATTCACGGTCTTCAGAGCATTCTCGAAGCGCTGGGTATTCGCTTCTTTTTCAAAAACGGCACTCGAAGCCAACGGCAGTTCTGAAGCTTTGCTCGTAAAGAGCGAAGAACCTTCATCGACTCCGGATTGCTTTTTTGTGGCCAAGTTATTCATCATTTTACTTTGCTCAGCTTGATATGATGCGGGAATCGGCCTCTTCATGTCCAGAGCACTTTGACCAACTGTCTCTAATTGGTTTTGCTCGAAGCCATTCTTCAAACCAACAAAATCGCCACCGGTTAAAAGCCCTTTAGTTTTCGGAGTAAGTTTACCCGGCACGATGGATGATTGTTCCACATCGCGTTTGAAAAGACTCATCTCCATGGCGTCTTCTTCGGTGGGCATAGCTGTCAGCTGGTTCACGGCGGCCTCGGCCTGTCCCGACTTCGCCATGGCAACCTTCGGCCTTGCCTTCGCAAGAATTGATTGCAAATCCAAGTTAGGAGCTTGGGGGGCGGACGGAATTTCACGTTCAGCAAATTTCGCATTTTTCTGGGTGTTCTGCGAAGAGCTATTTATTTGTGTCTGTGTCTGTGTCGGGACTTTTGCTGGTTGAAGATTGAGAGACGCCAGCAGCTCTGACAGACCATCATCTGATGACTTGGGGGCCGCCGCCATGTCTTCACTTACTTGAGGAGTCTCGCCTTGACCAAACGTGAGCATCGAAAGAATGTCCTCAAAACCTTCACCGGTGGCCTGATCCTGACCCTCATTCCCGCCATTTTCAAGGAGGGCCTCAAGTCCCGAGGTCGACTGTCCTGCCTTAGCGCGGGACGCACTGCTACTCTGAAGTAGGAGTCCTAGGATATCGGGTGAAAGATTTGTTGCCACGTTACGCATTGTGTCTATCTTTTCATATTAAGGTATTGTTTTTGAAGCCGGGCAGATATTTCCTTATCCATGAGGTTAAAAATCTTGGAAACTTTCACCGCTTCCAGCTTTCCGAGAATAGAAACGGCAAGATCGACCTCTTGGGCCGACAACAACTGAGCGGCGCTGTCCGGTTTCATATTCGAAACAACGTCAACCATATGATCAACTCGCTTATCCTTTAAATTGTCCTGAGATTCCAAGCAACCAATCAGTTTCTGCTGAATACTATAGAAGGCCTGTATTTTTTTTTCAAATTCTCGCTTATTCAAATTCAATTGTTCCCGCTCTTTCTCAAGACTCAAGGCCTGCAACTTAAATTCTTGCTCCTTATTCAAGAGTTCTTTTGTAATTTCCACAAACTTTTCCTGCTTGGTTTTCACCAGCACCTTCTCGACTTCCTCCAAGACAGCTTTGTGAAATTCGGCGGGAGTATATTCACGTTTTTCTGTCACTGCAGGGTTGGGGGGCGTTTTCTGCTCAATGGCTCCGGCCAAGGTCACGCTCAACATTGTGATCAATAGAGCTAAGATAATTTTTTTCATGACTCCTCTCCTTTCTCAACACGCCCGGCACGCATAATAAAGAGTTCTTCAACCTGAGCATGCTGCTTCTTTTCTAAATCTTTTTTGAATTTCTCAAAATCATTCGCCCGCATATTTTCTAAAAGCTTACTTTCTCCACGGGCCACGGCCAATTCCTGCAACTTCTTTTGCAAAGCCGTTTCCACCTCGGCAAGCTTTCTTACCGTTCGCTCCATATCATCTTTTTTCCCACGCAGGTAATAAGGGAAAAACTGCAGCTCATTTCCTGTAATATCATTATTCATCAATTCATTCTGAGCACGATAGCCTTCATCAATATCTTTGTTGATCTGCTCAATTCTGGCGTTTGTGCTTTCCCTGTCTTGCACAATTCTTCCTAGCTCAATCTTTAAATTATTTTCCTTAAACTCTCGCACTTTGAGTAAGGCCTGAAGTTTGAATTTATAGGCCATTCACGTTCCTTTACTCTCACCGCTATGGTGCCTCTTTTTTATCGTCAAAGAGATGAGGATTAACGGACTTCTCGGCCTTACGGGCCAGCTCAACCATACGGTCATAGAGCTCATCGATGGTTAAAACTTCAGTACTGTCGACATCCTGCTTGAGCAGTGACAACAGATCATCATAAATGGCCAAGGCCTTATCGACCTTTGCATTTGAGCCCTTGGCATAGGCGCCAACATTAATCAAATCTTCAGTTTCTTTATAGGCCGCCAGGAGGTCCCTTAAATGGGACGCAACAACCCGATGCTCTCCCGTCGTTACTTTGGGCATGACCCGTGAAATAGAGGCCAGGACGTCGATGGCCGGGAAGTGGTTTCTGGATGCGAGCTGGCGACTGAGCTGAATGTGGCCATCTGAAATAGCACGAACGGCATCGGTGATGGGCTCATCCATATCACCACCTTCGACCAAGACCGTATAAAAACCGGTAATAGAGCCAGAGCCTTTTTTTGTTCCCGCCCGCTCCATCAGCTTCGGAAGTTTACTAAAAACGCTGGGAGTGTAACCCTTTTGTCCGGGAGGTTCACCGCTACTGAGAGAAATTTCACGATTCGCCATAGCAAACCGGGTGATGGAATCCATCATAAGCATAACATCGAGATTTTGATCTCTAAAATATTCCGCCATCGTGGTGGCGGTATAGGCCGCCTTAATCCGAATCAGCGGAGATAAATCAGAAGTTGCCACAACAACCACCGAACGCTTTAAACCTTCCTCACCTAATTCATTATCAATAAACTCCAAAACCTCTCGCCCTCGTTCTCCCACCAACGCAATCACATTAACCTGGGCCTTGGTATGTCGCGCGATCATGCCCATCAGAACCGACTTGCCGACACCGGAACCGGCGAGAATCGCCAAGCGTTGTCCTTTGCCGGCCGTCATAAAGGCATTAATGGCATGCACGCCAGTGTCCATAGGCTCACGGATAACTGGACGGTCTAACGGGGGGATGGGCTTTCCAAAGATGCTTCGGACCTCAAAAGGTCCTGCGATGGGACCTTTGCCATCGATCGGATTGCCCTGAAAATCCACCACCCGACCAAGCATATTTTCAGAAATTTTAACAAAGGTGGTAAGCCCCTTGAGCACGACCCGCGTTTCCGAATTGATCCCCGCCAATTCGTCATAGGGCATGGCCATACAGCGGCTTCCGTTAATGGCCACCACTTCCCCAAGAGATCGTTCCCCGAACTCCGTGATAAATTCCACCGTACTCCCAATAACCGCCTTCGGTAGTGAAATTTCATAGAGCATGCCACGATTGGCGTGAACCTTTCCTATTTTAGTGTAGGGAAGTGAATATTCATATGAGCGATGAATGGAAGATAGGTCAAGGTTTGTCATTCACACTCTCATCAACGCTCTCAAAGAGTTTGTCCAGATTAGCGAGTTGATCATCTAACGTTCCTCGCACAATACTGTTGATGGACTCCAAGATCACTCCAGGACCGGACACATCCTGATCACACTCATAGCGGACATTGGAAAGCTTCCCAATTTTTGTCTCTACGGCTTCCAAGATTTCCGGCATCCGCTCAAAATCATTCTTATTAACCTGGATCAGCAGGTGATCTTTTTGACCTATCTCAGAAACTAATTTTTCTAAAAGTCTCATGATGTACTGACCATCATCTTTTAACTCTCGCAGAATCACCCACTTCGTAAGCGTCCTAATCAGTGTGTAAATTTCGGTTTTTTGCTTTTTTAAGATGCCTGCCTCGGTGGTCAGGACATTTGTGATCATTTCATCGAGAGCTGTCAGATGCGTGACGCCCTCCTTTCTGGTTGCCTCTACCGCATCCTTATGACCTCGGGTTAAACCTTCCTGATATCCAGCGTTGAATGCTTCCTCATGAATTTTTGAAAGGCGTTTTTCGATCTGCTCTTCCAGATGGATATCCCGTTCGGTTTTCTCCTGGTCATTCATACCCCGATGCTGTTTCACAATAGGAGAAATCAGAAATTTCAAATCAGAGGATAATTGTCTTTCCTGCTTAATAATTTTTTGATGTTCCGGGGTGCTAAATTTCTCCCGCCCGCCCAGCTCTTTGAACTCCATCTTATCAATTTTCTCATTGTCGGCAATCACGCCATCAAAGTTGTTAAAGACATAGTCTTTGGCATCAGTGACAGTGGCCGTGCGAGAAGGAGATGATTGATTTGCCATAATTGTCTAACCTCTTCCTTATCAAACCAGAGCATCCCCATCACCGCCTCTGGAGATGATCGCTTTGCCTTGACCTTCAAGTTCCTTACACTTCTGAACCACTTCGGCCTGGGCCTTCTCAACGTCAGACAACTTGGTAGGTCCAAGGGCCTCCAAATCCTCCATGAGAAGCTGGGCCGCACGATTCGACATATTTTTAAAGAGCTTGGCCTTGATTTCTTCAGGCGCAGTTTTCATTGCAATAACCAGCTTCTGCTGATCCACTTCCTTGAGGAGTGACTGAATACCACGATCGTCGACGAACACCAGATCTTCGAAGACAAACATGAGTTTTCTGATCTCTTCAGCCAATTCTGGGTCTTTTTCTTCCACCCGGGCCATGATGTTTTTCTCTGTATTTTTGTCCATCAAGTTCAACATATCGGCGATAGGTTCCACACCGCCCAGCTGATTGGTATCGATCGAACCGAGTGTCGAGAGTTCTGTTTTCAACACATCATCAAGCTGTGCGATCAGCTCCGGAGACACGTAATCCAGGTTCGCGACTCTGAGAACGACCTCGGCCTGCAGGCCTTCCGGCAAGCGACGGAGAACATCGACCTTCCTCTCAGGCGGAAGATGCGCCACAATCAGGGCGATCGTCTGGGGGTGCTCGTTAATCAGGAAGTTTGCCAAGGTTCTTGTATCAACAAGTTCCAAAGACTCCAAAGTATTTGAGGTACCGACTTCGACGATTTGGCCGAGCAGTTGTTTGGCGCGCTCTTCCCCAAGAGCGTTAATGATAAAGTCACGCCCTCTGTTCTCGGCAAACAACAGATCGGCATCTTCGTTCAGCATGGAGTAGAATTCCGCCAAAACCTTTTTGACCAGCCAGATAGGCGCTTTTTTTACATTGGACATGACGTTAATCATCCGCTTCACATCATTGTCCCGCATATGTGTAAAAATCAGCTGACTGGTTTGCATCCCCAGTGAAGAGAGGAGAACGCCGGCCTTTTCCTGACCCGACATCAGGGAATATTCGACTTCGGGGTCTAGGCTTACATCATTGACTGCCATGTTCGTACTCCTTCGCTAGGCGATCTGCTTATCCGATTCCTGTGAGTGAATCATTTCATGAATAATCTGGGCCGCCTTGGACGGGTTGGCTTCCACTAATGAAACGATTTTTTCACGGAGCATATTGCCTTCAATCTTTTCTGGATTTAATCGCTCTTCAATCTGCGGCAAGGCCTCCTCTAGGCCAGGCAACTTCTGATTGGCCTGAACTTTTTCAAGTTCTTCCAAGGTTCGGGGCAGAAAGTCCTCTACAGACTCGACCGTATTGTCCGTTACCCACTGAATAAATGGCCTTACGACAATGAAGAAAAATAACGAGATCACAAGGCCGATCGAAAGGTACTTCACGACATTGCGAATGAGCTCGCGATTTTCCTTCTCCCGCATCATGGCCTCTGACGCCATCAGATCTTCCTGCGCAAATTCCATATTTTTTATGACCAGACTGTCACCTCTTTTTTCGTTTAGACCTAAGGTCGAAGCGACAATGGCACTAAAATTGGCCAAATCGGCCTCACTCCACTTTTCAACTTTCATGACGGCGCGGCCTTGGTCATCGAGAACGACCTTGCCTTTCCCGTCAACCGAAGTGATGCGATGGCCATCGATCATGACGGCAGCACTGATTTTCTTCACACCGGCGGTCGGTGTTTTGGAATTGGTCACTTTGGTGGGAACATTATAATTTCGGGTCTTCATGTCCTTATCGACATTGTTTTTCGTTTCAGGAATACCGGGCTGCGGATCTTCCCCCGGCAAATTGCTTCTGGCACCGGGAATACCCTGGGGCGAAGGCCGGCTGCCATTGATCCTTTGCGTATTTTGCACCTCGGACAGCACGGCGGAGTTCTCGCCATCGTATTTTGTCTCGGTTGAGACAGATTCCGTAAAATCCAAATTTACGGCAACTTTGGCGACCACTTTTCCATCACCCACAACCCTGCCCAAGATTTCTTCAATTTGCTTTTCATACTCGCGACCCATTTTAGACTCGAGCGCCATCTTATTGGCGGTCTCCTGAGTCATGGCATCGCCGACATTTTCAGAGAGCTTTTTGCCACGGCCATCTAAAATTACCACATGCTCCGATCTCATTCCCTCGACGGAGGAGGACACCAGTGAGCCAATTCCTTTGATTTCCGCAGGAGTCAGACTTACTCCATTATCAAGCTCCACGATGACAGAAGCTGAAGGCGGGCGCTTATCAGAAACAAAGGGACTCGATTCTGGAATGGTTAAATGCACACGGGCGCGCTTGACCCCTTGGATATAGCGGATACTTTTGGTGATCTCACCCTCCAAGGCCCGTTGACGATTCACCCGCTGAACAAAGTTTGAAGTTCCAAAAGCTTGCTTATCAAAGACCTCGTACCCGACAGTGCCGGAAAAATTAACGCCCATGGTGGCGATCTGCATGCGAAAACGATTCACCATCTCTTCTGGAATTTTAATCGTTTTTCCATCCTCGCTGGTTTGATAAGGAATCTTTTTTTCCTCTAATAAAACTCCCAACTGTTTAGCGTCTTCCTTGTTTAAGTCCGCGTAGAGCGTGGCATAGCGGGTCTGTACCGCCCAGGTTATGATGCTCACCAAAGTTATGATAATGAAACTTCCGAGAAGAATCATTCCAATACGACGGGCGGGGCTCAAAGTCCCATAGAAGTCACTAAAATTTCGGAGTACTTTTCGTACAAAATCTTGCACGGGGCCCCTCCTTATGGGCGATGATCAGGCATTATACCTGCATCTTCATTATTTCTTTATATGCGTCGATAACCTTAAGTCTTATCTGATTGACGGTTTTAAAGGCAATATCGGCCTTTTCCACCGCCAACAAAGTTTCCTGGAGATTCTTGCTCTCACCAGTGACAAGTTTTTCAATCGCCACATTGGCTTCTTGCTGAAGGCCATTGACCTGTGCCACTGAATCCGAGAGCATTTCCATAAAGCTACTTTTCTTAGTTCCATTTAACTCAAAGGCTTCGGGTACAACTGATTTGAGGTCAACTTCTTTGGTCCACGAACCAGCAGCATGATTTCCAAGTATGTTGTTCATTCGTCCCACTGTTTCAATACTCATGCTATCCCCCTATTTAAGATCACTTGTTCCCAATTTCCAGCGATTTCAAAGCCATGCTCTTTGTCGTGTTAAAGGCCGCTAAGTTTGCTTCATAGGCCCGAGATGTGGCAATCATGTTGGCCATTTCTTCCATCATATTAATATCTGGGTAGGCAACATAGCCTTGCTCATTGGCCTCGGGATTATTTGGCTCATATTTCAGAACCGGCGGCTTGTCTGTTGAGATCACCTCGGTCGCCTGGACTGTCTGGGCATTTTCACCCAGCTCGCCTTCTAGCATTTCCGAAAATGTCTCGCGCGCAGGCTCAGCGCCAAAAACCACTTCTTTTTTGCGATAAGGTCCACCTTCCGCAGTTCGGGTGGTCTGAGCGTTTGCGATATTGGAGGATATGGCCCCCATACGCTTCTTGTTCGCCGCCATCCCCGAACTACTTATTTTTAAACCCGTCAAAAAATCCATGTTCTTATTCCTTCATCCTCGTGCTAGTCAGCGCCGAGGATATACTTCTTCATCCCAAGTTTTTTGTTCAAGAGTTGAATAGAGGCATCATAGAGAATTTTGTTTTCAGCCATCAACGCCAATTCCTGATCGACATTCACATTATTACCATTTTCCGTGACGATTCCATTGGCCTCATCAAATACTTCAGGCTCTAAATTGGTGAAGCCACCACCGCCTACATCGTAATGACGATCATCTTGCGTTGCCATTGATTCTTCTCCATCCACATCCAAGGCACGTGAAAGTGCCGCTTCAAATTCCAAACGTTTTGCTTTGTAGCCAGGCGTTTCTGCGTTGGCCACATTTGCCGACAGGAGATCTTGGCGCATCTGTCGGAAATTGAGCGACGTTGCCAGGGCCTTGAGTGTCTTATCCTCTATCTCCATCCACTCACCTCAAATTTACAAAATATGAGCTGCCACCATTTCTGTACTCATTAATTTTATTTCTGAGAGTACGAATTGAAACACCGAGGATCTTGGCCGCTTGAGTTCTGTTTTCGCTGGTGTGAATCAGGGCCTTCTTAATCAGAAGTTTCTCAGCATCTTTCAGCGACATCAGACGAATGCCTTCACTTTCATCATCTTGAATGGCAATCTGAGTACGCTTCTCACCGATGCTCAAATGCTGCTCTGACAAGGTCTCGCCCTCAAAGGCGGAGATTGACTCTTCCAGCACATCGCGAAGCTCTTCTAAATTAAAAGACCAGTAGTGGGATAAAATTTTATCCATGGCACTCTGATCAAGATTAATCACTCTCTCCTCGCCTGCCAATTCTTTGACGATAGAACGGGCCACCTGCTCGAGATCATTCGGTCGATCACGCAGAGGCATCAGTGAGATAGTGTTGGACGCCAATTGATTATAAAGACCACGATAGAAGCGACCTGCACCAACCAACTTTGAAAGATTCTTCGTGGTTGTTGAAATGAGTCGAACGTCGATGTCGTAGTCAGGAAGTTCATTTAGAATTTTATGAAGTTTCTTTTGGAAATCTTCGGTCAGACAATCAATGTTGGCGAAAATGACGGTGCCGCCATTGGCCTGTTCGAGAATGCCGCGATTGAACTTACCGGACTCGGCATCACGATGACCAAGAATCGCATTTTCCACATCTTCCGGTGACTGTGCGCAGTCCACAAGACACAACGGGCGCGTGGCACGTGTGGAATTTTGATGCACATACCGCCCCAATGTGCGCTTGCCAATTCCATTCTCACCCATGATGAGAACTGGTGCCTTGGTAACCGACACATTCCTGGCCATTGAGATGGCCTTCTGCACTTTGGGATCCTGACCGAAAAGTTCGACTCTTACTGTATCCATTTGACCTCCTGTCATTTGCATCCTCCAATCCTGGAAGATGAATTTAGATCGTTTTCTCCTTAATCTTAAGCAACGATAGTTCTGAGCGGGCCATCTCCTTTATATACTCTGAGACACTTTCATCCTGAAGGAGCCCATTTAAAATGGCCCTACCCTCATCTACCCTATTGCCTCCTAGCAAGGAAAGTGCCATCAAATAATCAAGCCTTCCCTTGTAACTAGACTTTTTAAAGCTCTCCTGAAACTGGCCAATTTCGGCCATGATTTGCTTATCTACCTCACCAGAATTGTCGGAATTTCGCTGGGATGCAATCGACTCAATTAAAAGATAGTGAATTCTCTGCTTCACACTCTCCACATAAAAGTCACTTGTCCCGAACATCTTGGTGTCATTTAGGAGGGCCTTTGCGACACTCCTAAACTTGGTTAAATCACCCGACTCATAGATCGAATCAGTATAGATCTTCATGAGGTCTGCGGCTTCAGTTACTCCGCGAATGTCACTTGGATTCTTCTCAAGAAAAAAACGCTCCAGCCACTTAATGGCCGCGGAATAGTCCTTTCTGGCATACGACTCAAGACCGCGATACATAAGGACCTTCTTATTATTCTGCCCCGAAGCCTGGGCCAATTTCTCGATTTCCTCTGCCAATTGTTTCCAATCTTTATTTTTCAGCAACATTGAGATTTTCAGCTCGAGAAGATACTCATTGACCGTTTTAACACTTGAACGTTCAACCCAGTAAGGGTAACTCTTCTCTGGCGCCTCTTTTAGCTTGGCCAAATCGTCATAGATTGCCTGCGTCCCCTCAGTTAATCCCATCATCAAGTAACTTTGAGCGGCGAGAAAATTAGTTTCCGGATCAAAGGCGACTTTTCTGATGTACTTATCCTTGTAGAGTTCCCAGGTTTTGATGACCATAGGGTAATCGGCATTTTTGTAGGCCTCAAAGAGCATTCCCACAATTATCTCCGCCCCATCTTCCTCGAAGACTTTTGCATCACGTGCCCCCATCCCGGCCAAGGGAATCGCAGCCAGATAGGATAACGCCTTTTTAAATTCATGGTCGACGATGAGGGATCGCAGGCGAACCAACCAAAGCAACTTTTTAGTATTGAAATCGATCAGGGCATCTGAGCTGACGGGGCTCTCTAAAAACACTCGCGCTTCCTTATCCGAGGGAGCTATTTTGATTTTTCTTAAGTTGCGAAGAGCGGCGTAGCGAATTTGGGCCTCATAGCGAACCATGGCATCTTGAGAGCGATCAATGGCATTTTTGTAGAGAGCTAAAGTCAGTGTTGGTTCACGGTCGGTGATTTCATAGACCAGACCCAGGCGGACCCTGGCGCGAGCGGCTTCGGTATACTGGGAATAATCGGAAATAAACACATCATATAATGGAATCGCTTCTTCATACTGGGCGCGCCGGAAATAGGATTCCGCGACGTTGAGAAGGATCGTGGGATGAATAGGCTTCACCAAAGATGCCTTTTGTTTTTCAAAGGCGCGAACCACGTTTTCGGTATGTCCAAGCTTAAGCTCTGTAAAGATCAAATAGGCCAAGCGAATTTGTCCTGGCAAGAGTTTCTCAACCGTTTTTTCACCTAGGAAATCTTCCAACTGATCAATCTGTCCCAATTGGGCCAAGCAGTGCAGGATACCCTCACCGGCCGAGCTGGATTCCTCATAATCAAAATTTTCTTTGCTCTTCACATAGAGTCTTTTGGCCTTGTTTAATGCCTGGACGTAGTCCTTTTTCTCTATGTGATAGGCCAGCTGATACTTCAAAATTCCCCGGGCCATATTGTAATCTTTTGTTCTTTCCGAAAGAGCATCCAGGGTTTGTAAGGCCATACGCACGGGCCCTAAATCTCCTTTTCGAATACCTTCCTTGATAATGGCGTTGGCCTTGAGATATTCGTTCATCAGCAGGTTGGAATCTTCCCCGTATTTTTGCTCGTAGAGTGTGATGGACTTAAACATCAGTCCGTACTTATTTTTTCGAAAGAGGTTAATCGTCAGCTGCATGTGAGCTTCTTTTTCATCCTTTTCAAAAAGGCGATCCTTAATTGGAAAGAAATGCTCCGGCCCCTTGCGATCCAAATTTATACCAGAATCAAATTTCGGAGCGAGGGCGCTATAATCCCAAAAAAACGCGGCCCCATAGCGAAAATCTCGGTATGGTTTTTCCTCGGCTTTGGAAGACTGCAGTGCGGCCTCAGGCTGAACCGCGACAGGTGAGGGAGTACGAGCAGGTTCGGGGTTGGTCTTTGCGGCAATCTTAACGGGCCGGACAACCTTTTCCGTCCGGTCAGAACCACTATTGCTCAACACCGGAACTTCGACCTTACTCGGTGTTCCCTCATCGATCCAAAAATCAATAATGTACTTATTATCGGCATCCTTATAGAAGTTGAAGATCTCGACCTGGGCACTGGCCAGGGAAATAGTAATTTCAGGTTTTTTGCCTTCCGTAACTTCTTTGGTGAAATTGACAGTTTTAAAATACTTTTTCTGAAGATCTATTTTGCTCAACTGCTCCGCAACCTTTTCCAGAAAGGTAAAATCCAGTGAGCGCAGCACCAGCTGTTCAGGGTGTCCTTCAATGAGAAGCAGGTCTTTGGGGGCCATAACAGACCACCGCAAATGAGTCTTGAAATTCTCCTGAACCAAAGTCTGAGCGTAACCAAACTTGGAATCGCCGAAGATTAGCGCAAGGATTATAAATAACCAAAAAGGGTGACGTAAAGGCAATGTCAATAATCCTAATATCTTCAAATGAAACTTCCTGTTCCACGAGAAAGGGCCCGGCAAAAAGGACGCACAGGCCACGCTCTATTTCCCATTCTAACCGTTGGTGGATTTTTTAAAAGGAAAATTTTGCTGGGGGGAGAATTTTCCTAGGGAAATATTGACAGTGTAAGACTGTCGACCTTTCGCAAGCGCCGAAACCGGACTCACTTTCAAGCATTTAATCTATTAACGTGTTAATCACTGAGATGATCAGTCGGAGGTTATAAACCTTCTGAAGAATTTACAGGGAATTCCGAAGTGACATTTTGGCACCGGACAAGGGTACTGAGATCCGATTGATTGGGGCCGGGAGCGGCGATCTGAGCGACATCATCCATCATGCCCTTCTTCTTGAGCTTCTCTATTAGCGTAGTTCTATTTACACGCAGAAGCTTCGAGGCCTGGTTCTTGTTTCCGCCGGTTCGCTCAAGCGCCTGCACTATTAAGGAGTCTTCAATATCGGCCAGTGCCTGCTTCAAGTCTATTCCCTCGTCAGGAAGAGTCACGCAATGTTCGTAAAGCCCTGGAACGGACTGCCCTTCCACCATTTTCAGAGGGAGATCTGCCAACTTTACCTTATTGCCCCCTTTCAAAATCACCAAGCGTTCAATGAGATTTTCCAACTCTCGGACATTGCCGGGCCAATCATAGAGCATTAACGCCTCAAGGGCCTTGTCTTCAAAATCAATGGCATTTCGACCGTCGGCGCTGACATATTTTTTTAAGAAATAAGCAACCAAGAGTGGAATATCCTCTCGTCTCTCGGCCAATGAGGGGATTCTGATTGGGATGACATTCAAACGATAGTAGAGATCTTCGCGAAAATCGCCCTTTTCCACCCTTTCCTCGAGATTGCGATGGGTGGCGGTAATAATCCGCACATCAATAGGGATAGTACGATTGCTCCCCACTGGTTCAATCGTACGGCCCTGAATAGCGCGCAATAGCTTCACCTGGAGTAACAACGGCATATCGCCAATTTCATCTAAAAATAAAGTCCCGGTATTGGCGGTTTCGAAACGTCCCATCCGATCAGAGATGGCCCCGGTAAAAGAGCCGCGAATGTGCCCAAATAATTCACTCTCGAGCAGCTCACCCGGAATAGCGCCACAATTGACTGAAACCAGTTTATTTTTGGTCCTGCTTGATAACTGATGAAGAGCATTGGCGATAAGTTCCTTACCCGTTCCGGATGGACCGGAAATTAAAACCGTGGAATCGGAACTGGCTACTTTTTTTACCCGCTCAAAAATTTCTTTCATTTTCTGGGAACGTCCGACCATGCCACAAAACAAATCGGCACTCTCCGGCAATTCCAATTTTAATCGACGCATTTTCGATGATAGGGGCCGAGACTCAGAATTCATCGAATCATGGGCATGCCCCATGCAACGAAAGCTCTGCAATTCGATCCCCGTGTACGTCAGGCTGGTGGTCAATGCATCTTCCAGCAATCTATCTAAGACGTTGAGATCAAATGGCTTGGTCAAATAGTGAAAGACCCCTTTCTTGGTGGCGGCAATGGCGGTTTCGATAGTTCCAAACCCCGTCATCACAACGGATGAAAAACGCGCGCCACGATCTTTTAAAATATCAATGAGCATGAGCCCATCAAGTCCACCGGGATCGAAGGTCATATCCGTAAGCAAGACGAAGGGCATACCCGTTGGCCCGTAAAATTCCTTCTGCTCCAAAAATGACTCTGGGGTGGTGAAAAGTACAATAGGAATCTGAAAGCGAGACTTTAGAAAGCGTACGACAGATGGTCCTAAAAGTTTGTCATCCTCTACAATGACAATCGAAGGTGTGGCCATGGATTTGCCAAGCGCATCGGGCGACTGACCCTCGTCTCCGCGCTTGTAAGAATCCTTCAAAAAATCAACATCTCTCATGTGTGTGTGTGCTCAAGGGTTTCTGACTTGAAAACAGACCCTAGAAATAATCCTAGAACAATACCGCCATTCGTGTCAATTTTCAGACACTGGCCCAAGCATTCCCCGTCACATTGTAATATCAATGAGTTCTATCCTCTCGTGGCCCTAATGCAAAAGCTTCTGAATGAAGGGCCCTACTTTTTCTGGCCCTCCCACCCAATAGTAGAAGACTACGAGCAATAGGCAGAACAACCCCATAGAGGTCATGGCGTAGGCCACAGGTCGAATTGATTTCAGCCAAAAGATGTACGCAAACTGGGCACAGATCAGCATCATTGGGATGGCCCAAAAAGGCGTATATCGCAAAATGAAAACAAGAATGTCCATTTATTGCTTAAAAATGGGATTTCAATTCATCAAGCTTATCAAGACGTTCCCATGGAAATTGTGTTCGCCCAAAATGTCCGTAAGCAGCAGTATCGGCATAGATAGGGCGCAACAGGTCCAGTCGTTCAATAATGGCCTTTGGCCGCATATCAAACAGCTTGTTCACAACTTCAGTGAGCTTGGTCAAATCAACTTTTTCCGTCCCTGAGGTATCCACCAGGAGGGACATTGGTTGGGCCACGCCAATGGCATAGGCGACCTGAACGAGAGCACGCTCAGCCAGTCCTGCGGCCACAATATGTTTGGCAATATGGCGAGCAGCATAGGCAGCTGAACGATCCACTTTTGACGGGTCTTTACCGGAGAATGCTCCACCACCATGGGCCCCATGACCACCATAAGTATCGACAATAATTTTTCGTCCGGTGAGTCCGCAGTCTCCCATCGGTCCACCGGTTACAAATTTACCAGTTGGGTTAATGAAGAACTTGGTCTTGTTATCGAGCAATTCAGCGGGAATGACTTTTTTAATAACCTCTTCACGAATTGCTTCTTCAATTTGTTTCAAGGTCATATTGGCTGCGTGCTGGGTTGAAACAACCACGGCTTCGAGACGCTTTACCTTTCCATTAACATACTGGGCAGATACCTGGGTCTTGCCATCCGCACGAAAATCTTTGCAGGTTCCATTTTTCCGCACTTCACTCAAGCGCAACGCCAAACGATGGGCGAGATCAATGGTGAGAGGCATATAACTCTGTGTCTCGTTATTAGCATATCCGAACATGAGACCCTGATCACCGGCCCCTTGCTCTTTGTTCCCTTTCTCATCAACACCCATTGCAATGTCGGGTGATTGTCTATCCAAGGTCACCATGACACCGCAAGTTCCGGCGTCGAAACCCTTATCGCTATGATCATATCCAATTTGACGAATCTTATTTCGCACGATCTGCTGGAGATCGACCTGGGCCTTGGTGGTAATTTCACCGGCCACGACGACTAAACCTGTTGTGATCAGAGTTTCACAGGCCACTCGTGAGTATTGGTCCTGGGCAAGCATTGAGTCTAAAACAGCGTCACTAATCTGATCAGCCATTTTATCAGGATGGCCTTCGGTAACAGACTCAGAAGTAAATACGTAATCTTTTAACATGACTATCTCCTCAATGAATGAACAAAAATGCCTGAAAGTTTATACACTATGGCGATAGGTCAAGCAACACTTAGCGGGTGGCAAAAAAACGGAATAAATTGGGATCACGGTAGTAGTAAACACCTTCGCCGGTAAAAGGCACCACGTAGGTCTTTTCATTGATTTCAACAACCTTGAAGGTTTGCCCCTGAGAATCAAAAAAATAGTAATAAAATCGATACTGCCCAGCCTGATAGACCTTCCACAATGCTTTCCAATGAGGAATTAATCCGCCGGCCCCCTCCGGTAAAGGGACAAAATCGTCCCATAATGAGGCCATATTGATACGACCGACCATGGAAGCCCTTGAAAAATAGCGCACCCCCTCGTAGCTATCGGTCTCTTTGAGAATGCTGAGTGATAAGTCCAGATTCTCTTTTCGCAATCTTTCACCTGAACCAGAGCCATCCGGACAAAAGATCTTTGGGGCCCCATGCATATAATAGTAGGTAAAGGAAAACTCGCCTTCTTTGAGCAAAAGATTGATCCAGGTATTCTTGGCCAGATGAGAAGCTTTCTGTTGTATCAGAGTCAAAAAGAGTGGTTCTCTTTCACTCAAATTGGCATAAAAGCTAATACCATGTCGCTTCTTTACGACCCGTAGCACATCGCGACGTTCGAGAGAATTTGGACCATCCATGGTTCCAACTTCATTAAAAAGAATCGTCTCCATGGCAAAGAGTGCCTGATAAATTTCCGCGTGCTTGCTCCAGAACTGATAGACATTGACATATTTTTCCATCACAAACTTTTTCAGCTCGTCACGCGCTTTAAGTTTCTGGGCAATATATTCTGCCACGGTTATGGGTTGCCCTCCCTCCTGATAAATAAGGTTGCGCAAAATCAACCGATAGTAATTGAGTTTTCTTAATTCTCGATTTCTCCAATCGCTTAAACGAAGGCGACTTTCAGCATGCCCGCGAGCAAGAATATTTCGGGTAATCGTGATGAAAGAGGACAAATCATAGCGATTATTCTCTTCTAAAAAAATTTGCTCATGCGCTAAATTAAAATGCAACGTATTGACGAGTGTACGAAAAAAAATATCGCTTTTTGATTGATTATGCGTAGGTGCTCCATCTTCCAAAATACGCCGAGCAAAGAAAATTCTATTGGAAAAGCGATTTCCAAGAACGTCTTCTCTAAATTTGAAACGATCATATTCTCCCCGCATTCTGAGATGATTGACCGGATACTTAAAGGGTTTTAAAAAGGGAGCATCATGCAGCACGGCCTCAAAAAGTGCCTGAATTTCCTTGATCAGGATTGAAGATTTTTGCTGTAGTTCGCCCTTGGAAACGACATCTGTGCTCTCAAAAAAATCTTTTTTAAGGTCAAGGGCCAGGTCGACCTTTTTCTCAATCACGTCTATCTGGGAATTGATCTCTTGAAAGTCATGATTCCCATCTAATAAAACCAGATTCTTCTCGATCCAGGTGATTTTCTCCTCAATCAGAGGGACATGTTGAATAATCGTGTCCGAATCGAGCGAACCATCAGGCAGGAGCGGTATAAAACTGCCGTCCCCGTTAAAGGCAGCCAGTCTTTTATAATAAGTATTTTCCGTTCCAGAGGAGCAAAGTTCTCGCACATACTGCCTGCTTATTTCCCGATACTGATGCAAGGTACTGGGGGAGATTTGGGCACCGAAATCTTTGCTCTCGGACGCCCGGGCAGACAATGAAAATAATATTGAGGATAGAAGAAACCAAACAGTCCACATATCTCTATCTTTCTAATGACCGGATAAAGTCGGATTCCCACAGGCCCAGGCAGGTGGTGTTAGAAAGAACAAGAAAGAGTGTTGAAGGGTTGGCCAACCTATTAAGCTGTTGCAAGATCTCGCTGGCATTCTTGGCCAGATGGGACTCCTTACCGCGTTTATTGAGATCACTGACCAGCTGCTCGCAATCGAGATTGCCACGTCCTTTGACCGTACTGGCCCGCTCGGGCTTAGCAAGGATAACTCCATCACTATTCATGAGAGAGTTCACAAATTCTTTTTGAAAAACATCGCTCCTGGCCGTTGCCGAGGCGGGATCGAGAACAACCCAGATTTTTTTCTGAGGAAACTGCAGCTTGATACTCTCAATTGTATATTCCACGGCCCGTGGGTGATGGGCGAAATCATCAATGACCAGTGATGATCGATAAACTCCCCGCACCTCTTGACGACGCTTCACCATTTTCAAATCTGAAATCGCATGACTGAGGACTTCACCCGAAATCCCTTCAGCCAGGGCATAAAGCAGGCCTGCTGCCAAGTTGAGGACATTGTGACGGCCCACCAGATTGGTATTAAAAGTATAATCGCGTCCTTTGAATTTTAGACGAAAGCGCGAGCCTTCGGGCGTTAACTGTTCAATATAGGGCCCACACTCCTTATTATCTCCATAAAAAATCCAGGAATCTTTCCCGCCACATTCTTGCGCCAGCTCTAAGATCGCAGGATAGTCCGCACAGGCCACAATGGTCTTTTTAATTTCCGGCATGGCCAGGCGGAACTGCTCTTTAATTTCTTCCACGTTGTTAAAGATATCCCCGTGATCGAATTCCAGAGATGTCAGGATCAGGTTATCGATGGAGTAGCTGCGAAATTTTGAGTATTTCTCAAAGTAGGCACTGTCATACTCGTCGGACTCAATAAAGAAAAAGCGCCCATCGCCCATTGCGGCCGGAGCCAGCTCATCAATCACTCCACCGATGAAATGTCCGGGGTGCATTCCGATCTTCATGAATATTTGTTCTAAAAGATAAGTCGATGTGGTTTTGCCGTGAGTCCCGGCAATGCCTACCACATTCACATCTCCCAGAATCAGGCCACCAAGTGCGGCGGGAAATGAACAGTAGGGCACGCCTGATTTTTCAATCCGCAAAGCATCGACCCCGCCCTTCGGGATAACATTACCCACAACCACCATATCGAACTGCGAGAGTAACGCCTGAATTTGCGCATCGGTGGTCAGTTGACTCAGATCGTGCAAGGGAATGCCGGTCTTCTTGAGATAGTCTCCCATGGGAGGATAAAAACGTTGATCACATCCTTCGATGTGATATCCCTTTTCTTTGAGGAGACAAGCGGTCGCACCCATGCCCGTTCCGCAAATGCGGTACATGAATATTTTTTTTATTTTATTTTTTCGTAAGGCCAAGTCATGAACAGACAAAGCGCCGCCTGGAACTGTCATAATTTTCTCCACGTAGACTCTTACTCAAATTTTATCGCAATTTCCAAACCGCTGCACCAAGTTCTCGTCGAAGAGTATTGAGATTGTCCTTGGCGTACCAATATTGAGTTGTTCCATTAGTGAGCAGAATATACCCCAGCTTTTGCTCGGGATTAATCCACACGGATGTTCCGGTAAAACCCAGATGGCCAAAGGTTAACGGACCTGCACCCTTTCCTGCCAGTGTCGTCTCAGGATTCTGCACACGATCCCAGCCTCGGACAAAACGAGGTTCGTGCCCCGAACTTTTGCCGGCACGAATATAATCGATCATTTTTGACAAGAAATCGGTTTTCTTTTGCAAATTCAAGAGCGTTTTGCCGACGCCAGAGATGGTGGAAAACAGGCCGGCATGGGCAACTTTTTCCCTAATATAGAAGGCATTGTCGTCATGGACCTTACCTTGAACAGCTTTCCCCTGACGAGTTCCGGTCACAGGGCAAACGGCCGCTTTGGGAAGCTCAGTCCAATGGCACATTTCTGAGTCATGCACAGAGCGGCAGAGTGTGTAAAGTGACTGCCCGAGTTTCTCTTCGGCCATTAACTGTGCCCGAATTGCCGAATAGTCCGAATACAGCTCCGGGGATGAAGTGATTTTAAAAGAATTTATTTTTTCGCGCCAAGAGTCGCAAGACAGTCGCCCCCAGGCGGGAAGTCCACCACGATGCTCAAGGCAAAGGATGGCTTCAGGAGAAAAAATCTCGGGTCGGAGCAGATAGCTAATTCCGAGGATCATGGGCTTGGTCACGGAGGCGAGATCAAAATACCAGCCATGCGGGGAGGGATGACTCTCAACTCTGCCCCACTCAAAAAATTCCTGGCCGGCAGTCTGAAAATCAACCACCCCAAAGGCGAGCTGATCAAAATTTTGCGCCGGCCAAAGTCGAGAGATAATTTCCTGCGCTTCCGACAAAGCTGGTTGTAGCTGCATGACGATTATTTTCCGTGTTCAATCGCAGCTTGGGCCGCCGCCAAACGAGCAATGGGCACCCTGAAGGGAGAGCAGCTGACATAATCCAATCCGGCCCGATGACAGAATTGGATGGAGCGCGACTCACCACCATGCTCACCACAGATACCAGTGTGGAGCTTGGGGTTTTTCTCCTTCCCAATCTTATTGGAGTACTCGATTAAAAAGCCTACGCCAGACTGATCGAGGGTAATAAACGGGTCCGCATCCAAAATACCCTTGGCTACGTACTCACCTAAAAATTTTCCCGCATCGTCGCGCGAAAGACCAAAAGTTGTTTGGGTGAGATCATTGGTTCCGTAGCTGAAAAACTCCGCCACTTGCGCCAACTCGCCGGCCATGATCGCGGCCCTTGGCAGCTCAATCATTGTTCCGACTTTGTATTCGATGGTCTGCTTTTTCTCCGCAAACACCTGTTTCGCCACCTCTTCTAAATCTTGCTTCAGAATGGTCAGCTCCTTGAGTGTGGCCACCAGGGGAATCATAATTTCAGGATAGACCTTAATTCCCTGGGTCTGGGCCATGATCCCGGCCTCCAAGATGGCGCGAACCTGGACCTTATAAATTTCCGGGAAGGTGATGCCCAAGCGACAGCCCCGATGCCCGAGCATGGGATTGAACTCATGCAACTGCTTTGCACGCTCGTCTACCTCGAGCAAACTTACGTGGAGCGCTCGCGCTAACTCTTCCTTTTCATGCAACTCGTGAGGCAAAAATTCATGCAGGGGTGGATCAAGCAAGCGAATATTACTTGGCAATCCGTCCATGGCCTTAAAAATTCCAAAAAAGTCATCCCGCTGAAATGGCAGTAGTTTGGCCAAAGCGCGCTCACGTTCCGTCTTATTTTTGGCAAAGATCATCTCGCGAACGGCCAAGATTCTCTCAGGGTCAAAAAACATATGTTCTGTTCGGCAAAGGCCGATACCCTGAGCGCCGAATTTGCGAGCGATGAAGGCATCTTGAGGATTGTCAGCGTTGGCCCGTACCTTGAGCCGGCGGACGGCATCGGCCCATTTCATAAATTCACCAAAGCTATCGGAAACTTTTGCTTCAAGGGTCGGAACAATTCCTTCCATGACCTCGCCTGTAGCGCCATCGATGGTGAGAAAGTCTCCTTCCTTGTACTCACGGTCTTTGATGGTGAGTATTCTATTTTCATGATCGACTTTAAGCGCCGAGCAACCAGCGACGCAGGGCTTGCCCATCCCACGGGCCACCACCGCTGCGTGGGAGGTCATGCCTCCCCGTGCCGTCACAATACCTTCGGCCGCCACCATTCCGGCAATATCTTCGGGGCTGGTCTCTTGGCGAACCAACATCACTTTTTTACCGGCCTCATGAAGCTTTACCGCTTGATCGGCGGTAAAAACTATTTCACCGGAGGCGGCACCGGGTGAGGCAGGCAGACCTTGGGCCAAAACTTCTTTCTTGGCGTTGGGGTCAAGCCTGGGATGCAGGAGTTGATTTAAATCTTCCGGATTCACGCGCATTAAAGCTTCTTTTTCAGTAAGAATTTTTTCCCTAACTAAATCGACGGCTATCTGAATGCCGGCATTGGCGGTGCGTTTTCCATTCCTGGTTTGTAAAATATAAAGCTTTTGTTTTTCAACCGTGAACTCGATATCCTGCATGTCGCGATAGTGATGCTCGAGCTTTTGATAAACATCACAGAGTTCCCCGTAAACCACTGGCATCACTTCCTCAAGCGTCTTGAGCGAGCGATTGCCATCATTTTTAGAAAAGTTATTGATCGGCCCGGGAGTTCTGATTCCGGCCACCACATCTTCGCCCTGAGCATTTAACAAATATTCGCCAAAAAAGCGCCTCTGACCTGTACCAGGGTCTCTAGTAAAACAAACACCCGTGGCCGAATCCTCGCCGAGATTGCCAAAAACCATTGACTGAATATTGACCGCAGTACCCCAATTATGGGGAATGTTGTGCAGATTGCGATACTTGATGGCGCGAGTATTATTCCATGATCCGAAGACGGCCCCCACCGCCATCCATAATTGCTCGGCGGGATCGGTTGGAAAGGCCTTACCGGTTTCTTCCAAAATGATACGCCGGTAATGTCCCACCAATTCTTTGAGATCGCTGGCCTGCAAGTCAGTATCCAAGTGATAGCCGCGCGCCTCTTTCATGTCCTCCATGCAGGCCTCAAGCAAGGAGATGTTCAGCCCAATGACCACGTTGGCATACATTTGAATGAAGCGACGGTAAGAGTCCCAGGCGAAACGAGGATTGTTTGTTTCACGCGCCAGACCCTCGACTGTTTTTTCGTTTAATCCCAGATTCAGGACGGTGTCCATCATGCCAGGCATACTGGCCCGGGCGCCACTGCGGACGGAGAATAGAAGTGGCGAGGCAGGATCACCGAATTTTTTCTGGGTTATTTTTTCAATAAAACTCAGAGAGTCTAAGACTTGCCCCCTGACGTCGTCGTTAATGACCTTTTTATTATTTTGATAATCAATGCAAGCTTCGGTGGAGATGGTAAAACCTGGGGGGACACGCAACCCCAGTGAGGCCATCTCTGATAAGTTGGCTCCCTTCCCCCCCAACAAATCTTTCATGTTGCGGTTACCTTCCGTCTGTTCGGCGCTGAAACGATAAACCCATTTTTTTGTTGCCATGTTTTACTCCAACTTTGATCTATAATTTCAAATGATCTTGCAAATATTGACCTAACTTATCCATGCCGACCCGTTCTTGTGTCATGCTGTCGCGATCGCGCACGGTGACGGCCTGGTCCTTAAGTGAGTCATAATCCACCGTAAGGCAGTAGGGCGTCCCGATCTCATCTTGGCGGCGATAGCGCTTACCAATTGAGCCGGCGGTATCGTACTCCGCGCGATATTTTTTCTGAATCTCCTGAAAAATTTTCTGCGCCACCTCTTCCAGCTCGGGCTTTTTCATGAGCGGCATCACCGCGACTTTGATGGGGGCCATGGAAGGGCGCAACATCAGAACAGTTCTTTCAGTTTCAGGATTACCGGCATTTTCCACCCGATAGGCATCACAAAGCAGGGCCAAGATATGGCGGTCACATCCCACCGAGGTCTCTATCACGAAAGGAATGTACTTTTTATTACCATCGACCTGATCGACATACTGCTGGTTTTTTCCGGAGAACTGCTGATGGGCCGTGAGATCAAAATCGGTGCGGGAGTGAATCCCCTCCATTTCACCCCAGCCGATGGGAAATTCATACTCAATATCAACCGCCGCATCGGCGTAATGGGCCAGCTTGTCGGCAGGATGGGGTGCCCAACGCAATTTTTCAGCGCGCAGACCATTTTCAAGATGCCATTTCCAGCGAAGGTCCTTCCACATTTCCATCGCCGCTTTCTGCTCACCGGGTTTGATAAAATACTGCATTTCCATCTGCTCAAATTCACGCGTCCGAAAGATAAAATTTCCCGGAGTAATTTCATTTCTGAAGGCCTTGCCTATCTGAGCGATGCCGAAGGGAAGTTTCTTACGCATGGAACTTTGGACATTTAAAAAATTGACGAAAATTCCCTGGGCGGTTTCAGGACGGAGATAGGCCACGGAAGCGGTATTTTCCACGGGGCCGACTTGGGTTTTGAACATGAGGTTGAAATCTCGGGACTCCGTGAACTGGCCTTTGGCACCGCACTTGGGGCAAGGTGCCGTGAGATTAATTTGATCGGTTCGAAAACGCTCTTTACAGCTCTTACAATCCACCAAGGGGTCAGAGAAGCCATCCACATGGCCAGAGGCCTTCCAGACGGTTGGGTGCATGAGAATAGATGCATCAACCCCAACCACATCCTCACGGAAGGTCATGGATTTCCACCAGCTATTTTTGACATTGAGTTTGAGTTCGACACCAAGTGGGCCAAAATCCCAGCAGCCGCCAAAGCCGCCGTAAATTTCTGAACTCTGAAAAATGAAACCTCGTTGCTTGCAAAGGCTGACGAGATCATTCATGGATTTTAAGTCTGTTAGGCCCACAGCACTGACTCCTCGTGATGTAATTTTTGGGAAGTGTAACAAGAAGGGGTCAAGTTGTCGGCCCTTTTTCCGCTTTAACTGGATTGCCCGAGCTGATACAGCTTGAAATACTCGCCTTGTTTAGACAAAAGCTCAGTGTGTTTTCCTTGCTCCACAATTTCTCCGTTGCGCATAACATAAATACGATCAAAGTCGGCAATAGTCGAAAGCCTATGGGCCACTGCAATAATCGTCTTGTCGGCCCCCAACTCTCCCATCGCCTTTTGCACAAAGCGCTCCGACTCATTATCAAGGGCCGAGGTGGCTTCGTCGAACAGGTAGATTGGAGGGTTCCGCATCAAGGCCCGCGCCAAGGTGATTCTTTGCTGCTGTCCTCCCGACAATTTTACTCCGCGATCTCCGATAATCGTTTGATCCTTCTCCGGCATCGCCTGCACAAAAGAAGTGGCGTAGGCGGTTTTCAGAGCATCCCTTAAACGTCCCATCTGCTCATCTTCCGGTGCGGGTTTGTCCAGGGTCAGACAAAGATTGAAGGCAATGGTGTCGTTGAAGAGAAAAACATCCTGACCGACGAGTCCAAAGAGGTTGCGTCTGGCGGTATTTTTAGTATCACAGACGTCTTTGCCATCGATAAACAACATGCCGGGGGGTAGGTTATACAGTCCTAAAAATAAATTTATCAAGGTGGTTTTTCCGGCACCTGACGGACCTACAAAGGCCACGCGTTCACCCTTATTGATGGTAAAGTTCACATTTTTTACCACCTCATTTTCGCCATAGGAAAAAGAAAGATTGCGCGCGACGATCTTGTCAGAGAAGGTCGTGGGGGCATGGGTCCCCTGATCAATTTCTTCAGGCAGATCGAAAAAATGGAAGATGCGCTCTCCCGCCGCCTGGGCCTGGTTTAACTTGATATTGGCTTGGGCATACTTGCGAATAGGGTCCATGAGTAAGGCCATGGCGGTAATGAAGCTCACAAAATCGCCGGTGGTAATAGCGCCTGAGTGAATACGATAATGAGCAAAAACAATAATACCGGAAAAGGCCAAAGCGCCCACCAGCTCGACCATGGGATGGGCGATCTCCTCTACCATTGTGGTTTTCATCAGATGGTTGAAGTACTGATCTTGCACGCGCAAGAAACGAAGGGATGCCAAATTTTGCAAGCTAAAGGCCTTGATCACTTTATTGCCAATGATGCCTTCGGAAAGGGTATGAGTCAGCCCACCCAGCTCCTCCTGAACGTGATGCTGATTCTTGCGCACCAATCTGCCACTTTTGCTAAAAATATAAATGAACAGCGGAGCGGTCAGCAAGATCACCAAGGTTAGCTGCCAATCACGATAAAGCGCCAAGCCAAACATGAACACGGCGGTCAGAGGTTCACGGACAATATCGATGGCACCTTTTAAACCTTGGGAAAAAATATGGGTGTCATTGATAAGACCGCTGACCAGCGCCCCTTGCTTTTGATCATTAAAAAAACTTAAAGGGAGACTTTGAATCTTGCGATAAAACTGCTCTCGCACCCGACAGGTGGTTTGATCAACCACATAGCGAAGCCAGTAAAAATGATAAAAGCGGCAGGGGAAATTAAGGATCATGATAAAGAGCAACAGTCCCGCCAACCCCAAAGCGTCGTTTAGATTTGAAGTGGCACTGAGGCCTTGATCAAAAATGGGCTTCACCAGGTAAGCTTGCCAGGCCTTGAGTAAGGCCAGTAAGAACGAAAAGATCAACGCCCCGATCACTTTTCCTTTATGGTGAACAAGATACGGGTAGAGGCGTTGAAAAAAACTTTTATTCATAATGAATGGCCATTATATGACGAGTGAAAGTGTTTTGAAATCGAAAGGATGCAAATGGACGTGAAATAGAAAATAATCCACCAGTTCCTTCACCGATATGTCCTCTGAAAAGGTAAAATCTGGATAGCGCGTTTCCCGCACCTGGAGCAGAAATTTCCACAAAGGTGTTTGAGAAGCCCCATGCCTGCCATCCGCGATCAGGCCGGCATCGGCAAATCCCCCTTTCTCCGCCAAAAGGCCCAGGCGCAGCTGGGAGGAAAGGGGCACCCCGGATAGAACGCATTTTTCCAGTAGCGGAAAGATCCCAAGCTCGAGCATTAATTTGCTGACAAAAAGGGCCAGCTGACCGGGCAGATTGGCTTGAGTGTTGAGAGAGCGATCCAGATAAATGAGGGCATTACTCAGAACGCGAAAAAAACCCACCATCTCATCATTGTGAACAGACTCATTTTCATCAACCTCCTCCCAATCATGAATCGAGGCCTGGGGGGCCAGCTTGTTTATCGTTTCAAGAAAAAAGCAGCAGAGGGCATAGGCCTTGTAATCGTGCCTGATCTTCTGATGGCACCAGGTGGCCTCAAATTCTTTTCCCGCCAACAGTCCATCAGAGGAAGAACGACCGCTGACCACGCCATGGCACAGATGTCCCAGCTCGATATCACTTCCCTTCTGGTGCTTGCCTCCCCCGCGCCCTCCATAGAGCAACACATGGGCAACCTGCCCATCGCGCAGGAGTAGCTTCATAATAACATGTCTGTCCTGGTACGGAATTTTAGAAAGTACCAAACCTTCAACTTTTCTCTGCATGTATGTACTGCCCGGGACGGGACGCGCCTCCCTTTACATAAATAGGCCGAAACATGAGTAAACCAAATTCCATAAAGTTTGTCTCGAAGCTTGAGCGGGGTACGCGGTGAATGTGGGTGGGGCAGAGAATATACCGCAAAGGCCCCCCCATCTCTTCCGCCTCGTCCCACCATCTGAAACCAAAGATCATAAGCTTCAACCTCATACGTGATAAAAACATTTTGAATGGAGGGAAGATTGACACCATGACTCAAGGCGGTGGTGGCCACGAGAATTTGCAGGCCGCCGTCACACTTGGCAAGGGCCTCACTAAACTCACTTGACTGACCACCAACCATCCCGAGCGCCTGGAAGCCCAATTTTTGAAGTAACTTGACCCGCTGAAAGACCTCCTCGCGATAGCGACAGAAAATCAGACAACGCTCCCGTTTCTTGAAATATAATTTCCACCAGAGTACCGCCTCTAACATTTTCCTCCCCGCGGGAAAGGCCGGGAAGATGGTCATTCTCTTGGGAGAGAAGCGAAAATGATGATTCCCATAATTGAGAAACATGACGTTTGTAAAACCTAAGTTAGCGGTGTCCCGCCACTCTGATTGCAAGGCTTCGTCGAAAGTGGCGGTCAGACCGATGACGGGCCCGTGGGCGTGGGATAGATCAAAAAAGGTTTCAATTAATTTAGGTCTGAACCCAAATCCCCAGTAATAAAGCAGATGAAACTCATCCAAAATAAATATGGCATCTGAACGAGTCATAAGCTTCCGGGCCCTTGGACCGGAAAAAATTTCGAAGGTCATAATTAAAATTTCTGAACCGCCGAAGGCCGCCCTGTGATCCGTCTCATTAAATTCCAGTACGTTTTTAGGTGCCTGGATAACGATTGGTAAATCATGGAGCGTCTCATGACATCGACGAAAAAAATCATTCGCCAGTGATCGCAAGGGAGAAAGATAGACGATGGCACCGCCGCCTCTCTCATGCATCTGTCGGGCCATTTCTAAAATGGCCGAGGTTTTACCTGCGGCAATGGGAGCAAGGAGAAGTAAAAAGTCGGTCATGGCCGTCCATCCTGCAAGATGGTTAACGTACTGTTATTTTTAACATCTGAATATTTCTAGCGCCTTCTAGCTCCGACTGACAAAGTCTGCTATTTCAGAATTGATGCACAAAAGTACACTGGTAAAAAAAAAGTTCGAATAAGTTTCTAATGTTCCGAAGAGTTAGCCAAGAAAGGACAAACGATCTTATGAATAAACTAAAAGCGTGCTCCTTAATGAGCAAAATGGATCGAGGCCGTGGCGAAATTTAAGATTCTCCAGATAGGCAAATTCTATTTTCCCTATCGCGGGGGAATCGAATCTGTCACGCAATCCCTCAGCGAAGGATTGGCAAATGCCGGAATGGATGTCACGGTTATGTGTTCGATGGAGAAACGTTGGTCCTCCATGACAAGAGAAATTGAGGGAGTCAAGGTTGTAAAAGTTCCACAGCTAGGCGTGATCGCCTCTCAGCCGTTTACTCCCACCTGGCCTGATGTTTATAAAGATCTGGCCCAGGAAGCTGACCTCATTCATATTCACTGCCCCAATCCCTTGGCAGAATTATCTTTTCTACTCGCCCCAAAGCACTGTCCGGTGGTGATTACTTATCACTCCGATGTGATTCGCCAAAAATGGCTCCTGCCCTTTTACTATCCGTTGCAAAAAATGTTTCTACGGGCGGTGGATCGCATTATTGTCCCGACCGTGAATCATATCCGCTATGGTGCCGGTCTGAAGGATTTACAGGATAAATGCACCCTGATTCCTTTTGGCCTGGACCCCGCCAGCATGGAAAAAAATATTGTCTCGAATGTGATAGGAAAAGAGCTGCAAAGCAAATATGGCCCTTACGCCTTATTCCTGGGACGACTGGTTTCTTACAAGGGTTTGGATTTTCTGATCGAGGCCATGCGTGATGTGAAACATAACCTCATTATTGCCGGTGACGGCCTTGAACGCAGCAGACTTGAGGCCTTGGTGGCGCAACACCAGCTTCAAGACAGGATTCATTTCTTCGGCAGTGTCGAAAATCAAGAGCTCTTCAGAGCGCTTTATCACTCTTGCCAGATGGTCGTGCTTCCAAGTGTGACACCGGCCGAAAATTTCGGAATGATTCAGCTCGAAGCCATGTGTGCCTCCAAGCCGGTAATTACAACGGATCTAAAATCCGGGGTTCCGGTCGTAGGCGAACCGGGGCGGACAAATTTGATTGTTCCCCCTCGCAATTCGGAACTTTTAGGTGAGGCGCTCAACTATCTTTTTAACAATCCCATTGAAGCCAAACGAATGGGGGCCATGGGGCGCCAGCGCTTTGAGAACATGTATACAATGGACAAGATGATCCAAGGTCACATCAACCTTTACTCAGAACTGATCCATCAGTCTCGCGTTGAGCGCGGCCTGGAAACGAGATCAGAGGCTCAAGTTATCCCTTTCCCACAACAGTCATCCTCAGCAGTTGATAAAAAGAAGAAAGTGGCCTAGAACTCTACGGCATGAATCGAGTCTTTTTGTATCCAGAAGAAATTGCTTCTCTTCGTCATGATCGCGAAATTGTGCTTCATGATGATTTGCGCCCCAAACACGTCCGTGAGGTTCTGAAGGCCCAGGTCGGTGATGATATTCGAATTGTTGCCATCAATTCCGGTCTCGGAGAGGCCAAGATTCTCCACCTTGATGAAAGCAGTCTGCGACTGTGTGTGTCCCCAATAGACCAGGACAAGAAACAGTATCTTGTCGATGAGATCTGGGTCGGGGCCTGCCGACCGCAAACGGTTAAAAAGATTTTTGAATATGCCACCGCCATGAGAGTCGGCAGGATTCGCTTTTTCAAGGCCGAACTTTCAGAAAAAAGTTACCTGACTTCAAAGATCTTTGAACCGGAAAATCAACGCCATCATCTGGCCCTCGGTTTGGCCCAATCAGGAATTTACTTTCAGCTGCCCCAGGTAACCGTATCGCCCTATTTTCCCACCCAAGCTCCCGACTCACCCGCCATTCTCTGCTCGACCACGGGGCGACAAACCTTATTTACCACTAAGCTCGAAGCGGCAGAGGTAACATTGGTCTTTGGTCCAGAACGAGGCCTAACCATAGAAGAGGAAGCGCGCTTTCTTAAGATGGGCATGACACCGGTCAAGGTTTATCCCTCAATCTTACGCATAGAGGTGGCCGTTATTAGTGCACTTTCCCAGCTTCACGCCCGACGCTTTTTTCTGGCATAATCGTTCTATGTCACAAATCAAAATTTCAGGATTCACCTTTATCAAGCACGGCTTGACTCTGGGTTATCCATTTTTGGAAAGTATTCAGAGTATTGACCCATTTTGTGATGAAATTATTGTCAATGTTGGTTTTGATGATCCAGACCTAAAAAAAGACGATGGCACCTTTCAGCATCTGGAAAATAATCTGAAAGGTGCAAAATATAAAATTTTAAAAAGCTATTGGAATCCTCTCCAAAAGGAGCAGGGACTCGTCCTCTCCGAGCAAACCAATATCGCGCTCAAGGCATGCCAGGGCGAGTATTGCCAGTATATCCAAGGCGATGAGGCCATCCATGAAAAAGATCTGCCCTTGATTTCGGCAGGGGTTACGTGCCTCGACCAAAACTCAGCTCTCGATGGACTGATCTACAATTATCTTCACTTCTACGGCAACATCGACATTATTCGCCGAACCCGCAAAGTCTATCGCCGCGAGGTGCGACTTATTCGCAACGGCAAAAATATTGTGAGCTGGTTGGACGCCCAAGGATTTCGCTATCCGGGTGGCGCTAAAATTCCCTGTGCTCAAATTGCGGCTTCCATCTATCACTATGGTTGGGCCAGAAAAGAAATTGTCATGAACAAAAAAGTCAAAAGCTTCGGCAAACTTTATCACGGTGACCAGTTTGAAAACCCTGATTTCACCTATCAGCGAGTTTGGGGTCTGGAGCGTTTTAACCAAACACATCCCCGCTGCATGCAGGCCTGGACCCTCGCCCATCACAATCCTCTCGATATCATGCAGCTACCATTATCCTTTCAGATCTCAGATCTTGGACTTGCCTTGTCGGATGCACTTGAAAAGATGACGGGGTTTCGCCTGGGAGAGTACAAGGGATTTAAGGTGATAAAAAAAATCTAGTTCGAGAGCAGCTTGTAACCCTGAGCGTAGATACTTTCAATGCGCACGGATGCCTCTTTGATTTTTTTCCTGAGGGCCGTGACATGATTGTCAATGACACGATCGGAGACATGGGTTTTGTCCCATACATATTTTAAAATGGCTTCCCGTGAGACCACCTGATCCACGCTCTCCCAGAGAATCGCCAGAATTTTGAACTCTTTGGGAGTTAAATCGAGCTTCTCTCCGTTGATCATCGCGGCACCATTTTTGAGGTCGACGGTGAGATTACCAATAGTTTTTCGCATTAACTTATTGGCATATTTTAACTTCGATTCAATGATTGCCAGCAGCTCTTCTTTCTCAAATGGTTTTTCCAGGTAGTTATCCGCGCCTAAACGATACGCCTTGGAATGGGCCTCAACCCCCTGCTGACCTGACAAGATAATAATTGGCACCGATTCCAAATCCGGAATGGATCGAATTCGATTGCACAATTCGTAGCCATCCATCTCGGGGAGACCCAGATCGAGGAGAATCAGCTCAGGCTTCACAACCAAAGCGCGTTTCAGGCCTTCTTCAGCCGTGCCTTCCATAAAAAGTCGATATCGGCTGCCAAGTAAGCTTCCCAACAAGTTACGCTGATCTTCACTATCCTCAATAATCAAAATGGTGCGCAAGAATTCAACTCCTAAAAAACTTTGACGGCCGAACGTACGGCCTTAATTTGTGCTAAATCCAATGTGGCCCAAACAAGCTTCTCGCCTTCGCCGCCATCGGCAAGCACATCGCCCCAAGGGCCGATAATAAGCGAGTGGCCAAATGTTTCTATCTTCTCATTATGCCTTCCATATTGGGCCGGTGCAAGAACAAAGCACTGGTTCTCAATCGCCCTCGCTCGCAGCAGAGTATGCCAATGGGCCTTGCCCGTCGGCACGGTAAAAGCGGCACTGACACTCAAGATTTGTGCCCCATCCAAAACGTACTGGCGAAACATGTCCGGATAACGAAGATCAAAGCAAATTGATAAACCAATTTTAAGCGGGCCTGCTTGAATTAGCTTGGGCGTTTTTCCAGGCGTATAGATATCAGACTCCGTAATTGTATTGGCCCGATTCCCCTCTTTTAAATCACAGGCAAACAAATGCATCTTATCGTAATACCCGAGAAGCCTTCCCTGATCATCAAAATTTAAAGAGCGATTTAAAACTTTATCATCTTCAAGAAAGGCGACCGAACCGCCCAACAAAAAAACGTGATTATCGGAAGCTAACTTCTGAATGTGTTTGAAGTGCTCATTGGCAAAGGTGACGAGATGAGGTGTTGGCTTGGTGCCATCGGACATGGAATAAAAACATTCAGGCAAAAAAAGATATTTGATCCCAAGCTCGCATGCCTCGGAGATGAGTCTTTGAATGGAAAGAAGATTTTCTTTAAAATCCAACTTTGAGTTGAGTTGGAGAATGGCAACTTTTACTTCCATTGTCTTCCTATCGCATAATAGGTGAAGCCCTGTGCTTCAACTTCTTGGGGAATATAGATATTGCGGGCATCGAAGATGACTCGTTCTTTCATGTTGGCCTTCAAAAGCTCAAAGTCCGGAACTTTAAATTCACGCCACTCCGTCATTACCACAACGCCAGAGGCATGATCCAAAACCTCATACTTATCGATACAGGCCTTCACCTTCCCCTTCGCCTCGCTATACTGACTGATCAAGGCCATAAAATTCTCTGAGGCCACAGGATCGTAAATTCTGATCTGAGCACCGGCGCGGAGCAGACTTAAAACAGTTTCAATCGCCGGGGCCTCTCGGATATCGTCCGTATTGGGTTTGAAAGCGACTCCCCAAATCCCAAAGGTCTTGCCCTTCAAATCATTTTTAAAATGCTTCATGATTTTGGCGAACATATAGGTTTTTTGCTGCTTATTAACCTTCTCCACCGCCTCCACAATCGACAGATTCATTCCCAGCTTTTGCGCCGTGGAAACCAGGGCCTTGACATCTTTGGGAAAACAGCTCCCGCCATAGCCCGGACCGGGATAAAGGAAGTGAGAACCGATGCGCTTGTCGGACATTATTCCGCGCCGTACTTCTTCAATATCCGCCCCACTCAAATCACAAAATTTTGCAATCTCATTGATGAAGGAAATCTTTGTTGCCAAAAAACAATTGGCAGCATACTTGGCCACCTCGGCCGAAAGGTTGGACATTTTGAAAATGGGATTTCCCTGACGAACAAGCGGAGCATAGAGCTCTTCCATCACTAGCGCGGCCTCAGGATCGGCATGGCCAATAATGACTCGGTCCGGTCGCATAAAATCCTCAACCGCCGTCCCTTCCTTGAGAAACTCAGGATTGCTCACCAAATGGAATTTGCTCCTGGTATGCTTGCCGATTAATTCCTTGATTTCCTTTGACGTGCCGACGGGAACAGTCGATTTGATCACCACGATTCCATTCTCGTCCAAAGTTTTTGCCACGGTAATGGCGGCTTCCCGCAGGTAGCTTAAATCCGCGTCACCATTTTCTTGCGAGGGAGTTCCCACCGCCAAAAAAACCGTTTTAGAGCTGGCGACAGAGGAGTAATCGTTGGCAAAGGCCAAACGTCGGGCCTTAACATTTCGATCAATAAGTTCTTGCAAACCCGGCTCGTAAATGGGGCATTTGCCATCTCTTAAAATCTGAATCTTTTTTTCATCTATATCAATACATGTGACATGGTGACCAAGTTCGGCAAAGCAAGTTCCTGTCACGAGACCCACATAGCCAGTTCCAATCACTGAAACTTTCATCAATGCCTCCAATCGCAAGAAAAAATCATCATATGGCCTTACATTCTAAGGAAAAGGCCACAAAATGGGTATTATTTTTATGGAAAGGACAGATAGGGTATATCGTGAAGATTCTTTTAAAACTACTTTTTGCGGCCGCCATTCTCTTTTGGCTCATCCATCAGGGGAAGCTCGACTTTAGTCTGATAGGTAAGGCCTTCCAAGATCCAAAATGGCCCATGCTGACGATCTTTTTAGTGCTCACAACCAACCTTTTCGGCGCATGGCGCTGGAAAAAATTGGTGGAGATCAAGGCCGGTCGCAATCTCCCCTTTGTGCCCATTTTGAAGCTGAGCTGGATCGGACTTTTTTTTAGCTCTGTTTTGCCTGGTGCTGTCACTGGGGATATCTTGAAAATATTTTACGCCAAGCACCTAGACCCCAAACTGACCAAGACCTTCCTGATTATGTCGGTTCTGATGGATAGAATTATCGGGTTAATCGGCCTGCTCTTTTTGCTAGGTGGCTTCAGCCTCTATTCATACCGCGAGGTCACCGCGATCTCCCCCAGTCTGGCACACTTAATTCATTTTAACTTTTTACTCTTCATCGGCGTTTTTATCTTTTTCTTGTCCATCTTTCTCCCCAAGACCATCCAGGCCAAAATTTTACCTTGGACCTTGCGAGTCCCATTTTTAGGGGAGCGCATTCACAAAACCCTGGAGCAAGTTTGGCTGATGGGACAATCCCACGGGACTATTCTTCTATGCCTTGGCATGAGCTTATGTTCGCAGTTTTTTAATATTTTAGGTTTTTGGTCCATCACCGCCCCATTTTATCAGGTGCCGATCAGCTTCCCCCACATTTTTACTTTTATGCCCGTAGGGATGATGGCCGTGGCGGTTCCCATCTCTCCCGCAGGGCTTGGCGTCGGCCATGCCATCTTCGATGGTCTCTTTAAACTTTATGGGACTTTCAACGGTGCTTCCCTCTTCAATCTCTATTTCATCATTACCGTCTCAATTAACTTGATGGGTGTTTTCCCCTATCTCATGTTTAAGGCCCATCCCCCTGTGGAAGAAGGCGAGCCAGACAAATCATTAGTGTAGGGGAAGCAGTCCAATACCTTTTTCAGATAATTTGAGAGTCAGAAGAAAGTCTGGAGGCCAGGGAAGGGCCAACTTACTACGCATTTTCAAGGGAATCCTCGAACTATAAAACACTTTCTGCAAGCGGCTTGGAAAAGGAATGATGACCTTGCTCCACTCTTTGAGCGGGATTTTCCATGGATTTGAACACCATTCTATTTGCTCGACCAAGATTTGAGACACAAGTTTGGATGAAAAGAGAGCGGGGTTGGCTGCAATAAAAATTCGGGATTGTTTTTCTGGAATCCAAAAATTTTCCAATCTAATGATCCGTTCCTTCATAAATTTGGGGTGCGTGCCAAGATAAGCGATGACCTCAGTGATGGCATCAAAACGTTTCTCGCGTTTCTGATATTTGGGCAGCCGACTGTCGCTATGATACAGCTTCAAAATATCCTGCTTCTTAATCTTATAGGACTCGGCTTCGCGCACATGACCATAATGAAAAATCCGAGCATCAGAGTAAAAAATTTTTTGCGCCGGACGAAAACCCTGGGCATCCCCCCAGCTCTCCAGGGCCGAATCCAGCTTGATGGCGCGAATCTCTTGCGGGTACCATTTTTTATTGATCGCCAGTTGTCGGTGAGTTTGCCAAAAATGCAAATAGCGAAAGGCCACCGCATCTGCCCCCTCTGCATGGGCCTTTTCCAGATCGGAACGAATCAGAGCAAAATCGTCTTCATGCAGAACTTCATCGGCCTGAAGATAAAAACCCCAGGCCTCGGGCGTCGTCTTCTCCCGCGTGCGCAGATGGTTAAGGGCGATGTTGGTTTGCTCCGACAAGATGACCCCGCCCTGCCGCGATTTTTCATCCCAAACAGTGGGTATGATCTCGATTCCCCCCAGCTGACCTACGGCATCTTCAGTACCGTCCTCACTGGCCCCGAGTGCCAGATAGGTTTTTTCACAGACAGAGGCAAGTGAGCCAAGTGACTCTCGAAATGAGTAATCGTATTTAATGCCATTTCTTAGAAGGGTAAAACCGAACAGTCGCACCATCACTTATCCCATGAATTGAAAAATACGCTCGGGTGGCAGGTGCGAGTAACGCGTCCATTTCGTTTTGAAATATTCCAGCTTCATGAGAAAATTAGTTTCGAACTCTCTGCTTCCGGTTCGCTGCACCTTGCGCGCCTCACTGACGAGCTGGCCCACCATTTCCTTCGGCAAAATACATAAACCGCTGAGCAGGAAGCGCTCCCCCTTATAATCCAACAATCTTCCGGTAAATAAATCCCCCTTCAGGAGTCCGGGGGTCGGGCTGTCATTGGATAAGGTAAGTTTATGTCCATGATGTAAATAATCTTTGACGACCTTCACCTTCTTAAAGGTTTCACCACCGTATTGAAAAAGAGAATGGTTGATATTGGTATAGGCCTTAACCAATTCATCCGGCAGCCCATGCTTGCGGGCATACTCTTCGATTACGGTAAACTTAAACTCGGGAATTATATATTGCAGGACATACCAGTCATTAAAAGCGTTAACACGGTTTTCATAATCATCATCATCATCGTTAATTTGTCCGGTCAGAATGGTGTACTCTTTTTTGGCCTCAAGCACCATGGGATAAAAGTCCCCACTGGAATATTCCTTCAAGGCCTTCTCAAGATGTTCGAAAATTTCCGCCATTGCTCCCTCCGACTATCAAACATCCGGACTCATCAATCCTCATCAATCTTTAGGACCGCCAGAAATGCTTCCTGGGGAACTTCAACCGTTCCCACCATCTTCATGCGTTTTTTTCCTTCTTTCTGTTTCTCAAGCAACTTACGCTTTCGACTGATATCACCGCCGTAACATTTTGCCAGAACATTTTTACGCAAGGCCTTGACCGTTTCACGGGCCAAAATCTTGGCCCCGATGGCCGCCTGAATGGCGATATCAAACTGCTGGCGATCGATACTTTTTTGCAGCCTTTGCACCAAGGCGCGGCCCTTGAAAAAGGAATTTGATCGGTGACAGACGAGGGACAACGCATCCACAGGATCACCATTGAGTAGGACATCTAGCTTAACCAGATCGGCTGCCTTGTAACCGGTAAATTCATAATCCATACTGGCATATCCGCGGGTCTGGCCTTTTAACTTATCATAAAAGTCATAGACGATTTCACTGAGGGGAAGATCATAAAAAATTTGGACGCGATCTTGAGTGATATATTTCAAATCTGTTTGCACTCCACGACGATCTTCGCACAGCTTGATAATTTTACCGACATACTCATTGGGAACATGGATGGAAACGGCGACAATAGGCTCCTGAATCTCAAGAAAGCTACCGGGGTCCGGCATGTCCGACGGATTGTGGATCATGACCTCTTTACCATTACTCAAAAGCACCTTGTAGTTACAGGAAGGTGCCGTGCAAATGAGATTCATTCCATAATGGCGCTCAAGCCTTTCTTGGATAATATTCATGTGCAGGAGGCCCAAGAATCCGCAGCTATATCCAAAACCTAGGGCGGTGGAAGTTTCGGGTTCATAAGTGAAGGAAGAATCATTGAGGGCCAACTTCTCTAATGAGTGTTTTAAATTTTCATAGTCAGTCGATTCCACGGGAAAAATTCCGCAAAAAACCATCGGCTTGACTTCTTTGTAACCGGGTAAATTGGGAGTCGCGATTTGCGAGGCATGCACGACCGTATCGCCAATTTTCACATCCCGAAGATTTTTAATTCCGCAGATCAACATCCCTACTTCACCGGCATGCAATTCATCGATCTCGGTAAAAAAGGGCGAATTCACACCCAATTTTATGACCTCAAACTGATGGCTGGAGTGTTTGAGGTAAATCATATCTTTTTTCTTCACACACCCTTCGACAATTCGGACTAAAATGACCACGCCTTGATAAGCATCAAACCAGGAATCAAAAATCAAGGCCTGGAGTGGATGTTGATCGCGGCCTTTGGGCGGCGGGATTTTTTTGACAATCGCCTCGAGGAGCTGATCCACACCTATTCCGGACTTGGCCGAGACCAAGGAAGCGTCATGGGCATCCAGTCCGATAATTTCCTCAATTTCTTTGCGGGCCTTTTCCACATCGGCGTGAGGGAGATCTATCTTATTAATGACAGGCACAACTTCTAAATCATTTTCCAGTGCCATATACACATTGGCCAAGGTCTGGGCCTCTACGCCTTGAGAGGCATCCACCACCAGCAGGGCACCGTCGCAGGAGGCAAGTGAGCGACTGACTTCGTAGGCAAAATCCACATGTCCCGGGGTATCGATGAGATTAAACTGATAGGTTATTCCGTCCTGGGCCTTGTACATGAGCCGCACAGTCTGGGCCTTGATCGTAATACCCCGCTCTCGCTCTAAATCCATATTATCGAGAAGACGATCCTGCATTTCACGCTTAGCAATAGAATTGGTCATCTCTAGAATACGATCGGCCAGGGTCGATTTACCATGGTCGATATGGGCAATTATGGAAAAATTCCGTATTAACGCTTGATCCATCGTCTTATTTTGAAATCTTCTTGGTGGTTAGATAAAAGCTTCGGTGGACACTACCATAAGGTAATAATCAAGGGAACTTTCTTTTCCGCGTATTGGAATGACGTTGGCAAATCCCTTATAGACCACCTCTTCTTCGTGAGACTCAACCCCTTTTGACACATCGCCCTCAGCCACCTCGATGATTTCTTCAGTCGGCCGGGATTTTATGATGATTTCGGCATTCTCTATTTTTGAACGGCGCTTAATCGCCAAGTCATAGGTTTCCGTGATGGAAGCGGGGATGACTGTTTCCTGCATTAGCTTGCCAATGACGTCCTCAGACTGAACTTTTAAGAGAGAGTAAAGCCAGTTATTCATGTACATCAGCTTGCCTGCCGCATCGGCAATGAGAATCGGTTTTTTTACTAAATTGGCCAGGGAATCAAATTTGCGAAGCTCAATGGCCACGCGGTCGGCCCGAAGATCATCAAAGGTTTTAAACGACCTGATCATTTTATTCATTTCACGCGCCAGCTCGCCGATCTCGTCATCCTGATTGTAGTAGATACTGACGTCAAAGTTGCAATCCTGAAGTTCGCGAATGGCATCTTTGATTTTTTTAAAGGGCAGGGCGATCTTGGTGGGCACCACCAAGCCGAGAACAATCGTCCCCAGGAATCCGATGATCAATGTGATCATCATATTGCGCTTGGTTTCGTTAATGATTTTTTTAATACTTTTGTCCCGTTCAATCGCCTTTCCCAGCTGCGCATCTTGCAGCTCAGAAAAGGAATCCAGAATCTTATCCGCCAGGTCGGCGATCGACGACATGCCCACATTGTCGCGGCCGTAAAATGCCGCCTTGTTAAGCACCAGCTTCAGAGAATCTACATAGGAAATCATCTGGGCCACGATGCGCTGAACCTCAGCGTCGTGGTAGAGCGCATCCAGAGAGTTAAGTTGGGAGATAAAACTTTCACACAAAGTCACTATTTTGCTGACCCGCTCGGGGCTTGGGCCGGCGGAGAGAATTTCGCGCTGTTTTTTCAAAATGGTGACGGCCGAGATTCTAATTTCGTCGGTGAGTAAGGTGGCACGATTGGAACTTACGGTGATGACCTCAATTCCCTTATTTAAGGAATTGAGAAAATGAAAGACGGTACCCGACAATACCAGAACCACGATATTGGCCACAATAAAACTCAAAACGACTCGCCCACGTAGACTAAGATTCACGCCAAGCCTCCTTAATCATCTTCTAGTGATCTGCCAAATCTTCAAACAATCGATTGAAGTTTTTTTCGGCCCCAATTAACACCACCACGTCATCCGACTCTATTACGTCCATGGGCATGGGGCTATCATTAATTTCAATGCGGTAAGAAGGTCGTCCGTCATCCGTGATAAACGGAATGCGCTTTTGCAAGGCCACGATGTTTAACCCATAACTTTGACGAATCTTGCTTTCCACCAGGGTCTTACCTTCAAAACGACGCCCTAACTTAATTTCCACCAGGGAATATCCCGCGGCAAAGTTATAACGTTGCAGCACGTGGGGTGCGATAATTTGCGAGGCGATAATTTCCCCCATGTCCTCTTCAACCTTGATGATATCTGAAGCCCCGATCTCTCGAAGCACGTGCTCGTGCAAATGCCCGGTGGCGCGGGCAATAACCCGACCAACGCCGAGCTTTCTCAGCATCGCCACGGCCAAGATGGAGGTCTCGATATTGTCACCGATGGCGACAACCGCCGTATCCACATCACTGATATTGATGGCCCGGAGAGATCGCTCGTCGGTCACATCCAGCGCCACCGCGTGGGTGACTCGATCTTTAATTTTTTCCACCAGATCTTCGCTGATATCGATGGCAATTACTTCCGCACCTTTCTCATGAAGACTGGTGGCGGTTTTTGCTCCAAAGGTCCCTAATCCAATGACTGCTGCTAACATACTCAACCCTCATTTACACAATACAGATTTAACCAATAAGGACCCGGCCATCCGGATACTCAAATTTTCCACGGCCGGCAGCACTCTCGCCCACCGCCAGTGCCATGGTCAAGGGGCCGACGCGCCCAACATACATCAAAAGCGAGATGGCGATCTTCCCCGCCACGCTCAACTGCGCGGTGGCCCCCAAACTCAATCCCACGGTCCCAAAGGCGCTAACCACCTCGAACATTAACGTCAGGAGACTTTGATTGGGCTCAAGCCTCATCATGATCAGGACAAAGAAACACACCATGATCATCGAGATGAAGGTCAGACCAATGGCCTTCACCACGGTGGAAGTCGGAATTCGGCGGTCAAAGATAGTAACGTTTCTCTGACCTCTTAAAGTCGATCGAATGGACTGAACCAGGATCGCAAAGGTCGTGGTCTTGATGCCGCCAGCGGTGGAACCCGAACTGCCCCCGATGAACATAAAGAGCATCATACCGTAAGCGGTAAATGAATGAAGAGAGGTCAGGGGAATAGTGTTAAATCCGGCCGTGCGCAAGGTGACAGATTGAAAGAAGGCAATCTGAACTTTTTCAAACAGCGTATAGTCGTCAAGGGCATTTAGAAACTCACCAAAGAAAATAAAGAGTGTGCCGGCCAAAAGTAAAAACGCCGTGACGGTCAGAACAATTTTTGAGTGCAAAGAAATGCGCATCAAAATCTTTTTACGAAAAAAGACCTCGCGCAATTCGCGCAGGACAATGAACCCTAGGCCGCCCAAAATGACCAACATCGAGACCGTGCCGTGAATGATGGGACTGGTGGCATAGCTCTCCAGGTTGTTGTCCCACAGGGTAAAGCCGGCATTACAAAAGGCGGAGATGCTATGAAAGAGGCCGGAGTAGAGGGCCTCGGCGAAATCCATTCCCTCATAGCTAAAGCCAAAGGCCAAAACAATGGCCCCCCAAAGTTCGATGAAAAAAGTATAGCGCATGATATCCACGATCATCTGGTAGAGCTCGTCCATTCCGTTGACGTCCAAAAGATCTTGCATGAGTAGACGCTCGTTCATGCGCGTGCTTCGGCCCATTAAAATGGTCAGTGATGAGGCCAGCGTCATGAATCCAAGGCCCCCCACCTGAATCAAGGCGAGGAGGACCATTTGGCCGAAGAGGCTCAGGTTGCTTTTGACCGAAATGGTGGTCAGACCGGTCACACAGGTTGCGGAAGTTGTCATAAACAAGGCATCGACAACGGAAACGCGCTGATTCTCGGGGGCCGAAACAGGCAGGGCCAGTAAAAATGTACCGATGAGAATAACGCCTGCAAAGGAAAGCAACACAATTTGAGCAGGACTCAGACGAAATGAGGGGAAAATAGGCTGACCACTTCGCCACCAAATTGGCTTCGCGGTGAGCGTTCCCACCTCAGGTTGCTCGTACAGGGACAATATGGTTGAGAGAAAATGGGCCGAGGAAAGCCAAAAGGCAAATTCCTTATCTCCGAAAGTAACAAAGAGAGGGAGAAGAATGACGAGGGAAAAGATATGACGACGAATAAAATCTTCTAAATTCTTTGAAGTCCAGAAACAAAAACCGACCACTACAGTGAGCACGAAAGGAACGACATAGGCACCGACATTAAGCACTTGCGTCAGTACGGCGGCAGGAATAAAGGGCGGCACTCGCCCCGTCAGCTGCAGGGCAAATAACAAAATAAATGGCCCATTGAGCAGCATTTCTAAGAAAATGGGCAATCTGTGAGAGACAAATCTCATGCTGTTGTGTTAGTTAAATTGTTTATCTCAAAGTTAGTACTGAAAATTATTTTAGACCCTTCGCTCAAAGAAGGGAATGCCTTTTAACATTGGGTTCACGCTTGGAAAAAATTCCGTTCAAGATTGTTCACATGGATGGTCTCGGCCAGGGTGTTTCCAAAATTCTTGACAAACCAACCTTCGTGTCGAAAACCTTGCCGGAGGAAGAGGGTGTTGCCACCTTCACCGGCCAGAGGAAAAAAGTAGCATTCGCCCAGCTGGCATCCCCCTCGGATTTGCAGGTCGCTTCCCCTTCTCGAGTTCCCTCGGAGTGTCCCCACTTTGATCAGTGCCCCGGCTGTCAGTACCTTCACACCAGTTACGAGATGGAACTGAAGTTCAAAGAAGCCGCCCTCTGTCGCGAGCTTCTTAAGTTGAAGCTCCCGACACTCGTCCCTGGTATCCACGCCTCTGCTGAACGCTTCGGCTATCGCAATCGCCTCACTCTCCACTACGACAAAGGCCAAAAAAGCTTGGGAATTGTCTCACCTGTGACCAATCAGATTTTGCCAATTCCCCAATGCCGCCTGCCTGTTATGGAGATCCAAAAAATTGTGGCCGAACTCTACGCCACCGGGACCTGGCAGAATGCTGAGGGGCCGAAGCAAGGACATATTGAAATTTATCAACACCCGACCTTCGGAATGCAGATTTCTTTTAATTTGCCCTATGCTCACACTGGTTTTAGTCAGGTTCATCAGTCCATGAATCAGAACCTGATCAACTGGCTCCAGGCGGCGACAACTCAATGTAATTTTAATGACCAAACTTTTATAGTAGACCTATTTGGTGGGAACGGGAACTTGAGCAAAATGATCACCCGGTGCTCCTCCATTCACGTGATCGATAAATATGACAAACAGGCCTTACCGAAATCAGGCCACCCAGGTCAGCAGTTTTTTTCTTTTGACCTGTACAATGATCAAGATTTACGCACCCTTCAAAAAAACATTCTCAAAAAAACTCAAACTCACCCTCTGGAGTTGCTAATACTGGACCCTCCTCGCTCGGGATTTACCAAAATCGCAACTCTGGCGGAGGCCTGGAAGCCAGCGCATATTTTTTATATAAGCTGTGCCCCGGACACCCTTATGCGGGATATAAAAGAGCTGTTACCATTTTACTCCATTCAGAACATTCAACTTTTTGATATGTTTCCTGGCACCTTTCATTTTGAGACGGTCATTCACCTTCGACATAATGTATAAATAAGCGTTTGCGTCTAAACTCAAGAAGGTTAGAATAGAGGCTAAAGTACCCGATGATGGGTCTCATCTCATTTCAGGAGATAAGTCGCATGAGTTTTCTTAAACTAAGCATATTTCTGGTTGCCCTACTCTTGAGTGCCTGCGGAAGTACAACCAAGGAATTGACCGAGGGAGAGAAAAAGGCCGAACTCTACTACTCTCACGGAACAAAGCTCCTGATCGAGAAGCACTATACCGAAGCTCTGGATGCCCTAGGCAAGGCCTACGCTTTGACCCCAAATGATGCCAGAATTCTGAACAATCTTGGAATGACCTACTACTTCAAGGGAAAAATGGAATTGGCTGAACAACACCTGAAAAGATCACTTGAACTGGATGCTAAAAATTCGGATGCCAAAAATAATCTGGCGTCGCTTTTCTATACTCAGGGGCGCATGGAAGAGGCCAAAAAAATCTACAAAGAAATCCTGGAAGACCTTGTCTACGAACACCAGTACCGGACCTACTATAATTTAGCGCTGATTTCCTTGCAGCAAAAACAATCCGCAGAAGCGATTAGCTACCTGGAAAAATCCCTCAAAGAGCGCTCTGACTACTGTAGCGCTTTTTTCAAGTTAGGCGAAATCTATCGCGAGAAGCACAGCTTCGCCACCGCGCTTGAAAATTTCAAAGAGGCCTCCAAGGGCGAATGCTATAACGACCCGGCCCCGCTCTACGAGCAGGGTATTACTCTCACGATGATGAGAAAGAATGATTTGGCAAAAGAAAAATTCAATGAGCTCTTTGAACGTTTTTCACAAACTGCGTATGCCCCCCTGGCGACCCTGCAACTTAAAAAGTTGGAAGGAAATTCGGATGAGAATGTGGCGTCACAGGATATTAAAACCAACATGATCAACCCCAAGACCGCGAAACAAAATCAGATTGATGATGAAGTCGACTTGGAGTTATACGAAAGTCCGCAATTTTAATATGAAGAATGTTTGAGATGCTCTTATGCTTGAGAATCAAAGAATTGCATTAACACAGGGCCCGAACAATCAACATCAATGGATGGGAACTATGGATATTGAGAAAACAATAGGTATCCTTCTTCGTGAAGCAAGGGAGAACAAAGGTCACTCTTTGAAAAAAATTTCCCAGCACACCAAGATTAACCTGACGCTACTTGAGGCCTTGGAAGAAGATCGTTTGGAAAAACTGCCCAACAAGGCCTATGTTGTTGGCTTTGTAAAAGCTTACGCCCAGCTCGTCGACCTAAATCCTCTGGACTGCATTGAAACCCTGAATCGAACGTACACCCGCGGCTCCACCCAGAAACCAAAAAGACAGAAGGCGAGCCTCCTGAAGTCAGAAGGCAACCAGGAAAGTTCGCCGGCCTTGGCCATGGGGCTCGCCCTTGTGGTGCTGGTGCTGATTGGTTTGACAGTGGTTTTCCTGAACTCCAATCGCGAAAAGATTGTGCAAAAGCCAGTGGTGATTACCCAAAATCTGACGGAGACCACACCGCTCAAGCTCGAAGGCACTCAAGGGCTAACTATTGCGACGGCGCCAACCGCCGCCAGCGAAGCTCTACCAAAGACGGTGGCGGAGGCCACGACCGTGGAAATGAGCATTGCCCCACCTGAAGTTGTCTTTCAAGAACAACTGATGCGTGTTGGACTGCATGAACAGGAAGTGCGAAGTGTTGAAGTCGCACCGATCGCGAAACCTTCAACTCCTGCAACTCCGGTCGCAGCGTTAGAGGCCACGGCAGCGCCCACCGCAGCTCCCAAGCAGACACCTGCGGTGACAAAAACCGCGGAGGCGGAGGTTGCCGCACCCGCGACGGTGAAATTTGAAGCTAAAACTGACAGCGGTAAAGAGATTAATTTTCGTCCGATCACTGATGTCATGTACACCTACGCCGAGGAAGGCAGTAGCGAAGCCCTGGCAAAATACGTTCCAAAGAATATCCAGTCTGCAATCGTAAAAAATAAACAAAACGTTTACATCACTGCGGTCGATGGGGATACCTGGCTCACCTACAAACGAGATCAAGACCCCATTAAACGTTTCACCTTAACCAAAGACAAAAGCATTCTTATCCGTGGTGAGGAGATAAGAATTTTCCTTGGAAATGCGAATGTGACTCGCATTTTTCTGAACAATAAGCAGCTTGATATCTTATCCAAAAACGGGATCAAATCCCTTGTTGTGCCCAAAGAAAATGCCTCCAAATATCAATTTCCTCTGTTTATTTATGACCATGGGCAAACCTTTACCTCGGATGAGTTTCTTAAGCAGAAAGCAGAAGGTACAACGACTCCCTAGGATGCCCAATCAAATTTGCGGTAATAATAAAGACCAAAGCCAAAAAGCATTAGGGTCGGTGCGAAATTTGCCACCGCCGGATAGATTTGTCCTTTTTTCGCCAGAGCAATTCCGAAAAATAAAATGGAATAGTAGAGCACCAGCAAGAGTAATGCGATAACGCCCGTGTTGCGCGATTTTCCTCGCCCTTTTTTAATCCCAAGGCCAAAGCCCAAAAAAGTGAAAACTAAAACCTGAAGAGCGCTGTTGATTCGGCTCCAAAACTCAAGCAGGAGAATGGCCAAATCACGCCCCGCCTGAGCTTCCTGGTCCTTCTCTGCCTGGGCCAGTTCACGCTGTTTTTTAATGTCACGAAACTCTTTGACCCGGGCCCTGCGCTCGCGAATCACCTTCCACAGTTCGTAACTCGACCAGGTGGAATCTTTATTGACCGCTTCGGGCCGTGCATCATTCTGAAAAACCGGAAAATCATACTCATCAAAAAGAATCTTTTCCACCTGAGTACTGCTCACTTTCGTCTTGGTAATATTGCCATTAAACAGATGTAATCTCATATTGAGCACACTTTCTTGACCATGTTTCACAAGCACACCTCGCTTGGCCAAAATAATCTGCTCTTCGCCTTTTTCCTGATCCCCCATGTGGATAAAGACATTGCCCAGAATTTTTCCCTCACCATCAACAGATTCCGCATAAAGCGTGATGCCCGGTATTTCCGTAAAAAACTGTTCTGGCTTGATATTGCTCAACATCCCAGTCGAGGTCAGTTTGAGCATGATGGTCTTAAATTCCTTTCGTGAGGCAGGGATGACCTGAACATTGAGGAGAAGAGTGATCAAGGCCATGACCAAACCGACCAAGAGAAAGGGCAAAAAAAGCCTTTCCCGTGAAATACCAAATGATCGCGCCGCAACAATTTCTGAATCATCGCTCAAACGACCGAGGCAGAAAATCATGGAGAAAAGAACTGAGAGTGGGATGGCCATGGGAATAAAACTAATGCCCATGCTTAAAAGCAGAGAGCCCACTTCAGCAACGGGAACATCCTTGGCCATGATAAGTTGGGTCACTCGAAACATTTGGAAGGTGAGTAAGAAAAAAACAAAAAACACACAACTTCCCACGAGAGGAAGGATGAAATTGGCAGCCAAATAGCGTTGAATCAATGCAATCATTTATGTTAGTGTAACCCGCTGAATTAGTTTCCGAAAGACCGTTCTTATAATGACCCAAAGGGAGAGACTATGAATATAAAGCTGAGCTTTAATGATAAAAATTTTGCCACTCGCGAAGCCGTTGTTGTCGGTGTCTACACCAAAAATGTGGAGCTGAAGGGCAAAGGAAAAGATAAATCCAAAAAGAAGACTGAATTAGTATTTCACCACTGGCCCAAGGATATGACTGAGGCCTTTCACAAAGTCAAAACTTCAAAAAATTTTAAAGGCGGGCAGGGTGATAGTTGTGAATTCAATTTACCTTCGGGCGCTACGATTGTCGCCCTAGGGCTTGGTGATAAAGAAAAATTTACCACCGAGATTCTCCGTCGCGAGACGGCAAGCATCTTTAAGCAATTCAAAAAGAGATGCGAAGAATTGGCCTTTGACCTTGATACCCTCTTGATCCACAACATGGAGCAAACAATCTCGATCTGCGCTGAGGCCATCTGGCTTGCTGATTACAGCTTTGAAACACATGTAAGCAAGAAGGCCGAGAATACTTTGAAATCCACGGTGTTCATGAGTTCTCAAACCAAGGCCAAAGAGAAAAAAATTGAGCTCCTTTTAAAAAATACCCAGGTACTCTGTGAAAGCATCAACCTGGCCCGCGACTGGGTTAATGAGCCACCCAATATTCTGAACTCGGAAGAGTATGCCAAGCGAATTGAGCAAGATGCGAAAAATATTCCCGGAGTCAAAGTCAAAGTTTTAGGCAAAGAGGAACTCAAAAAAGAAAATATGGGAATGTTTCTGGCGGTAAACGCCGGATCGGCTTATAAGCCGCAACTTGTGCATCTCACTTATTCACCAAAAAAGGCCACGAAACACGTCGCCTTCGTGGGGAAAGGCCTGACCTTCGATACCGGGGGATATTGCTTAAAACCTTCAACTTCCATTGCCAATATGAAATTTGATATGGCCGGTTCCGCCACCGTCTATGCGGCCTTCCGCACCTTGGCCCTGGCGCGCGTTCCGGTAAAAATCACCTGCGTCCTGGGCATCACTGATAACGCCATCAATGCCATGGCCATCAAACCTGATTCCATCGTCACGGCCCGAAACGGCAAAACGGTAGAAATTCTCAATACTGACGCCGAAGGCAGATTGGTCCTGGGCGATTGCTTGGACTACGTCTGTGATCTGGAGCCGGATGCCATCATTGATGCCGCCACTCTTACCGGGGCCTGCTTAGTTGCCCTGGGAAGTGAAATTTGCGGACTCATGGGAAATAACCAAAAGCTTATGGATAAACTTTTATCTTCAGCCAAGGCCTGTGATGAGTACATGTGGCAACTCCCCATCATTCCGGAATTTCACAAGGACATGAAGTCACCAATCGCCGATTTAAAAAATATCGGTTCAAAAGGATACGGCGGTACATCGAAGGCCGCGGCCTTTCTTGAGGCCTTCGTTAAGAAAAATATCCCCTGGGCCCACCTCGACATTGCCGGCGTCGCCGATAATCAGTCCCATCTCCCCTATACACCCAAGCATGGTGCCTCCGGTCTGATTGTGCGGACCTTGGTCAATTACGTCGAAAATGTTTAGCCGGCCCGCAATCGTCTTAGTAGCGCCCGAGATTCCCGGAAATACCGGCACGATCGGACGAACCTGTGTTGGTTTGGATTTCGACCTGGTCTTAATAAGGCCACTGGGCTTTGATATTTCCGAAAAAGAAGTTCGCCGCGCCGGACTGGATTACTGGAAGTATGTTCGCTGCCACATCTTCGAATCCTTCGAGGAATTTCTGCTTCAGACCAAACCCGACCCTGCCAATTTATTTTTCTTCAGCAAGCGTGCAGAAAAAACTTATTTTCACGCGCCCTTCACGGCCAATTCGGTCTTAATTTTTGGGTCTGAAACCAAGGGTCTGCCAGAGAGCATCCTCTCAAGCTATCAAAATCAGACCTACTCGCTGCCCATGTACTCAGACAAAATCCGCTCGCTCAACTTGGCCAACGCCGCCACAGCAGTGGCCTACGAGGTCGTCCGACAGATGCATTTCTGAAAGGTGCCAGGAGCCCTGTCAAAAAAAATCAAATTGAGGTGGTAGCTGTTGCTGCCGAGTTCCGGTGTATTTAAATTCCCCCCGCAAAAGTCCTTTTTTGATAGAGTCGACCTGCTCTTGAGAGTGGCATTGATGGACCCAGTTGATGAATTTCTCGGCAAACACATCCGTATAGGGCCGACACGGAATTGGAAATTTCTTGCCTATGGTTTCTAAATGCAAGGTCGAATAAGGATATTGTCGTGCATCCCTCACAAGACCCGCCTTGATAGGATTTAGGTAAACATATTTGAGAATCTGATAGTAATAGGACTTGTCTTTGACAAGAGTCCACTTATAACGCCCACCAAGCATTCTATTAATCATGCCTGAGGCGACCCTCAAGCGTAAGGAAAAATTTTTGTTGAACTCGTACATGAATTTGTCGACGTTAGCGTCAGGTGTATCAATGACTAAATGATAGTGATTGCTCATGAGTACAAAAGCATGAAGATGTATCGGGGCCTTTTGATTAGCAATTACCAGTGACTCCAACGATAACTCCCATACTTTGGATAACTCAACTGCGAACCAAATCTTGTGATTTGATCTCGAACAAATATGATACGGACTTTCACTACTTCGAATGATATTTTTTCTCGGCATTGAATCTTAATAGCGCAAGAATTTACTGGCAGATAGCAGGATTTCTAGAAATTCGCTAAGTATTTTGAAATTGAAACGCCCCCTCTTGATAAAGCTCCTGGCACCTCACAAAAAAAAGGCCCTCCGAAGAGGGCCCTTGCTTTGCAGATCAAAATTCAAACGAATCAAATTAGAACCAATAGTGAACCGAAACACGGCCCATTAAATCATCAGTTCTCAGGTGACCGACTGACTGATAGGCGTTAGAGCCATCAGTTTGCATTACGCCGTCAACTTTCAACTTTCCAAAATTGAGCGTGGCACCAGCCGCAACTGTAGCGGTGTTGGCATTTTGGGTTTTCTTGTTGTTCGAAGTCGCTGCTGGAGCACTTCCGGCCAAATTCATTTCACCAGAACCTTTCAGGCTCTGAGAAATAGACCCGCGCAGAGTCAACCAGCTAGTGGCATCAGCTTCAAAGCCAAGAGTCAATGGAATCTTGGTAACTTTGTACTCGTCTGTTCCAGCTGTAATTTTTTCTTCAGACTTGTTGTTATACCAGCGAAGATCGTAGAACCAACGACCGCTTGAGGCAATTTCCATGACGCGAGCGGCACCTACAGTCATTTCCGTCGCGTTATTTTCAGTTTTTACACCAGCAGCAGTTTCTTCAACTCCGCCTTTCTTGTAATCGGCGAACAAGGTGAAGCCTTGCAATTTATAATTGGCACCGGCATTGATTCCCATTGTGGCTTCCCATTTGTCACCAGCAGCGGCCCCGCCTTTGGCTTCATCTTTCAAACCAACGTTGGCATAGGCATCAAGATCGCCCATGATCACACCAAAACCAACTCCCATTCCAGACTGTTCCTTCTTATACGCTTGAGAAACACCTTCATCTTCGAAGCTTGAAATGCTGACGTTCACGCCCCACTCAAACCCCATGTCAGCACCGATAAAAACGTCGAGTTTGTTTCCGATGGCGGCGTAGCCAGTCCTGTTTACATCGTTGTTCTTTGAAGTTGTAGCCAAACTGGTATAATGTGTGACCTGAGCGGACTGTGTGTTATTCAAATATACCCCATAACCAAAAGTTCCGGCCTCTGAGAACCATCCGCCTTCGGCCTCAGGGGTTGCAGTTGCATCGGTGGCCGAAGCACTCCCCCATTCAGTAACAACGTAATTCTTTGTGGTATTCACAAGAGCAGCATTGCGAAAAACGTTGCGTGTGTCTGACAGGTAGAAGGAGCCGTTCGCCCCGCTCTGCCCTAATGATTCCATTCTTGCCTTGGTGGCAAAGGCGCTGGTTGACAAAAGTGCCAATCCAACAACAAGTAATAAATGTCTCTTCATGTACATCTCCTTGAAGCTTTGGATGAAAGTCCTTAATGAACTCTCATCTGTTACTAAAACAATCTTAGTGGATTAAGTCTCAGATGATAAAAATCATTTGTCAACGAAACCAAGGGTGATTTGTTCTAGACTTAAAATTGCGCGGGCGAGATGAGTGGGCATTTCGGCAGCATTCAGCGAATCTTCGCAGCTTTTTTCCATCAGCGAAAATTCTCTCAGAGGCGCATTCAGACCAGCGAAAGACAGGTTTTTAAAACTGTCGCGGCATCGTTGAAAGGCGCGATCGTCAATTTTCAGACAGGGGGTCCGCTCCGACATCATAATAAATTCTTTCATCTCCACATTTTGAATAGAAGGAATTACTTTTTCCAAATTTCGCTTTAAAATTTTAATAATGTGGGCTATGTGTCCCTCATCCGAGTTTTCTTCATCTATGGTGGTTATAAACTCCGCACTCTGCTTGCCATTCATGGTCTTAAACTCACCCACAAAATGCCCCCACTCATGGGTGAAGCTCAAAGGTAAAAACAGGGTTGCCTCTTGATCTGTGACAACGCGATCAAATTCCAGCCGGATGTAAAGCGAAATCGGCGTTCTGGTGGATTCCAAAAATTGAATAACATCATTAGATAGAGAGTCTTTTGCAGAAAGTGCAAGAAATTCAAGAGGGCCATTGGTCCAGACAAGATGCTCACAGGTCAGACGCATTCCACTGGATAAATCCAGGGCCCAGTGAGCGCGGTCAATAAGGTCTTCAGGAGTCACCTGCGAAATCTTGGTGATTTGCCCTTCGATTAAATTTTGATTTGCCGTGGTGACAAAAAAAGGATCATTCAAAAAAGGAAAAAATTGTGGGGCATCAAACTCATAGGCCTTGTGACCGTAAAATTCCTCTCCATAAAGCATGGTTTCAGGCCGAGCACGACCGCCGAATTCACGGAGCTTTTGATCCTTATAAAAGATTGGGGTGTGGGAAGATTCAACGAGTTGATGGCCAAGACACTTTACGGCCAGAGCATTACCGGTTCCGCGTAGCGAGTTGGGCCCCTTCAGAATCATATCCTCTTTGGTAAATTCCCGTGGACCGATAATTTTAACATCTTCCAGGTTCTTCTGGCGCAAACGATAGAACGACGCCAGTGTGAAAAAATTTTGTCCGACAATTAGATAGGGATAAAACGCATCGGTTTTGATTTTATTCGTGGTTTTTTTTAAATCGCGCAGACTTTGAAATGACATCCCATTACTTTATTGAAAAAAGAGAAGCCTTGTCAAAGATTAGCGAACAACCAATCTATCGCCGGCCCGGATCATGCGGGTCTTAATGATATTCATGTTGGAAAGAATAAGAGTATCAAGAGACACATTATTTTTACGGGCCACATCCCACAAGGTATCGCCCCTCTGCACCGTATAGTAGACACTCGGGCTACTAATTTTTTGGCCTTTCTTCTGGGCCATGCGAATGAGCGCATTATGCCCACGCTTTCTCAAAACTGATTTTCGCGGAAGCTCATAGAGATCTGCGTACATGTCATCACGTAACCCTTGGCCGACTCTAAAGGGCAAGGTCACCGTCTGGCCTTTCTGCAATTTGATATCAATGACCATGCCGTTGAGCTGTTCCAAAACATAAGGAGCAACTTTAAATTTGCGAGCGACAGCGGCGAGTGGCGCGCCACTTTGCTGGGTCGTGTACGATTGAAAAGCCGAAGCCTTCACCACGCCCTTGTCGGGGATGATGTCCCAGACAGTCTTCATCCCTACAGGAATTCGCAACTTGTAGCTGGAAATCGCGTTTGGAACAAACCAGCGCATAATCTCCGGATTCAGACGATAGATTTCATCAGCGGGAGCACCCAGCGCTTCAGAAACCAAAAAGAGATCGGTACCGCCTGGCACATCAATCTCCTCAAAATCGAGGGGCTCATGAAAATCGATGTCGCCAAAACCAAAGCTCTTTAAATTCTTTCCCAGAATCGCCAGCGCCATTATTTTCGGCACATAGTTTTTGGTTTCCGATTTTAAATAGCGGCTCTTGGCCAAATTCCAAAAGCTCTCGCTATCCGTTTTGCGAATGGCGCGATTCACTTTACCTTCACCTGCATTGTAGGCGGCTGCGGCCAGCTCCCATGAGCCAAATTCATTGTAAAGCTTGGATAGATACTTACAGGCCGCAATCGTGGCCTTGATCGGGTCCATGCGCTCGTCAATATACCAATCAATATTCAGTCCGTAGGTCTTGCCAGTAAACTTCATAAACTGCCAGGGACCGACAGCGCGGGCCCATGATTTTGCCTTATTTTGGAAACCTGATTCGGCCATGGCGAGGAAAATCAGATCGCGGGGAAGGCCGAACTCCTCCAAGATTTTTCCCATGACCGGGGCATAGCGACCGGCTCGCGCACTATATCGTTCAAAAAAGGGTCGGCCGCGATTTTGGAAATAATGCAGCCATTTTTGCACGGCTTCGTTGTAAACCACGGGAAAATCGAAATACATATTTTCCAGGCCGAGATGTTCCGCTCCATGCAAAAAATAACTCTGGGGATGGGCGCTTTCTTCCGGCCCAATTTTAGAGGCACCCTTTATGGCATTGGCCTCCTCCTTAACATAGGATGGTAGAGTGACTTCCAGATTGGCCTCCACCGCCTCACTTTCGGTCTTGACCACCTTCTCGGACGGAACATCGCTGGTCGTTTTGTGAGTTGCACAGCTGGCGAAAAGAACCGGGATGAGAATAAGGACAAGCTTTGACAGTACCTTCATGACTTTACCTAACCTTTATATTTAAGAGAGAAGCACGGGCACGAGATTCAGAACTCACAAGCTTTTATTGTCACCCGATGCCCCCATTTGAGTCAACCTAAAATCCGAATCTCCCCTTTTATTTCAATAGGTTGAAAAGCGCCGTATCGTGCTGGCAAAGCGGGAAAGTGGCAACTTTATCCCCCCTTTTCACCAAATTTTGGCATCGGGGGAGGTGATCTATAATAGAACAATGCTAAAGGGGCATTTCTTATTCTTCCTTATGATTACGCTTGCTTTGAGTCCTATGGTCTCCGGCAAAGTCGATGCGCCTAACTATAATTTCAGTCTTGATCAGCTCAATCAGTTTAAACCGGGAAGTCCTAAGGACGAGATCGATAAGAATAATAAAAATGGGGAGCTAATCGAGCAGCGTGGTGAGCGTGCGGTTATAAAATATTATGTCGCCCATCTCCGCTATAAATTTCCTATCTTCGTTCAATTTTACCAGGGTAAGGTGATCGACTACTATGCCCGCTTACCCCAGTACTTCCTTCACGATGTTTTTCATCAATCCCTGATCAACCGCTTTGGAAAACAAAATAAATATTTTAAAAAAGAAGAGAGCGCCCATTATGAGTGGGAAAATAAAGATAACATGAAAATTGTTTATCATGGCGCCTGCACGATTACCTGCTTTCCTATTTACCTGGCTGTGATGACAGTACAGGCCCCGCCAGACATGGGGAGCTATCGCCCTCTGATTGAAACCTTTAGGACGACGCCCTAACGATGGTCAAGGTGGCGGCTTTCTTCTTGGCATATAAGAAAACTGCCACGCCTAAAAACATTTGCAGGATACATAGGATTTGGCCCATGGTGAGCATGCCGCCTAAGTAGTAACCTAACTGAGAGTCGGGCTCGCGGAAAAATTCCACGACAAAACGAAAAATTGCATAGACAAAAAAGAACACCGCCGTGGCCTGACCGTAAATTGTAAACCGCTTGCGCGAGAACCACAGAATGGCAAAAAGAATAATGCCTTCCGTGATTCCCTCATAGAGCTGACTGGGATGGCGAGGATAGGGGCCGGCATTGGTGAACACCATTCCCCAGGGAACATCGGTCACGCGCCCCCATAATTCATGATTGATGAAATTCCCCATCCGTCCAAAGAAGACACCCTGGGTGCCCGAGATGACCGCCGCATCTGTCGCCTGCAAAAAAGGTATTTTATTTTTACGGGCGAACAAGAAAACCCCGAAGGCCATTCCCATAATGGCACCATGAAAGGAAAGACCTCCCTTCCACACCGAAAATAATTCTGACAAGTTATCTTGATAATAGTCCCAATTATAAATGAAAACGTAGGCCAGACGTGCTCCGACAAACATGAACACCAGAGCATAAGTGATGATCGCATCAACCTTTTCCTTGGCCACTCTGAAAAAACCTTCTTTCACCAAAATTTTCAGCAAAAAGCCTGCAATTAAAAAGCCGATGACATACATCAAACCGTACCAACGAATTTGAATGGGACCTAAGGCGACGAGGACAGGGTCAATATTTGGGGCCAGCATAAAAAAACCTCACCAATAACTTATAGAAGAAATTTACAGGCGTCCAATATTTGCAGGGGTTCGCCAGTTTCTTTTTTAAGCGCATTTCTCTCGTCCGTGGATTTCACATAATCCGCACTCCACCACCAATCAATATCCTGGCAACCATCGCTCTCGGGGGGAGCTTGTTCCTGACATTCCGGGGAATCGAGAGGACATGTGAGTCGAACATGGAGATGGTCATGATGTCCCCACCAGGCCCGCAGCTTGCGCGCCCAGGTCGCGGTATTTTTTTCCGAATACTTTTGGCAGAAAAATTTTTTGATGGCAGGATTCACAAAGACGCGCTCGACTTCCGAATCCTCCGCCGCCATTTTGACCAAATCCTCGATGTCCGGAGTCCAATAAATATTGAGCTGGCGGTCGAGGCCATCGGGCCGATCCACGGCCATGACAACCGGCCAGCCATCACGCTGGGCCAGGGTCAATATTTTTGGTGGTAGGAGCTCGAACCATAAATCTACATCCAGGCCATTCTGATGACTTCCGTGGGCACCGTTGGAGAACAGCCCGCCCCTTGGCATGGAAAGATCTCCCACGGCCAAGGCCATTTGATACTTACTGGCCACCTTTTTTCCCAGCCGTTCAATATAGGTTAAGATCGAGGGATGGCCGTAATAGCGACCGCGCGCCAGCGCCATAAATTGATACCCTTCCCCTGAAGGCGGTAACGAAGCACCTCCCGCCAAGCATCCGTTCGAATAATTCCCAATGGATTTTGCCGGACCGGCAAAAGGGGTGCGCACCAATTCCCAAGGATTCGTGGGGGCACTCCTTTGAAAGGCACAGCTCGCCAGAACGATCAAAAACAAAATTCTCCAGGGCAACATCCTTACCTCTCTCTGCGTAAAAGTTTTGTAAAAGGGCCAGAGGCCCATCGTAGTCGCCGGGGTCATAGTGTAAAACTAATCCTATGAGAAAACCAAAACTTTTGACGCTTGTACGGGAACCTTTTAGTGGGTTATCCCATCTTTCAGGTGCCATCCTTTCCTTCATGGGCCTCTTTGCCTTGATGCACTCGGCACAACTCAAGGGTACTTTGCAACATCAAGTGTCCTTTGCCATCTTTGGCTGCAGTTTGATTTTAATGTATCTGGCCAGCGGGCTTTACCATTCCTTGCCTCTGAGCGAAAAGGGAATCAAATTTCTACGTCGAATTGATCACATGGCGATTTTTATCTTAATCGCCGGCTCCTACACTCCCTTTTGTCTCGTGGCCTTGCGCGAGAGTAATGGTCCGTCATATTTTATTATTGCCTGGTCGATTGCCTTGGTAGGCATTATCACAAAGCTTTTTTGGATCGAATCTCCCCGTTGGATTACGGTCGCCATGTACTTGGGCATGGGCTGGATTTCAGTTCCTCTGGCCTTTCCCTTGAGTCACGTCGTCGATCCCTGGTGTCTCTACTGGATCGCCATCGGCGGTTTCTTTTTCACCAGCGGTGCCATCATCTATGCCACCAAGAGACCAAATCCCTATCCAGGAGTCTTCGGCTTTCATGAAATTTGGCACCTCTTTGTGATGGCCGGAACCTTTTCTCATTTTTGGGCGATCTATCGCTATCTCTAGACAATTCTTGCTATCCTGAGCTAGCGTCTCCCCTATGCTTAAATTACTCATCTTAACGGTCATGTGCTTGTTGCCAAAGGCCCATGCCGAGGTCGGCGTGGCCTCTGGTTTTTCGGCAGTGACCGGCGGACGAACAGTCCCGCTCCTCTATGCCAGCGGTGAGGGCAATGAATATGCCGTGACGGCTTATAGTGTGGGAGTGAACACCTCGGTCTATTATCACTCTGGCTACATGGCCAGCTTGTTTAAAAGATATAAACCATCAGGCGATTTCATCTCCGGCGGCCTTGACGCTGGCCTGGGATGGGGGCTTTATTACTACAAGATCGGTTTTAAACGTTCTTCAACAGCGGCCCTGGAAGAAAAAAGTGCCACCGCAACCGGCCCGGCCTTTCGTGTTCTTTGGAATTTGGCCCCACCAGTCTTTGTCGGAATTGAGGGAATGTACGGCATTCGAGGTCTCAACTGGATTCTTCTCAGCACTCAGGACATTGTGAGCGTTCTCCTGGGGGTTCGCTTTTGAAAAAAATCATCCTGCTCATGACCATGCTTGTCCTACTTACTCCTCCTTGTGAGAGTTCTACCACCCGCAACCAGGCCAGCGTGGGACATATCTTTGCCGCCGCCGGTACACTCTATGGCCTCGGCTCATTGAGGATCGGTCATCATACCTGGGAAGGCGGCCTGCTCAATTCCAATTCCCTAGGTGTGGTAAAGCTTCTCAACTTGGGAAGAATGTACTTTGGTTTTGGTTTCGCCGCTGTCGGCGGCGCAGATTTTGGCTTTTATGCCTCCAGCGGAGTGGAATTCTGGAATCTCTGGTTGCTCAATTTTCGCTTTGAGGCCAACGGAACCGCCACCTATAAAAACTCCACGACAGGAGAGCTACTCTTGGGAGTATCGCTTAACTTTTAAGGATCGAATATGAAGCTAATATTAATTATCCTGCTCTTCGCGATAACTCTTGGATTTCGAACTTACCAAGGAGGCCTCACTTGGAAGGTTTCCGTCGATGACCCCTATCTCTACGTTAAAATTTGCGATCCCGATAAATCCATGACCAACAACCTACCCAGCTCTGATCCTTTGACCTATGCGACACTCACAAAAAGTGTCATCGTTCAGTCGATTCTCGATGAGATTAATAATTTGGACACGTCCTACCTGATCATGGCGCTTTATTACGACGGCGTGGCACCCGATCGTACGATTGAGCTGTGTTCCGGTTCCTCCGGAGCATTAGGGGCGGCGGGACATGCCTCATTTAAAACTGAAGGTTCCAAAATCGTATCATGCGAAATTAAGCTTGATCCCGACAAGGACAGTGATGCCAAGCAATGGATGAGAACGGCGGCCCATGAAATTGGTCACTGCCTGGGGCTCATGCACCCCCAAGAATCAATCCATGCCATCATGAGCTATTTTAGTGACCGAGATCTCTTGCGCTACCAGATCGACGATCTCATGGGAATTTCCTTTCTCTACCCATCGCCCAATTATGATTTGAAAGAAACCCCGACTTTCGGCCTTAAGTGTTCCCCAAAGTAGGATAGTTTTTTTTCTCAAAACAGATTTTTCTTTCCTGCCATTTTTTGGGATAGCTTCTCTTGCTGGGATCTTTATAGCCGTTGGTTCTGGCCGTGCGGTAACTTTTCTTGCTGGGGTCCAGAGCACAGGCAATTTGGAATTGAACCAACTTATCCAAAGTGGATAAGAGGATATGGTGCCTTCCTTCAAGTCTTTCGTGCTTCCATTTATCCAGACAATTGAACAATTCAAAAATCGACTCGATCGTCGAAAGGCAGTTCGAAACCGGCTGCTGCTTGATGGAAAAGCGCGAGACCTGTGAAACATCAAAGCTCACTCTGGGGAGAGAATGTAAAATGGCACTCTCACGCATCATGGTTTTGGCACAGGGCCAAGTTCCGTCGATCACAAAAAACAAGGGTCTCTTCTGAGATAATGGCAAAAGCGGTAGAGGCGCGACCGAAAGGTTATGGGCCCCTTCCCCGGGATAGAGGAGGATCGGGAGATACTGCTCATCACTTAAAATTTTCTGAACCTCTACATTTTGGGAAAAATTGACACCCACAATAATCTTAGAACGTTTGCAGCAAAGGTTGGCCATTCTGCCGGTTCCCACCTTTTCCTTGCGCGCTTCCTTCGGATGCATCAGGATTCGCACCTCGGACTGCGAGTCGAAAGGAATTATGCTGTCACAAAAGCAGCCGGCAGGCGGGCGAAGACATTTCACGCACAAGATCCTCCCTACGACAGGGGGAATCGCAAGCGCTGCTTGTTTGCGAATTAAATATTCCTGCTTATTCACAATTTTAATTTTTTACTCAAGGTACCGGCGAAAGATGCGGCGGCAAAACTTTTAATCAGATCACCGGGAATAAACGGCAGGAGGCCCGTGACCAAAAGAGCATTGAAAGGAACAAAAAAAGAAAGGCCGAGAAGACCACAGCTAAAAATGATTGAACTTCCCACCAAGCAGCAAAGAAAGGCGCTTCTGATTGTTTTGGCATAACCTTTATCCGCCAGATAGCCGACCACGAAGCTGGCGACTAACATCCCGGCCAGATACCCAAAAGTTGGGCCAAACAGCAAGCCACTTTTCCCCAGAGCGAAAAAGGGAAGTCCCATGGCCCCCTCGCTGAGATAGAGCACAAAACTCGCCAAGGCACGTTTTCGCCCCCAGCATAGGGCCAACACCGCAACTCCAAAAGTTTGTCCGGTAATGGGAACGGGTGTAAAGGGTAAGATAAAGGAAACCTGCGCAAGCAGGGCCAAAAGCAAAGAACCGCCGATCACGGCAAGCCCATTTAACAGCAGACTCCGCTGACGACCGTTAATCAAAAAAGGCACGACAGCTTGACTTTGAACTTGACTCATATCTCCTCCCGGCACTCAAATTTGGCCGAGTGTAGCATCAAAGGCAGTCGACCATCAAGTTAGGAAATTAGAGTAGCTTTTCGATATCGGGACGAAGCTTCTCTGGGGCCGTTTGCGGGGCAAAGCGAGCAATCACCTTACCATTGCGATCAATCAAGAACTTGGTAAAATTCCATTTGATCGCCTCGGAACCAAAGAGGCCGGTCTGAGAAGATTTTAAGAGAGCGTAGAGAGGATGGGTGTGCTCGCCGTTGACGTCAATTTTGGCGAACATGGGAAAGGTGACATCGTATCGAGTTTGACAAAAGGTTTGAATCTCCTTCTCACTGCCCGGCTCCTGCGAGCCGAACTGATTGCAGGGAAATCCCAAAATAACCAGGCCCTTCTCTTTGAGTGTTTTATAGAGTTCTTCAAGTCCCTCATACTGCGGTGTGAAACCACAGCCGCTGGCAACATTCACGACGAGAAGAACCTTGCCCTTGTACTGCTTCAAGGTTTCCTCTTGGCCGCCAATCGTTTTCACTGGGATAGAATAGATATCAGTCATAGTTTCTCCTTTGGAAGACTTTGATTATAACTCTTTCAATGCTATTTTTCTTTGAAAACTTGCGTCTGTTGTTCTACATCATGTGAACAGCAGAATCCTGGAGGATGGACTGATGACAAAATTATTTTTAAAAGGTCTGATCGTTTTCTGTATCTTAGTCGTCACCACCTTTCTCATGATGGACGTCTTTCGCGCAGAGTTTGGAGAGATTGATTTTTTTACCCGTCACGGATTGTTTTTTCTCTTGTTTATCACCCTCTTCCCTCGCCTGACCTTACTTTTTTCCTCTGTTCCCTTTGGCGGTTTTTTATGGTGGATGGGATTTATCTTTTGTCCAAGAATCCTTGTGGCATGCTTGGCCACCATCACCTATTTTCGCACAAACCCACTTTTGGTGGTGGTGAGCTGGCTGGTGGCCATTTCCGGCGAGACGGCGGAGAAGTACGGCATCGGCCGAAATCGTTTTCACTTTAAAATTTGGCATCCAAATGTTGGGCATCCTCGCCCCCAGGGGCCCAAGAAGTCCAACTCGGATGACGCCATTGAGGCCGAGTACAAAAAGCTTTAAACATAAAAAAAAAGGCCGCCGAAGCGACCTTTCATTGAGTTGATTATTTCAACAACTACAGCAGACTACCGACGTCCACCGCGATCACCGCCTCCGCGATTACCGCCGCCGCCGCCGAATCCACCACGACCGCCGCCGCCGCCACCGCCGCGACTATCGCGTGGTTCCATCGGACGAGCTTCGTTAACGGTCATTGCGCGACCTTCGTACTCACTACCATTGAATTTTGCAATGGCGTCAGTTGCCTCTGAATCAGAGGACATTTCTACGAAACCGAAGCCCTTGCTTCGTCCTGAATCGCGATCAGTAATGATCTTAGCTGATTCAACAGTTCCACACTGAGAGAAAGCCTCAGTCAGAGCTTGTTCGGTTGCAGAAAATGGCAGATTGCCAACGTACAGTTTTTTACCCATAAAACCTCCTTAAGGCAGGGTGCCGCAAAAGAGATTCAGGGCCCTATGCTTACGAACTCTTGAGACGACAGACAAAACTAACGCCGGCACCCTACCACATCTACTTTATGAAAGCACGCGTAATTTTTGCTTATTCATACAAAACGGTCCATGATTGCAGGGTTTTAGCTAACACAAGGAAACTATGATGGAATTACTCAAGGAATTATGCCAGGCCCCCGGTGTTCCCGGACGTGAACAACCTATTATCGACATTATGGAGCGCGAACTCAAAAAGAGCTGCGACAGCGTTCAGATAGACAATCTGGGCAATGTTATCGGCCTTAAGAAGTCGGCCAAAAAAGACGCCAAGACAGTGATGATTTCAGGTCACATGGACGAGATTGGCTTTGTTGTGTCTTACATCGAAAAAAGCGGTCATATCCGCTTTTGTCCCCGTGGCGGACATGTGCCGCGCGTGCTTCTCTCCCAGCGAGTGAAAATTTACGGCAAAAAGATTTTGACCGGTATCGTGGAAGCCAGCCCCGCTTTTCTAAACCGTGATGATATGAACAAGGCCCCTGAATTTAAAAATATGCACATTGATGTGGGCATGAGTGACAAGGAGCTTAAGAAAATAGTCGAGGTGGGAGACGCCATCGTGATGGAAGGTGCCTGGATCGAGCAGGGCAATATGATTATCTCCAAGGCCTTTGACAATAGAATTGGCTGCTACCTGGTGCTCGAAACCATGAGACAGCTACAAAAAAAGAAACTCAATGTGAATGTGCTTGCCCTGGGTTCGAGCCAGGAGGAAGTGGGTGTTCGCGGGGCCAGCGTGGCGGCCCGCAATTTTTCCCCCGACATCGGCATCGCCCTCGATGTTACCGCGGCCTTTGACACTCCGGGGGTTCCGGATGCTCAGCAGGTGACCAAGCTGGGCGAAGGAGTGGCGATCAAAATTAATGACCAGGCATCCATTTCAAATCATGGGATGGTGAACTTCTTTAAGGCACTGGCGGTTAAAAACAAGATCAAGTTTCAGATGGAAATTTTGCCCTTTGGCGGAACCGATGCCCATGCCATGCAAGTTCTCGGCGGCGGTGCCGTCTGCACTCTCTCGATTCCCACTCGCTATGTGCACTCCCCAAGCGAGATGCTGCATAAAAAAGACATAAAGGCGGGCGTCGATCTTCTGGTTAAGTTTTTAGAGCAAGCTGAGAAATGCAAGCTGGAGTTCTAATCAACCAGATGTAACCTGGGGGCATCGGGAAGAAGCTGGATTCCCACTCGAAAAAATCGGCCAACCTTGTAATGCTCATCGAGATAGTTCACGACGTATTTTATCTCTGCCCTTTTTTGATCGTTCTGCTCGCCCAGGGAGATGAACTCCATCGATTTGGCGTTGATAAAACGATTGCGCTCCTCGCTGGTAATGCGAAAGCAGGCACCATTTTTGGAAAAATTGAGCAGGGGCTTTTCGTAAATGGTGTCATCCATGGAGTTTAAAAGTTTAAATTTGACGATCATATTGCTGATGGAAGGATCATGCCTGTCTTCGCCGCGCCCTTCCTGGGCCATGATCAAGGAAGGCAGCTCGACCTCCATGGCAAAGCTGGAATGAAAAAGAATCCGTGACTTAAAAATAATCACTTTACCCTTTTCATAAAAATAGATGGGAAATCTCGAGTTGAAGTTAAAATTTTTACCACGCATGGGAAGAAATTTAAGCATCCCATTATAAAGAACCACCCGATTTAACTCCGCCCGCTGATGCACGCGATTGCTCAGCACATTTTGCCAAAGCGAAATTTCACCTTTCCTCTGCAGGCCCAGGAAAATTTGCTTCATATAAAATGTACGCGATTCTTCTCTGAAAGGTGGCAAATCCATTTGCTGACTCCTGATGTTGGACCGCCGACAATGACAGGAGTGATGTCGGCGAAGCAAAAAATGCAATGACGATGCCACAGCTAAAAGGTGATTATTCGGTACCAAACTTAGTGCGCGGGCCAACATTCGTCTAAAAGTTGGTCACAGATGCAAAACCTTGAAAAAAGACCGTACTACCCTCATAATGACTGCTTTCAAGGATGGAAAATATGCAGACAAAAAGCCGAGCTTTTCTCTTTCTCATTTTTCTTTTATCAAACATTACAGTCTCTCATGCCCAGAGCGAGAACTATGTGCCGGAAGCACTTAAAGATTGGCAATCTTGGGTATTGGAAAAGCATCCTGAAATGAGCTGTCCTTTTGACGGTGTCAGCATCGACAATCGTCGTTGTGTCTGGCCTTCACATATTAAACTTGAGTTGCAAAAAAATGGCCTTGCCTTTGCCATGACCGTGCAGGTTCTCAGAGATTCTCTGGTCGAATTGCCCGGCCAGATTGGTGCCTGGCCGACCGATGTCCAAACAGAAGGTCATACCCCATTGGCCATCGTGGAAAGCAATCAAAGGCCGCATTGTTTTTTAAAAAAAGGCCGCACCACTTTAAATGGCAAAATTCTCTGGAGGCAAAGGCCTCAGCGCCTCATGCTTCCCCATTCTTTGGGATTGATCAAAGTTTTCAATGAAGGCCGTGAGGTTTCCGATTATAAAATCGATGAGCAGGGCGGTTTGTGGACGCAAAACGAGGAGGCCAGTCGGCCCGAGGCCAAGAAAGAAGAAGCCGTTGCCTCGCTCAATGTGAAAACCTATCGCAAATTCATCGAGACTGTGCCTTTTCAGATGGTGACCAGATTAGTGCTTGAGGTCAGCGGGCCACCACGCGAAGCTGTTTTTGACAACGTCACACTGGATGGTTTTTCACCCGTGCAAATTTCCGGGCCATTGGCGTACGACCTCAAGAACGATGGCAGGTTAACGGTCAAGCTGGAGCCAGGTATTTGGTCCATGACGATTCTCGCTCATGTGGAAAAAGGTCCGGTGGAAGTTCTAACTTTTAAGGCCCATCGCCAGAATATGCCCGATCAGGAATTTTGGGTGTATCAGCCGGGAAGTGAATTTCGCGTGGTCCGCATAGAGGAAAATGGCCCCCTTCCGACCATTGACCCCGGCCAGCTTGAGCTTCCTGACGATTTTAAAAATCTCTCAACCTATCTGGTGAAGGCGGGAATGAAGATTAAAATGGTGGAAACCCGTCGAGGCATTCCTGATCCTGATGCCGATCGCCTTACGCTCAACCGCCAGGTTTGGTTTGATTTTGATGGTCCCGGCGCGACCATTAAAGATAATATCTCCGGCCAAATTAATCGCAACTGGCGCCTCAACCTGGTCTCCCCCTATGACCTGCAAAGTGCCAATGTCAGCGGGAGCAATGCGGTTATCACGAAAAAGGAAAATGAAAACACCAAAGGGGTCGAGATTAGACAGGGACAGCTTGGTCTGGAGGCCATCTCGCGCTTGTCGAACCGAACTGTCTCGCTCCCGGCCACCGGCTGGATGAGTGATTTTAATAAGGCCAATACCACCTTTCACCTCCCACCGGGAGTCACAGTTATCGCCGCCACGGGAAGTGATAGTGAGTCGGGCACGTGGATTAACCGCTGGACCCTGCTTTCTTTTTTCTTTGTTTTTGTGGTGGCCTTGGCCATGGGAAAGCTGCGCAACTATCGCTGGGCCGCCATCATTTTCATCACTCTCGTTTTATGCCATCCCGAAGCCAATTTCCCAACCTGGATTTGGCTGCATCTGATTTTGGCCTTGGCCCTTTCCCATGTCGCCAAGGAAGGCCTTTTTGCCCGGGTGGTTGTGGCCTATAAAAAAATATGTCAGCTCGCCTTGCTGATTCTCCTCTTCACCTTTTCAGTTCAGCAATTGCAGTCGGCCATCTATCCCGTTTTATCCCGTCCCCATGAATCTTATCCCCCCGTCTCCATGGCCTTTAAATCAAAAAGTATGGCGCGCAATATGGCGCCCGACATGGCCCCTCAGGAGATGGCCGCTCCGGATATGGAAATGCGACAGGAAGAACAGATGTCTGATGGCGGTGTGATGGGTTCGATCGATGCACCAAGTGCCCCACCGGCCGATGCCGTTCAAACCGAAAGAAAAAAAATGTTCGGTCGCCTCAATAAGATGTCCAAGGTTTCCCAATCTTCCCAGGCATCCCAGGCGGCGCAAAACCTTATGGAGGTGGACCCCAGTGCCGCTGTTCAAACCGGCCCGGGCATCCCCAACTGGTCCTGGCAAACGGTTCAGATGTCCTGGAGCGGCCCGATTAAAAAAGATCAAAAAATTAATATCTGGTCCATCGGCCCAACCACCAATCGAATCTTGGCCTTTGTTCGAATTGCCCTGCTTACCTTGGTCTTTATCTGCTTTATGGGATGGTCTCATAAATTTCTGGTGCGCTTTGGCCTGGGAATGCTGCTCTTTTTGCAAGTATTCACCTCCGCACAGTCCGTGGCGGCCGATAATTTTCCCTCGACGGAAATCCTGCTTGATTTGGAGCAACGCCTGACCCAACCTCCCCGCTGCGTGCCCCATTGCGTGGCCTTTCATCGGATAAAAATACACGCAGAGGGTGATCGCCTGGCCTTGGGTTTTGAATTTCATAGCTTGACCGATACCTTTGTCGAGCTACCCATAAACCTGCAGTATTGGAGGCCCAGCACTATCACCGTGAATGGAAAAGAGGCCAAAGGTCTCTCCTCACAAAATGGTCGCCTCATGGCCCATCTGGGCCAGGGAACTTATCACGTGGAAGTCAACGGTCAGCTTAAAAACCGCAGTATTTTGGAGCTGGCGCTTCCTCTTCATCCCAGCTATGTGTCCTTCGAAGGAAAGGGATGGGTGTTAGAAGGTCTGCGCCCTGACGGAACAACCGAGGGCAGCTTGCTCATCCGACGTGAGGAGGCCTTGCAAAAAAAGAGTGACTCACCCAAGGAAGAAGTTTCTTCGAATAGTCAGCTTCGCCCTTATATCATCGTGGAGCGAGAGATTTTCTTGGGCCTCAAGTGGACTGTGACCACGCGTGTGAGACGGATCAGCAGTAGCGGCGAGGCGATTAATTTAAAAGTCCCCGTCATCCCGGGCGAAAGTATTCTGGATAAACGGTTTACTCAAAAAGATAACCTCGTGGACGTGAACTTAGGTCCAAGTAGCGATTCCGTGGAATGGACCTCCAGCTTGAATATGGCCCCGGAGCTTTCCCTGGTTTCGGCCTCGCGGGAGCGATGGAGTGAAGTGTGGTCGATCCTGCCCTCCAGCGTCTGGAATGTGGAAACTCAAGGACTCCCTCCGATTTATCACAAATCTCCCCACGGTGAACGACGCCTGACCTTTATGCCCATGCCCGGTGAGAAGATGCAGATGAAAGTGACTCGGCCGACTGGTGCCGAAGGAAACACGCTCACTATCCTCCAGGCCCAGCTTGGCTTGAGTCCGGGCAAGCGGGCGACCGATGCCACGTTAAGTATGACCTTGAGGTCCAGTAAGGGAACCCAGCACATCATCACCATGCCGGAAAATGTTGAGCTTAAGTCCGTGCAGGTCAATGGCGCCAACGTACCCCTTAAGCTGCGCCAGAATCAGCTGGAACTTCCACTCTCGGTGGGAGATACCACGGTAAATTTAGAGTGGATGGACGAAGTGTCACTCTCGCCTTTTTATCATTCTCCCAAGATAAATCTCGCCGGCACCGGTGCCAACTTGAATATCGCCCTTAACCTGCCGGCCAATCGCTGGGTGCTGGCGGTGGGCGGGCCGCTCATGGGCCCCGTCGTTCTGTTCTGGGGCAAACTCATCCTGCTAGTTTTGGCCGGGTGGTTTCTGGGCCGAGCAAACTGGAGCTTGCTCTCCTCCCGCCAATGGATTCTCTTAAGTCTGGGGCTGACGCAAATTCAGTGGCCGGGACTGGCGATCATCTTCGCCTTCTTTGTGCTCATCTCCAATCGCTCGAAGCTCACCTTAAATCCGCGGGCCCATAATTTGACCAGCATCGGAATGTTCGCCCTAGCGCTGGCAAGTGCCTTCACTCTTTTTGTGATTCTCACGACGGGACTCTTAGAAGGTCCGCAGATGGATATTGCCGGGAATAACTCGTATGCCAATGCCCTATACTGGTATCAGGACAGAATCAGTGAATGGATTCCTCGCCCATGGCTGATCTCTTTTCCCAATTATGTTTTCCAGCTCCTGATGCTTTTTTGGGCCCTGTGGTTATCCTTCTTCCTGATCAAGATAGGCCCGGATATTTGGAAATCCCTGTCGTTTCAAGGATTGTGGAAAAGAAAATCTTGAGCAGTTATTGGCAGATATTTCCGCCCATTCCGGTGCACATCATCTGGGCGGTTTCCAAGTCAAAGTCCGCCGTATAGCGGGTCATTGGCATGATGGGGTTGCTGGTATTTAGACAGGTTAAAGCGACATTGCCTTGATCACAGGGCGATTCCTGAAACTCGCCCTCAAATCCTAGGCACATATTTTCCCACATCTCAGGGTCCGAGTTGACGGATTCAAAAAATTCCAGACACATCCCTTCAGGAGTCAGGCAGCTTGCGACACCGACGCTGGCACAGGTCAGATCGGGGTTAGCTTGGGCCCAGGCGGAGAGAGAGAAGGTCAGGGAGAGAATTGAAGAGAAAAATAAAGCGCGCATTAAAAACTCCAAAAGTGAAAAATGAATGTGGACTATATAATGCACACAGACTAAGAAGAGCAATATGAAAACAACATTATTATTCATCGCTCTTTATTTAGTCTCCACTCTTTCTCTCATGGCCCAGCCCTTTGTGAACCCTCTGTCGAGCTTTGAGAAAATTAATCAGGCCCTGGCGCGCCAAGAAATCACCGGCCCTGATGCCGCCGGGTTTCGAGTTCTCGCCTTTTTTAACGATGAAAATCTGCCTTCACAACTTCAGTCGGACGCAGGGGCCGTCATCGCCACTCCCTCTGACCTGCTTTTAAAAACCGCCGTGGGCCTTTTAGCGCAGATGAGTCCGCCATTGGCCGCTCACGTTTATTTTTACATGATCCCCCCCGCCTACCTACCTGCGGCCGATGGAAACAAGGACGTGCAGAATTTTCCCCAGCCTCGACTTATTCCCAGTCAGGATTGGGCCTTTATTGAGAACGTCTCCAGCGAAATTCGGGTATGGTATCAAACGGATCAGGCCGAGCAGCTGCTGATGGCAAACCAGATCCGCGCCCTTATGAGCGATGAAATTATTCCCAAAGAAAAGGCCCTGATGGGGCGCACTCATCCCCGCGATGATTTGAACACGCGATCAATTTTAGTTTCGGTGGGAATAGAGCGGGCACAACCCAACGGTGGAGACGGAAAGCTGGATATCTACATCTACAATATTCCCGCCGGTGATGATGGGAGCGCGCCGCCCAAGGCCTGGGTGATGGGATATACGGTTGACGAGGTGAGTGGCCTGGGATGTCCGGCACGCCCGTCCTATATGTCGGTCAATCTGGCCTGGGCAAAGACAGCTGATCCCAAAAAATTCGCCAGCACGCTGGCGCATGAGTACTTTCACGCCATCCAAAATTCCTACAATCGAAAAGATGAATGTGAGGGATACAATAAGATCGATGAGGGCACCGCCACCTATATCAAGCATCATATTTTTCCCAAGTATAATGACGAACATATCTGGTGGGAGTTTTCTGAAAATGGTCGCCTGAGTCTGTTGGATGAGGACTATGAAACCTGGCCTTTCTACTTTTTTATGGTGCAGATGCAGGGTGAAGCGGTCATGCCAAAGTTGCATGAAACCATGGGCTCGAATCGCGCCATCGAGTCAGTCAATAAAGTTCTCGACGGTGGATTTAAAAAGCAATGGTTAGAGTACGCGGTTTACGAATGGAATCAAGAGCCTTTGTTTGACGGTTTTCGCCAGTGGGATGATTACAATATTATTCCCGGCCGAGGGGCCAAGGATGCCGCCGGTCATCTGCCTCCCATCAAGGTTGAGAAAGTAACCCTGGATGCAAATGGACAATATCGTTACCAGATGGACATGGAGCTCAAACCGTTGACGCGGGATTTTTATGCCTTTGATGTGAGTGATGCCAATATCCGAACTGTCGCCATTGAGAATCCGGTTTTTTGGAATGGGCGAAAGGTCAAAGTCAAGGCCCTGGTTCGCCGCAAGGGTGAAACTAAATTTGACGAGCTACTCTGGGAAGACCCCCAGATCGAGCAGTACCATTATTGTTTCGACAAAAAGAATGAGGAGATTGACCTGATTGTCATTGTGGCAGCCAATTTCCAACACCTGACCTCCGGCACGACTTACCGTGGCCAGGCCCCCTTTAAAGTCAGCAATCAGGGCTGCTATGCTTTTCAAGGTAAGATAAATTCCCGCTGGGAACTTAGAGAAGGTTCTCTGGAACATGTGCTGGATGTGGAAGCCAGCAATGTGAAATTGCGGGCCGGTGAGTTCGGTGCTGAAGGGCACTTTAAAAATCAATTTTACCTTGAAAGTGCCGTCGTTAATTATTCCTACCGAGGCCATATGGGAGATTGCCATGGATTTGCCAGCGGATTCCTGGAGGCAGAAGTTGGTCCGCGTTCAATTGCGATGGGATTGGCAAGTTACAATGTGGCACCGGAAGCTTGGGCCGATTATGTCATCGGGATTCCCATCAAGGACCCATTTTTTAAGGTCACCTATGTCTGCCCTTTCCCAAAACCACCGGTCATCGGAACAATCGCGGTAGGACTGAACATCTCAAGCACGGGAGTATTTCATAAGCATGGCTTTAATCCCCGTCTGCAAGGACAATCATCCGGCAATGGCTATGATGTTTCCTGGGATTTCTCCCCAGTTAAAGAATAAAGCGACTTAAAACGAAGCCTCAAGTTTGAGCGCGTAGGTTGTCATCCCGTCAACCGGAACCAAAAATTCAAAGGAAAAATTCAACGGCCGAAACGTCACTTCCACTCCGGCCCCTTCTGTACCTTTGGAAATGCTCTGTAAACTTGTCGGGCAGCTGGCACTCGGTCCTGTGGCCTGACAGGTATCCGAAACATCGCTCAAGGGTTCGGCGGCAAAGGCAAAGGGTGAAAGTCTGAGCCAGGAATTCACTGTCCACTGGGCCATCAGACCAAGCGAGATGGCAAAATCATTCAACTCTCTTTTGGTATTGAGCGAGCTGGTCCCGGAAGAAATAGACGAGGTCTCTTCAAGGGAGAGGTAGGAAAGGCCCGCCATCAAAGGTAAGTGAAAATCTTCTTCGCCCCCCTTAAATGGATCCCAGATCAAGGAGGTGGTTGCCATATAACCACTGGCCTTATTCGCTCCGAATTCGCCTGTGGTCGCATTCATGGTCGTGCCTTTTCCATCCATGCTAAAACCCAGTCCCAAAAAGGCCAGACCGACCTGATCAGTAAGACCGTAGGTTACACCGGCAGCATAACCATAACCGTCCATCTCCTGATATTGTCGACCTCCTTGTCCCTGCTCGTCATAGCTGAAGGCCATCTTGGCGGGGACAAATTTAACATCGAGTCGTTCATTTTTCAGGCGCTTTGTAGGAAAGGAATGAGGCACCAGCGAACCTGCGGCCTTGAAGGCTGCAAATTTCGATCCTTGTTGAGATAGTCCACTCGCCTGGCCGAATGCCGCTGCGGAAAAAAGAAATAACAAGCAAACAATTTTTTTCATATAACTTCTCCATGATAACAATAATTAATTCTCCGCTGCCGGCCCGACGGAATCCATCATCAGGCCAAGCTCGCCACTTTTTTCCACATCCATCATCTCACTTTGCAGGCGCTGCTTACGGGCCTCATCCTCAATCTCCTGCTGTCTTTCTCGCTCGGCCCTCTCTTGGGCCTCCATGGCGGCCCGCTGTTTTTCCGCTGTCCGCGCCGCCTCGATACTATCAAAAATCCCTTTGGTGATATCCACGCCGGAAGACCCCCCGCCCTTATGGCAGGGCGAACCTTGGGACTGCCAGGTGTTGTATGCCAGCCCCGCAGGTAATCCGCACTTTTGCTTTTCTTGCGTCCACCAGGCCGGCTCACCGGCACGAGAGATGGAGGAGTAGGCCAAGGTGAAAATAATAAGGAAATGTCCCGTTCCCATCATCGTCAAAATCTCTTAGTTACTATTTTTATTTTCCAGTCTTTCCCAGTCATAAATCTTGTTTTGGGCGGCCCGGGCGTTTGGCGCATCGGGGACGAGTTTGAGGTAACATTGCATGTTTTGGCGGGCCAGCTCAAAGTCTCCAATTTCGCCTAAGACCAATGCATGGTTGAAGTATCCCGCCGGCCACCACGGTGCCCTCTTGAGTGCCTGTGCGTAAAAATCGGCGGCATCTTCGAAGGCCTTATCCTTCACCGCTCCCTCGGCCTGGACCTTAAATCTGTTGGCCTCCTCAGGCAGGTCGGTTTTGGAGGCCGCTTTCTTTTGATATTCGTCGAGCGACTCTATAAAACTTGCTTCAAATTCCTCAGAATCTTTTTTCTGTTTTATGGCGTTCTGCTTGAGCGCTAAAAAAGCATCGGCGACGCGGGCCACTCCCGCATCGGTTCTGTAATTATTCCAGACCATAAATTCATTTCCATCTGAAAGATCGATCCGATACATGGCCCCCTGAGTGTAGCCGGTGATTCGGGCAAGCTCACCGAAAGTCGCGACATAATGTTTCGTGCCGCTATATCCCTTGGAGGTTACAACCAGCTTGGACGTGGTAACACGCACATCAATAGATAGATCCTTATCCCGATAGCTTAGAGCTGAGATGATCTCTTTGCGCGCCTCCTTGACACTCATATTTCTGACCACGGGGTTGTAAACAGTGGCACAGGCGACGACAAACATGAGCGTGAAAAGGGTGAAAATTTTCTTCAGCCAATGGCCCAACATCTTTTATCCTTTTATTTTTTGTATTTGGAAATCAGGGCCTTATATTTTTCATCACTCTGCAAAGGTTTGAGATCGGCATCGGCGGCGAGACCTTCCCAGTCGTTAAACCCGAGTTTAAACGCCTCTTCCAGGCCTTTCAGTGCTTCCTTCTTATTGTTTTTGAGCGAATAATAACAGGCCAGGTTGTAACAGCCATCACTCAGCTTGTTTTTACAAGTGCTTTCAAAAAATGGCTTGGCCTCTTCAGCCTTACCATTTTGCAGCAAGCTGGTGCCGTAGTTGTAGCAGGAAACATCGTCCTTAAGGTCGCAGGCCTTTTTATCATAGGCCAGCTGCTCCGTCGGTTTCCCCTGATCCTGATATAAGATGGCCACGCTTGAACAGGACACCGCCAATTTCAACTCACAGCCTTTTTGATAGTAAGTCATGGCATTGCCTAAATCCTTTGCCTCATTGGCAATTGCGCCTAAATTATGACAACCGTAGGAATACCCGGCATCGCAACTTTTAGTCAGGAGAGGTCGGGCCTCAGTGAGATTTTTTTCCTTGTAGAGCACATGCCCAAGCTCGCCACAGCCTTTAATATCGCCGTTGTCGCAACCTAAGCGGTAATAATTTTTAGCTTCGCTCAGCTTATTTTCGTTCTCCATGAGAATACCGTAGTTGGTGCAGGCCATGCCGTACAACCCTTGGCAGGATTTCAGATAATTGGCCTTGGCCTCATTGAGCTTTTTTAAATGCTCTTGCGCCACACCCAGGTCGCTACAGGCGGGAATATATCCGATGTCACAGGCCTTTTTCAAAGACGCTTCGGCGGCAACATCCTCGTTGTCGGCCAAAAGCATTCCCCCATAATTAAAACATGCCTTATCACTTTTTAGCTCACACCCTTGCTTAAAAAATTTCATGGCCTCGGCCTTATGTCCTTTTTCGTTGGCGTACACACCGAGATTGCTGCAGCTTCCACCGTATTTCAGGGTGCAGCCTTTTTGAAATTGCTCGCTGGCCTTGTCACGTTGCCCCTGCTGGTGCAGCTGATCACCAAAATTGTGGCAGCCTAAGTTGTAGCCAAGCTTGCACGACTTTTCGTAATAAATTTTTGCCACCTCGGATTGTCCGGACAGCTCCGCCGTTTTTCCCGAGGCAAAGCAGGCATCTTTATTTCCATCATCACAGGCCATTTGAAAGTTGGCGGATGCTTCCTTGGGATTATTTTGCTGAAACAAAATATTGCCTAATTTAATGCAAGCTTGAATGTTGGTCTTAGAACACTTCGGAAGTTCCTCACCATTATTTATTGTTTTTTGAAAGGTCTGCCAAAAAGATTTTTCCGTTTCCCGCTTCAAGATATCCAGCCATTCACTGGCCAAGGACAAAGAGGGAATACTGGAAACCACCATCAGTGCGACAAAATATTTTTTCATAGCTAATTTTAGGCCTTTTGATTTTCGCCCGTAGACCGGTAAATTAATCCAGGTTTAAAAACACGACCAAAATACTGTTTATTGCTAGAATATTTGCTGGCCCATAACCAAGGAATCAATGTGACTCTGACCTATCCTCTCTTCGCGATTCTGTTGGCAATTTTCTTAAGCGGCTGCGGGTCTGATAAGGGAGGCGGTGGAGGAACGGGTAGCGCTGCCACGGCAGCCCTTTCCAGTCCCGCCGTGGCGAATTTTGAAGCCGTGATTGCCATCTCGGCCGGGTACAATTCCGCCTGCGCTCTCAAAAGTGACGGAACAATTTGGTGCTGGGGAGACAATCATTCTGGTCAACTGGGAACCAATGTTTCAAACAGCTTTAGCCAATACGCAGTTAAAGTCTCGGGTATTTCCACCGCCGTGGGTGTCTCGGTCGGAACGTCATTCGCCTGCGCCAGTCTCAGTAACGGCAAGGTGAACTGCTGGGGCACCGGAATCTTGGGCCATGGAACAAACTCAAGCTCCACCGCACCTGTCGAGGTGGCGGGCATCAGCACCGCGACCACCGCCATCAGTGTCGGTCACTCCCATGCCTGTGTCGTGTTGGCTTCAGGTTCGATCAAATGCTGGGGAACTGCCGCCAGCGGCGAGCTGGGGAATGGAAGCTTTTCAGGGGTCGACTCATGCGTTGTTCCCAATGATTGCAGCTTTACTCCCGTGACCGTTTCCGGAATATCCACCGCACAAAGTGTCTCGGCGGGAAATAATAGCACCTGTGCCTTACTCGCCGATAATTCTGTCCGCTGCTGGGGTCTGAATTCCAACGGCGATTTAGGAACAAATAACACGGTCAATGCAAGCAGTCCGGCGGCGGTTGCGGCCAATAGTGTAACTCAATTGAGCACTGGAAAAAGATATCACACCTGCGTGGTCGACTCCGGCCATTCAGTTCTGTGCTGGGGCTTTAACCGCTATGCCCAGCTAGGCACCGGCACGGATATCGGGCCGCAGACTTGTGGCTCCTATAGCTGTAGTATGAATGATCTCCCGGTATCGGGAATAAACTCCGCCACTCACGTGGCCAGCGGCCCCTCCTTTACCTGCGCGCTCTTGGCAGATCAAACGGTGAAATGTTGGGGCATCAACAATTATGGTGAGGTAGGAAATCAAAGTAGCTCCGGCCCTGATACCTGCGGGTTTGATAAGTGCGCGTTTAATCCCACCACCGTGGTAGGGCTGATGGGAGTGACTGCACTGGCGGCGGGAACCAATTTTGCCTGCGCCATAACGACGGCCAAAAATGTTAAATGTTGGGGAACCATTGAGAGTTATACCTTCCCGACACTCGCGGCCATATCCCAAAATTCAAACACCACCGATCTACCTCTCCCTACACCGGACCCCGCGGCCGCCTCGGGCCCACATCTTTTAGTCGTGAGTAAGGTCGGCAATCCCTATTCTCCTGATTCAAACGGTTATGCCGGCACCGCAGGCGGTAGCGCAACTTCGACGCCCGCCGCGATTACCTGTTCGAATTGCAATTCAACTTATGCAGTGTTGTCGCACAATACTGCCGTCACCTTGAGCACCACCCTTAACCCGGGAACGTTGAGTGTCGCCTGGGGCGGAGACTGCGCCGCCGCCGCCGGTGGAACAGCGACAGTGACGATGAATGGGGATAAATTTTGCACCATGGCCCATTACAATGGGACAGCGAATTTTCTGGCAACCACCAACACTAAGTATAATTTAACCATAACCAAAACAGGTCCGGGCACCGGTACCGTGACATCCACTACCGTACCCTCTTCAGGCACGGCCATTAATTGCGGGAGCGTCTGCTCCCGAGCATACCCTCACCATGCCGCTGTGAACTTAACCGCCACTCCCGCCGTGGGATCATCTTTTTTAAGATGGGCCGGAAATTGTGGGGGAACGACGGCGACAATTAGTATTGGCCTGGGGGCGAACTCAATTTGTACTGCGGTTTTTACCAGTCCCTGATGGGGTCAGGCCGCCAGACCTTTTTTCTTCCACTCAGTGAGCCAGCTTTTGGCGGTTGAGGCCTTGACGCCAAGATGCTTTTCCAGCACCTCCCGATCAATGCGACCGTCTGCCTGTATGCTGATATTGTGAATCCCGATCTGATGCCAGATCATGGGAAAAACCTGAAAGGAAAAGTTGCTCAGGTCGACGCGGTAATCATTGTTGGTGAGCGTGATATCCAATCCCATTTTCCGCAGCCCGGTGACAACCTTGGCCAGGCGATCGAGGCCAGTTTCCACCTGTAAAAAGGTCTGGCGGTAGACAAATTCCATCAGGCTCCATTTATCGACACTCAGACTGCCGGCACCGCTAATCGCCAGCAAGGTTCGATGTTGCACATCACTTAAAATAATTTTGTCTTCTTCAGTTTGCACAATGCCACTAACGAGATCGATCATCGGGGAGGTGTGCTCAGCGATGAGCGCAAGAATTTTCTCCCGCTCTTTCAAATAGCTCTTCGCGGTGATCGCCCCATCTTGCACGATCCAGCAGTCTCCTTCGCTCGCCCCAGGCAGCTCCTCACGGCACCAAAATGGAAGGAGGTTGGCGTCGCGGCCTCCCAGCGCACGACCGGCAAGGTAAGAAAAATAATTACTGTTGGGATGGTTTCGAAGCGCCACCCGGTCTCCCAATGTCAGGAGTTGAGGAGCAATTTTGTCCATGTAATAGAAACCACCGATGATAATTTCCGGAGCATCGGAGACGGCACGGGACTTGGATAACATGGTCTGCAAGAAAGACACGGCAATCTCGTTTTCACCCTTTTCGATATGCGATTGGGCCATCATGCGGTACCAGAAAATTTGCTCGCCGGGAAAGGCGCCGGGATGTTGCTGGAGCAAAACGGCCGTCTTATCCAGCTGTTCGCGCGCCTGTGTAAAATCATGTTGGTAGATGCACTGACAGGCCTTGCGATTGTGATAGATCACGAACCAATATAGCTCTGCGCTTTTTATGAGTTCGTGCAATTTTTCCAGATGAAAATCTGACTCGCTAAAATTGCCCAGGTAAGATTCGATTCGCCAGGAGGTTTCGTGGTAATAGTACCAGGCGTTCGAACTCGCGAGTTGTTCGTGAGGGGCGCGCTCAATACTTTTCTTAAACAAGGCCATCATCTCGCGCGCTTCCACCATATGGCCCTGCTCGATTAAGGTATTGGCGAAATAATTATAAAAAAACAAAATCGGCTGGCCGCTATAGCTCTGTGCCGTTTGCTTCAAGTAAAGATCAATTTCAAAAAATAATCTGCCGGATAAAAATTTGCATCCCATGGCATTGAGCAAACGCGCCTGGGCGACCGAGACATTCAGCTCATCCTGCGAGAGCTGGTCATTGGCCTGGGTCAGAATCAAGGGACCAAGCGCCTTGAAGGCCTTATCATACTTACCGATGCTGCGATAAAGGCCGGAAAGCGTGATGCGATCCTGGCCTTCAATCTTATTTTTGCGTTGAAATTTATCCAAAAGGGTCATGGCCGCCTGGTGCTCACCGGCCATGATTAGTTTGCGTGCTTCTTGAAGATAATCTTTCATACCATCTGATCGTTTCGGAAGATGGGCAAAAAAGATAAGTTACGCCATGATTTCCGGGGGTTACCTTGTCACCATAACAACTGCCATATTTTGATAAACCAGGGCCTAAAGGTGCCACGCTCTTCACGGTAGAGGGACGCGTCTAATGCAGTATCGCTACCCGGGGGCGTGTGGCACCCCCCACCAAAAATAATTCTTACTTTAAAAATTAATTTTTTCCTAATTCCCTACCAACTCGCCCGCAGTTCTTTTTTCCTCATCACTCAACTTTGAATTGGAGATCAGCTGGCGCAGCATGGGGAACTCGCTGGCCCTCGCCTCCGAGTACTGGCGTTGGGGGGCGGAGTCTCTGATCGTGCTCGACTTGATTTCCCTGAAGCCGTCAAAGTTGAAGTACAGACTTAGCAGATACCGTATGCCTTCCTTGCTCAAGGTTTTATCCTGCAAAAACTCAAAGGCCTCGGTTCGGGATTTATGTTTTCGATCGCGCAACATTCTTTCAAAGTAGTTTGTAATAAAAAGATTGCTCATATTATCCTTGGCGGCTTCAGGCACGCCGGAAATTCTATAAATCTGCTTGGCCTTATCCATGAACTCATCAGCGTTTTTTTCAAGCTTGACCGACTCTCGATTCACCATGGCGGAAATTTTCTCATAGGGAATATGATGCTCCAGGGCCGTGTTAAAAAGATTTTCCCTGAAGCGCCGAGGCCAGAACTTGCGATCATTGGTTTGCTCGGCCTTCTCAAGCAAGTTGTGGGATCGGCTGATCAGCTGCGCCCATTGGTCTTCGGATAATTCCTTGAGTCCGGTGAAGGTCAAAAGGGAAACGAGGTCGTGCATCTTAAGCGACGAACCATTTTCCATGCGGCCTAAAAAAGTATTGATGGTGGGAAAAATCAGCTCATCGTTTGGTGCCAGGATAATGATGTAGTCAAGGAGGGTCTTCTGATCCATCAGCTCCCGGTCGCCGATCGCCAGCCAAATTTTCTGCAGTCCTTTCTTGGACTCCTCCGTGAGCCTTAAATGTTTGAGAATCTTGAGCGCGTCCTGACTGGAAGAGTTGAGCGACGTGCGATTGTTTTCTCCCAAGGCCGGTTCGGCCAGCTTGGCGTACTCACCTAGGGTGAAATCCAAATGATAGAAGGCATACCACACCGCCTTCTGCTTTTCGGAAAAGTTGGTGTTGTCCGGGCCTTTGAGCAGGCCGATCAAGGCCTCTCTCAGCTTGCCCTTCACCGTGGGACTCTCGCCAAAAAGATGGGCAAAAATTCCGTAGTTTTTTATTTTCTCCGAGAGTGGCGCATCGGAGTCAAAGTAGCGCAGCATCGCCGACTTGAGCGCCTGACTAGCGGCAAGTTCTTTTTGAACCTCACAAAATTTTGGCAGCTCGGCCAACTTTCCCTCAACGGAAGAATAGAGATTAAAGTACTGCTTCAAAAGCACCGGCCATCCCCAGGCCAAGGTATTGGGATCATCCAACATGCTCTTAAAATTTGGCGCGCTAAGCTCCCAGGTCCTGGTGACGAGGAGCTGGCAAGTTTTCGCCCCCACATATCCCGCCCAAACCTGGGTGGTGTTTTGAAGATGATTGTGAAGATTGAAACTTGAGGTGACGGCATCGACGCCCTCACAGTCGCAGGCCGGCGCGGGAGCAATTCGGCCGCAGGCGCTCGTTTCTTCTGCAATGTCCGGTGCATAAAGATTGCTGCCCTTTCGGGCGGTTGAGTTAGGACAGGTCGTGACGGACATATTCCGCCCCATCACCGTCTCATAGGAAAAAATCGGCGCATCGGTGGCAAGGGCCACCCCCATCAACAACACCCAAACAAGCATAAAAACTCCCTTGCTTAATCTATACAAAAAGCGGGCCATCTTTTAAGTTTGATTGGCTTGTGATTTCAAAGTGTTATAAACTGTATTCGTGCTGTTCTTTGAGCATTGTACAATTAGCTGACTGCATACGGGCGGAGGCAAGGCGTGAATTTATTAATCCTGATCGGTCTTTTTCTGTTACCCGGCCTCGCCTACGGCCAGATCATGAAGGTGGGTGAGACGCTCATCCACCAGGAAACTAACTACAAAATTACCCTTACTCAAATTCAAAAATATGAAAGTGTGTGCGCGGTTCCCGGCAAAAATTGCGGCGCTGGATACATTCCCGGCGTTCAACTTATCCCGCACCTCAAAGTGGAAAAAGACAAAAAGTGCGCGAGCTATCCCCAGCCGGCGTCCTGCGAGGTCATTCACCAAATCGTGAGTGTTGATGAAAAAACAGTCGCGATTAAATTCATCAATATTTTTGAGCTTTGCGAAGGCAATGCCGACCTGAGCAATCGGTATTCGTGCATTTCCATGGCGGTTAAAAACGGCCCGGATGCTCCTCCCTATCTGCCTAAAAATTGTGATCGGATTAAAGACGAAGAAGTTAAAGCGGCATGCTATGAGGCGGTGGCGGACAAAACCGGCGATGCCAAACTGTGCGACTTAATCAAAGGACGCGAAACTTACCAATGCATTTATCTGCGGGCGAAGACCAAAGGCGATCCTGAAATTTGTAAAACTTTAAAAAGAAATCGCTTCCATCATTCGGACGATGACCACAAAGGCGAGATCGCTTCCTGCATCCAATGGAGTCAGAGAAAGTGACTCGGACCACACTCACCTATAGCTGGATATTGGTCTTCCCGGCATAGCCTTCATCGGCGGTCCGTGCGGTCTGCTCTTTGGAGCTGTAGAGAACGCGCGCAAGGTCTCCGGCTTCCGGCTTCTTGATGCATTTCCACTTGATGGTTCGGGCGGTGGGCAAACCCGTCAGATAGGCCGTCCAGGTGGGATAAGCGGAGGGATTGAGCTTCAAGGCCTTGGACACATCACCGTTGCCTAGCTGTTCCACATCGCCCACCACGTAATAAGACTCACCGGTCTGGGTGAAAGCGTTTTGGCATTTGAAAAAGAGCGAACTCTCCTTGCCCGATTTTTCAAGATGAACAAGCAAAAGTTTCTGCGCATCAATGGAATGACGTCCCAGATAGAGTGTCGTTCGGTTGTAGCCGGCAGGGGCAAAACAATTGTTTTTAACACCGGCAGCGCATTTGGAAAGAGTTTTTCCACTGAGGGTGGCGCTTGCCACCGTTCGGTTTTCCAGCAGCAACTCGACGGAATAGTTTCGCTGATCGAGCATACCCTGATAACGTCCGCGAGCTGGCATGATCACCAGCTCAACTTGCTCACCGTCCGCACTTTGCTTCAGTGTGACCGTGGTGGCGGCAACCTCGCCGCTTTTATATTCAATACTTTTCCCGTCATCCTCGTAAACCACAAACTCGGTGGTCTGACGGTCGGGGGCGACCAGCAGGCCGAAATCGTCACTGGTCTTTCCATCTTTACGTTTGCCACTAATATTCATGGTCTGCTCATCCACCAGCATCGTCGGCACGATGGCCCCAGCTTTTACAAAGAGAGGAATTCTGAAGGTGTCGTTTTGATAGGCGGGCAGGTCTCTTATCTCCCCGCCGCTACTGCGTTGAAACTCACCAGTGTAATAATTAATCCAGGTTCCCTTGGGTAAATAGAGATTACGTTCCGTTTCATGGTAGTTGGCGACCATCCCGGCCATGAGGTAGGGGCCGATCATCTTTTGGTTGCCGGTTTTTCGAACCTGAAGATCGGTGGGAAATTCCATTACCATCGGTCGGACAATGCCGTCGCCCGTCAGCCAGCCGTTGTGCGCCAGCGAGTAGTAATACGGAAAGAGCTTGTAGCGCAGATAAAGATTGGCCTTGTTCGAGGAGGTGTGACCGATTCTGGCAGGCGAGGTGTGCAGATTGTTCGCCAGGTTCCAGGTGTGAGCGCGAATGGGAAAATCAAACAGAGCGGCGTTGGCAAACCACTGGGTGTACAGCACGTCCGGATCGCCATCCAGCGTATCGGATCGACGGTGAAAGCCCCCGACATCGGCCCCGTAGTAGTCAACCCCGGAGAAGAACATATGCATCTGGGCATTGTAGTGAGCGGTCATGGCATCCATGTTGGCACCGATGTCCCCTGACCACATGGCGCTGCCAAAGCGATGAAGACCGGCGGTGCCCGATCTGGACATCATGAAAGGGCGTTCTTTATTGCCATTTCGCTCATAACCGCGGGCGATACTCTCCAACCAGCGAAAGTTATAAATGTTGTGAATGTCAGCATGCTTGTGCTTGCCCAGTTCGGGATAACCCCAGTAGCAGGAGTTGTCGTCATACATTTCCGGCTCGCCCAAGTCTGTCCAGTGATGGGTGATTCCCATGGAAACCAGGGCCGCACGCTTCTGGTCGTGCCAAAAGTCACCGGCCTTGGGGCTGGTCCAGTCAATCATCCCTCCGATTCCCCACCAGGGATTGGAGGTCAGCTCGGTGGCAAAATCAGTTCCGCACCACTTGGCCATGTGCCCGCCCGCGGCCAGGTCCTTGTGCTCGGGCAGAAATTTAGAGATGTAGGATTCCTCAATGGGCATCAGCTCGACGCCCTCTTCCTCTTTGAACTCTCTTACCTTGGCTTCGGCACGAGGAAAGCGCTTGCTGTCAAATTCAAGAGTTCCAAAGCGACTGCCGCTGCGATCGACATTGCCCTGATAAAAATCTCCCCCGAACCACTGAATATCGAGGGCGAAACCATCCACCGGAAAATTTTTATGCCGAAGGTCTGCAATCACGCGATCAATCTCTTTCCAATTATCAAAGCCAAACTCAGAAACCCACAGGCCAAAAACATCCTTGGGTGGAACCGGGGCGTGGCCGGTGATGTTCATGTACTGGCGCTTCAGACGGCGCACGTCCTCTGCCGTGTAGATGAACCAGCGCACCTGATCCCCGTAGGACTCAACTTTCCAGGGTGACTGGTTGAGCGACCACATCTGCTTGTAGGTGCTGTCGTAAAAAAACATGAAATTGCGGTTGCCGCTTCCTAGCGAGTACAGAACCGGAAACATGGCGTAGCTGTTGGCGCCCTTGCTAAACGCTCGCAGGGCATTGCCATGGCCGTTCGCCATTGGGTCCCAAACTCTGCCGGCGAGATCGCCATCGGCGTTCCCGGGGTTGGTGAAGTACTGACCGAGGCCATAGAAATTTTTGATCTCAGGCGAGTTAACGGTAAGCCCTTTCCATGTGGCATTGATGTTCAGCGGGCAGAAGTCACCCAGATTCCATTCCTGACTCTTGTCCAGCACGGTCACGCAGAGGGTTTTGGTGTCGACGGTGACCTTGTAGGTGCTGTTACTCAAAGTATTTCCCGTCTGCTGGAAGCCATTGTCCAATCCGATGGATTCCTTGACCAGCATGGGTGAGATCCAGATCCGATCCTGGGCCGGGCGAAATTGCAGAAGCTCAAAGTGCAAACCGCGATCTTTGAGCAGCTCGATCTTCAAATAATTATTCGACTGGTCGTGCTTAAAAATAAAGGGATTGGCCTGGGCCGACGGCAGCATGAAGCCGAAGGCCAGAACCAGCAAAATGGCAGGGATAATTTTATTATTTTTCATGGGCGAAAGATCACTCCGCCGGAGGGGAAAATCAATGGAAAATTAAGGCCGTGAAAATAATACAATGCCCTTGTAATTAAGGGGCCATGAAAAGAATTTTAAGCTCCGCGATATTAACCTGATTGTACTGGCCGTTGCGTCCGCCCCGATAGAGATAATTCACGAAGTGCTCAAAATAAGACATGTTGTAAAAATCGCTGATTCGGATGGTGTAACGGCCATTTTTGGAGAGCGGCACAGTTACAAAGCTGGAGTCGATCCAGGGGCGGTCACTGGTGTGATGGGGCATCATAAAAACACCCGTCCCGGTCACCTCTCCGCTCTCCTGGTCGATGACCTGAACCTTCTTCACCGCGGCGGTAATGCCCGTATTGAGATACCCAAGATTATTGTAATTTACCTGCATGGCAAACGTTCCCGATTTGGCGGGAGAAAAATTTCTGAACTCCAGAAATTCTTGCTGACCATCCCCCAGTCGAACAAAGTTTCGACCACGGTCGGTGAAGTAGCTGAGGTCGGCACTACTCGTCACCGGAAGGACGGCAATTGAGTCGCTCTCCCAAAAACACTGAGGCTCAGAATGGAGCGAGCGGTTGCCACTGCTATCAAAAACGGCTTCCACCACATAGCAGGCGGTGGGCCCGCGCTCCCAGCTATTGTCGACAAAGGCTTTTTGCCGGAGCTGTTTTTTGAGCGGTATCCCATTTCTATAAATATTGTAGGAAATATTTCGATATGACTCGCTCTGGAAGATGAGTTCCGGGAATCCCCCCCTATTGCCAATGGCGAAAAGTTGCGGCGTCTCCGGGGCGTAGAGGGCCTCATAATCATTGCTGGATAAACCATAAGGGTTGTCCAGCTTCTTCAATTTTATATTTCCGGGACTTTTTTGGGGCGATGCCAGAGTGATGACCAGCTCGTTTTGGGGCTGCAGTTCTTCTTTGGTGATGAATTTCAAATGATCTTGCCTTGCGGTTCCATTCAGCACGCTCTCGGTCATCACGTAATAGGTCTTCTCATCAACATCGCCGGATGATGCTGGAAGCTTGATTCGCACGTTGATCAGCTTGCCTAGGTAGCGGTAGCCGCTCAGCTTCAGCTCGTTGCTATTTTTGAAGATAGTGTTTCTGATCTGGGCCGTGAGAAAAGGATTAAAGCGCAGACCCGCTGTTTCCACCTCCAGACCAAAGATCATGCGTAGCTGAACCGCCAGCATTCCCGCCACCGACCATAACTGTCTCTGGGAGTTCACCACCGGCCCTGAAAGATTGCCATCGTCCAGCCAGTTGTTCATCGAGAGAAATTCGAAGTTTTCCATATTGGAAAGATTGAGGGCGGCACCACGAATCATAGAACGAAAGAGATGATTGAACAGAGCGGCCTGATGGTTCTTGCTCGCGGCCAGCATGGCGTAAGCCGTCACAAAGGGCCAGATGGCGCGGTTGTGATAGATGGCCATTTCCTGGGCCTGGGGCCAGATGACCGGCGCGCCTGCCAGGACCATGGGGTAATTATCCAAACAATTTTTCTGTGCTTCCGTTTGGGGAATTTCCGCCAGTACCGCCAAGGCATTTCCCAGCAAGTCATATTTATCCACCGGAGCGCGATCCAGATAGGTGATCAGATAGGCCCGGTACAGACCTTTTTGCTCATCCCAGAAGTAGCTATTAATTTTGCGGGCAAGCTCTGTTGCCAGCTTCTGGTAGCGCTCTTGGTCTGTGGTTCGCTGTAACTCCGAGGCCATTAAGCTCAAGGTTTTGAGTGCCATGTAGTGGGCAATATTGGTGGACAGTGATTTGGACATGCCCACATGGACGACGTTGTCGCCTACCCAGCGGGGATAAGTCTGCTCTCGCCAATCGAGAAAGGACTGTTCGCCGGTGTAGAGTCCATCATAGGGATCGAAGGAGGCCAGCAGATCGTTCTCGACTGAATTTTGAATGGCGCGAAAGGACGTCTTGAGAAAATTGCTTCTTTCCTGACCGTCCAAATGTTGCAGAAGCTCCCAGGCGGCCATGGCCCACACCACCCGATCGGTGCTTAAAGGCCAGCTTCCCCCGGTACCGGTATCTTGAATGATCTCAACCGTGTCCTCCGACTGATTTCGCCGTTTAGAAATCTTGAACAGCAAGGTGTTCTTGGTTCGCCCCTGATTTAACCCGCCAAGCGCCAGATGGGCGGAGTAAGAGATGTCTCTCGTCCAGACATAGGTCCACTTGCGCCCGGTTTCAAAGCACTGGCAACGTTCGGTTGAAAATGAGCTGTCGCGCACTTCTTCCACCGCATTCTCATCGACTTCCTTGATCGACATGGCATAGATGGAGTCAAAGAGCGGTGAGTCGGTTCTGATCACGGGATAGTTTCGGTTCTCACGAATCTGAATTTCTTTGCTGCGAGGCAGGTCATCCCTAAGCATGAGGGAGGTGCGCAGCAGATATTCTTTTGTGTCTGGAGAATTTCCAACAACGGTGGCCCAGGCCGAGCTATTGCGCCAGTCGACGTGTCGATCGGAAAGCTGTTCAGCCACGGCCGTTGACAGGCCGGATAAAAAAATCGCTGCCGAGGCAAACAGCAAAGAAAGTGCTTGGTTGTTGTGAAAATTCATCGCGAAACAGCATAGTATTTTGGTCGTATGATTTGAAGCAAAAAATAGCTCGGAATACGATTATTTGCTCATTTAGGTATTCTCGTAAAAACAGCATGATACGTGATTATTCTGGCAGGTAAACTCCACCGTAACCTGAGACGGGACAATGCAAGCGCTGCCCGCCCACAGAACGACACTTGAACTTACTAATTGGCCCTTTATAAGGGGTCAGTTTCCCCCTTTTTTCGACCCCGTCTTGGGCCAGAGAAATTTCTGAACCTGTCTTTTGCACCAGCGCAACATCCTGCTTTTTCCAGGCGAGCATGGTGTGTGAGTTGGTTAGGAGATCATAAAGCCCCTGGTAGTAAATTGAATCTTGGGTGATTTCCTTTCCGCCCAGGCCGATGATGATGCGGTGGGGGGACTGGTATTCCTCATCAAGCGCGAGATCTGCGCCCTGCGAGGGAGTTTTTTTCTGTCCCTTCAGGCGAACCAAAATGTTCTGAAGCATTTTATATTGGGTCCGTGAAGCATCGTCGTAATCCCCATGAAAAAGGCCGATCGAGGCCGAGGACGACGGTTGATCCATAAAATTTGAATTTTTTGTCATGACAATTTGTTTTGGCCCAAAGGTGAGTGCCAGCTGTTCTAATCCTGTACCTAACTCACGTTGAACCTTGAGAACCACCACCTCGGGCACTTCAGCCGCCAAACTAATCAGTGTCAAAGAAAACAGGAGGGTCAGAAAAAAAATCTTCACCGTCCCACCCAACTGGTTGAATTATTCGTACACTGGGTTGGTCGGGAGCCGCGCTTGCAGCCCAGGCCATAACGATCTCGGGTAGTCTGATAGGCGTACTGGGCGCACTGATAATATGTTTTATTTTTGGCACTGCAACCCGGATTAACGATGGCATTGAAGTGGGCGGTCTCAAGCAGAGAACGGGCATCGGCATCAGTGGGGGCCGCGGGCAAAAAATCGCAGGCGTCACTTTCCGCCTCACTTCCTTCAGAACAGTTGAAGGTAAAGCCGCTCTCGCTGAAGGCCTGCTCGTGATCACTCATGATCGAATCCTCAGGGCCCTGAGCGCGACAATTATAGAAGGAACTATCATTGGACGCACTGGATTCACGATAGACAAAATTACCGTCATCATCGGTAGTGTATCCTATGAGTTTTTCCTCATACTCGTCCACCAGCCCGAGCAGGTGGAGCAGCTCATGCAAAACGGTATCGCACCGAATATCCGATTCCCAGTTGCCACTGTTCGAACGAGAATCGGCGCTTTGAATGCGAATTGAAACCGGCGGTGCGGCCGCGGCACCAGTCTGCGGCCCAAGCTCAATTTTTAAGCTCTGTCCATCCGGCCCTTTTAACTGTCCATTCACGCGATTCAAGCACTGAGTCACTTTGCCCCTGTATCGGGAGTTGAGTGTTGAGCTGCTTTGACCTTGGGCCGTTTTGAAATTTAAATTTAACTGGGCCACAAAACTTTTCTCACCGGTTTTCTTCAAACGATACTTGCTCCCAAGACCTGTGCCCGAATCGGGCCGATCAATGCCCTTGGCCTCACCCACGGCCAGGCTTACGCACTGGAGGGCATCCCGCACCGTCTCGGCAAGGTCCTTGGCGCGGGTCGAAGGATCGGAGACGAGATTCAAGCAAGCAATGACGCGATCACTGAGCACCGTTTTTAAATTGGCATCTAATCCTCGCACCGCCTCAAGAAGGGCCACGGTTCCAGTTTTCAGACGAACACAGATCGGATCGCTGGATTGGCTTGGACATTGACTGCGCGAAGGTTGCACCTGGGCGGCAATATCCATGTACGAAAGCATAATCTTCTCACGACAGTTTTTGTCTTTGATGGTGGAGAATAGCCCTCTGGGCGGAGTCTCACCCGAAGGGGTTATAAACTGCTGGATAAATTCCGCGCTGTAAGCATAGTAGGCATACTCGGGAGGAACAGCACTGACAACACAGTTTTTTCTCATCCCCTGAGTGATGCCCGCAAACACCTGCTCCCGGGTCACCCCTGGTGGCAACGCCCCCATGGAATCATTGGGTAAAAAATTAGGCCGGGCGTTCCGCTCCAACGCCTCTTGGCCGATTTCCGCCTGCTCATCCAAAAGGTCTTTCAATAAATTGGTCTTGATCACCGAGGAACATTTGGCGGTTGCCGATTTAAGCGAAGTTCCACTATTTCTCTCGAAGGCCACGCATCGTTTGCGCACCTCTTCCATAAGCTTCATGGTGGCAAGATACATACACTCAAAATAATCCGTGCCACTATTTTTGGCGGGAGCGATCAGGCGTTTCCAATTTTCCCAATCGAGCGGGCCGTGCTCTTTACCGGATGTGGTGAAGGGATAGGTAAAGCTAACGCTGCTGGAAATGGGTATGTCATGGGTCGCGCCGGCGGCCTGGGGGCAATGCCAGCTGATACTAAAGGTTTCACGTCGATCGGGAGCAGGTATGGCGGTAGGAACGGGAGTCGGAGTGGGAGTTGGAGTCGCCGTCACTAAAGCGCTTCCGCCTTCACGGAACTCAAAAGTGCCTCCGGCCCTCACACATTGGCCGTTTATCGCTTCAAATTGGGGCCCGCTACAGTCGCTTCCAAAGGTAATTTCCCACATGCCTGAGGACCCCGCACTCTGACAGGGGCGGATGCAAATTTTGTTGGTGGCAAAGGCCAAATGGCAATTCGGCCGCGTGTCAGTCACGCACTCTGCGGCCGCACCCATAGTTGCAAAAAAGAAAGTCCATAAAATGTGAATAAGGAAAAAGACTTTCGCCATTTTGCTACCCTAGAGCGTAATCCCAATATAAATTATAGAACCGATCGGGAGTCACAACCAGTATAGTCGGGGAGGAAAAAAATACCAAAAAGACCGCTAACTAGTGGAAGACTCTATTGGAGGCCGCCAAGATTCATCGCAATGATTCCGGCTTAAAGTTTAGCAAGATGAGATAGAGATACGTCTGCCCAAGCTGCCCGCGAATCCAGGAAATTTTCCGCCGGTCCGGCCGGGAAGTATAGTTGGCGACCAAAAAACGATGGCCGTCCAGTCTCACAATACTGGGAAAGGCGGTGTCGCCGGCCGAGGGAAGGTCAAGGACGGGATGAACCTGTTTTGTCGTCTGGTCGATTTTATAGAGTGTTGTGGCCTTAGGTGTGAATGAATATCCCAACCAGTTGGCCAAGCGCCGAATGGGCATTCCCCAAAGTTCCGGTGTGCGATCAAAGGGATGTTTTCCTAGCTGACGGCGGCCGATTAAAAACAGATCCGTCTGATGACGAAACATTTTTGGACTCATGAAAATTTCGGGGGAAGATTTTTCCGGAAATTGCCAGGAGGAAAGGTTTTCTTTCTCAGCAAAAATCACCTGATGGCCGAAGCCACTCTGATCGCCATCCTCATTGCGTGTCACGCCCCACAAGTTGCCGAGGTGATCAAACTCAAAACCCGTTTCTGAAACTCCGCCCTGATAGACGGTTTCGCGTCCCTCCACCGGGGTATAGTTCAAACCATCGAGGGATTTTTTAAAATGCAAATCGACTTTTGAGGGGCCAAAAATATTGTAGTGCGATCCCGAGTAGGAGGTCATGTACCACTCACCAAAGCGTTTTTTGACGTCCCACATGACCTCGCCTTTCTCCAAGAATCGGTGCGGCCCTTCCCAGGTGTTGCGGGAAGTTCGGGTATAACGGACCACATCTCCAGGCTCAAATTTGAAGGGCGAGGTTCCGGCCGAGAAAAAAGTCAGGTGCAGGTTTTTTCCATCGTTAACAAACTGCGGCTCGCGGCAGTCTTTTTTTAAAGATATTTCGGCCTCCACGTCCCATTTCGCGCCATCCTGGCTTGAGATCACCACCATCTTGCTTTTCTTACTGGCGAAGTGGGTTTTGGAATTGCGAAAGGCCATAAAAATTGTGCCATTTTGAATGGTGATGGCAACATTGTTGTTAGATTTGTTCAAGGCCAAGGTTGCGGGAAGATTTTTGGAAGGCACAATCCACAGAGGCTCACTGAGCTCAACATGGAATTTCCTCGGTAACACGAGAGGATAATCGGCGGGATCATCGCTGGGTGTGAAACCGGGCTTGAGGACCTCTTTTAAAACATCCGGCAGGCCTTGCGCCGATCCGATCAGGGGCAGGAACATCAGACAGACAACCATGGCCCCCTTCACCTTTTTCAAATGGTGCGCTGTAAAAGCAAGGGCGAAGAGCAGGTTGACCACACCAAAGGCGAGAAAAACGAAAAGCGAGATGGTCTGGGTCCAGAGACAGTAGGCGGCGATCAAGAAGGCCCAATATTTTAGTCCCGCCCCCAAGGTGACCAGGAATTTGTGTCGTTCAAAATCTTGGGCGGCGGCGAGATAGCCAAGACCGAAGGTGATGGCAGCCCCCCCGGTAAAAAGGCGAAAAAGCGGCGGACCGAAAACGGGCATTCCGATGATTGGTCCGAGAAACTCGAGGAGGAAAATAATCAAAACGCCACCCGAAATATTATAGATTGCAGCAGGGATTAGGACTTGCTTGGTCATGGACAACCTCCGTGAGGTCTAAAGACTAGAACCTGTTTCCTGATGCGTAAAGAGAGTTACATGAGATTGTTTTTTCTGATGTTCAAAATGGCGCGGACAAGTTCGTCAGAATCCACCGGCTTGGCCAGATGGACCTGGTATCCCGCGGTCAATGCCAACTCGCGACTTTGTGAATCGGCAAAGGCAGTCAGGGCCACGGCCGGAATATTGCCGCCTTTTTCCTGACTTAAGTTTCGAATCTTGCGAATCAAACCGTAACCATCTTCCTTCGGCATTGCTATATCACTGACGATCACATCGGGTGTCAGCCTTTCAAATTCCACCATGGCCTCGGGCACTGACGACGCCAAAGTGACGCTGGCCCCGAATGAGGAGAGCATTTCCTTAATGGCCTGAAGCATGCTGAGGTCGTCGTCCACGAAGAGTACGTTGGTGCCGGTAAGGTCGAGGGGCTGCTCAGGTAACTTGGCCACAGCTGGCTCGGCATAGCGCGCAGCTGAACCAAGGTTAAAGTTCACCATGAAAACGGCTCCCTTTCCCTCGCCTTCACTTTGGGCCTTGATCGTCCCGGCCTGGAGCTCTACCAGATTGTGGGCCAGCGCCAGCCCAAGGCCTAGACCGCCGTGGGTTCGAATGCTCGAAGAATCGGCCTGGGAAAACTGCTCAAAAATATGAGGCAGAAAATCGGCCGAAATTCCTCTTCCGGTATCGGCAACACGAATCTGGGCCCTGCGCCCCGATTCGTCTTCGCAAATTCCCAACATCACCTCGACGCGTCCTCCAGGGGCCGTGAACTTGATGGCATTGGAAAGCAGATTCCACACAATCTGCTTTAATCGCCGGGAATCACCCAAAACAAAAATCGGCAGAGTTCCCAGAAGTTCGGTGAGGTGAATCGACTTTTTCTCGGCCATAATACGAACTGTTTCAATGGCGCTCCTGACGATTTCAGTTAACTCAACCTCCTGGATATCGAGAGAAATTTTGCCCGCGCTGATCCTCGATATATCGAGAAGATCACTGATCAGCTGGTTCTGAGAGCGCGCACTATCCTCAATGGCCTGAAGGCCCATTCCCGTTTTAGAGGGTTCCAGTCTACCGGACTTGAGCATTTGCGCCCAACTCAAGATGGCGGTGAGCGGAGTTCGTAGCTCGTGGGAAAGTGTGGCAAGAAAAAGATCCTTGGTCCGATTGGCCTTCTCGGCGACCTCTTTCGCCTGTTGCAACTCTGCCTCGTACATTTTTCTCTCGGTGATATCCCGAGTAATTGCCAGAAGCGCTCCGATCTTTGATTTATCATGGTGGTCGTACAAGGGTACCGCGCTGGTGGCCAACCACCTGCGACCACCTTTAAGTCCGACAATCTCAAAGTCCAGCCTTCCGGATTCACCCTGGAAAATCCGGTTGGTTAAATCAACAAAGGCGCTTCGATCGCGCTCCATGACGATGGGATAGACACATTGCCCCTGCACCTGCTCAAAATTATCGGCTTCGATCATGCGCAGGCCCGCGGGATTCATATCCAACAGACACCCATTGGCATCCAGGAGTTTCACGCATTCTGGCTCGGCTTCGATAATGGTGCGAAGCTTGTCCTGGCTATCGGCCAGCGCCTTCTCGACCAGCTTGCGCTCACTGATATCGCGCACGAACGAGCAGATGATCTCTTTATCTCCAAAGGACATGAAGCTCGCCGTGATCTCCACGGGGCACAGCTCCTTATTACGGCGCTGATGAACGGTTTCGAAACGGAAAACTTTTTTCTCTTTTAAATAATCCCAATGTGGTTTCCAGGCCTCGCGGGGATAAGATGGATTTATATCCGCCACAGACATGCCGAGGACTTCCTCTTTTGTGTAGTCGAGATGATGACAGGCGGCCTCGTTAGCGTAGAGGAATCTGCCGGTCTGATCGACCCAGAAAATAAAATCCCCCGAATGGTCGACGGAAAATTGAGTGAAACTCAGCTGTTCCGCGGTTCGTTTCATATCCGTGATGTCCTGCGCGGTACCGACCAGTTTGCGGGGAATGCCCTGCTGATCATAGACAACGTCACCTGTTGCTCGAATAATGATATAAGTACCATCTTTTTCACGGCGCAGACGGTATTCCATGGCATATGGTTTACCTTCGCGTATGGCTTCGGAAGAAAGTCTTGTGACCGAGTCCCGATCTTCAGGATGGATGGCCGCAAGAAAATTGGCATAAGTTCCTCTCGTGTCTCCCGGCTCCATCCCAATGAGACGATACATTTGATCGGACCAGACGAGGGAATTGGTATGGATATCTCTCTCCCAATCTCCGATCAGGGCGGTGGCCTGGGCGCGCACCAAGTTTCTTTGGCTGCGCCTTAAAGATTCTTGGGCGTTTTTACGTTCACTAAGCTCCGTGTTCAGCTCCGTCGTCCGCTCGATCACACGTCGCTCAAGTTGAGAATTAACATTCCGCAGACCGGCAAGCAGCCCTCTATACTCAAAGTTAATCAGCCAGAGTACAGCGACATAGGCTGCCAGGCGTAGTCCGTGCCAGGCCCACCAAATATCATCCCAGAGCATCGACTGTGAGAATAATATTCCGGCCATTCCAAACAGAAGCGCGATGCCGGCGAAGAGCAGAGATTCAAGTCGATGAGAGTGACGAAAATCCATAGCAAAGCGGGGTACTGAGAGCAAAAAGAGGGTCGCCGAAAGATAATGGAGAAAGAGGGCAATGGGAGGAAACGTCCCATCACTCGGCATAGATGAAATCGTGTCTGTGACTCGTAAAATCGTTATACCAAGGCCAAGGGCGAAAAGCGCAAAGATGGTTGGAATCGCACGCGTCCATACTTGCACTGGTTGTCGGAGCTTTTCTGGAATCCAGGCGAGCATAAAACCGAGTGCACCAAACAGGTTAGCGGTGCTACGCAAGAGTACAAAAGTATTTCCGGGTGACACCGAGGCATGAAAGCTATCGAGAATCGCCATACCGAGAAAACCAACGGCAACGGGAGCACCACTCAAAGCGCTTTCTTTCTCACGCAGCAATAGCCAAAGCGTGGTTACGATAGCAATCATGACGCCAGCAGCTTCGACCGTAGAATGAAGCGGCAAAGGTTCAACAATCCCGCTGGCAAAGACTTTCGACGGCAGATAGCATGCCAAGGTAAAGATGGCGATGGATCGACCCAAGCTTAAGCCCCGATTGCTATCCATTATTGCGCTCCTGAATCAACCCATCATAATCTGGTTTTGCTTTATCTCATCAATACACTTGCGTAAATAATCATCTAACTTACCATCTTGTAAAGTGATCACCCAAGTACTGATCTGGAGATCACCATGGGTGCCAATTTGTAGCAATTGCTCCGAAGCCAGTGACTCTTTTGCCAATTCTGCCGGGATCGCCACAATCCCCTGACCGTCTTGGGCAAATAATTTGAGCAGGTCCACGTCATCAAACTCCGCAATAGTATTAGGGGAAATATGATTGGCCTTGAAATATTTATCCAGGATTTGTTGTGCGATGGACTCTTCGGAATAGCTACAAAAGGGAATACTCCTTAATGAATGCGGAAAGTTAGCGGCCAGGTTCGCAAATTTCTTATGGCCCACAAAAACAAGCTGCCTTTTATCAAGTTCTCTATTCTTGAGCTTGTAAGTGTCGTGGAGAATTGGCCGATCGGATAAGATAACGTCAATGGTCTTTGCCGCCAGCTCGCTGACGAGATTCGAGAGGCAATCCTGCTTGGACTTTATGAAGGCCTGATTTTGACCAAGCAGGCCACGAGAGATTTGATAAATATCACGTTTCATAAAGCCAGGGACAATGCCCATCCTGATGACTTGAACCTTTTCCATGCCCTGATGTTGTACATAGACCGTCAGCTCATCTCGCAATCTAAAAATTTCAGTCGCGTAGTCCAATACCTTCTTTCCCGTATCATTGAGTTTTAACCCTTTTGCCTCCCTCTCAAAAAGATTTTTGCCGAAGCAAAATTCCAATTCCTTAAGTTGATTACTCAAAGTCGACTGCGTGAGGGATAACTTTCGACAGGCATCACGAATCGAACCTTCACTCGCGATGGTGTAAAAATAAAAAAGATGATTTAAATTCAAATATTGCATAATCTTTAGATAGCAGCACCAGTGCAATAATGAAGTTCCTTGTTGTCCGTAATCAAGATCGCCCCCGACATCAATTTAATGATCCCCTCCTTTTGAAATTCAGATAAGGTTCTAATGAATGTTTCGTTAGCCGTGCCCGTCAAGGAGGAAAGTTCGATTCGCGACAGCATGTTGGGAATATTTATCTTGTTTGTCCCCACCTCATTGCCATAACGGGTTCCGAGATTGATCAGTGTTTCCGCCACACGCTCCCGCACAGATTTTTTAGAAAGGCTCAGAATTCTTTCTTCATCCCGCTCGATACTTACCTGATATTTTGAGATGATATTGGTGGCAAGAAGCGGGTATTTTTTTAAGAGTCCGAGGATGAAATTTTTATCGTAAAAGTAGAGAACTGCGTCCTGGACAGCGACGAGAGAATAGGTGGCCCTGGCAACTGAATTTGAAAGGATGGCCTGCCCCCCAAAAAAATCCCCCATCTCCGACAAGGACATAATGGTCTCTTCCCCATTATCAAGACTTTTCACCCTCTTCACCATCCCGCTCTGAATGCAGTAAATGCCAAAAAGCGGCGATCCTTGAAAAAAAATTGTCTGCCCTTTTTTATAGTTGTTTTGAATCTTAGCAGCGTCGATTTCCTCCAGGACAGAATGAGGGAGATTACTAAAAATCGAATTGCTCTTTAGAGGATGAAATTGTTCGGCCTCAAGCTCATTTAAAATGCGCATCCAAATACTCCTACGTGAAAATATTAGTAAGTGCACCGGTTTTACTCAGGTACTGAGTTAGTGTCTATAGGGTGTATCCCCCATCTGGCCTAGAACTTTATTTGACGAAACTCAGGTCCCCGAATTGATCGGTAGGGCAACGTGCACGATTGTGCCCTGACCCACCTCACTCTCGACCCAGATCTTTCCTTCGTGGGCATGGATGATGCCCTGGGCGATTGACAGGCCAAGACCTGTCCCCTGGCGCTCAGTTTTCTTGGCTTGCCAATAGCGGTCAAAGACATGCGGCAGATCTTCCGATGAAATGCCAGAACCGTTGTCCTGAACCGAAACAAAAACCGAATTATTTTGAACTAATCCATTCACAAGTACTTTGCCGCCTTCAGGTGCAAACTTGATGGCGTTTCCTAAGATATTAGAAAAAACCTGAACGAGCCGATTCTTATCCCAGAAGCCTTGAACTTCAACAATGGGTTCCAGTGAGTGTGAGAGAATCATGGACTTTCCATCCGCCAACGGACCTAGCAGGTCAAAAACGCAGCAGACGATCTCGGCCACGGAGCAGGGTCCGCGTTCGATCATGAACTTGCCGGCCTCGATTCTTGACAGATCGAGCAAATCGCCAATGATTTGCTTCATCTGCTGACTCGTGCGAAGGATTCTTTCAAAATTGGCAACGGACAACTCCGGTGCCAGGCCTCCCCTTTTGTAGGCCCTGATCGCCAAACTCGAACATAGCTGGATCGCGGACAGTGGATTCTTTAGATCGTGGGAAACCGTGGCAAGAAAAAGGTCTTTCATGCAATTGGCGTTGTGGAGGGCCTGTTCGCATTCCTTCCTCGCCGTGATGTCTTGCACGGTACCCCGCAGGCCGATAATCACCCCTTGAGAGTCGCGCACGATCTCGCCTCGACTGGTGATCCAGAATTTCGTACCATCTCCCCGCAAGGCCTCAAGGTCGATTTCATAGCCGACTCCGGTTTGCACCGCCCTTTGCACGGCACAATTCAGCTCGTCCCATGATTCTGCTGGAAACATCGTTCCATTCAGTTCCTGAAATGGACGACACGGTTGACCAAACATGGATAGAAGTTCCTCGGAGGCGATAGTCGTATCCGCACTCATATCCCAAAACCAGCTCCCCACATGGGCAATCTTCTGGGCCTCTTTGAGTTCCATATCTTTTTGCCTGAGCGCATCCTCTGCTTGCTTACGCGAAATCTCACAGGAAATGAGCGTCGGCAACCCACCAAGATTGTCTTTGGCCACAAACCCCACGGCCCCACTTTTCATCAGACCCGCCGCCGTCTCATCTCCCACCACGCCTGAGACAACCACAAGGGGAATCTGCAAGCTCCTCGACTTCAAAATATTCAAAGCATCAAAGGCGGTGAAGCTCGGCATATTAAAATCAGAGATGATAAGGTCCCAAGGTCCCATGCCTAGCGTCTGCTCAAAAGCGTCGCGTTCGCAGGTCTGTTGGCACTCAAACTGCATCCCAGATCGGCGCAACTCACGGAAAATAAGTTCCACATCACTGGGCGAATCTTCAAGTAAGATGAAGCGCAATTTTTTCATTGCGGGGGTCCTTGATTGATGATGAGCCAGTACATTCCAAGCTGTTTCACCGCTTGGGTAAATTCATCAAAATCCACTGGTTTTCTAACATAGCTGTTGACGCCGAGCTTGTAGCCGGAAACAAGATCTGATTCCTCGTTAGAAGTCGTGAGAATAACCACCGGAAGCATCTTGGTTTGCTTTTCAGCACGAATTCGCTTTAAAACCTCCAGGCCATCCACCTTGGGAAGTTTGAGATCAAGCAGGACAATCTGGGGCAGGTCGTGCGCTTTGTTCCCAAAGAGGTAATCAATGGCCTCAGCGCCATCGTGAGCGACAACGACTTTGTTTAAGATATTGTTGCCCTTAAGCGCCCTGATCGTGAGCAGCTCATCTTGCTCATTGTCCTCGACCAGAAGAATGACTTTTTCTTGCCTGCTCATTTTGCCCTCCCTGTTGGCTAAATAGAGAAATAAAACGTTGCGCCTTTTCCAGTGGCCCCATCCGCCCAAACCTTGCCACCGTGGCGAGTAATAATGCGCTTGACAGTGGTCAGGCCTATCCCCGTACCCGGAAATTCCCTGTTCCCGTGCAGTCGCTGAAAGGCGCCAAAGAGTTTATTGGCATACGCCATATCGAAACCGGCACCATTGTCGCGCACAAAAAGTCCGCTTTCATTTTCGCCAAACTCGATGGTGGCCTCTTCACACTGAGAAGTGAACTTCCAGGCATTACCAATAAGATTATCCAGAACAATCTTAAGCAGCTCAGGATCACCCTTCATCACGAGTCCCGGGCGAACGATGGTTTTCACCTTCCTGGCCGGATCTTGTTTGCGCGCAGACTCGATCACGCCGTGAGCAATGGCAGATAGGTCAACATTCTCACGCTTCATCTCCATACGGCTTAGCCGCGAAAGGGCCAGCAGAGCGTCGATCAGCTTACCCATCTGCTGCGTTCCAGAGCGAATGAAGCCGAGGTATCGCTTGCCTGTCTCGTCGATGCTTTGGTTATAATCTTCAAGCAGCGCTTTGCTAAAACCATCAATACCCCGAAGCGGCGTCCGCAGGTCGTGGGACACAGAGTAAGCGAAAGCTTCAAGTTCCTGGTTAGCGGCGGTAAGATCACAGGTTCTTTGGGCAACTCGCATTTCAAGCTCATTGTGGGATTGCCTGAGATCCGCTTCCGCCTGCATTTTGCCCCGATCGATCTGATCCAGCTTGAGGGCAAGAAACCACGTGATCGCGACAAGGATGAGTATATCGATAAGAGCACCGAGCCCAGTTCCTACGTCGTGGGTAACAAGACCTGCTTCCTGCAGCTCCCGCATCAGAATAATGGTTGCCGGCGAAATCACAAAAACAAACACAATCAGCCGTCTTAGAAGATACCCACCCATCGTTTCAGCAATAAAGAGCTGAGAGAATCCCTCTGAGGGCCGGATAAAAACCACGGCAAAGAATAAAAGAACCACCCCCACGGCAGCGGTTGAAGACATAAAAGCAAAGCTGCCATATCCATAGAGTTCGGGGACTTTGAGTAGGTATCCGAGAGAGGCCACCACCGACAAAAGGCCAGAGAAGATGGCAAGATTTTTTGCCCAACGGGTAAACTTGGGAAAAATAATGATTGCGCCCCCAAAAAGGGCAAAAGACAGCGCCGTATTAAGGGGAAGCCGACCAGGAAAGTCTCCTCTCATTTCGTAAGGCAGGAGGCGATCGACGCCAAGATCCACTGAAAAAAGATATTCCGTGAGCATCATGGCGTTGATTAAAAGTGTGATTCCGGCCAGTGCTATTCGCATGCCTTCTTGCAGGGAGGTCCGCTGTTTCCTTTGGGTCAGGAGCAAGGCGGAGGCGCAAAAGAGCAAACTCAGGGCGGCCCACGACCTCATTGGCTCTGGACTCAGTCCATACTTAAGAGGATGGAGATCAAAAAGCCACCCCACCAGCGTTGCCAGTCCCAAAATGAGGGCAGCTGAGGCCGCCCAAAAAGAGCTAGTTTCGAAATATCGCGCCATCACGCCCTCGAATTCAAGCAATTAAGAATAGTTATTATGTGGCAATCCGTCCATACTTTAAAGGCTTTCTATGAGTCATTCCGCAATATTGGAATTTACTTTCCACGTACTCAGGGGAATGTCTATGGGGTAGATTGCCCATAAACATACAGAAGAGAATGAAATTGAAAAAAATATAAAATAATAGGAATATTTACTTTCAAATATCCGGAGATTTAGTTAAGAGTTTGACCTATGAAGGTTTCTCGAAAAATAAGTCCAGGGCGTCACCTCGAAACCCAACATGCCCGCTTAAAACAAGAGTTGCTCGCGACCAAAAAACAATCCGAAAAGCTGGCGGAGCTACTTTTACTGCGGCAGGAAGATGTTAAAAAGGAGATCAGTCGCAAGCTTCATGATGAGGTTGCGCAAATCTTGACCGGGATAAATTTTAAACTCTCCATCCTGAGCAGAACAACCGCCAACAGCACCCCTGAACTCCGGGATAAAATTATCGATGCCCAGCAGATGGTGGAAAAATCGGTTGATAAGATTAATGGTTTTGCGCGCGAACTCTACCCCATGATTTTGGACGACCTAGGACTGGCGGTAGCGCTTGAATCCTACATAAAAGCATTTACTGCGAAAACCAAGATTCGGGTCAAGCTCACATCCTCAATTGATAGCTCGGAAATCAGTGAACTAAACAAGATCGTGTTGTTTCGGGTGGCCCAAGAATCACTTACCAATATTGCAAAACACTCCAAGGCCCGCAAGGCTTCCATTGCCATTCGCAAAGTCCAAAATAATGTTCAGATGGTCATTCGTGATAACGGCGTCTCCTTTAAGGTAAAAAACTTACTCCTGATTGGAAAGAATACGCGAATCGGATTAATTGGTATGGAAGAGCGAGTAAAGATGGCGGGGGGAGATTTTGCAATCACCTCTTCGCCCGGAAAAGGCACCTTGGTCGAGGTCCGAATTCCTCTTCTAAGAGTTCGTAAATAATTATGAAAAAAACAACAGTCTTTTTATCTGAAGATCATCTAATCGTCCGAAAAGGTCTTAAGGCCTTAATCGAGCTGGAAAAGGACATGACGGTTGTGGGTGAAGCCGACAATGGCCTGGATGCGGTCAAGATGGTCAAGCATCTTGCTCCCATGGTGGTTATCATGGACATTGCTTTGCCTAAGTTGAATGGGATCGAGGCTTCGCGAAAAATTCTTAAAGAAAATCCCTCCACTAAAATACTGGTTCTTTCTGCCTATGCAGATGACGGATATATCGAGAAGATGACCTCCATCGGCGTGTCCGGCTTCCTTATTAAACAATGTTCCCCCAACATTCTGATCGAAGCGATTCGGGAAATTAGAAACGGGAATGTTTTTTTCAGTCCTATGGTTTCTGACCGTCTCAAAAAGATGGACGGTTTTTCAAAAAAGACAACTCAAGCGCTCAGTGAGAGAGAGGTACAGGTGCTCCAGCTTATTACGGAAGGCAAGGCCAATAAGGAAGTGGCCTTTGAGCTTGAGATTAGTATCAAAACGATTGAAAAACATCGCCAGAGTATCATGAAGAAGCTTTCCATCCACGATGTGGCCGGACTAACCCGCTACGCCATTGCCGAAGGCATTATTGAGTGCAACAGACCTAAAAAAATCAATGAGTAAAACAGGTGCTTAGTCGCGATAGCGTTCTGAGATACTGACAAGCTCATCGAGATCAAACGGTTTCTTCACAAAACCGGTGATCTTGAGTGATGCGGAGACGTGAGCGTCGCCTCCTGCAGTCATGATGAAAATGGGAGTTTGGGCAAAAATTTTGGGATGTTGGCGCTCCAGCTCTACCAGAAATTCAGGACCATTCATCACCGGCATACTGTAATCTGTGAGAATAACGCCAGGCCTTGGCGTCGACTCCGTTGCGAGCAGCTCCAGGGCCTCCTGGCCATTGTTGGCGAGAAGGACAGGATGCCCCTCACTCATGAAAAATTCTTGGAGCATGGAGCGAATGTCCAAATGGTCCTCAATAATGAGAATAGGTTTACGAGCGATGGGGACCTCCAAGACAAGGAACTTTACACGGAATAATTATAGGACATCTGGACTCTTTATCAAAATAGTTGTGCTTAAGTAAATTGTTAAAGCTAAGAATTCTTGATCAAAAGAGTAAAAACTGATGACCTACACCAAACTCTGCTCTTGTAATTCGCCATAGAGAAGTCGGTTGTGCCGCCCACATAAGATACGCACATTGGAGGCCGTTGTGTTTCCGCCGAGGCAGTAGGGCTGCCGATGCTTGCCCTCAAGATATTGACGATTTTCAAAGGTAAAGACAGATTGAGCACACATTTTATCCCCTATAAATGCCATCTTATAACGGATAGGCGTGTTAGAATATATTCAAACTTTGGTCGGAGACTAGCGCAGCTAAATTTTTTGGGATTTTCTGTGGGGAAACCAAATTTACTTAAGATTGCACATGAATTTTCATGTGGAATATGATTTTCGGTCTGGGGCCATAAGTGATTCACAAAATATTCAGCATTGGCGTTTACCAAAACTGAACATGGAACCGCTCTTAAAACAGTGACGCCTAGTAATGCGGAATAACTGCTACGATCGTGATCTGTTTGCCCTTGGGGCCATAGAGCCAAAGAAGTCGCAGTGCTTGAGGTGTGTTATTTTGCACATATGAACTGAAAACTTTCCCTTCAAAGATTTTATCAAATTGCGCTATAGGATGAGACTGTAACCCAGGGTGATTAGGATTTGATGACAAGAATCGAAAGGCCTTTTTAAGTTGCTTCTTTAGCCCTTCTTTCGCAGGGTTGGCCATTATTACTTGTGTTTGTTCTAGAGCACTCGTGGAAAAGAGAAGTTCAAAAGGACCAGAGGGAGTCATTTCATCCACTCATCTGGCATCTTATGAAGCTTACCCTTTTTATATTCTTGAGCAGATTTTTTTAGACTTTCAATAAGCTTTGCATCGTCTAATGAAACTTGCCTTTGTGGAATTAGTATTAACGTTCCATCTTCTTCTGACTCGATGGCGAATGTATCCACTCCTTCCCGTAATTCTTTTGGAAGAGTAACCCTGCCTCTGGAATCAATTTCTAAGTTCTTCATTTTTTTAGCTGTACTCATAATAAGGCATTATACCCATTTCCCCATTATGTGTCAAATGGGTATAATCGGCACCACATTACAATAGTGAAATCAATGGCCAACTAGCTGAATACATGGAAGAATTTTTCTCAACTTACGCAAAAACTGGCCTTCGATCAAATTGCCGGTGATGGAATTTTTTTAAGCCTCATGCTTCAACTGTTTGGAAAAAAGGACAAGCAAAAACCCGCCAAAAAACCAATCAAAAAAAATCGCTTATCATTTCTGCGGTTGGGGTGGTGGGTTTCGGCATTTACGAAATTTACTACAAAAACCCTTAATCGTTTTTCGGCAAATCGCCGGTTTCAAAAAAAGTCAGGATTTTTTTATGTGCATTGATGGATTCAAAGAATTCAAAAGAGCTGGGATTGACCTTGTCTAAAAAACTTTTCGCAGCCTCTTTTGCCTCGGGCAATTTTTTATTTTTGACCAGGAAGCTGACATAAAAATAATGGTTCAAAGGCTCATTGGGTTTCAGGCGAATGGCCTCTTTGATAAATTCATACGCTTTGCCTTCATCGCCCCCCAAAAAAAACGGCGCTTTAAAATAAAGCAGCGCCAGCATCCGATAAGGGCCGGCACCCGCGTAAAGTGGGTCCAGCTCCAGCGCTTTATTAAACAAATCAATAATCGAGCTGATGCCAAAGGCCAGATTGATGCTTCCCTTTTCCTTCTTCAGTAAAGCGGTATTGGTCGCCAACCAGAAATAACATTGGCCCAATTTCTTCGCAGAGTGAGTCACGCAAGCTTCACCTTGGCCCACACCCAATTTATAATGCTCAATTCTTTTGTCCTCATTTTCCAGCAAGTGCCCGATATAGTAATTGACCATGCTCGCCCGCCATAGACCCTGAACATCGTTTGGATTGGCATCCAGGTGTTTTCCAAAATGCCCCTGGGCCTTATAAACATTTTCCAGCTGCTCCCTCTTTTCATATAAGGCGTCACCCAGATCCAAATCGGAAGTTTGGGAAAATGCGGTTATCGAAATGGAGGGAAGAAGAAGTAAAAAAATTATTTTGAAAATCATCAGGGTAATCTACCATGATTCATGGGAAGAAAAGAATAAGTCATCTATCACAAAGAAGACTTATTTATGGAAATGCCGTGTATAAGTTGATCTAAAAAGTAGGCCAGAAGTTCATTTTTTCCCGCCTGACTGGATTTCTCATAGATCGAACGACATTGATTTCGGATGATTCGTTCAGAAGTGAAGCGGATAGAGGCAAGAGTAAGTATTCGTCGGGGCCTTATATGGAAAAATCAAACTCGCTTAAGATTATTTTTTGGGATCTTATGAAAACCCTGGCTGGATCGTGCAATCTTAAGGCGTTTGAGTTTTCCACATAAAGTCCGGCAAAATTTCCAAGTTGATAACGGAGACGGTAGAAACTCGCTTCGGCAACACGACGTTGCCGAAGCGAGTTTTTGCTAATCAACACAAATTGGGGTATTAAATCGTATTACACACAAGGGGATTTTATGAGAACAGCAGTGTTGATTTTATTTCTAACTATTTGGTCTTTAAATGCCCTAGCAGACGAACTTGTTAACTTAAGAGCAGTAATGATTTTAAAGAGGTGCGACTACAGCAATCCTCCTGGTGATTGCGCCTATGAAGTAGCGCTCCCTCAACCTATTCAGATTTTACTCAAAACAAGAGAATTTGACCAAAGCGAATTGGGTGAGTTCAAAATACAAAAAGCTCAAGATGGTTATGACATTGAGGGAATTATTCACATAATGAAATTTATAGATAGTCACGGGACTCATTATTCAATTAGAACTGAGATTGCTTCTACTAAGGGCAGCGATATGAGTACGCGAAACTTAGATCAACTTGGATACGTATTTGTCAGTGATATGAATAAATTGAACCAGGTTGCTTGGCTAAGTAAGGAAATTAAAAACGGAGATATTTCTCTTACGTATCAGATTGTAATCGCTTCTTCCAACGATGATGAATCTATCTCTTCTCTCAAATTTGAATGAATAATAATCTTAAGAGAGAGGGAAAAAAGGTAAGAAGATATTGACGGCCCTCCTTTTAAACCGAGGGCTTCCATCGCTTGATGGGTACCTCAAATGGAGTGCAAAATACAAGCTCCATAACATACCAAAGGGGGCCGTCTATGAGTAAAAATTTAATCTATGTTGGCGTTGATGTCGATGATAATTCGTTTCATTTCACTGCTTATTTTCCAAAAACAGGCGAAGTTCTTGAATCCAAAGCAAGGCCCACGGCCAAGGGTCTGATATCTAAAATGGAAGGCATTAAAAAGAAATTTCCTGATCACACTTTAAAGATCTGTTATGAGGCAACCTATATCGGAAGGTAAAGACAGATTGAGCGCACATTTTATTCCCTAAGAATGCCATTATAACGGATAGGCGTGTTAGAATATATTCAAACTTTGGTCGGAGACTAGCGCAGCTAAATTTTTTGGGATTTTCTGTGGGGAAACCAAATTTACTGAAGATTGCTGGTAATCATCTTCCCTCCGCATCCTGCTACGGGACAGTCCTTAGGGACTGACGTCGCTCGGCGCTTCTGCGCCTCCGTCATCCAGTTCAATCGTAATCACTCGCTTTTTCTTCGCCAGTTTAAAATGAGAGCGCAAGGTAATTTCCGCAGCGGTGGTAGATTCCTGCGCCACCAAATTCAAGGCCTCCACATTCTGTTCATGGGAAGTTTGGGCCTCTTTGGTGAGACGTTCAAGTAACGAAAGCCGACTGACATTGAGCTCCCCCTTTTCCACCAGCGGCGCGGCCTCGATACGCCTCATGGCCGAAGCTTCGCTGTATCCCAGTTCCTTGGTGGTAAAGGCGAAGAGGCTTCCATATCCGAGTTTGAGATAGAGCTTGCGCGAAGAGGGAAATAGCCGTTTTCACCCATGTGCCGGCGGGAGAAAATTAGCACGCCTTTAGAGACCAAAATACCGACATATTAGCATGCGCTATCGCAGAAATTATTTTGCTAATGCTCACTCGAAGTAGGCAGAGAAAACAAAATATTTCAGGGTAAAAATATATTTTTTTGAAAGTTTGAGTATCTCCTGCCGCAGCGAAGTGACTCCCATCGTTTCCCAAGGCCTTTTGATGAAAAATCAGAGCGATACACTTTTTGAGAAAGACCCGGACATCTGTCTAACTCTTTCACATTTTCTTCTACATTTTAGACGATCTCCCCTTAACCCCCACGTATCTAGCGGATTTTACGAACAGAAAAAAGCCAAAAGTTGGCCTCATTTTAGCATCCACCTAACCAGTAGGTTTATTTTTTTGTAGGGGTGGGTTGTATGAAAAATTTATTTTTATTATTGGTCGCGAGTACACTTTTTACGGTGCAGGTCTGGGCGGATGATCACGGGGATTGCTCCGAGCGTTTGAGCTCGGCAACGGATGCGGCCGCAGGCGGTCTTGCTCCCATGGCCGAGACTACAGATCACATCAATGCCATTATGTCCGATGCCGATGGTGCCCCCGAGGACGGGCGCGAGGCAGTGAAACGCTTCGAGCTCTTTCGTTTTGAAAAGGATTACCATGCCAAAAACGTACTTCACTATGGCATGAAGCTGAATATTCCTTCCTGCACGATTGCCAAAAAAGAAAACGGCGCGCCCAGTTTCAGCAACTACTGGCTCATGGGAGAAGAGCGTGGCCAAACCAAGAACATGTCTTCGGATGACCTCAAAAGACTTGGACCGATTGTGCTTTCTCAAGATGAGCACAATGTAACCTTTAAGATGCCGGCCTTCAAAAATGTTCCCATCCGAAAGAAAGAAGTCACCGTCGAGGCGAAGATTGTTGATGGCATTTGCAAAACTACCAGCAGTATTGAGCTCGATAACGGGCACCGAGTGGATTTAACCAAAATTTATGCCAAGATGAGTTACTTTGTAGGAATTCCTACCGGCGTTAACTACCTCGATGTCCATGGAATCGATCGCACCACGGGCGAAGCAATCAAAGTCCGCTTTGATCAGTAATACCGCGAAGCCAACTGTTTCTTTCTGATTATTCGACCTATATACTTACCTGCATTAATCCTTGCAGGTAGGTATTTCCATGAAGTTTTCACTTCTTCTCATTCTCGTTCTACTCTCATTTCAGACCGCATCTTCCTCTACCTCCGAACTGGAAAATATTTTGGCCAAGATCAACGAGGCGGAGTCAAAGAAACTTCCCCAAACCGCTCTCGATCTTGCCCATGAGCTGGAAAAAAAGGCCAAAGCGGAAAAAAATAAAGCACTCTATATCCGTGCCATCACCAAGCGTATTCTCAACCAGTCCCATATACTCGGCAAGGCACCCAAGGAATCGGTTAAAATTTTAAGACAGGAAGTCGGCAAGGTTTCGGAAGAGGTGCGCCCGCTGGTGAAAATTATTCTGGCGCGTTGGTTTTGGCATTATTACGAGCAGAATCGCTACAAGTTTTCCGCGCGCACCCAAACCGTGGGCCTGGAAACTGACGACTTTACAACCTGGGACTCGTACAAGATTTTTGCCGAAGTCCGTGCCCTTTTTGAGGATGGCTTAAAAAATGCCGATTACCTTAAGAAGGAAAAAGTTGAGGATTACAACGGCCTCATTGAGCGCGGCAATCTGTTTCAAAATTCCTCTGTCACACTTTATGAATTTTCCCTGAGGGAAATGATTACCTTTTTAACCTACGGCACCTCGGCCCTCCCCGCTCCCGAAGACAAGTTTGAAGTTGATGCCGCCTCCGGTGCCTTCGCCCCTCATCAAATTTTTCTGGATTACAAACCTCAAACCACGGACAAAGAGTCCCCGCTTCTTCGCGGCATCGAGATCTATCAGCAGCTTATGCAGTATTACCATGAAAAAAAGATGCTGGAGCAATTTGTTGATGCCGATGTGGCCCGCTTGAAATTTATCCATGCCCAAGTTGCGGACCTGGGCAAGACGGAGAGCTTTCTGGTCCGCTTAAAAGAGATTGAGGATGAATTTAAAGATGTCAGCACCTCGACCATGGCGTCCTTTGAAATGGCCAAGCAACACCACAGTGACCAGGAATATTCAACCGCCGTTCGCGTGTGCGAGAAGGCGGTTCAAAGGCATCCTCAATCCGATGGCGCGAGCTTGTGTCAGGATCTTTTAAAGTCCATCAAGCATCCACTTTTCTCGCTTAAAACTGAAAACTCCATCAACAAATCCAATTCTAATCTGCTCATCAAATATAAAAATATTAAAAAACTTTATTTCCGCGTGGTCGAGGATGACTGGAAAAACTACCTGAATAAAAAATGGCGCAGGCTCGATGATGCTCTTGAGCGTGACGATGCCGCCAAAATTTTGCTCCAAAAACCGATCCTCCAGTGGACCCGCGAGCTGGCAGAAACCAAGGACTTCAAGGACAGAGAGGTCGAGGAGCCGATTGCTGATTTGCCCTATGGATTTTACAAAATTTTCGCCTCCTCAGATCCGCAGTTCTCCTCAAGCAATATCGGCAATCAGGAAACCCTTGCCTACACATCCTTTTGGAAAACCGACACGCTGATTCTCGTGCGGGGTCAGGAAAAGACTGTTTCCGGCCTGCTTCTGGATGCAAGAAACGGCAAGCCATTGGACGGGAAAACCATTGCCATTTACCAGCGAAATAATAATAAGGAAGGCATCCACGAGAAAGTCGGCGATGTGCGATCGAACAAAAACGGTCTTTGGGAATACCTGCGCGACCAGAAAAACGGTGACTGGAGTATGGTCTTCCATGTGAACTCCAAGGACACGGGCGACACCGTTTACGCTCAGTGGATCAACGTCAACTATGTCCCTCAAAAAATTTCCGACACTCGTGTTATGTTTTTCACCGATCGCGCCATCTATCGACCGGGACAGCGCATTCACTTCAAAGGTGTTTGCTATAAATTGAACCAAAAGAGTGATGAATACAGTGTTGCGGAATGTAGCGACGTTCTCATTACTCTCCACGATGCCAATCGAAAAGAGATCGCCAAGGTGGTTAAGTCCAGTAATGCCTTTGGCTCATTCAGCGGCGATTTTATCGCGCCCAAAAATGTACTCATGGGTGCCATGAGTATTCTTTCCTCGACCTATCCCGGGCAAACGACCATTCGGATTGAAGAGTATAAACGGCCCAAGTTTGAAGTCACCATGGATAGTCCCGAGAAACAGTACCGTCTGGATGATGTGATTTCCGTTTCCGGCAAGGCCCTCAGCTACGCCGGGGCCCCCCTGGGCTCGGTCAAAGTTAAATTTCGCGTTTTGCGGGGAGTGCGCCTTCCTTGGTGGTGGTACTGGGGGAACCCTTATGCTTCCGAACAGGAAATTCTCCACGGTCAGGTCAAGACTGATGATGACGGTCAGTTTGCTATTGAGTTTAAGGCCAAACCCAATAAGGCGGTTAATCCGAAATTTAAACCTTTTTTCTCCTATCGAACCGAGGTTGATGTCGTCGACTCTACCGGGGAAACGCGCTCCGGCAATGTCACCACTAATGTGGGGTATGTTTCCATGCAGGCCCGTCCGACAGTGGCAAGCTGGCTTCCGAATAATCGGGAGGTAGACATCGCCATTGCCACCACCACCCTCGACGGCAAACCGACCAGCGCCAGCGGAACCATCGACATTCACAGCTTAAACGGACCCAAGGATGTCCAGCGACGCCCAAGTACCGGCCAGTATTACAATTGGTACTGGTACTGGGCCACCGAGACAAAGGAGAGCGACTCCAAAAAAGATCTCTCCAATATCGAAAACTGGGAGATAGGAAAAAGCATCAAAACGACATCTTTCACGGCCAAAGAGGGCAAGGGAAATGTCAGCTTCAAGCTGGATGAAGGGGCCTACTGTGCCGTCTTAAAAAGCCAAGATAAGTTTGGCTCCGAGATCGAGGAAAAAATCTTTTTCACCGTCTTTGAAGCCAAAGATAACAATTTCCAGATCAAGGTTCCTTCTTTTTTCAGAATCCAAAACACTTCGCTCAAGGTGGGCGAAAAACTGGAGGCGGTTTTGGCCACCGGATATCAAAATGGCGGTGCCTATATTAACTTCACTCAGCATGGGAAAGTTCTCAAATCCTACTGGAGCAAACCGGGTGAGCAGCTCCATGCCATCAGCTTTCCGATTACCGAAAACTTGAAGGGAGGTTTTACCCTTGAAACGGTTTACGTTCAGGAAAATCAACTCTACTACAACAATAACCTGGTCAATGTGGAGCGCCCTGAAAAACAACTCAAGGTCACCGTCGAGACCATGAGAAGCAAGCTTCGGCCGGGTGAAAGAGACACCTGGAGCTTAAAAATTGAAGGCCAGAATGCCTCAAAGCTGGCCAGCGAACTTGCGGCGACCATGTACGATGCCTCGCTGGATGCTTTTGCCCCGCTCTCCTTTTCCTCCTTCACCGGATATTGGATGGACTCCCACCTGCAGGGTTACAACTCTACCCTGGTCCTTAAAGATTTTTTTCTTCTGTATACCTCGCACTATTACAGCGCTCCCCGCGCGCGCCAGTATCCCCATTTCACCTATGATATTCTCAACCAGTTCTCTTACCTCTTCCCCTACATGTACTTCGGCTCGCGATCCAAGGGCGATATGATGTCTTTCGAGGGCGATGCTCCCATGAGTGCCAATATGATGGAGATGGATGGCGTGGTCTCAAAATCCAAGATGGCCAAGGAGGAGGCACGCGCGCCACAACCGGAAGGCAAGGCAAATTCTCCAGGAGAGGCGCCGGCAACCGCACCCGAAAAAAAACCGGAGGTGATGATTCGATCCAATTTAAATGAGACGGCGTTCTTTTATCCCCACCTGATTGCTGACGGCGAAGGAAAGGTCAAACTCGAGTTCACCATGCCCGAGGCCCTGACGCGCTGGAAGTTCATGGCCATGGCCCACGGCAAGCAAACTGAATTTGGGACCGTGATGAAAGAAATCGTCACCCAAAAGGAACTGATGGTGACGCCGAATCCACCGCGATTTTTAAGGCAAGGCGACCAGCTCTACTTTACCGTCAAAGTCGATAATCTCTCCGATCAGGAGCAGAAAGGTGAAACCATCTTAGAGCTGAGCAGTGCTAACAACGACAAAGAGGTTACAAAAGATTTTGTCCAAGGTGAAAAAAGCTTCAAGTTTACCATTCCGGCGAAAAAATCCATGGCCTTCGCCTGGCCGCTTAAGGTTCCCGATGTCACCTACTCGCTGATCTACAAGGTCAAGGCCGTGGGACAAAAATTCAGCGACGGTGAAGAAGGACTTCTGCCCATTTTATCCAGACGTATTTTTATCCGCGAGTCCATGCCGCTTTGGATCTCGGGAAAAGGCCATAAGACTTTCAACTTTGACAAGTTACTCCAGTCGGAAAAATCCACCACCCTAAAGAGTGAAAAGCTGGTCTTACAGATGACCTCCAACCCCGCCTGGTACGCGGTTCAGGCCATTCCGTACCTGTACCAAAGCTTTCCCGAGTGTACCGATTACGTCTTCGAGCGACTCTTCGCCAATTCACTGGGCGAGAAGATTGTCGATTCCAACCCTAAGATTGAGAAGATTTTCAAACAGTGGCGCGGCACCGAGGCGCTCAAATCCAACCTGCAAAAAGCTCAAGACCTAAAAGGCGTTTCTCTGGAAGAAACTCCCTGGGTGGCGGAAGCCGAGTCCGAGGAAAAGGCCAAGAACGATGTGGGCAAATTTTTTGAAAAAAATAACCTCCATCAGGATCTGGGCGAGGCCTACGGCGAACTGGAGTCAAGATTACTGGGCGGCGGTGGCTGGCCGTGGTTTTCCGGGGGCCCGATTGATTACTACACCACGCTTTATCTGGTGACCGGGTTTGGAAAGTTGCGCCACTTAGGGGTCGATGTGAAAATGGACCTGGCCCACAAATCACTGGCAAACTTAGACTCGTGGATCAAGGACATCTACGACCATATCACGCATAAGGAGCTGAATAACTTCAGTCACCTCATCGCCTACTATCTTTACGGGCGCTCCTTTTTCCTGAAAGAACGTCCCATCGCCAGCGAAAATAAAGAGGCGGTGGATTATTTTCTTGGCCAGGCCCGAAAATTCTGGACTGAGCTTGATAGCCGCTTAAGCGAGGCCAACACCGCTCTGGCGACCATGCGCTTTGGTGAGCGAGACATCACCGATGCCATTATCAAATCCCTGCGCGAGCGCGCGCTCCATAGCGAAGAGCTGGGAATGTACTGGGCCGACGAGGAGTGGGCCTACTGGTGGTATCGCGCCCCAATCGAGGCCCAGGCCCGGATCATTGAACTTTTTCATGAGGTGGTAAAAAGTGAAAAGGAAATCGACCAACTCAATGTTTGGGTTCTGAAGCAAAAACAAACCCAGAGCTGGAAGACCAGCAGGGCGACCTCGGAAGTCGTCTACACACTGCTGTTGGCCGGAAGTGATCTTCTCAAAAGCGATAAGCTGGTGGCGGTTAGTCTTGGCGGCAGCAAGGTGGAACCCAAAAATGTCGAGGCCGGCACCGGATTTTACGAGAAGAGATTTACCCCTTCGGAGATCAAGGCCGGCATGGGGAAAGTTCAGATTGAGAAAAAGGACAAGGGAATCGCCTGGGGCGGACTACACTGGCATTACTTTGAGGATATCTCCAAAGTCACACCTCACAAGACTCCTCTTTTTCTCACCAAAAAATTGTTCGTTAAGCGAAACACCAAAAAAGGCCCGACCCTCTTTCCTCTGACTAAGGAGAAAATTGAGGTGGGTGAAACTCTGGTGGTGCGAGTTGAGCTGCGCTCCGACCGCGACATGGAATATGTGCACATGAAAGACATGCGGGGCTCAGGTACCGAGCCCGTGAATGTCCTCTCCCACTGGAAGTATCAGGATGGCTTGGCCTACTACGAGTCCACCCGTGATACCGCCACTCACTTTTTCTTCGCCTATCTTCCCAAGGGCACCTATGTGTTTGAGTATGATCTCAAGGTCTTTCACAAAGGTGAGTACCAAACCGGGATGGCGGAAATCGAGTGCATGTATGCGCCTGAGTTCAGCTCCCACTCGGAGACCATTTTGCTGAAAGCACAGTAGCGTTTAGTTGCAGTCAAAGCCGGTATCTTTGCGGCCTTCTGATAAGCTGGCCTGGTCTAACTCATCGAGATAGATCATGGCAGAAACTAATTTATCATCGCTTTTGAAGCTGAACATCACGTCCTCGGTGCTCACATAACCTTTGGTCACCAGGCGTGGTTCTTTTTCATAACCCTGATAAACTTCCAGGACAAAACGCTCTTTAACACCCTCTTTGATTTCACGGTCAGTGACCTGAGTTAGAATCAAAGTTTGCTTTTGATACTCCGTTGTCTCTTTGCAAATGTATTTGACACCGGCGGCATTGGCGGTCACGGATAAGAGTAAGGTCCCGATCAAGAATGCTGTTTTCATATACTGGCTCCTTTTTTATTTTTCGAATGCGCAGTAACTAACACCTTTTCGCCTAGCTCAGAAATAGAATGATAAACTAGAGTCAATCCATAAATTAGATACACTGCCCCCGTGGCCTGTCTAATCTTTAGGCACCTCTGTGCATATTACACTGACCATACTCCTCAACCAGGACATGGCCTAAAATCAAGCATCTTTAATATTTCAGGAGCACCCAGTGATAAAACTGATCGCGGCCCTTTTTTTCTTCTGTTCCTTGCCCGCCTTTTCGGCCGAAACTTCCATTCTTCTTTCCCACAAGTATGAAGACCTGTTTCCGGCCGGCGTCCCAGGCAACGATTGGTTTTCCAAGCGTGCTTTTGGTGGAAACCAGATTAGAATTCTGCGAACCGGGCAGGAAGTTTTGGCCGAGCGTTTGAAGCTCATTGAATCGGCCAGACAATCCATCCTCCTTTCAACCTATATTTACGACACGGATCAAACCGCCAACCAAATTACCGAGGCCTTATGCAAGCGGGCCATGGAGGGCGTCGATATCCGCATGCTGTTAGATTCCATGGGTTCCAAAAAATTCTTTAAGAAGGAGAGCGAACGTCTGCGCCGCTGCGGGATCGGCATCATGCTGTTCGCCCCGGGAAAATGGGACCTTCTTCGCGTGGTCAAAACCATGCATGAAAAGCTCTTGATCATTGATGGGTATACCATCAGCATGGGCGGCAACGGGGTTCAAAATTCCTATCACCACATCGAGCCGGCGCATAAATTTTTTCACGATATGGAAATGGTGATGCAGGGCCCGGTGGCCTGCTGGTGGCACTTTCGCTTCATTGATACCTATCATAAATCTCGAATTCAGGATCGACCGAAAGAGGCCATGGGTGATACCACCGCCGCCATTCGCTTAGACGAGCACCTCTACGGGGCCCGCCGTTATCCTGTCTGCTATCCGTTCAACGCCGGCAACTCGCGGGTTGTCCCCGTTTATGGCAATCCTTTTTTTGATGGCAAGAAAACCCCCATTGAGGACACCTATCTCACCGCCTTGGAAAATTTAGAGGAAGGCGCAACGGTGAAACTTTACGGACCTTATTTCGTTCCCACCAAACGATTTGTGAAGGCCCTTCTTAAGGCCAGATCGGAGAAGCACGCCAAGATCTCCATTATCACCAACTCGGTTGAATCCAACGATGAGGGCTGGGCGCCGCTTGTGGGCATGGTCTTCTCCGTCTCCAAACTTCTCGATGCGGGAGTCGATATTCGTCTATGGCCCGGGCCCATGACCCTTCACCGCAAGGTGGGCATTTATAATGGAAAATGGGCCTATGTGGGTTCAGATAACTTGGACAGCCGCGCCCAGCACTTTAACACCGAAACCGTTACCTTTACCGACGACCGGCAGATTGTGAAAGAGTTGGAAACTGAATTTGATCAGGACTATGCTAAAACCAAACCCCTCACCAAGAATTATTTCAAGACCATCTTGGATAAGCGCTCACCCTTTCAGCGCTGGTTTGTTAAGAAAATCTTAAAATTCCTTTAGTGAAGCCAGTTCGACACCAAAGCTCCCCCGACCTGCAAGTAAGAAAACTTGCAAGCCCCTAAAAATACATTAATCATTGGCCTTTTCAGCGTTCCTGATAAAATCCCAGAAGACATCTGGGACGCATCTTGTTAGGGTGCCCAGTCTTTTCATTTTTCACCTGGAGACGGCCATGAAAACAATCCTTCTTTTATGCTCCTTCTTTATGCTGAACCAAGCTTCCGCCTGGGGTCCCACCGGACACCGAGTGGTGGGAGAGCTGGCCCAGCGCCATCTAAGCGTCAAGGCCCGCGCCGCAGTCGAGCAAATCTTAAAAGGACACTCCCTGGCCCGCGTCGCCAACTGGCCGGACGAAATAAAATCCGATGCCACGTACGCCTATACCTACAACTGGCACTACACTGACTGGGCCGACGGCCAAGATCAGTATGACCCGACCAAAGTTTCCGGCATCCTCGTGGCCGCCATTGAAGACAATATCAAGGTTCTGAAAAATTCCGAAACTACCCCCGAAGCCAAGGTCTTTGCCATTAAATTTTTGGTTCACCTCATTGGCGACATTCACCAGCCCTTGCACGTCGGGAACGCCCTCGACCGCGGTGGCAATGACTGCAAAGTCACCTATCAAAATGTCGCCACCAATCTCCATGCCCTCTGGGATGAGGCCATCATCGACTTTACCCATTTAAGTTTTACCGAATGGACATCTTTTTTAGATGTTTTAACCACCGAAGAAATTTCCAAAATTCAAAAGGGCAATGTGCTCGACTGGGCCCTGGAGTCAAAAGTTTTGCGCCCGCAAATCTATCCTGCGGAAGTTGCCACCGATTCCCCGAGCCCTACCCCCGGCCTGAAAAATTACTGCGTGAAAGACGCACCCGCGACCTCACTGCCAAAGCTAGGCTACAACTATAGCTATCAGTTTAAGCCGATTCTGGAGCAACGTCTGACTGAAGCCGGTCTGCGTTTGGCCATGACTCTCAATTCAATTTTTGAGTAGGTAATCGCAGATATGTTCCAAGAGATGAGACGAAAAGATCGGGCGCTTTCTGAATCAGAGGCACGGGAAGTTATCGCCCGCTCTGACTTCGGACAGCTGGCCACCCACGGCAGCGATGGCTGGCCCTACTCCGTGGCGATCAATCACGTGCTGGAAAACAACACCATTTATTTTCACTGCGCGAAGAAAGGGCACAAGCTGGATAATATTCGCCACGATTCCAAGGTGTGCTTTTCTGTGGTGGAAGAATGCAAGGTCCTGCCCGAAGAGTTCGCTACCAGATATACCAGCGCCTGCGCCTTTGGCACCGCCGAGGTTGTGGATCGAGAAGAGCGCAGACGTGCCCTCACTTTGCTGGTGGCCCGACACTGCAAAGGCTTTGAAAAGCAAGGCCAGGAGATGATTGAAAAGGAAATCGATCACCCCGAGGTCGTCGCCATCCGCATTCAGCACATCACCGGAAAAGCACGAAGATGAACGTCTCTTAGACTCCCCCCGCCAAAACTGTACATATAAGGAAACATTAGCTAATAATGCCCTATTTAAGACGCAATCTCTATTGGAGCTCTGAAGAATATGCAGGACGATCAGAAAAACGACCACAATAGTAAGCTGTACCAAGTTCGCCATGGCCTGGCCCACATTCTGGCCCAGGCGGTGCTGGAAATACGCCCCGGCTCAAAGTTGGGTTTTGGCCCGCCCATTGATGACGGCTTTTACTACGATTTCATCCTAAGCTCTCCCCTCACCGAGGAAGAGTTCAAAGAAATCGAAAAGAAAATGAAATATATCATCAAGCTGCGCCAGCCCTTCGTGCGGGAAGATTTACCCAAGGACGAGGCGCTCAAGCGCATTGAAGAGATGGGCGAACCTTACAAGCGCGAATATGCCGAGGAGTTAATTTCCAAGCACGGCCTAAACAGCTTGAGCTTCTATAAAAACGGCGCTTTCTTAGATATGTGCGAAGGCCCGCACCTGAAACACACCGGCGAAATTGATCCAGGCTGTTTTAAAATTCGCAGCATCGCCGGGGCCTACTGGCGTGGTGATTCCCGCAATGCCATGATGACTCGCCTTTATGCCTGGGCGTTTGAAACCAAAGAAGAACTCGATCGCTACGTGAAGGCCTGGGAAGAGGCCCAGGCGCGGGATCATAAAAAATTGGGCAAGGAATTGGAATTTTTTGTCATCGACGAAGAAATTGGCAAGGGCCTGCCCCTGTGGCTGCCCCATGGAACGATTCTGCGCGACGAGATCGAAAAGCTCATGCGCGAGTTTGAATTCCAAGACAACTATCAGCGCGTGGTCACTCCCTGTATCACCAAAACCGGGCTGTATAATAAAACCGGCCACCTCCCGTATTACAAGGACGCCATGTTTCCCTTTATGGAAATCCATGAGTCGGTGGAACAAAAAGAAGGCGGACCGGTTCAAGAGAAAATTAAAGAAACTTATGTTCTGCGGCCCATGAACTGCCCCCATCACCACCGCATCTTTGCCTCTAAGTTGCGCTCGTACCGGGAGCTGCCGTTGCGCCTGGCCGAGTATGGCAATGTCTTTCGCTTTGAGGATTCGGGCTCTGTCTCAGGACTCCTACGCGTGCGCGGCATGTGTATGAACGACGCCCACATCTACTGCACGGAAGAGCAGATCGAAGATGAATTTCTCAAGGTCATGCGGATGCACGCCCACCTCTACGATTTGCTCGGGCTGAAAAATTATTACATGCGCCACTCCACCTGGGACCCGGAAGATCCCAAGGGCAAAGAGAAATTTGTCAACGATCCTGCCGCCTGGGAATACACCCAAGATCGGGTACGCCGGGCCATGGATAAATCCGGTCTGCCGTACAAGGAAGTGAAGGGTGAGGCGGCCTTTTATGGGCCCAAAGTCGATTTTCAAATGAGCACCGTGACCGGCCGGGAAGAGACAATTTCCACCAATCAGCTGGATTTTGCCGTCCCTGCCCGATTAGGTCTTGAGTATATCGGGGCCGATAACCAGCCCCACCGCCCCTATGTGATCCATCGCGCTCCCGCCGGAACCCACGAGCGCTTTGTGGCCTTCTTAATTGAGCACTTTGGCGGCGCTTTCCCCACCTGGCTGTCACCGGTGCAGGCGAAGGTCATCCCCATCTCCGAGCAGTTCCTCCCCTACGCCAATGCGCTGGTGGAAGAAATGCGCAAGCGCTTTATTCGCGCTGAGGTGGATGACTCCAACGATTCCATTAACAAAAAAATTCGCACCAACACCAAGAAAAAAATTCCCAACCTGCTCATCGTGGGCGAACGGGAAAGTGAAGCGCAGGAGGTGACTCTGCGCCGTTATGGAATTGAGAATCAGCAGACCATGAAGAAGGATGAATTTTTCCACTGGATCGAAGACAAAATTAAAACCCGCGCTCTGAATTAGATGGAGGTCTCATGTACTCTCAAGCTCAAACTCAGGATCACGACCATCAGGGGCACTCTCATGCCACGGTCATGGAAATCAGTATCCCGGCCAAAAATAATCTCTGGGATAAGGTCGCCCTTGCCTTGGCGAGTATCTGTGCCATTCATTGCCTGCTTCTCCCCGTCGTACTCATGGCCCTTCCTTGGCTTGAGGGACTTTTTCCTCACTCATGGTTTCACGGCATGGTTCTTGGACTCACGATTCCTCTGGCCCTCCTGGCCTTCTTCCATGGTTGGAAACAGCATCACACCTGGTCGCCAGTTCTGTGGGCCACAGGGGGAATTCTAGGGATGAGCTTGGGAATTCTGCTGCATGAAAATTTCATGCTTGAACGCGTCTTCTCATTGGCAGGGAGCTTTCTCCTTCTGGTGGGACATGCCCAAAATATACGCCGCTGCCGCTGCCACCACGATCATAACCAGGGGCATTTTTGCCGGGATAGCAACGAAAAAGCGTAATATTACATCTCGAAATAGCACTCATCTTGTTGATTTTAAAGGAAATTAATAATTTCCTTACAACAATCACGTGCATGTTTTTTAATTGATGTTAAAATAATTTCAGGATTTTGATGTGGGACGTAATCAAGGAGATGGGCCATGTCTGTAATGAACAAGCACTTTGACAATGACTTTATCGTGCAGCAGAAAAACAGGCTTCTTGAAATGCGTCGTGAGGTTATGAACAAGATCCACGCCCAAGACAAAGAAGACATCGCCGTTCCTCCTGAGGAGATGATTGAAGAAGGGGATATCGCACAAACCTTCCTCAACCAAGAGCTCTCCTTCGAGCTGCGTGAGCGAGAACTGCGCCGTCTGCGCGAGATCGATGCCGCCTTGGCAAAAATTGATGATGGCACCTATGGAATCTGCGAGGAGACCGACGAGCCGATCAGTCGAAAGCGTTTGGAAAAAATGCCCTGGACTCGCCTCTCCATTCAGGCGGCCGAGCAAGAAGAGCGCGATGGTCGCCAATACGTCGGCAATCAAAGAGCGGGCTAGTTAGATATTCTTATATTGCCCTTCCGCTTTATTACGTTAAAATTGCCCATGGTCAATTGTTGCTGGCATAAAATTTTTCTTTTTACATTTATTCTTTTTTCCATTGGCGCGGGCCCGCAGCTCGGACCGGCGGTCTCACCGTCATTGGAAAGATTGCTTGCCCATTCGAGATTGGCCAGGGGCACCTCGCTGGGAATTGCCATCGTGGACATTCAGGCCAACCAAACCAAAGAAGAATATAACTCCAATATGCCCCTGCCCTGGGCCTCCGTCTCCAAGATGCTGACGCTCCATTATGCGCTGTCGATTTTAGGTCCGCAAAATACCTTTCAGACAGAGCTTCTGATGAATGACAAAGGTGATTTGATCTTAAAAGGCGGAGGCGATCCTTCCCTGAATACGGACGGGCTGCTCAACTTGGCCCTGTCCCTTAAGACCGAAGGCATCACTAAAATCAGCGGCAGATTTTTTTATGATGAGAATAACTTTCATAATCAATCCGAGATCGCCAACTTCGGAGTCGGCGACGAGGCCTACAATCAAAGCATCGGTGCTCTGAACTCTTACTTCAATCGCATCCAGGTGGTTCGCTCCTCGGGCAATGGATTTCGCTCGGTCCCGCTCTTGCCGCATGTTCATTTGGGCGAAGGTGAGAAGACCAGCTTCGCTCCGGGGCAGCGTTTTAAATTTTTGGAAAATAGCGAGCAGATTGAAGGTTGGCTCTACTCCAACGGCAAACGCTATGACGCCATCGAAGAGCTGCCGATTAAACATCCATCCCGTTTTACCGCCGAAATTTTTGCGGACCTTCTGAGGGCCATGCAAATTCAAGTGAGCGCTCCCGAATTTCTGCCATCCGAAAAGCAAAACGAGCTTTATAAAAATGCCAAGTCCCTTGCCATTCATCGCTCCATTCCTACTTTTGATTTGGCAAGATCGGCCATGGAGTATTCCAATAACTTATATACGGAGGCCATGCTGATCAAGGCAGCCCGCCAGGATACGGGTAAGAACGTCACTTTAAAAGAGGCCGCCACTGCCATGATGGCCTGGCATAAGGTCAATGCCCCTAAGATTCCCTGGGGGGATTTCACGATGATCAATGGCTCCGGACTGACGGCCGAGAATCGCTTCGGCGCTCGAACTTTGGCCGAGTGGATTTCGTCTGCCCATCTGACGAAATTTTCCAGTGAGGCGGCCTCGCAGTATTACTGGGCGCTACTCCCCATGGCGGGAGAAAATAGCTGGCTGCGCGAGCGCTGGAACCAGCCCAATATCGCCCATCGCCTCTGGGCCAAAACCGGCACGCTGGATTTTGTGCAGTCGATGGCGGGGATTTTCGTGGCGCGCTCGGGAAAGCTCTACGCCTTTTCGCTGACGGCAACCAACCTTGCGGACCGGGAAAAGCTGGATAAGGGCGAGCAAATGCCTCAGGCACGGGCGGCACAATTTGGCAGCAAGGCCAAGGGCCTTTTTATGGACATTGTAAAAGACTGGTATGAACGTTTCTAAAAAAATTCTCTTCAGCACGTTGCTGGGGGGCCTGTTTCTCTCTTTGGAGCTCAGCGCCCGCACGCCCATTATCTTAATCGACCCCGGCCACGGAGGAGACGACTGTGGCGCGAAATCTTATATCAAGGCCAAAGAGCGGGAAGTTTGCGAGAAAGAGTTGGCGCTGGAGATTTCGCTTAAGATAAATAAGTTATTGAAAAAAAATTTCCAATCCTATCTCACCCGCACCATGGATCGCACGATCTCGCTGGATGATCGCGCCCAGATGGCCGACAAGGTCGCGGCGGATTATTTCATCTCCATTCACTTAAACGCCCATGAGAACCCCCACGCCAAGGGCCTGGAGGTCTACTATCTGGACAATCACAACAACATCGCCGTTCACAAAATTGAGCGGGTGGAAAATAAAGATTTAAAAGGCGAGATCGTGGTGATCAATCAAATCCTGGCCGATCTCGTGATCGAGCGCACCGCCCCGGTTTCCAAAGGGCTCGCCCAGTCCATTCACAAGGGCCTGGTAAGCTCAGTCAAAAAGGCCTTCGCCCAATCCGACCGCGGGCCCAAGGCCGCCTTGTTCTATGTTCTGGCCCTAAGCAAGCGCCCGTCGGTCTTGCTGGAGGCAGGCTTCATGACCCATCTCCAAGAACGCGAACTCATGGCCGATCCGCGCTTTCAGGACAAATTCGCCGAAGGCGTGGCGAATGGGATTACGGCGTATGTGAAGAAAAATTATAAGTTTTGAGGTGCTGTCGCAAAGACATTTTTCAAGATGTTATGTGGAACAATCAAATTTACTTAAGATTGCCCAGAAGCTGAAAAAGATTAAGCTCGCAGGAAAGTTTTTTTCCGGGAACCAAATCGTTCTTTAGAAAGCGCAGACCAAGAACTTTTTCCCATTCCGCCGGGACGATGTCTCCTGATTGCTTGGGAACAACCGAAGTGACCTGGTCTAAAAGCCTTGTTCCTTGATCGGTGCTTTGAAAGAGAGAAAGTCGTGGAAAGTGAGCAGGACCGTTGGAGACTGGAACATCGGCTACGATAAAATAGCTCGTGCCCTGGATTTTTCCGCTTAGCTGAATGTAACTCCTGGGGGAGTTTATTTCCTTGAAGTTAACGATCTGTGGGATTTCATTTTTGCCGACGAAAATGCATGTCATGCCTGGGCCGGCTTCTGCTACCGCCATTGTCGCGAGAAAGATGACTGCTAACAGTGATTTTTTTAACATTTGATTTCCTTTTTTTTAAAAGAACATATAGGGCATTAAGAAACTGAAAGTCAATGAATCTTCGAAAACACATTATGCTTGCATCAAATCCCAAATAATCCTCACATGGGACTGTGTGTTCGTATTGTAGACGATGGCCCTTTGCCGCTTCCTTGAAAGCACAACGCTACATTTGTGACCGGCCAAATTTCCCGATGATAATAAAAAAGCTCGCCTTGAATGCGTTTCATGTGAAACCCCATGGAAATTTCATTTCCCTTTTATCCCTCTCGACATGAAACAATTCAACAATTGATTCATGCAAAAATGAAGCATTTCTTTGGTTGTGGTGATCAGGGCACCTTAAAAGACATTTTTCTCTTTCAATTTTTGATAAACATGCGCATTGTGCTGCTGACAAAGAACGCGCATGTTTGGCTGCACCGTTTTTCCGCCGAGGAAGTAAGGCACTTTATGATCCGCCTGGAGAAAGTGCCGGTTCTCACAGCGTCGCCCGTTGATCGAGCTGACATATTCGCACTGATGCTCGGCCTGTTTTAAGAGTTCTCGTCTCAGAACACGCCCCGCAGTCCGAGTGGTGGGCGCTTGTCGGACCTTTTTCTGTGGCATTTCAACTTGCGACTTACATAATTTTTTGATGGCGGCAGCGTCGAGAACTTCCCCAAGCTTGGCCTTCGTTGCTAACCAAAGCTGGTATGTTTCTTCATCCATCTCAATCTTAACCACCCGTTTTTTATTTTCTAACTTAAAATATCCGCGCAACTTAGCTTCTGATTCCACAGCGGAAGTTGATTCTTCCTGAATCAGATTAAGCGCGGCCACACTTTGGGCGTGAGTCGCTTGCGCCTCCCTTGAAACTCGCTCAAGCAGTGAGAGATTGCTCAAGTTGAGTTCGCCCTTTTCCACCATGGCGCGCGCTTCCGGCGTTTTATTTATAAAGCGCATGGCCTCAATTCTCCGCTGGGCCGAGGCCTCCTTATATCCAAGTTCTTTCACTGCAAACAAAAAAAGACTTCCATACCCAAGCTCCAAATAGAGCTTTCTTTCTTCGATCTCCTGAAAATGCGCCAGCACCTTTGCCAAGATTCGATTTTCTTCTTTAATCAGATTTTTTGTATTTTGCACCAGAACTTCATTCTTCAGATTTTTTAAATTCATACCGCCTCCCTCTTTTTTATTTCTATATACCATAGATTTCAGCGCCGAATTTCTCTTGCGCATTTGGGCCATAAATCATTTGCAAAAAATTTTAATCGTTTACCGGCCACGAGATTTTTGCTCACGCTTAAAACTCAAACGGACACGTCTAATCGCGAATTACACCCGATAATTTTTCATGATTGCCGCTCTCAAGTGAGCGGGTTGAACAAAAATAATTCTTACTTTAAAAAAGAAAATTCTTACACAAGTTTCCTGTCCAGAAAGGTTCAACGATACTTCTGAGACGCGCCTGGTCCCAAAAGTGTCATGGAACCTCAATGAACCTCAATGGTTAACATATTCACTTTGTCATAGTGATTAATAATCAAACCTAGGTTAAAATGGTGAAAATAAATTCCACTCATCGGGACAAGAAATGAATACTCAATTGGGCCTGACATTGCAAAACTATTTAAATATTGAGTACAAAAAACTGTTCAACATTCTGAAGCGAGAAGTTTCTTTCCAGATTTTGCTCGTTGTCTCTAGCTTCTGTGTTTTATTATTATTCGCCTACCCATCAAACCCAAACAACGTTACCGTGATTGGTCTTTTCATTACGGCAACAAAAGTAATTGTCACCTTCATTTTATATAAACAGCTCGTAAGCAAATACCTCAAAAAAAGTATTTCTTATTACACTCTTTTTGCCTGTTTTTTCACTCCAGGGGTCATCTATGGACCACTTTTATTACTCTATTTTAGTTTCCTAAAATTATACCTGGGTTACTATGAAAACCAGAGTACTCAACTCCTATTTTCATTTTCGAATATTAACTTCAAGGCCTTCTCGCTCGGGGCGACCGTGCATTTTTTTTACACGGTAGTTGAAGTTCTTTTCATCACTGTTGTGTTGAGTAGTAACTTTAAAGGTAAAATTTTTGGCAACTTTATTGCCATTCCAAAAGCTCTGTTTAAAGATTTACTCATTATGGCTGGTCTCCTCTTTACTTTCGATTTTGCCCTTAATGTTGTATATGGTATTTTTTCTAATTTGCTTGGTGATACACCCTCAGCGGGCTTGATCGCTGCGGGTGTACAGATGGTTAAATTATTTTTTGATCTAGCAATCCCTGTGACCCTTACAAAAAGATACCTGAACGATATCCCCGCATAAAGGTTTTGCTGTTGGGGCGCAATGAGATTTTACTTCAACAACTAATTCTCATCCTGCTTATCATCGGGACTGATAACATCGGTCAGACGAATGCCATACTTATCATTGACCATAACGACTTCACCCCGGCTCACCAGGCGGTCATTCACCAGCACTTCCAGAGGCTCACCGGCCAGCTTATCTAGCTCTAAAACTGTGCCCTGGCCCAGCAGCAGAAGATCGCGGATGGTTAAGCGCCCCTGGCCCAGCTCGACGGAAACCTTCATCGGCACATTGTATAACCAAGACAGGTCGGAACTTTTTTCGAGAATTTCTTCTTTTGCCATGGCTATTTCCCCAATACCGGATACGGATTCTTATTGATAAAGGCGTACTCGCGTAGCACCTCATACAAATCAAATTTACCGCTTTGATACAAAAAGAGATCGTATTCCTCATCATCCACGATGATGGTGACCTCATCCTCAAGCTCGTATTTTTTCTTGATGACCTCATCAATATAACAGGCCCGGACTTCCACATCGATCCGATCCATCATGGGCGTGCCGGTCTGAATATCCGTGGTAATAAATTTGGCCGAGAAGTCGCCCTTCACCACTACGATGTCTCCATATTTCACATTTTGTTTTTTGGTGATTTCGCCCTTGAAATGAATTTGCGGGGCCTCTTCCGTAAAAAGCACGTCGCCCTCTTCAAGCGGTGCATTTAACTCAGTCAAAATAGATTCCATCCACTCCGTGGACTGGTCAAAGGAAAAGATCTCGGGTGTGTTTACCTTAAGCTTAATGAGCGCAAATTGACCCTTGTCTTTGGTCTTGGCGACCTTGGCCATCATGGTAGAAACCCAGTCATTCTCATGCGATTAACACCTATATTTTTTCCGCAGGTCCAAAATCCTGAAATCCCTGCTTATAGCTTAGGTTAACCGCATTGGAGGCCTGGAGCAATTGGTCCTTCACTGGACAAATTTGCTCGCACCCCGCTTACCGGAGCTGTTTGGTTAGTTAATAATATGGATGATATTGCGTGGACCGAAATCACAGTTGAGGCAACGGGCCATCTCCTCAATTAGTAGACTGTTACAGTCTGGCCGGTGAGAAAAACACAATTTAATGCCACATTTGGGGCAGATTTCGATCTGTTTCTTCACCTCATCGATCGTACCCGTGTACTTCTCATAGCATTCGAACTCAAAATCCTTCACACTTTCTTTCAAACTACTCATTGGATGTCACCTCTGTTGCAGGACAGGTTGCCTCCTGTTTCGTCAACAAGCCGTGAATATTTAAGAAAAGTATTTTAAAATGCCCTAGCGGTGCAAATATTTCCAGAAAATGGCCGACGGCGGACGAAAATTCAACTTATTCAAACAAAGGACTGACCATGCCCTCAATTTTTACCAAAATCATCAAAGGCGAAATTCCCTGCTATAAGATCATGGAGGATGAGTTCACCATCGCCTTTCTGACCATTCAACCCATCCAGCTCGGCCATACCTTGGTGGTGCCGAAGCTCGAAGTTGACCATCACCTCGACTGCCCGGAACCCTATTATTCCCGCGTGTTTTCCAATGCCCAAAAAATCGGCAAGGCCATTATGAAGGCCACCAACTGCAAGCGCGTAGGTGCCTCAATCATCGGGTTGGAGGTTCCGCACTTTCACTATCATCTGATTCCCATCTGGTCCCCCGAGGACATGGATTTTCGAAGGGCCAAGGCCCGAAGCGAAAAAGAGATGAAAGAGATGTGTGAGAAAGTTCGCTCGTACCTAGTCTAAGATCTCAAGATTGATGTGATGGCCCTGGTGCTTTCGAATGTTAATCACACCACTGTCAAAAATGAGATACTGGCCCTTGATGCCAATCAGGGTACCGCTAAAACGATGCTTCCGTTCGAGATCAATGGCGGTCACCTTGGTGAGCTTGCTCACTTCGGGATAGTGAAAGTAATAACTCGACGACTCCACTTCCTCGGCCTCCAGATCGTCCACCAGATTGGCAAATTCCAGGTAGAGCTCCTCGCGCAGATCGACCAAGTCGCGGGTATCTGAAATCTCGCCCAGCAACATCTGCTGCCAGTTGGTTTTATCCGGAAGGCTTTGACTCATTTCAAGTTCCATCAATCCCGCCTGATAGCGTGAAGAGAAACGTAAGATAGGTAGGGCCTCTACGGCACCTTGATCCATCCAGCGCGTCTCACAGCGATTGGCCCCGGTCACTCCCACCTTGACGTGATTGGTGCGGGCCAGGTAAACCACAAAGGGAACCATGCAATGTTCCTCGCCCCACTTCATGTCGCGACAGGTCCCTTTGGCATAATGGCATTGATGGGGTTTGACGATGCACAGATCGCACTCAGGCAGAGTGGAGAAGGCCTTATAGCTGTATCCCTGACCGTAACTCTTCTTAATCAGCTCGCCGGTGGCGATGCAGTTAATTCTGCCTTCAAAGTTGATCACCATTTTTTTCCCGAGCAGCGGGTTGAGAGGGACGCGCGACTCACCGATGGGAAGCACATACTGAACCGTCTCACCGTTGGTGGTCTGCATTTTTAAAAGATTGCCTTCGTATTTCATAAATCCTCAAGCTCGCTGAAAACTCTTGGGTCGCTTGCGCTCGGGAAAACAGTGTCTACAAATTTCACACTGTCGTCCATCACAATTCCGAGAAGTACAATATATCCGACCAAAATAAATAAATCGCAAATGCAGCTTGGCCCAGCTGGTCGGTTTGAAAATTTTCTTTAAATCCTGTTCTGTCTGCTCAACATTCTTTCCGGAGGTTAGCTCCCACTGCTGGGCCAGGCGATGAATATGAGTATCCACCGGAAAGGCCGGCCGTTTAAAGGCCTGGGACATCACGACAGAAGCGGTTTTATGCCCTACGCCGGGAAGGGCCTCAAGCTCTCCAAAACTATCGGGCACCTGTCCCTCGTGCCGCTCTAAAAGCAGCTTTGAGAGTTCGGAAATTGACTTTGCCTTGCGCGCGGCAAGTCCGCACGGACGAATAATGTCTTCGATCTCGGCAACGGTAAGCTGGCCCATATCCTTGGGAGTTTTGGCCCGGGCAAATAATTTTTCCGTCACCTGATTAACCCGCTCATCCGTGCATTGCGCGGAAAGGACGACGGCAATCAGTAAGGTATAGGGGTCCTCGTGATGCAAAGGAATAGGAGTCTCAGGAAAAAGCTGGGCAAGACGTTTTTCAATATATTGGGCACGATCTCGAAGCTGCATTAGGGACAAAAAACTATCACACCGGTGCCATTTAAGAAAGAATCCAGGCGATCAGGGTCAAAGGGCCACTGCCATCCCACAAAAAGGCCGGCAGGGCTTTTGCACAACTCTATTGCAGGGAAGGCCGAGGGCCCTGGGATCAAGGACGATCTCAAAAGCTATCAAGGATGAAATATGCGAACAGATTTGTTAAGGAGAGGCCTCTTGCTCACTGCACTTCTTATTTGGGGCGCTCGGCCGCTACTCCCTATGCTGGTGCATCCTGACGATTCCGCTCGGACGCCCCAGTCGCGAACGGCGTCGCGAGACCGACTGCCCGAAAACCCCCTCAGCGCTCTGCACGAGTGGCTGGCATCCACTGAAACCACGCTTAAAACGCTGCCGATTAAGGACCGTGAAAATTTCCTTCAACACCTTGAAAAAATGAAGGGAAACTTCGCCAAGTTAGTTCAGCGACCTCTCCAAAAAATAGATGGAAATGGTAGCGCTGCGGAGTTTCTGCAAGGGCCCGATGCCGATCGCTTCTATCAAGGGTTGGAAACGCTGTATAAGGAAAAAAGTCGTTTAGAAAAAAATATTCTCCACAATCTGGAAACCTACGGGCTCAAAGTTTAGACAGGTGCGCGTTGTAAATTCACCTCCCGCGAGGGCATAATGGGGCATGGAAAAGAATAATAATGCAGACCCCTTTCGTTTAATTTTGGCATCCCAATCACCGTACCGTCGCGAGTTGTTATCCCGACTGGCCATTCCCTTTGAATGCCTGTCTCCCGATATTGATGAGGAGCAAATTAAAAAGCAGCTCACTTTGCAAGGATGTACCATGCTCGAGCTCGCCCAGGCCCTGGCGCGGGCCAAGTGTCAGGCGGTGGCCCAAGTGGAAACGGATGCCACGGTCATTGGCTCCGATCAGCTGGTTGAGTGGCAAGGGCGCGTTTTGGGAAAGCCTCACACAATGCCCGCGGCAAAAAAGCAACTCCAGGATCTGCAAGGACACACTCATCGTCTGATCACCGCCGTCGCCGTCCAGAGTTCGGCCGGATTGCTGGAGTTTGTGGACGTCACCACCTTGCATATGCGCAGCTTAACTGAGGATGAGATCACCCGCTACCTGGAAGTCGATCGTCCCTTTGACTGTGCCGGCTCTTACAAAATCGAAGAGCTTGGAATTGGCCTGTTCGACAAAATTGATGGTCAGGATTCCACCGCTATTATTGGCCTGCCCCTCTTGGAATTATCCAAGACCTTGCGCCAGCTCGGATTTCAAATTCCATGAGATCACTTTTACTCGGGCTGCTGTGGATTTACAAAAAATGCCTCTCGCCTTTTTTAGGACCGCACTGCCGTTTTTATCCCACCTGTTCTGAATATGCCAAAGAGGCCTTCACCGAACTTCCCCTGGGTCGAGCTTTTATGCTGAGCCTTTGGAGAATTCTGCGTTGTCACCCCTGGAATGCCGGCGGCCACGATCCCGTGCCGAGGGATGAGGCTAAGAAGTAAAGTAAGGATCGACATCGATTTTGACCGTAATTCCCGTAGGGCAATCGCGGTTGGCAACCGCATGCAAAGCACCGTGCAAAGAGTTCACCTCCTGCGCCTTGATCAGAATTTCCCAGGTGAACTGGCCCGCCTTCTTCTCAATCATGACCGGAGCGGGACCGAGCAGAATAATGCCGGGAAATTTTTCCAGAAAATCTTTCAGCTCGAGCGCCGCCGAGATCACTCGGTCGCGCAGCCGGGCCGAAACAAAAAGTGCCGCCAGTTTAAAGAAAGGCGGAAGCTGAACCATTTCCCGAATGGAGAGCTCGTCCTTATAAAAGGCATCAAAGGCGTGGGTTTTGATATGATCAAAGAGAGGATTGTCGACGCTGTAAGTTTGCACCATAACTTCCGAGTGACGACTATAGCGCCCCGCCCTTCCAATAACCTGTGAGAGGAGCTGATAGGTGCGCTCCATGGCCCTGAAGTCGGGGAAATTTAGCTGGGAATCAATGCCTAAGACCACCACCCGGTTGACCCGTTTAAAATTATGCCCCTTGGCCAGCATCTGAGTTCCTACCAGGATATCGATGGCGTGTTCCTGAAAGTTATCGAGGCGCGACTTCATCTTTTTAAAAGTGGTTATCTCTTCACGATCAAAACGTTCCACTCGAAAGTGAGAAAAATGTTTGAGCAAAACTTCCTGGGCCTTTTCGGTGCCAAAGCCGCTTTGAAACAGGTCCATGTTCCCACACTTTGGACACATCTCAGGCAAAGGAATCTGATAATCGCTATGGGCGGAAGATAAGATATTTTTCTTTTTAAAGTATCTCAGGTTTACCCCGGTATTGGGATCGGTCCACTTGTGACCGCAGCTTGAGCACTGAATATAATTGGCGAACCCGAGGCGATTGATAAAAACCAGGACCTGTTCTTTTTTTTCCACCGCCTCAGAAATAAGACGGAGAGCATCGGGAGTGAAGGGCCAGGCCGGGTCATTGAATTTCAGCCCGCGGGCATCGAGGAACTGCACCTCGGGAAATGCGCCCTGGGCCCTTTTTAACATCTTATAATAGTTTGTCGGCAGCTGCTTTTTAAAGGCGTAAAAATTTTCCAAGGAGGGAGTGGCGGAGCCTAAGAGTACCAGACACTGATGGAGCTGGGCCTTTTTAATCGCGACATCACGTCCGTTGTACGGGCAGCGATCGGATTGTTTAAAAGACGTATCGTGCTCCTCATCCACAATCACCAGACCTAAGTTTTGCACCGGTAAAAAAACCGAGCTTCGCACTCCCAAAACCATGGCCGGAGTGGAGTTATCCTTCAGATGCTTGCGGATTTGATATTTGGCAGAATTGGTAATGGCGCTGTGATAAACGAAGAAAGGAAATTCCCCGAGATTGCTACAGAAAAAATCTGTCAGCTGGGGCGTCAAGTTAATTTCTGGAACAAGCAGGAGCACGGATTTCCCAAGCTCCAGGCATTTTTTTATGAGCTCAAAGTAGATAACCGTTTTCCCGCTGCCGGTCACACCATGAATAAAAATCTTTTCATACCCTGCCCCGACCTTTGGCAGCAGCGCTTGAATAATTTCCTCCTGCTCAGGATGAAACACAAAGGTAGCACCTTCAGAACGTCCCTTTACAATCGGCAAGGCACGGGGTTTTTTAACCGGATTGGGAAGGCAGTCAAAAACCAAAAGCCCAAGGGAATAGTGATAGTACTTGGCCATCCATTGATACAGCTCCAGCTCTTTTGGGCCTAGCTTCAGCTCGGCATCCAGAATACTATCGATGGCCTTAATTTTCTCCGGCGCTAAATCACTGGGGCACAAATCATCATAGGACCCGATCTCGACAATAATTCCCTGCCCCTTTCTCTTGCCCAGAGGCACCTGCACCACGTCGCCGGGAGCATATTCCGATCCCGATGGCACTTTATAGGTGAGAATAGAGTTAGGCCCGGGCATGCGAACCGCAACTTTTGCCAGCAGAGCGGTATGCTTCATGTTTTCTTTACTTCCCAGCTTGTTGAGCCGTCGGGCTGATCAAGGATGGTGATCTCCATGGCCGAGAGCTGCTGGCGAATTTCATCAGACTTTTGAAAATCTTTTTTACTGCGGGCCAACTGCCTCTGGATCACCAGATTATCCACCGTCGTCTCATCAATACCTTTTTTCAGCAGCAGAATGCGGTCAAGACCGCGCAGAAACTCGGCGGGATTTTCGCCAAAGAGAGACATCAGCTGACCGTGGCGACGCACCCACTCCAAAAAGATTCGGGCGCTGGCCTGTACGTGGACGTCTTTAGCCTTTTTCACCGGGGTCATGGCATTAAAAAGACGCACGATCTCAAAGATCTGAGCGGTCATCTCAACCGTATTGAAATCATCGTTCAGGGCCTCGGCGATTTTGCCATCGGCCACCTGCATGGCCTTCACCAATTCCGGTGCCGCCAATTTAGCATTATCCGGACCGGCCGCACACGCCACCTTCTCGGCATCGCGAAGCGCACTATAAATTCGCGCGAGACCAGCAATGGTCTGGGTAATTTTCTCATCGTTAAAGCTCACCTGGGCGCGATAATAAACCGACAAGATTAAATATTTTAAAATCTCCGGATTATAGTCATCCATAAATTTGCGGGCGGTGACGATATTCCCCAGAGATTTAGACATCTTCTCATCATTCATATTGATGAAATTATTGTGCATCCAGCACTGGCAATACGGCACGCCGGTTCGCCCCTCGCTTTGGGCAATCTCATTCTCGTGGTGAGGAAAAATCAGATCGATTCCGCCGCCGTGGATGTCAATCGTAGGTCCCAAAATTTCGTAAATCATGGCCGAGCATTCGATATGCCAGCCCGGTCGGCCCTTGCCCCAGGGTGAATCCCAGCTTGGCTCACCGGGCTTTGAGGGTTTCCAAAGCACAAAATCGGCCGGACCTTTTTTCTTTTGATCGACCACGACGCGATGGCCGGCCTCCAGCTCATCGAGCTTTTTACCACTCAGCTTTCCATAGCTGGGAAAAGTGGCAAGGTCATAAAACACCTCTCCATCGACCACATAGGCCTTTTCTTTTTTCACAAGTTCAGAGATAAAATTAATAATTTGCGGAATGAATTCGGTAACGCGCGGGTTATGCTCATGCTTGCGAAGTCCGAGCCGTTTAAAATCTTTTTCAAACTCTGCGATGTAGCGCTCAGAGATCACCTGGGAAGACAGGTTCTCACTCTGGGCCTTGGCAATAATTTTATCATCCACATCCGTATAATTATAAACGTAGGTGACCTGCATCCCTTGAGCTTCCAGCCAATTTCTGACCAGATTGAAAAAAATCGCGCCTCGAAAATTTCCGACGTGCAACAGTCCGTAGACTGTGGGACCGCACACGTACATCTTGACCTTCGCTGGTTCAAGCGGATGAAACACCATCTTTTTTTTAGTTAAAGTGTTGTAAATGGACAGCTCTCCCATACTCACTCCTCACTCTTGCCAATGCCCGACTAAAGTAGTTATCCGTCCGGTGATAATTGTCCATAGGGACAATCACCTTGGCCCTCGTGGCCAATTAATGAGATAATTAATATCATACCGGAACGAGTTAGACACGGCGGAAAAAATGGAAAAAGACACCATTGTACCGTTATTAGTTGGTGCCTTGATATTGGCCATTTTGGGGCTGCTTGCCGCTGTTGGTATTTTGGCTTACCTGTTGCTAAAAAAATCACAGCAAAGGCAACATAAGACGGCCACAGCGGGTGCTTTCGGAAACATTGCGCGAAGTACCGCCGAACAAGTATCCAATCCTTCACCAGGCAATTCGTTTAGTAGCACCAACGCACCCGGTGATACCGGCCACGGGGAACTTTCTGTCACGAACGAAAAAGTGTCCCCGCATTACTCACCGACAGAGGGATTTTGCGCCAATCATAGCGATATTATGGCCCAAGGGACCTGTGCCATCTGTGGCGATCTCTTTTGCGAAACCTGTCTCAAGTCTTATGAGATGTTGCATTTTTGCAGCGAACATTACCCGCTTTTTATCAATAACAAATGGGTTGAGGTTGAGACGATCAAAACTTCCCCGAGCGATCCCGAGAGTGGCGTGGCGCTCTATTCCCACAAGGAAAAAATGTGGCGGGAATTTAAAATTCCCAGCTATATTATGACTCATTATAAAATTGACATCGAAAATGATTTGATTGAATCTCACATCAAACTTTACGCCCTAGATTCGGATCGTTTGGCGATCCAAAGACCGGTTAATTCGAAAAGAGAACATCAATGACAACTGAGAAATATGATGTCGTTTTACAGGGAGGAACTTGTGTATTCCCCCATAGCGTCGGCCAGGCGGATATCGGTGTGGCCAACGGAAAAATTACCTCCTTTCGACCCAATCTTCAGCACGCCAAAAAAATAATCAACTGCGCCAAGCTGACCATCTTCCCCGGCGTGATCGACTCGCAGGTACATTTTCGCGAGCCCGGACTTACTCACAAGGAAGATCTTGAAAGCGGCTCGCACGCAGCGGCCCTGGGCGGTGTCACGGCCTTCTTAGAAATGCCCAACACCAAACCTCCCACCACCACCTGTGCCCAGGTCGCCGAAAAAGTTAGCTTGGCCAGCAATCGCGCCTTCTCCCATTTTGGTTTTTTTATCGGTGCCACTGCCCATAATTTAGAAGAGCTGATCGCGGCCGAAAATTGCCCGGGGTGCGTTGGAATTAAAATTTTTCTTGGTAGCTCCACCGGGGATCTTCTGCTGTACGATCAGAAGATTCTCTGTGAGATTTTTCGACGTACCAAGCTGCCCATCGCCATTCACTCTGAGGATGAGCTCCGTCTCAAGGAAAGAGAATATATCCGAAATCAGGCGACGCATGCTCGTCAACATCTCGAGTGGCGGGATGTGGAGACCGCCCTGCGAAGTACCAAGATGATTTTAGAGCTGGCGCGAAAGTGCCAGCGTCGCATTCACGTTCTGCACATTTCCTCCGGCGAAGAAATGGAAGTCCTGCGCCAGTATCGAGATACCGCGACGGTGGAACTTCTCCCGCAGCACCTCACCCTCCACGCCCCGGAGTGCTATGATCGCCTGGGAGTTTACGCCCAGATGAATCCGCCTATCCGCGAACGTCATCACCAGGAGGCCTTATGGCGTGCGCTCTCCGATGGCATCGTGGATATCATCGGCTCCGACCATGCCCCCCACACCAAGGCGGAAAAGGAGCGTGGCTATCCTCACTCTCCCAGCGGCCTTCCCGGAGTCCAGACTATCTTTCCCATAATGCTTCATCACGCTTTGGATGGGAAGCTATCCTTGCTCCGACTCTCGAAACTGCTCAGTGAAAATCCCGCCAATCTCTACGGACTCAATTACAAAGGCAAGATTGCCATTGGTTATGATGCCGATTTCTCTCTTGCTGATCTCGAATCCCAAAGCACCGTTTCCGTCGAGCAGATGGCCAGTAGTTGCGGACACACGCCCTATGACGGAATGAAGTTAAAAGGCAAAGTCTGCATGACCATTCTCAAGGGAAATGTCTGCATGCTAGACGGCGTTCTCGCTGACAAACCAAGAGGCGAGCCCCTCTTTCAAGGAAGTTGATATGGAAAACTGGATTAAAAAAGCATGGAAGGTCGCTCAGGATGCCCGAGAGCGGGCCTACGCTCCCTACTCAAAATTTAAAGTCGGGGCCGCGCTGGTTACGAAAGCTGACGAAATGTACCCTGGCTGCAATGTGGAAAATGCCTCATTCGGCGGCACAACTTGTGCCGAGAGAAACGCGGTCTTTCACATGATCTCTAAAAACGGCGTCCAGCCAATCAAAGGACTCGTCCTCATCACCGAACCAATGGCCGTTCCCTGTGGCCTTTGTCTTCAAGTTCTTTCCGAATTTGCCGCATCAGATTTTGAGATTCACATGTTTGATACTCGCGGAAATCACAGCTCTAAAACCTTGGCGGATTTTCTGCCCAATCGCTTCGATCCCTCCTCGTTGCCAAAATCGTAAATCAAAGTCAATAATTCCGGCTCCTTAGCGAAGGGCTCGGACTTAAGAGACTGGCTAAATATCCGATAAGTATAGGGAGTGGCAGCCTCCTCACAAGTTGGATGAAGAATGAAGGCCCGTCGGTTAACTCTCTCTCACAAAATTACTCTGGTGATGTTAGGCCTAGTTTTGTCCACCTCCGTCGTGTTGATTGCGACCTTTGATACCGGAAACAAATACAACTTGATTGAGCAGCAGGCGAGTGAGCTGGAAGAGCGCATTCCCTATCTGTCACCGCTCATTTTACAGAATATTGACCACTTTACCCTGCAGGCGCAAAAGCTCAGCGACATCCTGGTTGAAACTCTTCAGTTTCGCGAAGAGCGATCCAAGATTGATGATATTTTATCCCATGTGGTAAAAACAAATCACTTTCTCCTCGATGTGGGCTTTGAGCTTTCTCAAACACATCAAAAAACCACCGTGTATAAACTTCCCCAGGGTACCGTGAACGTTGCCACCGCTCACACCGTTTCAAGGCCGGACTCCAGCGCTTCCTTCTCAAACGTGTACCGCTATGATCGGCCGGAATGGAAAAAGGAAGATGTCGCCGCGCTCACGTTAACCTGGCCGGTGTCCCTGCCCAACCGACAGATTCTTGGCATCCTGACCATGACTCTCAATTTTCAAGACAACGTTAACTTTGCCAAACAGCTCTCCACTTCAAAATATCACATCTACCTGCTAAACAATGATGGCGAATATTTCTTCAACATAAATAAGCAGGAGACCGCGCTGGGTGCGCCCCAGCCTCAGCATCTGGTGCAAAATGACTATCCGGAGATGGCCGCCGTTTTGAAGGCCAACTTGGATGAAAAGATTATCCCGATGGTTAATGGACACGCTGGTTTGGCGATCCATTATAAACGCCTGAATCTGGTGCCTGCCGCACTCGCCGGCCAATTTCCGAGCAAAAATAATTCTCTGGCGGTTCTGCAAAGCATCGACTACTGGGACGCCCTCAATGAGTCAAGAAGTCTACGGCGAAAAACCTATTTTTTCGCCGCCGGCCTCATCGCTCTTGCCATGATGGTTGCCTATGCTTTCTCCAAAATCATCTCACGAAATCTTAATCTCATTACCGATGTGGCCCTTCGCTACACCCGTGGCGAAACTGACATTAAAATTGACATCTCCTCGTCAGATGAGATCGGCGTTCTCGCCACTACTTTTCAGGGTATGATTCATCAGGTGAACGAGCGCACCCGAAAAATTAAGCATAGTGAGGAGCGCGCACAAGAAGCCAAGGATAAGATGGAAGAGGCCTTAGGCGCCAATCAAAAATTATTGGAAAATACCCAAACTCAAAATACCGAGATCTGTAAAATCAGCAAAGAAAAAGATGATCTGCTGGCGGTGGTAAGTCATGATCTGAAAAATCCGCTCTCCGTGATTGAAACCAGCATGAGTCTGATTATCGAAAACTGCAAGGCACTCTCTCCTGAGGACCTCGATCTCGTCCAGCGATCCAAGCGAGGCGCACGTTTGGGAATTAACTTAATCACCGATCTGCTGGATATTGCCCGCCTGGAAGGCGGTATAAGATTTTTCCCTGAGGTTTTTGATCTAAAGAAGTTAATCAATGAGTGCATACTAAATTTTACGCTGGCGACTGAGGACAAGAAGATTCAGCTCCAGGTGGAATCCGACGAACGCGTGGAAGTTTTTGCGGACCTCCGACGCCTGGCCCAGGTCATCAACAATCTTCTTTCCAATGCTATTAAGTTCACTCCCGAGGGGGGCCGGATTTCAATCCTGGTGCAGGAAAAATTCCAACTCCTCTGTCCCCCTTTTGGAAGAAGAAAGATTTTACAGTTGACCATTAAGGATACCGGAATAGGCGTGCCGAAAGATAAGCTGGAAAAAATTTTTAATAAGTATGAGCAGGCACGGGTGGAAGATCGGGAGAATGGCACCGGCCTGGGCCTTACCATTTGCCAAAACATTTGCGAACTTCATAATGGCACAATCACTGTCGAATCCGAGGAGGGGAAGGGAACTTCCTTCACACTCTCCTTGCCCATTTTGACCAACTCCGAGGCCCTTTCCAAAGCTGGCAGTGAGCCTCATCTCTTGCTCATTTCTCAGAACCTTGAGGAGTCCAATAAACTGAAACAGTTCCTGACTCAGCAGCTCGGGGCCAAGCTGGTGACCACGCTCACACGGGAATCCTTCCTCGATAGTGCCAGAACCACCTTTGAAAATCCGATCATTTTGGCGGATGTTTTCTACCCCAAAATCCTCGACAGTATCGTGACCCTTCGCAAGTCCAATAACTGGAGCCAAGTCCCGATTTTTATCCTGGCACCAAAATTTGGCCGGGACATTTTGGAAAAATCTTCCGGAATGATCGATGGTATTATTGAGTGGCCTTCAGAGCTGGTGAAGTGCCTCTTTGCTTTACGCGACTATTTTCCTAATTTCAATTGGCCCTCATACTATCAAAAAAATATTGTGCATGGGCCGGCCGGCACAAATAATCCCGTTTTCTCACTTCCCACTCTGGCCCAGCAGCCATCAAAAATTTTGATCGTCGACGATTCAGATGATACCCATCAGCTGCTCAAAATCATGCTCAAGAATCAAGCGGTTGAGCTGATCCATGCCACCAATGGTAAGGAGGGTGCCTCCATGTATGCCCATCACTCGCCTGATTTGGTTTTGATGGACGTCAATATGCCCCAGCTCGACGGTCTGATGTCCACACAGGTCATCCGGGCCTTCGAGGCAAAACACGGCCTTCCCCATGCAACGATTCTGGCAATTACCGCCGCCGACGATCAGCGTTCCTTAGAGAAATGTCTCCAATCAGGTATGGATGGGGCCTTCCCGAAACCGTTCTCCAAAACCAAGCTCCTCACCATCATCCGCGGTCCTTCAGTTGACAAAAAGGCTGCATAAAAACTCCTTCTCTAAAAGGGGATTGCTCTCTACAATGGTTACCCATGAGATGGTTCAAGTACGTAATTCTGATTATTTTAATAAATCTTCCCCTCGCTGTTCGGGCCCAACTCGACATGGGTTTGGAAACTTTAGTGCGAAGTTTTCCCCAGGCCGTCTATCTGAAGGCCACCGGCGGATACAGTCTTTCCGTTTGGGAAAACCGGGATAAATCCCCGGTCCTTTATGGTTTTGTGCGCCCGATGGCAAGTGCGCGTACCAGCGGGATCATCAACGCCTTTGACGGGCGCCTGGAAGTTTATCCCGTTTCTTTTTTTGGCCTGGTGGCCGGACGCGAGACCGTTTTTCGGGCGGCAAAATCCCTCAGCACCTTCGACTGCAGCGTGACCGATTGTGAGGGAAGAGTTACCAAAGATTATTTCGGAGGTCGCATGGCCTTGAAATTCAAATCGACCTTTTTCATGGCAGACCTACGCACCATCGCGCTGAGCTTTAATCACCCCAACCGCAGATTCAGTGACGAGCTCTCCACCCTTGAGGCCGGCCCCTCAAAAGATCGCCTGGTTAACTTTATCGGAATCCTGGGGCAGGAAATCAACGATCAGTACGCCACAGCTCTCATGAGGATGCAAAACTCCATGCAAAATACCTCGCAAAAATCCTCCATGACTTTTCTCCTGCTGCAACGAAAGGCCCAGGCCCAAACGCTCTTGGCCGGCCCCGGTATTTTCCATACCCGCGCTGATTCACAGGTCTTTTCTTTTCTTTTTTTATGGAATTGGAAACCAGAAAAAGGCCTGCTACTTTTTTAAGAAGGCATCATATGAAACATCTCATTCTCCTACTCACCGTCATCCTCTCAAGCACCTCCTGTGATGTCGCCATCAGTAAGCTGGCGGGTAATTTTTCCGGCCCTCCAGAGCAGCTGGAAGGGGTTTTAACCCCTGAGGCCCGCGATCTCATCGCCAAGGCCATGGCCGGCTTACGCACGGACTGTGTGAGGGACATGCATCTGCATGTCGCCGGAATGGGGCACGAGCATGATAACTTTGAGACCACTATAACTCCCTGGGTAAATCCCAAGACTCAATCGCGCGCTAACTTATCGACCTATTTAAAATTTAAAATTTACCTCAACGCCGCCGGAATACAAAAATCCGAGCTACAGGCACCTGAAAAAATCAACAAGGATTACGTCAGCCGAATTGTCGACCTATGGAAATTTGGCAAGCTGCCCGGCAAGGCCCATCTTTTGGCCTTCGACAAGCACTACAATGAGGACGGCACGGCCAACCCTGAGCAGACTTCCTTCTATATGCCCAATCAGACTATTTGGGACCTCTCTCAAAAATATCCGGAGATCTTTACCCCTGTTATTTCCGTTCATCCCTATCGAAAAGATGCCATCTCGGAATTGGAAAAATGGGGAAAGCTGGGAGTACGATTTATCAAATGGCTTCCCAATTCCATGCATATTGATCCCAGTCGCACCCAGCTGGATGCCTACTACGATAAGGTTAAAGAGTTAAATATGGCGATTCTGACTCATGTGGGAGAAGAGCGTGCGGTTGATGGAGAGCAATTTCAAAAGCTCGGGAACCCTCTCCTTTACCGAAGGCCTCTCGATAAAGGCGTTAAAATTATTATGGCCCACGTCGCCAGCCTGGGAGAATGTGAAGACTTCGAGCAGGGAGGACAAAAATCCTGTTTCCAACTTTTCTGGCGTCTCTTCAACGAAGATAAGTACAAGGGCGTACTCTATGGCGAACTCTCGGCCGTCACTCTCCATACGCGCCTGGGAGAGCCCCTGCTCACCATATTAAGTCACCCCGAACTACAGACCCGTCTCGTCAACGGCTCAGACTATCCCCTTCCCGCCATTAACTGGATTTATCGAACTTCCCAATGGAAAGATCTGGGTTATATCACGGAGTCAGAGCGTGAATCCTTAAATCAAATCTACCATTACAATCCGCTGCTCTTCGATTTTGTTTCCAAGCGAACGCTCCATCACCCCACAACAGGAACACAACTTCGCCGTGAAGTTTTTTATCTTCCGCAAGAATTAGGTGGTTGCATTTATTAGAAGATGTAATTTAGCCGTGCATAACTTGTGTCGTTAGAACGGTACGAACTCCAAAAGCTATCGGCATTCGGGGAATCCAACATTTCAAGTCCGGCGGTGACCGTGGCTTGTTTGGTCACGCGATAATTGACCGACTGGACCCACAACCTGTCCTGTAGCTGCCAGTCATATCGATAAGAAACATCGAAGGACCAATAATCATTCAAATGATAATTGCCACTTACGCCAGAGGCATTCTGCCAACGAATCTTTTTTCCAAAGAGATTTTGGCCTTGGGCCGGTGGTGAGAAAGATTTGACCTGATGAAGCCCGAAGGAAAATTCGGGTTGATTATAGGTTAGACTTCCGAAACCATAATAATAGTCCTCATAGACTGGCTCAATTTTAAGCGGCTCAAACTTAAAGGTGGGGTCCACTCCGCGTTCGGGGACGACAGCCATCCCACCCACCTGGGCCACAAAGTCTCCCACGGCTTGCTCGGTTTCAGCACCATAAATCCAGTGGTGATTGGCAAAAGGCTTGGCCCGAACCCTGGCCTGCTCCTCAACATCTTGCTCGTAGTGTCCGGTGGCATTGAGACGGACCTGGTTTTCCGGCTTATAAAGCCCATACACCGAGACCCCACCTCGCTCAGACCAGTTCATCTTCACCCGGCCACCTATGGAGGGCTGAAAAATAATGGTCTTCATCTCCGGCATATCCAGCTCGTAATAAATGGGAACCTTGGCCCCGTTATAAAAAACCTGCTCGGGAGGCAACTTGCTCCACTCATTAGGGGCCGTAACATCGCCATTTTTAATTTTATACCCGGGATTAAGCTGGGGAATATAAACGTAGGAGGCAAAGATATCGATTTTAAGCAGCTCTTGCTGATTGATCAGATGGATTCCGGCCAGACCTTCCATGTCTTCTTCCAGCAGGTTGAAACCTCTCTGGGCGTTCAGATCACCTAAAAGCCAGAACTTCTCATGGGGATTCCAGTCCAAAATGTGCCGGCCGTAATACATTTGGGTATGGCCGCGCTCAGTTCTTAGGTAGGCCTCGGGCGCAGAATAGATCGCCCCCCGCTCCTCGCCGAAGTAGCGCATATGAAATTTCAGGTAGCTTGAGTACTCACTTTTATAGTCCTTGCCCTTCTCGAAATCGACGCCGAACCAACGAGGCGAAGCCCCACTCATGGCGGGCGTGTTCAAGCGTCCAAGCTCTTGGTAGGAAAATCCGGTTTCGGCATGTGATCGTGGAATTAGGAAAAGAACCGCCACAAAACTTATGACTAAACAATAAAGCATCTTTCCATCCTGCCTAATATTGAATTAATGTGTCAAATGACTCAACTTTGAGCCCCCAGAATTATTGTCATCTGAAAGTTAAATATTTACCCTAGGGAGCAAGTTTATCCAATTTGCACGAATTAATCGACTAATCAACTCCGGCAATTTCGTCCCCAGGTCATCGACAAGACTCCCGGGGCCTGTCATGCTTTACTTAACAGTAGGGAGTGCTTGGAAACGAGACTGGGAGAGAGAAGTATGATTTGTAAGCGATTTAAAAGCGTTGGGACTTGGTGGGCCTTATCCTTCGTGTGCTTATGCCTTGCAGGCTGTTTCAAGAAGGATGCTCCTTTAGAATCAGACAGTTATGATGTCGGCAACTTCCAAAATAGCTGCAAGATCGATGCTGATCGACTCAAAAAGCTTCTCGAGGTCGATGTCACCGCCGACATCACCTGCGTCGAAAACAATCTTAAGCAGTTCTCCGAATTCGTAAACCGCCCCGACTCAAATATCGTAAGACGTGAGGACCTGGAAAAATTCATCAATAAGTTCTTCGTCAAAGAAAGTAACGCAATGATCAAATCACTGCGTTTTTTGTTTGAGCTGAACACCCTTTTACTACGCGATCAACGGCACCAGATTTCGGTCCAAAACATCCACAACATCTTCGATCTCGTGCGCATGGCCAACCGCTTTGGCGCCCCCATCAACCACATCCTGAAGAAAATCGTCGATGAGAAAAAGAATTATTGGGATTTTCGACCTCAAATTGAATATCTCCTAACCAACCTGACCAAAGACTTCGTAGAAATTTTAGGCCGCGCCCGTGGACCGTCCTCCCAACTCAACGTGATGGAATTTATCACTGAACTCAAGAAATCCATGGATTTGAGTGATGATCAATTTGACCTGGAACTGATTGAAAGCTTCCTCTTCGTTAAGAAACTTTTCATTGGCGGCGACAGAGCAACGATCTCGACTGACGAGATTACCGCCATCATCCCAAAAGTCGGTCAAGCCGTGCTTTTAGTCTTCGACTTTGTTTATTACCTGGATGCCAACGCGCCGGAAAAAAAGGACAAGGCCCTCTTTTTCTTACAACGAACGCGCTTGCTGGGTAATCTTTTTTACCCTTGGGGTGCCGATGAGCACATTTTCAAGCACAACGAATTAATCAATGTGGTTGAAAAGCTGACCGAAGGAAAATTTGACTTCAAGATACGCAATATAGAGGAATCCATCGTCAACGTAAAAACCAAACTTATCGGTTCCGATGCCAATATTTACACATTTGGTGATATCAATAAGGTTTTGAGCTGGGGTGTTGCCGTCTTCGAGCAGTACTACTTTAATGACATCACCTTTGAGTATATGAAAGACGCCATGGAAAGTCCGGATCCGCTCAAAGATCTTGTCCGCCCGGAACTTCCCGAATACGCCGAATTTGCGCGCCCGCGAGTCTTTGAGCTGTGGACCGAATTCAAAGCGATTGTCACCCAATATCGGGTCTTTCATTCGCCAGAAAATATTCAATATTATTCCAATAGTTACAAACGATTTCTCTACGGCATCAATCTGCAAACGGTTCTTCGTTTCGGATTGGGCAAGGCCCTCGCGGCCTATGGCCACCCTAAAATCGACCCCGCGACTGGCAAACCCCTGTTCATGGCCGCCACCATTAATGAGTTACGCACGCTTCTCCTCGATGTAAAGACCGCCATGGTTGAGTTCGATTTATGGCCGCACTTTTTTGAACGCTTCCTATCTGAGGCCATGAATTCGTCGGACCTCTTTCAGTATCAGTCCGATGGAGACGGCTTGATTCGTCTCGACGAGGCGACTGAGTATGTGGCCAACATTCTTTCCTCCCGCACTCTGGCCTTAGACATGTATGAGGCCTTAAAGGCCCACTGTCCAGTGGTGGATGTGGAAAATAAAAGCTTTGAAGTGCAGTGCTATCGCCAGTACTTCTTTTCAACCTTAATGAATGACCTGAAGTACGAGCGTTACTTCCCCAAGCTTTACGACTACCTTGTCTTTTCTCCCGACGCAGAGATTGAGCAATTTCTCATAAGCGTTGAAAGCTTCGCCAAGGAAATACGTGATATCAATGTGCCGATGTCAACGGTCGACATCGGACGACTGTTCGTCAGCCTATCCAACATTGAAACGACCTTCATTCGTTATGACATGAATTACAACAACATTATGGACCGCGATGAAATTGAGCAAGGCTGGATCGTTTTCAAGCAAACCATTATGGGCTTTGCCAAACTCAAGCCCTCTCAAGAAACTCTGGGAAAATCGATTTATCTTTTTATCTTAAAAAAGATGAAGGTTCCTTCGACAATCGAAGCCGTGTTCTTCCATCTTTTTGGCAACAAGAAAGATGTGACCGCTCGCCGATTGAATATTGGAGCTATCCTGGCCTTAGTAGCGGAAGCAACCATTGGCGAATAAGGGCAGAACTCTAAACTTTTCCTGAGAATTAAAAAAATCCCCTATGAAATTTTTTTCTGGAAATGCCCAGTTATAGGGAGAATTGCGAACGCCATTGACATCAATCGCATCCAAATGCAATGAACACTCATGGCAAAACTCTTATTTATCGATGATGACCCGGATGTTCATAACTTATACGGCTCGTTTTTACGACGTCGTTTACACTGCCAAAATATTTCAAAGTACAATCGTAACTCAGTCACTGCCTGTGAGAATGGCCCCCAGGCGATGGCGCTCTTAAAAGAAAATCCCAACTTTGATTTAATCGTTTGCGATTACTGCATACCTTTGAAGAATGGCGGCGATGTTTGGAAGTACGTGCGTGCTCACAATCCCGAAATCCCGTTCGTTCTTTTTACCTCTCAAAGCCTGGAGGAACTCCCGGAATTTGATGCCTCCTTCCACGGTGCCGGAAATGTCTGGCTAAAGAAACCGGCTCCGCCTGAAAAGCTCCTGCAGATCATTAACTCCCTCTTATCAGAGAAGACCACAAGCATCTTTATGTCCTAGCTTACACGCTCGCTGAAGATACTCCCGGGCGATATCCTTCTGCTTTCGCTCCCGGGCCAGAAGGCCGCGCTTAAAACACCCCAGTGCATAGTCCTGCTTACAGGCCTTTTCATAATAGCTATCGGCCGAATCATAATAGCCGTGCTCTTCATTCATCATGCCCACAATGGTGCAGGCGGCGCTGGCCTCCTCATTTTCACACAACCAAACGTACATCTCTTCCTTAAACCAGAGGTATAGAATTCCGAGAAACATTAGAACGGCCAGAATTTTTAACATTTTGGAGAGATAGGGCGAGGTTTTTCTACCGAAGAGTTGGATAGTCAGAAGTGTTCTCCTTCCAGAAATTCGTGAAATCCCAGGAAGATAAAGGCGCGTTAGTTTTATAATAGAAATTGGTGTAGTCATTAACACCAGTTTCCATTTCAAAGGTGCCAGCATTTGTCCCCAGCACCGTTACTCCATCATCGGCAAAGCACTTAAGTCCTGTAATGGTATTGGCACAGTTCACATTGCAAACTAAGATGCCCCCGGGATTTGCGCATGTCCTGATCACGTTCCAGTCAGCATAAGCGCGTTCCAGCGTTTTGCCAATCAGGGGAGCCGATTCAGCAGTCGGTAATGATCCGATGAAAAGGCCGATGGTCGGCGGAGTTAAAGCGCTCACGCCGGAGAGGCTGGAGACTGAAAAAGAATTATCAATATTACTAGTACTGGCAATCCCCGTGTGGCCGCCAACATATTCCCCGGTGCCGGATACTAGCGCCCATACCGCGTAAGAATTGATCACGGTAGAATTTACAATACTTCCCACGAAGCCACCGACTTCAGTGGCACCCGAAAGAGTTCCCAGTGAAGAGCGGGTGTACACATTCGCAAGAAACGCGGAGAGAAGATAGCCGGCAAATCCTCCTGTACTTATGATGGTACCAGTAACCGTGGTGGGTAAGGCATAGGATTCTACGATCTGTCCTTGTGCGTACCCCACAAAGCCCCCGGTATAAGTCGGTGCCGAAATGGTACCTGAGGACTTGGCATAACATTTGGAAATATAGCCCTCAGCTTCGGCCTTGCCGACGAAGCCACCGACATGACTGGTCGAGGCCGAAACCGCTTTCACCTCTGCATAGTTGGAAGATAAAAAACCTGAGCCATTCCCTCCAAGCAAACCGCCCACGTACGTTACTCCAGAAATTGACGTGCTCGATTTGGCATAGGAGTCTGAAATTTCACCACCCGTATTGTAACCGACGAGTCCACCGACGTAATCTCCCGTGGTGGCGGTAATATTGGTAGTTTCTGCATAGGAATTTTTAATTTTTCCCAGGCCGGTACCGTTCATCCCCACCAGACCGCCCACATTACCTGTGCCCGCGACGGTCGAACTCACGGTTGTCACTTTGGCGTAGGAGCTGGTGATCAGGCCACTGATATTTCGACCAACAAGACCGCCAATATTACTTGAGGTGCCAGTCACCAAAAGTGATTCAGTGTAACTTGAAAGCACAGTTCCTGTTGCATTATAACCGACACCTCCGCCAATATCTTTGACCCCATTCACCCGAGTCGTAACCTTGGCGCGAGACTCCTGAATGAGTCCAGCGTCGTTGTATCCGACAATGCCACCGACATATTCGTCACCTGTCACTCGAGCAAGCTCAACGTAACTCTTATAGAGCAGGCCATTATTATAACCAATGACACCACCTATATTGTCTCCCCCACCGATAACGCTACTGGTAAGCTTGGCATAGGAGGAACGAATCTGCCCTCCGGACTCATTGGCACCAACCAGGCCGCCGGCATAATTCCCAACGCTGGAGACCCCCATGCCTGCAACAAATGAATCCTGCAAAAGTCCATAATCTATTTTTCCCACTAGACCACCGACATTTGAATTTCCGGTGACACTGGTGGAGCCTGAAGTAAAAGTTACTGAGGAATCATAAATGGTGCCCAAAGAATTTCTACCCACCAGTCCGCCAACGTAATCACCGGTTCCGGTAACATAGGGAGCCGTAACTGTCACATTGCGAATTTCTCCTCCCTGATTCTCGCCCACCAAAATTCCCACATAGTCATTACCGCCGATGATAATATTTGATAATTGCATGTTCTTCACGACACCGTTGGCGCCCAAGGCACCAAAAACTCCGACGTAGTCAGAGGTACTGGGAAAGTTTAGATTTAGAAGACGTTTATTATTGCCATTCATGACACCGGTAAAAGGTGTGGTGGAATTACCAATCTTGTTATAGGTGAGAACGCTATAGGAGATCATGTTGATATTTTGAAGCATGACAAACTGCTTGTTCCAATAGGCCGTGTTACTCCCGATGTTGTTAAATTGCAGAGCGGTACAAATCACATACGCTGTCTGACTCGTGAGTCCGTCACCTCCGCTCGTGCTATTGGCGAAGGGACTATCTGTGAGTGCCGCGCCTTTGCAAAAATCTTCAGAATAGCTCAGCGCTGCCTGATCAACAGTTTCCAACTTCGTCGGCGAGGTCGTACTCATACAACCACCCACCAAAGTCGCTATCAAGAAGACAGCAAGGAAGTTTATTCTTTTCACCAACACGCGTTCCCCCAATACCTTTTCGTCATTTTATCACAGCGCTTTAGTCAACTTTTTAGTCTGTTGAAATATCCAGAAAACATAAGTAATTTCAATGTGTTGGACTTAATCTCATTCTCACGGAAGAAGGACATTCTGAAGGAACGCCTTGGAAAACAGGCAGTTCTGATTCCGTACATCCTGGACATCGTATACAATATCGCAAAGGACACATGATGCACGATCTCTACCCGCCTTATGATGCCAATAAGACGTTTCAATTGCCTGTTTCCCCGTTACACACTCTCCACGTCGAGGAATGTGGTAATCCCCAGGGGATCCCTGTCGTTTTCCTGCATGGCGGACCTGGCGGCGGCATTTCGCCTGACTATCGACGCTTTTTTAATTCCAAACGATGGCGAGTCATTCTCTTCGACCAGCGCGGATGCGGCCGAAGCACCCCGTTCGCCGAGCTAAAGGAAAATACCACCTGGGATCTGGTGGCCGATATTGAAAAAATTAGAAAGCATTTGGGCATTGAAAGATGGCACGTCTTTGGCGGGAGCTGGGGCTCTACTCTGGCACTGGCCTATGCCACCTCCCATCCGTCGGCCGTCCTAGGGTTGATCCTGCGGGGAATTTTTCTCCTGCGCAAACGGGAAATTGATTGGTTTTATCAGGAGGGCTGTGGCCGAATTTATCCGGATTTTTGGGAACAATATGTGGCGCCCATCATTCCTGAAGAGCGCGGCCATATGATTGAGGCCTACTACAAACTTTTAACTTCACCGGACAGCGCGGTGAGATACAATGCCGCCAAGGCCTGGTCTGTCTGGGAAGGGAGCACCAGTAAATTAATGGTCGATCACGATTTGGTGAAACGATTTGAAACGCCCACCTTTGCCGAGGCCTTCGCTCGAATTGAGTGCCACTATTTTATTAATAAGGGATTTTTTCCCAACGATAATTACTTGCTCGAGCAGGTTGAAAAAATTCGTCATATTCCCGGCGTCATCATCCAAGGAAGATATGATGTCGTGTGTCCGGCAGAAAGTGCGTGGGAGCTCCACCGGGCCTGGCCCGAGGCAGATTTTCATCTCATTCAAGATGCAGGACACTCCGCCATGGAGTGCGGAATTCGTTCTCAACTAATTACGGCAACTGATCAATTTGCAAATATCACGAGGTCATAATGTCAAAGCGCCAATTAAGCGACTTAAACGTCGTCTCCACCTCACTGCTGGTCACACCCAGCGCACTCAAAAATAAACTGCCGCTCCCCGATTCAGTCGGAGATGTGGTGGCACGAGGACGCGAGACCATTAGAAATATCATGGACCGGAAAGATCATCGCCTGATTGCGGTCATTGGCCCGTGCTCCATTCATGACGTCAAGGCCGCCAAGGAATACGGCCAAAAGCTGGCAGAGTTGGCCCGCCAAGTTGAAGATACACTCTTTATCGTGATGCGCACTTATTTTGAAAAACCGAGAACGACGACAGGCTGGAAAGGGCTCATCAACGATCCCTACCTCAATGACACCTTTAAAATTAACGAAGGCCTGGAAATGGCCCGCCAGGTGCTTCTCGATCTATCCTCCTTGGGCCTGCCGCTCGGTACAGAGGCCCTTGATCCCATTACACCGCAATATCTGCAAGACCTGATTTCCTGGTCGGCCATCGGTGCGCGTACCACGGAATCACAAACCCATCGTGAATTAGCATCAGGTCTATCGGGTCCCGTGGGCTTTAAAAATGGCACGGATGGTGGCGTGCAGGTGGCCATCAACGCCCTGAAATCCGCCGCAGGGGCCCATCGTTTTTTGGGGATCAATGGAGACGGCCAGGTTGCCATCATTCACACCAAGGGAAATGCCTACAGTCATCTGGTCCTTCGAGGCGGCAATGGACGACCGAACTACGACTCTGTCAGCATCACGCTGTGTGAGCAGGAACTTAAAAAGGCCAAGCTTCCCGTCAACATCATGGTGGATTGTAGCCATGCCAATTCCAATAAGGATGCGGCACTCCAGCCTTTGGTACTCAAAAATATCAACAACCAAATTCGCGACGGAAATCGTTCCATCATTGGATTTATGTTGGAATCGAATTTACAATCTGGGCAGCAAGAAATACCCTTGGACCACGCCAAACTCCAATATGGCCAAAGCGTTACAGATGCATGCATCAATTGGAAAAGTACTGAAGAATGTGTGCTGGAGGCGCGGGAAATGTTAAAAAGCATTTTACCTTCCAGATGAATTGCCAAATGAATCATACGACGACCAACCATTTTCATTCCACCTTCTTGGCAAACTGGCCGAAGGCAAATAACTCCTACCCTTTTATCATCGCCGGTCCGTGTAGTGCTGAATCGAAAGAGCAGGTTCTCGCCACGGCCCATGCTCTGAAAAAAATTCCCCAGATCAAAGGATTTCGCGCAGGCGTTTGGAAACCGCGAACCCGACCCAATTCTTTCGAAGGAATGGGTGAGGAGGCCCTGCCCTGGCTCGCCTGTGTAAAAAAAGAAACAGGCCTTTTTACCGCCGTGGAAGTCGCCAATCCTCGCCATGTCGAGCTGTGCCTCAAGCACGGCATCGACTGCCTGTGGATCGGTGCAAGAACAACCGCCGGCCCTTTTGCCGTTCAAGAAATTGCTGAGGCCCTCAAGGGTACAGACGTGGTTGTCATGGTTAAAAATCCAATCAATGCTGAACTATCGTTGTGGATTGGCGCGCTGGAAAGATTAACGGCCAGTGGTTTAACAAAATTAGTGGCCATCCATCGTGGCTTCGCAGGTGCCGAAAATAACATCTTCAGAAATCTGCCGGTGTGGGAAGTCCCCCTCGAATTAAAACGCCATTTCCCCGATCTGCCGATCATCTGCGACCCCAGCCACATCGCCGGCAGACGAGATTTAATTGAACGCGTGAGTCAGATGGCCCTGGATATGGATTTTGACGGCCTGATTGTCGAGACCCACATCACCCCTGATCTGGCCCTCAGCGATGCCGCTCAGCAGATTACTCCTTCGACCTTAGAAGAGATGCTGACGCGCCTTGAAGCCCGCCTGCCATCCTGCCATGATCACTCTTACGAAGAGTCATTGGAAAAGGAACGGGCCCGCATTGATCGGCTGGATTCAGAGTTAATCGAAATTCTCCTGGCGAGAATGAAGGTGGTTCATCACATTGCCGACATTAAGGCCAAGCACAATGTGACGGCCCTACAGATAAATCGAATGGACCGACTGATGAAAAATCGGACTGAGTATGCGCAGAAGATTGGCCTGGACCCAACTTATATTGAACGCATTTTCCAAATCGTGCATGCCGAATCCGTCCGCGTCCAGAGCGAGTGGATGGCCAAGGTTAAAAACGAGGTTTTGAAGCCATGATAAAAATATCCAATCGAGTTGAGGCCATCATGGCCAGTAAAAGTGTTTCCATGGTGGCGCGGGTGGGAGAGCTGCAAAAAAAAGGCATCCCCATTATTTCCCTGTGTGTCGGGGAGCCGGATATGCCTCCGCCTGAAGAGGTCATGGAGGAAATGTATCTGGCCCAGAAAAGAATAAACTGCGGATACGGTCCGGTTTCAGGTCATCCCGCCTTACGCGAAAAGCTGGCGGAACAAATTGGCAAGGCCGTCAAACGCCCGATTCGAGCGGAAAATATTTTTATCAGTAATGGCTCCAAGCAGATTATTTATAATATCTTTCAAACAATTATTAACTCCGGCGATGAGGTGATCGTTCCTTCTCCCTACTGGGTGACCTTTCCGGAATCGATCAAGCTGGCCGGGGGAAAGCCGGTTTTCGTTCCGTGCCTCACCACGCACCAGCTGGATTTGAGCGCCATTCGCCGTGCTATTGGGCCGTCCACTCGTGCCATTATTCTTAACTCTCCCAATAATCCAACCGGTGCGATCTACAATACCGATGATATTTTTCAAATTTTACAATGGGCCGAGCAGTTCAATTTTGCCGTCATTTCCGATGAGGCCTACGCCTTCTTAACTTATGATCAGAAAACCTTCACCTCCCCTCTGACCTTATTAAAACATCACGACACAGAAGACCTGCTAAATCGCGTCCTGACGGTACAAACTTTCAGCAAATCCTACGCCATGACAGGCTATCGAGTTGGCTTTTTGGTCGCGTCTGCCGAGCTGGTCAAAAATATGGACAAATTTCAGGGCCATGTCTGCGGCAACGTCTGCACACCCGCCCAAGCTTCCGCCATACTGGCACTGACCATGCCTCAGGATTATTTTCTTCAGATGAAAAAAACTTTTGAGAAACGCCGTAACCTGGCCCATCGACTCTTCTCGAAAATCTTTGACCTGACTCCCGCCCAAGGCGCCTTTTACCTCTTTCCCCGTTGTGATCAATATTATACGGAGACCATAAAAACTTCGGATGATTTGGCCAACTTTATTCTCGAGAAAGCGCAGGTCGCGGTCCTTCCCGGAAGTGCTTTCGGGGCCGAACATTATCTCCGGATTTCCTTTGCCACGAGCGAGAAAGAAATTGAAGAGGGCTTTCATCGCATCCAAAAAGCATTAGGAGAACGGCGATGAACGTTGGAATTATCGGAATGGGCCGACTTGGAAAGCTCTTGGCCCGGGCCATGGTGCGCGACTTCAAAGTTTTCGTGTACGACACGCTCCCTCTGAAAAATGAGATGGAGAAAATGGGAGCTACCTGGGGAGACATGGCGACGATCGCGACCCAAGACCTCATCATTCCCGCCGTACCGATTTCTGAGTTCGAATCCGTGATCAGACAATTGTCGCCTCTCCTAAAACCAGGTTCAATTGTCGCGGATGTGTGCTCTGTTAAGGAACACCCGGCCGAGATCATGCAAAAATATCTTCCCGCCCACACTTCGATCTTGGCCACACATCCCATGTTCGGCCCGGATTCGGCCAGCGACTCTTTTTTCGCTCGCAAGCTGGTTCTGTGCCCGATTCGCATGGAAGAGGCCCGTTACCAGAGCATAAAACGCTATCTGCAAGAGCAAGGACTTACCGTTATTGAAACCACTCCCGCCCATCACGATGAGGAAATTTCACAATCTCTTCTTCTCGCGCATTTCATTGGACGCGGCCTGATTGAATATGGGGCCAAGGACTTAACCATCGACACCAAAGGTTATCGTCGGCTTATGCGCATTCTCAGCACAGTGGAGAATGATACTTGGCAACTCTTTGTCGACATGAATCGCTACAATCGCTTTGCGGCAAAATCACGCGCACGTTTTTTATCGGCCCTCACCAACATTGATCAAAAAGTTCAAGCTCCCTGAGGATAGTTATGCAACCAATGGGCAAATCCATGACTGTGGGTATTCAAGGTTCCAATGGTTCCTATAGTGAGATGGGGGTTTTTGAATATTTCGCCACCGAGCATGGTCTGAGCATGAAGATCATACCTTCCGTTATAAACTTTGATCACTCTGAGCAGGTGTGTGAGGCGCTTGCAAGCGGTCAGATCGATTTCGCTTTTTTCCCGGTGGAAAACAGCATCATCGGAAATATAGACGTCAATATGGACCTGCTCAATCAGTATCCTTTTTATGTCTTAGGCGAGCATTATCTTAAAATTGAGCACTGTCTCCTGACCTTGCCTTCGACTCGTCCAGAGGAGATTCGCACCGTCTTCTCCCACCCCGCCGCCCTGGAGCAATGCCGTGATTATCTTTTAAAATCCAACTTTAAAGCATTCCCATCCTTTGATACCGCGGGGGCGGCAAAAACAATCCAGCCAGGCGAAGCAGTCATTGCCTCCCGGCGCACGGCTGAACTCTACAGTTTGCAAATCGTTGATACCAACATTCAAAAGGTTCGCAATAATTTCACCCGCTTTTTTCTTTTCTGCCCGGCCAAGAACAAGCCGGCCCAACTGCATGATTACCAAGATGATAAGACCTCCCTCGCCTTCACTATCGGCGATGGCGCAGGATCTCTGCTGCGCTGTCTGGAAAAATTTGCCCAATACGGACTGAACCTCACGAAGCTGGAATCCCGCCCCATCCCCGACAATCCCTTTATGTATACCTTCTTTGTCGATTTAGAATCCTCTTTGCATTCAGAGGAAATGCAGGGATGTCTTCAAGACTTAAGCTTAGAAGCGCAAACAATAAAAATTTTGGGAAGTTATCCCGCCGGCCGCAAATAAGGCTAACTTTTCGGTAAGGATCGTGATGCCCACGTCGCCTGCATCACCTGTTTCTGATAGTGCAATTTTTTCACTCGCTGCTTTAAATATATAAACTCAACCACGCCAAAAATAATAAAGGCCAGATAAAATCCCGCAGTCTTAAAAAATAACCATACGGAAGTGGAGGCACTCAAGGCCAAGATCCCCATAAAAATGCCATAGGCCACCAGAAAGATGGCCACGTGCAACTCCATCGATCGGAGCAAAAACTTAGGCGGGAGTGGCCTTCCCATCTGCTCCAACAGGGGCAGGAACAGGCCGTCACCTTTCTTCAGCTGATACAACATAAAGGCGCTCATAAAAATTCCGGTGAAGAAAGGTTGTAGCTTAAACCAAAGCCCCTCATTTGCCGCAAGGGAAAGGCCACCGAGAACTATAATTAAAAGAAAGTTGAATTTTGAAAGCGCATGAACTTCTTTGGTCCAAAAATATTCAAAAGTTAACTCGATAAGGGATAAGGTCACACCGCCGATGAGTGCCGTGCGCACCGGATAATGCGCCTCTAGATACCAATAGAGAATGGCAGGAAGAAACGATATCAGGAAAAAACTACGGCCTAATTTTGCCTGTGACATAAGCTGGTACTTTGTCAGCCAGTTTTCTTCAAGGCAAGCGTTTTGTGATTTTTTTCAAACTCCTGGTACTTTTTAATCAGGTTCGTAGGGTCAAGTATTTCAATATAGGACTTCATCGAATAAAGCCATTCGAAGAGCTCTTGCGAATCCTCCACCGTTGCCGCCCAGATCAGCTCACCTTTATAATTCGTGGTTAAAAACGGATTCCCCAGAAAGTAATAATTTGGGGATAAATCCACATGGGCCTGGGATAAGATTTTCAGTACAAGCCTCTCCTCTTTTTCACCAATGGCGCGCATTTTTGAAATAAAATCATTGGCATCAAGAAGTGAATGTTTCGGTGAAGCCGTTTTACCACTAAGCTCACTCACGCTTTTAATTTTTTCCACATCTAAAGTGTTGAGGCTTTTAAGTTCCAGATCTTCCTGAACCAAAACCAAACGTCCTTCCAAAAAGATGACTCTAAATGGAAAACTCTTAATATTTTCTGTTTGCAATTCCAAATTTAGAGCGGTTTTATTGAAAATATGTTCCTCAAGTTGAAATACCTTCTCACGAAATGCCGTGGCCGCGCTGGCCACGAATTTCGACTTGTTCTGCGCCAGATGATTTTGCCCAAAACAATCAATGGAACTTGCCTGCTCCACCCTTCCCAACGCCTCCTCGGCCAAGGTATTAAAATATTTTCCTCTGAATTTTAGCATTAGTGGAAAATGGGCCGAAACCGCCGCCCACTCACATAAGCTCAGCGAAAGCTTGGTGGGGTTTCCTTGACGAAGGGGATACAAAATCAGCTCCTCTTCGATCCAGTCGGTTTTAACTTCAATCCCGAAGCTTTGAAAAAAATCAAAGCTCTGCTGAAAGTCTTCCACCGAGGCGGTGTTTTTCTTTAAAAAATCATTTAGGGGAATTTCAGTTTCCAGCTTTTCGATCGCACAGGCCAATGCAAAGGCCCTATCCCGAAAAACAAATGAATTATAGGTCATTAACATCCCATAAGTGGGTATAAGTCCCACTAGCAATAACTCATACTGTTCTTATCGGCCTTGGACCCTTATTCTTTAGCTTTTTTATCAACTTAAATCCTTCTGCTAACTAGGCAAAAGAACAAGCCATTCGATTTTTACGCTCTCAGCAGGCATAATGAGACATATGAGAAACGTGTACTTATGGATGATGCAAAGACCAATCCTTATGATTGGCATTCTTTTCATGGCGATCTTCCTCTCCACCGTCAATTTTCAAAAACATGTTAAGGCGCGAAATACTGCGCTTGAGGCGCACTCGTGTCCTGCCGCTCTTGTTCAACTCAATCGCCACATTCCCCAGAGCTGGAAAACGGAATGTGAGGGCAATGACATGAGCATTACCATTACCCTGGATGAAAAAGTGCTGGAAAAAATATTGGCGCAAAACAAAGATCCCAAAAAACTGAGTGAAGCCATTCATGCTGCCCATTACCGCCAGCTGGCCAACAGTCTGACCCATATCGCAAAAAATTGCCCAAACTATACCCTAGAGAGAACCAGCAATATCAAAGTCATCTTGGAAACAAGTAAGTTAAAAATTGGTGCCTACACCCATGGCCAGTATCTATTCAAACTACCTTCGCTGACTGATCCCACGATGATCGCTGAACACCTGAAGGCCACTGTTCAGATCAAAGAACTTGCCAAATAGCGGGCAGGTATCATCTTGAAAAAAGCGTGGGCCAAAAACATAGGTCCAGGCATGCAGAAAAACTCGCTCTTCCAACTTTCCCCCGTATAAGATATCTCCTAAAATTGGATGCCCGATACAGGCAAGCTGGACTCGAATTTGATGGCGATGTCCCTCGCCCAAAAGCACTCCGATTAAAGACAAGTTCAAATCTTCCCTGAACGCCAAAGGTAAAATCTCTATATTTGCTTCGAGACTAGCGGCTGAAGGGTCCGGGGAACACTTAACCTTAGCCCCTCCCTTATTCAGGCCCGAGAGAAAATGCCGGTGGCGACCGTTCTTCTGAACATGCCCATGAACAATCGCGAGATAGTATTTCTGTCGTTCTAAATTCTGGCGAAATTCTTTATAGGTTGCCTCAGTTCTGGCAAACATCATTAGACCAGAGGTGACATGATCCAGACGAAACAGCGCCCCTTTTTCGTGGGAGTGAGCTTCTACCTGCAAAATATCCCGTCCAAAATTTTGACTTCGAAGAAAATTGAGCACGGTATCTGTTTCGCTATAATGCAGAGGAAAAAGGTGCATCCCGGCAGGTTTCGAAAGCGCCATAAGGTCATCCGCAGAGTACAAAATCTTGACCTCGGGCCCGTCAAAGCGAGGATTAATTAAATGGTCATTTAATAAATCTATAGGAAAGGTCAGCGTTTCTTTATTTTTAGTTCGCTTGGCCAGCCAGTTTTTTTTGAAATGAAATTCCTTGATTTTACTTCGAGACAATCCCAGGTCTTGTTTCAGCCAGTCCTCAAGAGAAATTTCAGAGATAAAACTAAACTCGGACAAGCTGTTACTTTTGGCCACCAACTTTGCGTCCTTCTTGATATAAATCGGTTTTCCTCAATATAAACTCAACCCGCCTGGAGAGCCGAATATTTTCTTCCCGCGACTTACTTGCAAAGGAAATCGGTCGAGAGTCACCGTAAAAAGTTGAAGTAATAGACGTTGCTGGAACTCCACGGCGTATTAATGACTTCGTGACGACATTGGCCCTTATGGCCGACAACATTGTGGCGTCACCTACCCCATCTCGCACTCGCTCACCAGGGGCGGCATGGCCACAGATAAAGACCACCCAATCCCGTTCTCCCAATAACTTGACTAATTTTTCAAAAGTTTCAATGGCAATATTTTCAATATCAACACTACCCGGCTTAAAAACAATCCCTTCCTTCAGTTGAACCTTGATGCCCTCACTGGTTTCATAGACATCAACCTGCTCAGCGAGTCCCACCGTCGCCAGATCCTTCCTCATATTGCGCAAAATTTCTGTCGACTCACGATTCATCTCATGTTTATCAAGCAGCCCTTCGCTACTGAGAAAATCTATGGGAAAAGGGCGCGCCGGATCTTCTGCCTCCAGCATGGCGGGATCATTATCAGCCGTTTTCCCCAATGTAATTGTCTCACCCATTTTGTAGGCCAAACCACCAAAGGCGTTTCGAATCGATCCGAGGGCAGATTCTTGCTTCGACGTTTCAGTTTTGGCAAAGGATAAAAGGAGAACAAAAAACGTCAAAGTGTTCGTCATCATGTCGGCCATCGTCCCAAGCCAACCGGGCAACCCTGGCTTACAGGGCGCGCATTTGGGACATGGTGGCGGTGGTGCGGCTTTATCTGCCATATCTTTCTCGCATCATTACAATTACGCCTTTGCTGCGGGCGATGCCTGTTCTTCGTCTGATTTCGGACGGTCATTCGGAGCCAAAAAGGCCGCGAGTTTCTCACGGATTAATCTCGGATTCTCACCGGCGACAATTCCTAGAGTGCCCGCCACGATAATGTTCATCTTATTAACTTCTTCACCGCTTCTCAGCCCGATTTTTTGTTTCAGGGGGCCAGCGATACAGTTGGCTATGATAGAGCCATAGAAGGTGGTCAACAAGGCCACCGCCATGGCAGGACCAATGGCCGAGGGGTCCGACATATTCTTGAGCATGATGACGAGACCAATAATAGTGCCAAGCAAGCCAAAGGATGGGCCATCTGCGGCGATCCCGTCCAACATATCCCCACCTGTTTTATGCCGCTCGACCATATTATCAATTTCAAGTTGTAGGATGGACTGAATGACTTCAGGCGGCCGGTTGTCCGCAGCCAAAGTCATGGCCTTCTTCATGAAAGCGTCTTCTATTGGAACTTTCTCCAATGCAAAGACTGATTCTCTGCGGGCCGTCTCAGCCAAGGTACCAATTTCCTCAATCGTGGCCTTCACATCACAGTTCTTGAAGAAAACTGCCTTCAGGGTAACGGTACCGAGGCTCTTCAAAGAATCTAGAGGCCATTTAATAAACGTCGTACCCATTGTCCCAATCCCTACGCATAAAATCGAAGGAAGGTCATAAAAGGTCGTCAGGGGTGCCGAAAGTAAAATCGAACCTAGTAATGCCAAGGCAATTAAGACGACACCGATAATTGTTGCTAAATCCATAGGGACGCTCCACTTACACAATTCTTGGTTTACGTGCCTGATATCGGAAAATAATTGAATGATATTAAGAAATTAACCGCGTTCACTCTAAGGGCAGGCCCAAAGAGCATTTTTTGCCGTGTTCAAAGCGATCAGTGAATATGCGGAGTTAGAAAACTGAAATTAATTCGTCGGGAGTTCGCCTAAAGTTGAGTTCAAAAAATGGGCGACTTTAGAACGGAGATCTTCAACCGAAATTTTTTCCTGATCGACCACTAACTCTTTTTTGATGAAGTCGACGGGAAAACCGGTGAGCTGAGATAGAGAATTGAGATCGACGTTATCGACAGACACTTGATCCTGCATTTGATTTGGGCCACTTCCTATTCTTCGCCCTAATGGCCTCGCAACATTGCCTGTCACCATAACTACACTCCTTTGCATGTTTTTTCGGCCTATCCATCTCTTCGCGTTTTTCTTTTCCCATCCAGTAAAAAAAATCGCTATGCATTGCCGAAAAGGGCCTTTTCCTTTGACCCACATGAATCATAGCGATGGCCCTGAATTAATGTCAAATAGGGTCATGCAATAAAGATACATTTGTAAGATTATATTAGAAAAGAAGCTTGGTCTAAGTAATCGAAAATAGTCAAACTCTTAGCCTTTATCTGGGCCCCACGTCTGACTTTTCGCCTTAAAAAAACCAGTAAAACTCGCTACCTTCGCAAACATTTCCTCATATTCCGCACGGACCTCGGATCGAAGAGTGATACCTCCTCCCGAGCCATAAACTCCAACATTCTTATTTAGGTCCAGCTGTAAAGTGCGAATGTTAATGGAGGCCGCAGCCGCCTTTTTCCATAGGAGAATAGTTGAGCCTGAATAAAAATCTCTGTCGTAGTTTTCTACCCCCGCAAGAATTTCCATCGTTCTTTTTTTTGGCGCGCCGGTGATACTTCCCCCCGGAAACAGGGCGGATAAAATTTGCCCGAGACTAATCTTGCGACTCAACTCCACGGAAATGAGCGATGCCATGTGGGCCAGACCAGGAACACTTAAAGAAAGCTTTTTTGCCAATAGCTTTGCCCTGGGATGTTCGATCTTGGATAAATCATTGCGAATTAAATCTATAATAATGAACAGCTCATTTTGATTTTTCTTATCGTGCAAAAGTTGCTGATTAATTTTTTTCCGATCTGCCTCCACGGGCACCTTCCAAGTTCCCTTAATGGGCATCGACCACAAATTTATTGATTGCTCTCCGGCAAGAGAAGCTTGAAACAAACACTCCGGCGAATTGCTCAGCAAACTTAAACCCAAAGAAGGAATGGTGGTAACATGAGCATAGGCCCCAAGCATTTTCTTCCGGGCCAAAAAAGCACTCACGATATCAGTCGTACATGCGGAATCAAATTCACATCGAAAGGGGGCCGTGAGATTCAGCTGATAACTATCTCCGCGAAGCAAAGCTTCGAAGCACTTCTCAAAACGTCGCGAGTATTCTTCAAAATTGGGGCCATGAATCTGAACGCCAATATCTTTTTTGGGAGGTCGAAAGAGACAAGGTTCAACGCTGTCGTATTCCAGATCGAGACATAGAGGACTTAAACTCGCAGAATGCTCACCTTGCAAAACACGTCCGAAATTATAATTCAAATGAATCACCCGCGGACGAGCTCTCGGGGCCGAGGCAAAAAGAGCAATCTTGGAAAGATGTTCATGCAGCTCTGGGATTGTGAAAGGAAATTCCTTCTGTGTACGCAGGTCAACTTTTCTATCCAAATAATACGCCCAGGCGCTAACCGGTCGCGAGAATTTCAAAATTGATTGGGTGTCGTTAAAATAAAAGAAAGAATGGATTGAGTCATCGCTGGCGAACGCTACCATCGCTCTAATTTTCTCGCTCGGTTAAGTTTTCAAAACTGGTGTGGGCCCCGATCCAGGATACTTTGATGGGTCCTGTTTCGCCAGAACGGTTCTTGGCAATAATAAGTTCCGCAATTCCAGGTTCTTTTGAATCTTTGTTATAATAATCGTCACGATAAATTAAAATAACGATGTCCGCATCTTGCTCAATGGCCCCAGACTCCCGCAAATCTGAGGTGGTCGGTCTCTTATCGGGACGCGCTTCAACACTTCGATTGAGCTGACTCATGGCCACAACGGGACAATCCAGCTCTTTGGCCATGCCTTTTAAGGCCCGAGACATTTCTGCAATTTGCTGCTCACGAGAGGGGTTATTGGTATGACTTCTGAGAAGCTGAAGATAGTCGATGACCACAAGCCCAAGCCCGCGCTCGGCCTTAATTTTTCGACAATAACTTTGAATATCGAGAATAGTCGTGCCTCCATCATCATTAATAAAAATGGGCAAGTTCGATAAGGTTCTCGTCGCATTGGCGATACTGCGAAGGTCCTGCTCCATAAAATTTTTCATTTTAAGACGCTTGAGATCGACTTTCGCTTCGGATGACAAAACCCTCATGCTCAATTCTTTTCCCAACATTTCGAGGGAAAAAATCACCACCGGAAACTGACTCATCTTACACGAACGCACGGCCATATTGAGCGCCAAGGCGGTCTTCCCCATACCCGGTCTGGCGGCAATGACAATCAACTGTCCGGGTTGCATGCCCAAGAGTTTCGCGTCCAAACGGTTAAAAGAGGTGGGAAGTCCGGTTAGCTCGCCTGGAGCCCGCGATGTATCTTCCAGCTCTTTGAGGTTGATCTTGATGCAATCTTTAAGCGTTTTAAGTCCCTTATTTTTGGCATCATTGGTAAGTTTAAAAAAAGACTCTTCCACCGTCTGAATAAAATCTTCGGTTTTGCCCTGGTGATTCATTCCCATATCGGCCACTCGCATGGCGGTGCGAATAATCTCACGCATTCCAGACTTATCTTTCACAATCTTGGCGTAATGGTAAATATTTGCTGAGGAAACTTGATCCTCAATAATCTCGTGAACAAAAGAGTGGCCGCCAAGCTCTTCTAAATTTCCCGTTTCCTGCAAACGGGCGCAGATCGTGACAAAATCAATCGGCCGGTTTTGATCTGAAAGATCTTTGATGGCATTAAAAATCAGGCCATACTTGGGATGAAAAAAATCTCCCTTTGCCAGACCTAAATCGACAATTGTATCCAGTGATTCCCCATCAATCAGCAAACAACCGACTAAAGATTTTTCCGCAAGTAAATCATGGGGTAATTCATTGGTCTGCTTCATAGTGCTCTCACGTAGAAAAGAAAAGGGCCGACGTATTCGGCCCTTTTAGGTAGTGCTGAAATGATGGCCGGACTTTCTTAGAAAATCCATCCAATCCGCATTACAAAATTTCGTCTAACTACGCAAAATTTTGTTAGCTTCAATAGATAGCTTTTCATCATCCGTTAATTCCCGTTCTGGCTGAGCTGGAATATCCGAGGCGGCCTCGGTTGCTTCAGTTTTCTTAGTCTTCTTTGATGCAGCCTTACTTTTTGCCTTCAATTCTTCCGCTTGAGCAGGGTCCATAACCACTTGGACTTGGAATTTGGCTTCTACATCTTGAAACAATTTTACTTTTACATCAAAAGTTCCAACAGACTTAATAGGATTAGGAATAATAATTAAACGACGCTCAACATTAATGCCTTTGGTTTCCAGCTCACGGGACAGATCAACTGATGTCACTGTTCCAAAGAGCTTTCCGTTGGCCCCAACTTTTTTAACAAATTCTAGGCGGAGTCCATCAATTTGTTGCTTAACTGCGACAGCGGACTGCTTATGTTCGTCAACCTTTTTACCTAAGCGCTTCTTATGCATATCGAGTTGCTGCTGATTCTTTTGGTCAGCATAAACGGCCAGTTTTTTTGGCGCTAAAAAATTTCTGAAATACCCGTTCGAAACGTTCACGACTTCACCGACATTACCAAGGTGGAGTACACGATCCACTAAAATTACCTTCATAAAATATCTCCTTCTTCATTATTTTTTTTAAAAAATTTGCGAAAATTAAACCAATTATCAAAAAGACCTACGAGGGCCAAAAGTTTCCATACCGAGAAGATCGTAAAAATCAGAATGATGCTTCTGAACAAACCTGCAATTTTCAGTGAGGTTAAAAGCTCAAGGAATACTCCGATGCCTTGGAAAAAATAAAAGACACCAACGGCATATAAAAGATTCATCCCCACAACTTGCAACCACTCTCCAGCAAGAAGATCACCACCTGCTGCAAAAGCAAGGCCCGCAATCAAAACAACGAGCAACCAATCCGGACTTTTAAAATCAATCAAGGCCTTTACATTAAATGGGTAGGGGCGCACGGCGCTCCATGCAGACGCATTTCGGAGAACTAGAAATACTGAGAGCCACAGGGATACAATGACGACGACAAACAAAACGCTGGGAGACCACCGCAATAATTCTTGAACGATTCCGTTCGGATCTTGCAACATGTCTTGCAACGCTCTTATATCCTCACCGCCCTTTGACACCAACTGCCCGTATTCCGCATTGCTCTTAATTTCATTGATGCCGGTCTTAACAACATCTAACAGGTAAGCCTTTACCGGAATCCCTGTGCCCCAGACAGCTAATCCCGAAAGAATAGCGATCAGGCCAAAGAATCCAATACCGTATTTCAAAACACCGATCGCAGGATTAATTTGTCTTTTGATAATCGTGAAGACGATCCCCCCAAAAATGAGGGAAAAGACAAAAACTCCGGCACTGGCGAGAGAAAGCCCTGTCTGAAAAATCAAAGCGGCAACAATTCCCGCAAAGCACAAACCCACAACAATAGTTTTGAGAGGACCAAAAAGTAAAAATGCGAATGCCAAAGGTGCCGGTGCCAGCAAGAAAAATGGGGTAAAAGAACTTAAGGTCACCGACAGGGCGACCAAAAAGATCAATTTTCCCAATGAATGCTGGCCGAGCTTCTGCTCTAAAGCGGTTCCACTATTAAGTCCGCCTGGCAGGCCCTGGGGGCCCTGACCAACCGTCGGACCTGACGGTGTCTCATGCTTTGCACTCTCTGTGCTCACGTTATTCACTTAGCTGCTCCAAAACCTATTCAAGGACTCTATTTGATAAATAACTCGCGATTCCCATGGTACGCGCGCGCTTAATGGCGGAAGTTGAAAAACGTTGATGTTTTCGACTAATTCCGCTGATGCGTGCGGGGGAAATTTTCCCAAATTCATTGATCAACCACATGTAGGTTTTGGGATCTTTCCAATCGGCCCGAATTTCTTTAGAGGTAAACCAGCAGCCACGGCGTCGTGAAAATTTACTGTGTTCCCGATCTTCCATTTCATCGCCTTCTTTGACTTCGGCATCGGCCACTGAGCCGTAATACTTTTTGGAAAGCGGCGTCTTATACATTTTCACAATTTTTTCCTGAAAACGATCTTCGCCTAAATTAATGATAAGGTGACGAATGACGTGCTCATTGATTCCCAATTTTCGAGATAGCTCGGCGTTTACAGTCGAACCGCCCTTGTACATGAAGTAGGTGTAGTGACCTTTTTTAAGACCAGATTCCGCTGCTTGGGCGAACACTTTTTGCCCCCAAACATCTTCGATCAGTAGTTCACCTTTGTACTCTGCAATAACTTCCTTCACCATCGACGATAGCGCATTGTAGGCGCTGTCCCCTGCATCGGCCTTTGTAATAATGGCCAATTCATAGATCATAGAAACCTCCTGGACTAAGGCCCATGGACTAAATTTATAAACGCCACGGGCAAGATTTTTGAACGATTGTGCAACTTATCAGAGGCCATAGATTTTGGGAAGCGATAACGCGACGCAAATCAGGCATAATCCTGAGGGAAAATTTCATACTGCTCAATGTGGTAGTTATTTTCAGAGCGTATGACGATCGCCTTATCGAACTTTGTCTCTAGGTTTTCAATAATATCGATATCTTCCCCACATAGCAGGGCGGAGACCTCGGGGTGAGCATAGACAAAAATCTTCTGCACTTTTTCCCGAACAATGATTTTATTTAATTCACGCACAATCTCGTAGCACACAGTTAATGTGGATTTAATTCGTCCGGCCCCCTCGCAATAGGGGCAAGCGCTACACATAATACGCGTTAGGGTATCCCGGGTACGCTTTCTGGTCATCTCAACTAAACCTAAGCTTGAGATGGGGAGAACATTCGTTTTGGCCCGATCCTTTTTCAGTGCCTCAAGCAAGGCCTGGTAAACCATGGTCCGATGTTCAACCCGTTCCATATCGATAAAATCAATGATGATAATACCGCCACAATTGCGTAGGCGTAACTGATAGGCAATTTCCTTCACCGCCTCAAGGTTTGTTTTGAGAATTGTATCCTCAAGATTTTTTCGACCGACAAATTTTCCGGTATTCACATCCACCGAAACCAGGGCCTCGGTCTGATCAATGTTCAGGGAACCGCCCGACTTCAAAAAAACTTTATTTGAGAGTGCGCGCTCGATCTCCAGCTCAACTCCATAATGCTCAAAGAGGGGAGTTTCGGCGTCATAAAATTTAGCTTTCCCTTTGAGGGCAGGTAAGTATTTGAGCGCAAACTTCTCCACTTCCTTAAAATTATCCTTTGTATCGACCGTCACAAGATCCACATCCTCGTCAGTGATATCCCGCAATACTCGCTGAACAAAAGATAAATCCTTATAGCAAAGAGAAGGGGCCTTGAGTTTTTCAGACGCCTTTTGAACATCCCGCCATATTTTGACGAGCATATTGAAATCACTTTTTAAGGTCTTATAGGACTGCCCTTCGGCCACGGTACGAGCAATGATTCCCTTTCCCTCGGGTCGTATGGAATCTAAAATGTCCTTCAGACGATCCCGTTCCTTATCGTCCTCAATGCGCCGTGAAACTCCGGTGTGCTCGATAAAAGGCATAAAGACCACATGCCGTCCGGCAAGAGTGATATGACGGGTAACACGCGGTCCTTTCGAGGAGATAGGTTCTTTGGCCACCTGAACAAGAATTTCATCCCCTTCCTTCAAGATATTTTCGACAGAGGCATCGGGACGAAATTTGATGCTCATGGTTTCGGTAAAGGTGGAAAGTTCGTCGGGAATAATCTCACCCATTTTGCTTTGGACTTCGGTCTGTTGCTGCTTGAGAAGATCGGCAACGGCGCGCTGTTCTTCTAAAGTTGGAATATAGGCATCATCCACGTAGAGAAAAGCGGCCTTCTCCTGGCCGATATCGACAAACGCGGATTGCATTCCCGGAAGAACGCGCACCACTCTGCCCTTGTAAATATTCCCGACGCGCGGAGAGCTATCGCCATGTTCGCGAATACGTTCGAGTAAAAAATCGACAATCTCACCATTATCGATAAGCACCGCACGATATTCGTTCAAGGTTTGAGAGATAATAAGTTCTTTACCCATGACTTTTTCAACAAGAGGGAATTCGTGCAATTCCCGCGATGGCCGAGGCCACCACTTGCGATCCTTATAAAATTCTAAAAGCTGAAGGAAAAGGTGATAAGCGGATTTTTATTACCGCCACTTTTTTTCTTGTAGTACTCTGAGGCATCGGCCATCGGACTCAGCTCTTCCAGCTTCGGAATCAAAGCTCCTTCTGGAGCCCCTTCTTCGCCCCCACCTTCCAGATAGAGGTCACGTGACTTATTGGCCTGCATGTAAGCCACTACCCCGACCCCAACAATAATTCCCAATGCGCCGCCGACAATAACGTTTTTTAAATGATGCCCCGGCTCTTCGACAAAGGAGAGAGTGGACAATCCAAGCGTTGCCCCGACCGCCGTCGTCCCCAGAACAATATACATATCCCGCAAGGATTCATCGCCCACGGATGATATTTGCTCTTGCTGGGCCCATGCTACTGAATGGATTAAACAAAAGTATGTGAGCAGCCCGAAGAGGAGTTTCCGCACTGGCACCTGCCTTGGCAATTCTCCAGTGGTTTCTCTGCTCCCATAGGCCATGATCACAACCCCGTTCAAAAACAGTATATTTACATCTCCAATTTACATCCTGAACAGAAGGAGATGATAATTAACGTTAAACAATATTAGTCATAGATATATTGGAATATATTGGCCGTTTTCAAACCATTGAGTCAAGACATGAATACTAAGCATAAAAAAAAATCCAGTGAAGACGAGGAACTACCCAAGCTCTCACCCGCAAGTCTGATTGCCAAAAAACGTGACGGAAAGAACTTGAGTAAAAGTGAAATCCAATGGTTCATTGATCAATACTTAAGTGGACAGATCGCTGACTATCAGATGTCGGCAATGCTCATGGCCATTTATTTGAAAGGCATGGATAAAAAAGAAACGGCTGCCCTCACTAACACCATGTTATATTCCGGTCGAGTTCTGGAACTTAAAAATGCCCATGTCATCGATAAGCATTCCACCGGTGGTGTGGGTGATAAAACCTCTTTCATCGTCGCCCCGCTGGCCTGCGCTTGCGGTGTGAAAGTCCCCATGATTGCAGGTCGAGGTCTTGGACATACCGGAGGAACGGTAGATAAGATTGAAGCCATTCCCAACTTTAACTCCGGTCTTACTCTCAACGAGTTTGAGAAAAATCTCTATACCAACGGGCTGGTTTTAATGGGTCAAACCGAAGAAATCGCGCCTGCCGATAAACGAATGTATGCCCTTCGCGATGTCACGGCGACAGTAGAAAGTATTCCCTTGATCACGGCTTCAATCATGAGCAAAAAATTAGCCGAAGGCGCTCGGGGTTTTGTCTTCGATATCAAAGTGGGAAGAGGCGCTTTCATGAAAGATATTAAGAGCGCACGTCTGCTGATGAAAAGTCTGACGGAAACGGGAGCGCGTTTTAAGCGCGATGTTCTCGCTTCTATTACCGACATGTCCGTCCCTTTGGGCAGGGCCATTGGAAATTCGCTCGAGGTTATCGAATGTATTGAAGTCCTCAAGGGGCGAGGGCCAGAAGATTTAAAGTTAGTGTCACTGCATCTGGCAGGAGGCATGGTGTATTTGGCAGGCTTGGCAAAAACTCACGCAGAGGGCATCAAGCAGGTTACAAAAGTGCTTAATAGTGGCGAAGGTCTCTCATGGTTTCAAAAAATGATCACCTGGCAAAATGGTCCCGATAATTTGATCGATCATTACGAGATTTTGCCCATTGCCCCGGTGAAGACCCCGATTCTGGCCAAGAAAAAAGGTTACTTTCACAAAATCGCCCCGATTGAGTTGGGCCTCTTTTTAGTGGAGATGGGTGGCGGCCGAAAAAGAAAAGAAGATAAAATTGATCATTCAGTCGGGATTGTGTTGGAAAAACACTGGGGTGAGCAAATTAACAAGGGTGAGCCGATTGCTTACATCTACCACCACGCCCATCAAACCGATTTGGTAAACAGCTTTATCCAAAATTCATATGACGAAATTTTTAAAATCTCCCCATCTCCTTCGCCAAAGCGCAAACTAATTCTGGAGACATCCATCAAACGGAGCTTTAAGCATGTATAAGAAACTCAAAGAGGCGGCCCAATACATCAAAACCGTCACCAATGTCGTTCCGCGCGTAGGGCTGGTGCTGGGATCAGGGCTCGGTGCTTTTGTGGAGCGAATTCAAAATCCTATCATCATTCCCTACGGCAAAATTCCCCATTTCAAAGATTGCACGGTGGAAGGTCACGAAGGTCGGCTCATCCTTGGAACGATCGCCGGAGTTCCCTGCGTTGTTTTGCAGGGCCGATTGCATGTTTATGAGGGACATCCCATGGAAGACATTGTCTTCCCAACTCGTGTCATGGCCACCTTGGGGATTGAAATTCTCATTCTGACCAATGCCGCCGGCGGAATCAACCCGACCTTTCGTCCCGGAGATTTAGTTCTCATTGAAGATCATATTAATCTTATGGGGCAAAACCCTCTGGTCGGACCAAATATTGCGGAATTGGGACCCCGCTTTCCCGATATGACAGAAGCCTATGCCAAAGACCTGCGAAATATTTTTCAGAAAGCTTATCTCAATCTTGGACGAGAAATTAAAAAAGGAGTTTACCTGGCCCTCCTTGGACCGACCTACGAAACTCCGGCGGAAATTCGAATGCTGAAAATCATGGGTGCCGACATGGTGGGAATGTCCACCGTGCCGGAAGCCATCGCAGCCAATCATCTAGGCCTAAAGGTGTGCGGTATTTCCTGCATTACGAATATGGCTGCCGGTATAGAACAAAAGGCCTTGAGCCATGATGACGTAAAGGCAATGGCCGCCAAGGTCATGGAACAGTTTAGCAATCTTCTGTGCGAAGGAATTACACTAATCAAAGAACAGAAGTTTTAATAGCTATCAAGATAGCTATTTTGGGCGAATGCTCAAAAGGTTGTATATGGATATTCAGTCTTCCCGTGAGTTGCTTTCGCAGTTAAAATTTTGTGTCTTCGATTTAGAAACGACAGGCGGCAATCAAAAAACCGACAGCATTATTGAAATCGGTCTGGTTCGAATTGAAAACCTGCAAATTGTGGACAAGCGAAATTACCTCATCAAGCCGGATGTAAAAATTCCTGAGTTTATCCAAAAGTTAACCACGATTCGTGAGGAGGATGTCAAAGATGCCCCACAGATCGAGGAAGTTATTCAAGAAATTCTCACCTTTATGGATGATTGCATCCTAGTCGCCCATAATGTTTCCTTTGATGTACCCTTCTTTAACTCTGTCCTTCAGCGCTTAAATTTGCCGACCCTCACCAATCGCAGTATGTGCACCAACTTAATGACCAAGTATTTAATTCCCAATCTACTCAATACCAATCTTAATTTTATGAGTCGCATTTTTGAAATAGGCCATAAGAAGGCACATCGGGCACTGGATGATGCCATGGCGTGCGCACAGCTTCTGCAAACATATATGGGTATTTTCATTGAAAAGGGAATTACAAAAGTTAATCACCTTTATTATCCGCGCAATAAATATGAATTGGATCGATCTCACTTCAAGAAGGGAGAGCACAATATTGACGAAATTCTCGAGCGCATCTCACGCCCACGATGCGCCTATCTTTTTACCCTCAAAGGCCCGAAGGGAATTATCCTCAGCTCCATCCCCTGCACACCCGGCGATAATGTCAAGGCCCAGAAGCAGCTCGCCTTTATCAAGCAGCAACTTACCAAGGATAATTGGGAAATGGCCTCCGTCCGTCTCTTTGGAAACTTCACCGAGGCCCTGATGCATTTCACAGGTATCTATCCTAGGGTGGAAACGCATCACCGAGGGGAAATCATCCAATTTCTAACCGAGCTTCATTGCCAAAAAAGTGGACTGAGCAAAAAAGGCAAGAACATGTCGGAGGAGCAACTCATTGCCTGGAATGAGCAAAATGTTGGCGATTTTTTAGTTACGACTCATCTCGTACCTGATCAAATGATTGTCGTGCCCGTCCTCGCCTTTTCCCCTAAAAATCTTCTTATCTTTCGCTACCCCGGGCACCAAAAAAAGTTGTTACAATTTATGAACTCTCGAGCTGACAAGCTTCTTTCCATGAGAAATAAAAGTCTTCTCATGCAAGGCCCACTTCGGGAATTTTATTTTGATTACCTGGAACAATGTTTGCAATCTGATCAATCGGGCGTGATTCTTTTCAAGAAAAATATCCCGCAAAAAGATCCTGAAAAGTTTTTTGAAACCCTAAATGACTTTTTGGCCAAAAATCCAAATGCCCATCGCTATCCCAAACAATATATTTAAACCAAAAACCAGTGCGGCGTTGGCCATTTGCCCTTTTTGAACCAAGGAAAATATCTCGTAGCTGAATGTACTAAAAGTTGTAAGTCCTCCCAACATTCCGATTTTAATTAACTCATTATACTGAGCTGGCATGCTGGGGAATTTTGTCGCCAAGAAAAGATAGGTAAGAGAACCAAAAATATTGACCATACAGGTGGCTGGCCAAATCTCGTCCCATATTGCATACGAGAGCTTGCAGAGCCCGAAACGCAAAAGAGATCCAAATCCGCCTCCAAGAAAGACCATAAGCATACTCATATCAGTTTAAACTCCTCAATTTCGGCGGGAATATCGGCCTTTAACCGTTTCTGAATCGGGGACGGCCCAAGTTGGATCGTGTTTTCAGCAACACGAATTTCAATTTTGATGAGTTCCAGGAGATGCAGGAAAAGTTTATTTTTCAAAAAGATTTCCACTGGAGGGGCCTCCTTGAGCGAAAAGGAAAAATAATTTTCTGTTGTTTGGAAGTTGATAATGAGATGACTATTTTCAAACGACAGGGGACCGGAGCGCCCATTCACAATCCGGTGACCTTTTTGTACCAGGGTTTTATGCGCACGCCAGGATAAAAGGTGATTTAGAAGAAGATAAAAAATCATTGCTAAAACTGACGAATTCACAACACGCAAAGTTGGCATCCCTGCCGTACCTGGCCCATTTCTGATATCAAGAGTAATGCCGGATTCGACCATGCGAAAACGAAGTAAATTTACCGCCTGCTCCAAAACGTGATGAACATCATGGCCCATCTCATGCGCCGGTTCACTGTGCAAATTTACCCGGGATAGTCCTAAGAAAATATGAATGAGCTCTTGACAGCGCAAAGCACACTTTTTAATTTCCTCAAGCTCCTGCTTAACTTCCTCGCTCGATTGGGAATCAGTTTCGAGCACAGACACGGCCGTCATGATGCCGGCAATTGGGTTGTTCAACTCATGTGCCAGGGAGCCGGCGATAATTCCCAGGTCTTTCACTGTATCTCGACGAGGGGAATTGTGGCCGAGCTGGACGAGAGAATCTATGGTCAGAAAGGTCATGAGAAGATGCTCTTGCCCTGAAAATGGAATGGTCTCCTTGAATATTCTGATTGTTTCCCCTGCTGCTTCAAATAAATCTTCCTTCATCGCGAGTTGCAATTCTGCCTGTCCCAGGGGTAAGCGGGTGAACTCCTTATTATGAATTAAAATTTCACCTTCCTTACTGAAGACTGCCATAGGGACCGGAATACTATTGAAAATACCCTGCCAAGGAGTGTGGGGGCCTGGTCCGAATTTAAATAAAAGATCAGCGATAATCGAAAGTTCTTGCTGGAGAATGATTGAAAATTGCGGGCCGACATTGCAATTCTCTTTGATGATCTGAACTTCAGTACAGATCATCAGAAGAGGCCAATCATCTTTCCACAGAAGAAATAGATAGCTATTTTTGTGCATTGAGGGTTTGATTTTGGACAAATCAAATTCTCCAAAAAAGCTCCCCTTGTAAATGCACACAAGATCAGGATGGTTCTCCAAATAATTCTCTATCGATGCAGACAAACTTTTTGAAGAATCTATCTGAACTTTCAAAAAGTTTAAGACGCGAGAGGAAATCTGCGATAATACGCTCCACAATTCTTTTCTGGAATGGTCGGTAGTACTTTGCAGTTCGAATTTTTTTTTCAGATCTCTATTGGATTTCTTTTTAATATTCTCCCAAAAATCTCGAAAATCTTTCTGCAGCTCATCTATGCGCGCGGCCCAAATTCTACCGATGAAAAAATCACAGGTATCCAAATCCATCTCTGTTTTTTCCATCCACACCACGGGAAAAGGATAAGAATCAATATCGACGAGAGTTCCACCGATAATGAGAGTGGGAATATGAGCACTTTCGACGACCGCAGGTAATTTGCCTTCAACTCCCTGGCAAAGTAACAGGCAAGGTCCATTATCTATCAACGCAGACACCTTGCGATGGTCCTCAAAAGTGACGCGAGTATAGGCGAAACCAAATTTTTTCAAAACAGGTAAAAGTATTCCGAAGGATGCCTCGTCAAGATCACAGAGCACAAATGGAGAGAGTTCCCTAGATATTTGATGAAAGGTTTTGACGGCCATGCGCAAATTCCTTTTCCGTCATCTCAATCAATTGCAGTCCATCGATGAGATGCTGCCCAACCTTAACTCCCCAGTGGAGGTGTGGACCAGAAGCGCGCCCGGTATTACCCGAATTCCCGAGGATTGTGGTAGGGACAACAATATCCCCAACATTAACAAGAATAGAGGAAAGATGTCCATAAATAGAAAAAATACCTAAACCATGATCTATAATGACTGTCATCCCAGTGAAAAATAAATCTTGGGCGAGAACGACCTTGCCCCGATTACTGGCCGGAACAGGCACTCCTACCCTGGCGCGAAAATCGATACCTAAGTGCTGACCTTTTTTTACTTTATTATAGAGCCTCTGAATACCGTAATAGCTTGTGATTCTGCTCTTTAAGGGACGCTTAAAGGGCATTTCAAAAAAAAGGACTTTGGAAGAGTTGGCATAGATGACACCTAAGACCTGCTGCTCGCTTTTGACTCTTTCAAAATCAGGTCCGGAAAGTTCAATGGTTCTTGGATTTACCTTCAGGAACTCCTGGGGAAAGGTGCGCTTCTGAATACTAAAATTCGCAATCTTATAAACCAACGATGCTGTTTTCCAGGAGCAGTCCCGTCGCTCAAGTTCTGAAAAATAACTTTCTGAAATAAAGGAAATAAGCTCAGTACCTTGCTCCTGAACAGGAAATTTTTGATCGCCACACCATAGCTCCCCTTCAGGAAAAGCTGCGGGACGCTGGAACTTTAAAAACTGCACTTCGCCCGGCCGAATCGTCACTTCGCGAGTAGCGTAAGGGACGACTGTCGCAACCACTGGGGCCGGCGTGGGTGGAGCGGCAACGCTAGTCGTGTTAGCCTGCTCCTCTCCGGCGGCACCTTGGATGCTTGTAATATCAGCACAAGAGGCCAACAGCACCAATGCCAATCCAATACTAAGTTTTGGTAACAAGCCCTTCTCCATCATGGAACACAAGAGAAAGTGTAGCATTTGTGTCCAGTTTATCAAAATCACTCACTGAAAGGATAACATGCTTTGACTGAAATTTGGCCAGGCAATATCCCCTCTCCAGGACCTTTTGCGGTGATGTGGCCTCAAGAATTCCATTGAGCTGATCTAATTTTGCCCCATGTGCATGGATAACCGTTGTCATGGCACCTTTGAGCATTTCTACCGCTTCTTCAAGACGTAGGGAAAAGTCGGACAGCCCCATTAATTCCCGTCCCCGATAGACAAGATTGCATGTTTCTAAACGCCTGCGATAGCTATTTAAAAATTGCCAAAAATATTGGATTAACTTTCGAGGATGAAGAGTTTCTAACTGTGACTGATTGGCATTTAATCCTAGCATCATACGATCACGCAAGCGACGCTTCAGCTGGCTTAATCGTTGAAGTATCTCCACCTGATGCTGGGTTAAATTTTCAGCGGCAGCGGATGGAGTTTCGGCCCGCAAATCGGCCACATAATCAGTCAGAACAAAATCGACATCATGACCAATCGCACTCACAGTAGGAATCGGGTAAGAAAAGAGCTTGTAGGCCAATGCCTCATCGTTAAAGGCCCATAAGTCCTCTAAACTTCCTCCGCCCCTCGCCAGCACCACCACATCACACTGGTCCTGCTCATTGGCCCGGTTGTATTTTAAAACCAAATCGAGTCCCTTCATAATACTTACCGGTGCCTTTTCACCTTGCACCAGAACAGGAACGACAAGGATTTTGATAAAAACACCACGACGGGCATAGATATTAATAAAGTCTCGCACGGCAGCCCCATTGGGCGCGGTTATGAGCGCTACTTTTCTAGGAAAAAAAGGAATCTTTTTTTTCGTATCAAGATTAAACAGACCTTCAGTCGCTAGTTTTTTCTTAAGCAATTCAAATTTTTCTTTTAAATCGCCCTGTCCCTTGAGCGCCAGCTGTCTTACCACTATTTGAAATGTGCCACGCTTGGAATAAACATTCACACTTCCAGTTACGCAAACCTTACTTCCATCCTTCATCTGCCGAGCAAGAGGGTTACGTAAAAAGTCTGACTTAAACATGACGGCACTTACCAATGAGTCATCATCGACGAGAGAAAAATAGACGTGCCCAGAGGTTGAGAAACTTAAATTACTGACCTCACCTTCCACTTGTACGATGGAGAGGCCAGTTTCGAGAATTTCTTTAACCACAGAGATAAATTCGGAGACGGTGTACGATTGTGGCCCTTGCATCATAAGATTACTTGTTAAGCACCTTGAAGACGCTGATTCCCTTGAGGAAATTGGCGGCCTGTACGACTTGATAATCCAAGGCAGGATTAAAACTTTCTGGAACGTACTCTTTCTCTTCACTTTCTTCTTTTACAATTTCTTTCTGCTTGCGCCGAAGCTCAATCTTTTTAATTCTCTCAGCACGTGCCTTTTTTTCTTTTTCCACACGCTGTATCTTCTCTTCAGCCGTCTCAATGGTTGCGGTCAAATGATTGCGTAAATCGGACTCCCGTAAATAGCTTGTTTCGATGGAAGATTTCTTCTGCCAAGAAGTTTCTAACTCATCAAGTTCAATATCAGGCTTGATGCCGAGGGCCTGTATCTTGCGCCCTGACGGCGTCATGTATTGTGCAATGGTCAGCTTAACTCCTCGCAAGTCATCCAACTTGGCAACCGTTTGGACAGAACCCTTGCCAAAAGATTGGGTCCCCATGATCACAGCGCGCTTCTGATCCTGCAAGGCCCCGGCGACAATTTCTGAAGCCGAAGCGGAAGAACCGTTAATCAGCAGAACCATGGGAATATCGATTTCCTTGTATCCGGTTTTTTTTACGTTACGTATCTCTTTACTTTTGGGATCACGACCTTCTGTGGAAACGACTACCCCGTCTCTAAGAAAGAGAGAAGAAACGTCAACGGCTTCGTCCAGCAAGCCGCCAGGATTTGAACGCAAATCCAAAACAATACCTTTGGGAGGCGTCTTGAGTTTAGCTTTCATTTTTTTAATGTGATCTTCCAACGATTCCGCAGATCTTTTTTGAAATTGTGTCAGGCGCACGTACATCACATCATCCAGCAATTGGGACTTGACCGATTCCAGTTTAATTATTTTTCGTTTCATCTCAAAATGCTTAATTCCATCGTGGCCCTCACGGATAATTCCGATCGTGATTTTTGTATCCGAACCACCCCGCATTTTATCTACCGCCTCATCCAGAGTCATTCCAAGAGTCGAGTCGCCATCAATCTCAACGATCTTATCTCCACTTTTAATCCCGGCCTTGAAGGCGGGGGTATCCTCAATCGGTGTGATGACGACCATGACTCCATCCTTCTGAGTGACCTCTAGTCCCAGACCACCAAACTCACCCTGGGTATCTTCCTGCATTTTGGTAAAGACTTCCTCATCCAGGTAAGCCGAATGAGGATCAAGCGTCCCCATCATTCCCTTGATCGCCCCCTCAATGAGTTTTTCCGTGTCGATCTCTCGATAGTAGTTTGACTCAATTAAGAAGAGCACCTTATTAAATAATTCAATCTTCTCGAATCTCGACTTATCACCCTTGGCCTGGGACTTCTCCTTCTCACCAGAAATGACGCGAAAAACTGGCATGGAAAGTAGACAGATTAGTAATGAAACTGCGATCAAGCGTTTGCGATGACGTGTCATAGGTGTAACCTTCAGTGGATATTCTTTGAACCATTCAAGCTTACATTATATTGGGAATCAATAAAACTAGACACTGCCTTGGGCACATTTTTATGCCTTATTTCAAAATAAATTTGCCCCGCCGTGGCCTCACCTAAGCTATCACCTTTGGCATATCCGATGACGTCGCCCTTGCTTAGATTGTCTCCGGCCCCAATGGTATAATTGGCCTTGCCTAAAAGAATCGAACGATATTCCTGGCCATGATCAATAATTACCACTTCTCCCAAGTTACCTAGCTGTCCCAAGTATGCAACTCGGCCATTTGCCGGCGCAAGAATTGCGACTCTTTCGCGAAAATGTAACGTCATGCCTTTTTTAGTTACTCTCGATTGGCCAAACGACTCCAGTGGCAGAATGACAGAAAAACTCTGCCCTTTGGTTTTCACCGGAACAGAATCGTCAACCAATTTAACTTTGAGTAGCTCATCAATCTTTTTTTCAATTTCTGACATAGCTTCAAGGGTTTCAGTACGCGTTTCCTTGAGCTCCACCAGCTGTTCGGAGAGCGCAGTTTCCTGGTCACTAAAACTTCTTAAGTTCTGAGCAACAATCATGATCTTGGATTTTAGCGAGATCATCTGTTGTTCAAGATCCTTCAGTTCCATCTCCCGTTTTACAATATCCTCGCGCAAGGCCTTCACGATGATCAGACTGGCCATCGAGTCATCTTTCGATGTTATCAAGGCGACCAGCGTTTTGATCAATCGACTAATTTTGTTCTGCTTTACATTTACTTCTGGCTGAAGGGTTTTGAGTTTGAGATCCAGATCACCCATTTCTATTTCTAAATCGAATTTAGCGTTATTGACGGTGGCCAGCTTGCCTTCTTTTGAGGCCAAGATACGCCCCAACATTTGTAGCTTCCCCTGCATTTCATCGAGCCTTTTTTTATTGAACTCGACACGCTGCTGATGATCGGACTGAAGACGCGCAGCTTCGGGACGCTGATTGCCAAAGCTACAGGGGGCCATCCCAATAACCGCTAGGAAAAGTAAAATACGCCATCCGATTCTCATGCTTTTTTCCAAGGACGCTGTAGATCAAGAGTGGCAATGGCAGTGCATAGAATAAAAGCACAAAAGAAAAATATCGGCATAAAATCACTGCGGAAACTTGTCAACTCACCGGCCAGCATTTTTTTGCTAATCAGCTGGGATCCCAAAAAGATATTAAGGAGAATGAAAAGTATCACGACTTTTGGATATGTTCTCGATCGTCTTTGGTAGCGCTCAACCAGATAAATTGACTGCAACAGCTGATGCTTTACAGGAAAAAAATTCACCAGCCATATGAGATAGACAATGATAAAGGCCATGCCATACAACACCCAATCCAAATATTCGGCATAGCTCTGCGACCGCTTGGCCTGCACAAAAGAACCCCATATAATTTCTTGGTTATTGCCCATGGTAGCGGTAAGGCGATCGAGATGAGCTTTGATCAACTCAAATTCTTTTTCGCTCACCTGCTGATCAAAAAAGATTTTCAAACCAACCATCTTTTTAAGGCCATCATGATCGTAAGAGCTAATCTCCAAATCATTCAACGTTTTGCTAATGGTACTTTGCATGTTTGCGATGGCATATTCTTCAATTTTGCCGATGAGTGGCAAGGCCTTCACTCTGACCTGAAGAAATTTTGCCAGTTCAGCATCGCTGCATATTAGATTTACATAGCTTGTAGGAAGCGTCCCAAGAAAGCTCTGACCTATTTTTTCTGTTGCCATCGGGAGCATTTTCAAAAGAGACACCAAGACCCACGGCAGGATAATGACAATAAAGAATTTGCCCGGAATAGCTCTAAATTGGGCCCATAGGAATTTCAAATAAAACATGCATGCCCCGAATGTACCAGCAGACCCTTTTCCAAGTGCACCATCTTTCCGCTAAATTTCCGAACCAGCTCCCGATTATGTGAGGCCCAGATAATACTCAAGGCCCGTTTCGAATTATAATAGGTTAAAACATCGAAGAGTTTTTTAGAACTTTCAAAATCCAGTGCGCTGGTCGGCTCATCGGCCACCAGCAGATCAGGCCCCGGCAAAAGCGCTCGCATGATGGCAACTTTTTGTTTCAAGCCCCCATTCAGATCACGGACTCGGCGATGAAGGGCATCATAAACACCGAAAACCTTGGCCATCTCAACCATGACTTCCATGAACTCTCTATCACTTCTATAAACAGACGGATCATGGGCCAATCTCAAATTTTCCAAAACTGATAAATTCTCCAGTAATTTCAAATCCTGAAAGACTTGGGTAACAAAAAGATTTTCCCGCCCATGCATAATGCTCCCGTGCGTGGGCCTCACCTCTCCCGAGATGACGCTGAGGAGGGTAGATTTTCCCGCACCCGAAGCGCCTGTGACAAAGATAAACTCACTACTTCGAATTTGCAGGTTGATACCTTTCAGGGCAGGAATCTTGGAATAGGAATGCGATATATTTACAAGCTCTAACATCATCGAAGCAGGCGAAGGCTGGCCTTGGTCCTGCCCGAAAAATCTTGCTCTGGATTGGCCGGAATTAAACGATGTAGTACCCTGATCTTTTACCATGCTCAAATCATCCTAATTTGAACTCTGGCCAGCACAATGCTGGCCCCATCTAGTATGATAACAGTTCCTGGAAAAGGGTGCAAAGGAGGCAATTTCTGACAAAAACACTCTATCTAAGTTGGGCCTTAGTCATGGCCGGCAACCATTCCACTCACCATATTGGCCTTAATCAGTAACTCATAGGCGCTATTTGAACAGTAAACATTAGGAATATAGTTCATGCTCCTCTGCAACTTGGAAATTATCGACTGATCCAACTGGGCCAGCAATTTAATATCACCGGCATCATCTAAAATCTTCACGGGATCGCGCTCAAGTAAAATATTGGGACCAACCTTATCTTTGACAATATTATTCTCAGATTTGACGAAGGTAATAATTTTCTTGGGCAAATCTGAAATTACCCAATCCTTTTTTGTGCCATTTTTCTTGAGAAACTCTTTGATTTCTAAAACTTTTTCCTCGGCCCTTTTGATGATCTTCTCGTTTTTTGACTGATCATCAGGATCAAGCAGCCTCTGACTAAAGCAATTATCTTTAAGCGCTCTGGCACCTTTCTGAAATAAGAGAGTCGAAGCCATATCCTTAATGTCGGGGGCCCGATCAAAGACACCATTGATATAGGAAACATGCACCAGATTAAGGAAATAGTTGTCATTGAAGTTGAAAAAATGGTGGGGATTTTTTTCAATCATTTCCAACAATTGCCCGTATCGGAAGACCAGCCCCTTTTCCAGCATATAGAAACAAATTTTTCCAGCAATAGCGTCATACTTGGCGCCGCGGGGCGATCGAATGACTTGATTGTACCAGGCATAGCGCGACATCAAAAAATCTTCAACACAATGAAGGGCATTTTGCTTAATCGCCAGCACCTCATGTTCGCCGATCTTGCACACCCGGAAATGATAGAGAAGATAATCACGATCATAACTTCCATAGCGAAGTCCGGTATAATGGGCATCACGAAGAAGATAATCCATTCGGTCACAGTCAATTTCAGAGTGTAAGATCTGATTGGCAAGAGGGGATGGCCCGACGCCTTTGACTAAATCAGAAATTAGCTGGGGATCAAAATCATTATCCAGAAGAATTCGCGTTATACCACCCTCATAATTGGTGTTCTTGATAATAAAAGAACCTAAATTTTCATGGTCATCAGGCAGCCCCTTGCCGCCTTTTAGATTCGTGGTTTCAGCGAAATCGACATAGGCACCTTCGGTTGTATGGGAAAAACAAAATGTTCCCAAATCGTGTAGGAGCGCGGCCATCCGGACAGAGCGATGGAAAAAAATTTCTTTTGAAGTCACATTAGTGTCAAACAAAACCTTGTCAGGCACAGCGCGCTCGCAGGATTCCAAAATTTTCTGTGCATTATGGAGAACCCCGATTGAATGGCCAAAACGTGAGTGCTCGGCACCGGGAAACACATAACAGGAGAAACCGAGCTGCTTTACCCAGCGAAGGCGTTGATAAAAAGGCCCATGAATGATTTCCCATTCTGCGGGAGTAAATTTAATAAAGCCATAGATTGGGTCAAAAAGAACGCGCGGTTTCAACACTGCGCTAGGGGAAACATCCATGTTTAACTCTTAATTTTTAGTGACGAGCTTCAGCTTTGCGTTGCTGTTTTTTTCTTTTGATGTAGGCTGTCCAAATGGACTCTAGCAACATCTTTGTCTCACGACGCAGATCATTTTCGTAGATGAAGCGATAGAAGTTCTCAATGTCAGGCAATTCGCGGAAATTTTTCACACGCTGAACTGGTACATCAAGAACAATTTCAGGCGCGCTTACAGCAACAGTTTCTATACTCATATCGTTCCCCTCCGGTGTGTATACTACTGTCAAAATCTAACTATATCAATCATCCCTATAAAGTCTTCTCACGTCGAAAGAAACAAAAAGGGGAGAGCTTCACCCTCCCCTTTTTATAAGATCTTTTACCTTAAGTCTTAGTAAGACAGTTCCTTTTCTTCACCGATCATTCCGTAGCTATGTAGCTTGTTATACAGGGTTTTTACCGTGATTCCCAGGAGCTTGGCAGTCTTGGTTTTATTCCCGCCCAAAAACTCGAGTGTATTGCAGATGTGGGTCTTTTCCAAATCTTCCAAGGTTACTTCCTTGAAGTTAAGAAACTTGTCCACTTTCTCTTCCTTCACTTCTTCCTTCTTACAAATATGATCGGAAAGATGATTCTTATCGACAATCATCCCTTCGGCCAAGATATAAGCTCGCTCAATTACGTTTTGAAGCTCACGCAGGTTCCCAGGCCATTTATACTCTTTCAGTACTGATATTACGCAGGGGGAAAGTGACTTCATCTCTTCATTTTTCTTATCCTTATTGAGGAAATGGTAAGCAAACAATTCTACGTCATCTTTACGGTCACGGATTGCGGGAACAGCTAAATTAATTCTTGCGATGGAGTAGAATAAATCGGTTCTGAACAACCCTTGCTCAATGAGATGATTCATATCGTCGGTAGAACTTACAATCAATCGAACATCAGCGCGATATGGAATTTTTTCGCCCACTCTTAAGGCAATCCCTTCGTTAATAAAATTGATCAGCTTTGCCTGAACTGTGAGTGAAAGTTTTGAAATTTTCTTGATCAAAAGCGTTCCCTCATTAGCGAGCTCGAGCATGCCCAACTTATCATGCCGATGAGCAAATGAATCATTGGAGGTAATACCGAAAAGCTCAGCTTCAATTTCTTGCTCATTATATGAGGAACAGTCGAAAACCACGAATGGACCATTTTTACGACGGCTACGGCAGTGAATGCGCTTAGCAATAATTTCTTTACCTGTACCGGCCTCACCAACCAGAAGGACACTCGATTCACTCAAGGAAGCCTTGTCAGCCATTTTCAAAAGATTTTGCATTAGCTCACATTTTCCAATCATCTCTTTTTCAATCACTCGAAACGAGTCTGAAATTCTCATGCCGTGCTTGCGCTCATCTAACTCACGTTCCTTTTCTTCAATCTTTTTCAACAAGATCTCATTTAAATATTTAGCGGATAGATACAATTTCATGTTGGCGAGAGGTCTTTTTATTTCATTAACAATTTCTTGAAGCGAGTTAATATGCTCACGATTGAACTCGCCTGCTTCGCTCATATTCTGCAGATGGATCGTTGCGATCAGAACGCCTTCATGCCCAACCGGGAAACATAATTCTGACTTAACACCTTCATGGAGTTCCTTAGAAAAAAGCGGATCGCGGGCAGTATTGTTGCTAAAGTAGCTTCTTTTTGTGCGGATAACATGTCCAGCAGGCCCTTCTCCAATCATCAATTCCTTGCCGTCTTGAACAGGCTTGCCATCCAATGATATTAATTTAGCAGATGTGTCATCCTGAACCTTATATACTTTAATGCGATCGCAACCTACTAGATTCATTACGTATTTTGATAATTCACTAAAAAATATTGTTTCATCAAGGGTTGATAGCAAAATCGAAGAAAGACTTTCTAGGCCAGTTACATTTTTTGCAAGATTGGTATTCATTGTTCAACTCCTAATCAGTGTAAAACGTTTATGGCCGACGATAACGCTCGGCATCAAGATAGTCGGATAATACACTGCGTCTGAAGTTTTTACAAGATATTTTTTACCGTGTAGCGTTACAAGACATCTGCAACGTGATATCGCTTAGTTGCTCCACCTAGGAGTTGAACAGTTCCCCATTTTGTTGGTAATTGGCCGAATAATTTCCCCGTCCCGGCCCATTATGTAGATATTTTGGACGGCCGAACGAGAGGAAATGACCCTCTGAGAGGTAAAAGCGATAAATTCACCGTCCGGGGAAAAAACCGGAGCTTCATTGGAGCCAAAGTCCTTCGTTAAGCGCACGAGCCCAGAAGCATCACTATTGATGCGAAAGATATCGAAAGAGTTATTAATCCAAGAGGAAAAAACAATCTCTTTTCCGTCAGTAGAAAAGCGCGGGGTGGCATTAAACTCTCCCACGAAACTAATGCGACGGACATCCTTTTCCATGCCGGAAGGGTCCGATAGATAAATTTCGGCCTTACCGGGACGGCCCGAAAGAAAGGCCATCAGACTGCCATCTCTATTTATGGAAGGATCGACGTCAGGTGCGGGATGACTTGTTATTTGGGTCAATTCCTTGGTCTTTATGTTCATTCTATAAATTTCAGCATTGCCAGAATGACTTGTGGTTAACAAGACTTCTTGATCTCCGGGTAAAAAAACAGCTCCCGAGTTGATACCGGGGAAGGATGACAAAATTTCACTTTTCTTAGAATCGACATCATAAATAAAAAGATCAATATTTCTCCCCCTAAAATTCTGACCACGAATTAAGCTGTAAACAATTTTTTTCCCATTGTTCGAAAATGAGGGGGAGAGGACATTTCCAGAGTGACGAGTAAGTTGCCTTAAATTATGGCCGTCAAAATCAGAGATATATAACTCTTTGATAGGATTTTTCGGACTTCCAAGAACATCCGAAACAAAGATGATCTTGGTCTTGAAAACTGATTTTTTATTGAGCAATTTTTGATACGCATAATCAGACAACGTGTGGGCCAAACCTCTCACATTATCCTCTCGAACGCCTTCGACCTCCGCCAGTAATCCTTTACTCTTGATGTCCCAAACTTTCAGCACCACGGCATTGTCATTTTTCCCGCGCAAAAGCTGCAATACATAGCTAAGGCCCTTATTGTTATAATGCGAGTGATCTATCGTCTGGGACAACGTCCCCGTGATAGGCGCTCCTGTATCGAGAACTTCAAAGGTACGAACATAAAAAGCAAAGTCACTGGCAATAATTTCTTTGATATCTTCCGTTTTTGTGTCAGACACAACAGTCATGCGCGCCTTAATGGCCCCGGCTTCACCCACTGCAACGACAGTCACCCCATCTGAAGTTTCCTGAGCAACCCCGGAAAAGCTGAGGCAAAAGATGACCAATGCATTCAGGACATAGAGCAAAATCTTCATAATGGAAATCCTAGTATAATCTCACCATTTAACACTTTTGATAACAATTCTGTAGGAGGCACCGGAAAAGGCGACGCCTTTTGTACGGCTGAAATTGCCCTTTCGTCGTATTCCTCATTGCCACTCGGCTCAAAGACAACCGCCTTAAGCAGCATGCCATCGCGACCGAGATAAATACGAATGCGACATTGGAGCATATCTTTTTTTAAATAGGATGGCAGCAACCAAAAAGGACGAACATGATCTGGGATCATTCCCAAGTATTTTTCAAACTCAGCAGAATTGCTTTGAGTTCCGTTACCAACCAAGGCCCGTCCTTCTGACAATTTATTTCCCGCCACCACGAGATTTCTTAGGTCGGCCCGTAAATCCTCGTTCATCTTCGTTCCCTTCGGTGTACCCTTTTTCTCATTCTTGGGTAACTTTTGGCCGAGTTCTTTTAGAAAACTTTTAAAATCTTTCTTGGAGGTTTCAGTTTTCATCACAATATCATCGGGTTTAATCGGCGCTTCAACTTTGGTGGTGGATTCGGCTGAGCCGCCTTTATTATCATTGACCTGAGAGACATTAACCGTTTTAAGCTCCCTTAAGGTCATCTCTGGCATGGCCACCATATCAACCCGCACTGAAGTTTCGAGCAACTTGATATTTATCTTGCGCGTTTCTGATAATTTTTCATTTAGAAATAACAGGTAGAGCACAAGTAAAGCTAAGGGGATCACGTGCATTCCAGCAGAAATTGTTAAATGTCTTTGTAAAGGGTGGTGATTCATGGTCTCTATAATAAATCTTAGTTTGCTTTTTTATCCATCTCGGTCACAAGAGCGATTTTAGTAATCCCGCTGGATTTTAACAATGACATGAGAGCGGCAACTCGGCCGTAGTTGAGCCCAAAATCGGCGCGCAAAAAGACAACATCGGTTTTCTTGCGTTTAAATTCTTGCGTGATCTTGGCGACAATTTCATTTCTTAAATATTTTTGATCACCAACATACAAATCACCTTCCCGGGTGAAACTCAAAATAATTTGCTCGGTATTCAAGTTTATGGGATTAGACTCTTTAGTCCTTGGTAAGGTAATTTTAATGCCATTGAGCATCAGCGGAGCTGTAACCATAAAAATTACTAATAGTACCAACATAACGTCGACGAGCGGCGTGACATTGATCTCAGACATAACATTGCGTTTCCCAGGAATCTGAAAGGCCATAATTATCGGATCACAATGCGCTGGACAGTATTAACAAAATCCTGGCCAAAGCATTCCATGTCCCCCTCGAATTTAACCAACTTAGTTTGAAAATAATTATAGAACCAAACGGCCGGAATGGCGGCAAAGAGACCGACGGCGGTTGCCACCAAGGCCTCGGCGATCCCCGGGGCCACTTGCTCTAAGGTCCCGCCCCCGCGGGCCAAGCCTGTGAACGAATCGATGATGCCCCAGACCGTACCAAATAAACCGACAAAAGGTGAGACAGAGCCGATACTGGCCAACACTGAAAGTCTCTCTTCTAAATTCATGCGGGCGGAAACTGCACCCTTTTTTAAAGCACGATCAACGCCATCCATCCCAAAACTATCTATATAACTTTTAAACGTTTGGGGAGAATCCTTCTGTGACTCCCGTACTTTTCGCAGCTCCAGATGGCCTTCCAGAAACATATTCTTCAGTGGCGAGAGCGGCAGTTGATGGGCACGATCATAAACCTCAGAAAAAGTATTTCCCTGCTTATAAATTTCAAGAAATTCTTTATTCAGCCTTTCGGCCAGCGCAAAGTATTTTCTTTTTTGGAGAATGATCGCCCAGGACACGATCGACATAACAAATAACATCCCTAAAACTGCTTTTACGATCCAGCCTGCTTCTAAAATAATTTTCAAAATATTTATATCTGCGCCGCTCATTAAACCTTCCTTAGTAATATTGGATTATCGCTGGTTACGTATTTAACATAGAGTGGCCCGATCATCAGCAAGGCAAGCCATGTGGACGCACCAAGAATGCTATTAATTTTTAATAATGAGAAACTCCCCCCCCATAACGGGTCTAAGCCGAAGGCCCAAAAGCATGGGCCCACAAACAGGAGCAAGAAAAGAAAGGCATGGAAGTGATTGAATGCCGCATGGCTAAGAAAAAAAAGAAAATAGAAAGCATAGACATAAGTCGGGAAAAGATTTTCCGCGTCTCCTAAAAATGCAGTATAAATTCCTATCACCGGGAAGAGGGCCAGACATGGGGTCAGCAAAAGAATATCACTCCATTTCGTGACCTTGGTCCCAACTAACCAGAATACCAGTGGCGCATCGAGAGCAAAATAGAAGAAGGAAGCTAGCAAGGAAGTGAATTTAAATTCCAAAAACAATCCTGGCGGGCCCATTAAGGTAGGACGCCCCATGATAAGAATCATGATGATCAAAAAAGAGATTACCACCCAAAAATATAAAGGTGGCGAAGTCCAATGCCATTTGAAGATTTTACGAAGAAAGGCCACATCATCCACACGAATTTTGATCAGGTGATAGATGAAAAAAACGGCGATAAACTTACTCATTAAAACGATTTCCCAGCGTTTATGAAAAACCCAGTCCTCTATCACGCTCAACTCGTGTGATAATCTGAAATGCAAGAAAGTAATAATCGAATTAATAAAGATCATGCTTAAAAAAAAGAAGAGATACATCACCGCAAAATAAACGAACACCGCGGGTCTTGCAGCGGTTCGAAACTTTGTCAAATAATCAAAAAAAGATTCCTTCATCGTGGTCCAGTTTTGATCCCCAGCCAGTTTATTTGCAATTCGGGAGAAGGATAGATCTTGCTATACTCTTTGAACTTATTATCAGTTTTTACAATTCCATCCAGTTTTTTTAATAATTCGACATAGGTCGTCCAGAGGGTTGTTTCTGATCGTAATAAGTTCCCCATATCTCGGGTCAGCTCAAACTGCTCTTGAAAAGTAAATCCCTTGTTAAAAATTACCTGATCATAATTCTTCAAGACCTGATCAAAAATTTTGGAGGAGAGTGGTCTCCCCTCAAAGTTCCGGCCGATTTCCTGCCGCAGCTCTTTGGTCTCGACCTTGCGTTTAAACTGTCCCATTCTCTCACGCAGAAAATCCTGCAGCATCAGCAAAGCTATTTCCAATTTAGAGAGATCGAGGTGTTTAATAAAGGGATCTGACAACAATAAGATCACACCGGAAGAATCCGAAGGCAAGGCGATGTGATAAAGGGCCGTGGTGTTGAGCAAAAGTATCTTAAATTTTTTTTCGAAATGCCCAAACTTTTCAAGCAGCTTCTCAAACGTTTCTTCCAGGCCATACTCGGGATGCTGATATTCCCATTTCAACGCAGGCGCATTTTTCACCAGCCAGTATTCGGAAAAGAAACTCCAAAACTCGTCATCGCCCGGTATATTGTAAAGATTCTTTTTCACATCCACTTTTTTCTTCTTCTCAGTCTTAACGACTTTTTCAATTTTACTGACTTCCTTCTCAAGCTGATCTTTTTTCAGTAAATCTTTTACCGAATCAAAATCAACAACCTCGGACTCTTTTAGAATCTGGCCTTCAAGGTTCTGACCAGCGGCGCTTCCCGAACCTTCGCTTAGCGCGTCTTTCTGGGTGACTTGCACAGATTCCATTCCGGCCCCACCATTTTGGGCCAGTCCCAGCAAGGAATAAAACAACGTTAATGTGAGTATGGTTCGTTGTATCATCTTACCTTTGACTTACCTTGCGAATAGAGGTCATACAGCCGACCCCAATAATATAACTCAGCTAGATCCAGCTCAAAGATGTCAAAAAACTTTGTGTACTTGTCTTGGAAACATTCAACTTTGGTAGGCGAAAGAAATTCCGAGCGAATATAGCCTTCATAGGGGCCAACACTCACTAAATTCCATGAACCGTTAAAGACCACCTCCGGCGGTGTATTTTCTTTTGTCGATTGTAAGACTTTGATGGCATGGCCACAGGCCAAGGTCGTTAGTGAGGACGAATAGCGCGAGGCATTCTGGTGAAGGTGGGCAAACATCGGCTTGAGATAAAAAACGCCGATTACACTTTTCGTCTCGGCCGCCTGGGCCCCTTGCCCTCTGCCAAATAAAACGAAAGTCAATAATAGTAGCAGCCTCATCCGTTACACCTTCCACCGAAATTGAATGGTTTCCCATTCGTGACATTGTGGGCATCGCCAAAAGATATCGTCGGAGTTGAATCCACACTCTCGACAAAAATGTCTTGTCAGCGATTGATAGAACTTATCTAAAAGATTTTTTGTTTTCACCAAGGCCTCATCTTTTTTGTCCATATCAATCAGAAGTTTTATGTATTCGGCTTCTAGCACTTCGTTCTGGGCCTTCTTGGAATCCATGAGGTCTTTCAACAACTCGAAGGCCTCCTTATTCAGAGAACGTTCCTTAAAAAACCGTACCTTTGATAAAACGATAGATGGCGAATCGAGCAAATCTTTGTCTTTGAGTTCCAGAAAAAAGCTTCTCAATAAATCATAACGAGAGACAAAATCAGGAACCCAGGGACGATCCAAACGTTTGACCTCATCAAGAGAGATAAAAATGAATGAAGCATAAACGGGATGCTCTTTGAGAAGCTCTAAAAGTAAAAACTTGGCCTGCTCCAGCTCCCCATTCACCAAGAATAATTTCAAACGCAAAATCTTGGCCGAGACGGAGGGGGCAAAACGGAAAGCATCCTCGAGATCCTCACTGCACCGTAAAAAATTACCCTTTTCAAATGACTGCCGGGCCTTCTGGACTAAAATATGCGAAATGGTTTCAGACTGATTTTCGTGCGCGACCTTCGAAAGCATGATCCGATAATGGTAAGCCTGATCCCAGTCTTCGATATCTTCATAAATCCGACACAGCGACTGCAACACCTCAAACTGATCTCGGTTAATTTTTAAAACATCTTTATACGTTTCTATGGCCTTGTCGATGAACCCACCCTTGTCAAAATCCACCGCCAATTCCTTCAAGGACCTTAGGCGGGTCGATTCAGAAATACTTTCTCTGGCGATCAAAGAGCGATGAATACTAATCGCTTTTTCAATCTCGCCATTGCTGCGAAAGAGCCCGCCCAGTGCAAAATATGTTTCAATCGTTTCTCGATTTATATCCACCGCATTCAAAAATTCTTTAATGGCCAGATCCTTGTTTCCGACGATGAGATACTGAGTGGCATTGAGGAAAATTTTTGACTGGGCCTCAAAAATGGAATTGCGGTAGCGTTTGGAAAGTTTGACGCCCGTGTCTCTCTCGATCAGATAATGGTAAATTAAAATGATGGTAAGTCCGACTGCAACGACGGAAAGGAGATTATCTTGAAACCACGTAATATACAGAGGGTTCATTTTAATTGGCCATTTTAAACATTGGTTCTGGCTGACTGTTCAGCGAGGACAAGAAAGTTCCCACCTTCTCCGATGCCCCACCCAGTTCATCCATTAATTCCATAAAGTTAAAAGGTTTCTTCTCTTTTATAAATTTGAAACCTTTAAACTCTCCCTTAATTTTTAACTCCGCGTGAATTTTACGGCCGGCTTCATAAAGTCCAGCCAGCTCATCTACCAGACCATAGCTCAAGGCCTCCTCACCGGAAAAGATCTGCCCTTGCGCCAGATCATTGATATTGCCCTTAATTCTATCTTTACGGCGCTTCACAATGTCCTCAATAAATTGCTTGTGAACTCCGGAGAGGAGACCTCCTAAAAGACCTTTTTCCTCATCTGTCATGGCACGGGCCGTTTGTCCCATATCTTTGTACCGACCGGCCTTGACCACTTCAGGTGAAACTTTCACAAACTCATAGAGCTTAGAGAGATTTACAAATTGCATGATGACACCAATCGAGCCCGTTAATGTCCCGCGATTGCTGAAGATCTTTCTCGCGGCGCTGCCAATATAATATCCGCCCGAGGCGGCCATACCACCAAATGAGGCATAGACTGGAAGTGTTTTATCGAGGTAAACAACCTCATCGTAAATTTCCTGGGTCGGCCCTACTGCGCCTCCGGGAGAATCGATTCTTAAAATGACGGCCTTGAGATCTTTTATTTCACGGGCCTTGTTCAACATTTCAATGGTCTTTTTTGACTCTGAGATGGCCCCTTGAATTTCAATGACGGCAATTTTGGCATTGGCGATACTGGAGCTTGCGGTAAGATCACTGGCCTGCTGCATTCCTCTGACTGTGAGCAAAGCAAAGACAAATAATAATAAAAAGAAAATTGCCGTTATCAGAACTAGACCGATGATTGCTCGCTCTCTTTTCACTTTTCTCTCCCGCCATGGCAAACCTGCCAGTTTTTGTACGATTAAGATTAATATTTTACCATCGCATTCTTAATTTGAGCATTTAAATCCATTGTCGGACATTTTTAGTCGGGAAAAAGCTTCCAGGTCTACCGGGAAAAGCAGGAAGACGTAAATCTATAGTTGATCGATGTCGAGAAGAATCATGTGCGCTCTTCGCACATATTATCGAGAAGCGATGAGGTGAATTATGAAAACGTCTCTATTTTTAGCTCTGGCCTTCGCCACCGGCACCTTCGCCGGAACATATGAGGCACCAAAACTCAAAATACCAGATAGCCCTGACTCCAGTAAAATCGAATCCAAGACTGCGGACTGGCAGGAGATGAATGATACGAAGCTAAGCCACGATGAGGTGCCGGTCCGACAGCTTGCGAGTGACCCGGAACCGGAAGTTGCGATTGATCCAAAGGATCGTGGTCCAAGTTCTGACCAGGTACCCAATCCTTCAGTGGAAGCCGACAAGAATTACCAAGAGAAAGTTAAGTTTTGGAAATATGAACGCGAGCGGCCCCATAGTAAGCAGTAATCGGCAACGGACCTAGCTGTTCCACACGTTAAGCTTTTCAAACTCACTCTTAAGCTGACCGCAGGCCGCCAGAATATCGGCCCCTTTTGTCATTCTCGTGGTGCAAACCAGTCCACGGGCATTCAGCAGATTCTGAAACCAAAGAGTTTTTTCCTTGCTGGGTCTTTTGAAGGCCGATGCGGGATACTCATTGAAAGGAATGATATTGACCTTGGAATCCTTTTTATCCAGCAGCTCGATGAGGGCCTCGGCGTCTTCCACGCGATCGTTTAATCCCTCGATTAAAATATACTCATAGGTAATAAAGCGATGGGCCTTCAAAGGAATCCCCTTGATCGCCTTAAGCAACCTTTCCAGGTCATAGGCCTTATTGATTGGCATTAGTTCAGAGCGGATGTTGTTGTGGGCCGCGTGCAAGCTAATGGCCACGTTGACAGGCGGAAATTCCGATAATCTCTCAATCTGAGGGACAAGACCTGAAGTGGAAAGAGTAATTTTTCTCTGACCAAGGGCCAACCCTTTATGGGTCATTAAAATGAGCGTGGCCTGCTTCATATTTTCAAAATTATGTAATGGCTCCCCCTGCCCCATGTAAACGACATTGGTCACTTTGACATTGAACATAATGGCAACGGCCATGAGCTGACCGACAACCTCCCAGGCCTCAAGGTTGCGCTTGAGTCCCATAGTCCCCGTATGACAAAAACGACATCCTATGGCACAGCCCACTTGTGAGCTCACACAAAGGGTCAGACGTTCCCGAGCGGGAATCAGAACTGTTTCAATGGACTGACCGTCTTGCAGACCAAAAAGAAATTTACGAGTGCCATCAACAGACTGGCCGTGCCAGAGAACCTTGGGCAAATCGAAGGAGTAGTTCTCCTGCAAATAGGCCTTGACGGCTTTTGAGACATTCGTCCAGGCGGTCACGTCCAAAATAAAATGTTTATAAATCCAAGAATAAACTTGCTCGGCGGCGTAAAGGGGAAAGCCGTTTTGCTTAAATTCAACGGCCAACTCATCGAAAGTAGTTTGAAAAAAGGACTTTTCGGTTTTCATTAAAAAGTCGTGTAGCACTAGGTGCTACAGTGTGTCAAACAGGCCCTCGCCTACTTAAAGATTTTATGCAGCAAGCTGCTACTCTCTCGGTATTCCGAATTGATGATTTCGTCCGACAAGCTATGAACATTGGAAGCTATTTGGGAAATATGCCCCGACTGCTGGAGCGCCTGATTATACTGGGTCATAGCGACGATGCGAGCACTGCTGTCTCCACAGTCTTTCAAAAATTGGACAACGAATTCCTGAAGTTTTTCCAAAGAATCAAAAAGCAATACGGTGTCTTCGAACAAGCTATGCGCACTGGTTTCCAAATTCTCCGGGATTGAAAAACCAGGTACGAGTTTTTGGTATGTTTGGAAAATTTTTTTATAATTTTCAGGCCCCACCTCTTCCTTGGAGTGCATGATGACATGGATGCCATAATTACCCTGACTCGGCAAAACCGCTCCATCCGTGGAGGAAGGACGACGCTTCAGGGAATTGGAAAAAAAGAAATAATACATGCTCACACCTTATGAAAATCTTCCGAAATCAAGGGCGACAAAGCCATCAGGAAGTAACTGAACCTCTATCTCATTGGGGAAAGTTTGTAAGGTCGTCCGAAAGCTATCGATCATTTTTGCAAAGACAAAGTTTCTGGGAATTTCAAAGCGAATTTTCTTTTTGTAGGAGGTTGGGTTGTATAAACCAAGCCTCCGCATCTCCTCAAATTTCAACTCAAGATTCGAGGGGATTTTGATCCACCACAGGTAGGGAATATCAATATCACCAAGCTCAAAAGATCTAAGATCAAAGCTGGAAAATAACTTTGACCAAAATGAAAACTGATCCTGTGGATTTTGCAGATGAGAAGCCGCCACATCGGTCATCACAAAGCGTCCTTCACCAAGAGTGATATTTTGAATCGGTCCAAGATATTGAATGCGCTCCACTGGCAAATTATTTTCCAAGACAAACAGCTCCAATCTTTGAATTTGCTCACTTGATGCCTGACCTCGATCCAAAATAATTTTCCCTCCGCCCATAAATAAACGTAAAATTTTGGCAAAACTTTTTTTATCTAGGTCTCGCAGATAGAAAAGATGAACGCCATTTAAGTCTGTTGACTCATCAAACTCAAAGGACTGAACCTCACGAAACTCCCAGCAATTGGAAAACTTTCTCTGCAAAAAATTTTTTGTCCCGGAAGTTGAAAAAGAGTGGCGCGCCAACCCGACTTTCTTTTCAACATACATGTATGCCAAACGTAGAGGTCTAAAAGGCCCGCCGATGCTATCGTCATGGGCGGATGGATAAAATTTTCCATCCCAAACTAAAATGTTGTTCACATCCCGAATTTGTTTGCCCAAAACCGTCTTTTTAACCGCCTCCTCTACCAGAGCCGAAGAGGCCAAAATACCTGTGGCCAAAGCCGTGCTCAACTCCGGCAGATAGGGATAGCTAAAAGTAGGAGCGAGACCTTGGTTGATTGTTCGTGAGGGGTGACCTCCTAAGAACGCCAGGGGTAAAACCCCGTCCCAGTAGTCGCGCAATTCGCTTTTCACCGTCTCCAGATAAAGATTTTCAATCGACGCGGTAAACTCATTTCTTTGGGTCAGCTCTTCTTCATAATTTAAGGTCTTGCTGGAGGCATCAGACTTTAAGAAACGGGCAAAACTGGAATCAAAGGCTACGGAATTGTCTTGAGCATAGGAACAAAATTCCAAACCATCAAAATAGCCTGCTTTGATGGCAAAAAGACTGGGGCGCATAGCATGCTTTTTAAAGTAGCTACTGAGAGTTTTTACCCACTCGATAAAACCTTTAAAGACCCTTGGATCATAGAAAGAAAAAAATTTGTGAATCAAGCCATCATTATTGACGACGCTATAGGATGCCTGGTTGTAGAGTGACGATGGAATACGGGCCAGCAAGGTCGGATATCCACCATTTGAGATAAAGGGGGCAGGTCCGATTGATAATAAAAAGGTAAAATCCTTACCAAGCCCATTGCAAATATCGATCAATTTTTTTAGGTTGGCTTCAGGTCGTAGCTCTCCGAAGTCATAGACGTCGCCGGTTTCCGAGTGAAATGACCAATTCAGGGGGATGAAAACTCGATGCCCGCGAATCTGAGATATTTTCTGTTCCCATAGAGAAGCCGAGGTTTTCCAGTAAAAAAACCAGTTCTCGCCCGGCAGCACTGATAAATCTTCCGACATTTGTGGCGTAGTCAGGGTCAAAAGCCACCTCTCCCAGTAATTAAGTTACACAATTAAGAAATTCTAACTGGTTGGCAAAAATAGTGTAAAGAAAACTAGTCACTTTTCTTGCCAGGACTTCCGGCCCTTTGTTATAAATTTACATTCTTTCCTAATGGGCATTCTATCCTACTTTTTAAGGGTTAACACTATGTGGTTTTTTAATGATGAAGAGAGAGAGCTGAAACGTGTCTGTCATAATTTTGCGCAAAAGGAACTTGCTCCTGTTGCCGCCAAGCATGATCAGGATGAGACTTTTAACCTGGCGGCGTTCAAAAAAATGGCCGACATCGGCGTTCTGGGAATAACAGCTTCCCCCGATTATGGTGGGGCAGGGCTAGGTGCCACGGCGGCCACCATCGTCATGGAAGAATTTGGTCGCGCTTGCGCCTCAACAACATTAAGTTATTTGGCCCATAGCATCCTCTGTGTGAATAATATTGAAAATAATGCATCCCCCGAGCAGAAGAGCAAATACCTGCCTAAATTGATTTCCGGCGAATGGATCGGCTGCATGGGAATGAGTGAACCGGAGTATGGATCTGATGCCGTTGGTATTCAGACCAAGGCGACCAAAACCGGTGATAACTATAAGCTCCACGGCACAAAAATGTGGATTACCAATGCTCAGTACGCCGACATTGCCTATGTTTACGCTCGCACCGGCCCTGAAAAAAAACAACTCTCGACCTTTATTCTTGAAAAGAGCAAAGGCCACTTTGCGCCCGGAACGCCCATCCATAAGATCGGTATGCGGGCCTCTCCAACAGGGGAGTTGATTTTCGACAATACAATTGTTCCCGTGGCCCAAAGGGTGGGAGAAGAAAATCAGTCCATCAACCACCTCATGAAAAATTTGGAAATCGAGCGCATTACCATTTCAGGCATCTCGCTGGGAATTGCCAAAGCTTGCCTAGAGCAATGTGTGCGGTATGCCAATGAGCGAAAGCAATTCGGCACAACCATCGGACATTTCCAGATGATCCAAAAGATGATTGCCGAGATGGCGGCAGAAACCGAAATGATGGAGCATTATCTCTACTCAGTCGCCAAGGCCTTCGACCAAGGGCTGTGTGATAAATCGTCGGCAGCCAAAGTAAAGCTCAACATTCCCAAGATGGTTACCAAGATCGCCCTCGATGCAATTCAGATTCATGGGGGCTATGGGTACAGTCGTGAGTTTCCCTTGGAACGATATCTGCGCGATAACAAGCTGATGGAAATTGGCGCTGGAACCAACGAGGTCATGATTATCATTATTGCTAAATCTCTCCTGGAGCTAAGGTAACTATGGACAATTATCAAAATGAACTTCTTCAGCAGTTAAAAAAATTTCGCACTCAAAAAATTGACCCCACTATTTTAGAGGATGAAGAAAAAGAACATTTTCGGATGGAAATATTTCGAGAGCTCGGACAACTGGGCTTCACCGGAATGGTTTTGCCGGAACGCTTTGGTGGCGCTGAACTTTCTTTTTACGATTATTGCTTGGCCCTTTCAGAGTTGGCCAAGAGTTCAATCGCTTATGCCGTCACCATCTCTGTTTCCACCATGGTGCAGACCCTGATCAATATCTACGGAACAGAGGAGCAAAAGAAAAAATTTCTCCCCCCCCTCTGCCAGGGCGAAGAGATTGCCTCGTTTGCCCTGAGTGAATCATCTGCGGGGTCAGATGCCGCCTCCCTAAAAACTTCGGCAAAAAAAGTCCCCGGTGGTTGGACGTTAAATGGCAATAAGCTGTGGATCAGTTCTGCTGGCCTGGCCAAAACCTACCTGGTGATGGCACGCACCGGTGAAGCTGGCCCAAAAGGTATCAGCGCATTTCTGGTGCGCGACGGAGCGCCCGGATTCAGCTACGGTAAAAATGAGAAGAAAATGGGCGTCAGAGTCAGCCCTACCAGAGAGCTTGTATTCCATAATTGTTTCGTCCCGGACGATCAAGTTCTTGGTGAAATCGGCAGAGGATTTAACCTGGCCATGGAGGCCCTAAACCGCGGCCGCATTACCGTCGGGGCCTTGGCCATTGGCTTAAGTGAAAGAGCGCTTGAGGAAGCCTTAAAGTATTCAATGGGACGCCACCAATTCGGAAAACCTATCTTTGAATTTCAGGGACTGCAATTCATGTTGGCCGATATGCGCACAGAACTTGAGGCTTCGCGCCTACTCGTGAGAGAAGCCGCGCGACAGTTCGATCTAAAAAAACAAGATATCTTGCTGGCATCCATGGCAAAACTGAAGTCAACAGATGCAGCCATGCAAATCACCACCGATGCCGTGCAAATTTTGGGAGGCGTGGGTTATACCATGGAGTATCCCGTAGAAAGACTTATGCGTGATGCCAAGGCGCTGCAAATTGTCGAAGGAACGAATCAAATTCAACGAGTTGTTATCGCAAAACAACTGGAAAAAGAAATGCGTTCATAAGGGGCAGGTTATTATTATGAATTTATCCACTCTCAAAATAGACATTCACAATCCCAGCGCTTCTCAAGACACACTCCCTGATGTCAAAGATTTTGTTGGGCAGTTAAAAAAACTTGCACTCCGCCCCGATATTGGTTTTATCAGACTGGCGGAAGAAAAAAAATTGCTCCAGCAGTGTCAAAGTATTCGAGAGAAATATCCCCTGCCAAAATATTTCATTCATGTGGGTATCGGTGGCAGTTCTCTGGGGCCCCAGATGCTGATTGAGGCCATTGGACAAGGGCCACACCCAAAATTTATTTTCATCAATAATATTGACCCCGACCAGATTCATCAAGACCTCATGGGTATCTCTCCCCATGATTGTCTCTTCTACTTCGTCTCCAAATCAGGCACCACCGCTGAAACAATTGCTCATCTTTCTATCCTTAGCAATTGGGCCCTAAGCAACTCGAACGGCAAGTTTGATTTCTCGAAGCACTTTATTTTTTGCACGGACCCCAAAAATGGGGACCTTCGCCAGCTTACCCGGGAATTTTCCTTAGATGGACTTGATGTTCCCGCTGATGTCGGAGGCCGTTTCAGCGTCTTAACCTCAGTAGGACTCTTGCCAGCATTCTTTGTTAACGGCCAACCCAAGTCCTTGCTTGACGGCGCGCAACACGTGGTTCAAATGGCCATGAATCCGGCCATCCAAAACCCCGTTTGGCAGACCTTAAACGCCCTGCTGTTATGGAAAAATCAGGGGATTACCCAGACTGTCCTGATGCCCTATAGTAGCCGACTGAAATCTTTTGCCGATTGGTTCGTCCAGCTTTGGGCCGAAAGTCTTGGAAAAAGAACTGGCTTGAGCGGCAGAGAGGTATTCGAGGGACTGACTCCTATTCGGGCCTATGGTGCCACCGACCAGCACTCACAGATGCAACTTTTTATGGAAGGCCCGCTTGATAAGGCCCTCATTATCATAAAAGTGGCAAAATTTCAGAACGATTACCCGCTTAAAGGACATTTCAAGTGCGCAAGCGCTGACAAACTTAGCGCCTTTCATTTGTCCGACCTGATGGAGGCCGAGCTCGAAGGCACTCTCATGGCTTTACGTGAGGCGGGACGCCCCTATATTTTGATAACCATTCCGGCCCTGACATCGGAAGCTTTGGGCGAGTTGATTATGTTTTTCGAAATTCTCACCGCCATGATGGGTCACTACTTAAATATTGACCCTTTTAATCAACCGGGAGTTGAGGCCGGCAAGAAATATGCTTTTGAGTGCCTTAAACATTTGGCCGACAAAAATGCTTAAAAAGATTGTTTAATTTGGGAAATGCTTGCATTCAGATTGAAATCGGTTGCCCTAGAGTTTAATATTGTTTATTAGAGCTAATCAGTGATCTCGCTCATATTTACGGAGAAGAGAATGAGGATACAAGATGTCTGACGATTCGACTGTAGTCATTACAGACATTAATGCGGCCCTTGGTTCTTCAGACAAGGAAGCTAGCAATAAACCCCCCGCCTTGCTCGTCGTCGGCGGCGATCTCAATGGTACGCTCTTTGATCTGGTTCACGATGAAACAGTGCTCGGTCGCAGCGCCGAAAATACCATCATGCTGGAATTTCAAGGTATTTCCCGTCATCATCTCAAGCTACTTTTAGAAGGTACCAAAGTTATTATCGTCGACCTCGGATCTAAAAATGGAACTTATTTGAATAATCAAAAGCTGGAGGGATCAGCTCCGCTCTCCAAGGGCGATATTATCAAATTGGGAAGTGTCGCGCTGAAATTCATTCCCGCCGGAGATCCCGAACGTCTAACCTATGACAAGTTAAGCCGTGAAGCAAATATGGATCGCCACACGGGGTGCTACAACAAGACATACTTTAACAATGCTCTCAATCTGGAAGTCAAAAAATCCAAGGTGACAGGAGAGCCGCTCTCACTTGTGCTCTTTGATCTCGATCACTTCAAGGCCCTCAATGATAATTTTGGCCACGATGCCGGGGATTATGTTCTCAAGGAAATGGCCAGGGTGATTCGTTCTAATGGCGTGCGCGATCAGGACGTTTTTGCTCGCTACGGTGGTGAAGAATTTGTGATTCTTCTTCCAAAAACCAATCTTAAGCAGGCCTTCGAGATTGCGGAAAGACTACGAAAGCTCCTTGAAGGACATAAGTTTATTTATGATGCAAAAAAGCTTCCGGTAACCGCTTCTGTTGGAGTGGCCGACTACCGCCAAGGCGTCAACACCGGCACAGATCTTTTCAAAAGGTCAGATGCTGCGGTATACAAGGCGAAACAGGGCGGACGCAATCAAGTTCAGTTTTTTAAAGAATAATTAAAGACGTCCTAAACATCCATGACTCAAGCTTCTCCGAAACAGAAGATTCAGCTCCTTCCCAGACACCTTGTTGACCAAATCAAGGCCGGCGAAGTGATTGAACGCCCGGCGGCCATCGTCAAGGAACTGATTGAAAATTCCCTTGATGCCCAGGCCAAGCATATTGATGTCCAGATTGACGATGGAGGCCTCACCCTCATCTCGATTTGCGACGATGGTATCGGCATGAGTCAGGAGGAGCTTCCCCTGGCATTTACCCGCCATGCCACTTCCAAAATTACTCGTTTTGAAGACTTGTACCAACTCTATAGCTTCGGTTTTCGAGGCGAGGCCCTCGCCGGATTGGCTTCGGTTTCCCGGGTTACCTGCTCCACGATCCCCCAAGATGCCCCCTCTTCTGGAGGTAAAATTGAATTTCATGGTGGTGAGCAAGTTTTTCTTGGCCCCTTTCATGGCAGCACCCAGGGAACGTCAATATATGTGCGGGATCTTTTTTTTAATACTCCCGCGCGACTTAAATTTATCCGTTCCAAGAAGACCGAGATTCAACAAATCAAAAAAGTCCTGCATGCTTTTTTGCTGACCCATCCGGAAACAAGCTTTAGCATTCGCTGGAATCAGCAAGACAAAGAGCTCTACCCTGCCGTGGCCGCCGGCCAATACATTAAGAGGGTCGAACAGCTCCTCGGGAAACGTGCCGCAACTCTGGAAGTAGCGGAGTATCAAGACGAATTTCAGGGTCATCGCGTCCATGCAATTTTCATGCATCCAAAAACAACTTCGGCAAGCGAAAAAATCAGCAACAAATTTCAATTTTTGTTTGCCAACAAACGTTACTTCCTCGATCGAAAAATCCATTATCTTTTAACTAATGCCCTTAACGAGTATCTGCAAGGCATTGATAGCGATTTTATCATTTACCTGGAGATCCCGCCCGGTGAGCTGGACGTCAACGTTCACCCGAACAAAACGGAAATCAAGTTTGCCGGGCCTCAAATTATCCATGCCTTGCTCAGCGGACTGGCAAAACGCTTCGGCCAATCACAAAAGGAAATGAGCATACTCCCGGTTCATAGTCGCACTCTTGATCAGCAAGACTTCAATGCTTGGCAAACCTCCATGTCGAACCAGGGCCCCATCTCCCCATCTCCCGAAAGCAAGACTCCGGCGACCTTCAATTTACCAACCATTTTTGAGCTGTCGCATCAGACCTTTCTTTACCATCTCCCCAAAACAGAAACATATCTTGTACGACCTTTCTCGGCCCTGGAACTCTTACTGCAAGCTCGAATTGAGAAGAGCCTTTTTCCACTACGCGAAGATAATATCTTCCCTATCCTCATTGGAATTCCCATCTCCCTGGAACAAATGGGTCCCCATGAACAAATTAAAGATTTTCTGGCGTTACTAAATGTCGCCGGTCTTGAGGCCACGGTAGCTTCGCCCGACAGTCGGAGTATTATTCTTCGGACCTTCCCACATTATTTCCACGGTTTCCCTCTGGCCCCTCTGTGTGAAAAATTCATCCCGCTCCTGTGGGAAAAATTTTCAACAGTTCCATTTTCCGTTGCCCAGCTCAAGCAGGAAATATTGACCACCATCTGTCAGATGGCAGAAGGACCATGGAGCATGCACGAGGCCCACCAATTCATCTTATGTCCGGCCTTCCAAGACGCTCTTCATCAAAGACTGTCTTCTCAACCTCTCGATGAAACTTTTTTGCGAGGGGTATTTGAAAAAAAGTAAAAACGAAAAAATTATCCTTATTACCGGCCCCACAGGAACCGGAAAAAGTGAATGGGCGGTTAAGCTTGGTACCATCGTCCGGGAGCGGGGCCAGGAATGTGGGATTATCAACTTCGACAGCATGTGTTTTTATCGCGAACTCAGCATTGGAACGGCAAAGCCCGACATCAGAATGAGGCAAAAAATTGAACATTTCATGGTGGATATTGCCTCCATCAATAATGAGATGAATGCCTTTGCCTTCTGCCAGCAGGCCAAAGAAATCATGGCCCAACTTTCAGACCAAGGGAAATGCATCATTCTCGTGGGAGGAAGCCCTTTCTATATCAGGGCCTTGATGAAAGGGATGTTTCGAAGTGACCGTCTTTCAGCAGAAATGAAAGCTTCGCTGCAAAAGGTGTATGAGCAGCAAGGAATCGCCCCCTACCTGGATTATTTAAAGATTTTTGATCCTGAGTCTCTCAAACGGTTACATGTCAATGACCATTATCGTCTGAGACGGGCCGTCGAGTATAATATTGCAACGGAAAAACCAATTTCGGCCGAACATAGCGAATTTCAAGAAATTGATCCTTATGATTTTTCCCGCAACCAGTTTCCTGAAAAAGATTTATTGCATTTTTACTTTGATATTCCAAAGGAAGAACATTGGAAAATCTTAAAACAGCGCTCTCGATCTATGATCGAGCAAGGTATGGTGGCAGAGTTACAGAACCTTTTGGGAAATGGTTACTCGGGAGAAGAGAGACCCTTGCAAAGCGTAGGATATAAGGAAGCTTTGGCCTACCTGCGAGGCGAAATCAGAGACCTTGATGACCTGATTGAGCAAATCTTCATTTCCACCCGCCAGCTTGCCAAAACTCAGAGGACATTCTTTAAAAGAATTACCCCAAAAATAACGGTTCACCCGTTAGTTGATTCCCCGACTATTTTAAAAACTCTCTATGATTTTATGCAGGCCTAGGATATATTCTCTTAAAGACACCTCATTTGGGAGTGAAGAGACCCTATGGCACCAAGCAAACTTAAAATTATAATCATTTCAGATGGCACAGGAGAGACTGCGACGGCCCTGAGTCGTGCCGCCATGAAACAATTCTCCGACAAAGATGTTTATTTCACACGATATAAAAATGTCCGTACCCGCGAACAGATTGATGCTATTTTCACCGAAGCCGCCATCCATCATGACATGATTGTACATACAATCGTTACCCCGGATTTAAGAGAGTACATTAGCGATCTGGCAAGAACCAAGCATGTTAGGGCCCTGGATATGATTGGGCCGGCGTTAACCGCATTTTCCAATTATTTTGAGCAGGAACCCAAGGCCGAACCAGGTCTCCTCCATGCTGTTAATGATGAATATTTTGGCCGTGTTGCCGCTATGGAATTCACCCTGAACCATGATGATGGCCGAAATCCTGACTCTCTCCATCTGGCCGATGTCATCTTAGTGGGAATTTCCAGAACTTCTAAAACACCGCTTTCACTCTTTCTGTCCATGAATGGCCTGAAGGTCGTTAATGTTCCCCTCGTCCAAGGAACCGCGCTACCCAAAAATCTATTTTTAGTAGATCAGCGAAAAATAATAGGTCTCACCATTGATCCTGAAGCTCTGCTAGAAATTCGACGAAATCGCCTCTCTCGCCTGGGCGCGCAAGATCACGCCGGAGATTATGCAACCCAATCAAAAGTCATGGAAGAGCTAGAATGGGCCAATAATATCTTCAAAGAAAACAAGCGCTGGCCCGTTTTCAATGTTACTGACAAGGCCCTCGAAGAAGTCGCCGCCGACATTCTCAAGCTGCTCAATATGCGGAAAAATAATATCTTTAAACAGAAAAGCACCGAAGAAAGTGGTGAAACTGAGTGAATATTTTCGAGAATCTTTCCGACATTAACATCCATTTTTCCAGCCTGATTGGAATTAAGGTCTTCAGCAATGAAGACCTACTCGTCGGCAAAGTCTCTGATCTCTTTGTCGATTTTGAAGAAATGTACCCCCCCGTTTTGGCCGTACAGTTCAAGAAGAATGATCAATTCTTTTATGTCCACTGGTCTGATATTGTGCAATTTTCCCTTAAGAAAATTGTGGTCAAAGCAGATTTCACCCTAGGGCGTAGTCGCACCCTCCCTCGAATTACGGCACGCCGCCTGTTGCACAGTCAGGTCGCCGACCAGTTCAACCGAAGTGCAAACGAAAATCCCGCCACACCTGCAACCACTCAAGGCAGGGAGGATACCATGGTGGAATACCCACCTTTGGGGAAGGTAATCCTCGACCGTCAGATTGTGGATACCTCGGGGAAAAAAGTCGTCCGGGTTAATGACATTGAATTTGTAAAGGCCGGAAATCAACTTCGCATTACCCATGCAGCCATTGGAATGCGTAGTATGATTCGACGTATTGGCTATGAAAAGCTAGTTGATCAGGTGTTAAAGGTGTGCCATCCCAACTCTCTTTATTTGAAAAAAGAAGCGCTCATTAATTGGAAATTTGTTCATGCTATTCCCTCAAAATCTATCTATGGACATGTGAGACTTGGGTTAAAAAATGAGGAAATCCAGAATTTGCACCCTGCAGATTTGGCCGATATCTTGGAGGACTTAGATAATTATTCCCGCGAAACTTTATTCAGCAACCTGTCCCCTGAGCTCGCTGCTGCAACTTTGAGCGAGGTCGAATCTGACCTGCAAATCGAGCTGCTTAAAAATGAAGACCCGGAAGAAGTCGCAAAAATCATCGAAAATATGGGAGTTGATGAGGCCGTGGATGTGCTCTCAGAAATGGAGCACGAGCAGGCCAATGAGATTATTGCCAATATTGAGGACAACCAAACTCAGGAAGAAATTCAAGAGCTCCTTGAATACGACCAGGATGTCGCCGGCGGACTCATGTCCACAGAGATTTTTCAATTCGGCCCTCAACATAAAAAATCCCACATTCTTAAAACGATTCAAGAGCACCATCAAGACCTTGAAACAGTCTATGATATCTTTGTCATTGATTCCCAAGGTCGACTGATTGGATCCACTTCACTCTCCAAGCTACTTATCCAAACCGAGGACATCGAGATCGGTGAGGTGATGAACAAAAATGATTTAAAATATTTACATCCCACGACTCCTTGGCGGGACGTGGCCAAACATATGAGTAAATATAATTTAATCACCGTCCCCATCGTAGACCAAAAGCAAATACTCATGGGAATTATCTCTGTTGACGACGTCCTCCCCTGGCTGCTAGACGAAAAATAAAAATGGAAGTAAAATCCAAAGAAACCACATTCAAACTTACCTTGAGACGTATCTTGCTACTCCTCAGCGTTATCGGTCCTGGCCTGATTACGGCCAACATTGATAATGATGCCGGGGGCATCGCAACTTACTCCATTGCGGGGGCCCACACCGGCTATCGTCTTCTCTGGCTTCTCATTCCCATAACCATTGCCCTCATTTTCATCCAGGAGATGGGGACTCGACTGGCCATTGTCACCGGCAAAGGCTTGGCCGATCTCATCCGAGAAAAATATGGTTTAAAGGTAACCTTCTACACACTTGGATTGTGCCTGATGGCCGATTTGGGAAATATCACGGCTGAATTTGCGGGTCTTGCCTCTGCCAGCGAAATTTTTGGTCTTTCCAGATATATTGCCGTCCCCCTCTGTGCCCTGATTGTTTGGCCCTTGGTCATCAAGGGAAATTATAAGATGGTAGAGAGAATTTTTATTCTTGGATGCTTTGTCTACGTCAGCTATATCATCTCGGGTTTTATTATTGGTCCGGAATGGGACATTATTGGGAAATCATTATTCACTCCAAACCTTTCAGAGTTAACGAAATCAGATATGCCACTCATCATTGGACTGATCGGAACCTCTATCGCCCCATGGATGCAGTTTTATGTTCAAGCCGCCGTCGTGGAGAAAGGCACCGATGTTAAACATTTAAATTATGCTCGTCTCGACGTAGTTATTGGCTGCATCACAATGTCCATCGTCACACTTTTCATTATCATTTGCTGTGCGGAGACCTTATTCAAAAATAATATCTCAATTTCAAGCGCCAAAGATGCCGCCATTTCTCTCGCTCCTCTGGCCGGAAAATATTCATCAGTTCTCTTTGCCATCGGTCTCTTTAACGCCTCTTTTTTTGCCGCAGCACTTCTTCCGATGGCGGCAAGTTATTATGTTTGCGAAGGTATGGGCTGGGAATCGGGAGTTGATAAATCCTTTAAAGAGGCCCCAAATTTTTTCACCATCTTTACCTTTCTAATAATTATAGCAGCGGGAGTTACTTTAATCCCTCACATCAGTCTGTTTAAAATCCTGATCTGGTCACAGGTGATTAACGGCATTTTGATACCCTTCATTCTCCTCTACATCACCAATCTTTGCAGCGACCCTGATGTCATGGGCGATCACTCAAATGGTCCGATCTATAATTTTATCTGCTATACCATTACGGGTGGGATGTTCTTGGCAAATGCCGCCTTGCTTTACTACGAATTTCAATAGAAATTTATTCAGTCTCTGATTGACGGTGGAGCACATTGCAAAGATCAATAGAATCATTCTCGAATTTGATGGCAAAGGTGAGCTTGCGCTGAATATCTTCACCATCTTTCTGATAAAAGACACTATAGTCGGTGGATACGGGTTCTCCGGCTGGCCCGATTCTAATAGGCAGTTGGATTCCGCCCTTACTGATCGGTAGTCGCTCGACCCTTTCCTCGCCAAAAAGTGTAAGAAAGAGCTTTCCACTGACACATGTACGAGAGTTCATGAGGTAGCCAAATACCGCGTAGGGCATATCGGGTTTTTTAATTTTGACCGATGAATTATTGGCATCGACACTAACTTTCCTCACAAAATGTTCTTGGCCCTTGGTCTGTACTCGCAAGACATACTCTCCTGGAGTACTAAGTTTGATCTCACCTAAGATAGAGACTTCTACCTCTTGTCCGTTTACAAAGGCCTTCTGTTCATATTTTTCAAAATTGCTGATGACTATCCGATACTCATCACTCCCAGATTGGTCAGCCTTTTCTACCGTCTGAGCAGTTCCCTCTTGCGATGAGGGCCGACGACTCTCCTCTTTTGAAACTTTGGGAGACAAAAACTGATCTCCAAATTTAAAATATCCAACAGTTAAAATGGCCACGACACCAACTGCGATCATGGCCAGGCTCTTCATATTAAATTTGGATTCGTCCTTCTGTACAGCTCCAGTTCGAGTGCGGATCTGCCCAACTGTCGTTCCTCCCTTGCCACCGTCTGCAGTGCGAGAAGATTTCGATACGACTTTTTTCTTTACAACGGCTTGCCCGAGCTGTAGCTCACTCTTCTTGTCAATCTCGGCCACCTTCACTTGTCTGGTTTGACCTGTCCGCTTCATCAGCTCGTCTTTTGCAACGACTCTCGTTCCAGCAGGGGTCGTTTTAGTTGCCCCACTTTGGCCTTGAGCAAATCCAAAATCCAAGACATGATCGCGCGCGGCGGCAGCCGCTTTTGCTTCGGCGTGATTAGTGGCCGAATCTGTTCCGCCTGCCTGCTCTCGTCTAAGATCATCAAGAAAAGGTTTAAGATCAATTTTGCCAAACTCAAACAACTTCTCGCGATCTTTTTTGATTTCTTCTTTAAAAAGTTCTTTTGCAAAATATGAAAGGTCAGTGGCGTTGAAATCGGGATAATGCGAATATAAAAACTTCATAAGCGCGCGATTCATCTGATCCATATTTTCATAACGCTTATTTCTGTCTTTCGATAACGCCTTTAAGACAATTTCATCCAACTCTTTGGGTACATTGGGATTAATTTTAGACGGTGGATCAATAATGCAGTCTTGGATCTTCTTTAAAACCGCCAGATCGTTTTGCGCCTTAAACATTTTCCGAGAACAGAGCATTTCCCAAAGCGTGATTCCAACGGCAAACTCATCATAACGAGCGTCGAGTTCCTTACCTTCCAGATACTCTGGTGCGAGATAGGATAATTTACCTTTGATGGTTCCTGCCTGAGTGGCTTCGGTGTTTGTTGTCGCCTTTGCAATGCCAAAATCAATAACCTTCACTGATCCGTCAAAGGTCAGCATAATATTATGGGGCGAAATATCACGATGAATGATGCTGAATTCCTTACCCGTCATCTTATCCGTCAGGGTGTGGGCATAATGGAGCGCCTGACATACTTGAGTGATTATATAAACGGAAATTTCCACCGGGAAAACAAACTTTCTATCCCGGAGCTTATCCAAATATTCTTTGAGATTGCGGCCATCGCAATATTCCATGGCAACATACAGCTGACCGTTGTGGTTACCGTAATCATAGGTTTGTACGATATTAGGGTGGAGTAACCCGAAAGTGACCTTGATTTCGTCCATGAACATGGTTTTAAATGCCACATCCTGCGAAAATTGGGCCTGAACCATCTTGATCGCGACAATCTTGTCTGCCTGTTCACCTAAGTAGCGAGCACGACAAATTTTCGCCATTCCGCCATCGACAAAATGATCGAGAATCAAATATCTGCCAAATCTTTCGATTTTTGTTTGGCCGTCGGCCATAAGACAGGTCCTCCTAGACAATCTTTTCGGCCAGTGTGACACAAAACTTTATGGAAAATTTAGGAAATAAGTCGACTTATGTTTACAACCTGATTTCAACTGGTTCAAATCCCGGAAAAGTTAAAACCAGCGGACTCGGAATTGTTTTTGGACCACAAAAGGCATAGCTTTTGTACATTTTTAAAGAATTTTCCACATACCCGGGATGCATGACCAGATTTTCGCGAAAATGTGAAAACCCAATTATTTTAAATCCCAAGTCCTGCATCTGCGTTGTAACCAGAGATTGTCGCAAACGAGTTTCATCTAAGGTATAAACCAGAAGCAGCACGGGATTCGAGCAGGCCTGGACTTGTTTTTTTTCCTCTTCACTCATCCATCCCTGAAATCCCGCGATGTCATTAAGACGCAAGGACATAATATCCATGAGTAAATTAAGCTCCTGATAAAGAGAAGTTTGCTTAAATGCCAGGTTATCCTTAATCTCTCGCCCACCAACGATGCCGCCTTGAAGGGCAAAGCTTCCATACTTAGACATATTTGCAGTTGTGTGTGAGCACGACGCCAACACACATAAGATCATGGCCAAAAACTTAAATAATGTATTCACATCTTCCCCTAATTAAATCACAGCATCGGCAATTTTCTGAATCCAATTTTTTATCGTCATAATAATTTCCTGCTTTTTTTCCCCGTATAAAAGCTCATGTTTCTCTTCCGGATATTGCAAATAAAGAGAGTCCGTGTTCGGAATTCCCTTATGAAAGAGAAAAGCGGAATCCGGATCAAAAAGTGGTCCGCTTTTACCACAAAGAAAAAGCGAAGGCACATCGACAAAATAAGAAAATTGCCGCATTTCTTTAGTGCTCTTTAAAAGTTGGGCCATCAACCCCAAGGATAAAAATTTGGGGATCAAAGGATCGGCATTATAGTCTTCCGCATCAGTCGTTATGGAAAATAAATCATGCCCGGAAAACGGCCTCGCAAGCCTAACTTTCGAGAGTACGGACAAAAAGTTCCGATAAGCCCCTCGCAGGGAATAAGGAATCTGGAACGAAAGCTTGAACGATGGATTAATCAAGATGAGCCCACCAATGTGAGCATCAATGAGATGTCGATATTGCTCTATGGCCTTAAGAATGACGAGCGCACCCATCCCCTGGCCAATCAAGATTACTCTGCACTTTTCATTGCGTGATTCTTTGCACAGATTGATAAGTGTCGCAAGGTCCTTGCAATAGATGGAGAAATCCTCGATATGAGCACGCGTGCCCGTACTCATGCCATGACCTTTTAGATCATGCAACACTAGCTGCGAGTTTTCGGTCCAGTCTTGCACCAAGCTTTCGATAAGAGGATACCACCGCATATGGTGCTCAAAAATATCATGAATAAAAAAAACTTGTATGCTGCTGGAGCGCTGATCGGAATCAGCCCCGTAGGTAATCTTTTTGACGTGACAGCTATCCTTCGAATTAAATGACCGCAGTGCTGTTACTCTGGTACGCCAGCCAGCTGGCAGAGACAACCCCATAGCTCCATCGCTTAATACGGTGGTTCGTTCACTCTCCGTCAGATTTCCCATATCTCCCATCATTCATCATTCTCTACATATTTTAGAATGGAAGCCTGCGCTTCAGCATTCAACCCCTCAAATCGAATTGAAAAACCTCTTCGGCCTTCCAAAACTCTCACGACTTTACCTTTCGCCACAAAGGAAAATGAGGAATTATCCGGGTGGACATTTAACTGAATTGCATCCCCTTTGGCGACGGGATAATCGGCCACAAGAACTTGAAGTCCGCCAATAGAGATGTCACGACAGATACCTTCATAGACTTCCTCATTATTGTGGAACAGCAACCGCGCCACGAAGGGACGTCGCACATATTTCCGGCGCTCTTCAGGAGCAATGATCGGCGGCAAATTCTTTTTTCCGCCAGTCATCTCAAACAATGGTGTATCAGTGATAAAAACCCATTGCTCCATTCCTGGAGCGAAAATTAGGGATTTACCATTGATTCTATTTTCATTGAGCAATGATTTAACTGCTTCCAGCGAAAACGGCCCATATTCTTCCGTTTCCTGTCCACGATCCGGCCCAATCCTTATTGTAAAAATTTTCCTTCCGCTATCCACTTTATGCCAATCAAACTTTTGCGTCGGCTTAATGGTTGGTGGAATAGAGGGCGCGATAGGTTCGGGAGTCTGATTGGAGCGATCAGCTGAAAACTCCGACAGCTCCTTCATTTTTTTCCACCCCTCAAGACCTTTGCGCCAAACATAAGAATCTGGCACGAGCGATCCACTACTCACCAGTGCCATAATTTCCTCAAAAGACACGGGACCTTTTCTATCCTGACCGATAACGTAATACCAACCATCCATAAAAAAACCTGCCAAAATAATGTTTAACCCTATGATATTATAACCGTATGAAAGTAAAGGCGTCCCCACTGTCTTTTTTTGCCGCACCTTTTTACTCGAGCGCTCTTTTCATTAAGTTTTTAGCTTGGCCCTCCGAAAAGACCTAGGCAGTAGAGAGGATGTAATCTCAATGTTTTTGCAAAATTATCGAACTCAACATGCAGGCTTAATTGCAGTACTCATGCTTACGCTAGGACTTGTGAGTTGCGCCAAAGAAGAGTTCATGGCCAAAAAATCACAAGACTCCTTCAGCGCCCCACTTACCTTTTCCAATAACGCCACTGTCTGCTCCCAGTTCACTCTTATTAAACCACGCGTTGATTTCCTCTTTCTGTGGGACAACACCAGCTCGCAATATTTAGTGACAGATGAAACAAAGCAGGCCTTGACCAACACGATCAACTACATCTCCGACCGATTTGATTTTCATATTTTAATGGCCCCTCTCGTTCCTCAGCCGGGCAGTGCGGTTAATGACGTAGCCTACCTGATCACAACTTCAATTTTTGGCCTTGGTCAATCGGCGATCAATATTCGCGCAGAAAAGAGTCAAGCAGCAAGCCTCCTCAACAACTTCACCGTAACTGCCAATGCCAATGAGAAAGGTCTCCAAAGATCCTATGACATGATTTATGCAAACATCACAAACGGTATCTTTCGCCAAGACGCCTATACCATCGTCGTCTTGATGTCGAACGGGAATGATTACAAGGTCGATACCAACGGTTATTACGATCCCGTCTCCACAAATCAATACATCCTTAATATCAAAAATCAACTTTTGAATTTGAGGAACACCGTGCTGCGTTCGACTCAACTGCGCTTTATTTCTCTCGTCCCTCATACCTCTCAATGCCGCGTGGGCTGGCTCCAGGGAGGAAGTTATACCGAAATGTCCAAACAGCTCTACTCAGCACCTTTCCCCGCGGGCGATCTGCGCAAACTACCGTACGATCAAACCGGCGACTCGACTCCTGATAGCTACGATATCTGTACCAGCGACTTTTTGCATCTCTTTGACGGAGTCAACAACTCCATTCAAGATACCGTGATTTCTCATCAATATAATTTCTGGCCGATCTCGGCGGTTCAGTCACCTTTAACTTTTGACCCCAATAAGCTCCGGGTACAGAAGGCCAACGGCGATGAATTTTTTGAGGTCTCTGGTCCAAATCAAGGAGCCGGCTGGAGATATGCAGGCTATTTGACGGAGCAAAATATGCGATATGCACCTTCACCGGGTGAGGCCTTCACGGGACACATGATTGAACTTTATGGCAATGCCCGTGTCACCTATCCGGAATGTCTGCTTATCACCACAGTTTCTCCCACCTATAACTATGGTTACGTCGCGCTCTCCTCTAAACCAATTGAGAGTTCCATTCGAGTCACCATTGACGGCCGTTCAATTCCTCAGTCGGATGTCGATGGCTGGGAATACATTGGAGCCAAGGCCTCGCAGAATCTACGCATTCAGGGGCCTAATTTTCCGCAAGATCCCTACCAGGAAGTTTTGCCTGCAGACATTCGCACCAATGCCTATTTTCTGAAGATGCATGGTTCGGCGATTTATAAAAGTGGGGCCGTCGTGAATGCGGTCTATGATCCTGCGGGCAACTAACCTGGCTGATGTCCTGCCTTCTTCTCGTTAACTTTTTCTATAGCATTCATCATCTTGATACCCAGATAGGACTTTTCCAATTTAGCGTAAGCGACCTTGGTAGAAAGTGCATTGCCTGTTCCCACCAAGATATCTCCGGTAAAACCTGAGGTATGAGCGTCAGCCAGATCTTCCTCGGTGATATTCATTTTAGTGGCCTTAAAATCCTCTAGAATAAGAGACAAATTGGCCACGCCCTGTCCATCAGTAATCGTCGCCGTCTTCATCTGATCAAGAATCGCCTTCAGGAAAATTTCACATCGGGGAGAAATTTTCATGCGTTTAGTGTCATCAAGCTGCCTCTGAGTATTAAAAAAGACCATGAGCGTTCGGAACATATCAAAGCTCGGGGCGACCATAATCTTGGGAAATCCATCGGCATCATTTTTCATTTGTAGAAGGCCTTGACCTTCGATGATGATCTTAAGTTCTTCCCAGATAATTTCTTTGACGTTAAAAACATCCAAAAGATAAAAACGAAATTTATCCTGATGCACTTCCGCCTTGCCATCTTTCACTTCCGCATGGGTTTTAAAGGTCAGGTAAAGAAGCGATAAAATCTTAATGACATCAATGCTATGAAAGAATTTATAATCGGCAACTTTACCACCCACGCCCAAGCCCACTGAATTACTTTCCAGTTGCTTTACTTTGTCATTAGTTTTCCGGAGACGCTCTGCCAAGGTATACACGATGGTTTTAAACCAGGGGTTGAGGCCGGACATCGTTTTGCCAAAAGCATTAAAAGAAATTTCCACGACTTCAGTCGTGACGATGGCAGCGGCAGAACAACTTCGGCGACGGGCCTTCTCATCAAAAAAGGCCATCTCACCAATCACCTCTCCCGTCCGCAAAATTCCGATTTCCACGAATCCACGGCCCTTCGGAAGATAGAGTCTGATCTGGCCTTTTTGTATAATGTAGAGCGAATCCGCAACGTCTTTTTCATTAAAAACAACTTCCCCAGGTTTTAACGTTCTGATGCCAGACTTACCAGTCTGTTGCGCCGCCGGTTTAGCCGCCGCTGCACCGCCTGTCCCAGTGGGTAAATTGCTCATCCTAATCTCTCAATAATCATGGCCAGGGCCTCACCGCCACCAATGCAGAGAGAAGCCATGCCATACCGTTCTCTTTTTTGCTCAAGAGCATTCATCAAAGTTACCACGATCCTTGTCCCTGTGGCGCCAATTGGATGCCCGAGTGAAATGCCACTTCCGTAAATATTCACTCGTTCCCTATCTAATTGTAATTCTTTGATTGCGCTCATCGCAACTAGTGCAAAAGCTTCATTAATTTCAAAAAGGCCGATTTTTTCGAGTGGGATTTTGGCCTTCTCGCTACATTTCTTCATGGCCATAATTGGCGCAGTCGTAAACCAAGTTGGATTTTGAGCGTGAAAGGCGTAGGCCACAATTTTGAATCGGGCCTTCGCTTTATAGCTTTCATCGCCCAGAACTACGGCGGCAGCGCCATCATTGATAGTGGAGGCATTGGCTGCGGTAATCGTACCGTCCTTCAGAAAGGCCGGTTTCAAGGCAGGAATTTTCTCAAAATTGGCCTTAAAGGGGCCCTCGTCAGTTTCGATGACAATATCCTTACCTTTTTCCTTTTTTATTACGGGTACAATTTCTTTCTTAAAAGTCCCATCTGTCACGGCAGCTTGGGCGCGCTTAAAAGAGCTAATGGCGTACTCATCTTGACTCTGCCGGGTAATGTTAAATTTCTTGGCACACTCTTCCGCACAGTCCCCCATGGCGCGGTCTGTATAGACATCCCAAAGCCCATCCCAAAGCATCGAATCCCGCATCTCCACATTGCCAAACTTAGAAGGAACGCGGGTATACAGAAGATGGGGGCTCAAGGACATATTTTCCATGCCGCCCGCCACAACCGTTTTCGAATCTCCCGCCAGGATGCTCTGGGCCCCCAGAATAATACTCATGAGACCCGAGCCACATACCTTGTTCACCGTCACCGCTGGAACATCTTCACCGAGACCGGCGAAAATGGTTGCTTGCCGTGCAGGTGCTTGTCCCGCACCGGCGGCCACCACTAATCCCATATAAACCTGATCAATTTTGGCCCCGTCTATTTCGGCGCGATTCAAGGCATCCTTAATTGCCGCGGCACCTAGCTCCGAAGCTCTTATGGTGGAAAGCCCCCCCATAAAACTGCCAACTGCTGTTCGTGCCCCATTTAAAATATATACCGACATAATTCCTCCAAGTTAAAAGAGTAGAGTCTTCCCAGAAAACCATATTAATTATATACAGGTGGCTCCATCCCGACGAGAGGAGATTTATGCTTTCACGTTACCTGAGAACCAAAGAACACCCTCAATCACTTCCGACTGAATGGACGGATAAATTTCAACTTGTGCTCCAAGAGCAATACGCTTCTGATCTTACCCATACGCGCAGAAAATTTGATCTGTTTACTGAGCTATATCCGAATGAGCTCTGCTTTGGTCTCTGCCTGGTGTCGAATATCGACGCAGAATCGTCCACTCATCTTCCAACGACCTATATCATTTCTGCCGACCTCACGGCCGAAACAGACCCGCTCGCCTTGATGGATAAACTAGTTGATTCAGCGGAAATTTTCTTTGATCAATTTTTCGCCAATGAATCAGCGATGGAATATGATGTCACCTGGCAAGAAGGTGAATTGCGCAATTTAAAATTTTTCTACAAGATCTCTCGTGAAAATCTCACCCTGACTCAAAAAGCCAACGCCTTGCTTGGTGATGATTTTCCGCTGTAATCAAGAACGAGTAACTATTCTTCAGTATATTGAATTTTAACTGGACGCGTCTCAAAGGCGATATCTTGTTCGTCCTCGACCACATCTTCTTCCACATCATCAAACGCATCATCGTCGTCGGCATCAATATCCATTTCCTTGAGAACGCCAAGAAAAGATTTCTCATCATTGAGATCAGAAATAATAGCTTCTAAATATTTTGCAGGATATTTTTTTACCAGATCTTCGATAAACTCCTGCAGTTTTCCTTCTTTCAAAATGGTCTGCTTCTTTTTAACATCCTTCCAGTTGGTGATGTAGTGATAACGACAGTAGCCAAGGGTTGTGGCCGGATTGTCACAGCCCTTTTCCAGACATTCATCTGTCTTGGCACTAAAAAAATTCACATTTTTCAGAGTTTCAATAATATCTTTCAGGGGAAAATCTTCAGCCAAGGCAACAACTTCATCCGAAATTGCATCCTTAAAATCATCGTAGGACTTGTCGCGTTTTCTGGGCTTCGCCAATTCCTTTTCTATTTCCTCTTCAAATTCAAATTTAGGTCCAAAGTCCCCTTCTCCGCCAAACTCCGAGTCGTCGTCGCCGAAAAAGTCATCTTCACTCTCCTTGGATTTACTGGGAGTTCCTTCTTCATCCTCTTCTCCGCCCTCACTCGCTTTGGCGTCACTGACGATTTCAGCCCCTTTTTTGCCGGCCTTTTTTGTTTCTTTATCTTTATCCTTATCTTTGGACTTCTTGGAAGTTTTTTCAGCGGTCTCATCGACCTTCTTTCCTTCCTTTTTGGGGGATTCCTTTTTAGCTTCGAGAATCTTTTGCTCCTCTTTTTTGCCTTTCTTAGGAGTTTCCTTGAGAGGTTCTGTCTTTTTGGCCTTGACCTCGACTGCCGGCTTCTTTTTTGTGTCTTTTTTATCTTTTTCCTTAGACGCAGGAGCAACCTTCTTAATGGTACTTTTATCCAATTCTTTTTTAGGAGCGGGCTTTGCGACCTTTTTGGCCACAACTTTTGCCTCTTTCTTGCTCTCCTTTTTGGTATCGACTTTAAGCGCCTTCTTTGGCTCTTTCTTTGAGTCTTTCTTAGCTTCTTTCTTTACTTCTTTTTTCTTAGACATACGGAGACTCTCCAAAATCTTTTTAATCATGGGCAACCCTCACTTGAAGGCACCGGGCTAACCTAACATCACAGGCCTTGTTCGACAATGGCCACATCTTATGACTTTAGCTCAGTGGCAGCGATCACGAGACGTTGGATTTCACTTGTGCCCTCATAAATTTCTGTGATCTTGGCATCCCTAAAATGCCGTTCTACGGGGTATTCTTTGGTGTATCCGTTTCCACCGCAGATTTGAATGGCCTTGGTCGAGATCCACATGGCCGCTTCGGAGGCAAATAGTTTGGCTTGGGCCCCCTCTTTGGTATAAGACTTGCCCTGATCCTTCTTCAAGCTCCCATCCAAAATGAGCAGTCGAGAGGCTGCCAATTTCGTACTCATATCGGCCAGCATAAACTGGATGGCCTGCAGATTGGCGATTGGGGCCCCAAACTGCACTCGCTCTTTGGCATAGCTCTTAGCATAGCGAAAAGCGGCCTCCCCAATACCCAGGGCCTGAGAAGCAATACCCAAACGTCCCCCATCAAGGGTGGCCAAGGCAATTTTAAAACCTTGCTCCAATTGACCCAATAAATTGGATTTGGGGACTTTTACGTCATCAAAGGCCAATTGGGCAGTCGAGGAACCTTTTATGCCTAACTTGTCTTCCACTTTAATGACACTAAATCCCGGAGAATTGGTCTCCACAATAAAGGCAGAAATCCCCTTATGATTTTCAGTTTTTCGCGTTTTGGCGAAGACAATCGCCAGACCGGCCTCCCGGCCATTGGTGATCCAGTTTTTCATCCCACGGATGACGTAATGGTCGCCCTTATCTTCCGCCACTGTTGTCAAGGCCCCCGCATCTGAACCGGCATTGGGTTCACTCAAGCAAAAACAACCAATCATTTCACCACTGGCAAGTTTAGGAAGATACTTGGCCTTCTGTGCGTCCGTGCCAAAATACATAATAGGCCAGGTGGCCAAAGAAGCGTGGGCAGAAACCAGCACCCCTGTGGAAGCACAGCCGCGTGAAAGCTCTTCCACCAAAATAGAATAGGAGACATAGTCCATTCCGGCACCGCCGTAAGCTTCCGGAACAAAAATGCCTAAAAATCCATTCTCGGCCAACTTCCCGAGAACCTCTTTCGGGATGCGGCCCTCTTTATCAATGTCATGGGCCCTGGGTGCGAGTTCGACATTAGAAAACTTGGCGGCCATATCGCGAATGGCCTGGTGGTGTTCACTATACGACATAATAATTCCTCTATGTTATTTGCCTACAAACTTCGGTGGGCGTTTTTCTAAAAATGCTCGCGTCCCTTCCCGCATATCCTGAGAGGCGAAAATGGCGCTAAACTCGGATAGCTCATGGTTGAGTCCTTCGGCAAGTGGCAGGTCGTTGCCTGCGTTCATAACTTGCTTGGCTTTTCCAATTGCGTAAAGGGAATTGCCGGCTGTGGAATTCAGCCATTCTTTGGCAGCATTCACCATGGCCAACTTTGACTCATAGACACGCAGGACTAAGCCGATTTCCTGCATCTCGGCAGCACCCATACTACGCCCGGAATAAATTAATTCCTTGGCCCGATTTCTCCCCAGGATTTTGGCAAGTCTTTGAGTCCCCCCAAAACCAGGAATGAGGCCCAATTTTACCTCGGGGGCGCCAAAGGTGGCATTTTGAGTCGCGAAGATAAAGTCGCAACTCATCGCCATTTCCAGTCCACCTCCGAGGGCATGCCCATTTACCAGCGCGATAACCACAAAGGGCAGCTTTTCCATTAAGAAAGTCACACTCTGGCCCAGGCGGCCAAATTCAACGGCCTGGTTTGTATCCATTCTGGACATTTCTTTTATATCCGCACCGGCGATAAAGGCCTTCTCCCCCTCACCCGTGAGCAAAATTCCACGGAGGGTTTCATGGGTATAGGTGTTATTGATGTATTCTAAAAGATTTTTTAACTCACTTAAGACCAGACGGTTGAGGGCATTAAAACGATCCGGACGGTTAATGGTGATCGTGCCAATCCCATCCTCGACCTGAAATTTAAGATTCTGCAGATCATCAGGAGTAAACATAAAAACCCCTACCTGATTTCTTACCCAAACGCCCGGCGGCCACGTATTTTTTCAAGAGTGGACAGGGACGGTATTTGGTATCCCCCAGCCCTTCATGCAAAACCTCCATGATGGCCAAGCAGGTATCCAGTCCAATAAAGTCTGCCAGGGTCAAAGGCCCCATGGGCTGATTGGTTCCCAACTTCATGGCGGTATCAATATCCTCCACGCTGGCAATTCCTTCAGACAGGACGTAAACAGCTTCATTGATCATGGGCATGAGAATACGATTCACGGCAAATCCCGCGACATCGTTCACTTTTACAAACGTCTTCCCCATCTTTTGCGCCAACTGCTCAATGGTCGCAAAAGTTGCATCGCTGGTCTCAAGTCCACGAATACCCTCAATTAATTTCATCACCGGGACGGGATTCATAAAATGCATGCCCGCCACCTGACTTGGACGCTTGGTCACACTGGCAATTTCTGTGATTGAAATTGAAGAAGTATTCGTGGCCAAGAGGCAAGAAGGCTTGGTGACCCGATCGATGTCCCTAAAAATCTGAAATTTAATCTGTTTATTTTCAGTAGCGGCCTCTATCACCACATCGGCATCCGCTAGATCATCGAGCTTCAGGGTGGGTTGAATCAGTTCAAAAGACTGAAGGGCCACCTCTTTCGTCCATTTGCCCTTTTCTGCGCCTTTTAATAGCTGATCCTTGATAAATTGGACCCCGGACTTAAGATAATTATCAGAAACATCATAAAGCTTAATCACCAGACCACTTTGGGCCCCCACCTGGGCGATTCCACGCCCCATCTGACCGGCCCCCAAAACACCTACCATACGCACATTTTGCATAGATAACCCCAAGCTATAACCACGGAAAATTCGGAGGTAATACTCCCCTGAAGAGGCCCTTGTGGTCAACTCTAGAGCAAGAATTAAACTGGCTTAAAAGGAGTTTATTCTTGCCATCACATTTTTTTTGTCATAAATAATCGACCCTGATAAAAGGTTTCTGATAAGGAGAATAACGTGGCCAATCATAAAAGTGCTGTTAAACGTGCAAGACAAAACACAAAGCGTCAGGAACGTAACAGAAGTCGCAAGGCAGAAGTAACAACTGCAGTGAAAAAGGTTCGCCTGGCATTGGAATCAAAAGACAAGACACTGGCCAAAGGTCTTTTAGTGAAGGCCCAATCCCTTATTGATCGATTGGCGAAAATTGGCATCATTAAGCGCACAACTGCAGGTCGACATGTTTCACGGCTATCTGCACAAGTCACCTCTTTGAAATAGATTTTCTCTCCAGAATTGGAGGAATACCGGATATAAAGAAAAAGGCCCTGTTGGGGGCCTTTTTTTATTTTACCTACAAGGACTTCAAATAACATAACCTCAAGGAATCTAAAACTGAGGGATCATGGCCCTTGGTTCGAATCCATAAATCACCAAAAAAAAGAAGATTCTCCAAGATATCCTGGCGCTTCCAAAAGCGAGAGTGATCAATAATTTCCTTATCATATTTACTGGGACGCCCTTTCTTTTGGGCATAAGAAGGATCATACAACTTCAATAGATGCCCTTCCATAAAACGAAAAAAATCCTCAAAATCTCCGTCATAGTTCACAAGTTTGCCGTAAAATTGGTCCATGTGCTTTTTGCCAAAATCAGTGGCGAGATTGAAAAAATCCAATTTCTGACGTGAGACGAGAGCTTCAATATCTTTTTGTGATAAAACATGCCCCTCTTTGGGAAAATGGATTTTTATCAAATTGAGCTGGGCCATCAAGGGGCCAGTTTCAAAAGGGAGTGATTCAAGGATGAACTGCTCGGCTTCGTACGTAAGCTCAAGGTCATAGAACAGCATGAGAAGCTCTAAAAGCTGATGCCCCTCCCAAAACTTAGGCGCACGCACTAATACAGCTGAAGCCGCTATTTTTTTCAATTCGAGAAACCAGTCATGCTCTGCCGTAAACGACATTATGATGGTTTTGCTGAAAGCACCGTGCTGTTTAATATACTTTTTAACTTCCTCAGAAGCCAACTCAGGTAGGAGCACAAAAAATACATCATTTGTCCCAAAGAGGTCCATTCCATCCCAATTCTCGTCAATCCAGCTGATCGTTAGATCCTGGCCATGAACGAGGCGAAAAGAACGCTGTGTCGAATGAGTTGAATACTTGCGATAAAAGAGAACTCTCTCCAAATGCGAGTCAGGAAAAGAGAAGAGATGTAATCCCTCGCCCTTACCCACAAAAGGATGAGTATAAACTTTATAAAATTCCCAGGGGGGCCATTCTGTTTTAGCTTCCATGTCTATGCTTGCTCATTTAAAAGGCGTTCATAACCACACCCCGAAACCAATCGGCAGCCGTTTGTCCAATGGATTGAAGTGATTGATCGTAAATCCCCTTAGTCTTGGTGAAATTCGTCACCCCCCCATCGTCGGGGCCGGTATTACTGTCTAAAGCATGACTGTACGAACCCTGCAAGGCCAAAGATTCATTTAAAATTATCTGTGGTGAAGACAAGAGCTGACTGCTCAAATCTGACTGGGCCAAAGCCAAGGATTGCCAATCAGGATTTTTTATTAAAATCAGGCGGAGATAAACAGCATAGGCCGATTCACTATTGACGTAAAATCCTGGTCTGTTACCGATGGATTGTTTTAATGAACTGTCATCATCAATGAAGTGCCGGCTAATTCCATGGTTGAAGACCTTCTCGCGATGATCCTTAGATTCAATAACACCGATGAGTATCGCATCGGCATTTGAATTTTCTCCAGCATAGACAGTCAAGCCTGGATATTGAGCAAGAACGAGAAAAATTGATTTAGTGAGGGGGCCGGAGATAGAAGGAATAATTGATTTATTAATAAACTGCGGCACCGATACAGAAGTAATACCGTAATAGTACAAGGGGTTCTTGGCCTGCACGGGGCGATATCCAGTGCATCCGAGTAATCCAACGGCGACAGAAAAAAAAATTAATTTGTGAAGAAAGCCCTTTTCTTTCATAGAGTCACATACTATCAATTAATGCAGGACAAAGGGAATATATCTCTGAGCAAGATGGCCAAATTTCAACACAGAAAGCTGAGTGATTTTCTACAAGCTCCTAATGAGCTTCCGGATTCTTTTCGCAAAACCGGGCAAAGAACAGCACGGAGCAAAACAAATTCTGATGGAGGCCAACTTTTTGATTTTCTTATGCTCATTAGAAGCTGGGAAAAGATTGTCGGGGCAAGCGCCGCTAACCATAGCCTACCCCTTAAATTTACAGGTGGAACGCTTACCATTCTTTGCTCACACCCTGCCTGGTCCAAAGAACTGGCCATGCTGGAGCAGGAACTAAGAGGGAAGATCAAGAATCTATTCCCCGCCATCGCAACTAGCTTAAAAAACATTAAATTCATGACCGGACCGGGTGAGCTCCAGCGGCTTCGTGAAACGCTTCTGAAAGGGCCGGAAAAGTCTTCAGTCACATCCACAATGACCAAAGAAAATTTTCAACGCTACCACCCTCATTCTCCTCACTATAAAAGGATGAGGGAGGAAGCGGAAAGTATCCTTACCAATAGCGAAAATGATGACATTATTGAAGCGGACGTGAAAGAGCTGCTCATCTCCCTGATTATCCAGTCAAAGCAATCCTAGAACAATCGCTTCGCCAAGTTTTGCAGTCGTTCACTATATCGCCCAGAACGAATAAGCTTAAAGCCCCCGGTCTCCTCAAAGCAGATAAGACAAGAGGACTGTCCGCTCATGGGCGGGTCCGTAAGTGAAGGTGGAATCACGGTACAGTGTTTAATTCTTTTTGAAAATTCTCGCGCCAACACTTCTGAGGTGATCGGGGCCTCCCCAGAATAGTTAAGACTTGTGGTTGTCACGGGTGCCGAAGCCATCTTCATTAACTCTTGAACTGACGGCCGCTCGAGACAACGCACTCCAATCCACGAACTGCCAGCGAAAATGTAATCCGGAATTTTTTTATGCATCCATTTTAACGGAAGGCCTAAAGTCGCTTCCAACTGGAATATCTCTCTCAGCAGTTCAAGATTAGTTGTGGCAGGTAAATTAAAATATTCTTGCACGTCAGATAGCTTGGCCATCAACACCGACACCGGCTTATTCGCGGGAGTTTTTTTTATCTCACAGATTCTAAGATGGGCCTCATGGTCATGAATCGAGGAACCCAGCCCCCATACCGTATCTGTGGGATAGATATATATATTCATAATTACCGTAGCAGTAAGAGTACCAAGAGTTTTTCGTCCATATCACCTAATTTATAGAGATTATATAGCGCATAGAAAATCCCTCGTCCACTTTCAATCAGCTGTCTAAAAAAACGTCGCTTCAACTCAAAGAGTGGTTGAGTTAACTCTTGATTATTTTCGGATATCTCCCGTTGCAATGAGGGATTTTTTTCAAACGCCTTCAGTGCCAGAGCTCTTTTTCCCCAGGAAGAACTTTGCCATAACGCCTCGACTAGAATGTTGTATTTCTCATTGAGAAATTGTCGTCCATTATCATGGAGAACGAAGAGCCCCCATGCCGCAGTGTAATCGACAATCTCATTATCTCTCCGAACGAGGAAAGATAGAAAGTTATTCAATTCATTCTCCGTGCTGCGACGATAAAGGAAGTCAAACCATAAAATAGGGTCAACCTTTGAATCTACAAATGAATTTGTGTAACTGCGAATATCCAACAAGGAGAGCGGACGTGCATTATCCAGTAAAAACTTTGAGAGGACATCACCATCTAAAAAAGCCAAGTGATGGAAAAGAATATTGGAATAGAATTGGTCCAAGGAATGCAGCTTAGTATATGTCAAAAGCTTGTTTAGATTATCATACAACACTTCAATCTGCCCACGAGAGTAGAAATGGGGGCGAGTTAGAATATCCCAAGGTCCCAGGGTAAAAATCTGCTGATATAATTTTTGTGCCATACCTCTATTGTGATGGCGAATCGCCAAGATACTAGACATGAGCGGGACTAGCACATTTTCATTCTCAATCCGGCTTATCCTCTTTTGCCATAAACTTAGAGATTGTGGTTGTAATTTTTGTTCCTCTTGAATTGAAAGTGATTCTATTAATTGACCAACGGCAAGCATTATTTCAGAGCTAGCTCTGGCATGATCATCTATGGCCTTCAACGCAATCTCAAGACCGCTGATATCATATCCCCAACGCTTTACTTGCTCGCCTATTTCCTTTTTGGGGTCGTAGGCCATGGACATGGTAAGCAACTCGAAAATTTTTGTTTCTGCACCAAGCTGTGCTCGACATTTCAGACACCAGTCGGCCCATTCCTTTTTGTTTTGCGCCAAGAGGACATAAAAGGAATCAAGGGAAGTCCACGGCTTCGCTGGACACTCTTTGGGTCGTACGGCATGAGTATCGGGCCGCAAGCCAAAGATATTTTGAGAAAAAGAGATGTCACCCAGTTGTGATTTCAAAGAAAAGCTGGTTAGCAACTTTTTTTTTTGAACATCGAGAACGAATTCTTGCGCAGAAGCATCACTTAAAAAAGGCAATGGTCTGTTGAGTATCTTCCGATAATAGAAAACGACCACGAGGACTACAATTCCTAGGACAATTAAAATATAGAAGAGGTAATTATCGCTGCGTGTTTTGGGGAATTCGTGTGGAATTTCATCTGTTTTATCTTCTGATGAATGACTCCCTTTGAGCAAAATGGCTGGGTCAGTTTTTATTTTTTTTTTTGTTCCTGCCGTTCCAGGGTGTTTATTGCCATCTTCATGGAGCCCCTGTTTCGTATCCGAATTAGGCGGAGAGGTGATTTCTGGTACCTCATTGACCACCGGATATTCCAAATCGGTGCTCACGGGAAACTGATCCTGCTCTTCGCTTTCTGATACGCGAGCTGTGGAAACTGGCTTTGCCCTTCGCTCAGGGAGCTTAGGAGAGACAGGCGGCATTTTCAATACCACTGTTGAATCTAACGAAGAATTTGGCGTCTCCGCGTCCGTCTGACTTGCATGATTTCCGTGATTGGTGCCGCCTATATTAAGAACGTCTTTGGCTTCAGAAATTGGATTAAACGATTGCTTTTGACCTTCGTAAATATACTTCTCCATGAGTAATTTTTCTTTTACATAAAACCAGTGACCATTACCGGAACAAATCTCATCGTCCTGGGCCAGCAAATTTTTGGACAGCAACTCCAAAAGTTTATCGCGCCCAATAGGGCCTAATATCTGTTTTTGTCTTGTTCTAATAAGCCAATTTTTATCCATGGCGTTCCCTAAAGGAAAAATCCGATCAAATTACGAAGATCTTCATCATTAAACTTAAGGCCGACAAGTGCGCTAACACTGCGACTCGTACTTATGATGAGATCCTCCATCATAACCTTCATATAAAAGATATTCCATAATCGCATTTCGGAAGCAAGGCGCACGTTTGGTCCATGTCCTTCCCGGTAATCAAATAATTCGGCGGTAAACGAGGTGCCCCATCGCTGAACTAAATAATCAACTCCAACCCCCCCGGTAGATTCGATCAGGCCGCCGCGGAAAAAAAAGTTTTGAATCCTGCGCCCCATTTGAATATCGAACCGATAGGTATTTTTATCACGGTAATTTTCAATTCGACGGGTTACGACACTGTCCTGTGTAACTGTCGTATGTCGCTCATTTTCTGGCCCAAACTCAGAAGTCGAAAGACCCAATAAGTAAAAGCGCTCCGGCGATGGAAAGATCCGAACCTGGGCCCGCGTATCGGCTCCATATTGAGAGTTGATACCGGTGAAAGCATTCACTTCCGTACGAATTGAGTTAAAGTTATTAACCAGACGATTCACGCTGGAAAGCGTCTGGCTGACCTTATCTGCAATTTCATCTTCAACTAAAAATTTCCCGATGCTTCCCTTGCCTCTCCTAATATCTGCCATGAGCTCCTTGAGGTCTTTCGTGGCATTTTTGGTATTTTCTAAAATATCTTTCAACTCTGAGGCGAGACTTTTGTCCTTGGTTTTATCCGACTCATCACGAATCTGTTGAGAAAACTTCTCTAAGTTGCCAATGAGTTTTTTTAGCTGCTCCTCATTGCCAGTGATGACGCGCTTTAAGGTCTCGGTAACAGTCTTGGCATTGCCAGTCAGCTCTTTGACGTCATTAAGAATTTTTGTTATCGGTGCCTCTTTACCCTCTGGAGCCAAACTTTCCTTTAGGCTGGTGGTGATCTTTTTCACATCAGCGACAACCTCTGAAGCATCTTTCATTAGCTTTTCAATGCCGGCACCTTCCTCAGCTTCGATGAAAGCATTTTCGGCAAGCGGTTCAGCATTCTCAACAATGACAATTTCCAAATACTTATCGCCTAAGAAACCGACAGTTTTAATTTTAAGCTTAGAGCCCTTGGTAATAACGACCTTGGTTAAAACTTCAAAAGTAATCAAGGCTGCGTTATTTTCAAGTTCTATTTCCTCAATCCGACCGGCATTGATCCCGGCAACCTTAATGGGTGTTTTAGGAAAAATTCCAGATGCATCTTTGACGATTGTTTTAAACTTTTTATAGTTACCGAAACCCGATTGGTTGGAAGTTATCTTCAATGACATGAAAACCACGGCAGTCATTGCCAGAAGGGCCAACAAACCAACTTTGAACTCATTCATATCGTACGACTCGTTTCATAAATGCACGAACTCCTGTACCAACGGATGGTTGGAATTCACAAAATCCTTGGCCGGCAAATACTCTACAATTCTACCACGGTCTAAAAAGGCAATGAAGTCGGAAATCTTTAAAGTTGCCTTAATATCGTGAGAAATTATAACCGAGGTGAGGCCTCTGTCTTTATGAGCATCGGCGGTCTCTACAATCAAATCATTGACCATTTTACTTGTAATGGGGTCCAATCCGGTGGTGGGCTCATCATAGAGCATTATGGCGGGCGACAATGCCAACGCACGGGCCAACCCCACGCGCTTTCTCATACCACCGGATAGTTCCGAAGGTAACTTTTTCATTCCAAAATCATCAATGCCTACTGAAGTTAAGAGATGTCTGACTTTGTGATCACGCTCAGAAGGCCTTAAATTGGTAAATTCTTTCAAAGGAAACTCGACATTTTGATAGGCCGTCATGGCATCAAAAAGAGCGGCATATTGAAAAACCATGCCAAAATTACGGCGAAATTCTCTCAGCGGATAATCACCTAGCTTAGATAAATCCTGCCCAAGTACATATACCGTTCCCTCTGTCGGATGAACCAAACCTAAAATAAGTTTCATCAGTGTCGACTTCCCAGCACCGGAAAAACCCAAAATCGTAGTAATTTTATTCTTATGAATTGAAAAATTTAAATTGGAAAGAATAACATGCTCGCCATATCTTTTGGTGACACCCTCAAATTGAATAATAATATCATCGGGCATTACAAAATCCTGATCAAAAAGCTGGTTAAGAAGTAATCGAGAACCAAGACAAAAATCATTCCCCATACGACAGCTTGATTGGTGCCTCGGCCTACGCCTTCCGCTCCCTCCGTGACTTCAAACCCAAAATATGTGCCAATGGTGGAAACGACAAAACCAAAAAAGAATGCCTTAATCACCCCTTGGAGCATATCCTCCAGGTACATGAATTCACCAAGCTTAGAATAAAAAAGGGCCTCATCAATCATCAAGGCCTTGGTACCGATAATATAGGCGCCCACACTTCCCACGAATAAAAAGATGATGGACAAGAGAGGCAAGGCCAGTGTTCCGGCTATAATTCTCGGAGCCGCCAAGTATTGAAGAGAGTTAATTCCCATAACCTCCAGCGCATCAACTTGCTCGGTAACTTTCATGGTTCCAATCTGGGCGGCCATGGCAGAACCTGCACGGCCGGCCACAATCAGTCCGGTCAAAACCGGTGCTAATTCTTTGGCTAAGGAAATGGCTACGACAGGGCCGACTAAAGTATCTACGTTAATTAATTTAAATCCAAAATAGGTTTGGTAGGCCATGACCATGCCGGTGAAAGAACCAGAAAGGACAATAATAAAAACACTCTTGTTACCAATAAAAAAGAGCTGCTCAAAAATTAAACGCAGGCGAAATGGCGGGCGCCCCACCCAATAGAAGAAACGCCCGGAAAAGATGGAAATTTTTCCCAGTCCGCGCAAAACTTCAATGATGGATTTCCCCACGTCTGCAACGACTCTGTAAGGCCACGGATGTTCCGCTGGATGTGAATTGCTCGTGCTCATAGCGTATATTTCCGTGGAATTCGATCCCCTAACGCGCAATAAATCTCGTAAGGTATGATGCCAGACTGTGCAGACATACTCAGGATATGAGCGGGATCATGGCCCCAAATTTCTAGTACGTCACCTTCTTTGGGAATGCCAGTACCTGATCCAGTATAAAATAGCTGCGCCATATCCATATTGATGCGTCCAAAAAACATAGGCTTTCCGGGCAAATGATAAAGAATGGTATTTTGTAACTTCGTTGAAAAACCATCGCCGTACCCAATGGCCAAAATGCATACCGTTCCGTCCTCTGGTGTTAAGGCCCCACCATAACCAATAGGAGTTTTTTTCTTCACACTCATCCGGCGCAGCACCTGCACTTTTAAGGACGAAATGCTCTGACCTTTCCACAAAGTTGAGGTGGCAAGTGAAGAGGGACCATACAGCATAAGCCCAGGACGAACATGCGACAGGCCAACCCCAACTCCCTGTTCAATCGCCCCGGAGTTGGAGGTCGAGGTATACTGGATAGAAAATCCTTCCTGCGAGAAGCGCTGTCTGATTTGCTCAAAAGACTGCATCTGAGCAAGGGTCGTCTGACCAGGGGCGGATAACGGCTCAAAAGACCTGCCAAAATGAGTCATAAGATGAAAAATTTCCCGACGGCCCTTGTTTTTCAACTTGCTTAGCACCAACTCCAGCTCATCCTCACCCATGGATAAACCAAGTCGATTCATACCTGTATTGAACTTCAGCACGAGAGGGACTCGAGAAAAAGCTTTCTCACTCAAAAATAAATCTAGCTCATCCAGCGATGAAAGAACTGGAATGAGAGCACTATGGGCGTATTGTTCGGCATACTGAGAGGTCAAGTGATTCTCAGAAAATACGTAAATATCAAAGGGGCGTTCGGGGATTGCTTTTCTCAGCTTTAGGCCTTCAAACAAAGTCGCGACGCCATAATTTCCCACCCCACATTCTTCAAGAGCGTACCGTGCGACAGGGACCATCCCGTGCCCATAGCCATTGGCCTTAACCATAAACAAAATATCGGTTTTAGAAACAAGCGCGCGAAGGGCCTGAATGTTGCTCTTGAGAAGTTTTAAATCGATATCAAGATTTGCCCCGAGTCTCACTAACTATGGCCTCGTCTCTGAAGCAAAATTCTCTTTGCGAACTTCCATCTGCTCGCCGGTTTTTCTCCGCGACACAGAGGTAAATTGGGTTGCCGGATTATCAATAAAGTTTAACAACGCGTCAGAAGATTCGGGAAGCTGTCGTGTGAGCGGTCGAACACTTTCAACAAAAATTTTCTCAGGATTTTCAAAATATCGCCAGTAGGAAAACCGTTGTGCGAGATCGCGAACCTGATCCCAGGTTCTCTGATAAAACGCTTGTGGGATCGCCATTATGTAGGAATACGGCCCGGCGACAGAAATAAAAGCATTGTCATCGTGTCTCAAAACATTTTGTATTCTAGATTTGAAATCCTGTCCGAATTTCTGCCAGAAAAATCGGTTTTCCGGATGTTTTTTAATAATATGATCAAGAAAGCTGATATCAAGACCGATAAAAACGAAGTCCACTCCGCTCTCTGCGGTCCTGACCGTACTCATATCACCAAAAAATTCTCTATCTGCAAGGGCCAGCACATCGTACAAGGACCTTTCTTTGGTGGAATTTTTTGGAATAGTAAAATGCTGTAATTCCCAAATGGCATAAGCCCCACTCAGAAAATTTTCAATCAGAGGCCATGAGGGTTGAAAACGATCATCCTGGAAAAGATCTTTACCCACATCATGATGTTCTTTGATTTCCAAAAAGACCATGATGGATGGATTCTCGAATGGGCCGATGAGATTGAGCGAAATCAATTTGGGCCCTAAATTTTCTAGCGCCACCTGGGCCGCCATATTTTGCATGACAGGACTGGGGCCGGCAGAAACCTGCAAAGCCGGCAAAGGAACATACTTGGGGCTGACGACCGGAGGGGTGATCAATTTTTTTTCTGACAAAGAATATTCGTAGAGGGCAAAACGTTTGATCCAAGGCCACTTTTCAAAATGGGCCACCAGCCAAGTCGAAAAATCCTGGGCATTTCGTAAGGCCTCTCCATCAAATTGAAAATTTTTAAGTTCAGTGCTTGCCTCTAGCTGTAAGCGTAGCTCTTCATTGTCCTTTAATAAGCGGGCCAGCTGGGCCTCTCGCTTGCCAAGTTCCAACTCCTTTTGTTTTAAAAGTCCCTCGAGCGCCAAATGTTGGTTCACTCGTAACAGCAACGATTTGAGAGGAGCTTCGTAATCGGCCTGCTTGCGGATCAGTCCATAATGGGCATAATCCAAGGTGGATGAGAGTAAGGGCCGATGCTCATCCTTATAAAAAAAGGCAATCGGTAGTTGGCCACCCTTAATCAGTGGATGTTCTTTGAGGGGAAGATGTCCTTGGCCCATAAGGGAGATATCGATCAAGGCGAGAGAAGGCGGACGATTGAGAATACCGTGCCAAAATGGGCCATACTCTGTGTAACAGATGGGATTAATTCCGACTTTTTTGAAAACAAGCGACAATTCTCTGGCTTCCCGCACATCGGCCATCAACATCACGACATCAAAATATTTTGTTATTTCACTCATATTTACACCCTTATCTTAAGTATATAGGGCGAATCACGCACTGCCTACATGCTTTCTTATTAGCTGGGCTAAATCAATGGGATTTTGCCCGCTTGTGGCATGATCCAACTCACTGGCACGGACATGCGCCTCCAGATACAGTGGCGCGCGCTCAAGATAGAGATCGTTTAATTCTCGCTCGCTCTTTCGAGCAAGCGGCCTGGTGGGATCTCCTTGAATGCGCTTCAAGCAAACTTCAAGAGGTGTATCCACCCATATCAACAATGTTTCCGACTGCTTTTTAATCGCTTCAATAATCTCACGGTTGAGCGCTCCTCCTCCCAGACTTACACAGATATTCTTCTTCCCTCTTAAAATTTCCAAGATCGTGGATTTCTCCGAAGCGCGAAATTGATCCCAGCCAAGACGTTCAATGGATTCCCCTAAATGTTTGTCTGTAGAAGATTTTAGCTGCTCAAAAAGCCTTTCATCGAGGTCAATAAAATCCCACGTCGGATCAGACCTTTTTTTCAAGTTTTGCATAAGATGGGTTTTGCCTGCCCCCATAAACCCACATAAAAAAATTTTCATAACACCTCGCGCATCGCGCAAAAACTGGAAGTTCTTGCGTTATTGATTGAATTATCGTACAGATGAACGCCGTAAAACTATTACTTTTTTTTGTTTTCAATCTGTTGGAGTTGACCATGGCCGTACCTAAGAAAAAAACCAGTGTTTCTAGAAAGGGAATGAGACATGCTGGACAGCATCATAAACTTTCCGCAAAAACAGTTGGGCGCGACGCTACGACTGGAGATTACGTCCTATCTCATCGTGTAAACCCAGCTACCGGTACCTATAAGGGAATCAAAATCTTCACCTCTCGCACAGAAAAGCTGGCAGCCAAAGCACAAGCAGAACCTACTCAAGAATAATGAGTTCTAAAGCTCAGTTCATTTTCCAGACAAGACGGGCCCTGAACTGGGCCCTTTTTTTTCAAAGGTAGCATATGCCCCACTATCAAAGCAAAATCCTAGGGACTGGAATTTACTTACCCAAGAGAATTCTTACCAATAAAGACTTGGAAAAAATGGTGGAGACTGACGATCAGTGGATTGTTGAGCGAACCGGCATCAAAGAGCGGCGGATATGCTCTCCCGACGGAGGCGAATTCCCTACTGACATGGCTTACCATGCAACCCAGCAAGCACTGAAAACGGCCAACTTATCCCCTAACGATATCGACATGATCTTTTTTGGTTCAGTGACTCCGGATATGAAACTCCCTAATAGTGCTTCAATTCTCCAAACCAAGCTGGGAATCACAAACAAGTGCGCCTGCCTTGATCTGGCTGCTGCTTGCTCGGGTTTTGTCTACGGGCTGAATATGGCCCATGCCATGATTCAAACCGGAATGATCAAAACCGCTCTGGTGATTGGCTCTGAGATGTTGAGCCGTGAAGTAAACTGGAAAGATCGCTCCATCTGTATCCTTTTTGGAGATGGATGCGGTGTCGCCCTTCTAGGACGCGCCCCTGCAGGAGATCCATCGACCATCTTCTCGACTTACCTGGGGGCTGATGGAACCGGCAAAGAATTTTTTGATCAGCCTATTGGTGGGGCCGTAACTCCAATAACGGCCAAGCACCTAGAGGAAGAATCGCACTACATGAAAATGAAGGGTGGTGAGATGTTCAAGGTTGCCACTCGTACTCTGGCCCAATGTGCAAGATATGTTTTAGATGATGCCAAAATGTCCCTGGAGCAGGTTGATTGGCTGATTCCTCATCAGGCCAATCTGCGGATCATCGAGACCACTGGAAAAATATTGGGTATCCCTGAAAACAAAGTCATTATCAATATTGCAAAGTATGGAAATACTTCCGCCGCCACAGTCCCTATTGCCTTTCATGAGGCCATAACAGAAGGAAAGATAAAACGGGGCGATGTTGTGCTTCTGGATGCCTTTGGTGCAGGACTAACTTTTGGTTCAACCCTACTGCGATACTAAATCCTAGGCATGGAGTTTGTATGAACAAGCAAGTTACTCTTCTCTTTCCTGGACAAGGTTCCCAATATGTTGGCATGGGAATGCCCCAATATTCTCAAGTGAAGGAAATTTTTGAGCGCGCCGATAAAACATTGGATTTTCCACTCACAAAGCTGATGTTTGAGGGACCAGAAGATCAATTAAAGCTCACTGAAAATACTCAGCCGGCCATTATTACCCATTCCGTGGCATTGCTGACGATCCTCACCCAAGAGTTAAAAAAATTAGATATTACCGTTAACCGTTGCCTTGGGCACTCCGTTGGAGAATATGCCGCCTTAATCGCGATCGGATCTTTGACTTTTGAAAATGCGCTTCGTCTGGTGCGCGCCCGGGGACAATTCATGCAGCAGGCAGTTCCTCTGGGAGTGGGGGCCATGTATGCCCTTCTTAAAGTTCCAGAAGAAATTGTTATCAAGGCCTGCCGGGAAGCTTCGAGTCCAGGCAATGAGGTAATGCCGGCCAACTTTAACGAGCCCAATCAAATTGTTATTTCCGGCCACAAGGACGCCACGGAAAAAGCCGTCGCCTGGCTTAAGGCCAATTTTCCTCAGCCACATCGGGCCATGGAACTCCCTGTATCGGCCCCCTTCCATTCACGACTCATGCGTCCTGCTGCCGTGAAAATGCAAGAAACACTTTTCAACGTCTCTCTTTGCCCGAATGAAATTGCTTACATCGCCAATATTGATGCCAACGAATACGCACCTGGAACCAAGGCCGAGCAGATCAAAGAAAATCTCCACAGACAGATAGAAGGTAGTGTCTTGTGGATGCAAAGTATTCGATCATTGCCTGAGGAAACCGTGTGCTTAGAGGTTGGTCCTGGACGCGTCTTGGCCGGACTCGTGAAAAAAACACGACCTGATTTAAAAACCCTTTCCCTAGACCAAGAGGGAGCCTTTCAACAATTAAAGGGGATCTTCCAATGACCACAACGGCTATTTTTCCCGATTTAAAAAACAAAATTATTCTCGTCACCGGCGCTTCTCGAGGTATCGGAAAAACGATCTGCGAAAGCCTATGCGCACAAGGGGCCACTGTAGTTTTTTCTACCAGAGGCACTTCTGAGGAAAAGGAAAACCTTCGACAGCATTTTGAAAGCTTTGGCGGCAAATCGTATGGGCTTTCATTCGATGTTACGGATACGGCCAAGGCCCAGGAACAGCTCGAGCAATTTACGAAAGAAGTCGGCCCAATTTCCGGCCTGGTTAATAATGCCGGTGTGGCCCGCGATCAGCTCATTATGCGCGTGAAAAGCAATGATGTTGATGACATCTTGAACGTCAATTTGAAATCGGCCATCATGATGTGCTCTCTTTTATCTCGAAATTTTCTTAAGGCCAAAGAAGTTTCCATCGTCAATATCAGCTCAGTCGTTGGCTTAATGGGAAATGCAGCACAGACCGTGTACGCCGCCTCTAAGGCCGGACTGCTGGGGTTGACCAAATCCCTGGCAAAAGAATTATCGAGTCGCCAAGTTCGCTGCAATGCAATATGCCCAGGCTTTATTGAAACTGATATGACTGTGGCCCTTGATGAGAAAGTAAAGCTGAGCTATCTTACCGGAATCCCTTTGGGCAAATTTGGTAAGACACAAGATGTGGCCAATTTGACATGCTTTTTGTTAAGTATGTCCTCTTCATATATTACTGGTGAAGTGATCAAAGTAGATGGTGGTCTTTATATTTAGTTATTAAGAGTTAATTTATTTTTAGGGTATAAACGCAAGGAGTACGCCCATGATGCAAGAAAAAGTGATTAAGTTGATTAGCGATGCGACAAAGATTGATGCCGGCAAGATCACATTGGATACCAGTTTTGTTGATGATCTTAATCTTGATTCACTGGACATCGTTGAACTGATGATGAAAATGGAAGATGACTTCGGAATTGAAATTCCAGAAGAAGATGCAGAAGGATTAAAAACGGTTAAGGATGTTGTGTCCTACCTTGAAAAAAAGCAATAAAGAAAGGCCTTCGGGCCTTTTTTTTTATCTAACCGGTCCTCAATAACCTTGTGAAGTAGGAGTGGCTCGTGGCAAAAAATCGTGTTGCCGTTACCGGAATGGGAACCATCTGTGGATTGGGTACCGACCTGCCAACAGTTTGGAACAAACTTGTCAATGGACAATCAGGCGTTTCCAAAATTGAAAATACCAATACGGAAATCCTCCCTTGTAAAATTGCCGGAGAGGTGAAAAATTTTGTTATCCATGATGATGTTTTTCCTGCTAAAGAAGCCGGTCGTTTCGATCGCTTCATTCTTTTTGCCGTCAAAGCTGCTCACGAGGCCATCCATCATGCCGGGCTCGAAGACTTGAAGAAAAATTATCTGCCGGACCGAATGGGCTGTATTCTCGGTGTAGGCATGGGCGGATTACCAGAAATCGAGAGGACCTGTGAAACCTTTTTAAGTAAAGGTAGCCGCAGAGTTTCGCCTTTCTTTATTCCCGCCATTATCCCAAACATGGCCCCCGGAGTGATTTCCATTCAGTTCGGACTCACCGGAGTGAATTACCATATTTCCAGCGCCTGCGCTTCCTCTACCCATGCAATCACCGCGGCCACCTACGAAATTGAAAGTGGTCGCCACGACGTTATCATAACAGGCGGCTCAGAAAGTGTGATTAGCAATTTGCCCATTTCAGGTTTTGCCAACATGAAGGCCCTCTCAAAACGTGAAGACGAACCAACTCGAGCATCGCGTCCCTTTGATCGCGATCGAGACGGATTTGTTATGGGTGAAGGTGCCGGTGTTTTAGTTTTGGAAAACTTAGAAAAGGCCCGGGCCCGCGGTGCTAAAATCTATGCAGAAGTTGTTGGTCATGGCGCCAGTGCCGATGCCTACCATATCACGGCTCCGCACCCCGAAGGCGAAGGAGCAAAAAGGTGTATGAAATTGGCCTTGGATTCAGGCAATTTAAGACCTGAACAAATCGGGCACATCAATGCCCACGGAACCTCCACCCCGCTGGGAGATATTGGAGAAACCAAAGCTATTAAAGGCATTTTTGGGCAGCACGCTCCAAAAATAAAAATCTGCTCCAGCAAAAGTATGACCGGCCATCTTTTAGGTGCCGCTGGTGGAATTGAATCCATTTTCTGTATTATGTCCCTGCATAATGGAATCATCTCACCGACCATTAACTTAGAAAATCCCGACCCTGAATGTGATCTGGATTATGTCCCCAATGTGGCCCAGAAAATTCAAGTTGAATATGCGCTCAACAACAGCTTTGGATTTGGCGGCACCAATGCCAGTATAATTTTTAAACACTATTCCAACTGAGGAGTAACCATGCTTCATGCAAAAACCCACTCGCTCAAGAGCACTGATCCTGAAGTGAGTGCCGTGATCAATCTTGAATTAAAACGCCAGGAGGAAGGGCTCGAACTTATTGCCTCAGAAAATTATACCTCCCCTGCCGTCATGGAGGCCCAAGGCTCAGTTCTCACTAATAAGTATGCCGAAGGCCTGCCTAAAAAACGTTATTATGGCGGATGTGAATTCGTCGACGCCGTCGAAGAATTGGCGATCGAGAGAGTTAAAAAACTTTTTGGCGCCAACTTTGCCAATGTTCAGCCACACTCTGGCTCCCAGGCAAACATGGCGGCCTATCTTTCACTCATTGAGCTTGGTGATGTGGTTTTAGGTATGAATCTGGCAGAAGGTGGACACCTCACCCACGGCTCACCTGTCAATTTTTCCGGACGCTTTTATAAAGTAAGCGCTTACGGTCTCAATCCAAAAACTGAAACCATTGATTATGATGCCTTGGCAGAGCAGGCCAAAGTGTTACGCCCCAAACTTATCGTGGCCGGTGCCAGCGCTTATCCGCGCATTATTGATTTTGCCAAATTTCGGACCATCGCTGACAGTGTGGGCGCGAAACTCATGGTCGACATGGCCCATATCGCTGGCCCAGTTGCCGTTGGACTCCACCCGAATCCCATGGAATATGCGGACGTGGTAACTTCCACGACCCATAAAACGCTCAGGGGACCTCGCGGTGGAATTATTCTGACTCAAAAAGAAGAGCTGGCGAAAAAAATAAACTCCAATGTGTTTCCTGGCATCCAAGGTGGACCGCTTGAGCATGTCATTGCCGCGAAGGCCGTGGCCTTCAAGGAAGCTCTACAACCTGAATTTAAAACTTACCAAAGCCAGGTTCTCAAAAACGCCGCTCAGCTTGCCAATGGCTTGATGAAGAATGGCCTTGAGTTAGTATCAGGGGGAACTGAAAATCATTTGTTACTCGTTAAAACTGATTCCGTTGGCCTGTCAGGCAAAGAAGCGGAGAAGGCCTTAGAGTTGGCCGGAATAACTTGTAATAAAAATATGGTTCCCGGTGATAAAAGATCGCCCTTTATTACTTCAGGTATTCGCCTTGGTACGCCTGCTATCACGACTCGTGGACTAGCTGAAAAGCACATGGATTGGCTGGCCGAAATTATTTCTCGCGCCCTCAAAAACAGCAAGGATGAAACCCTGCTCGCAAGCATCCGCCAAGAAGTTCTTGCACTTTGTAGAGAATTTCCAGTTTATGTTGATTAGGAGAAGACCTGACCGGCCACAATCACTAAAAATAAAACTAATGCAAACTGAATGAAAGCATGCACGGAACAATCCTTGGGTTGATTAGACCTTGGAAACTTAGCAAAATGCCGTCTAGAACGTCAATTAGGATGTCTCTGCGCTTTCAGTTTAGTTTTTACTGTGTAATTATTCCAAGAATTCCACATTATTATTCCCCATACCTTGTCTAATCCCTCTGGAAAAAGTAATAATTTGGCGAGGTTAAATAGCAACTTATGCACTGCCCAAAATGCCAAGCTAATGATACTAAAGTAATTGACTCGCGCCATTTCGATCTGGGTAGCGCCGTTCGACGTCGCCGTCGTTGTGAAGTTTGCCAATACCGATTTACCACCTACGAACAAATTGAAATGGAGCTGCCGACAATTGTAAAAAATGACGGCCGGCGAGAAGTCTTTGGCCGTGAAAAAATAATGAATGGCCTTTTGAAATCCTGCCAGAAACGTCCCATTCCGGTTGAAGAGCTGAATACCATTGCCGATCGAATCGAGATGGCCTTGGCACAAGCTGGCCACAAGGAAATTCTAAGCAAAGATATCGGTCTGATGGTGATGGAAGAATTGAAAAAACTTGATCCTGTTGCCTATGTTCGATTTGCTTCCTTTTATTGGAATTTCGATGACGTGGAATCATTCGTATCCGGCTTAACCAGTAACTATACCAATGCAGAGAGTTTAAACTAATGTCTTCCACTTATAATGCCAAACAGGCCGGAAGGGAATTTGCGTTTCGCTTTCTTTATCAATGGGAAGTGACCAACACAGACTCCAGCTCTCCTCCTCAAGATGAAGCCCTCGATACTGCGGTCGAGTTTTTTCGACATATGTTTATTGACGAGAATGAAAAGGCGCTGACAATCGACCAACGAGGTCTCACTTTCGCTCGCCAACTAATTTCCAAAGTCTTTTCTAACAATCTTGAGATCGAAGAATGTTTGACAAAATTTTTAAAATTTAAAGGGGCCAATAGTGCCAACAAAGTCGACATGGCACTACTTAAATTAGGCACTTGTGAATTACTCTTTTTTGCCGACACACCTTACAAAGTTGTCATCAATGAGGCCATTAACCTGGCAAAACAATATGGACCGCAAGATTCTCCCAGTTTTATTAACGGCGTTCTCGACAAAGTGGCCCACTTAAAACAATAATTTTACATGCACAATTTAGCCCCCGCTTTTCGCGAGCAGATAGGCCCTGAGGTCCTCGGAATTTTTTGGATAACCAGAAAAGCCATTTCAGAATTCCCGCCGCCTTTTCTCGACGTCGATTATCTTCTCGACGGACTTTTAACTTATCATCTGAGACGAACCGATACAAAAGAATCAGCGACACAAATGGAACGACATAACTTCTTCATGTCACACAACTTTGGGCGGCCATTTTTTGTCGCCCATATTCATGCCCCGGAGGAAGTTTTAGAAAAAGATTTCGCCAGCCTGATGCAATTGTTTACGCAAAATGGCGGGGGCAAGAAGCAAACGAAAAGCTCCACAAAAGAAAAAATTATTATCTTAATCGACAAAGATTGCCCCGAGCTACCTGCGATAAGTTTTCTTAAGCGGTCCTTTCCGGATAAACATTTTGAAATTATCCATGCTTAGTACTTCTGGTACGACTTAGTCTCCACTATCTCGCTCCCGAAGTGAGAATTTATGGTATCTTTCAAGGCAAAACGCTGATCATTGTAAACATAGACTTGCCGTGCCAAATTTACAAATTCCACTCCGAAATCTTTCGCTTTATCTTTAAGACGAATGGCATCTTCGACATCCCACAATTTATTATTCACATCAATCAAGTCGGCAATAAACGTATCCAAACCAGTTAAGTTATTCTTCCTCACTAATTCTCGTAAGGAATCAAGCTCATGATTAATGTGCTTCAGCTTAACTTGGTCTTTGATTTTTTGTTTCTTAATTTCCAGAATGGATATTTTATCCGCCAATTCTCCGATTCCGATAGGACATAAGATTTTCATTTTTGGCCCCCAACGATCTCTTCGTATCTCACATCTAAGATTTCATACTCAATAATGCCGGAAGGTGCGTTTACGGAAGCAACATCACCGACTTTTTTACCTAAAAGGGCCGCTCCCAAAGGAGAGCGCCAGGAAATTCGTCCTGATGCCGTATCAACTTCATCCACTCCGACAATGGCGCATTGTTTGGCTTCCTCATTATCAAGATTTTTCAATTTCACAGAAGCACCAAACTGAATCTTGTTGGACTTTATTGCACCGACATCAACAACCACCGCACTCTCCACTCTGGAAGTCAAAAAACGCACACGCTTGTCAATTTCCCGAAGACGTTTTTTGCCATAAATATAATCAGCATTTTCAGAACGATCTCCATTGGCAGCCGCCCACGCCACCGTACGCGTTACTTCGGGACGCTCCACGCGCATCAAAGCATTTAACTCATCAACCAACTTTTGATGGCCTTGAGGGGTAATGTAATTTTTTTCCTCAGGTTTAGCAGAAGCCATTTTCACAACTTATGCTTGTGACGCACATGTTTAAGGAGACCTTTTGAGCAATCTTGCACAATATCGAGCACAAGTTCGAAGGCCTCGGGCCCGCCATGGTACGGGTCGGGAACAATATTTTCATGACGATTAAGCTTGAAATCAGTCATCTTGAAGATCTTATCGCTGTACTGACCGGTGGGATCAAGAAGTTTCAAATCCTGAATATTTGAATCATCCATTGCGATAATATAATCAAAAGTTAAAAAATCACTTTTTGGGTCAAATTTTCGTGATATCGATGCAACATCAAGACCTCTTTGTTTGCCATGTTTAATGGTGCGCGGGTCGGCGGTTTCACCTGCATGGTGTCCGATAGTACCGGCCGAATCAACCGCAATTACAGAGGTCAAACCCTGACACTTTACCTCAGCGATAAACGCCGCTTCTGCCGACGGAGATCGACAGATATTGCCAAGACAGACAAATAAGACTTTAAGCATAGTTGCACACTTTTTATTTGCCAGATTAGCACGACTTCAGTATTTGGAAAACTCTGTTATCAAAGGTAAGATGTACAGTCGGTCCAACGGAGGAGAATTGCATGGCCACACTCAAGATTCTAAGAATGGGACACCCTGTTCTGCGAGAAAAGGCCAAACTTGTGAGCTTAGAAGAGTTGCGCTCTCCAGAATTTCAGCAGCTCATTCAAGATATGTTTGCCACCATGGAAGCCTATGAAGGGATCGGGCTGGCCGCGCCCCAAATTGGAATTTCCAAACAACTAGCAATCGTGGGGATTCCTGAAGATAATCCACGCTATCCTGATGCGCCAGAAACTGAGCAGTACGTCATTATCAATCCAATCATTAAAATACTGGACACTAAACTCCAAGGATTTTGGGAAGGGTGCCTTTCGATTCCTGGATTAAGAGGTCACGTGGAAAGACCTCGAAAGTTGCAGGTAGACTATATGACCCTTGAGGGCAGCACTGAGCGTATTGTGGTGGAAGGTTTTGTGGCCACCGTCTTTCAACATGAGCTTGATCACCTGGAAGGCAAGCTCTATATCGATCGCATTAAAGATACGCGTAAACTGGCCTTTAATGAGGAATATGACAGTTTCCTCTGTCCCGATCGCGATAAAGACGACAAGAACAAAGAAATTGACTAACTTTTCTTAAAAACCCGAAAAAGAATGGGCGAAAAATTCCCCACGGCCGCCGGTAAGGCCTCACGAAAAAATTCGGCAAACAGAGAATATTTCACTTTGCCACCCTTGGGGAGAACGGCTTTATGGAATACGCGACTGACATAGAAGTGGGTGGATAAATAATTGGGGGGGTATGTGGCCTCGACCTCAACAAGTCCCATCTGCGCCATCGGAGCAATAATATTCTCACTCAAATAAAGGTTGTGACCGCTCTCCTCTATCTCATCGGTGATAACCATCTCGCGACGGGCCTGATTTAATAAATCGAGAGGTTCGCGATAGGACTCCACCTGGATGTACAAACCATCTGGACGTAAAGTTGAAGCAATATTTTGCAAAAGCAGGAGCTGATCTTGTCGATTCATGACATTAATGACGGAACGTTCGGTGACAATAAGATCGACATTGCTGGGAAAAAAAGAAAGCTCTCTGGCATCTCCCAGGGCCAAGGTACAATTCGTTATCGCACGACTCAGGGCCAGCTCAAATAACTCGGGTACAAATTCAAGGCCAAGAAGTTTTATCTCGGGAAATCGTTCTCGAATTCTGTTTAAGAGGTACCCATTTCCACACCCCACATCCAGAAGAGTTAAAGGTGCACCTGTATTTTGTGCGCAAAACCTGTCAATTTCTTTGAGAAAAAAATTGGTCTCTGATTCGCGAATATAAGGGTCTTCCATTGAACAAGTACCGGCAAGCCCATTTAATTTGGCCACCCTTTGATAATGGTCGAAGAGAATTTTATCGTAATCTTTTTGCATTTATTTGACCACGCAGTCTGTATTGCCACCTTGAAGCTTGGAAGGTTTCTTGGCCCTGGCTTCTTCTTCTATTTTCTTTTTCAAATCTTCTTCTGTTTTACAGCCACCTTCTTGGGCCTTCAAATCTGAAAAATCATCAGCCTGGGCCGATTGCTCGATCTGGTCTTGAGGAATTTTTACCTCGTCCTTCTTACAGCCAGCTAGAAAAACGAAACTCACTAAAATGAAAGTTAAAAAGACACGACTTTGAAACCTTCTCACAACGCCTCCAGCAGTTACGATTGTTTACTATAATTAAAAGTTTGAAGCCCCATCAGCCAACGGTACACGAATCGTGGCAGCAAGGAGAGAAAGGTAATGAGCAAATTCATTCGCAATGGAAAGAGATAAAGGGCACGCTTTGATTCAATGGCCTTGCCGATCAGTTTCGCGCCTTTTTCCCCGCTCATCAAAAAGGGCATGGAGTGAGTGTTTTGTTGAGTCATGGGAGTATCAATAAAACCGGGGCAAATGCACGAGACCGAAATGTTGAGAGGTTTCAAATCAATAGACCACGACTCACACAAGCGAACGACGGCGGCCTTCGATGCCGAATAAGCTCCCGCCCCGGGTAATCCCACAAATCCAGCCACAGATGCAATGGCCACCAACTGCCCTGATTTTTTGCTAACGAAATGTTGCATGGCCGCTTCAAAAGAATACAGAACTCCCAGCACGTTGGTTTCTAAGATCTCTTTCGCCGATTGAAAATCAGGAATATTGGACTTACTTCCCACCGATCGGCCGGCATTGGCTATCATCACATTAAGGCCTTCGGCTTTCTCGGTAAAATCCGTCACGGCCTTGACTAAGGCTTCCCTGTCGCTGACATCCAACTGATATACCCAAAGCGCTTTTTTATGTTGCTCATGAAAACCCTTGGGTAACTTTGAAAGATCGCGACCACAAATAGCGACACGGTGGCCTTGGCTCAAATACAGTTTAACCAATTCAAAGCCAATTCCTGTTGTTCCACCAGTTATAAAATAATTCATTGTGTCCTCAAGTTAGTCAGAGCAGCAACTTTCCTTACTCTGATCTGGTTTAGAAAAATTTTTTTTAATGGCCTTAAAAGAACTGTGAATAAGAAGGCCTGTTCCTAGAACTCCAATAATTAATAAGAAGGTACTGCGCTCATGATGACCTTCTCCTGGCATTGTGTTGGCCACCAAAGACCAGGCAAACTGTTTATATAGCAGATCTATCGCGTAGGACAACAATAGTGCCATTAAAGTATTCACACCAATATGTATGGTGATAAAGCGCGTGCCGAAAACCTTCTTAAGAGAAAGAATGCTCGACAAATTTGAAAGTGGCCCGGCGATCAGAAAAAGAAAAACAGCTCCCGGAGTCAATCCCTTGGCCAAAAGACTTGGGGCCAGAGGGGTGCTCGATTCCGCGCACACATAAATGGGAACTGAGATGAGAATGATTCCCAAACGCCCCAACAGACCCGAGGCATTTTCCAGGGCCCCCATGGGAACCCACACAGTCACGGCCGCTCCCAGAGCTAAACCCAGAAGAGGCCAGTAACCAAAATCATCGAGCACGCCTACGAAGGCAAACCGGAATCCCCTTTTCACCTTTTCCCGCCAGGAAATTTCCTGAAGTGAGCTGTCTGCTTCGTTGCAGTTACTGCAACAATTTTGGTTATTTTGGTTTTCACTGTTTTCATTTCCAAAAAAGGCGATTGCAGAAGCAGTCGTCAATCCGATAATCAGCGAGGCCAAAGGTCGCAAAATGGCCATGGCCGGACCAAGCATGGCCCAGGTTAGAAAAAAAGAAGTTGGTGAAGTTTCCGGAGTCGTCGTTAAAAACGCGGAAACTGACGATTGACTCAAACCTTTTTTTCGCAAGGTCTGAGCAACGGGTAAAACAGAACAAGAACAAAGCGGCAGGGGAATTCCAATGAGTGCAACTTTCACGGCATTCAATAAACTTTTTTTGCGGGTGTCCTCGGGAATCGAAAGGAGCTTGTGGAAAAAACCAGTTTGCTGATCGCCTATGATTGCGAAGAGAATGCCTGATAAGACCAGGCCTGCCACCAAGGCCGGCCCTAAATCCAAGCACCATTCTATTAAAGTCTTAAAAAAAAGATCCAAGGTCTATCACCTATGTTCCCATTCTCTTGCACCGTGTCTTTCATGGAATCTCTTTTTCCTGAAGGAGAATTTCCTTGACGGTAATTACCGAGATTAACTATATTTGCCCCACATTGCAATATCGCGGGGGAGTAGTTAAGTTGGTTATAACGTCGCCCTGTCACGGCGAAGGCCGCGGGTTCGAGTCCCGTCTCTCCCGCCATTTGCACTGACCTTAAAAAGTCGTCCTTCGTGACGACTTTTTTTTTACCTTCTATGTAGAAAGGATCACGAATATGAAAAAGAATGAATTTAAAGATTCCACCATTTTTAACATTAACAACTCGATTGACTATTCTAATGGGGGAGTTGTTAGCAAACAAATTATCCAGCGCAAGGTGGGAAATGTAACTTTGTTTGCTTTTGATAAAGGCCAGCAGTTATCAGAACATAAAGCGCCCTTTGATGCCCTCATCAACGTCATTGATGGAACAGGGGAAATTATCATTAACAAAGTCCCATTCACCTTGAAGGCCGGCGAATCGATCATCATGCCCGCCAATATCACCCACGCCGTCAATGCCGTTGAAAAATTTAAAATGGTTTTGACCATGATCAAAGACCTTGAGTAACCTCTAATTGCCTTGACAGCATTAACTTAGGGGGGCTAAACGTCCGCCACACGGTTAATTAAAGTGAGGCAAGATGAAAACATTATCCCTATTTATATTGATGAGCCTTTTTACAGTCGTCCACGCAGCGGATAGTCGGACCTACGGTCCGAGGCAGGCGTCCCTATCAATTGGCGGTGTCCCTTCTGCACTCTTGTATGATGTGGGTGGTGGATCTGCCTTCGGTGAAGTGGTACAGGAAGTTATGGGCAATGAGTTTATCGTTAAAAAACACCTTGGTACCATTAAGTTTGAAGAATTCACCCTCAAACTGGGATTAGGGATGGAGCCTTCTCTTGTCACGTGGATGCAAGATTCTCTGTCACGAGCTAGTTCGCGCAGAAGCGGAACAATTGCAGAATGCGATCTTAACAATGCCCCGATTCTTCAAAGAGAATTTCAAGATGCTTTGATTTCAGAGATCTCTTTTCCGACCATGGATGCCACTTCCCGAGAGGCAGGATTCATTACCCTCAAGTTTTCCCCCGAATCGGTTCGCCGAGTTGCGGCCAGAGAAAAATGCTTCCTGAGCAAACCAAAGCCGTGGATAACTGCAAATTTTAAAGTCGAGCTTGAAGGCCTTGATACAACGAGGGTGTCCAAGATTGATTCTTTTGGCATTAAAATTAAGATTCGATCTGCTAGTGGTCGTGTTGGGGGTCAAGAATCCGCGAGTCCTGAGTTCTCAAATCTACGACTAACTATCGGAAATACTTCTTTGAAGGGATGGCAAGAATGGCATGATTCTTTTCTTATTCAAGGAAATTCTGATGAGCGAAATGAAAAAGCGGGCTTTATCATTATTCTCGCCCCAGATTTAAAGGAAATCGCCAGAATCAAATTAGACAACGTTGGCATGATAAAAATGTCCTCAACAACAGGTATCGCAAACGATCGCGGGGCCCAAACTGTTGTTGATCTCTACGTCGAAAAGATGGAATTTATTCCAGGCAAATAGTCCTGCAGTTCTTACTTGGAAACCCCTGGTGAAGGCGTGGATGCAGGTGGTGCCTCGACGCTGGCCACCTGCGGGGTTGTTACGCCTGTCGCAGTTTTCGTAAGCCACAGAATGGCCTGGCGAATGGGAACGCTTAATCCTTGAAGCTCAAAATAGCTGGTCGAATGAAACAAAAAAGCGGCCAGCTCTTCCTTACTCATCTGAGTCGTCAACTTGGCCCGTGGATCGATTCGATAAACGGATAAACCACTGGATATTTTCTGAATTCCGCTTGGGCCTAGAATTCTTTTCTGGATCACATCAAAGAAGATGGCTTCACCATGGGCCTCTCTCATTTTTTTAATGATCACTCCACCGTTGGTGAAATGTCCCCAAAATCCGCAAATCCCAAGCGGGGCCAAAGCCCAACTCAGAAAACGATTAAATACCGCCCGGTACATCATAAGATTTTCATTGAGTGAAGAGATGGGCGTGAAGGCCAGTTCCCAAGTACTATTTTGAAAGGCCCAAATCATCAGGGCCATGCCTTTATAACGATAGACTTTGCACACGCCATTATTTGTAATGCTCTCCGGGCCATACTTGTCGCTTTCAATGGCAGAATTCATCTGCCTCATCATGAGAGGCGTACAGGTTTTAAGCTCAAGAACGCGCCCATAGGGCTCAGTGTCATAGGTATCATTTTCAAATTTTTTCTCATCCTCTGCGGATAAACGTTCAAAATGCATGCTACGCAAAAAGTTAAAGAAATCAGGGCCAAACCCATCTGACTCCATCCTCAGATATATGGGTAAATTGATTTCCTTGAAAAATTGAAAAATCATAGTTCCATTGGTGGTGCTCACAAATCCTCCTGGGCCTTAACTCTCTGTCGGTGTAACTGGAAGTGTTATTGAGCCAAGGGTGGGTTAGAAGGGAGAACTAGGCATAACATGCCGCATCACTCTCACCACTTCACCCCTCCTCCGTTGACAGTATGTGAAAAAAGTTTTAAACCACTTGGAATCTTTAGAAAAACACACTTTAAGGGACATAAGTGATGCGTCTTTTGTAAAATATGACGCCAATCCCCCTTACGGCCATCATCAAGGAGTTCCTCCGTGTATAGCGTAGTTGAAATTGCTGGTTTCCAGTACAAGGTTCGTCCAGGCGATTTATTGGACGTGCAAAAATTGGATGTTGAGGCAGGAAAAGACACAACCTTTGACAAGGTTTTTTTCATTGGTGGCGAACAAACCATCGTTGGAAAGCCCACTATTTCTGGTGCTCATGTTGTTGCTCGAGTCCTTAAGCATGACAAAGGTGATAAAATCGAAATGCTGAAGAGACGTCCAGGGCGATATTGTAAGCGCAAGGGGCATCGTCAACAGTTTACCGCTCTGCTGATTACCGAGGTTACAAACGGACAAGGCAAGGCCAAGAAAATTGAGTCGACCCATAAAATGGCAGAGAAATATTTAAAATAATTTTAAGCTGAAGGAGATATACCATGGCACATAAAAAGGCCGGTGGTTCAACCACAAACGGCCGTGATTCAAATCCTAAAATGAGAGGCGTCAAAAAATTTGGTGGAGAACGTGTCATTCCCGGAAACGTTATTGTCCGTCAAGTTGGCACAGTTATTCACCCAGGAACTGGCGTGGATATGGGAAGAGACTTTACTATTTTTGCTGTACGCGAAGGTGTTGTGCAGTTCAAATGGTACACAAAAGATCGTCAATTGGTTTCAGTGGTCTGAAATCAATTACGTTAGACTTTCTTTGATTATTTAGAAAAAGGGAACCGATAGCTAGGTTTCCTTTTTTTTTAGTTGCAAGTGTTTGAGTGAGATATGCGTTTTATAGATGAAGTTAAAATTATCGTATCGTCCGGAAATGGTGGCGCTGGTGCTGTCAGTTTTCGTCGTGAAAAGTTCGCGGAGTTTGGCGGCCCTGATGGTGGCGACGGTGGCATTGGCGGAAGCGTTTATTTTGAAGGTGATGAGGGACTTAACACCCTTCTGCACTTTCGAGGCAGAAAAAGCTTTGCCGCCGAAAATGGTGATTATGGCTCTGGACGCCACATGAATGGGAGAAATGGTAACGATCTCATTTTAAAAGTACCGATTGGAACTATTGTCCGGCTGGCCGAAACGGCTGAAATTGTCGCTGACATTACCAAGCATGGCGAAAAAATTTTACTGGCCCAGGGCGGACGCGGTGGCCTTGGAAACATGAATTTTAAATCAAGTACCAATCAAGCCCCAAGACATGCTCAGCCAGGGGAGAAAGGGATAGAACTTCACTTGGATCTTGAGCTTAAGCTCCTAGCCAATATTGCCCTGATCGGAATGCCCAATGCAGGCAAATCGACCTTGATCTCGGTGATTTCTGCCGCCAGACCAAAGATTGCCGACTATCCTTTCACAACATTGGAACCCAATCTTGGCGTCGTCAGTGTTGCGGACAAAACATTTGTGGTGGCGGATATCCCGGGTTTAATTGAAGATGCTTCTGAGGGCAAAGGTCTGGGAACGCGCTTTTTGAAACATATTGAGAGAACTTCCCTCTTTGTCCACTTAGTGGATATTTCATGGTGCCTGGAACCTTATGAGGCCTATGAAAGTTATATCGTGGTCAGAAATGAGCTCATTAAATATAAGGAAGAAATGGGTCTGAAGGCCGAGATTATTTGCCTCACAAAGATAGATTCCCTCACCGAGGAAGAAATAGAAAAATACAAAAAACATTTTGAAGAAATGTTGGATAAAAATGTCCTGCCGATTTCGGCAGTCTCAGGATACAACATTGATAAGTTAAAAAATCTTATGCTAAAGGCCGTTGAACGGAGTGAAACATTATGACACAGGACTTTATTACCACAGAAGTTGCCAAGATTTTTGGGAACAAAGAATTTAAATATCCTCTCAATGTGGCCATGGCGACAGTCTGGATACTGGCAAATTTTAAGGGCTCCGATCTTAAAATTTTGGATGTTGGGAAACATAGTAGCATGGCCGATTATTTTGTTATCGCCTCTGCCGGGAACCCGACTCAGGCGGGTGCTATGGCCGATACCGTCTGCCAGATGATGAAAAAGAATAACATTGCGATTAAATCCCTTGAGGGCAGCTCCGGCTCCGAGTGGACTTTAATTGACCTTGGCGATGTCATTGTTCATATCTTTCAAGAAACGGCCCGGAATATTTATGATCTCGAGGGACTTTATACCACCTCGAACTTAGTCAAAATTCCCGAAAATTATTATTTTCAGGGACAAGAAAAGCAACCAAAGGGACCTGGCACCTCATCGGATGATGAAAATTACTTCTAGTACGCTTTTGCACCATGAAAGATCTTCACCTCATTATTGTTGGCAAGCTCAAAGAAAGCGAGCTGCTTCTCGTTGAGGACGATTACCGAAAGCGCCTTACAAAATTTCGACTTATTGTTCATGAGGTCAAGGCCCATGGGGATGATACAGTTGCCGAAGGCAAAGAAATACTTTCCCTTATACAAAAACTTTTTGGCAAGACAGATTCCGTACCCATTTATCTACTAGCAGAATGGGGTACTCTGCCGTCCTCATCAGAAAAATTTGCGGAGAAGATGGGTGCAATCTTGGACGGGAGTGGTGCTGTTTGCTTTATCCTTGGTGGAGCCAGCGGACATGCCGAGACGATTATCAAGACCAGTAAAGAAAGCTTTTCCTTATCACCCCTCACCTACCCACATCGGTTGGCCAGACTCATCTTTATCGAGCAGCTCTACCGGTCCCAATGTATTTGGGCCGGTCATCCTTACCATAAGTGAAAATCTTTCCCGCCTCACTGTTTCAGCTTTAAAACATCGCTACTGCAAAGCCACTTTTTTTCAGTGATTTTTTCCGATCATGCTATTCCTCCTCAAAAAAATGGAGGGCAAGGCCTTATGGAAAAAGTATTACACATCGTCGTTGTGCTAATCCTATGTATTCTCTCATCATCCTGTGGCAAAAAAACTGATTCTAGCGCGATCAATGCTGCTACGATGGCCGAGTCCGAATTTACCCTGTGGGGCACGGCTTTCCTGCACACAGGGAAATTCGTAGAGCAAAAAGGAGTGCGCCCCGACAGGGGTGCCAGAGAATTTTCTATTTTTCAGGAAACAAGGTTGAAAGAAATAAAAACTCTGAATCATCTCGACCTGGCAGATGGTGCGCGCTCAATCAAAATCGTTGGGCTGAATCTTGAAATTGGGCCTCAGCTTTCCTCACAAATTTATGAAAGAATCCACGATAAAGGTGACATCCAAAGATTGGAAATTGATGCTGAAACCATCGTCATCAAAGACACCATTTTGCTTCCTCAAGCAGATGTTATTATACGGGCGAAGAATCTATTTTTTGAGAATAATGCAAAGATTGATACCTCTCCGAAGGCATTTCCCGTCCCGGCAGCGCAGTTCAAGAATGGATTAAAAGGACTGAATGCCGGAAATTTTGAGATATACGTAGAAAATATTCTTCCGGCAATTCGACAACCGCGTTTCATTTCCCACGGAGGGGCCGGTCAGGATGCGGGAGCGGGACAGCTAGGCATCCCAGGTACTGATGCCTCAGTAACCAGTACCCCCATGATTTGCCAAAAGGCCTATCAGGAGCATTGCGAAGAAATTTCCAATCCCATTGATCATCGACACTCAAAAAGAAGAATATGCTTTGACCGAGAGCTCGTACTCGTGCCCGGCAATAACTGCACCTGTCCGACTTCGGGAAATCCCGGGAAAGCGGGAGGCCATCCAGGAGAAGGTGGACAGGCCTCTAAGATCATCTCAAGCCTTCCATTTGAAGATGTGGATAACTATTTTTCTTCTGTGAGTGGCCTTCCGGGAGCGAGTGCGGGAGTTTTAAAAGGTGGCAGGGCGGGGCTTCCAGCTGGTGCCTTCATTCAAATACGCAGAGGTCATGAGCATCCCGAAGGCAGGGAGAACTGCCCGACTTCCGAAGATGGGCCCGATGTATTTTCTCCTATTCTAGTCGCAGCTACCACCCAAGGAGAAATAGAATCGCGTAACTATTTAGAGGCGATGTCGCAGTCGTTATATTCGACCTTCAAGCTCAAATTCGCCAACGAACTATTCTCCCAGGGCCATACTGGCGAGGCAGAAAAGGAATATTCAGAAATTGTAGACTTTAGTCAAAAATTTTCGCCCCAGCAAAAATCCGATCTACTCGCTCAAGCCGAAATGCTCGCCTTGCAAAAATTATACAATCTTGAGTTGCGACTTGATTATTACGGACATCCTCCGTCATGGATGCCCGGATTGGACTTGAACACCAGCAGAGCGCTCTACTTAAATCAGATTGATGACTATCTGGAAATGTTGTATCTATCCTCCTGGCTTCAAAACAGAGACGCCAGTATCAACGCCCAGAGAATCTCGCGGGAACTGGCCGTGAAAAAATTCTATGAGCAGCTTGAAATTGGTTATAGCTCGAGCAGGAAATTATTTGAGGAAATTCCGCAGGTCAAAAACGATCTGGAGGGAATCGGCCGAGACGAAAAAATTCTCCTTGATCGAATTGAACAGCTTACCAGGGAGATCGAACAAACCGCTCAAGCGAATCTTGAGGATGAAAAACGGAAAAAGAAAACAAAGCGTATTTTGCTTGGGCTTGCTGCCTTAACGAAAAGTATTCCCGCTGGCCAGCCGGCCCTTGGCGGCGCAGGGAGCATTATCGAAACCATTCTGAGAGTGCAAGATTCAGATGATGGATTCTCCAGGCTCAAAGAAATTCCTGCACTCTTTCAATCGGTTGTAGGAGTGACAAGGTTGCAGCAATCGCAGGATGATTGGAACGGTAACTATCAGAAAATCTCTTTTAGTGACTTTCAGGGCATGTCATCAAAAGAAAGGTACGCCTATCTTGAAAAAATTAAGAATTTTTATTCTCCTATCGCAGAAGAGCTTGGCAATCAGGTGGCCCTCTGGAAAAAATTAGATATTACTCCTGCCGCAATTAAGGCTGAAGTTGAACTGATCAAGGCCTCGCACGGAATCTATCAAGAATTGCTAAGCCGGGTCTTAAAGCTTCAGGATCAAAAATCCAAACTTATGAAATTTTTGACCGAGTTAGAGCAGATCATGGGACAGATTGAAGCTGAACGGATTGTTCTCTCCAATCAGGTGACGAGAATCCAAGAAGACATTGCTGATGATGTACAAGATTTGTCTCCTGAAAGCGTGATTCTTCTATCCGAGTATGAGCAAATGGCCCTCGATCGTTTGAAAATGTATCGCTACCAAATGATCAAGGCCTACAACTATGAGTATCTTGAACCGAGTAAAGAAAGCATCGGACTAGACTCAGTTTGGAATGAGTTAAGAAGAATCGTCAAAGAGGAGCAGGCAGTTGATTTGGCGGGCGATAAAATCAAATCATTGAAGGCCCATCTTAAAGATGATCTACGCAAAATGGCTCAGCAAATTTATGATGCGGTTGAACTTGGAAAAAGAAGTTACTTCGAAACATCTTACAGCTTTTATCTCACTCCACGTCAGCTCGAGATGTTGAATCGCGGGGAATCAGTACACATTGATACGACCGAGTTTAATTTTTTCCCTCATGATGAGGAAGATATTCGTATCAAAGATATCAAGCTCATCGAATCTGTCACGGAGGTGGCGGTCAACCAAGCCGCGTCCGACAAACGCATGACGATTGAGATTAACCATCCTGGAAAATTTTATATCAAGAAGGACTCGGAGATTTATTATTTTGAACGCACGGATCTTGCCCGAAGCAGCCAATTTAGCTGGGTTTATGTTTATGACGGGGCCCATCCGCATGGTTTCCCAATGGAACACATTTCTCCCCTGCGCTCACTCTTTAGCGACTTTCTCATCTTCAAAGATGAAAATTTAAATTTTGTAAGGCCCGGTGGTCTTACGGAATTAGAGTTGCGTCCGACGTATTACAATTCAACCAAACACGATTATAACATAAAGTCGTTGGGGGTTGAAATCAGCTATGAATGTCGTCGGAGAAGAGATACTTCTCCGGCTCATTAAAGCATTTCTTAAAATCCTGGGCCATCTGAGCGGCATGGATGCCGTCGATGAGACGATGATCAAAGGTTGCACCAATGGGCAGGATCGGGCGAATAACAATTTGACCGTCCACGACCCAAGGCTTATCCGTAATGGCGCCGACCGCTAACAAAACGGGAACGCGCGAGTAAGGAACTAATGGGGCGAAGGCAATATCGAGGCCGAGCCCCCCAATATTGGTGATCATAATGGAACCAAAAGGGTCTTTGGGAACACCTAAGAAAGATAAGTTCAGGTTGAGTCCATACATGAGCCAGCTCACAAAATCCAGATAAAGACCGGTGAGTCTCCATGGGATAAATTTAAATAATTCCATGTTGCGTTTAATCTCAAGATCTTTGCCTTCACGCAAGTCCTGCGCCTTGCGTGAAAGTCCCTGGGCGATTTTGGCGAGAGTTAAATTTTCCGCCTCATGGATCACGGCTCCCGAAAGAGTGGCCTTTTTTACCTTATCCTTTCCTTCACCCGGAATGTTGACCTGATAAAAAAGAGAGACGTTTTCTCGTAGATATATTTTCTTACCGCGAATCATACCATTGATTTCAGGACGGCGTTTCATACAGTAGGCGACCGCCTTGCCAACCATGTGGGCCGGGGTAACTTTTACATTATGTTTTTTCTCATACGCCTCGACCAACGTCACCGTCTTGCTAAGATCAATTTCAAGAAGTCCGTACACCGATGGGTCTTTGGCCACGGCCCATGTTCCCATGGCCATTTTGCGAAAAACTGAAGAATCTTCCAGAAGTCGTAATGCTACTTTGCCCATATTTTTTTCCTTATTTATAGGTACTTTTTATCGTTGCAATCATCTGATCAATTGCCGGAGAAAAAGTACCGCGTTCGATTTTCTGTTTACCGCCATGTCCGGGAAGAATCCATTCCACCGAAGAAAATTTTTTCAACTTTTCAACAGATAATATTTGTTCCTCAAAATCAAACCAGCAGTACTCGCTGAACACATTGAGCCCATTTTCAAAATACAAATGGTCGCCGGTAAAGAGGAACTTTTCCTTATAGAGCAGGCATAGAGAACCCTGAGTATGTCCGGGTGTCGGAATGATGACAAACTCGCCCATCTCGGTCACCGCATCTTTTTTTATACAGAGATCAACCTTGAGCCCGGCACCTGCATCCTTGGCATGCATTATGACTGCTGATTTGAAAATCTCAGCATAATGAAAAGCATCCGCCACATCATCCTGATGACTGATAAAAATATATTTTAGGCCACCCAGTTCCTTAAAGCGTTCCACCAAATAGGGTGTCATCTTCGGAGAATCGACCAGCCAATTGCCATCAGGATGTTTTATAAAATAGCTTTGAGCACCGAAACTTCGATGGGAAGTAAATCCACAAAAATAAACATCGTCTTCAATCAAATGAGGAAGGGCATCCAAAGCTTTGCGAATTGGCCGCTTCGCCTGGTCGCCAATTGAGTTGGTGGGGCATGATAAGAGGCCCATCTGAAACCGCTCTAACTCTTGCGGTGTCTGGGGATTTTTTTTTACATAGTGAGTACCGTCTTGAGCGCCAAAAATTTCTGGTGCAATCCAAGAGCAAGACGAGCAATCGATACAGGTGGAATCTACAAAGCATGGCCCTTCGACGTTATAGGAGAGACGTTTTTTTAGCTGGGCCATCTTTTTAAATTACCCCAATGGTTTTCTTGATTTTTTTAAGTAAGTCTTGGGCCTTTGATCGAACACGCTCCGCACCCTCGTTTAAAATCCGATCAATTTCAGACCTATTTGAAATTAACTCTTGATAGCGCTGACGTGGTAATTGTAGCTCTCTGTTAATAACCTCAAAAAGTTGCGCCTTCGCATCGCCCCAGCCAATTCCGCGCAGATACCATGCTTTCAAATTTTCAATTTCATAGGGGGTGGCAAAAAATTTATAGAGGGTAAAAATGAGCGATTCATCCGGATTTTTGGGGGCCTCCGGCGGCAAGCTATCGGTCTTAATTTTATTAAGCAGCTTTCTCAAATCTTTTTCATTGGCAAAAAGTGGGATAGTGTTCTGATAACTCTTACTCATCTTTCGCCCATCGAGACCGGGAATCAGCGGGACATTTTGCTCCAGGGCCTTGGGCAGTTTCAAAAGATCACCGTAGACGAAATTAAAAGACTGGGCGATTTCGCGGGCAATTTCCAGATGCTGAAGTTGATCAGGACCTACCGGAACAACATCTGACTGAAGAAGTAAGATATCTGCCGACATCAGCACCGGATAAGTATACAGTCCTATATTCACACCAAGGTCAGGGTCCCTTCCGCTGTTTTCATTTTCCTGAACCATGGCCTTATAGGCATGGGCGCGATTCATGTGCCCCTTCGCCGTGAAGCACGATAAGATCCAATGTAATTCCATGACCTCAGGAATGTGACTTTGCTGGTAGAGCACGACTTGCTTGGGATCGAGGCCGAAGGCCATCCAGGTCGCCGCTACCTCATAAATATACTGGCTTAATTCTTTGCCATTATGAACGGCGGTCAGCGAATGGTAATCGGCAATAAAATAGTAACCTGCAAACTCTCCAGACTGCGCCATGCGAATAGCAGGACGAATGGCACCTAAATAGTTGCCGAGATGTGGATTCCCTGTGGGTTTGATACCGGTCAGACATACTTTTTTCATAATATGTAATTATGACCAATTTCAAACGAATAGTGAACTTTAAAAGGGCCTAGTGGGCCTTGAGCGAATGGGCAGAAGGCGTGGGAATAATCGTCCCTTTCTTCATTACAAACTTCCATTTCCACAGATGAAAAATCACCGGGTAAACCAGCAGCTCCAGAATAAAGCTAGTGGCAAGCCCTCCCACCATGGGAGCGGCGATTCTGCGCATGACATCACCTCCTGCACCCGTGGCCCACATGATAGGCAGAAGTCCCATGAATGTGGTCATGACGGTCATCATCTTCGGTCTGATTCTTTTCACGGCTCCATGCAGAATAGCTTCATCAAGTTCCTCTTTGGTACGCATTCTACCCGCACGAACCTGATTCTCATAAGCAATATCGAGATAGAGAAGCATGAAGACACCCGTTTCGGCATCCAACCCCATAAGAGCGATCATACCCACCCAAACGGCAATGGAAATATTGTAACCCAAGAGATAAAGGAGCCACACGCTACCAATTAAGGAAAAGGGGACAGCCAACATCACAATCGCCGTTTTCATACCTGACTTTGTGTTCATGTAAAGAAGGAGCACAATGATGAAAATGGTGAGAGGAATGACAATCTTCAAGCGCTCCTTCACGCGAATCATATTTTCATACTGGCCGCTCCAAACAAGACTATACCCCGTTGGGACCTTGACCTTTTGCTCAACTATTTTCTTGGCCTCATCGACATAACCGCCCACATCCCGTCCAGCCATATCGACATAAACAAAGCCCGCCAGTAAACCGTTCTCGTTTCTGATCATGGCAGGCCCTTCCACCATGCGAATGTCGGCAATTTGAGTGATGGGAATCTGAACTCCCGTGGGAGTTGGAACGAGCACCCTCTTCATGGCATTAATATCGTCACGAAACTCACGAGCATATCGAACATTGATCGGATAGCGCTCACGCCCCTCTACCGTATAACTGATATTTTCCCCGCCAACGGCCGTGTTGACGATCATCTGTGCGTCGGCCACGGAAATTCCGTAGCGGGCAAGCTCATCACGATTGAGGACAAAATCCAGATAGTAACCACCAGCAGCGCGCTCGGCGTAGACATTTCTCGTGCCCTCAAGGGGACGAAGGGCAACTTCGATTTGCTCGCCAACATTCTGAATGACCTTGAGATCCTTGCCTAAGACTTTTATACCAATCGGCGTCCTGATTCCGGTTGAGAGCATATCAATTCTGTTTTTGATCGGCATGGTCCAAATATTTGGGATGCCAGCGAATCGCAGCTTGTTGTTCATGTCATTCTGGAGTTCCTCAAACGTACGGTGCGGAGGAGTCATCCAATGAAAAAGAGGTTGGATGAAGTTGGGCCAAGATGAGTACCAGCGCTTCACGGGGGGCCACTGTGATGACGGCTTCAGTACGACAGTCGTCTCCACCATGGAAAACGGTGCCGGATCGGTGGGGGTCTCGGCTCTGCCGGCCTTGCCAAAAACTGTGTCGACTTCTTCGAATTCCTTAATGAGTTTGTCCTGAATCTGTAAAATGCGCTTGGCCTCTGTCACCGACATACCGGGAAAGGCGGTGGGCATATAGAGGAAGGCACCCTCATTCAAGGGAGGCATAAACTCGGAACCGAGTTTCAAATAAACAGGAATAGTGGATAACATTAAAAGGATGGCCACAATCAAAGTTTTTCCACTGTGCTTGATCACAAAGCGCACGGCGGGTTCATAAATGCGAAACAATATTTTGCTGATAGGGTGAGATTCTTCAGGATAGTATTTACCCACCAGGACCTGGTTACCGATCCAGACACCCCCCTTTCTTACACGCTCGTAGAAGTTAATAAAAGGTTGGAGCATAGTTCCGACAAAGCGGGTTGTTTTCAGGGGATGGTAGTTAAAATAATCCATTCTGGTAAACATCATTCGAAGTGCTGGATCGAGGGTGATCGCCAGGACTGAGGCCAACATCATGGTTAAAGTTTTAGAAACTGCAAGGGGTTTGAAAAGTCGTCCTTCCTGATCCACCAAAGTGAACACGGGAAGAAAGGACACGGCAATCACAAGAATGGAAAAGAAAACAGAGGGGCCCACTTCTTTCAGGGCATTTAATCGGATTAAGTGAAAATCTCCTTTTCTGCCAGTCGCATTCCATTCTTCCAATTTTTTATAAGCATTTTCAACCTCAACAATGGCACCATCCACTAACACGCCAATCGAAATGGCAATTCCCGCGAGGGACATGATATTTGTAGTGAGTCCTGTGAAATATAAGGGAATGAACGCCAGAAAAACCGAAATTGGAATAGTGATAATGGGCACGGTCGCTGAGGGAATATGCCAAAGAAAAAGAAGAATCACCAAGCTGACAATAATGACTTCAATTTTTAGCTCATGCTTGAGTGTTTCAATCGCGCCTTCGATCAAACCAGAACGATCATACACGGGCACAACCTTCACACCAGGCGGAAGACTGGGTTTTAGCTCTTCTAAACGGGCCTTCACTCGATTGATGACATTTAAGGCATTTTCTCCTTGGCGCATGATCGCCACACCACCTACGGCATCACCCATCCCATTAAATTCCGCAACACCTCGCCGCATATCCGGGCCTAACTCGACACGACCTAAATGCTTTACCAAAATCGGAACCCCCGTCTGAGGGTCCGTCATGACAACAATATTCTCGATATCTTCCTTGTTCTTAATATAGCCGCGGCCTCGCACCATATATTCCGTCCCCGAAAACTCGACTACACGACCGCCGGTATCTGTATTGCCAGAACGAACGGCATTCACCACCTGTGTAATATTCATCCCATAATGAAAGAGCTTGCTCGGATCAACATTGACCTGATACTGCTTAACAAATCCACCGATGGTAGCGACTTCTGCGACGCCTGGAACTGCTTGAAGATGAAACTTGAGTTGCCAATCTTGAATACTTCGAAGCTCGGCAAGATTGAGCTGGTTGGATTCATCGATAAGGGTATATTGATAAACCCATCCCACACTTGTGGCGTCAGGGCCGATTTCAGTTCTCACTTCCGGGGGGAGCTTGGGCAAAATTTTACTTAAGTATTCCACAACTCGCGAACGCGCCCAGTATAAGTCAGTACCGTCTTCGAAAATAACGTAAACATATGAATAACCAAAATCAGAGAGACCCCTAACCGCTTTGACCTTGGGAGCGCCTAGAAGTGCGGTTACGATAGGGTAAGTTACCTGGTCCTCAATAATATCAGGAGATCGATCCCACTTGGAATAAATGATAACCTGAGTATCTGAAAGATCAGGAATGGCATCAAGCGGGATAGTCTTTAAGCACAGTGTAGCTGCAATAATAGAAACAGCAGTGAAAATGAAAACGAGTAGTTTATTATGAACACTCCACTCGATAATTCGTTCAATCATGACTAGTGTCCCTGGTGTGCGGGCGCAGGAGTTTGGGTGGCATTTTCCAAGACACCCCTCAGGCGCGATTCTGAATCAATAAGAAAATTGGCAGAAGTCACGATTGTATCACCGCTTGCTAGACCCGAAGTGACTTCATAGTAACCATCGGCCTTCAAACCTGCTTCGATAGGACGTGGCATGAAATGCCCCTTATCCATGACAATAAAAACAAACTTTTTTTCACCTGAGAAAAGGACGGCACTTTCCGGAATCGCAAGTCTATCACCCAAATCAATTTTAATCTTTACGTTCACAAATGTTTCAGGTCGAAGCAGCGATTCCGGATCGGGAATTAAGGCCCTCACACGCACTGTTCGCGTGGGCGAATTCACCACCGGATTAATGCTGGAAAGTTTTCCTGTGAACAATTTATTTGGAATTGAAGGCGCATCGACCTCCACCTCCACGCCGGGTTTCAGACCGGCAACTTCATACTCGAACACTTCGGCATAAACCCAAACCGAACCTTGGGGCAAAAGTAGATCCATGGCGCTACTTTTACTAGAACTCAGAGATCGAATTTGCTGATCGGACAGGCCCATCAATTTCAATTTTGTTTTGGCGGAGGAAACTAAGTCGTTGGCCTGACCTTGCATCAACGTGTCAGTCATCTGCCCTTTGGACATAACAGCTTGCCGATACTCTTCAATCGCCGTAAATAGTTCTGGGTCAAAGGCCACTCGCCCACTTGCGCGGACTTCATAACCTAAATGCCGAATCGTGGCCTGAGCAAAAGTTACTCCAATCATTTGCTGCCGCTCAGCTGAGAGGGTAAAGGCTCCTCTTCCTTCAACAGACTGATTGGCAGTTGTCTGGGCTACGGCCGGTGTTGTCTCATCTTCAACTTTTTCAAGATCCATGTGACAGATTGGACAGATACCTGGTTTATCGGATGTGACAGCGGGATGCATAGAGCAGCGATAAAGTTCTTTTTTTTGTGCACTTTCATGCTTTGCATTTGAATCGATACTTTCATGCTTCTGGGTACAGCCAAAAATGAGAAGCAAAAATAAAATTGTCCGAGCAATCATGGATTTACTCCCAAAGGTTCACCGAGCAATGCCTCAAATTCTGCTATTCGAGATAGGTATGTTATCAGTGCTTCATTATAGGCGAACTCAGTTTGAAAGCGGTTTTTTATAAGATTAACCATGGCACCGTACTCAAACTTCCCTATGAGATAAGCGGTTTTGCCTGAGAGAACAGCTTGCTTGGCAAGGGGAACCAGTCCTCCTTCATACAATCGTAGGCGATCATGGGACTCTCGAAGCTCTGCAAACATGGTATGCACCTGGTACTGAATATTACGGCGCTCCTCTTCCAACAATCTTTCCGATCGTGCACGCTCGGCCCTGGCACCTTGAAGTTCTTCCGACTGTTTTGAAAACGCCCAGAGTGGTATGGTAAATCCGACTCCTCCCGAAACAAGATTAACACCTCGATCACCTGGGCTTGGGACGCGATCCATGTAGGCCAAGCGAAATTCAAAATCTGGAAGATAATTTCTTTTTGTGAAGGCGAGCTTTTCATCGGAGGCGCTTAAATCGTGCTTCTTGGACATGAGTCCAGGATTGCGTTCTAAAATTTTGCTCTTAAGCGTTTCTTCATTGAGCTTAGATAAATCGAGAAGTGGCTTGGCGGAAAGTTCTGGTCGTTCCAGAGGGGAATTACTGTCGCGTCCAACAGCACGATTTAAAGCTCCGGATTTTACCTGTATTTCTTTCTCAACAGTCAAAAGTTCATCCTTCAGATTTCCTTCCTCTGCTTGCATGGCCAAAAGTTCTGCTTGAGATGCTTTGCCCAGAGTGTACTTGCTCCGCATAACACTCACGAGCTGGCCTACCAGGGAAATTTGCTCGCCTAAAATATCCTTTTTTTTGTAAACCAAAAATAGTTCCCAAAAAGCGATCCGCACCTCTCGAATCAAATCCAATCTCATTTGCCCATAAGTTGAGGACTTGGATTCAAATTCAAATCGAGCGGCGTTGCGAAGCTTGGTGAGTTTTCCGGGAAAAGGAATTTTTTGGGTAATCGATAATTCATTTCCAGTCATTCCAAACTCTCCCGCTGATAATGTATCAGAGGGATAATTGGTGGCGGCGATTTCCAGCATGGGGTCCTCATAGGACCCTTTGGGACCAATTTCGGCCTCTTTTGCATCCGCTTCATACTTGGCAGCCTCCAGAAGTGGACGGCCTTTGAGAGCTTCTTCGACAAGGACTTGAAGTTGAGTTCCTTGAGCAAAGGACACTTTGGTTAACCCAAGTAGAGTAAATATAATTATCTTTTTAAACATAAATAAACGTCATCACTCGTAAACAATAATACGAACCTTGTGAATGATTTGTGACACTTTAATTAAGATATTATAGCAGAATGTCCTACTTTTTACGAAACCGAATCTTGTCTGCATCTGAAGACACCCAGTCTTGCCTTATCTCATCATAATTGAATCCAGCGGCCTCAACAGCACTTTGCCAATTGCCAAATAAACGAATGGCGGCACTATAAAGATCACGTCGATTTGATCTGACATGATTGGAGTTTTTTTTTGAGAGTTGAGTGATCTCAGCAACTATTCTTTCGCAACTCCAATGCCCTCTCAGCTTACGTTTCGAGACTCGCTGATACTCAAAACCTGCCGCTTCAACAGCTTTTCTCCAGCTTGAAAAATGGCGTATGGCCGCACTGTAGAGGTCGGCATGCAAGTGCTGAGCATGTTTGGCCGACACCTCTGGAAGTTTGAGGATCTCACAGAGAATTCTTTCAATGGTCCATCGTCGGGAGGAATGCTTAATTTTCATAAACTATGAGTAATACGTCCACGGTCTCACGATTGTGACACTCGAATGATTTATCCGTTTACCGCACACTAAGGGAGGCCCTTTACGCCATTTAATAAATCGCATATGACTTTGCAATCGTAGGAGGAGTTTATGAAGAAGGTAGCTTGCATCGTACTCGGTTTGGCGCTAATCGCTGGCTGCAACAGTGAGAAGAGCGATGAGAAGATTCGTGAAGTCTCAAATATCCAGGGACAGGAGGCAGCGCGCAACGCTATCGCTGCCGAGCGAGATTATGTCGACTCTAAGGCCCGTGCCGCCGAAGCTGATTTAGAGAAGAGACAGCGTTTTTACCAAGCACTTTCAGGCACTTACGAGGGTGCAATCCTGGTTAATAGAAGCAATTTTAAGATCCGCCTAACTCTCACTCCAAGTCTTCCACGATACGTACCGAGCGATCGCGTCCGAACCTGGGAAGAGGTTACCGCCGATTTAACCAACCTTTATTTCAACGTCCAGGTTGTGCAGTGGAATCCGGAATCCAGCTTTAGCGCTGTCGGATGTCTGGTTGCCAATGTCCGCCCAGACATTATCAAGGGAAAAATCAATATTGCCTCAGAGGGTTGCCCCAATTTTTATAGCTTTCAAATTTCAGAAGAAGCCGCAAGCGAGGTTGAAACCAATCCGCGATTGGCCTCGACCTTGGCGGAGGAGATTGCCGACGGAAGATTGGAAAGCGTAAGTCAGGTAAGGGGAAAGATGCAGCCTACTTCTAATGCAAACATTTATACTTTCTCGGCTTCACGAGTAGAGGAGTAGCCCATGCTTGCCAAAAAAATATTAGCAGGTCTTTTCCTTTTTCAGTTCTTTATGACCTCAATTGGTCTGAGCAAGGAATCAGTCACCATTTCCATCGACGATGTTGTTAAAAAAGTGTCGAGCAGCAATTATGAAGTTCTTGAAAACGCTCTTCGCGTCTACCAGGCCAAAGAGGCCATCCAGATAGCAAGAGGTAATCTACTACCCCGACTCAACCTTTGGCGAATCGCCGGAGTCGCCGTGGATGCGGTCATGGGAAATTATGTCGGAGCGGCCATGGGCCTCATTGAAGACATTGCTCCCTTTTTAGTTCCGGCCAACTGGTTTCGCCTTAAGGAGGCAAAAATCCTTTTCCTGGCAGACAAGGAAGCTTATCGCGCCCTTTGGGCCAATCTGGTCATGACAAGCAAGGGTCTTTATTTTCATAGTCTTCTAGATCGTGCGGTGCTTGATCACGTCAATCGTAACATTCAAGAGTTTGAAGAACTCTTTCTCATCGTGAGCACTCACGAAACATTAGGAGGCCTGCGAGATGGTGCCTCGCGGGAAATTGAGGCACGAATTTTAGCGCTCAAGGAAGACAGACGAGCGTTGGAAGTTCTGGTGCTTGAAGAGACCAATCTCTTGGCCTACATGATGGGATATCCCAACGAAGTTGACATTGTTCTGTCGCCCATCCCGTTGCCAGATTTTAATATTCTTACTCCGCTCAGCTATCAGGATTTCGAGTTTCGCGCTATCGACTCGTCCCCAGAGATCCGAGAATTCAACCATCTTATCGCGGCTTCAAACTATGTTAAGAAAGAAGTCATGTATACTTTCCTTGGCAGTTCAGGCATGAACAGTGGGCCGACTCAAAATGGGGGGCTGGGATTTGGGACAGGAGCTTCCCTGCGTGTTGTGAGCGCTCAAAAGGAAATTTTAAAAACTCAAGCGCATGCCGCCACGGAGACTCTGCGACGGCAACTCAAGCTGCTGGTTGAAAATTACAATCTCGACATTGCCAACTATCCAGACTTGAAACGGCATACCGTTCTAACTGAACTGACCTTGCGAAAACTCTATGAACGTTTGAGTCTGGGCGAGAAAGTCGAGATGCTGATGCTGGTGGAGGCCTCAAGAAACCATATCCAGTCAGAAACTTCCTTCTTTGCCGTTCAATACCGCTTTATGGCCAACGAGGACCGTTTAAAACGAATGCTTTTTCAAGGTGATTACCTCAAAGAACCTGCGGCGATCGAACTTATTAGGGGCCGTTTATGAAAAAATATTTTCCCTGGGTCCTCATATTCTTTGTGTGCCTTTCAGGTTGTAAAGAAGATGCCGTTATTCGCGAATGGGTAAAAAAAGTAGACGCTCTTCGGGCCAAGACCCTAGAGGCCATGCCTCAGACGCCCTATCAAACTGAACAGCATCATGCTTTCAGAGATTATTTTTTTGAAATAGAACAGATGACTCTTCAACTGGTGCAAAGCAAAGATTACACTGCGGCCTTCAATCGAGCTATCGTCAAAGTCGATCTCAAAGATACATGTGCTCGCGTATTTTTAAGCCGCCAGGATTGGGAATTCATTCTCGATCATTGCACAAAAAATGGGCTTTTCATTTGCTCCGAAGAAGTGCGAGTTTATTCTGAGTTAGTGACAGAAATTCGAAAACAACTTGTGCCAGCACAGCAAAAGCGTTTTGACCAAACGCCTGAATGCCAAGGGGCCTTATAATGGACAAGATAACTGCGCTTTTGTTTGGATGTGTTTTGTTTACTTGTTCTGCTTTGGGTGCGGGCATGACCTGCAGTGTTTGTGGAATGCCAGTGGCCGAAAGTGCAAAAAACCACCTCATGCTCCAAAGCGAATCTGCCACAAAAGCACCAATGCACGTGTGTGCTCTATCATGCCTCAAGAAGGTCGTAAAACATGATTCCAGTTACAAAAAAATTGAGGTCGCCGACTTCAATCATCCTGAGAAATTACTCCCTGGGGACAAGGCCTTTTTTCTTCTCAAGAGCACCAAGATCAAAAGCGACATTGGGGAAAACGTGATGCCTCCCTACTTCGGCGCTTTTGCCACAGAAGATGAAGCCAAGACTGCTCAAGCGAAATATGGTGAAGGTCTGATCGTTCAAGGAGTTGAAAATGCGATTAAGTAAATACATATTCTGTACCCTTCTGATCATTCCTCTGTCGTTTACCATCAGCTGTGGTCCCATGAATACCGAATCAAAAAGTGATTCCGGGGTTGTCAGCTCTTTGGGCCAAGCCAGTGGCCCGGCGAAAGTTACTACGGGCAATAAATTTTATGTGTCAATGAATTTGGATAATACAAGTACAACAATGAGCACTCCCCACGAAGGTGAAAATAACTTTGTTATTAGAAGCGTGCGCGCCAGCAACCTTCAACCGCTGTCGGCAGATGCGAAGGTCACTGTTTTCTATGAAATGCCCACGATGCCGGGGATGGAAATGGATGACGTGGCAACAGTCCAACCTGACGGATCATATCGAGTGAACATCGTGCTTTCGATGCCTGGGCTTTGGAAAATTGTCCTAACAATAAAAGATGGCGATTTGCAGGATCAATATGTCATTGAAACCAAAATATAAAAAAATAGGCTTTCTGATCTTATGCCTATCCAATTTAGATTCCCTTTGGGCAGCCAGTTGCCATTCTGGCGGTGGTGGCCAGGTTATGAACGTACTGGTCTCTGACCAGCGCTATCAGCTGGGTGGCTCAACCCAGTATCGTTCGGTAGAGGGACAATTTGATCCTTATGGCCACTACAGCGCAAACTCCCCTGGGACGTCCAAACAATCCTATGTCACAACTGTAGGCGGGGCTTTTCGTATCAACGACGAATGGCAAGTCGGAGCAAGCCTTCCCATGATTCACAATGATTATGCATTTTCGACGCAACATCACACCGCCACAAACATGGGAGACCCCGCGCTAGAGGCCAGGTACCTCTTTTGGGAAGATCTCAACTTTTTGACTTTTCACCCTGAAGTTTCCTTCTATGGTGGAGCGCGACTTCCCCTTGGTAATTCTATCCATCATTCTCACGATACCTATGATGCGGACGTTACTGGCGATGGGACAACCACCCTCCACGGGGGAATCAGTGTATCGAAGCTCTATCGCCCCGTAAGACTTTCTTTTGATAGCGCATTTTTCTATCCCATGACCAAGCATGTAACCCATATGCATGATAAACCCGTAAGCTCACCCTATGCCATGAAAGCTGGAAATCGCATTCAGACCACCGAAGGTATGACCTATCTTTTCAATGGCTGGAGCAGTAGCTTGGGCCTAAAACAAATGTGGCAATTTGAAACATCTGTCGATGGGCAAGACTCTCAAGGATCGGCCGCAAGGCTATTTTCAAGCCAGGCAGGACTCAATTATTTTTACGCGGAGTTTTGGACTGTTGGGATCTCCTATGAAACGAGCTTCCCATTTTATAAGTATGAAGTTAATCAACCTTATGCTCAGACAGTTGCCCTATCGATAACGTATAGTGCTTTCTGAGCCTTTAATTGGAGATTCCATGAGAACATTTTTATCGCTATTATTTGCAACTCTTTTGATTGCCGGTGTATCCACATGTCAGCATCACTCTCATGATGCTCATGCATCGACATCAACAATGGAATTTGATGCTGCGGAACCCACCGTCAATCAACAGTATAAAATCAGCGGCAACTGGTCCGAACTCAAACGAGGTTGGGGCATACTCACCTTGAAAGTTACCGATGCAAGCGAGCAGGCAGTCACTGGCGCAAAAGTTGTTGTCCCTTATGATATGACGACCATGAGTATGCACCCGCCAGAAAATGCCGTGGAAGAAAAAGGTGATGGTCTCTATGAAAAGAAAATATTTTTAGGCATGAGAGGGACCTGGAAATTTAATATCAGCATCGATTCCAATTCGGTTGTCGACACGCTCACCAAACTTCAGGACATAAGGCAATAATTTTTTAGATTTGCGCACTCTCGTCATCCCAAAAGAACATTCTCGTCATAGCAAAATCGAAATAAATAGAGATTAAATTATCTCATGATTAATTTAATCTCTATTTTTCTCATCATTGTCTTTCCTTTCAACGTATGGTCCTTCGAGTGTAGCGAAATGCAAGTTTATGATGCCGCCATGTCCATGTGCATGCCCTTGCCAATGGAGGGGATGCACATGAAAATGCTTATGTTGACTGGCAATGCCTTTATGGTAGGCCAGGCGGCGGAGGGGCCAAGGGGAAGACGACAAATTTCTGGTCCCAATATGCTTATGCTTGATGCTGGTTCGAGTTTAGGAAATCGGCATTATCTCAATCTCGATTTTATGACCACAGCGGAACTTTGGACCTATCCCGACAATGGGTATCCCGAAATACTTCAAATTGGCGAAACGAACAAGAACGGACATCCGTATATTGATGCTCAACATCCTCATTCCTCGCCTATTATGGGTCTAACTCTGAGCGATACCATCTCCCTTCAGAATGGAAAAGATCACTTGAAACTTTTCATGGCCCCACGGGGAGAGGCGACAGAAGGGCCCATTGCCTTTATGCATCGACCAACTGGAATCGCGAATCCCGATGCACCTTTGGGGCATCATATCGGGCAAGATGTTGCCCATATTTCCAGTACCGTTATCGGTAGCTCGCTCGCCTTAGGTACCACCCAATATCAGTTGTCCGCCTTTAATGGAACAGAACCGAAGCCAGGAGAAGTTGATTTGCCCATAGGGCGACTCAATTCAGGGGCACTTCGCTTGATTCATAAGTTCACACCTCAATTTATGGCAATGGCCTCTGCGGCCTATGTTCAAGAACCCCACACAAATCTCTGGAGACTGTCCGCCTCGGCCTACGGTGAGCATGGATTGGGGCAAAATTGGAGGTTGTACAGCACTCTGATTTACGGGCACATTACGGATTATGATCATGTCTCAGAACTCTCTTCTTTTGCCCAAGAATTTTGGCTCAAAGGAGAATGTTCGAGAATATGGAGCAGAATCGAAGTATTACAGAGGACCGCCGGACAGCTTGATATTCCCGATATCGTAGATCAAGACCGTCCAAGGTGGGTAGAGGCCTTTACCTTGGGTTACACCCACGCCCTCATAACATTTACCGGCGGTGAATTCTCTCTTGGTGGCTCCGTGACAAAAAATCTTGTGCCGGAAAGTTTTGAAAATGCCTATCGAAATGACCCATGGTCAGCGAGAGTCTTTCTCCAGATTCAAGGAATGAAAATGTGGGAATTTTAACTTAAAAAAGCTAAGATTATCGCAACATCTGGGCCTGGAAGGTTAATGGAACAGAAAATCCCAAAATTTATTCGCATTTTATTGCCCCCCGTTTGGCTCGTTATTTTTCTTTGTGGAGAGGCGGCCCTCTTTCGATGGTTTCCCGGAACTGAGTTGATTGCAAGGCCCTGGAATTATGCCGGCATACTTCCAATCCTCGCAGGACTGGCAATTGCAGTCTGGGCCGAAAGACTTTTTAAGCGAGCAGGAACCGATGCCATTCCATTTCGCAATATAAGGGCCGTGGTCATTCGAGGCCCTTATCATTTTACACGAAATCCAATGTATCTCGGCATGACACTCGTACTTTTTGGCGAAGCCATTCTCTTGGGAACAGTAACCTCATTTCTTTTGCCACCACTTTTTATGTTCCTGATCACGCTGCTCTTTATCAGGCGCGAAGAACAGGTGATGGAAGGCAAGTTTGGAGCTGAATATCTCGACTTCAAACGTCGGGTACGCCGCTGGCTTTAGCTACTCTCTCATCATTCCGCATTTTACCATTTTTGGATCATAGGGATTCTGGACTTCAGAGTTCAGTTTAGTATCTTGAATCCAGTCTTTTTTCACCATCGGGCAGGTGAAGACTTTGTAAGAATCAATCGGGCCGAATTTCTGAAGCATAGCGACGATTGGTTTGATTACATCCCCGTACAGCTTGCGTTTTTCATCAAAGGCCGAGGCACTCACTAACTTTACAGTCGCGACCTTGCTCTCACTGACAAACTCTTTTAATTCATTGGGGGCAGATCCAGATAAAACTTTTTCGAAATTGGCCCAAACAGGTTTCACTCCTTGTTCGTCATTTTTTACAAAAGCTGAATGAACAGAATCATTTGCCTTCAATAAATTCACAAGATATTTTTGAGTTTCAGGTGAAGTCGCTCCATAAGAAACCATCGAAAATAAACTAAATAGTGTAAGTATAATTCGCATAACATCTCCTTTTACTTTGATACGTAAAGAATCATGTTTTTGTGACATTAAATCAATACTGTTTTTTGAGATATTTCAGACAAAATAAGGCCACGAGGCTGAAGAAAATACCCAGATATCCTACCAGATTATAGTGCAATAAATATCCCGTCCCTGTTTGTTTAACCACGATATGTCCTGCCGCAAAGGCCGCGACCGCAGCACTAAACTGCTGGACAGAATTCACTAGCCCCATAAAAGAACCTCGTTTTTGCACCGGCACTGTCGAAGATAAAAGTGACATGGCGGGAATCATCCTTCCCCCCATGGAAACAAAAAAGAGAGAAGTAAAGATGAGAGCAAAAGGGATAGACGACCGGCCCAGGCTGGTAATGACCAGAATGGGTAAAAGCGAAAAGAGTAGAAAAATACGAAATATACGGGCCTTCCCAAAATGATCCGCGGCCTTCCCGATTAACTGCGAAGAAACAATCGTGAGCACACCACCCACCAGATAAATCCACACCAATTCTCTTTCGCTAAAGCCGACATTGGCGACCATCGACGGACTTATGTAGGGAATCACCATAAATTGGCCCAAGACCAAAAACGCGATAAAGAACAAGGCACCACGCTGCTCGCTGTTTGACCAGGCTTCACGATAAATTAAGTAGGCCGTTCGCCCATGATCTCGATCTTTCAAATGATCCCGAAGAGAAGGAATTTTGGCCCAGATTATGATTAAAATGGGTAAACTGATAATGCCCAAAAACCAGAAGGGTGCACGCCAGTCAAAGTGGTTGGCCAAGAAAAGACCAAACGGCACCCCTACGACGGCAGCAACACTGAAGGCCGCCATAACAACGGCCATGGCACGACCGCGCATTTCAAAGGGGAAAACATCTCCGACAATTGATAAGATAATTGAGCCCAAGAGGCCGCCAAAGGCCCCAGTGAGAGCGCGCATAATAAGCAAGACAGGATAGGAATTCGCGAACGCGCAGGCAAAAGTTCCGATTGTAAAACCGATAAAGAAAAGTTGTAAGGCTTTTTTGCGATCCATTTTATCCAGGAAAAAAACACCAAACAGTCCCATCACACCGGCGCTAAAAGTGTAGGCAGAAACCAAGAGCCCAAATTGACTCGGATTAATGCCAAGGACGCGCATCAGCTGCGGACCCAAAGGCATCATGATCATGAAATCCACGCTGTGACAAAATTGGATTGTTGCCAGAATCAGCAGAAAAATAATTTCTTTTTTGCTCATAAAACTGCATCTCGGAAACCATCATTCTATCAGTCCAAGATGCAGAGTGGAACTTCTATTCTTCCACCAGCAGCTCTCCGTTTCTTTCGGCAATGATCTCATTTACGGCTCGCTCAACGATGTTCTCGTCGGTCGCGACATTTTTTAAAACGGCTGATTGATTAATTCTCAAATTAGAAGCGGGAAGTTCCTTGGTATAGCTGATTAGGATTTCACTATCGTGAAGCATGTCGTCAACATTTCGCCACATTAAGACTCCGGTTTTATCTTCCCAGAATTTAGCAAAGCTAATCCATTCGACCGCCCGAACTTTTCTCACAGCGCTGGTCCAGGTTTTAACCACCGTATCCTCGAAGTTAAATCCATAAACCCATTTTTTTAAAACACTAAACTGAAAAATTGGCGAGGCGGAGGTACCGCGTTGTCCACCGGCCCCGGCAGAAGCGTATCCCTTCAGCCATTCGGTGCCTGAGCCAGAGGAGCAGGCTCCGGTATAAACAAGTCGCAGTTGATTTTTCTTGAGCCCTATCGTCTCCATCGTCATTCGCTCGCTGGTACCATTACTGTAGATACGTTGATCACCAGAATGAACAAAGGCAAAATAATCAATCACCGGATATTCTTTGGCCACGGTCTTCCATTTTTCATCTGTTTGCTCGGTGGACTTGTTATCATCACCCATAATCCAGCTGACATTGGCATAGCGAGCATAGGCCCAGGGGGAAATGAGCACCATCCCGCCATAGTTTACAATATGATCGAGGGTCTCTTCTACCCAACCAAATTTCTTAGGCAGGGCAAGCATACTATCCACGTCGCCATTAATTCGAATGACGGCGGCCCGTTGCTTGCGCTTGACCGCTTGATAGCTGGCCAAAAATTCATTTTTCTTGGCGTCAAAAAGCACCTTGCTTGGCTCATATTCAAAGACCATTTTTCCAATGGTGGAGTTAAATTCCGAATCATGGAAAGTCATGGTAAATAAATCTTTTCCTGGGCGAATTTCACGCATCAGCATGATCCCGAAGTCCTGGCCCAATTCTTTGGCATCCAGGCGTATGGGATCATTTGAGCCCAAGAGCACATCTAATTTTGGAAGTCGCACTGGAATTTCTGGGCGATACTTTTTCGTACCCTTTCGTAAGTGCAGGGTGATGTAGGATTTTTCTGGTTTCTTGCCATCGATGACTAGGTCTGCGGCCATCTCCGCTTTTGGTACGGAAAGAATCCCATCTTCAGCCGTTCTTACGACGAAGGCACCAGTTTCCAAGATGGTCAACCTTGTATCAATGCTCGTTTTACAACCGAAAAGGAAAAGGCAGAATGCAAACATCGTCATAAATTTCATAAATACTCCTGAATCTTTTTAAGCTGATCGTTATTGAGGGCATGGTTGGCATCAATGAGCAAAGCAAATGCTTTCTCAATACAATTGTTATTTTGCTTCCCACATCCGCGTAAAATATTGGCGACATCATTATCTGTGATTTCGTTTTCGGAAGCCTTGGTCGAAACCACTGCCGCCACATCACTAGGCAGAGAATAGGCTTCAAGTTCTTGACGTCGTTTTTGCAGCCACTCAGGCATTTCGATTTTATATTTCGTAAAAAAGCTTTCTGTCATTCCATCTTCTTTCAAGTGGCGATCTCTTACTTTCAAAATTATTTTCTCCAAATTCTCATAACCTTCGCGAATCTCAGTTGGAAGTTTCTGCAGAAATTCTTCTCGATTTAATTTACTGGCCCAATCATTTAAAAGCGTGACCTCCAGGTCACTTTTATCAATTTTCTGTGCCAGTGAATAGGCCACTTCCTGGTACTCTTTTTTGATTTCATCAATTTCATTATTCACATGGGTGGTTGTCGTCGCAGGTAGTGGGGTCGTGAATGGCAAAGTTGCTGTTTTAAAACTATGGGTTGGTGCTTCGATCAATTCAACTTCAGAAGATGGCCCATGATCGACCCGAATCAAGCGCCAGCTTACGATCGCTCCAATAATCACCAAAATGCCAACTATCTTCTTCATAAAAGTGCGGCATTCTAGACTATTCCGGTCCAGAGACAATCTTCACTGTAATTTTTATGGGTTTTCAAGCCATCCTAGGCGTATTTTTGAGCAGTTAGGCCTGTGAAAAGACAACTTTTGTGCTACCAATTTCTCTCCCTATGACCAGCGAGGCCTTTTGAGTACACTTTGCACCCTACAAAATCTGACCCTGACCTATCCCCACAAGACCATTTTTAAAAATATCACCTTCACTCTCAACGAAGGCGAAAGGATTGGGCTGCTCGGCCTTAACGGCCATGGGAAATCTTCCCTCTTTAAGATTCTCGCTGGCCTCATTCCCCCCGATACAACCGTGCCGCCCTTTACCTATGACAAGAGCAAGGGGTTTTCGGTTTTTGTGGTGCCTCAAGAACTTCCTATTCTCGAGGGTGTGTCCCTGGCCGATTATTTTTTTGAGTTTTATCCGGAATTTAAGGCGATTAAACAACAGTTGGATGAAATCAACCACAAACTCACTTCCGGAGACGGTGACTTTGACTCGCTAATCAGTAAGCAAACTCATCTGTATGATGAACTCAATAAAAAGGGCGAAGATCGCATCTTCAATTCTTATCTCAGCTATCTGAAATTTTTTGGTCTGACTGATTACACCCAGACCATGACCGCCTTTTCCGGCGGCGAGCAGCGAAAGGTGGGGCTGGCCTTGGGACTTTCGGCCCCGCACGACCTTATCTTATGGGATGAGCCTACCAACCACCTTGATCTCGACACCATTGATATCTTTGAAGAAGAGCTGCTCAACTGCAAAAAAACTTTCATGGTCATTTCCCATGATCGTAGCTTACTCAACAGCGTCGTCGATCGCATTATTCATATCCAAAATGGGAAGATAAGAAGTTTTGTCGGCACCTATCTGGCCTATCTTGATTTTCTAAAAGAGGCCCAGCGGGAAAGAGAAAAGGAATTGGACAAACTTTCCAACTATCAACGTCGTGAAACCGCATGGATCTCTCGCGGGGCCCGGGCGCGACGAACCAAGAGTAAAAAACGGATCGAAGATTACTCTATTTTAAATCAGCAAATTCGCGACCTCAAAGATCAGGCCCACAAACAAGTGGAGCTCAATCTAAAAAATCTCGGACGCAAAACTAAGTTTTTAGTACAGGCCGAAAACTTGGGTCACAGTTTTGGTGACAACAAACTCTTTTCAAATCTCAATTTCAAGATTGCCCGAGGCGATAAAATCGCCTTAGTCGGCAAAAATGGCGTCGGGAAAAGTTCCCTCATTAATTTGATCATGGGAACGCTTCAGCCGACAGAGGGTGTGGTCAGATGTGTGGATAATTTATCATTTGGGCTTTTCTCGCAAAAGCGAGAGAGTCTCAATCCGGAGGAAACCCCTTGGCATTTGATCGGCGAAGGGATTGATTTTGTAATTTCCAACACCGGTGAGAAGAGACACGTAACCGGTTATCTTGAGAATTTTTTATTTACGCCCGATGAGATCAAGCGCCCCATTAAAACATTTTCCGGCGGCGAAAAAAATCGATTACAGCTTGCCCAATTCATGAAGCACGCTCAAGACATTTGGATTTTTGACGAACCAACCAACGATTTGGATCTTGAAACGATCGGTATCCTTGAGGAAGAATTGCGAAGCTATGAGGGCGCGTTGATCGTCATCGGTCACGACAGAACATTTATCGAAAATGTCACGGATAAATGCTGGCTGATTCATGAAGGTGGCCTAGAGCTGTTTACCGGAGGCCTCTCTCAAGCTGAGATGTTTTTGGAGGCCCTTGCTCTCGAGTCTGATCTTAAGATCATGGCCGAAAAGAAAAACAGCACGGCGAGCAAAGAGAAATTGTCCTACAAAGATAAGCAACGTCTTCTGGTGATTCAGTCTGAAATTGAAACTCAGGAAAACGAAGTTGCCCAGGTCAAGGCCAAACTTGCTAGCTTTGACTATGGAGTTATAGATAAGACCAGTGCCAATGCCTTGCTTCAGCTGCAACAAGAAGTCGCGACTGCGGAGAAAAAGCTTGAAGATCTGATCAATGAATGGGCACAGCTTGAAGAAAAATCAAGCTGAGAGTTATCAATCGCATCCAGGCATTTCATCACCCCACTTCTACGCTGTAATTTCTAATCATACCCTCCAAGGTGAGTAGATCATTTCATGAATCCATGCATCCTGTTAGCTTCAAGAATGACAGGAGTTTGCATGGATAAAAATGGCAAAAAAAATGTTAAAAACGGCACAAGCAGCCGAATAATCTCCATTGATTGGAATCCTAGCACGGACATTTATCAAACAATCGATGGATGGGTCATCAAAATGGAACTGGCGGGAATCGACCCTCAAGACCTAGAGGTGAGCACATCCAATCGCAACTTGATTATTAAAGGACACAGGAAAGATTCATTTATTGAGCGAGATTGGGTCCACCTCTCTATGGAAATTCTCTATAGCTCTTTTGAGCGCATGATCGAGCTGCCACTTAATGCCGATTCTGGAAATATAAAAACAGAATATCGTGATGGCATGTTGCTTATCAAAGTCAAAAAAACAAATGGGAGGAAGTGATGAGCGATGAAAAGATCGAATTGGTTTCTTCGTCAGCACCTATCCTTGTATTAAAAGATGCGGTTTTGTTTCCCGGCACAACCTTGCCAATTTTTGTTGCAAGTGCTTTAGGTGTTGAGGCCATCAATGCTGCCCTTTCCGGCCCTGAGAAAAGCATTATTGCTGTCACCATAAAGGCCAGCTCGCAGGAAAAGCTGGAAATTGATCAAACGGATTTATATCAATATGGAACAAAAGCGGTGATCAGCCGTATGAACCGTGTTGAAAACTCCATTAACGTTCTGCTCAACGGCATCTCGCGCGTAAAAGTAGATCGCTATTTAAAAGAAAAACCATATTTTGAGGCAAACATCACGCACCTCCTCCTCCCCGAAGATACAGATCCGGAAACAGAAGCATTACATCGAGAAACTTTAAAAATCTTTGGTGAACTTAAACGCAATAGCTCTGCTGAAGCAGGTCTGCCTATTTCGGAACTTATTAAAAATGTGCAGAATCCGATTTATCAATCTTATTTGATGGCCGCCATTCTCGGCCTTGGAATCGAAAAAGAGCAAACTTTGCTTGAAGCATCAACAAGAAAAAATGCATGCAAAGTTTTGTATGACTTTATCTCATATGAACAGAATGTTCAGAAGCTTAGAGAAAAAATATCAACCCAGGTGGCAAACGAGCTTGGGAAAGAACAGCGAGAATACGTCTTGCATCGGCACTTGGACGAGATTCAAAAAGAGCTTGGGGAAAAGAGTGGGAAAGAAGATCTCAAGGTGATTGAAGAACAGCTTGCCAAAGCTGAGCTTCCGGAAAAGGCCCTCAATGAGGCGAAAAAACAATTAAAACGTTTAAGCAGTATGACCCCGATTTCGCCGGAGTACCAAGTAACACATTCATATCTAGAACATCTCATAGAATTACCGTGGAATAAAAGAACCGAAGACAATCTCGACCTGCAACGGGCCGAAACTGTTCTTAACGAAGATCACTTTGATTTGAAGGACGTCAAGGAACGAATTATTGAGCAACTTGCTGTCTTGAAACTCAATCCGTCTGCCAAAGCTCCAATTCTATGCTTCGTGGGTCCGCCAGGAGTGGGAAAAACATCTTTGGGCCAGTCAATCGCCAGAGCGCTGGGAAGAAAATTTGAGCGTATGAGTCTGGGCGGAATGCATGATGAAGCAGAACTCAGAGGTCATAGACGCACTTATATCGGTGCCATGCCAGGGCGAATTATGGAAGCCATTCGACGGGCCGCTGTTAGTAATCCACTTATCATGCTGGATGAAATTGACAAGCTTGGTGCCGATTTTCGCGGAGACCCGGCTGCGGCCTTAATGGAGATTTTAGACCCTGCTCAAAACTTTGAGTTTCATGACAACTACCTTGACGTCCCGTTCGATTTATCGAAAGTACTTTTTATCACAACCGCAAATACGACGGATAATATCTCAAAACCGTTACTTGACCGCATGGAGATTTTAAGATTAGCCGGATACACCGAGTATGAAAAAGTAGAAATTGCAAAACGCTATCTTATACCTCGCGAGATTTCCGATACGGGTATTCTGCCAAGTCTGCTCATTCTCAAGGATGAGGTTCTTGGTCTCGTAATTCGTGAGTATACCCGAGAGGCAGGCGTACGGGAGTTACAGCGTTCTATCTCGCATATCGCACGTAAAATTGCCATCCAAGTTGCCCGCGGTATTAATACTCCTGTAGAGGTTACGCAATCTAATATTCAAGACTTTCTCGGACCAAAAAAGGTCTTTCTGGAACAGATTCGCAAAAAATGGGGAATTGGAATTTCGACTGGTATGGCCTGGACTGAAACCGGCGGGGATCTTATCTATATCGAAACGTCCTTACTCCCAAAAAGAAAGGATGAAATTAAAATCACCGGTCACATCGGAAATATTATGCGTGAGTCAGTCACCTGCGCCTTAAGTTATGTTTGGGCCCAAGCGGCGTTTCATAGTGGTGACGAAGGCGTTCGTGATGCTGGACTTCATGTGCATATTCCTGCTGGCGCAATTCCGAAAGATGGCCCGTCTGCCGGTGTTGCCATTGCTACGGCCCTTGCCTCGCTGTATACCAAAAAACCGGTTCGCAATGATTTGGCAATGACGGGTGAAATCACTTTAAGTGGTCTCATTCTTCCCGTGGGTGGCATCAAAGAAAAAGTCTTAGCAGCTCATCGCGCCGGAATACGCGAGATCGTCATGCCTCGGGCCAACATAAAAGATATCAACGAAATCCCTGAGCAGATTCGCAATGAAATTAAATTTTTCTTTGCCGATGAAATAAATGAAGTTTTACATGAAACAATTCCTGGGATCTTTGGCTAATGTATGAATGACAATCACTGTTGCAGAGTTGTGTTAACAGGTGGTCCCGGAGGCGGCAAAACGACTGCGGCTGATCTGTTTCGCCGCGAGCTTGGAAAAGAAGTGGTTATTGTACCCGAAGCCGCGACACTTCTCTATCTTGGCGGGTTTCCTAGGTCTTCAGAAATCGAAGTCCGCAAGGCGACTCAAAGAGCGATTTATCACGTGCAAAAGAATTTGGAAGATATTCAATTTGCAGCGTACAAAAATCGAATCTTGCTTTGTGATAGGGGAACGATTGATGGAGTTGCCTATTGGCCAAATGAGCAACGCGGATATTTTCAGCACTTAGGAACAACGGTGGAGCAAGAGTTTGCTCGTTATGATGCCGTAGTTTTTTTCGAATCTGCTGCGGTTGGCGGCATTTCCATTGAGGGGGGAAATCCCGTTCGAACTGAATCAGTGGAAGAGGCCATTGCCCTAAATAAGCGGCTGTACGAGGCTTGGTCTAAGCATCCACAATTTTATTTGATAAAACATCAACCTTCATTTTTTCTCAAGATATCTCTCGCGTTGGAAGTCTTAAATAATATTGTCGTAATGCACCACAAGCGAATGAAAGGAGAGCACGATGAATACATGTGAAGTCTGTAAAAATGAGTATGACAAAACATTTGAAATTGTCAGCCAAGGAAAGCACCATACCTTTGATTGTTTTGAATGTGCCATCCACGCCCTTGCACCTCGATGTCACCATTGCAAATGTGCTATCATTGGTCATGGCGCTGAAAAGGACGGGGTGATTTACTGTAGTGCCCATTGTGCTCGATTAGAGGGGAAGGTCGGTCTTTCAGATCGCGCTATGCCTATCACACTTTAATTTAGCATGTTTGCACAATTTGAACCTCAAGAAAGGCACTTTAGATATCTCATGATTTCATGGGCGTGTTTCTCAACTTGGGCGGCCCTACTCCAAACTTTTCTGCCGCAACGACTGATTGAAATTACATCTTGGAATTACGCGGTAGGATGGCAACGTGAAATCGGCCTCTGGAATATCGGGGCCGTCCTGCTTCTGCTTCTTTGTCTTTTGTCCAGCCAACCAACCGCCAATATTGCCATTCCTGTGATCTGTACCTGGTCGGGACTCTTTGGAGTAAATCATCTTTTTGCCTATGTTACAACGAAAGCGCATGGACATCTCAGAGCTTTTATTTTGAATATCGCCGCTGATGTGTGGGCGCTAATGATTCTATTGTTTATAAAGTGATGGATATGGTTTTAAAATTAGATCGTACATCTTCCAAGAAAACAAAAATCCTAGGCATAGTTATCTTGTCAATTTGGCTTATAAGTGAGTTCCTGCGTAGCGAGCAGTCTGCGGAACCAACCAATGAGGAAACGTATGTCTCTCCTCCATCCTATGAGGTCCTGGGCCGAGGCTTAGTTTACAACTGCAAGGGAAAACATTGGGCCTGCGTGAACCAAGAGGCCTATTTTGCATGCAGAAATAATATGAATTGGAACTCAAAAAATCGTAAACCTCATGAGTGTTACACTTTTAACGTGTACGCATCAGATGAAGATTGTGAGGTCATTCAAAGATACAATATCAATACGCTTGCGAAAACTGATTTTTGCAATCAGTGATAGTTTGATTTATTCTCAAAATTTCAAAGAAAATGTCACCGGCCCATCATTCACCAAGGAGACATCCATATGGGCCCCGAATTTTCCAGTTTGAACCGGGCAACCTGCCTGGCGAAAAAAATCGCAAAAATAGTTAAAGAGTCTTAAGGCAACATCGGGGGCAGGAGCTCCATCCCACCCAGGACGATTGCCCTTTTTTCCATCCCATATCAAAGTAATTTGGCTTACGCTTAAAATCGGTGCCTTCAAGTCTTTGGCGGAAAAGTGCATGCGCTTAGTTTGCGGATCATTAAAAAGCCGAATATTCAAAACTTTCTCTGCCGCCATTTTTATAGTTTCTTCTGTGTCATTTTCCTCAACACAGGCCAAGACCAACAAACCGGCGCCAATTTCACCGGTTACGGTTCCATCTTCCAGGATAACAGAAGCTTTTTTCACTCTTTGAAGAACAAGTTTCATAATTTCGCCTCAGGAAATGATAACAAGATGTGATAGCGACCTCAAGAACAAACAAGAGACATGCACCTTTAGACATTTTATTGTAAACTTGCGCAAATTAGTGACGGAGGAAAAAAATATGAGCATTACACTCATCACCGGTGCAACTTCTGGAATTGGGCTGGCCTTAGCTCGTAAAATGGCATTGCAGGGAATAGAGCTGATCTTAACCGGTCGACGCGGTGAGAGGCTGGATAAAATCAAGAACGAGTTATCCAAAAGCGCTAAAATACACGCCTACTCGTTTGATGTGAGTTCACGAAAAGCGGTTGAGAATTTTCTCAGCGCCAGCAAGGAACTCCTTCCCAAGGTTAGCGTGCTGGTGAACAATGCCGGTCTTGCAAGCGGCGCAGATAAACTCCATGAGGCCAATATTGATGACTGGGAAACTATGATCGACACCAACGTTAAAGGTCTCCTCTATATGACCCGTGGGATCGTTCCCTATATGGTTAAGACGAATAACGGACATATCGTAAACATTGGATCGGCTGCGGGTCGATGGACCTACGGCGGCGGAAGCGTCTACTGCGCCACCAAGTTTGCGGTCCGTGCAATTAGTGAGGCCCTGCGAGTCGATCTCCTTGGTACAAATATCCGCGTTTCAAATATTGAACCAGGAATGCTTGAGACTGAATTTTCCCTTGTGCGTTTCCGCGACCCTGCAAAAGCAAAAAAGGTCTACGAGGGTATTACCCCGCTTCAACCCGATGATATCGCCGAAACAATTCAGTGGGTCCTCTCACGCCCGCCTCATGTAAACATCCAAGAGATTGTCATGTTCCCTACCGCGCAGGCGGCGATTTCAAATATCCATCGGCGTACCTGATGGCACTGCTTAAAATTTCAGACCTGGCCTTAACATTTATCCATTGTCTGCTCATTGTGTTCAATTTGTTCGGCTGGTGTTTTAAAAAGACCCGCAAGGCCAATCTCCTGTGCCTGTTTCTCACCTTTTCATCGTGGGTTGGGCTCGGATTTTACTATGGATGGGGATATTGTTTTCTGACTGATTGGCATTGGAGAATAAAAGAAAAATTAGGGGCCACCTCATTACCCAACTCATTTATCAAATATCTCGTCGACAACATCTTTTCAGTCGACAGCAACCCATGGTGGATTGATGTTGCGACCTTGGCCTTCTTTCTCGTAGCGATCCTATGTTCCCTATGGGTCAACCGACGCCTTCACTAGGTGCCAGGAGCCTTATCCATTTATACAAGGCACCTGGGCGACGGGGAGGGCATGTTCTGATTGTGTAGCGAAATGACCGTAAATTTACCAATATTTAAGTTTTTTTATAAAAATCCGAAAATATTATATGCCAATAAAAATAAAAGTAATGATGCGGTTTCTGCGGTTACACTTGGTACTCTGCTTAATATGCACGTACTGTGGGCCCAACGAAGCAAGCAAGGACGTCCCGTCCTCATCTTCTATGAAATGGCAGGTCGCCAGCTTAATTGATAACAATTGCGGCATTGCATACAATCCTCAAGTGGCCATCGACCCCAATGGTAATGGCATTGCTGTTTGGAGAGAACAATGCCCGCCTCTTTCACAACAAATATATGCAAATTATTACAATACTAATTCTGGATGGGGAATCCCTGTTCGAGTCTCTAACAATTCTGGCGGAGCTGGCGCACCTCAGATTCGCATGTATCCGAATGGAAATGCCATTGCTATCTGGATCCAAAGTGACGGCACATACTCAAGTATTTACTCCAGTACATACACTCTAGGAAGTGGATGGGGTGCCTCTTTGTTGGTTGAAAATAATACTGGCGATGCATACCTCCCAGTGATTGCGATCAGAAGTAATGGTGATGCCATTGCAATTTGGCAACAAAACGACGGCACTTATACGAGCATTTATGGAAATTACTATACGTCCAATGTCGGCTGGGGGGCCGCCACACTTGTGGAAAATAGCATCAGGGATGCTTCATGGCCTGACTTAGGAATAAATAACAATGGTGATGCAGTTGCCATTTGGTCACAGTCGAATGGTGTGGCCACAAGTATATATGCCAATTATTTTACCGTTGCTGGTGGTTGGGCCGGGGCAACTCTCTTAGAGAGCAGTAACCAAAGCGCCGGCGATCCCCAAGTGGCAGTTGACGTGAATGGAGTGGCCATTGCAGTTTGGCGCCAGAGTGATGGCACCTACAACAGCATTTATGCCAATCAATATCTCAACGGTGTTGGATGGGGAAGCGCAACGCTAATTGAGAGTTCAATCGGTGATGCACATGAACCCAAAATTTCTTTTAGCCCAAACGGAAATGCGATGGCAGCTTGGGATCAGTATAATGGTAGTGATTATTGTTTTTTTGTGAACAACTATACCGCCAATGTTGGTTGGGGGACAGCTAGCAATGTCAAATGCAATGCGAGTGACGTTGATATTGTGTACTACAAGAATGATGAAGCAATGGCAGCTTGGGCCATTTGGGATGGAAGTAAAGTGAGTTTAGAGGCGAGTAAGTATGTAGCTGCCAGCGGATGGAGTTCACCTGAAATGATCTCGAATAACTCAGCTTCAACGGACGTAGTGCAAATTGCCACAAATCAAAATGGCGTCACTCTTGCGGTATGGGGCACTCTCGGCGGCATACTCGAGGACAAAATATTCGCAAATCAATTCGAATAATAATATTAATAAAGTCGAGCGAAGCTCACCACATATTGAGCAAATTGGGATGCTGTGCTTTCACAATTAGGAACTCTTTCTTGAGCCAATTGTAATTATTCAAGATTTTTTAATTAAAACAACTGGTTATTCAATTTCCATTGTGTTTCTGTTCTAGAGATTTCCATTTCAAAATGAATCCTCTTGGTAATTTATACGATTAGGAGACCGCCAAACGATTTATAAAGAACCTTTTAGCTGAAGACGTTTCCTTTGCCATGCTCATTCGCAGTATTCGTACCCGTGATGATCTGACACAACAAGAGCTTGCCGGTATCCTAGAGATTACAGTTTCTCATGTAAGCGATAATGAAAACGGCTGAAAGTTTGTCAGCGTCGCTCGCGCTGTTGAGTTTGCCCGCAAACTTGGGGACTCGCCAAAATATTTTTGCGCCTTGGTCTTGCAAGACCAAGTCAATCAGGCTGAACTCAATTACAAAGTTCAGATTGCGTAAAGGCATCACATTTAAGAACTACTTTGTTAGAATATCGAAAATCCAAGCCAATGCTATCAATGTGAAAGGAAAAATAGCGCAATACTTAAAATATTTACTATAAAAAAAGGAAAGCACAATAAAAATAAAGATCATGGGATAATGCAAAAAGATCAACAAGTGCAACACTATCCCTATAACCCTTCCTCGCTCCAGAGAAGCTACAACACTTTGCCAGTCGTCTTGAATCATAAATATCAAAAAATACAAAATGGCTAATTTGATGGGAACTAAAATGATCTGCAATACCTGTTTTAGGCCAATTGAAAATATTTCTTTATTTAAGTCTGAAATGCTTCGGTTAGGGTCAGTGCTCTCAGATTGTGTGTCGCGAGCGCCTCTTATTTTATCGCTGTCATGTTCATTATTATTCATAAATATTTATTCTCTTTCAACAGCCCCACCAGCGAAATCGGGATGCATTGCTTAACGATTTGGATGGTGGAAACTTTCCCATTTTTGGATTATCAATTTTGATAAGACAAAATTGATAATCAATTCCACGCGCCACAATTCCTTCAGGGGGAGAGCCAAAATAGTACCGTTTTCTTGCCATATTCTCCTGACGTCTCCGTTTATCAATATTAATCACTCTGGCGTAAATGGAGCGAACGGTCCTTAACTTGTTTTATTTTCATGACGTTTTAAAAATTTTAACAAACCAACTCCGAATGGAGTTATCGCCCAACCTGCCCATAGAATACTATTTATTGCATGCAACTCTACTAATTCGAAAAATCCTAATGTTCTCAATTCGGTCATGGTTCTTTCAATTCCATCAGGACTGCACAAAATTGCCCCGATGTGGGAAATAGAAGATATTACATGCCCTAAAATGGCTGCTGATGATAACACAACTATCCAACCGTGATGGTCAATGTGATTTTGAAAAGTAAGTAGTCCTAGCAAAAACAGAAAAAAGAAAATAATTTCATAGGGGATAGTGTCAATTTGCGAAATCAAACCGATGTCTTGCGGCAGACGCGTCAGGTGCCAAAAGATAATAAGAATTATCGTTACAAAAACTGGGCGTGAAAACTTCGTTGACCAAGATGCCATATGCTTAAAGCTACGTGGATTTGGAATCTTCACATAAGCTCCTGCAAAATTTTCAAGTCGCCCAGCTCGATATTTTGCGGATAAGAAATCCGGCGCCGTAGAGTACTGCACCAGTCAACAGCAGACACAAAATGCGTACAACTGTTGGAGCTGAAGACGCATCATAAAGCAGTGCTTTTCCTGCAGCAAGGCCCAGCACAAATATTGCTGATTTCGCCATAACGACATCTTTTCGGGCAAATGCAAAGGCAATCACGCAAATAGCATAAATTAGCCACGATGCTGAAACTGCTAGCGAGCCGTAATCTGTTGTAAGTCTATAAAAGGCCAATATGGCCAGGACGTGTGCAGGGCCAAGCAGAATATAGTCGTGTATTTTTTGTACTTTTAACTGCGTCCCTTGAAAAATTAGAACAACCCATAGACTCGCAAGGGACACCATCGAAACGATCAACCAAGATGTTTCGGAACCTGAGATCAAGTGTATGATCATGGAGTACAGTTCAATAGCCAGAATGGCAAACAAGGCTAAAGTAGGAATGACGAGGGCATCATTATTCTTCTTTTCCCATAGTCTAATCGGCAAGAATGCCCCCCCTGATACGACCAGTGCAAAAAGCCATGGATGATAGTCTTTTGGTATAAGTTCAAGATAGAGCGAATGAAAACAGACGACTGTTACAAATGCCAGGATTAATGACTGACTTGCGAGATTACGATCAGGAAACAATTTTTTTGCTGAGAGATAAAGTCCGAGGAGGATGCCTGCGAATCCCAGGGAAATCCAAGGGGCCCAGCTCGGCTGAATGCGATTTAAATAATAATATTCCATCGCATAAAATACCAGGAGCACAGGGAACAAGCTCCATGACTCATTTTCGGTTAAAGGCCTTTTAAACTTTTTTGTGTAAAAAAATGTTCCTGTGGCAAAAATTAGAAAATGAAGAAACAACATGAAGGAAACCAAATCGTCCTGCTTAAGATCAAGACCAATAAATGCACTTATCAGGATTGCTAGATAGGCTGAAATCATCGTTAGAATTCTTGATTGAACCCAAATCGAAATTACTGCGAATCCCAACGAGCAAAGGATAAAATAATACATGGCAAAGGTATTTATAACACTGAGCCCTAGTACGACTGGAGCAATGTAGGCCCCGACAGCTGCCGTGATGGGATATACATCATGCTTGATTCGAGTATAAAGCCAAACACTCAAACCAGAGACGGCAGCGCTTGAAGCAAGAGCAGTCTCAAATGAGATCAAGGAATAGAGCCTATGGGTCGAAAAAAATGTAATATATAAGACAATGATTCCCGCTCCGGGAAGTAAGCTGGCATATTCGCGATCTGAGTTCATTAACGCAAAACCAGCTCCAATAAGTCCAAAGCCGAACAAGATCGCTAGGCCAATTTGTCGTTGTGGCGTCAACCAACCTGATTCTATGGAAAGCTTAATAATGAAGGCCGCGGCGAGGACAAAGCATATGACAGCAATTACTCCAAGCCAATTTCCAGATTTTACTTCCTGAAGTGGCGGTCGTATTGAAATTGAGAGTTCGGGGAGAGGTGGAGGTTGAATCTGAGCATGTTTTGGTATCTCATGGCGAGGTTCTTCCGCGGGTGATGCATGAGACTTTCGAATATATAGTTCAAGCATGGTAAGTCGTTGCTCGATTGATGTTAGTCGTGCTTCAGTTTCGGACATATTTAATTCTCCTCATAAATCTTGCGGTTGACTACTTTGTGGCAGGGAGATTTGTTAGTTGAAAATCCTTTTCAGCGATACAACGTGGAACAATTTGTTTTGTATGATCTATTAAGCATAAGTGGCGCATCAGACTTGGCGCGATAGTCTTAACAAGAGAATTGAAAAACTCTTTATTGTCACATTGCGCCCATGTTTTTTCGACGATTCCTTTGCATTGTTTTTCAATCTTGGGTAACACCTCCATGCCTGCCTTCATATCCAAGGTTTGCATGATGTATTTCATAAATAATTCATATATCTGATTATCAACCTGTGAATCACTCATTTTAGGATTCGATTGTTTGAATGTTTTTTGTTGATAAAGCAGCAATGGACGTAATGCTGGATGAAATTCATCAAAAGTAGCTTTTTTGTATTCCCTTTCAAATCTGGCATCTTCGGCAATTATTTTTTTCTTCAGATCTTCGATATCTGAAGCGCTCAGCTGTATTGTGCAAAATTTGTGCTTGTCTATAAGTTCAACCCCTTTAACTTCAGCACCAATTTGTTCTCGTATATCTCGGTTCATTCGTAGCGCAAAATCTTTTTTGTCAAAATCCTTAAATTCATCAATACTTCCAAAATCCCCTACAATAGCTGCAAATTTCTCCAAGGTCTTCTCGTCACCATAGGCCACGAAATGAACGCAGTACGCATCCTTCATGTTTCTTTTTCCAGCAGCTATAAATTGTGCCTTATCACTTAAGGCGCTATTCAAAGCAATTTTTGAATCTAGATATTTTAGGACAGCTTGTATAACTAAAGGTTCATTCTTAAAAGTTTCGTGTACTTTATCTCGAAGCTCTTCGATCGTTCCTATTCCGTAGGTGCAAAAACTAAACATTAAAACAGCGACGGTAATAAAGTGTTTATACATAAGACCTCTGTTGTAATAATAGGGATGATTATGTTTATTCTATTTTGCATTCAATCAGAAATTTTTCAACCAAATAGTCTCTTGTCGCAATATATGACTATTCTAGTTGCACCAGTACCTGGTCTCAGTCTACACCAGTGTAACCTATTGCTTACATTAGTACCAACAACAGATGGATGTAATCTATTCTTTACATTTCAATGGAAAAGGTTAAAATGTAAACAATAGATTACATTACAGAGAGAAGCATGGAAATGTAAGGTAAAGCTTACATCGGAGGATAGGTGAAACTTGATCTAAAAAAACTAAAAGTAGGCGAGCAAGTCGTTGTGGAAGGCAATAAGGAGAAGATTGCTCATCACCAGATTGAAGACAGTGCTGAATTGGTAGAGCTATTTAAAAAGTTGCGAAAAAAGAAGAAGAAAACGCAAGAGGAGATCGCAAGATATTCAAATCTATCTCGGATTGCTGTTACTGAGTTTGAGAATGGGAAAAGCGATATCCGGCTATCAACGCTTTTGAAAATTTTGAAATCCTGCAATCTCGGGCTTGAGATAAGGGAGTAACGATGAATCGACTATTTGTTTTTTATGATCGAGAACCCGTAGGAATATTAGAGAAAAATTCAGATGCAACTTTGTCATTCTCTTACGGCCAAAAATGGAGAGAATCAGATCATGGTATTTCAATTTCTCCTATACTAGATCTTAAATATGAGGGCAACTTTGATAATAGGGCGACGCGATCCTATTTTGATAATTTACTACCAGAGGGGAAAATAAGGGCGTTGTTAGAAAAACTGGTAGGGAAAAGTTTAACAAATGATTTTCAATTTTTAGAAAAATTTGGTGTTGATTGTGCCGGCGCATTTATTATAACTCCGAATCAAGATTGCCCGAAGCAAGTTGTTCGGAATGAATTTCAAGAGCTAGATATTCATGCATTGTCTAAGGCCTATCTTAACAACGAAAATTTAATGGGCCATGTGATGGAAAAACACAGGGGGCGTTTTTCACTGGCCGGTGCTCAAGATAAAGTTCCTTTAGTGTACATGGATGAGAAGCTCTATATTCCAACGTCAGGGATTGCGACGACACATATTCTTAAGCCACCACATTTCAGTAAGTCAGTAAAAGATAGTGTTTATAATGAGTACTTTTCGATGACACTAGCTGCGGCATGCGGCCTTAATGTTCCGAAGGTTTTCGTGGTTGAGTCTGAAGTTCCTTTTTATATTGTTGAACGTTTTGACCGAAAAATTATTACTGACGAAGTGAAGAGGCTTCATCAGGTCGATTTCTGTCAGGCCCAAGGATATTTGGTTGAAGAAAAATATGAAGAAGATGGCGGGCCGAATCTCAAGAGTAATTATCTTTGCATCAAAAAGAATAGTTCAGATTTTACGATAGATGCAAAAAACTTTATGCGCTGGATTTCTTTTAATATGTTGTTGGGGAATAATGATTGTCACTCAAAAAATATTTCCTTTTTACGTCATGATGGAGGTTATAGGCTTTCTCCCTTTTATGATCTTTTATGCACTAGTATTTACAAAGAATATAGTTCAGAGTTTGCTTTTAAATTAGGAGGCAATGGTTCTTGGGGGCAGTGGAAAAAAGAGCACTTTGAAAAAGAAATGGTATCTTGGGGATTGGATAAATCACCGCGTTTGCTTTTAGAAACATTGACTGAAGTAAAGGAAACCATCTTGGCCAATTTGGGGCCACAGTTAGCCAATTTTAGAGCAAGGTTTCCGACTATTAAGGTCGCGGGACGAATTAAAGAAGAGATTCGCAATAGAGTTCACTCGTTTGAAAAACGACTTAAGTAAGCACGTTTCGCCGTGGCACATTCTCGAAAAATCACCCCCCAAAAACTAAAAGGTCCCCTCTTTCGAGGGGCCTTAAGTATCTAAAACAATTCTAAAAATTTTGGTTGCGGGGGCTGCGTCGTCGTCAAAACTGTCCTGCGGGACACTTTTGCCTTCCACCGTGAACCAACGACCTTCGGCGGCCGTGGACTATCGGTGGAACACAATTAAGTTAAAATCTTCCCACCCCACAGATTCTCTAGAAAGGTTTGACAGGGCATGACCTCAATACCGTTACTTTTTCGCGCAATGGTGTTGCGAGTTATCAAAATGTAGCGTTTAATTTTTTGTTCCTCTTTAAGGGCCAGAAGACCCGTTAACATTTTTTCATGGAAATTTTCCGACGATTTTATTTCGATGGCAACATCATCACCGATAATGCAGTCGACTTCAAACTGTCCGGTCGTCGTTCGCCAGTAGGTCATCGGCCCATCGAGCTGGTTGTAACCAATGTAGGATCGGAGTTCCTGAATCATAAAATGTTCGAAGGCCTTACCAAAAGCTTCCGAGCGCAAGAGAAGGTTCTTGCGGCCAGCGAGATAGTTCGCCACTCCCACATCAAACATATAAATTTTGCTTTTTGAAACAGCTTTTCTCTTTTTCGTTTTACGATAAGGTTCAAGTTCAAAGGCAAGCAAAGTGTCTTTTAAAATTTCAATAAAGTTGGCAACCGTTCTGGGAGGAACTCCTGAGTCGTCTGCAATACTTTGATAATTCAATTCTTCACCTGAACGCTGCCCTATAACATCAATGAATCGCGCATAGTGATCAATCTTTCGCACAATTGCCTCAGCGATTATTTCTTCTTTAAGATAAAGATTGATATATTCCTTTAATTCTAACCATGATTCATCCGACTGATAAATGATCGGGAGTCCACCGACATTGCAATATTTTTCCAGGGAAAAATCGGGTAGCTCCTGACTTGTTAAGGGAAACAACTGCAGACTACGGGCCCTACCAGCAAGAAGGTTGGCTCCACCATGCTTCAGCTTTCTTGCACTACTACCTGTAAGCAAAAAATGAATCTTCTTGTTCTCTATTAACCGGTGAACTTCATCAAGAAGTATGGGTAATTTTTGAACTTCATCTATAACAACAAACTTTGATTTTATTTCCTCAGCCAAGGCCGCAGGCCGTCTCAAAAATCGAGCAAATGTTGAAGAATCGAGAAGATCAAAGACTTGGGCCTCTGGAAGATCATGCTTGATTAGCCAGGACTTCCCCGTGGCCCTGGGGCCAAAAAGAAAGTGACTCTTCTTTTTGATGGCAGTTTGTAAGTTTAATATCCGTTTATACATTAATATATTATCGGCATCTTGTTGCCGATTTTCAACTAATATCGGCAAGACATAGCTAGTTTTCACATACCAGCAATTTCAATGAGTTATCGTTATTTTTCGTGGGGTTTCGGGCCGTCTCTCGCGGCCCTTCTTTTTGAACTGTTGCAAATTTTGCAACAGTTCGACTTTCCTGCAATTCAGATTCCTCAAAGATGTTTTTAATGTGCTTTGAAATGACCGATTTATCGCGGTCAAAAAGCTAGGCCATCTGATTCAATGAAAGCCACACGGTATCGCCGGCCATGCGCACCTCAATTCGAGTGTTGCCGTCGTCTGTTTTATAGAGGAGGACTTCGCCTCCTGGGAGCTTCTCATTCATTGCGCACCATCCACAATATTTTTCCAATATTCATAAATCATAACCAATAACTGAAGTTCCCTCGAATTCCCGGACACTCTTTTAAGCAGCACAACGGTTTTGTTGAGCATACTCACTCGGACTCAAATAGCCAAGTGAGGAATGCAAT